>Ga0315298_1000008_pt1 | contig 455323 bp, 452 predicted proteins | sample WHS_1_MG_FD_203077 | JGI IMG/M metagenome (GOLD analysis project Ga0315298, IMG submission 203077) | Extremophilic microbial mat communities from Washburn Hot Springs, YNP, Wyoming, USA - WHS_1_MG | ecosystem: Environmental > Aquatic > Thermal springs > Hot (42-90C) | place: USA: Wyoming... | reverse complement strand
GCGGTTTCCCCGCCATATATTTACGCATAAGACGAGCGCTCCCAGTCTCTATTCCCGTCTCAGCCGTTACAATTGGCTTACCACGATAGCCATACCAACTGTGTTCGATCAGTATTTCCGATGCTTCTTTGACCATATCTGGATCATAAACAACAGGGGCCAGCGACATGTGAGCTGGTTGAATAGCTTTAACCCCTGGATATGATGCGACACTTTTGAGTAATTTTAAAACTGTTTCTTTGTTAGGGATAAAACTGTTGTCTTTGGCACCGTATAGGAAAATGTCCTCTGTGTTGAGAGTGATTCCCTCAGCTTCTTCTTTGACATTGATTTCCACTTCCTTCATGATCTGGTCAAGCGGGAAGTTTCTTCTTTTCTGCATGGTGGGTGTGCAAAACTGGCAGTTTCGTCCACAGCCTCTTGAGATTTCTACACATCCGTGAATTGACGCGTGTTTTATGCTGGGTATTTCTTCAATGGTCGGACTTGTCTCGACGTGAACCACTTGTGGGAGACTTTCTTCATTCGAGGCTTTAGCGAAAAGCTCTGTGATGGCCTTTTCGCCTTCACCAATCACGACGCAATCTATTCCGTAAGGCTTTATTACATTCTTATACTCAAGTTGCCATGCCCCTGCACCACCAACTATAATCTTTGGTTTGTATCTTTGGAGGCTTCCATGCTTCATCAACTTTCTAAATTCTATCGCGTTCATAGGTTCTCCTCCGCCAACTAGTGAAGAATACGTCTTACTGACGTAGCCCATTCCTAAAGGGTCCATAGTTGATATGCCAACAACTTTTGTGTTCGAACCAACAAATGCGTCAAGATGGTAAGGGTGAACGACAGCTACGTCTGATTCAGCAAATCCGTTCTCTAAAAGGATAGCCTCCACTTTTCTAAGCCCATAAGGTGCATATTTTGCGGCCCCTTCAGGGTTACTTTCTATTGGTGGATATAGTCGCTTCCTTGGGAGCCATAATGGTATTAGACCCTTTGAAAACCCGCCTACGAAAGCAAAAAACTGATTATTGTAAAAATCACTCATTTCCGTCGCCGAAGCCGTCAGAACAATCTTAACTCCTTGTTTGTTCATATCTTTCCTTCCTAAGTCAAATGAAAGTGATGATGGAGTGATATCATAGCCTCCACGATCTTTTGGTTTTGATTGTGTGACGAAGTATTCTTTGAGGAATGCCGTTGTACTCGTTCATCAGTGTACGATCAGCAGTCAAGACGATCTTGTAACCGTCAGCTTGTTGCTTTGCCAATGTTACCCCCTCAATTTCGGTGAGGTTTAAATTATTTTAATTTACAAAACATTTAAATTTTGATATATATTTAGCTTGTGGCGGTGAACATATGACGCAGAAAACCGTTGTAGATTTGGTAGAGATTTTATTGGCTAAGAAAAGAGCATGGAATGTTGATACTAACTTGAAGATTGTAATAGGTGGCACGGAAATAGGCGCCATAGCTGTCACTGGAAAAATCGAGTATGTTCCTCTGGAGACTGAAAGAACAACTACAAAGTAGTTAAGTTTTGGTTGAAGAGCAAGAAAAAAGACCGCTAAGCCCTCAGCGAAGGAAGAACCATATACATCATTCCACACGCTTCTGAGGGCAACCCCAAGCCATAATGCGGTTTCACCTTTTCAAGAATATGGAAATTAAAAACAGAAAAGCGCTAGAAACGATAATTAACGGGCCAGCCGGCAACATGGTGAGCTGGGAAAGGAAAATTCCTACAGCGGAGCTTAAAATGCCAAAAATTAAAGCCAAAAACTTGTATTGGACAAGGTTTTTAGCTAAATTTCTGGATGTAACAGCGGGTATCGCCACAATTGCAGCGGTTAAAAGTCCACCAACAACTTTCACCCCTAAAGCGGTAATCAAGGCAATCGACAAGAGATAAACCAGGTTGTATTTTCCAACATTAATTTTTTGGGATTTCGCTATATCCTCAGAGATGTTTATCAAAGTCATTTTTGGATAGATCATTTCCACTACAAAAAAGACTACTACGCATATCGCGATGACAAAAACCACATCGGCAAGGTGAACACTTGAAATGTCTCCAACCAAAGCTGCTTCCGCCTGTTCAATTGGCAAAAAGAAAAAGGCAACTGCAACGCCAGTAGCGAAAACAACCGCTGTCAGCGCTTCAGTTGGCAGTTTTGTCTTTCTTTCAAAAAGCCAAATTAAAAATATCCCTAAAATAACAAATGGGAAGGCTCCCAAAGAAATATCAAAGCCATAAATCAAAGCTAAAGCGATTCCAGGCAAAGCTAAATGACCTAAAGGACCAGCCACCAAAGACATCCTTTTCGGCAGCATCAATGAGCCTAAGAAACCAGCAGCCCCTCCAATAAAAATTCCAGAAAGTAAACTTAGAAAGAATTGGCTCACGGCAGTTCACCTTCTCAGTGTTTATGCTGGTAAAACTTTATCGGGCTTGCGTAAAGATTTGAAATAGCATCTGGAGTTAACTTTTCTTTCGGCGCACCACTGCACAACATCCTCTTATTCAAACAAAGAACCCTGTCAGCTAACCTATAAACTACTGACAATTCATGAGTAACAAATAGAATCGTCAAATTTTTCTTCACTTTTAACCTTTCCAAAAGGTCGTAAACCGATTTTTGACCGCCAATATCAATGCCCGCTAATGGCTCATCAAAAAGTAAAACATTAGGATCCGAAGCTAAAGCCCAACCAATCAAAATTCTTTGAAACTGGCCAGAAGACAAATCTCCAACCTTCTTTCCCAAAATTTCCTCTCCCAAGCTAATCGACCTCAAAATCTCCTTAGCTTCATTTTCAGAAGCATTTTCCAATCGGAAAAATTCTTTAACGCTTAAAGGCACATCCTTTATGAAAGGTAGCCTCTGCGGAACATAACCAACCTTAACTCCCTCTCGCCACTCAACCATTCCTTCATAAGGCACAATCCCAAGCAACGCCTTTAGCAACGTTGTTTTTCCCGCACCATTAGGTCCTAAAATCGCTAAAACTTCTCCTTCATCAACATTAAAAGACAAATCTATGAGAACCTCTTCTCCGTCAAATTTCACATTTAAATCTTTAACTCTCAAAATAGCATTCTCCAATCTTCAGCCCTTCAATATGTGCAACGTAAAGCGATAGTTACTCTTCAATTTAGAGTTTTCGCAAACGACTCAAAAAGTCACCGTCCTAACACTTTTCATAACCAACTAAACCCGGCAACCCAAAGCCCCTAACGAATGAAAAACAGAAACTTTAAAACAACAAACATGGTCAAGCAAAAAAGGATTCTTTACTGTGTGTGGGGTGTTGGTAATGTGAATAATCCATTGGGAACCGCCCAAATCCTACCAGTTTTCCCTACTCTTCTCATGGCAGTCCTCAATGCGTCATTCGCCGTTTTTGTGGTCATCAACTTGAATACACCAGTTGAGTAATATTCGGGCATCGTTGAGACGAGAATAATTTTGTATTTTTCCAAGAATCTTGTGAGGAAATACGCTTGATGCCCTCCGGGTTCAAATCTTCTTCTGATTTCGTCCCTTAGATCGCTTATGGACTTGAATTTAACTAACCAGTCATAAAAACAGTTATTTCCATATCCTTCTGGGCATTCTGCAATTAGTATAACAATTCCATTCTCCTTTAGAATGCCGGAAATCATGTTAACCGCATTTAGAGCCTGATACAAGTTTCTGTCATAAGGCTCTCCTCCCGCGCTGACGATTACTATGTCGCCTTTTTTTTCCACAGGCACTTTTTGAATCTCATCTACAAGCCTTATGCTTTGTGAAATTGTTTCATTTGGTTTTCCAGCGAAAACTTCAATGATGTTACCCTTCGCATCTGCGATGACGTTCAATGCAAAATCAATATTTGCTAAATTAGTGATTTCAATAGAATCTCTGTACATTGGATTCTCATCCGATTTTCCCGCCCCAATGCCTTCGCTCACCAATAGTGAAAACGTGTTCTGTAGGGTTTTAATTCCAGTTACAGACAGCGCTATGTTTTCACCCAGATACCCCATAAATGGATGTAAACGCGTCTCGGTGATTAGTATCCTCACCCCGGCATCTACAAGATTTCTGTTAAAATAGACATCTGTCCTAAAGCTGGTTCTGCCCATGTGCATAAGATCAGACGAATACCAATCGTGGAGAACGAGCTTCATTTTCCCCTCAACTTCCTTGGAAAGCATCGACACATTGTCCGCCCGATAATCTTCAAACAGACTTTGTCCAAGAATAAATGTCACCCTTTCTTGGCTGACGCTACTTCGATTGAATGTTTGGGCAATTTTACGGAGCATCATTTGATTTATATTAGGTCTAGTTGCGTTTGATCCTATAACTGCTATTTTCTTCTCACCAATTAAAACTGACTCAAGCCCCTCAAGCGCTTTGTCGAGCTTTGCTTCAACATCTTCAGCTGGGTTTCTTTCGCGTTCTTTGATTATCCCTAACATATTTTCATCAGGAACCCTGATGACTACTTCTGTTTCCCCGTAGGGGAACCAAAGCTCGACCAGTTAAACCACCAAATCCTTAAAGATTTAAGTAGCGGCTTTATATATCGATTTTTACGAATTTAAAGTAGCCTTCTAATCGAAGGAAAGGCAATAATATCTGCGGTGTTAATCTTGTCGGATGGAAGCCAAAGGGGCCTAGAGCCTAAACCAGGGAGTGTTGAAGTTAAATGGTTTAACAACTACTCTGGAGTAATCATTAAGGCGCCTAATGTGGTGTTTGTTATAGATCCATGCGGAGGCGTGTTAGATGATTTCAGAGATGTTGATGCTGTGTTAATTACCCATGAGCACTACGACCACTTTGACGAAACCATCGTGAAAGATATCTTTTCTGTCACAAAATGCATGGTGATTGCGGATCCAACCACATATGGGTCTTTAGTTAATGTTATTCCAAAGGAGAAGCTAATTAAAGCAAACATAGGAGACCAGATTAAAATAGGGGGCTCGCAAATATATGTTGTACCGAGTTATCATCCAGCTGCTACAACCCCAGTAACTTATATGATAGTTTGTGAAAACGGCGTGACCATATATCACACTTCTGACAGTCTTCCTTTTGCTGAAATGGCAGATATTGGTCAAAAATTTAAACCTGATCTAGCCTTTTGTACAATAGGAATAGCGCCTGGAGCCTCACCAAGATCAGGTGCTGACATCGCTAAACTTGTTCAGCCCAAGGTTGCTGTACCCTATCATGGGTCGAGGTTTATCGAATTTGCGGAGATATTGGCAAATGAGGCTCATCAAATTAGATGTGTGCTCTTGGAGATTAATAAGCCATACAGGTATCCGTGAGGTGTAAGAAAATGGATTGGAACAGTAAAAAACAGGAACTGAAGAGGGAACTTTGCAATGTTTTGGTCAGAATCGGAGCGCTGAAATTTGGAAGCTTTACGCTGTCAAGTGGAAAGTTGAGCCCGTATTACATTGATTTGAGGGTCGTCCCAAGCTTTCCAGACGTCTTTAAGAAAGTAGCTCAGCTATACGTCGAAATCGCAAAAAACGACATCACTCTGGAGAAGATTCATAGGGTGGCAGGTATTCCAACAGCTGGACTGCCATTTGCCTCAGTATTTGCTTATTCAATTTCAAAGCCACTCCTTTACGTAAGGAAAGAGGTGAAGCTTCATGGAAGGGAAAGGAAAATTGAGGGAATTCTCCAACCTGGGGATAATGTGCTGCTCTTAGACGACCTCATCACAACGGGGGGTAGTCTAATTAATGCTGCAGAGGCGGTTAGAGCTGAGGGGGGAGTGGTAGAAAACGCGCTAGTTCTCATAGACAGAGAAGAAAGTGGAAGAAAGAATCTGAGGCAAAGTGGAATCACCCTATACTATCTCGCCACAATATCAGAGCTTTCTAAAATGCTCTACGATATGGGCACCATAAGCGAGGAGCAATTAAAAGCTATAATGAAACAGGTTGAAAAATAATCTATTCGTAGAAAATCACTTTATCTGACTCCAACTGTTCACGGAGCTTATTAACTGCTCTGAATACTTCTGACTCTTTTTTGGCTCCTGCACACACAAGTCTTCCGCTGGCAAAAATTAGTAACACAACGTTTGGGTCCTCCATCCTATATACGAGTCCTGGAAACTGCTCAGGTTCATACATTGTCCTCCCGAGCAAGAATGCAGATTTTTCTAAATCAATTGTACCGCCTAAGCTTGCCGAAGCAACGATGTTCTGAATTTTAATATCTGGCTTATCAACCGATATGATTCTACTTGTCTTCAATTTCTTAACAACATTTGCCACCGCTTGCCTTGATTGTTCTTCGGATTTCGCCCCTGTGCAAACCATCTTTCCCGAACTAAAAATCAGGGTAGCTGTCTTTGGCTCCTTCAACCTAAAAACTAGACCAGGAAACTGTTCCGGTCTGTATTCAACATTTGTAAACGTCCTAACCAAGGAATTGAGATCTATCCTTTGTCCGAGTGAAGCTGAAGAAACCACATTCTCAATGTTGATTATTATCCTGGCCTTAGACAAAAAATCACCTTGACATATTAACATAGCAGACTCATTTATAAGCACTATTTAGAATTGCATACCTTTTCTTTTTCTGAAGGAAAGACTCCTGAAAGGATTACAAGGATGGCTAAACCTATGGTTAGTAATGGCGTCCTTAGGTCTAGGGGCACCCCCATTTTGTCAAAGATCCCATTTATGAAAAGGAAGACGTAGCCAAGAAATGGCACTCCAGCAACCACTTTGCCCACAACGTAGCTTGCGGGGACCGGCCAATAGTCTATTGACGGGTTATTGTCTCCTTTTGTCACAAAATATTGTATACCATTTCTTGAATATGTTGAATTTACGCGATGTATGATCAGTTCATCGTAGCACCCTGGTTTTGGATTATGGAAAACGATTACGTCACCTACCCTGATTTCCGATACACTGTTTGGCCCTCTTATGAGGATTAGGTCTCCGATGTTGTAGGTGGGAATCATGCTGCCTGTTGGAATGGCTCCAAGGGGATATTCTGTGTTTAATGCGAACTTTAACCCAAAAGCTAGACCATATGATGCAATAAAAGTAAGAAATATGGTAAGTAATCCCTCTAGCACTGTTTTATATCTGTTTTTGGGCTTCAATCATGTAACACCTTGATACCTTTGTGAGCCGGCATTCTCATTCGTAGGCGTTGCCTCTTCCAATGATGACATTTTTTCCGTCCTTGTTGATCTCTAATATGTAGATGTCCCTTGCTTCCAACCCTATAAATTTGGATTTCGCTGTGGCCACTATTTCTGCCAGCTTCTCTCTTCCAAGATCTTTAGCACTCCGTCCCTTTATGGAATCTATGAATATTTGTACACCAAATGGTTGCCCAACCTTTACCTTTCTTTTAGCGTATTTCTTGAAGGTTTTTACGTCGCTTTGTGTCATGTAGCCAACTTCTATGCGTCCAACGTATTTTCCATCAATGTTTATACTGTGGGTTGTCTTGTAGCCTATCTGTGAGCCCGGTAATGGTTCACTAATTTCGATCATTTGCTTCAGTTCCAATCCTTATAATGTATCTGCTTTGCATTATACATAAAAATTGTTTTCTATAAAGGTTTATAGAAGAAATTGGCACTTGATGGGAGTTTATCATCCTGCAATTCTTGCTGCTTTGACCATTATTGAGGGAATAAACGTGTTTCTTACTATCCCATCTATGCCGTGGGCAACTATTTGTCTACTGTCTGAGCCTATGGCTTCTATGTTCTTAAAGAAGTCTAACATGTTTATCCCAATGGTCGCTTGCTTTATTGGATACGTAATTTCACCCTTCTCGATTTTATACGCTTCGGCCATTAACCCTGAGAATTCGCCTGTGGCAATGTTTGGTAAATCGTCTGTTTCGCAAAGCCATATCCCCTCTCTTATCTCAGATATGAAGTCCTCTGAAGACCCTTTTACCTCAGGAATTATGAGATTTCGTGTGGATATGTATGGGGGTCTTCTATAATCTGCGAACCCCATTCCACCGCTTATCCTGACGGCATTTCCTGTGCTATCCCTTTTCTCTATGCCTGCAGTATAGCTGTCATATATGTAGTTCTTTAAAACTCCATTTTCTATGAGCATTTTTCTCTGGGAAGGTACTCCCTCCGCATCAAATCCCAGGGATAGTATTCCTTCTGGCAGGGTTCCATCGTCTATGACTGTAAATTTGTCGTATCCAATTTCTCTTCCCATTTTTCCACAGAGATACGACCTGCCTCTTTGTATGTTTTCGGCGTTCAATGGGGCTGTTAATGCTCCCCCAACGATTACTGCTGCTGCTTTTGGATCAAGCACTACTGGCAGTGTTGCAGTTGTACTGATGGTTTTTGCGTTAAGCGATCTAATCGCATGTTCTGCGGCTTTTTTTCCAACACCGTCTGGATTCACATTCTTAATTATTCGAGAGAATTTGCTTTCTGACCCAGAACTCATGTCATCGCCAACTTTGGCAACAACGTTGACCGAGACGCCCAGTGATGTGCATTTGTCCTCGCACATTACTCCTAAGGAATTCACAACAGCAACTCTTTGACTTCCAACACCTAAGAATACGTTCAACGAGTAAATTTTTTCATCTATTTTAGCGGCTTTAGCCGCATCCATAAGCATACATGTGGCATCCTCTATACTGAATGAGTCAACGTTTGTGTCATATAGACCTACGACTTTAGGCAGTGGCTTCGGTTCTGGGAGGGATGTGAAATTTGGGTCAATTCTTCCCGCTTTCGCTGCACTTATTGCTGTCTTAATAGAATTCACTATATCATCTTGGTTCAAAGATGTTGTGTACGACATGGCTGAATGTTTTTTCCAGAATACCCTCACTGAGGCACCTGAGTCGGTTAATGAATGGGCTGATTTAATTGTTCCTCTCTCCATTCTCATCGTGAGCATTTTTGTGTCTGCAAGAAACACTTCAATTTGATCAGCGTCGAGCTTTTCCGCTGACCTCATTGCCTTTAGACCAAAATCTAATAACTCAACCACTTTGATAACCTCTCAAACAATTCCGCCGAAAACAACGTCCTTGACCCTGATATGTGGTCCGCCCGAGGTTATTCTTATTGATTGCCCTCCCTTTCCACATATTCCAGGCATGTGTTCGACGTCTTTTCCTATGGCATCTATGTTTCTTAAAATGTCCAGAATTGTTCCTGTGAAGGCTGCGTCCCTAAATATTGTGGAGAGTTTTCCATTCTCAATTAGGTAGGCTTCTTCGCATTTGAATGTGAATTGCCCTTTCGACGGATCTGTATATCCGTAGTTCATTCCTTTGGCATAAATGCCTTCTTTTATGTCCTCCAACATCTCCTCGAATGTCCAGTTTCTTGGAGAAATATATGTGTTGCTCATTCTAACGATAGGCTGTACATGATATCCAGATGCACGTGCACTTCCGTTTGCTTCGAGCTTCATTCTGCTGGCGGTCTCAGTGCTTTGTAGGAATTCGTTAAGAATCCCTTCTCTAACTAATACCTTTTTTCTTGCCTTTGTTCCTTCGCTATCATATTTATAACTTCCATAGAGCCCCCAAATGGTTGGGTCGTCTATTACTTCTAGCTCTTCAACGCCAACTTGTGTATTCATTCTTTTTTCGAGTACAGATTCTCCGTTTAATACTGTGTCAGCTTCGCATGCATGCCCAAAGGCTTCGTGAATGAAAAGTCCAGCTAAATGGGGGTCGAATATGCAATAAAATTTTCCAGCGGGTGCAGGTTTTGCCTTCAAAAGTCTCAATGCCTTTTCAGCCGCTTTATCGCCAAGAGTTGCTGCATCTTCAACCCTTCCATGTTCAAAGCCTCCTGTTACACCTATGTTGTGATGCCCCTCGCTTCGCATCCCATGCTCATAGGCGTATGCTACAGCTGAGGCTGATACATAGCTCACCTCCTCTTCAACATACGTGCCAACTGAGTTGCAGACTATAACTGAACCTACACTGTCTCCATACATTGAGCTTGTGCTGACGATCTTGGGATCCTTTTTTTTGGCCGCATTGCTTGCTTCAATTGCATATTTGATCTTATCCTCTATTGGCATGTTTGTTATCCTCTCCTTTACACGTGCACTTAAGTGTTCAACAAAAGGGCCCACTGGATGGAGTTTAAACTTCGTTTCTGTGTGTTTTTCAGCTACCTTCATTAAGCTCACTGCGTTTTTGAGAGCATCAAGGAGTGATTGCTTCCCAAGGTTGTTTGTTGAAGAAAATCCCCAAGCTCCTCCTCCGAATACACGAATCGCCGCTCCTATCTCTCCACGATTCACAAGGTTTCTTATTTTGCCATCGACTACCCTAACATAAACTCCCGCAAAGTCTTGAACTCTGATTTCAACGAACTCCGCAGCCTCCTTAAGTCCATGTTCAACAACATTTCTCAGGATATCTTCCAAAGCCTCATCCCGACACGTAATTTATGTTCAATAGTAACTCAGTCCCTTATTTATATTCACTAATTCTATAGATTTGCCATCGATTTTGTATTCGGCATGTTTTTATTTTTGTTCAGTAAGTCATATGTGGACATAGTATGACTATGCGCAGTCAAGCTCTGTTGCAGTTAGCGAAGCCTATTAGAGAGGCTATAAAGGAAAGGGGATTTTCAAAATTAACATACCCACAGGTAAAAGCTATCCCCCACATTCTTAAAGGAGAAAATGTCCTCCTAATATCTCCAACGGGAACTGGAAAAACTGAGGCTGCTATCTTACCGATTTTAAGCAAACTCGTTGAAAACCCAGAAAGGTCTCCCGGCATCAAGGTACTTTACATTACACCGCTACGTGCACTCAATAGAGACTTGCTTGAGCGTCTAACGTGGTGGTGTAAAAAGTTTGAGTTGAAGCTTGCAGTAAGACACGGAGACACGGAAACGCCGGAGAGAATACGTCAAGCTAGGTATCCGCCGGACCTGCTTATAACTACCCCTGAGACCCTGCAGGCGATTCTCGCAGGGCGAATTATGACACGACACTTATCTCATGTGGACCACGTGATAATCGATGAGGTTCATGAGTTTGCCGAGGATAAGCGTGGTAGTCAGTTATCCCTAGCCCTTGAGCGTCTGCGATGGATAACAAAAAGGGAATTTCAGATAATCGGTTTGTCTGCGACCATAGGTAGTCCGGAAAAGGTTGGGAGGTTCCTCGTTGGAGTTGATAGGCAAGTCAGCATCATAAAAGTTCCGACGGCTAGATACATGGAATTTCAAGTTCTCTTTCCAAGCCCTAAACCAGAAGACTATGAGCTAGCCTCGAAGCTTTTTGCACATCCGGAGGTAGCTGCTAGGCTCAGGATCATGCGTGACCTAATTCAGAAGCATGAGTCTGTCCTTTTATTCACAAATACGAGGTCCATCGCTGAAATCTTGGCGAGCAGATTCAAGGTATGGGATGTAGATTTTCCCGTGAGCATTCATCATGGTTCCCTTGCAAAGGCAGCGCGTGTAACGGCGGAACGTGGACTTAAATCTGGCGATCTTAAGGGCGTTGTTTGCACGAGTTCGCTTGAGTTAGGGATAGATATTGGTAGCGTAGATCTCTGTATCCAATACATGTCTCCCCGTCAGGTGACTAGACTGTTGCAACGTGTGGGTAGGAGTGGGCATCGTATTGGGCATGTGGCTAAAGGCGTCATTTTGGCGATGGATTCGGATGACGCATTGGAATCTATGGTTATTGTGAGAAGGGCGCTGAAGGAAGAAATGGAGTCTGTGAAAATACCAGAGAAACCGTATGACGCACTTAATCACCAAATTATGGGTTTGCTTATTCAAGCTAGAAGATGGTATTTTGATAACATCCTGGAACTATTCAGGAAAGCGTATCCATATAGGACCTTGACCGAGGAGGAGCTCATCAAGGTTCTTCAGTATGGTAACTCTAGGTATCCAAGACTTTGCTGGGTCTCTTTTGAAGATAAACTTGTTATGAAACCTAAGAGTACCAAGAGTATGTACAACTATTTCTTTGGTAACCTCTCTATGATTCCGGAGGAGAGACAATATCTTGTGATCGATGATGCAAATGATGCCCCTGTTGGTATTTTGGATGAGGCCTTTGTAGCAGAGTATGGTGAGCCAGGAACGAAGTTCATTATCAGAGGCAGTCCGTGGAAAATCGTAAATGTTCATGATGATCGAATATATGTGAAGGCTGTTGATGATCCTACTGGAGCTATACCAAATTGGGTTGGAGATGAGATACCGGTTCCCTATGAGGTGGCTATGGAGGTCGGAGAGATCCGTGGCTACGTAGAGAAATGTATGGAATCAGGTAAAGGTCATGAGGACATCGCTGAGGATCTTGCTAAGAAATATCCCACTGACCGAGAAACCATCTTTAGGGCAATTGCCGAAATTGTTGAGCAACAAAGGCTTAAATATCCCTTACCCACAAACAAGCGGGTGACTGTGGAGGACTGGGAGGATTATACGATCGTTCAATGTACCTTTGGGTTACTTGTTAACAGGACGCTTTCTCGCCTAATTGGTCACGTGCTTTCAGAGAAGAAAGGTTTTACTGTGGGTGTTCAACAAGATCCCTACAGAGTTATAATTCAAACACACGGTATTGCAAGTTCAGAAGACGTCATAGAAGTTCTCCATGAACTTTCAAAGGCGAATATTGAAGATATCATTATCGATGCATTAGTTAAAACGGGTTTGTTTAAGAGACGGCTGATTCATGTTGCTCGGAAATTTGGTGCCATTTCTAAACAAGCAGAGTTCAGTGGTCTGAGTTTGCAACAGTTGATTAAAAGTTTTGAGGGTTCAGCTATTTTCGATGAAGCTGTTAAATTCACTTTGGAAGAAGATTTTGATATTGAGAACACCAAGTCTGTGTTGAAGCACATACAGTCCGGTGTAATTGAGGTAACAAAAATTACGCTTCCCCAAGGTGAAGCTACGCCTACTGCAAAATTGGGCATGGAGAGAATAAGCCGAAAATCTGATCTAATACCTCCAGAGAAGATGCGTCGCGTGCTAATTGAGTCTGCTAGGGCTAGACTGCTAAATGATGTTAGGACATTCGTTTGCACTGACTGCTGGGGATTCGTTCAGATGATCCGAATAAGGGATCTTCCAGACAACTTGCTGTGTCCGCGATGTGGTTCGAAAAGCATCGGTGTACTTGATAGTGCGGAAGAGGATGTGCTTAAGATATGTAATCGATTCGAAAGAAAATTGTCTAGCTTCGAGAAAAGAATTGAGGAACGCGCCCTCGCTTCAGCTAAGCTTATGTCGCAGTATGGTAAAGTTTCAGCAATAGTTCTTTCGGGCAGGGGAATTGAACCTGAAGATGCCGAATTTATTTTAAAAGAAGAGAGTCATGTAAATGACCGGTTATTTGAATTAATTGTGGAGGCTGAAAGAAAGGCCTTGATGAAAAGGTTCTTATGAGGGGAGAAAAAGATATACAAAACTGAAGATAGAGCAAGTATGAGCGCAGTTTTTTCGATTAATACTGAGCTTGATGAAGCTCGTCTAGAGAACCTGGTAGAATTTCTTTATAGTAATTATCTTCTTGCCTATCCGCAGCGTTTCACGAATGTAACAAAATCTAAAGTGGATGGAATAAGCTCACTATCTTACACAGCCATTTATCCTGACGTGTTTTACGGTACATACTGGTATGTAGACATCAGCATAACGGCTGTGAAGCCTATCCAAGTAAAAATATCGTCCAAAGTCTTTGTCATATCTCCAGAAGTTGTTGAGGGGATAAAACTTGAGCTCAGTAATCAAATTCGTGAATTTGAGCGTCTAGTGAGAGAGGCCGTTCTGTACTTTGCTTGGGTTCAAGGTAAGGAACTTATTGCTGAAAGGTTGCGGCCTCCGAAAAAAACTGTTCAAGGCATGGTCTCCGACACTATGGTCATGCTATCCGTTTTTTTTATGGCTATAAGTCTAATGTTGTTTTCACTTTTTGGGATGTATGCTCCTATACTGGTTGTTGCAATACAATCAATCGTGATTCTAATTTCCGATAAAATCCTCATAAAAGTAGGAGACTGGCTTATAACCCCCCAAACCCCATTTGTAAGCATCATTCGTTGCCAGCTTCCCATAGGAGAATACATCCGTCTCAAACAAGTGTTCAGCGAAGAGCATGCTATGAAAATTAAACAAGACATACAAGGACGAGTATTCAACCAACATATAGAGCTTTCTCCACAATTAGCAAGCGATGCGCTAAAAGACGCGGGGGTTGTTTGTCCGCCAGAAAACATATCCGTGAAAGTTATAGATGTTTACAAATTAGTCGCTGAGACGTCGAATAAACACGGACTTCCAACACCAAAAATTGCTGTCTCAAACACCTTGCTGCCGAATGCCGCCGCATCTGGGCTTGGACCAAGTCACGGCGTCGTGATAATTACAACGGGCTTACTCAGCCTGTTAAAGGAAGATGAAATCATGGGTGTGATGGGACATGAGCTCAGCCATCTGAAAAATCATGATCCAATGGCACTTTTCATTATAGGTTCAGCCGAATATTTGCTTCGTGTATATGTCTTTTGGCCAATTTTGCTCATTTTTCCGTATTTCTATTACATTTTTGCAATGAGCATCATTTATTTTATTGCAAAGTTTTTTGAGGCTAGAGCTGATCTAGAATCAGCCATCGTTACTAGGAATCCTCAGGCATTGGCAAGTGCACTGAGAAAGATAGGGCTCCGTAGACCTAGGGAGGTGCTAGGTTTTGGTGAGTGGCTAAATTGGGAACCTCATCCACCAATTCGATTTAGAATCGCCAGATTGGAGCAACTAAAAACCACGGACATAAAGCATCCATTTCTTCGGTCAGTCAAGGATGTTATCGAAGGATTTTTAAACTCCCTTAGATAAAGGCTTTTTCTCGTAACAGCATTTATAAATCATGGGAATGAGAATTTGGTGAAAAAGATGTCTAAAAAGGAATTCGACCTAAAACTGACCGAAGAATTAAAGTTCCAAGAGCTTTTGACACGCAGCATTGTCTCAAAGATTGAGATTAAACACACTGTTGTCCTCGATGGACAGTATGGTATTGCGTATGAGCTACTTAAAGATAGCATTGAAGCGAGAATTACTCCATGCCTTGTAGGTCCTCCAGGGGTTGGGAAGTCGTTGCTTGCTAGGAAAATTGCACAAGACTTAGGCAGACCCTTCTATGAACTTTTCTTTGATGAGAATGTGACTCCGTCACGTCTTGTGGGCTCTTTTGATCCTGCTCTTGTGGCGAGAATGGGAAGGAGCGCGGAGACCTTTGAACCAGGTCCTCTAATAAAGTCCATGGTAGAGGGTGGTATATTTCTCGCTCAAGAATTGAATAGAGCTACTGAATTCTGCCAAAACAGCCTTATCTCTCCTCTAGAGGAAAGGCATTACTACATATATCCGATTGGTCTAGTCAAAGCAGATGACAATTTTTCACTCATTGCAACGCAGAATCCTATTGAACACGCGGGGACGTATAGGCTTTCTCATGTGTTAATGGACCGAATTGGATGCTGGATCAGATTGGACTATCCAGATGAAAATACAGAGCTTGAGATCATAAAAGTGAATGTTCCAGAGTTCAGACTCTCAGGAGATACGTTGGGAAAGATTTATCGTATTGTGGCTTCAACGCGTATGGAACCCATCTTTGAGGTCCCAGCTTCTCCGAGGGCTGGAATCTTCTTAGCTCAGATGGTGAACATGTATATCAACAAGTTCGAGAACGATGATGCTGCTATACGGTTCTTTGCAGTGCCTGTGTTGAGGAAGGAGATAAAGATTAAAGGGTCCAAGACCATAGAACAGATGATAAATGAAGTTGTTGACAAGGTGTTGAAAGGAGAACGCTAATGACAATAGAAGAACATATGCCCTTGGAGTTTATCGATTTCTTTATTCCTAGGTTCATTAGAAAGATGCGAGAGAATCCTTGGGTAATTATGAAACCAAGTTCTCGGCAACCCATTCGAATGTATAGGCTGCTATTGCTAGAGTACATGAAAAAGGGTTTTCTTATGATTCAGGACTTCATTAAGACAGCCGTAGTTACGACTTTCCCTGACTCCCAGGGTATAGCTGAGGAATTGGCTAGAGAAATTTTATCCTCACTTATCGACCTCCCTTCTGTTGATCAACCGCCCACCGAGATACCAACAACTGAGCAAACGCTTATGGATTTCCTAGATGCGTCCGAAAGACCCGACTTATTAAGAAGCATGGAGTCTAGGGAGGCTATGGAGATGGAGGGGGAGATACTTGGTACCGTCGAACTTGAGAAGTACGAAAACAGACCCGCCCCAGGCGTTGGACCGGGGTTAGATCTCCTTCTTAAAGCCTACTTGAAAAAGCCATCTGACGAAGAAGAGACCAAGGCTTTCCTTAAAGAGTTGAAAAAGAGGCTTATTAAGCTTGGATGGGAGTATCAGTCCATTGGAAGAACTGTTGAAAGTGAGTTATTAAGACCATATGAATTTGGTGACGACCCCCAATTAATTGATGAGGAGAAATCCATAGAAAACATATTCATCGACGAGGGCAAGACAATTGATGAGATTAAATACAATGATTTTCTCTTAAGAAAAAAGGAGATTGAACATAGAGTTCCCATCTTTATCCTTGATATGAGTAACACAATGCACTTTGAATTAAACGGCTTAAGCTCAATACACTATTGCGTTCTATCCTTAGTTCCACTCATATTTGCATTCCGTATGCAACCATACGGACTTGCTCTATTTGAGAGCAACACTCATGTCATAAAAGAGTTGTCAGAAGAACGGGATTGGGATCAAATAATTGATACATTAATTTCCCTGATACCCATGTCGTGTACGGAGATGCAGAAGAAGTTTGCGACGGAGACAAGTCCAGAGGAGTGGGGGGGAACTGTTCCTAACTCTAGCATAAGCTGGGCATATGAACAGCTTAGCTTGGCCAAAAAAAAGAGTAGCAAATATGTTTTTGTCTTCAGTGATTTTCAATTTGAGGAGCCGGATGTGGAGGATCCTAAACGCAATGAAAACTATAGAATTATGAAGGAAATGGTCGATGATGGAATTAAGGTCTTTGCATGCGTATCACCAGTTACGTATCTATCCAAATTTTTGCCCTTCTCCAAACCAGTTTTGGATAAGGTCAGGGAAGCAGGCGCTGAAATCATCAACGTAGCCAATCCAAGGGACTTTCTTGAACTTGTGAGGGACATGATTGAAAGTTCCTCACGTTAATTATGCCTTAGGAAAAACTTTCATAATTGATTTACTTCTTTATTCCTTAGCGTGACATTAAATGAGAAGGGAATACCCTGTACTACCCATCGTCGGTGTAGCTGCAATCGTTTTTAGCGATGGCAAGGTTCTATTAGTCCGCAGAGGTAATGAGCCTGGAAGGGGTAGAATGGGGCTTCCAGGAGGGGTTATAGAACTCGGTGAAAGTGTAGAACAAGCCGTCATACGTGAAGTTAAGGAAGAGTGCGGCATAGAAATAAAACCCCTGCGCATAGTTGCAGTTCGTGACTCAATTACATATGATGAGTTTGGGAAAATACGTTTTCATTACATTCTAGTTAATTTTCTGTGCAGCACGACTCACAATGTAGTTTTTCCTTCGTCTGATGTTCTCGATGCAAAGTGGATAAAAATCGATGATTTGGAGAAAGAGGGGATCTCGTCCAGCCTTTCAAAGTTCATCAAAAACACTTTAGCAAGACAATGGATAGTTTAAGTTACTATTCAGAACTTCTATAAATAAAGGCTCACTTGTTTGCTTCTCGATTGCCACTGATGTCTTTCATTCGTGTCTCAATCTTCTTTCGACTTATAGTGTGTGTCGGTTTCTCCCGAAGAAGTCCCTCTGGCTTAAACATAAGGATCAAAATCAATGCCATTCCAAATAACAGCGAATCTAACCATACTACATCAAAAGGTACAAAAGGAGCAAGCTGCACCTTGAGTAGGGTTATACTGTACCTTGTGGCTAAAAAAACCAGAACCCCCAAAGCTACTCCAACATTATTGGAGGCGCCGCCTAGCATCATCGCTACCCATGGCCAAAACGTCCAATCAAACCTATGATACGCTGCGGCACGGCAGTTGCATGTATAAAATGCGTACAATGCGCCTCCAATTGCACCTAGAGCCGAACCAACAGCAAGCACCTTCATCCTAAGGTGGACTACATTTTTTCCGAGAGAAGAGGCAGCGACTTCGTCATCTCTCATAGCCCTTAGAACTCTGCCCAGCGGAGATCTAACAAGATGCTCTGAATAGTACATAACTAACAAAGCAATCGCAAGAAACACGAACATGACCGTGATGTACCTCAAGTCTTCAAAGTAAGCAAATGGATCTGGTACATCGATTCCCACGGTTCCTCCGACTAAAGGATAGAAGTTTTGTCCAATAATTCTTATCCCTTCACCCATGGCTAGGAGTGTCATCGCCAAATAGTCTTCACGAAGCCTTATCGCAGGATAGGATGCTAGAAGACCTAAGGCAGCACCTACAGCAGCAGCTACTCCAATAGTTATGAAAAACAGCGCAATTGATGGCAGGAGATTTCCCTCTAAAGCTCGTGTGATTAAAGTTACAATTCGTGAATTGTCGTTTACATATCCTATACCTGTGTCAAATCCCATAAGATATGCCATTAATCTGCCTGGAAAGGAGCCTGCCACAAATGCCCCTCCTGCGACAGCTAGAACCTTGCCAAAGTTCGGTATCCCAGCATAACCATTCTCAAGATTTAAACTTAAAGTAATGATTAAGTATATCGCAAACATTGTAAGTAGATCTTCAACTAATATTAGTAGTCCGCCTTCCATTAGCCCCTCTTACCTCTTAAGACCTTTTTTATAGATGCCCAATTTATTCCGGTAAGCCCTGTTGGTGCTAATAACAGAGTTACAGACATAACGAACAATGGTATAATGGGCCTATAAGCTATAATTTCTCCGCCAAACTGATAGGCTAATGCAGAGATTCCATAGATTTCAGACAATCCTATAAGAGCTCCACCAAGCATAGCCCCGTAAATATTAGAATATCCTCCAACTACACTGGCAGCAAACATACTTGGAAGCAAATTCGATCCCATAAGTGGCGTGCCAATAGCAAACATAGAGAGGAGCCCTCCAGAAAAGCCTGCTAATAATCCTGCAATGGTCCAAGATACTGTATACACATGGTTAACATTTATTCCAACAACTCCAGCTAATGATGGATTCTCGATCGCAGCTCTCATAGCTATTCCGAACTTTGTTCTTGTGAGGAATAAATATAAAGTAAGAACTATGATGAGCATCGTGACACATGAGACAATGAATATGCCAGGCTCATCCATAAACTTAAAATCTAAACCTCTAAGGAGAAATTCTCTGGAAAATATTTTATGAACTCTCGACAGATAATCAGCATATATGTTTATCAATGCCAAAGCAATCATCTCAAAGCCAATGGTCGATGCCATCAAGGCGACGAAAGATGCACCGCGCTTCATGAGAGGCCTAAGAACACAGAGATACAGCGACAATGATCCAATCGCACCAACTATTGAAGCAAAAGGAAGACACATATATGGGTTCAATTTGAAAAGTTTGGTGCCGGTCAATGTCATATAGCCGCCAATAGTTGCAAGTGCTCCATGCGCGAAGTTAGGGACTTTAGTAGTTATATACATTAGTGTAAGACCAGTGCTCAAGAGTATCAGCAGACTTGAATAAGTCATAGCGTCTCTGAGTACAATGTCTAGCATTTATTCTCCTAACCCATTATCAATAAACAATGAATATTTAATATCTTTTTGGATAATGGTTTTTGCTTATAAGAATTTTGTAACGAGTATTAACCCCATGAATACTAGATAAGAATTAAATACTTGATTCAAAAATAAATTCCTTTTAATAATCGGAGGATAGGTATTTGATTACTAGTAAGTCTTTAGCAATAGGCTTAATTATAGGAGTACTGTTAGGTGCAGCGATAGGCGTATATGTAGCGCCTTCCATTTTTGGCACAAGCACGCAAATTGAAAGTCTAAATGCTCAAATCAAAAGTCTGCAAACTACAATATCACAGAAGGATAGTCAAATTGCGGCGTTACAAGGTAAAATTCTATCTGGTGAAATCAAGTTAGGCGGTTTGCTTCCACTATCGGGCGATCTAGCTTCCTATGGTCAAAACAGCAAGGCTGCAGTGGAATTAGCGGTGAGCGAGGTCAACGACTTCCTAAACAAGACAGGGGCTGGATGGCGGTTTAAATTGATGGTAGAAGATACACAAACAAGTGCTACAACGTGTCTGGCGAAAGTCACGTCCCTTTATAGTCAAGGAGTGAAGCTATTTGTTGGTCCACAGGCAAGCGGTGAATTAAAAGGTATCAAGGCTTACTGCGATGCGAATAAATTGCTAGTCATAAGTCAATCATCCACCTCCCCTGCGTTATCCATTGCTGATGACTTTATATACAGATTCTGTCCAGACGACAACATTCAGGGTCCAGCAATTGCGCGAATGATGTATGATTCAGGTGTACGATATGTTATACCCGTGTATAGGGCGGATGCTTGGGGAGACGGATTAAAAGACGCCACTAAGGCTGTTTTTGAAAAACTTGGTGGTCATTTCTTGGAAGGCGTAAGATACTCTGTTGAGCCAACGCCGGCTACATTCACTGTTGAGGCTTCGTCACTTGCATCAAAGGTAAGTTCCGCTGTCTCACAATATGGTGCCAATAAGGTGGGTGTGCTTATAATCGCATTTGAGGAAGCAACTCGATTCTTCCTCGACGCAAGGGAACACAGTGTTCTCTGGAATGTCAAGTGGTTTGGAAGCGATGGCACCGTGCAGCTTGATGCTATGGCTAAGGAGGCTAGCGTTGCCGAGTTTGCTGTGGCAGTTAAGTTCCCCAATACGATATATGCCCCAACTGTTTCAGCGAAGTATGAAAAAGTAAGGCTGTACTGCAACAACACTCTTGGAAGGATGCCAGACGCCTACGTGTATGCGGCCTATGACTCTGTCTGGGTTTTAGCTCTCTGCCTATTGCAAGTGAATAAATACGATACTGAAGCGATTAGAGCTGTTTTGCCCACAGTGGCGCAGAACTACTTCGGCGCAAGCGGTTGGGTTGTACTTAACGCGGCTGGAGACCGTGCTCAAGCTGACTATGACATCTGGGCAATACAGTTCAAAGATGGCAAATACGAATGGGTATACGCGGGTACTTGGATAGCGACCTCGGATAGCATCAGATGGGCAGTAGCTTTGTAATCGCTCCACCCTTTTTTATCTGGCTGATCAACATGAGTAGCATACTGGCGACCCACGGTATAATGAAATCCTTCGGTGGAGTAGTGGCGCTTAATGGTGTAGATATGGAGGTTGAAAATGGCTCTGTCACAATGATTATGGGTCCAAATGGTAGCGGAAAAACAACACTGATAAATGTAATTGCTGGAATCTATAAACCTGAAGGTGGCCAGGTAACATATAACGGTATCAATATAACTGGGCTGCCTCCACATAAAATCTATGAACTTGGATTGGTTAGAACATTTCAAGTTCCACATCCCTTCACAAAACTGACTGTCCTAGAAAACCTCTTAGTTGCCTTAAGAGACAACGATGGTGAGCATTTCTTAAAAGCACCCCTAAAGACTGTGTGGATTAAAAAGGAGGAGGAGGCTCTTGATTTTGCACTAAAATTGCTTCAACAGCTTAAACTGGATCATCTGTGGAATGAGCAGTCATATACACTCAGTGGAGGGCAGATGAAGTTGCTGGAAATCGGTAGAGCATTGATGAGCGGGGCTAAAGTAATACTCATGGATGAACCCCTGTCTGGAATTAATCCCGTACTTGCACATGAAATTTTTTCTCACATATTGAATTTAAAAAAGGACTTGGGAATCACCTTCCTCATAGTTGAGCATAGACTTGAAATAGCACTGCAATACGTAGACTATGTTTATGCCATGGATAGAGGAAAAATAGTGGTGAGCGGTGAGCCTAAGAAGGTGATAAACGACCCAAGAGTTATAGAAGCTTACCTAGGTGGTTAACGTGCTTAAGGTGTCATCTCTAAATGCAGGCTATGGAAAATTCAGGATACTCTTTGATGTCAATTGCATTGCTAACGAGAAGGAAATTACCGTAGTAGTTGGTCCAAATGGTAGCGGAAAAACAACTCTCCTAAGGGGAATTTTTGGGTTAGTGACAATTTACTCCGGTGATGTCATTCTTGATGGTCAAAAATTAACTAGGCTTGCACCCCATGAAATCGCTAAAAAAGGAGTGGCGTATCTACCACAGACGGATGATGTATTTTCGAATCTGACCTTGGTGGAGAACCTAGTGATGGCGGGGTACACCTTAGAGAAAGATGACCTGAAGGAAAGATTTGAAGAAGTTTTGTCTATATTTCCAGTTCTGAAAGGTTATTTGAGTAGAAAGGCAGGGACTTTAAGTGGAGGCGAGAGGAGGATGCTTGCAATGGCTATGGCGTTACTTAGAAGGCCAAAGGTCATGATGTTTGATGAGCCTACAAGTAACCTTGCACCTAAGGTCGCAGTACAAGTGTTTGATAACATATTGAAATTAAGAGACAGCCTTGGAATGACCATAATACTGGTGGAGCAGGTGGCTAAGAAGGCTCTTGAAATTGGTGATCACGCGCTTCTCATGGTTGGAGGAAAATCAATCTTTGAAGGCAAATGCGAAGAGCTTCTTACACATCCTGAACTTGGTAAACTCTACTTGGGCATAAAAACTGGGGTATAACAAATTCCGTTCGAACAAAATACATTTTTCAATTTAAAACTGTATTCAAATCATTTTTCTTCATAAATCACGTATATACTTGAAATTAGTCTATTTTTATACGGTTTTAGGTAAATAATTATTAAAAGCCTTTTCAATAGTTGAAATGGTTGCAATGGAGAGAATGCGTTATGAAAAACATTTTTGAAGACATTGAAAACTACATACAAACGCGTGAACTCATACTCGTTATCCTATTGACTGGGTTACTTCTTTTCTTGTCATTTATTGGACATACCAAATTTTCAACTACAGAGATTACTATTGAAGGGGAAAAACACACCATCTATGTTTCATACTACGGCTTTCCCTGCGAGATGATTGGTATATTGAATCCAATCACGGGGATGGAGTATTATTGGGTGTGGCAATCTGGAGGTGGCCTAATTCGAGTGTTATGGGAGGGGTTATTGCTAAATTCCATCTTGTATTTTTTGGTTTCACTCGCTGTAATATATCTGTTCAGAAGGCTAGGAAGTTAACCCGAACACTAGGAGCAACTCTAGAAATTAAGATTAGGCATCTTAACAGTCGACTAATAATTTTTTGCTTGAAATTTAGTTGTTTGTGTATGATTCATATGTTAAACTAGGTGACATGCAACTAAATGTCCGTTTCCCATATTCCTCAGCTCGGGCTCTTCCTTTGCGCATATTTCCGTGGCCTTAATGCATCTGGGATGAAATCTGCAACCTGATGGCGGATTAACTGGGCTAGGTACTTCTCCTGTTAATATAATTCGTCTCTTTCTAATGGTTGGGTCGGGAACGGGAATGGACGTGAGTAGGGCTTGCGCATAAGGGTGAAGTGGATTTTTGTACAGTTCTTGTGTTTGTGCCAGCTCCACTATCTTCCCGAGATACATGACCGCAACTCGGTGGGCTATGCATTCTACAACGCTAAGGTCATGGCTGACAAAGAGATAAGTTAAGTTCAAGTCCCTTTGTAGATCTTGAAAGAGATTAAGAAGTTGGGCGCGCATAGAAACATCGACTGAAGATGTCGGTTCGTCCAGAACCACGAATTCTGGGCTTGTTACAAGTGCTCTAGCCACTGCGATTCTCTGCCTTTGTCCTCCACTGAATTCATGTGGATACCTGTAAAGATGCCTTTCCGTTAATCCCACTTTATGAAGTATGTCAAGAACCTTTGCATTTCTATCTTGAGTTAACCCCTGAACAATTAATGGTTCCGAGATTATATCCTTTACAAGCATTCTTGGGTTCAATGATGTTGTTGGGTCTTGATAGACTATCTGCATTCTTCTTCTCATTGCTCTTAGCATTGCTCCTTTGTATGTGGCAAGGTCGTATTTTTTCCTGAGCTCCTTCAACCTATGAGAATCTTGCCCGGAGCTTTCCAGCTTGTCTATCTCCTCTCTAACGTCATTTGGAACATCGAAGTATATGCTGCCCTTAGTGACATCGAGTAATCTAATAATGGTTTTACCGAGGGTTGTTTTGCCACAACCTGATTCTCCAACTAGGCCAAAGCATTCTCCCTTCATTATCTTTAAGTTAACGCCGTCCACTGCCTTAACTTCAGCCACTTTTCTTCTCAGTATACCACCCAGTACAGGATAGTATTTTTTCAGGTTCTTTACCTCTATCAAAGTACTCATTCTAAGCACCTTTTACTTATAGAGAAAGCATTGAACGAAGTGTTGCTTTTCAACCTCCACCATATTCGGTTTTTCTTTAGTACATATGTCCATGGCATAATCGCATCTGTTGTGAAACCTACAGCCCTTCGGTGGATCTATCAAGCTTGGAACGGTGCCTTTAATAGATTTGAATGGGACCCCAAGCCTAGGGATGGATTCTAACAAGCCTTTAGTATATGGATGAAGGGGGTTCTTGAAAATCTCAAAGACTTCACCTATCTCCACAACGTTTCCCGCATACATGACGGCTACGCGGTCACACATTTCAGCTATGACTCCCATGTCGTGAGTTACATAGATGACTGATGAAGAAAATTCCTCTTTGAGTTCCTTAATCAGTTGTAAGATTTGAAGCTGAACGGTTACGTCGAGGTTTGTTGTAGGCTCATCTGCCACCAAAATTTTTGGACTACATGCGAGTGCCATAGCTATTACAACGCGTTGTGCCATGCCTCCACTGAGTTCATGTGGATACATATCTACTACTCTTTCAGGATCAGGTATCTTCATTGCCCTGAGTATGTTGATAGCTTCTTTCTTTGCCTCATTAACTAGCAGTCGTTTATATCTTCTAAGTATGGGGATTTTTGATTGGATTCGCAAACTGAATGCGTTCGGGTTCTTTAGCATTTTTTGGTAAATTTTTTTGTAGTGTTTACTGAGGAAACTCGCCTTTCTACCTGTGATACTGGCATCTAATTGCTCAATGACTCTTTGGATCAGTTCTTTCCTTTTGTGGTGGAAATAAACTTCTATTATTTGGTCTCCAACTGTGTATACAGGATTCAACGCTGATTTGGGGTCTTGAAAAATCATTGAAATAACTCTTCCTCTTATTCTCCTCAGGAATTCCTCATTTTTACTAAGCAGGTCGATTGGATTTTGCTCTGTTTTTAGAATGACTTTTCCTTCCTCTATTCTTCCAGGTGGTAGAACTATGGCCAAAGTTGAAAGTCCTGTAACGGATTTTCCACATCCTGTTTCGCCAACTACTCCAAGCGTTTCTCCTTTTTTGAGATTCAACTTAACTCTATCTAAGGCTTCAACTACTCCTTCATACGTATAGAAGTTCAGTCGAAGATTCTCGATCTCGAGGACGTCTTCAGCCATTTTATTTCCTCCTAAGCGTTGGGTCTAATATGTCTCTGAAAGCGTCGCCCAATAGGTTCCATCCGAGCACAAAGGTGAATATAAATAAGCCAGGTATTGTGAATGTGTACCAATACTGCCACGGGTTCTGAAAGCCTGCCCATATCCAGTTTCTTGCGAAGCTTATCATTTGCCCCCAGTCGGCGTAACCGATTGGAGACCCTATCCCTAGAAAGCTCAGCGCCGCAGCAGTTAGAACTATTGACCCCATATTTAGTGATGCCATAATTATAATTGGATAGATTGCGTTTGGAAGAATTTGTCTTGTTATGATCCTGAAATCGCTACATCCTACTGCCTTGGCGGCTTCCACATAGTCTTCTTGCTTCAGTCTAAGGAATTCGCTTCGAATCACTCTTGCATAGCTTGGCCAGTACACTAAAGCGAGCGCTATTAAAACCTTATCCAATTGACTTAACTTCATTGTTATGATCCATATGGGTGGGGATCCTAAAATCCATATATCTATGGCCAAAAATGTAAGAAGGCAGATTATACCTAGCATTAAATTTGAGCTCCCCCTCAGCTTTAAGGTGCGACCTGCAATTATGGGAAGTATGAGGCATAGCACTACCGCCCAGAACAATCCGATATCTATTAGTGCTACGGCTGGTAAGGCTATTACGAGTGCCATTGCTAGAATTAAGTCTGGGAAAGCTAACACTATGTCCGTAAATCGCATCAATAATTCGTCCACGATTCCTCCATAGTATCCCGCTACGCACCCAAGTAAGAGTCCTATTAAAAGAGAAATTCCAACTACTAAAATTCCCACTCTGAAGGCTGTTATCGTGCCCCAAATACATCCATAAAATATGTCAAATTGTCCTTCTGCTGTGCCAAAATAATGTACAGTCCACCCAGCCTTGCGCGCTATTGGATCCTCAACTGGGGTTCCTAGAGGTTTTGGAATTAAGCTGAAGCCATCCCGCCAAATTCTGTAGGGGTCTGATGTAACTGGAGGAGCTATTATAGGTGCAAAGACAGCGATAACCACATAGAAAAGAACTATGACTGCGCCCACTATTGATAGAGGACTCTTCCTTATTCTTTTTAAAGTGAACTCTAATTCCTTTTTTGCTGGGCTCATTTCAGCCTTGAGCTCTTCCAATCTATGTCTAATGTTCATAGGTCTTCATTCCAACCTAATTCGAGGATCTACATACGCATACAGAATATCCACTATGAGGTTTGTGAAAACATAAACTATGCCTGTGAAAAGGGCAAATCCAAGCACAGCTGGAATGTCTGGAACGGCTCCTGCGCCTCCAGCGGCTAAGGCTGCCCATCTCCCAACCCCGTCTATGTTGAAAACGGTTTCTGTTATTGTTACACCTGTTAACATGCCTGCGGTTAAAAGACCGGAAACGGTCATTGTTGGTATTAGGGCATTTCTTCTTGCATGGTGGTTAATAACCTCACTGTGGCTTAAACCCTTCGCCCTAGCGGTGACTATATAGCCTTTGCCAAGTGCTTCCAACATGCTTGAGCGCATTACCCTTATAATTAATGCAACGTTGATTGTGGTGAGGGTTATCGTTGGGAGAACCATGTGTCTCAACACATCCAACGTTATCCACAATTGCCCGTTTAAGAGTCCATCTATTGTAAGTAGTCCAGTATAGGACCGCCATTCTCCTGAAAGATAAATATAGTTTGCTGTGGCGGTTGACATTCTTTCAGGTGGGAACCAGCCTAGGGCAGCGAAAAATATTGCAATTAACATTATTCCCAACCAGAAACTAGGTAGAGACCAGCCAATTATTGCAACTGTCCTTGAGGCATGGTCTACTGGTTTATCTCTGTGGATGGCGGACTGTGTTCCCACATATATACCTACTAAAAGTATCAAGGGAATAGACCAAACTACAAGCTCAATTGTCGCCGGCAGTTTTCGAAGTAGAGCTAACAAAACTGGGCTTTTTGCAGTATGTGAGTAGCCTAAATTGCCCTGTAGAACCTGCGATATCCAATCTATAAACTGTACAAATACCGATTCATTTAAGTGATAAAGCCTAATTACAGCCTCAATGTTTTGCATCTGCTTCTCGTTTGTTATATAAAGAGTGGCCCTTTGCTCAGGAGTAAACAACTGGGAAACTGCGAAGATAAGCATTGCTACGCCTAAAAGAGTTGGTATGACTAATAGAACTCTTCTGATAACATATTCTCTTAAACCCATTTCCAGATGCCTTTTTATCGTAATTGTATAAAGGAAATTTATATCTTTTCATATTCACTGCTACTATATGCAAAAGGCTGGCAACTTCCAAATAATTAAATATTAGCTTTTTCTATTTAAATGCTAGATAATAAAAGGAGAAATAAAGAATGAACAAAAAGCTTTTAGCAGCGTCCTTGATAGCACTTATGCTAAGTCTATCTGTAGCCACGGCTTCCGCAGAAGTGCAAGGAATTCCTAACAGTGATCACATATATGTAACAACAATCGGTATGCCTGAAACAGTTGATCCGCACTGGGCTTACGACACTGCAAGTGGTGAGCTCATCCAAAACGTCTATGAACCATTATGCATCTTTGATAAGGACAAATCCGACTCATTTCTACCAGCAATTGCAGAGTGGTGGCCTGGAGTCGGTGTAACACCTGGCAACGCCATCATCCCAATCAAACCCGGATGGAATGGCAGTTCAGAGACATGGCTTTTCAAAATAAGGAAGAATGTGCCATGGCAAGATTCACGCTATGGGTACGTTACGGCCGAAGATGTTGAATACTCATTTGAGAGAGGTATGCTAATGGATCACACAGGTGGCCCAATGTGGATGCTTTATGAACCATTGCTTGGTAAGACCTCTTCTTACGACTACGATGTTGATGGTGATGGAACCCTAAACGAAGCAGAATACCAAGCGCTAGACGCCGCAGTTAATAATGCCATACAAAGCAATGGAACTCATGTTTGGTTCAACCTAGCTCAACCATATGCGCCATTCCAGCAAATTCTCTCCCAGACATGGAGTGTCATAATATGTAAGCAATGGTCCATAGCTCATGGCTTGTGGAATGGACAACATGGAAATTACACGGAATTCATAAGGACTTGGGACCCAGTGGAGCCAGGTCCTTTGATGGAGCAACCTGATGCACCTGGACCTGTTATACCTGGTCCTGTTGCAATGGGGACTGGTCCATACAAACTTGTAGCCATGAATCCAGACCCGCACACCGGTTGGTATACTTTGGAGAAATTTGATAACTATTGGAGAGGTTGGCCAGCTCCTGGCTACATGTTTACGGACGGTGTTGCAGCACAAGGCTTTGCTAAATATGCCACAGTGAAGTGTGTTGAAGAATGGGCTACAAGAAAGGCTCAATTCTTCTCAAATGATCCCGCATTACAAGCTGACTTCTGTCCTGTTCCCAGACCGAATATTCCTGAGCTGCATGAAGGTGGAAATAAAGACGGACCCACACTCCCAGGCTTTAGGCTGATAAAAATTGCGCAGCCAGTTCTATATGCGCTGTACTTCACCTTCGAAGTACAGCCAACAAGTGATTCTGTTCCAAAGATTGGAACTACACCTAAACCAGACCTCTTCAAGGACAGGTATCTGAGACTGGCGTTCATGCACTGCTTCAACTTCACGAAATTCATTGAAGACGTCTATCTTGGTGAAGCCGAACAATCGCCTGTATGTATGCCCCCTGGTACAGCATTCTTCAATGCGTCCAAGCCAAAGTATAGCCTTGACATTGCGAAGGCAACAGAGTACTTCAAGAAGGCATGGGGTGGCGAAATATGGTCGAAGGGGATGACTGTTGCAATAACCTATAATACTGGAAATGTGATGAGGCAGGTAACTGCAGAAATCTTAGAGTACACCATTGAGAATTTGATTCCATGGCCATCTGGTGTAACGGTCGACATTCAGCCAAGTGCGGTTCCATGGTCGGTCTTTCTCCCAGGAATGAAAAATCAGATGTATCCAACCTTCATTGTTGGTTGGTTAGCCGACTTCCCTGATCCGCATAATTGGTTTATGCCGTTTATGCATCCTCAGGGAACATACGCAGGTCGCCAAAAAGTGACATATGGTCTAGATACCGCATCACTCAAAGAGGCTTGGTACAAGGGTGCAACATATGGTCCACCGCCATACACGAATGCCCTTGGAGAAACCGTTAGCGTGATCAACAACACATACGTTGGGCATTTGATCGATGTCGCAGTGGGGGAGGATCCTGAGACGAGGCACCTACTCTACGAGGAATTAATGGACATATATTATGCAGAGGCTACACAACTTCCAATGTGCTACACCATTGGACGCCATTACGAAAGAACGTGGATCCAAGGGTTTGACAAAACATTCAACACACATCCATTATGTCCAGGATTTTACTTCTACACGATATGGAAAGGATGGTACACTCCTCCATCTCCTCCAGCTTTGGCGTCTGTAAGTGTTCTTCAAGGGAGCAGTGTATCTCTTAGCGCATCGTTTATTAATCCAGAAACGAAAAAACCTGCAGCTGGTATACTTGCATTTGTACAGCAAAGTCTAGATAACGCAACTTGGAGCAACATTGGTGCTGCCATTACTGACATAAATGGCTGTGTTAATGTTTCAGTAATCCCGCCACTAGGGACAGCTTATTATAGAATTCAGTCCACAGGATACTGGGCTCCTGCTCAACCTTCAGCTGATTTGAATGCGAAATATTATGAACAATTGATAGAGAGTAAGGCACTGTCTCAAGTTATGGCACCTCAGATTGGAGCATCCGTAAAAGTCACCACAAGAACTGTGGAGAGTATTGTAACTGAGGCTCTTACGCCTTTGGCTACAAAGAGCGACGTAAGCTCTCTGACAACGGAGATAGCGAGCCTGAAGACCGCTGTCAGCTCCTTAACAACATATCTGTATGTTTCTATAGGAATAGCCTTGATAGCGATAGTTGCAGCAATACTTGCCTTTACTAAGAAGAAAGGGCCTTCTCCAGAGTAGCATTTTCTTCCTCTTTTTCTTTTTTTGGTATTATTCCATCGAAAGTATATACTCATAATATTATCTAATACGGATTACATGGAATTTCTTTTAGAATTTGTATTTCAGTATACGGAAAGGCCTTGCAACGGAGATGGAGCTTGAATATAAATATTATCATTGTTTCGAAGCTACCCAATTCTTATAGTATTCATCCTTTGAGTATAACGTGTCCCAACTCACGACGTAATCCTTTCTATCTATTTGAACTTCCACCCATGCATGTCCAAGGTACTTCCCCTCTTCATATATCGTCCCATAAACTACAACCGGCTTGTACCCTTTCAGGTTTAGAATAGCTGCATTCAGAAAAGCCTGAGGAGCGCATAAGCCTTTATTCCCATGAGTTAATGTGTATGCTGGAAAAAAACCCACGCTATACTCGTTGTCTTGGGAAACAAAAGGAATCATAATTTTTCCAACAATTTTATCCTTTTCCTTTACCCATTTTATTTCGGTACGATTTGCATACCATTGAACTAATGGGTCTCTAATGGAAACTTCTATGTATTTTTCAGCTGGCGGCCATGGACCACCAGTTCCACCTTCCCAAGGCTTCACGTCATTGACTTTAACATTTGGTATTTTTTCCACGAATGCTCTGTCATCTGCAGGATCATTGGGATTCATTCCATAGGTGTAAACCTCATTGAAATCGTCTAAACCTCCACCATCTGTGTCTATTTTCAACGGGTCTGTATGGGTGCATTTGTATACCTCTAAGTTGATTTTCACGTTATCTTTAGTCTCAACGCCGTCCGCTATCCAGTCTCCATCGGTATCAAGGCTATGTGGATTCGTATGATAAATATACATTTCTTCGCAATTTGACAGTCCGTCTCTGTCGTCATCACCAAATAAGTTTATTAAATAAGCCATCCCTGCGGCAACAATAATCAAAGTGCACACGCCAGATACTATTTTCACCCACATCGATTTCCTAATTGGTTGAGGAGGAGGAAGATATTGAATAAAAGGCATCTTGGGCATTAGGAGAATCACTGTTTCGCCGCCTTTTGACAAATCGTGACACTCTCTACACGAATATCAAAGTCGCTCATGTATTAAAGTTCTTAATTTCCTCATTTTTATCGAATCCATCAACCCAATTTGGTTTTTGGCCTGAACTTACATCTGGTTACTTTGGCTTTTTATTGGTTTTCTCTCGTTATAACTTGTCCAGTCTCTAATGTTGAAGTCTAATACGTGTATATGGAAGCTTCTTCTCCCAGAAAAGACAACTGCAATTTTAGAATATTCCCCAACCGCCCAATTGTAATGGAACATTCGCCTCACCTTTTTATAGCCATAGAAAGCCTTTTGTAAAGGCATGCACAATTACGAAAAATTGCAAATTTGAAACGGTCAAATTCTTCTCATACATCACAAATAAGAATTGATTAGGGCTCATTAAAAAGTCGATACGTTAATCCCCAGCTCTTTTTTTAACTTCATTTTTCTTTGAAATACTTAACATAAGGATATTTTTCTTTAAATTTAATTGAACAATTTTCTATTAACTGCTCGAAACTAATTTCCTTCTCTTTAACAAAATTTTTCTCTAATTCTTCATACAAAGACCCATAACTGAGATAAGATGAAGGGGTGATGAAAAATCCTACTCCGTCTGCCTTCATCAAAACAGCTTTATTGAAGTCTAATTGAGCTGAATAATCAGCTAATGTTAAGATAACGTATATTTTTTAAATTCTTACCAATAATTTACTTTGGAGGTTTTGGATGTGAAAAAAATATTAGAGGATATTAGGGTTTGTGACCTTTCTCATGTGTGGTTCGGCCCATGGTGCACACGGATACTGGCGGCACTCGGCGCAGAAGTGATCAAGATTGAACCTACTTGGGGCGAGTTCATAAGATATAATCCACCATTGTTCGGTGACGCTGGACTAAACTTTCTATGCCTAAACAACGGCAAGAAAGGCATGACTCTAGACCTAAAGAATCCGAAAGGGAAAGAGATATTCTTTGAATTAGTCAAGAAGTCTGACGTAGTCGTAAACAACTTTATGCCTGGGACAATGGAAAAACTGGGAATAGGCTACGATGTTCTTAAAAAAATCAATCCACGCATAATATACGCTCAACTCTCAGGTTTCGGCTCGGATGGTCCATACGCGTTGCGTCCATCATTTGCTTCAATTGGAGAGGCGTACTCAAGCTTTACGCGTCTGAACGGTGACCTTGTGGATCCGGATGGTCCCCCTAGACCAACTACAGACGCATTTGGCGATTTGGTTCCTGGAACATGGGCAGCTCTGGGCATTATTGCAGCCCTTCGACATAGAGACTTGACCGGCATAGGGCAATCCATAGATGTTTCTCAAATAGAGGTCTGTACCTACATGGTGACGAATTCTATTCTTACCTACCTACTAACAGGAGAACTGCCTCATGTAATCCGAAAGAAGTATCGAACAGGCGTAGGTGGCATCTTCAAGGCTAAGGACGGCTACGTTCAGGTTACAGGCGCAAGAGGAGCGCAGACCGATCGGCTTAGCAAATTATTTGGCGTTGATCATGTTGATGACGAGATTCTAAAGAAATGGATTGAAGAACGCACAGTTGCAGAAGTTGTAGAACTATTTTCTAAGAACGATCTCCCAGTTGCGCCATGCAATCATGTCTACGATGTGGTGAAGGACCCCCATCTCCAGGCTAGAAACTTCTTCGTGGAGATCCAGGACCCGAGAATTAAGGATAAGAAGGTGCTGTTTCCTGATTTTCCAATCAAGTTTTCAGAGACACCAAGTCATATAGACACTCCTTCTCCAATGCTTGGTCAGCACAATGAAGAAATTCTGTCAAATCTGCTCGGATTCAGCAAAGAGCAGGTTGCGAAACTGCGTGAGGAAAGGGTCATAACTTAGGTTTTTCGCAAAATTTTTTCTATTAATTTTATTATCATTTTATTTTTTACGTATGAAAACTTCTGGGGGGACGAATAATCCCCAGCTTGCCACTCCGATCACGTAAACTAGGTCAAGGGGTGACAGCGGAACTACGTGAAACATTTGCTGTGTTACCGGGATATAGCATATGCTGAGTGTAAGGGTTATTGATGCAATTTCGGCGACTATGAATACCTTATTTGAGAAGTTTTTGTGACCAAGTCTCCATACGCTCTTTGTCTCTGAGCGGCAATTCCAGATTACAGAAAGCTCGAACATCGCTGTTTGAATAAACGCGACCGTTCTGGCCTCGTTTAAAGTTGCTTGCGTTCCAAAGCCATGCATAGGCCAAACGTAATATTCTAAAGCAAAGACCAAAATTGTTCCAGCCGCTTGTAGTACAAAGGATGCTATTATGAAAGGTAGCATACTGTGCCATATAGTTTCGTCAGGTCTTCTGGGTGGTCTGTTCATTACATCTTCGTCCGGGGGGTCGCTCGCCAAAGAGACCGCTGGAGCTCCGTCTGTTATCAAGTTAATCCAAAGAATCATAGCCGGCAAAAGTGGCAACGGGAACATATTGTTTCCAAATACCCACCAAGAATGGCAAACGTTCCAACCACGAAAAGCTCATCAAAATTGCCTCGTTTGCTTTCAGTTCTATCGACTCAACTACTCTTGCGTCGGCTGGAACTCTGTCACCGGTTTCTAGGGCTACAATGTCCCCAGGAACAACTTCTCTTGCAGGAATTGTGGTGGCCTCGCCCACCCGAATTACTTTGGCTTTTGGCGCAGCAAGTCTTTTGAGCGCCTCTAAGGCATTCTCAGCCCTATACTCTTGGACAAAACCTGTCACCGCAACCATTAACACAATTACGAGGATGGTTATTGCGTCAGTATAATATTCAAGGAAGCTCCTAGATGGGTCTAGTAGCCATTCGTAGTAGCCTATTCCTGCTGAGAATATGGCGGCAACAATTAGCAGAACTATGAATACGTTCTTAAACTGTTCTAAAAACATTTGTAGGGGCGTTCGCCGCTTTTTTTTCAGCTAACTCGTTATATCCATACTCTCTAAGCCTTTTTCCCGCTTCCTTTGAATTTAATCCAGCTGGGCTTGTCGCTAGGGTTTGAAAAAGTTCCTCCTCGTTTAGCGCATGCCAATCCATTTTTGCTTGTTTTTTCTCCATGAGGCCAAGCCTCTACAACTAGAAGAATGGTAGCGTAAGGGTTTAAAACAAATTACCAAATATTTTGTTACCACTGATATACGATACCTATTTATCGTTTTTATTTGTGTTATCACTCGTTTTAGAATCGGTTGCAAGTTTTCTTCTTCTATGCTTACCAGTAACATTCTTAGAAAGCCAAACATGGTTCCTGTCCTTCACGAAGCCCATTTTCTGAAAGAAGTTGATCGCGCGTTCATTACTTTCATCGGTATCCGCGATGATCATCCTAGCTCCTCGCTCACGCATTCTCCCTTCCATCTCCTTATAAAGCTTCGTTGCAATACCCCTTTTCTGTTGCTCCTCCTTCACACCCATCCAAACCACATAGCCATACTTCCAAGCCGTTCCATGTTTCTCAACGGTCGTTCCCATCATGAACCCAACAGTTTTTCCGTCCAATTCGGCAACAAGGCATAACTCGGGGTCATTATCATAAAGACCTGTAACCTCAAACTCATCCCAGGTCCGGTAAAGCGGAGGTGAGAAGGCGCTCGTGAAAAGAGATTCCCCCAAATGAAAAACGCTCGGCAAGTCGTCAATACTCATTTCTCGAATAATAGGCTGTGCCTTTCTGCGTTTTTTAGCTGAACTGACAAGGTCTTCCCCTGCCTTACTTGCCTTTTTTAGAGGTATAACTCTCTTTGAACGGCTTCTTGATGTAATGGTGTGTTTTGTAAACATAATAATGACTCACCTTTACTGAGCCAGATTCACTTTATCTCCAGAACCTCATATATTTATTTCCTACCTCAACGCAGATTTTAAATCGAGGCTTATCCTAGAAATGAAGTTAATCACTTAGGGAGGCTTTCTGTGCCACATGTTTCCTCTTCTCGGTAGAGTTGACGAGTTTGTTGATGAGTGGGGTATTGAACGTAAGGCATTGATGATCCTGAAGCGAGTTGGTAATCTCCGAATGATCGGGGAAACTGGAACAGGCAAAACCCATTTCATCCACTATCTGTGTGAGAAGCATGATCTCAAACTTTGGGAATTCAGCTTAACAAGTGATACGGAACGCTGGGACCTCCTCGCCTCCGACATCCTCAAGGAGGGGACTACAAAAACAAGAGAAGGTGTCATCCTCTTGTGGTTGAACGATCCTGAGGGTGGAGTCTGCTTCCTAGACGAGTTCAACTATGCTCAGCCCAATGTCACCACACTGATCAATCAGCTCAGCGACTTCAGGCGCTCCATATGGGTGCCTGAGCTTCAGCAGAGGCTCCATCGCTCCAATAAACACTACCTCGTAATAGCCATGAATCCCTATGAGAAAATCGGGTATTCAGGGACGTTCCAGACAAATATAGCTCAGATGCAGAGATTTGAATCCATAGTTTTTGACTTCCTTTCTCCAAAGAGTGAAACTAAACTACTGTTGAAGGTCTACGATAACTATGAATGGGTTAGGAGGCTCGTTGAGTTCGCCAACAAGATACGAGGGCTATATCGGAAGGGGGAGCTCACCACCCCTATCACCACTGGGAACTTGAAGAACTACTGTATCTTTAGAAAGGAGGGGCTAGAGGAAAAGGAGATCATCGAGATAGCTTCAAGCCTTTTCTTGGAGGAAGAGAGACCTGTCGTGAGAAGACTTTGGGAGGAGGAAGAGGCAGAAAAGGCAGAGTAGGAAGCTGGGGTTAACGATGGCTGAGCCTTCCATATTATTGCTCTCCTACAGGACTAATTCCAAAGGTTCGAAGAAAAGGAGCTTAAAAATCAGGTTGTGGCTGAGACTCCAGATGCTTAAAGTGTGGCTTTCCCTACGATTTAAGTATGGATGCACTCCCCTCCAGAAGCCGATCTGGCTTGTCAAGAAACTGGAGAAGAGGGAGGCACTGGAAGAGGATATTGCCCGCTGGGAAAACATGTTCAGAGTTAAAGGCTTTGAGTTTGAGATGGAACTCTTCACCACATACTACTCACTCAGGGCTAGAGAGACCTTCAAAAGGTTAAAGATGGACTTCATCATTCAATGGCTCAGCAAGATAGATGAGGAACTTGATGTAGCCCTCAAAGACTTAAAGATCACAGAGTCATCTTTCGATCTCATTGAGAGGAGGGTGGAGCTCCTAGAATCTGTTCTATGTGAAGATTTCGAGAAGGATTATGACCAGTTCGAGAGGGCATACAGCATGGTCATGATCGCTTATGATAAGCTCAAGGAACTGAGTCCATGCATCATCAAAACAGCACTTTGAGTATGGGAGGATGGAGATGTCTGAACTGGATGCTCTGAGGAAGATCTCAGCAGTGATAACTGGAGATGTGGGTGTTTCACTACGGCTTGGAGAAGTTGGGGAAACAAGCTTTGACAAAGAGGAGATCGTGGTCTCAGACAGCTTAATACCCGTGAACCTCAGGTGCATTCCTTCGATTGTAGCTAGGCTAAGGGAGGGGCAGGTGATTCATGAAAGTGGCCATTTCTTCATCACCCGTCCAGTTGAAGCCCATCTGAGGAGCTGGATCAGGCGAAAAGGGAATAAGAAGTTGGCGAAGGCCCTCGTTGAGATTGTGGAGGATGTGCGCGTTAACCATTACTTATCAAATAGGTACAGGTTTGATTTCGCTAAAAGACTAAGGGAATTCCTTGAGGTGACCGGCGAGGCTCTTGCATGCTCCTTGAACAGACTTGAGGAAGCATCTTCCGAACCATCTTTTAGGTCAGCCATGATGTTGAACCTTCTGGCTTTGAAGGTAGTCTACAAGACAGATTCTCCGCGTTCTAGTCGGTCTCTGAAACAGGATGAGACGATGATGCTTGACAAGTCGATCGCCCTAGCTCACCAGATGAGGTATGTTTACTCCCATCAGCTCATAGTTGAGGGTTTGAATGACCTTTACGATATGCTGAAGAGTCACTGCTCCACCATAGATGAGGTTTACCTCACTATACTTCTAGGCGGCAAGCTAGGTCTCATCGCACCCGAAACATTCATCGAGATGAGTGTGAATTCAGAGGGCGAGGTTGAAGGTATTGAAGAAGAAGCAGGGCAGTCCATCACAAGTGTAGGCTCAGGGAGTGGAATCCTAATTCCACCACCCCAGCCAAATCCCAAGAGGTACATGAGCTTAGTTCAAGAGAACATGTCACATATCCAGCGATTGCTCTCAATGCTTAAGGCTAGTGTCAAGCCGAGAATCTCATATATTAAGTGGAGTAAGAGGGGGAGATTAATGAACAGTATCGTCTCGAAGGCTGTTGTCGCAAGCTTTTGCAGAGACGTCGACAACATATACAAGAGAAGGGAGATCAGAGTGGAGCAGGAGAGCGTGGCTATACTTCTCCTAGTAGACCTCAGCGGGTCAATGGACATATGGGAAGCAGAGGACTTTCTCACAACAGTCAGCGAGGTGATGGGAAGGTGGCTGAGAGATGAGGACTTAGCAATTTTTGTCTATGGTTCAGAGTACCAGAAGATCAAAGCCTTCATCGAACAATATCACATAACCCGCTACAGGATAGGCGGAGTCTCTTCGATGGGTGGCACAGTGCTACTTGCTCCACTTAGGGAAGCTCATAAAATGCTCAATGCTGTCCCAAGCAACCGCAGAAAGCTCTGCGTAATTGTGAGCGACTTCCATGTAAGCCAGCCAGAGGAATGCATAAGAGAGATCGATAATATGGAGCGGGATGAAATAGATGTGATCGCTATCGGCATATGTACCGCGGTGGAAGAGCAGGTTAAAGAGTACACTAAGAACGTGGTAATGTGCGAGAATATATCCGAACTGGCTGATAGGTTCGTGGACATATACAGGAGAATTGCTTTAAGAAATCCATACTCGCCAAGTCGTTTGGAGCCTGGCAGTGGAATAGGGCGCATGAACACTTCCACCCCTACTGGGGCTCCCTCATCTTCGCGGAGGATTTGGGCGAATATTTAATTCGGCTGACTCTCGTACTTAAATCACATCGACGAAAATGTAATTTTATTCTAGGAATAGATGGAGAAAACATAAATAAGTAAATAGGAAAAGGACGTTTTACACAGTTTAGCCGGAAAGCTCATGTGTTTCAACCGTTAGATGAATGGCGTTAAGCTTATATGTTTTCAAAGCTTCTCCTTTGATGAAGCTGAAGGCGTGTCGCCTCTCTGTCGGAAGTTGTATAAGTATGGACTATCAACACGACAGAACTAAAGTTTTTCTCATCAACTATCATTTTGTTTGGTGTCCTAAACGGCGAAAGCAAATTCTCGTTGGGAAAGTGAAGGAACGTTTAGAGCAGATTATTAACGAGGTAGCTAAAGAGCAGGAGTTCACGGTTCTGTCATTAGTTGTCAATCCAGACCATATGCATCTTTTCGTCTCTGCTAATCCGATGGTTCCAGCCCACAAGATGGTTAAAATATTCAAAGGTAGAACATCAAGATTCTTGAGGCAAGAATTTCCAGAGTTGTTGAAACTCCCTTCACTATGGACTCGTAGTTATTTTGTTTCTACCGCTGGCAATGTTTCAGTAGAGACCATTCAGAAATACATTGAGGCTCAGAGCAAAAAATGATACTTCAAAAGACTATCAAGGCAAAATTATTCAGTCTAACAAGGATTATTTTTCACTGATAACCTCAACCCCGCGAACCGGACCTACATGCTTAACAACATCACCGCAGCCATAATCCATTGGAACTATACATATCTCGCTGGAATCCCTCCAGAAAACTTTACGCTCGGGCAATGTTTCACGACCAACCTGACCGCGGGAGAAACACCAGTATCTTCTACCCCGATTAACATCACTTTCGCCGACCTGCCCAATAATGTACTCGGACAGACGGTTGTGATAGTTAAGGAGGAAGTGATAGCTGGGGTAGTGATAACGTTAGATGTGGTAGAATTGCTGGAAATACTACCCGGCAACTACGACTGGGCCAACGTGGTAGCTCATGAGATAGGTCATGGGGTAGGGTTAGGACACAGCGGTCCTCCCGGCTCTCTAATGTTCAAATTCGCCGAGTTCCTCTTCTTCACATCAATAACCACCGATTTCCTTCCTCTATCCCAAAGTTCGATAAACACACTGCAAAGATTCTACGGATAAACATCATACCTTAAAAAGGAGCTGGAGAATACTTACTTTCCTGCAAGTCTTAGCCAAAATGTGTGGCATCGACTATAGAAAGCTTCTTGAAAACATGAAGTCCCTATTAGATTACGGAGACGTAGACTTCATACCATGGAGCCCGTCTTTTGTAGCGCGTATACGTTAAAGAACTAAGAGGCGACGGAAGAGGCGAAGCCATAGACATCTACTACTATTCAGAAAATTTCATGAGAAAAAGATTAGAGTTTAAGGGCACAGAGCAAGATGAACGAAGGTGGAGGTAAGGCTGTTCCCAGAGTCTAGTTTAAATTTAATAATCTCGGGCATACTGTCCCTTCTAGGTGTCATTTTAGGCATTTTGATAGAGCGACGCTTTCACGAGAGGGAAGTGAGAGAGCGCTTGTTTAAAGCATTATTCGAAGAGGTCAAACTAAACCATTCTGTAGTTAAGAAAACCAAAGAAACATATAAGGGGCCTGAATGGACCATCTTTGAGCTATCACCTCTCTACACTTTGGGATATCAAAACATACGAATGTCAGGTGAATTAGCCATCTTATCCAGAGACACTTTAACTCTTCTAGAGGATACATATGAAATGATTTTTGCACATAATCGTCAGGTAGCGATGATATTTAATGCACCTAATGGTTTTATGAGAGATAAAGGGCTTAAAGAGAGAATTGAAAAATTAGAAGCAGATTTAGGACAATTAAAACAGAACTTGAAAAAAGAACTAAAATTTCTAAAAAGCATGCGTTGAAAAGCTTCGGCTAGGAAGCGTATCAGCTTGAATGACAAGAAAGACCAGTTTGTCACGCGCAATGGAAAATTTAGATGCGGGCTTTAAATGGCACATTTCGAGATAAGCGAGTTCAACATCAATTTCGGCTTTAAAGACAGGCAACATATAGAGCTTCTAAAAAAGCAGATAGAAGCTGGTTGCGAACCACCGTCCTTAGTGCGCTATACAGCTCACATATACGGATACTAGCAAGTTGGGTGACTTGGGCTTCAAGGGGATCGAGAAGCCGTTGAAGAATTAGGTGCCAAAACAAGGGCGGAAGAGAAGAGGGATCTCTTCCTTAGTTTGCTTAATATGGCATCTACATCAAACAGAAGGTTAATCCATTTCTGGTCCTTGGATATTTCTCCTTGCTTCAAAGACCTAACGATGTAACGTTCCTCGTGCTTCTCTGGTTTTTCAATTGCTTCTAAAATTTCGTCAACTTTGAATGCTTCTGTTTCTGCGATGTCCGCATACATGAAAACAGTTTGATTGTTTTCACGTTTCTGTATTACGCATGTGCCGATTAAAGGAGCTGGGAAAACTCTTGTTGAAATGTCAATTAAAGCCTTAACCTTGAAATGGTCTAAGAGGAAGCGTCCAAAATCTAAGCCGTAATCTAAAGACTGTTTCAAAGATAAAAAAGATGGAAGATTACGCGGCCATCGGTTAAGTTTTAGCAGCCTTCTCACGCTTGTACGCAAGCCACCATTCCCAAGTAATATAGACGAATACCATGATCAGTATGCTGCCGACGACCGAAGCTCCGATCGCATCTCCAACCATCGTCCACACAAAACCAGGGGTTCCCATCGCTTTTATGATCTTTCCGATATCGCGGTACATGAAGTAAATGCATGCTCCAATACTTGTAGGTAGTAGGAAAATTATGTGCGGCCAAATGAACCATGTGGGTTTCTTCTCCTTAATCAGCCATATCAGGTAGGTATAGGCGAAGAGAGCCGCATAACCCCTATTCATGCCTCCCATCTGGGCTACAAGGAACTCCAATGAAAGGACAAAACAGCAGAATGTCTGTACAACCAAGTGAATGCCATTCGCCAAGAGGTTATATCGCCACTTACTGAGATCCCATTTGAAAGCTTCAGCAAGTGTGATGGCATAGCTCTTCCTACCCGCATCCATGTCGGCGACGAATGTGACGCACCAGAATCCTCCCAATATTATTCCAAGCTCCAAGGGTATACCAACGCCTGTCAAAATCTCGCCGAAGCCCCGTGTGAATGTCCCAAGGGGCCCAGCCTTCGCAATCAGCGTAGAATATTGTGTATATGGCATATGAATGGACGCTGCTAGGACCAGAAGAGCCTGAGTGCCCTCGCTGGCCATGGCACCCCAACCCCCGAGTAGCGCGTCGCTCTCGTTTGAAAGCATACGCACCGTGGATGTGGAGTGAATATTTGGGTGAACGGAGAGGGCGCCGCATAGACATGTGGCAAAGAGCATTGGCCACAGTGGTCCATAAGCCGGCAGTGTTGGGGTCCATTGGAACATGGGGAAGCCAGCGCCTAGGGTGAGCGGCTTGACGAATAAAGCTGCCAAGCCGAGTATCATCAGTGCCCAGAGATAGTAGACGGTTAAATGTTGACGAGGTTCAATGAGCAAATCCCATGGAAGGATCGCACCGACAAAGGCGTACAGCTGCATGACCACTATCCACCAATATCTTGAAAGATATATCGGGTAAAGCCAGCTAACATAAAAGGCGAGTACTGAGAGAGCTAAACATATGACCGTGGCAAGGTTAAGCTTAACCTTCAGCCTGGAGACCATAATGCCAAAGAGCACGGATATGAAGAGAAATGCAATCGTTACAGTTCCTGTCATCGGGTAGGCCTCCATCAGCATCCCAAGCATGGCATAGAAGCCCACAGATACTATGCCCAGCCAATAGACGAAGTAGTATGGGCGGGCAACCCTTGGACTGAGCAATGTGCCCCCGAGCTTCATCATGGTAGAAGCCTCATACCTTTCTGACAATGCCAGTCCCAGATAGTCCTGAACAGACCCTAAAAATATGTTACCAACGACAAGGTAGATGAGTATCGGCAACCAACCCCACATCGCCCCAAAAGTCGGACCATATATTGGTCCTATAGCAGCAATCGATGGGAAGGAGAATGCGTATAGTATCCACTTATTCACTGGTGTGAAGTTGATGGGATCCTTCTCATGCATCCTAACGGCGGTTGTCACCTTCTTCGGATCTGGTTGAACAATCTTCCGCTCCATCCACTTTCCATAGATGAAGTATCCCACAACCCATACAGCGAAGACACCAATAGCCGTAATTATTGTCGTTTCCATCTCCTTTTCCTCACAATATTTATAAATAACGTCGTATTATAAATAAAATTTTTATTTTATTTATATTTTTTCCTAGTTGATTTGGTTGAGAAAAGTGCCAATGCAAAGACAGTCTCAAGCATATGCTGGACGAACTCTGGCTTAGCCTCACAAAGCGCATAAACTGCGGATCTTTCCCTGCTCAACATAAGCTCCTTCAGGGAGCCCTTCAAAGGCTGAAGTTTCGGAAGCAGCCTCTTATTCAGAAATTGAATAGCCTCATCAGGATTTGAGGCATACAGCTTGAATCGCCGACCTAAAGATTCGTCGTCCAAATTCACTGGACTCAAATTCTTGATGATCGAACCTAACCTATGCGCATTCCACGATATGAGCACCATGTCAAATCTTGGGGTATCATTCAGATATGCGAGGAAATATAGGCGGTCTATCTTCTTTATGATCTTGGATAGGGGGTATTGTATTCCAAGGTCTCTGGATAAGAGGGAAATTGAGACTTCCATCGCCTTGATGGGCTCTTCCTCCTTGAGGGGGAATGTTCCCGTAATCGTTCCATACCATGACTTCTTGAAATTTGCAGTATCCGATGGACAGTGGTCTTCGAGGAAATTCCATGCTGACATGTAGATTGCGTTAACCAGTTTATGGTTGAATCTCCGCCCAACAAAGAAGGTTATGGAGGTGCCAAATGCCAAAGCTAATAGCACATAGTATAAAGTTTCATACAGTTCCACTCTCAAATTCACCTATTTCATATCCGCATTTCTCCAATGGTTAAAACACATGGGCTTCTTTTATATATAATGGCGAAAGACTTATTTTTCGGTTTTGATGGAAATTGTAGAACCCTTTTCTTTTCACTGCGACTCTACCATGCGGAACATCAAATGCCTTGGAGGATGTATTTCTAAGGGATTCGGCTTAGTTGACGCCAAATTGGAGTCTGTATAATTCAGCAGTATAATTGACTTGACTGCATAGTCCTTTAAGTTGGTACTTTTAAGTTGGTGTCTGTTTTCGGTTTTCATTATCCCATAAGGTTTATGTATGCGTTTGGTATCATTTGTATACGGTGGGCTTGTTGACGCTTAAGCCATTGGCTGTTAGGATTCCTGAAGAGATTGAGAGAGAAATTCAGGAAGTGGTTATGCGGGAAGGTTTGGATAAGGCTACAGCGGTGAGGTCTCTTCTCGAATTGGGTATTGGAGAATGGCGCAAGCAAAAGGCTTTAGAGCTACTGCGTGATGGAAGGGTAACTTTTGCTAAGGCGGCTGAGATGGCCAAGCTTTCGTTTTGGGAGTTCGCTGACTTGATAAAGCAGCGCAACATCGAGTGGGTTAGGCATACGCCCGAAGAAATCGAGAAAGAGTTTAAGGAAGCATCTGCGGCGGATTCCAAGTGAAAGCCCTCGTTTTAAATGCCACCCCGCTAATTTACATGGCCAAGATAGGGCTAAGCAAGATTTTTGAGGAGTTGAAATATGAGAAGTTAACCTCTCCAAGTGTTAAAAAAGAAGTGGTGGACGAAGGAAAACGTAAAGGCGTTGCAGATACCATAATCTTAGACAAGCTGTTTATAATAGGCGTGTTCAAGGTTGTTGAACCTAAAGATAAGAATTTTTTGGAAAGTCTTTTGCAGACGAGGGGGCTTCACATGGCTGATGCTGAGGTTTTAACTATAGCTAAGGAACACGACGGAATAGCAATAGTAGACGATGAGGTTGCGAGGAAAACGGCTAAAATTTATGGAGTATCCTATGCAGGCACGCCCTACATCTTGGCAAAAGCAGTTTCTGCAGGAGTAATTACAAGGGAAAAGGCTAAACAAGCAATAAATGAAATGGTTTTTGCAGGATGGAGATGTAGCATTGAAACCTACGCCAAAATCATGGAAACCATAGAAAAGCTTGGGAAAAGTAGGCGATGAGTGAGGCTAAACATATGGGTGTCCATTTAGGGCAGAGCAAAAATCCCAATAAAGGGAATTGAAAGACAACCCCACGCGATATTCAAGGTTAAGTCGAATTGTTATTAGCTCTGCCGCGTCTTCAAGCTTCTAATGTTGTGTAATCTTCATGTAATATTTGCATGAAATCCATACGTGAGCTCTATAAGGATTGCATGGAAAGAAAGAGTTGAGGGTGAAAGCATTTTGCCGTCAGAGAGGAAGACGATAAACGTAGCGATGGATAGAAATGATGCCTATGCTACTCCTTTGCCTGGCGGGGTGAGTTTGAGGTATTTTTAACACTTTCAGTTATCCCCAAGACAAGCCCATAACTTCAGTTATGGGTAGTTGACTCATCAATCTAGTGCCGCATCAGCGACAAGGTGTATTGATTCTTCTTCGACATTTTTATTTCAATAAATGCTTCATCAAATAATTTCAGTAACCAATGAAGTTTACCGATTACTTTCATGAACTGACAATCATCAACCTGCATGAAAACACTCAAGTCGTAGGTAATAGTCGAAAATCCATTAGCAACTCTCATGCTTTGCGTCTCGTTATCAAACCCCTAGAGCCGCCAAAGTTCCTGCTGCCACAAAACCGATAGAAGACCTAGAATGTAAAAAAAGGGGATCCTACATCGTTAAAGGGGGGCCACAGAACTGTTCTTAATAACCTTCGGAAAAACTTATGAATGCGCGTATATTAGTTGAAAAGTAGTCATGTAGATGATACATCTCACAAGGTAGAGTTCCTCTGTTAATGTATTTTAACACTGGGGGCTGTTCCTGTACGTCCATCGAACTAGATTAGCGTTATGAAAATATAGAAAAGAGGTGAAAAATTTGGGAAAGGCTTTGGATGGTATTAGGGTCCTAGACCTCTCACAGTATATGGCTGGTCCCCTTGCCACAACAATTCTAGCCGACCTAGGGGCTGAGGTGATCAAAATTGAGCCTCCCTGGGGAGAGCCTTTGAGGACGTTTCCTCCAGATGTGAGGGGTGTAACTCCTTCTATTGCCTATCTCGCCAGAAACAAGAAGGGTATGACTCTAGATCTGAAGAAAGAAAGAGGTATTCAAATCTTTAAAGAACTAGTCAAGCATGCGGATGTGGTAGTTGAAAACTTCAGCACTGGCGTGATGGAGCGACTAGGAATTGGTTATGAAACGCTGAAGGATATAAACCCTAGCATCATCTACGCCTCGGTCTCAGGCTTTGGACGCACCGGTCCATATGCAGATAGGCTCTCCTATGACCTAATCGCACAAGCCTACAGCGGGATAATGTCCCTCACCGCCGAACTCAATAACCCAGGCGGACCACCAATTGTAGTGGCAGATTACATAGGAGACTATGTCCCACCCTTGGTGAACACGATTTGCATCCTAGCAGCACTATACTATAGAAAACTCACTGGTCGAGGGCAGCTAATAGATGTTTCTCAGATGGGTTCAATGATTTTCGGTCTCCAATCCATAGTCACTTACATGCTCACAGGAGAGACCGGACCCCAGTTGAGAAAGAAGTTGCCGATACCAGCATACGGCACCTACAAGGCAAAAGATGGTTATGTCGCTTTGGCGGTGACACCTGGAGCTATCTACGATAGGTTCGCGAAGGTCTTAGGAAAAATGGCTATCACCCAAGATGATATTAAAGAATGGGTAGGACAGAGGACTGTAGAAGAGGTTGTCAGCACTTTCGTTGAAGCAAGGGTTCCAGTTGCCCCAGTTCTTACAGTAGAAGAAGTGGTTAAAGACCCACATGTCTTAGCTAGCGGTTGGATCGTTGAGGTTGAGCATCCCACAGCTGGCAAGTTGAAAGTAATTCGATTCCCGCCAATGCTCTCCGAAACACCCCCAAAGGTAGAGCTTCCACCACCCCTACTCGGTCAACACAATGAGGAAATCCTCTCAACAATCCTAGGATACAGCAAGGAAGAGATAGCCAATCTAAGAAAGGAAGGAGTGATCTAATAGACCCAACTTCTCCCATTTTTTTCCATAAAAGTTCGGTCAAAGAATGAATTTTTTATAATCCACGCATCGAATCCTAGGCTCTTACTGATAAATAGCTGGGCATAGCCCTCTCAACAAAGTATATAATCGTGGAGAAAAAAGCTATTTTTGGAGAGGGTGAACTAGATTGTTTGTTGTCAGGTCCTATTCTAGAGGTGGACAAGGAGCAGTAACCGCGTCTACGCTCCTAGGGACAGCTCTCCTTTACGAAGGCAAATATGCCACATCTCTTGGGGTTTATGGTCCTGTCAGAAGAGGGGCGCCAGTAACAGTCTTCATTAGAATCTCGGACAAGCCCATTGCAACGAAGGACTGGCCTAAGCAGTTCGACTGCATAATTGTGGCTGATCCAAAGATCGAGAAGATGATGGATATAACGGAAGGATTTAAGGGGGGAGGAATCGCAGTGTTGAATACGAGGGCGAATCCTGAAGATGTTCAATTAAAGATTAAACCGTCCAAAATTGGAGTGGTTGACGCAACGGGAATAGCATTAGACGTGTTTGGACCAGCAGCCATACCTGTAACGACTACAGCAATGCTCGGAGCTTTCTCCAAGACAACAGGCATGGTTAGCGTGGATTCTATTAGCAAGGCTGTGAAAGAAATGTGGACAGGGTCGACAGCTGAGAAAAATGTGGAAGCTGTCAGAAGGGCTCATGAGGCGGTGAAGGTCATCGAGTTGTAGGAGGCGACTGAAAATGGGGGAAAACATTGAGGAATTACTTAAGAAAATACCTGTTGGAGGTGTTAGTACACCAGCTCAACGTGGGCTTCCGTTGAGAACAGGCCTTTGGAGGACGCTTAAACCTGTGATAGACAAAGATGCATGCAGAAGATGTGGAACTTGCTGGATGTATTGTCCTGACGACGCCATAAAAAAGACAGAGGAGGGGTTTTACGAGGTGGATTATGAGTACTGTAAAGGTTGCGGTGTATGTTCGGAGGAATGTCCATTTGGAGCAATTAAAATGGTTAGGGAGGAGTGAGTGAATGGTTCTCAGATTTGTGTCAGGAAACGAGGCTGTTGCATATGCTGTTAAATTATGTAGACCTGAGGTGATCTCCGCAATAGCCATCACGCCGGCAAGCGCCATCTGTGAGAGGCTGGTCTCCTTAATAGCCAGCGGCGAATTGAAGGCGAAATTCATTGAGGCTGAAGGTGAACATAGCGTGATGAGCGTGCTCCAAGGGGCATCGCTAGCAGGCTGTAGGACATTCACAGCCACTTCTGGGAATGGCTTGAGCTTCATGAATGATGTAGTCTACTCAGTACCCAATATGAGGCTGCCCATCGTCATGACGATATGCAATAGACCACTTCAAGCAGGAGCATTCAGTTTCAGGGCTGACTACTCTGACAGTATGTCAGTGAGAGATAGCGGGTGGATCCAACTTTATGTGGAAAACAACCAGGAGGCCGCAGACACAATAATACAAGCCTATAAAATAGCTGAGGACGAGCGGATTCTATTGCCCGTGATGATGGTTATTGATGGATGGTTCCTCTCCTACCTCTCAGAACCTGTGGACTTTCCTGAGCAGGATAAGGTGGACGACTTCCTACCGCCTTTTGAACTGAAACACATGTCATTCGATCCAGAAAAAGCACTATACACTGGGTTGTCCATGGAACTTTTCTTGATGGAATCCAGGCTCGTTTACAATAACCTGATGGAGCAGGCTAAGGATGTGATTAAAGAGGTGGGGAAAGAGTATGGGAGACGCTTCGGCAGAGAATATGGGTTGATTGACACATACATGTGTGAGGATGCTGAACTTGTCTTAGTCACCATGGGATCCACAAGCGGCACGGCGAAAGCAGCCGTTGACAAAGAGAGAGCTAGGGGAATACCTGTCGGCGTAGTCAAGGTTAGAAGCTTCAGACCGTTTCCAAGAGAGGAGCTAATCAAGCTAAGTGAGAATGCAAAGGCATTGGTCACCATCGACAGGTCTCTATCTTACGGGGCTAGTGGTCCTGGACAACTGTTCGATGAGGTCAGATCAGCGCTCTACGATTTAGAGAAAAGGCCCATGCTGATGGAGGCCTTTGCTGGCCTCGGAGGTGCAGAGGTGCCCGAGGAAAGGCTGGTGGACCTCATTGAGGAAACATGGAATGCTTACGTGAGCGGAAGACGCCTTAACAGACCCATCTGGGTAGGCTTCTTCGATGGGAGTAGAAATGTGATTATGTAGGTGGTTCAGAATGAGTAGAGTGGAATTTGAAGATGTGAAGAGGGCGAACCTGTTCGTACCTGGAACTGACCTTTGCCCTGGATGTGGAGCAAACCTAGTGTTCAGATATGCAATAAACACGCTGGGTAAGAATACAGTTTCGATCTTTGCGGCAGGCTGTGGAGCAATGTTGGGGAGACGTGCAATTACTCCTGGAATGATGTCGCTGTTGGAGAATCCAGCGGCTCCAGCATGCGGGTTAAAGGCAGGCTTAGACATAAAAGGAAAGGAAATGAATGTGCTATGCATCATAGGAGACGGGGGCACGGACATGGGAATCGGGGGAGTAGCAGCTGCGGCTGAGAGAGGAGATCCCATCATATATATCTGTTACGACAACGAGGCTTACATGAACACGGGGATCCAGAGGAGTGGAAGAACTTCATATGGTGCATGGACCACATTCACACCTGGTGGAAAGGAAAGGCCGCCTAAGGATATACCCAGAATGATCGCTGATGCTGGAGCAGCATATGTTGCCACAGCGTCAATAGCATACATAAACGATTACATCAAGAAGGTTAAGAAGGCTGAGGAGGTCACTAAAAACGATGAGGGGATGGCTTACATCCACGTGCAATCGCCATGCCCAACTGGGTGGAGATATCCAACAAATCTCACAGTGAAAGTGGCAAAACATGCTGTTCAAAGTGGATTATGGAATCTATACGAGATATATAAGGGAAAACTTAGGTTCACAGTGAAAATGAAGGAGAGGATACCGGTCGGAGAATATGTTAAGCTACAAGGTAGATTCGGTCATCTCAAAGATGAGCAAATTGAGTTGCTTCAAAAATATGCGGATGAAAAATATAGGGAACTTGAACTTATGGAGAGCAAAGAATGAAAAGACTATTCACTACCTTTTTTATTATTTCCATATTATTCCAAGCATAAATATCCAATTTCTGTAATAACCTCTCCAATCATACGGGTATCTGTATTGCCTAATCTTGGTCACTGCTCATTTCGTCTCCGAGGCTAGTAAAAAAGAAAAAGAATGACTAGCACACCAATTACAAGAACTAGGTTGCATTTGCATAGGGTGATGAATTTAGGTTTTTAACTCCTTTACCTTTGTCTGCTCATAAGCTGTACGAACAGCCCCAATGTTCACCTCTGCAAGTCTGCCTGTCCACTTGTGTTTAATGGCTTCAAAGGCATGCTCGAGTGTTACTATTTCAGCTGTCTTTATGATGGCTCCAAGCATAGGAGTGTTTGTAGGCGGAATGCCCCGTCCGACTGATACTATCTTCTCAGCTATGCTTGTGGCATCAACAACCCCTATCTTCGAAAGTTTAACTGGCACTTTCCCAACAATTTCATCTGGAGACCTTAAGGTATTCAGAACAGCTATTCCACCCTCTTTTAGTCCGCTCCACCAAGGGAATGTTTCTACAAGTCCTTCATCGAGAACAGCCACGAGGTCCGGGTTGACTATAACTCCACGATCATTTAGCCTAGAATCACCAATTCTAAGGAAAGCGCTTGCAGGTGCTCCCCTTCTCTCGAAGCCAAAGAATGGAAATCCCTGAGACCATTTACCTGCCTTGGTTAAAGCGATTACAAGGAGTTCTGTCAAGATGACGTTCCCTTGACCGCCTCTAGCATGGAATACACACTCTTTAATATCCAATTTCTTCCCTTCGATTTTCTCAATAAAATTCAGATTTATTTTAAAGTTTCGTTACAAATAAAGGTTTATATCTAGACAAAGCTTATCCTAGAAACGAGATTAAAATGAGCAAAAAACCATTAGTTCTAGAAGTACCGTTTGCTGGCATATTAACTAACGTAGCGACTATTCCAACCGGAGGATGGAGAATTTGGAGACCTGTTATTAACTACGATCGCTGTAAAAGATGCTGGACATGCGTAGACTACTGTCCAGAAGGGGTCATTGCAAAGGCAGATGAGGGACCTAAAATTGACTACAATTACTGCAAAGGTTGCGGGATCTGCGAACACGAGTGTCCATTTAAAGCAGTTGAGATGGTCCGTGAGTTAAGGAGGTAATGAGATGGGGCATATTGAGGCATTAAATTCAAACTCAGCTGTCGCTTACGGTGCCATGCTTTCAAGAGTGCAAGTAGTATGTGCATATCCAATTACTCCTCAGGTAACAATAGTCGAATACCTTGCAAGCTTCATAAATGATGGGCTATTGAAAGCGGAGTACGTAGAAGCTGAAGGCGAATACGGCATGGTGGCTGCAACTATGGGCGCAGCAGCAACCGGCGCTAGAGCGTTCACAGCTACGTGCTCACAGGGATTCGCTTATGCCTACGAGTCGATCACAGCAGCATGTGCGAGACGCGTACCAATAGTCATGGCCATAGTTAATAGACCAATTAATGGTTTCTGGCCAGATCATACAGACTCTCTATCTGGTAGAGACTGGCCTTGGCTGCAATTCTATGCTGAGCATGCCCAAGAAGCGTTAGATAACGTGATTATGGCTTATAAAGTAGCTGAAGACTGGGATGTGCATCTTCCAACGATGGTATGCAATGATGGCTTCTACACATCATATGTTATGGAGCCTGTTGATATACCAGAACAAGATGAAGTGGACGAATTTTTGCCGCCATTTAAACCCAGGTACATAAGAGCAGACCCAAGTACTCCAGCATCACCAGGCATTTTCGCCTCTCCCCGAGGCTTACCGCCCTCAATTTACAACGTTACCCTAGGAATGATGGCGTGGAGGCTCGGAGCTGAGGAAGCCCTCGTAAAGGCAAAGGAAGTTATTAAAAAAGTAAATTATGAGTTCGGGAAGAAATTTGGTAGAAGTTATGGAAACGGTCTGGTAGAAGAATACATGACAGAAGATGCTGAGGTCGCATTTGTCACAATGGGTTCGATGACTGGACCAGCTAGGATCGCCGTGGACGAATTAAGAAATAAAGGCAAGAAGGTCGGTTTGATTAAGCTCAAATCATTTAGGCCCTTCCCGATAGAGGATTTCAAGAGGTTAGGCAAAGGATTGAAAGCGCTCGTGGTATGTGATCGGAATGTCGTAAATACTGGCTATGGGGGTGTGGGGGCATCTTATCTAGAAATCAAACACTCCCTATGGTACGAAAAAGAAAGGCCGTTGCTGTTCAACTTCATCCTAGGTTTATGTGGAGTGGAGGTTTCTCCGACGGATTACATTGACATAATCGACATGACGTCCAAGGCTCTGGAAACAGGCATTGTGGATAAAGAAGTCGTATGGTATCCGCCGGTGGAGTTAAAGATATATGATCCTGAGCCGATTCCAGAGGAAAAGCGTATAAAACCATGTTGGCCGGGGACAACGCTTTGCCAAGGTTGCGCCGAACCCTTAATATTTAGACATATTTTTGAGACTCTTGGAAGAAATGTGGTAGTTGTACCCCAGATTGGATGTGGGGCATGGAGCAGTAACTTGCCAGGATCCACGGCGGTGACCGTGCCGTTTGAATTCTCATGGCTGCCTCAAGGACCTGCGGTATGTTCTGGTATATCTCGAGGGCTTAAGGCATTGGGTAAGGAGGAAGGTATACACGTCATCCTCATCGCTGGTGATGGAAGCTATGGTGACATGGGTTTTATGACCGCTTCTGGTGCTATGGAGCGAAATGAGAACGTGTTAGTTGTGTGTTTTGATAACGAGGCATACATGAATACTGGAAGGCAGAGGAGCGGCGCCACGCCGTATAAAGCCAGCACCATGACCACTCCTGTCGGTACAGTGATAGCTGGAAAGCAGAGACCAAAGAAGGATTTGCCGAAAATACATTTTGCACACGGCATTCCTTATGTGGCTACTGCGACCGTGGCTTTCTTAGCGGACTTTAAAATGAAGCTTAAGAAGGCAGCTTCAATTCGCGGCTATAGATACATCCATGTTCTATCGCCCTGTCCAACTGGATGGGGATTCCCAACGGAGAGGTCAATTGAAGTATCCCGCTTAAGTGTACAGTCTGGTATATTTCCACTGTACGAGATTGATCATGGTAAGTTCAGATTCACTTACAAACCGAAAGAACGTATACCTGTTAAGGACTATCTACAAATTCAGAGCAGATTCAGGCACTTAAAAGATGAGGACATCAAAGAAATTCAGAGTATGACTGAGGAATATTGGGCTGAGCTAGAGGAGCTTGAAAAGACAGAAGCTACCTAATTTTTCCTTCTTCTATTTTTCCCTAAAATTTTTTAAAGTAAAGAATAGCTTATGCAAGTTTACGCAATAGACTTAACAATCTTGTGTTTATAAAAAGGCTAAGTAAAGGGCATATAGTGTTCAACTTTCGAAAGCCTTTTTATCGGCGATAGAAACTTCTATCTGGAGGATTTGAACAATGAGAATAGCTGTAGCTAGTTTTTCGCATGAAACCTGCACATTCTGCCCAAAACCCACTACAGTCGAAGACTTTGAGAAAGGGGGAGTTCTCTACGGGCAAGATGTAATTGAAGACTCAAGAGGGATACCTAGCTACATAAATGGCTTCATAAAAGTCGCCGAGGAGGAGAATGCTGAGCTAATTGGAATTCTTTCGGCTTCTAAGGCTTGGGGCGGTTCCTCAGGTAGCTGGCTAACTAGAGAATGTTTCGACAGGTATTCAAATGGAATCGCGGAAGGTTTAAAGAAGGCTGGGAAGCTGGATGGTGTCTTGTTGGCATTACATGGCGCCATGGCTGTGAAGGAGTACCCCAAGCCGGAGGCGGAGATTGTGCGCCGTGCTAGAAAAGCTGTAGGAAAAATTCCTATAATGGTTACACTTGATCTGCATGCCAATGAAGACAACGAGCTGACGGACATTGCTGATGGGGTTTTTATTCTAAAAACATATCCACATGTTGACTCAGAGGAGATAGGGGTTATTGCAGCGCGATGTATGGTAAAAACTATCAAGGGAGAGCTTAAACCAACCATGGCAATAAGAAAGCCTGGAATCATAACGCCCAGCGTCTTCCAAGGAACCAGCTTCTATCCTGTGAAGAATATTTATGACAGATGTAGAGAATGGGAAAGCAATGAGAAAGACGTGATTTGCGTCTCAGTGGCGATGGGTTTCGCTTACGCCGATGTTCCAGACGCAGGCGCATCAGTTATTGCTGTCACAAATAATAACAAAGCATTAGCTGAAAGGGTAGCACAAGATGTCTCGGACCTGATGTGGAAACTACGTAAACCGCTCGCCAACAAGAAAGTTCCAAAGGTTAAAGAAGGCGTAACTAAGGTCCTTGAGGCAGTTAAACAAGGGAAGCGACCCGTAGTCATTGCAGATCACAGCGACAGAACTGGCGATGGCACCTACATCTTGAAGGAACTACTGGTACAAGGTGCCAAGAATTTCGCCGTCGCAACAATCGCAGATCCTGATGCAATAAACGAGATAAAGGAGAAGGCGAAGGTTGGCGATATGGTGACTGTAAATGTTGGAGGTTACGCATCAGAGTGGTCAGGGGAGCCTGTAAAGTTAACAGGTAAGGTAGAGTTCCTAGGAAACGGAGACTACACATTCACAGGCCCTATGAACAGGGGAAGAAAGAATACATTAGGTATTGTGGCTGTCATGAATTTAGGCAACAACAACCACGTCGTGATCACACCGACACTGCATCAAGTACTAGACGATGCAATTTTCAAGGCGTACGGCATTGATTTTAACAGTCTAGATATTATTGTCCTAAAGTCACGTGTCCATTTTCGCGCATTCTACGAGACTATAGCTGGGAAAATAATTGAGATCGACGCACCGGGTCTAGGTCCTGCTGACCTTACTCAGTTCAAGTACAAGAACTTGCCTAAAGACATCTATCCTATTGGAGAAAAGTGGCGGAAAAGGTCTAGTTAAAAAAGAAAAGGGATGTATTACTTTCCTCTTCTCAATGCCTTGCCTGGCAACTTGCCAGTATGCTTGAACTTTTCAACAACAAGAACTCCATTCACAATCACATAAGGTATGCCTGAAGGAAACCTATGGGGATCCGTGAACGTGGCCTCATCCTTGACCTCATTTGGGTTGAAGATAGTCATATCTGCCTTATATCCCTCTCTAATAAGTCCTCGATCCTTCAATCCCAATCTTTGTGCAGGCAACGAGGTCATCTTCCTCACAGCATCCTGAAGCGTGATCACTCCTTCTCTAACATAGTGGCCTATGACGCGGGGAAATGTTCCGTAGTATCGCGGATGTGGCTTCCCAGAGCCCAAGATTCCTTGAGGCGCCACAGCTCTGCCATCTGAACCCACCATCATGTATGGACTGCGCATAATTCGCCTAACGTCCTCCTCACTCATTTCAAAAAGAACTACTCTCGTCTGCGCCTCGTCAGCTAAGAGCAGGTCAAAGACTGCAGTTAATGGCTCTTTACTTTCTAAATTCGCGATCTCGGATACAGCCTTCCCCTCATAGTGGGGGTGGCTTTTCGACAGGGCGATAACTACATTCTCCCAATTGCGCGTTATGGAATCAGGGCTCTCAGCTATCTTTCGTCTTTCCTCGTTGCTTTTAAGCCTCTCCAAAAGCTTCTCTGCCCCACCCACGTATGCCCAATCTGGCAATAAAGCTGTGAGACCAGTGCTTGAAGCCGTATATGGATACTGATCAAACGTGACATCTATTCCTCGCCTTCTAGCTTCCTCCACCAACTTCAGTGACTCTTCAGTCATTCCCCAGTTCTTCCTTCCGGATGCCTTAAAATGCGCTATCTCCACAGGAACACCCGACCGTTCACCAATTTCGATAGCCTCTTTAACAGCATCCAATAGTGTATCGCCCTCACCCCGTATATGACTGAAATAGAGTCCACCATACTTCGGCAAGACTTTAGCCAGCTCCACAATCTCGTCAGTGCTTGCATAACAACTTGGTGGATATATTAACCCCGTAGACAATCCCCATGCACCATCTTCTAACGCCTCTTTTACAAGCCTCTTCATAGCTCTCAATTCTCTACCGGTTGGAGGTCTCTTTTCAAACCCCATAACATTCTGCCTGACAGTGCCATGCCCCACCAATGATACAACATTAAAAGATGCACCTTTCTCGTCTATGAGATTAAGATAATCATCCATGGTCTCCCAGTTAAACTGGAACTTTTCTCCAACGTCAGCACGCATGTACTTTTCCCTATAGGACCTAACCTCTGAATTCATTGGCGCGGCGGAGGTTCCGCAGTTTCCTACCACCTCAGTTGTTACCCCCTGCCTTACTTTACTCTCAACTTTACGATCTATAAGTGTCGTAAAATCTGAGTGAGTGTGAATATCGATGAAACCTGGAGCAACAATATGCTCCTTAGCATCTATACGCTTATCAGCAGAAGCCCCTTCGAGCCTGCCAACAGTCTCGATGCGATCTCCGACGATTCCGACATCAGCCTTGAACCAGGGGTTTCCAGTACCATCCATGATATGCCCATTTTCAATTAAAATGTTATACTTCAAAGAACTCCCTCAGAAAAGGAATTTACGCCAAGGTTAATATGATTTACGAAGTTACATCGAACGCTTTGGTTATCACCTTCCCATGTAAACCGACCTCGATACATTGCGCCCTGCATCAAGGTGGTAATGGAAAGGTGTTCCACTTCTTTATTGAGCAGAGGGACGCTTCACCCACTTGTGTGGTGGCGGCCTCTTGCCTGCAAGGCATGGGAGTGAGTGATGGGGAGATGTCCAGAGAAATGCCCACCACTCGTCACATGCATTTGGGCTCCTCAGGAAGCTTCTTATTTTCTCCAACAAAAACACACAACTCCCAGATTTGTAAAGAACTTTGATGTGATGCTTTGTACCCTAATAACCATGCAGGTATTCCCTAGTTGGTTTTATAAAATATTCCTCCATCTCCCATATGACGCTTGCTACTCTAGTTTTACAAAGCCTGTGGAAGGATATGGAGTTTCTCTTCTATCTTATCAATTCGGTCAGTAAGGCATTCCTTTGTTTAGGAAAATCGTTATCTGTAAGATATTCTATAGCATGTTCCATTATCCCATTTGCTCCATAGGTAGGAATGCTTCCCTCTTCTGAGATTCGCGGTCGCTATATATTAGATGAATAAGCGTGGTCACTTTCACCGTCGCGCTTTTTCAGCTTTGTCCACGAAGTCAGATATAGAAGACGCCTTAACTAGGTTCTTTACGACTATCATCTTCCCTCTCACCATGTCGAATAGTCGTTTGACGTCCTTTTGCCCCAGTTTTGCTAGATCAATAAAGAACATTCCTGCGAAGTATTGGGCGAAGAGGTATGGATCTCTACGAATTACTAATGAACTCTGTTCAGCCACCAACCTGAACGTCTCTAAATCATCGATTTCAAGGAACTCTTGAACCAAATAATCACCTCACTTATTGTTATTCATCAAAAGATAATACTTATTTTTCCGCTTAACGCTTTACTGACCAATACTGCTTACATTTTCTAAAAAAGGAAGTTATCCTTGCGCGTACATAAAATATCCGAAAACGCTTGCAAAAATCGGTAACAATGACTTTCTTCAGCCATTATTTGCAAAGGCTACACAACTTGCCATTTCATGAGCTATAATATTCAATCTATGTCCAGTCCGGTAGAGTAGGCAAGTTTTCAATAATTTAAAATAATATTATTATCATTAGACCACCATCTAAATAGGGGTATGATTGAGCAACCTCAAAAGACATGAGAGAAAGGCCATCGTATTAGGAATTTCTGCAAGTGACTCAATAGAGCGATTTAGACATCGTCTTTCAAGGGAACTTAGTTCAACAAAAGTTGAGGATAGGGGACAATATGTTCTCATGCATGAAAGGGTTCGTCTTAATGGGAATTTTATTGATATCATAGTTTATACAACTGATCGCATATACATATCCGCTTCTATAAACATACCTTCAGAAACTTTTAACGACATAGCCACTAAAGTTGTCCGTATAGCACAAGAAAGTTTAAAGAAAATGGAAGTTTTTTGTCCTGCTACGTTGTTACGAGCCAAATATATTCTTGAGTTTGCTTCAAAATTAAACTTAGAAAATGAACAGGAGAGAATGATTCTCCTAATATTGTCCGATATCTCAAATGAGATAGTACTCGGGGAGGAGATGAGAGATGCTGGAATTGAGGTTACTCCATCAGACGAATATATTACGAATAAGATCGAAAGACTTAAGGAAAAAGGAAAAATAGTATGCGAAGAAGAAGGAATAAAAGGCATTCATGAGCTGAGAAATGGCATTGTTCATCGAGGAGATATTCCAAATAAAATACAAGCGAAAAAGGCTTTACAAACTGCTCAAACTGTTCTCAAAGGGTGCCTAAAAGAATGACATCAGAAAAAATAGGCAAGTACGAGGCGATAGTAGGCTCCGACGAAGCGGGTAAAGGAGAATGGCTAGGACCCATGACAGTTGCTGCAGTAGCACTCACCCCAGAAAAAAGCTCATATCTAGTCACTCAAGGTGTAATGGACAGCAAGGAGTTAAAAATCGGGAAAATTATGGAGCTATCCGATGTAATTAAGAAGGAATGCCTAACTTATAAAGTGATTACTATTGCACCCAAAAAATTCAACGCATTGTTTGAGGAAATGAAAAAGGAAGGGAAGAACTTAAACGATCTATTGGCTTGGGGCCATGCTAAAGCGATAAGCGAAGTTTATCGAGAGTTACAAAACAGAAAAATTTATGGAAAAATAAAGCTGGTAATCGACGAGTTTGATAAATTAAAGACGGAAGAACGTCTTAGTAGAGTGATCAAACTAGCAAACTTCGATTTAGAACAAAGTCCGAAAGCCGAGAAAGAAACAGCTGTAGCATCTGCAAGTATATTAGCTCGAGCAGTAAGAGAACTTTGGATTGACAATGAGTCTAAGCGCTTAAATTTTGATCTCAGAAAACTATCTGCAGCTGATGTGTTAACCCATAAAGACCTCGAATATTTTGCCAAAGTGAGCTTTCTGCATCGCAAATAACTAATTTACAGCCCAATTCATCAAAATCTCCAGAATCTACAAGACTTTTAGTCAAGAAGTTGAGCGTTTGCCAATCGTCATACAGTAATGTGAGCATCTTGATGAGAAGGAGGTAACAATCGATTGTGAATTTCGTGGCGATAAATATGAAAAAGGAAGCTCGTACAAACGTCCTAATACGACTGATAACGCATACCAGAAGGTAGAGAGCTGGGCAATTAGGCTGACTTTACTCTGAAAAAGGATTTATGTAAATTGTGACTGTCTACTTTATGGTTGTGTATGTTATCTATTATTGGCATCCTTGTCGCATTTCTAACCATATTTATCTTGACAATATGCAAAGTGAACATTGGCATTTCTCTTATATCCGGATCCGTGGTTCTTGGGCTATTCTTCCTACCTGTGGCTCAGCTGATTCAAGTCATTTTCGACGCATCTATTGCTGCTTCAACCTTAGAGTTGGTTGCAACCATCGTATCAATAACGTTTCTCAATATTGCATATCAAAATGCAGGTAAGTTCCAAGAGCTGACTGAAAGTCTAGGGAAAATGATTCCATCCAGAAGTCTGATGGCGGTTATTCCAGCCATTTTTGGCGTTTTACCTGTTACGGGCGGTGCTCTATTTTCCGCGCCATTAGTTGATTCCGAAGGAGATAAACTGAAAATGGGGAAGGAAAAGAAGGCATTCCTAAATTTATGGTTTCGGCACATACCTCATTTATTATACCCCCTTGAGACTTCTCTGGTTATAGCTTCCTACCTCACAAATACAAGTCTCACTAAAATGATACTCTACCAAGTTCCTGTTTTCGTTACTGGTATAACAATCGGTTACCTAATAGGACTAAAGGGAGTGGGAGAAGGAGGGCGGGTGCTTATAAAATGGTATTATATTAAGAGCTTCTTTTTCTCCTTTCTGCCAATTTTCGTGGCAGTGATCTTGACAGCATTCTTAGGAATGAAGGTTTTCATAGCTGTCTTTATAGGCACAATACTTCTGTTTGTTATGACAGGTGTGAAGAGGATTAACATTATGCCTGCCTTAAACAGTATGAGTAAAATGGCTCTGGTGGCGTTTGGAATCATGATATTTCGCCATGTAGTTGAAGTTTCAGGTACATTAAAAATTATGGCTGAACTCGTACAAACCTATACTCTGTGGCCGCCAATTGTGCTAGTCTCTCTTCCGATGCTGATCGGCTTTGTTTTAGGTGAATCAACTCCATCCATAACCATTTCACTTTCTTTACTCCTTACCACCTATAAATTCAATCCATCAACAACTTGCCTTGCATACACATGCATGTATTTTGGACATTTAATATCGCCCCTACATCTTTGTTTTACAGTGACATCTCAACATTTTCAGATAGGAACACTGCAAATCTATAAAAGACTGATTCCCGCTACAATTGCCACGCTTTCTGTAGGTATTCCATTAATGATGCTGCTGATGTAAATGTTTGGCAGAATATGTCCTGCTTTGCGATTCTTTTATATTTTTCTTAGGTTATATGCTGTTATTCCTAGGTTTTTGATGTTCGTTTATGTAATTGTCGCTTGTTATTACCGGCAATTCATGGTGTGGCTGTGGCCACGTGAAAGACATCAAAATAATGGAGTTTTCTTGGGCCTCCATACCGCATGTAAAGTGTTAATGCACTTATTGCTATTTGTGGAGTTATTGAGAGGGATATGTGGGGATGGATGCTATTGCTACTAAAACTTGAATTATGTCGTTGATTTCCATTTCTTTAGAGCGTAATGCGGATACCACATCATCGTAAAGCATTGATGACACAAATGCTTCTACTGTTCCGTTTGTTACGAGTTTTACAACTTTTTCTGCGTGATCTGCAAGTTCGCCGCCACTTATGTATAATAGAAAGGCATCTGCACCTCTAACACTACTCGGCTTTCAGATTATTGATGCTACCCATTAGTTAGTATTTCCTCATAAAGGAAAAAAATCTTGATATTGTTCGATGGTTAAATGGTTTTTATAGTCTCTATAGAAGATACCGTGGTTCGCCTTTTATAGATTCAACCAATTTTACAGCTGCGTCAACTTGTTCATCCGTACCTTCCAGAATGAGTCTAACCGCACCTTCTGCGCCTGCAATGCCTCCTGATGCAACAAGTGTGGCCTTGGCGCCTGTCAGTATTTTTAATGCCTCAATTTCTGTGACAATAGTTCCTGTAAGCGGCCAGAGGCTTGGTCCATCGTAATCCTCAGAAGCCGCAAGCCTATGTAATTCGTTTATGTCCTCATAAACTAGTTTCTCCAGTCCCACTGGTATGATGAGGTGGATCTTCTTTCCAACGATTTGTCCAATGGTTGCGCCCACTGTTCCCCCTGTTGGCCCCCCAATAAGGGTTCCCGCCATACGATTCTTGTAGTCCAGAGCATTTGCCCCCTTCAAATAAACGTCACCCTTCTTCATCTCATTAACTGCGTTGAATCTATTCAGCTCCTTAACAACCTCACCATTTCTAAACACAACGTCTGGAATTGGCTCCTCTTGAGGTGTTGGGTCCTTCTCTGGCACGTTTGGTGTAGTTATTCCGCTTCTGTATCTCCTTTTATCGATCTTCTTGCCCCACAATTCTTCCAGAACGTAACTATTGGTGGTGCCTGTGGCAACAACAACCATTCCATCCTTCATAGCCTTCTTTACTTCAGGCATAGCAGCAACACCTTTTGCAATCAATCGCTTAGATTCTGCCACAGTTAATATTACCATTTTTTTCATGAATATTTCCTCCATTTAAAATATCTAACAGGTTTCATAATAAAGATTTATCAAAGAGAAGCTTATGGGGCATCTTCAAGGTTCATTTCCCATGAAGCATATGTGTCAGTCTTCTTAAGGTGTTATTGACCTTTTCTTCGCCAATCTGTGTTCGCAGAGGTTTTCCATTCGTTCTCAGTTTACTCTTAGCAAGGTAAATTCACAGATGAATCATGCCCGCTATAATAAAATAATTTCAAAAATTATTCGTGAATTAAAAACCTATGAGAAACATCTTTCCCCTGACTTCAAATTTCTTTCTTCTCATAAATGAACAATTCTTCAATCGTTGTGTTGAAGATTTTTGCCAATTTGAATGCGAGTTCCAGTGAGGGGTCGTAGCGACCAGCTTCGATTGAAATTATGGTCTGTCTTGTAACCTGAGCCTTTTTTGCCAGTTCCTCCTGCGTCATGTTATACATTGCTCTATAAATCCTGAGACGGTTATTCATTCAGTTCTTCACATCTTTTTGGAATAATATCTTACTAGAATTGTGTAAACGACGATTACGCCTAACGTTATGATGCTCAGCGGCTCCATAATCACTTTCAATTGGATGATTTCATAACCTAATGTCTCCAACGTCAACTCTATTATTGCCGTTGTGGCTGTGGCTACAAAGAAGAACCATAATGTAGTCGATGCCGCCTTTTCCGTTATTCTCTTTATTCTTTCATCAACAAGCACAACTGATTTATACTTATTTCTGAGCATCGAGAGCATGGTGAACCCTGTTCCTAAGACAATTATGCCTAACCAAGGTTGATTATTCTCGATAGCAAGGGCCATTCCTCCTGCGACGAAAAGGGTTATTACCGCTCTCCAGATTTTGTAAGCTAGTTCCTCATTCATTTCTTTTCACCTAATCAAGGATTAACCTTGGACGTTTAAACCGAATTTTAGCCATCATCGTAAAAAAGATGTCTATGAGGATGAGGAAAATCACCGTACATAGAATCACATTGGTCTCCCCCACTGTGATTAGAATCTCTGTCAAATGTTTTCTAAACTCAACTGGTATGGCTTGAACGCCATAGATTATCGCAAACCACAGTATAATGAAGCCAATGCTCAGAGTTTGTTGGGCATGGCGTACGGTTGGCGCCCTCAATGAAATTAAAACCCCAACACTGGCTATGAGCAACGTAACCAGTATGCTAACAACTGTAGCTATCAAGGCGGTGTCCGCAGAGTACATCAATAGTTCGCCCCCTCCATAAGCGAGATTTATGGTGACCAAACCGACAAGCATGCCAACAAATGCCACTCCACATCCATAGCATACTGTTGCACCAATTTTCCCAAAAAGAATGGCATCGTCGGAAAGACGACTTGCAAGCAAGGTCTCCATAGTATGTCGCTCCCGCTCTCCTGCGAATGAATCTGCAACTAGGCTAGTTACTAGGAAAGGTGGCAGCCAAATCCAGCTTAGAAGCGTTATGGGAGAGGTAGCCCATTCTTTTCCAAACTGTAAGGGCAATAAAACGCCTAAAACAAATATCGGTATACCTAAACGTGGAATTACTCCAGTCCTAATCTCACGTAAAGGGAGCAGCTCTTTGAACTCTTTCCAAATCACAGTTAAAACATCTGCGATCATAATTCTCTCTCCAAAAGTTTAAAGAAGGTTTCTTCCAAACTAGCCTTCCGTACTTCCTCAACTTCTACCCCAGCATTTACCATCAAGCTCACCAGTGGTGCAATGTCCTCTTCATCTCTAAGTTCAACTAAAAGGTGATCACCCCTCAAATTCACCGACTCCACTTCTTTTCTCACTTTAAGCAATGCTAGAACCTCCTCTCTGAAACCTTTACCAACGATTTCAACCTGAATTCTTCCAGTTTTCAATCGCAACTCATCTGGACTGCCCACTGCTACAAGTTTCCCTCTACTAATTAAGCCAATTTTTCCACAGAGCTTCTCCGCCTCGGCGAGATTGTGAGTTGTAAGGAAGATAGTAACGCCTTCACGTTCCACTATGCTCTTTAAGTCTTCATGTAACATTACCTTTGCCACGGGATCTAATCCAGCTGTGGGCTCGTCTAGAAAGAGCAGTTGCGGTCGATGAAGCAATGTTCTAGCCAAAGCAAGCTTTCTTTTCATTCCTCTACTCCATGTCTTAACGACTTCTTTTCTCCTTTCCCAAAGTCCTAGATGCATCAACAGTTCTCTTTTACGCGTTTGACGTTCAGCGTTCGTCATTCTCCAAATGCGTGCATAAAATTCCAAATTATCTTCTGCGCTCATCCGTTCATAGAGACCATCATGTTCAAGGAGAACGCCTACTTTTGAACGAATCTTGTCCGCCTGCTTCTGTGTATCAAATCCAAGCACTTCCGCTCTGCCAGCTGTTGGCTCCAATAGACCTAGCAACAGGCGGATTGTCGTTGTCTTTCCTGCACCATTTGGACCGAGGAAACCAAAAACAGTTCCAGTTTCCACTTCTAGTGAAAGGTTATCCACCGCTCTGAGTGGTCCGAAGTTTCGGGTGAGGTTTAGTGTTTGAATGGCTGTCCGCTTCACATCCATCACTTTATGTAAAGTAAACTTTACATGATGTAATATAAACTTTACTATCAAAGCATCTCATAAAGAGCTTTGAATGCGAGGAACCAATCACCAGGGGGGCGGAAGTTATTTTAATTCATATATAAGATAAGCATAGGCGATGCATTATGAGCAACACATTTAAAGAACGAGCTGAAAGGTTAGTAAGCCTTGTGCAAAGGAAAGGCGTAGAGAGCATCCTTCTTTTTCCAGGCGTTGAACTCTACTATTTTACGGGCTTTAAAATTGGGCTATCGGAGCGCCTTTCAGCGGCTTTGATTCTATTCGAAGATGAGCCTGTGTTTTTTGTTCCAGAGCTGGAGGCAGACCTCAGGGGACAAAAGCCATGGATTCGTCAAGTTGTAACTTGGAAGGACCACGAGAACGCGTTCAAACTTCTCGCCGAGATGATGAGCAGTAAAGGTTTGGAGAATGCCAAGATAGGGATCTGTGACTCTGCTCCTTGGGGATGGATTAAGAACTTGGAGGCGGGCCTCCCATCTGCAAAATTTATTGACATCTCGGATGTCGTCAATTCATTAAGGATGGTGAAAAGCAAGTTCGAACTAGATTACATCAGAAAAGCATGTGAAACTGCAGATAAAGCATTAATAGCTGCATTTCAAAGTCTAAGAGAAGGTATTACAGAGGCAGACTGTCAGCCTTGGCCATTGGTGTTGGTAGCCCAAGAGAAACGCCATCATGTGGATCTGTTACTATAGTTACCGTATCTTTAACTTCAAAACATGAGTGACCATGCCACCTAACAAGCACCATGTCTACAAACCTTCAATATAGTATTTTTGTACTGAACTTCATAAATATCTTCTCACACGCAGCCAGGTAATTTGTTCAAGAGATAGAAAAGCAGAAATGTGTGCGCTAAAGCTAGAGATATTGTGGACTAATTCCATATAAAACGATGTGGTGTAATCTAAAATGGTGGAGAAAGTTAACGTTAATCTCTCCTCAGCCTATAGACTTCTTCACCCGATGCACACCGTACTCGTTTCTTGCATTGACAAAAATGGAAAATCCAACATCATAACCTTGGCATGGGCAATGCCTACATCCATTGATCCGCCACTAATAGCAATAAGTATCGGTCTGACAAGGTACTCACACACCCTCATCGAAGAGACAAAGGAGTTTGTTGTGAACATTCCAACAATGGATAAGGTGAAAGAAGCATTGTTCTGTGGAAGAGTCAGTGGGAGAAAACACGACAAGTTCAAAGAAGCCGCATTAACACCATTACCAGCGAGGAAAGTAAAACCGCCGGCAATAAAGGAGTCCGTGGCCCATTTAGAATGTAAACTCCACAGCCAATTCAGAACTGGAGACCACACAATCTTTGTCGGCGAGGTGGTTGAAGCCTATGTGGACGAAGAGGTATTCAAAGACGAGTATAATTTAGAACAAGTGAAAATGATTTTTCATCTCGGTGGAGATAAGTTTGCAACCCTTGAACCCAAGGTTTTCGAGCCTAAACTCTGAGCATTTTGAATGCTAAAATGGCGGAATAAAAACTTGATTTCTCCCGCAAACTCCACTCTTTTTTCTATTTTAGCCTATGCGCCCGTAGTCTATCAAATCCTTCTTTAGATTTCGTAAGCTTTTTCTCAGTGCCTCCACTTGTAAAGTTATTTTTATGATAACTATCGCTCTTCACCAGCTTGACTACTCCGAGGTTCATTAGGAAACTTCCATTACAGCAACTAAGGGAACTCCTATTTCTACGCTTGATGGGATATCCTTTCGTTTTAAGGTATCTTATGCAGGTTGCGTTGTCTAATGGTCATATTGCACTATCGCAAACCATAATTGCTTTCTGCAAAAATAGTAGGAAATATAGCGTGATTAATTTGGTTAAGTCGCCTGTAGGAACGGAAGCGTCAACTTCTGATAAAACGCAGATCATTAGAATTCTGGAGAATGTTGGGAGAGCTCTTCAGCCCTTGGAGCTTGCCCAAATAATTAACAGTTTGCCAAAGGATGTAGTTTTAGACGAGGAGAAATTGACAAGGTTTCTACTGTTGACCGCTTTTCTTGATCAACAGGCTGAATCGCCTTCTGCACGAAGGACTACAATAAAAATCTATAACGTATTTGGGGATGACTTATTTTTTAAGCCTCAACAATGTCTCATACAAATAAATAAGTTGGCAACATTGAAGGATGAATATAAAATCTCTCCGGCAATAGGCAGAGTATTGCCTCGCTTCGGCTGGTTTGTTTTAAGGGTTGGAGGCTTTCTGACTTATGAAATGATGTTAAATAAGGATAGGCTTTCGGAGAAGCTGGATCAATGCAAAACTCCGAGAGAAGCTATTGCGTTACTGCAGAGTAACCCTCTTGTTGAATCAATTCTTAGAGAAAAGGCTGTTAGAATGTATATTTCTTGGATAGGGCATCCTAATTTGGGAATAGATGTGTCTAACGGTAAGTGGGATAAGTCGCTTTTTGAAATGCCTGTGGATGGTCATGTGGGCAAGATTTTTTCAAGAACTGGACTTGTTTCAGAGGTCATTCATGAGAGGAAAGAGGGTAGTGGCAGCCGGTGGAATGTTATTGTAGCTTCTAATATGCGAGCGCCAATTCAAGAGGTAACAAACAAGTATAGTGATGACTGCGTCATGGTTGACCATGGAGCATTCCAAATAGGCATCAACTGCTGTCCAGACAATTTAGAAGGTATGGCATGCGACTCATGCCCAAGGACTCCTGTCTGTCAGATTAAGTCCAAAATTGGCTGCAAAGGCTATTGTATGCTTAGAGATTTTTGCAAAAGGAATTTAACATGGCGCGCATACTAATATCAGATAATATTAAATACTATTACAACATATGATAATGCAGAGGAAAAACGCTATGCCCATGATCTATGTTTCAGAAAAAACCAAGGACTTGCTTGACAAGATTGTTGAAGCTTTACGAAAGAATACAAACACGCCAGCAAGAATACTGAAGACTGATGCAATCCACGCAGCTGTGGAGGAATATGCCCAAAAATTAGGTGTAAAAGAATGATCTCCACATGGCACAAAATAATTTTCGGAAATTGCAGAGACATGCGTGAAATCCCAGACAACGCTATTCATTTAATGGTTACGTCTCCGCCCTACTATAACGCTCCATTTGACTATCCAGATCTTTTTAAGAGCTATGAAGAATTTCTCGAATTGATCAGAGCTTTCGCTAAAGAGCTTTACAGAGTTATGGCTCCAGGAAGAATTGCAGCTTTTGTTACGGACGATATGCTTGTTAAAGGAGTAAAATACCCTCTAGTTTCTGATATCACGAAGATCACGATTGAGAGTGGATTTCGCTATAGAGATAAAATTGTTTGGGAGAAGCCTGAAGGCTACGTTAGGATCAGCAGAAGAAGTGGAGTAGCCCTCCAACACCCATACCCAATGTATTTCTATCCAGATAACATCCAGGAAAGTATAATACTCTTCCAAAAAGGTAAATTCGATTACAACTATATCAAAAGACTTGATCCCAATATCAAAGAAGCTTCCAAAATAAATACAGTCGAATACCAAGAAGATAAATGGTACCTCACAGTTTGGAAGATAACGAACGTCCTGCCCCTAAAAGGAAGACTCGAGGAAGGAATAGCTGCATTTCCCGAAGAAATTCCGAGACGACTAATAAAGTTGTTTACATTCGTCGGAGAAACTGTGCTAGACCCCTTCCTAGGTTCAGGTACCACAACGAAAGTGGCAAAAGAGCTCGGCAGAAATAGCTACGGATATGAAATAGACCTTGAACTCAAAGATGTTATTTTAGAAAAAATAGGTTATAATCAAGCAACTCTCACAGGCGATAAAATTGAGATAATTGAAAAGAAGGATGCTCGGAGGCTGAGAACCTTCCTCCAAGAGAAGGTAGAAAATCAGAAATCGGTAGTAAAGAAGTGATCTTATAGCACTTATTTTATAAACCTTTGTAATGACACGCATTTATACTACCATCTTAAAGCCAGAACGCCACCCACCACACGCAAAGAGCATAATCTTCCCATTTTTAACTTAAAACTGGAAGTTTTTCACTGCCTCTCAGAAAGCCTGAGGAGGTTAGACCTTAAGTGCTTTCAGCTCCTTCAATATGCTTTCGTAAGTTTTTTCGGCAGGGCACCCTCTTCAGCCCCAATAGTTCATAGAACTCAGCCCTGGATATCCCAGCATTTCAGCCACTCTTCCCGTATTCTCCTCCTCAGAGTATGGACTGAGGATGTTGTCAAGGAGCTTCTCCTTAAGTCTTTCCGAAATAGACTGAATTTTACCTTCTCTAACAGCTCCAAATTATCGCCAGTTGCAGCAGCAAACTAATCTTATCCTTGTTTCTCAACCGGCAAGGGGAAGTATGTACCATGGTAGCCGACATCGAGAGAGAGAGAAATGCAGTTAATGCGCCCTATGTGTATCATCAATACGACATCTGACACGTCTCTCCTCCTTGATTCTCTCGAAATACCGCTTTTGGTTGAATTTTATATGGGGGTATTATAATAGTAAACAATGACCTTCATTGAGTGTTAAAGATGCTCTTTCAAAGTTGCAAAGCTACTCAAAAGAACTGGGCTTAGATGTGACTAAACCAGAGGACAGATTCAAATGGTTCTTGGCTTCAATATTGTTTGCAAAAAGGATCTCGGCGGAAATTGCTAAGAAAACCTATCGCCGATTTGAAGAGGAAAACCTTGTTACCCCAGAAAAGATATTGGCAGCTGGATGGGATCGTTTAGTTGAAGTATTGGATTCTGGAGGGTATGTGAGATACGACTTCTCCACAGCATCAAACCTCTTAGAAATAATGAGTGAGCTCAAGAAGAAGTACAGGGATCTCGAAGGGCTTCACGGGGCATCTAGTAGCCCAAGTGATCTGGAAAGACGTTTGGAAGAGTTTAAGGGCATTGGCCCAACGGGAGTTAATATCTTCTTAAGGGAGCTGAGGGGAATATGGGAGAAGGCAAGACCAAAGTCGTCTAAAATGGCTATAGATACTGCTAAACGATTAGGGTTGGAAGATGTAGAACCCTATGAGTCAGCTCTTGTGCGAATAAATTTGGAATACTGTAAGAAAGGTAAATGCCAAGAGTGCCCTATAAAAAACGATTGTGGAGAGAAGGTTTTCCCTTAATTCTTTCAATTACCTAAGAAATTGCCATATTTTCTCCGAAACTTTACTCGGTTCTTCTCCAGCTTCAATTTTAAAAACTCGATTCTTGAACTCCTCCATCATCATATTCGACTTGAGCCCGGTGTCGGTGACTATGCAAACAATGTTTCCATCGAGTCCCGCCTTCATTGCCCCTGCAACCGCAACAGCCCCAGTTGGCGAAGCATAAATACCGTTGGATGCAAGTAAGGTCAATGCCTTTAGAATCTCCACATCTCTCACCACCCAGCCGGTTCCATGAGTCTTTCTGACTAGCCTAACCGCCTCATCCTTCCTCTCTGTGTATGGCACAATAACTCCCTCAGCTAGAGTGGAGTCTTCCTTCACAAAGTCGGTGAACTCACCCGCTATCGGAGCGCATGCCGCCGACTGAACCGCATGAATCTGAGGAAGTTTCTCAAGTTCCCCTTGATTATACATCTCCAAGTAGGCCCTCCCCAAAGCCACTATGTTGGTCGCTCCACCCACTGGAACGAAAATAGCGTCGGGAGTAAGCTCCTCCTGAATTTCATAGGCAGCTGTTTTGAATCCTGGGACGGCGTTCTCATCGATTGCAAAACCTATGTACCTATATCCAATTTCATTTGCCAACTTTCTTGCATACATTCTAGCCGCTTCCCTATCCGGGGTCTCTATGATCTTTGAGCCATGCCAGAGAACATTCACCTTCTTCTCCATATGGGAATAGGTAGGCATAACAGTCACATGTCTAATGCCTGCATGTGCACAGTAGGCCGACGTAGATACCGCAGCATTCCCAGATGAATCTATGACAACGCTTCGACAACCTTCCTCTTTTAGCTTAGAGACCAAAAAGGCTGTTCCGCGATCTTTGAAGCTTCCGGTAGGGTTAATTGCATCAACCTTCACATAGATTTTCAACCCTCTCAGCTTCACGAGAGGAGTGTTACCTTCTCCAAGGGTCAATTTGTAAGCTTCACCGATCTCAGGCAAACGATTGCTAAACCTCCAAATTCCGCCCTTCAGAGTGACCACCAATTCAAAGATTTTCTTCCAGTTAAAAATAGGTTGCTATTCACCAACGAGAAAAATTAAATGGGCAACATTGCGTGGGCCCAAGATGGAGAATCCTGTAAATATTAGGCATCCGATATGAAATGAAGCAAGTAGAAAAATCAAGAGATAGACGGTGACAGGATGCGGTCTTCCTTCAGTCTTCATCGATTAAGCTTATATATTGTTTAGATGCAATGTATCCTCAAGGTGGAATAAATGGGCGATAGCCTTTGCTGTTTCTAAACTAACATTTCCTAAACTCTATTCCACCGAAGATAATTTTTGCGGGGCGAGCTTACATGAGTGGTGAACACGTTTGCCTCAAATTATACAATAGTTAAGATTTCTGATCTGAAAGAGCATGAGGAGATAAACAAAGAAGTATTAATGCAGTTGAAAAATAAAATAATATCCGACCAAATGCTGAAAAGAGCAATAGCTGTGGATAAAAACACTAATGTTGTTCTCGATGGTCACCATAGATTAAACGCGTTAAAAGAGTTTGGTTATAGTAAAATCCCTGTGTCGTTCGTTGACTATCGGTTGCCAGAGATACAAGTTCAGGCATGGAGAATTGGGGAGAAGATAACTAAGTCCCTCGTGGTCAACGCCGCACTTTCAGGTGAAAGATTGCCCCCAAAAACCTCAAGACATATGATATTTAAGGATGGTGTTTTTGAGCACATCTCTATACTGGAAAAAGAAGTAAACGTGCCACTTAACGATTTAAGGTAGGTGATTCAAGTTGAAGGTTGCCAGTAGTATTTTGGATTTAATCGGTAACACTCCAATGGTGAAGATCAATAAATTAGTTGGAAGAGAGGATGCAACTGTTCTTGCGAAGCTTGAATGGTATAATATTGGTGGTTCTGTCAAGGACAGGATGGCGTTCTATTTGATTAAAAAGGCGGAAGAAGAGGGAAAAATGAGCAAAGATAAGATGATTTTGGAGGCTACATCTGGAAATACAGGTATAGCATTAGCGATGATTGCTGCGGTGAAAGGGTACAAGGCGGTGCTCGTTATGCCTGAGTCTGTTAGTGTAGAGAGGAGAAAGATAATCAAAGCCTATGGTGCTGAACTGGTCCTATCGCCGGCGGCGAAGGGAACTGGTGGAGCAATAGAAGTGAAGCAGCAAATGCTCAAAGAGAACCCTGATAAATATGTTGACATCAATCAGTTTAGAGATCCGATGAACATCTTTGCTCATTATGAAACTACTGGTATGGAAATTCTTCAACAAACTGGCGGCAAATTGGACATGGTGGTCGTCGGTGTGGGAACTGCTGGGACTGGCGTTGGTATTTCTCAAAGAGTGAAAGAATTCAATCCAAGCATAAAGATTGTTGGAGTGATGCCAAAACTGGGTGTCAGCATACAAGGATTGAGGAACCCGAAAGACCTCCATCCAACTCAGTTGTTCAATAGAGATGCGTTTGATGAGGTAGTGGAAATTGCACAGGAAGAAATACAGATGGTTTCCGAAGTTACGCGGAGGTTAGCAAAAGAGGAAGGTTTGCTTGTAGGGGTGAGCGCTGGGGCGATAATGTATGTTGCCCTTAAAAAGGCAAGAAATCTAAAGGGAAAGGTAATTGTGGCGGTTTTGCCCGATAGTGGAATGAAGTACTTAAGCACACCTATATTCGAATGATGTCGGTCGCGTATTATAGAGGGTAAATTTTTTATTAGACTTTTAATTACCGCATAGCGTCTTATCAGTTCATAGTGATGGTTATGGTCACATCGAATTTAGTTTCAAGTTACAACAGATTGATGGAGAAGGCAAGGGACCTCGCAATTCTTGCATCAGCGAAAAATGTACTTGAATGGGATATGGAAACAAAGATGCCTCCGAGGGGAATCTCTCTTCGAAGTCAACAGTTGGCTATGCTAAGCAAATTTGAACATAAAATGGCTACCGATCCAGAAATCGGTATCTTGTTATCAACGATAGAGAAGGACCCAGACTATGGGGCTTTGGGTGATGAACAAAAGAGAAACGTGTATCTTATAAGAAAGAAATACGACGAGCAAGCCAAGCTGCCAGAGGAGCTTGTGGCGGAAATCGCAAGGCAAAAAGCCATTACGATTGATGTTTGGAAAAAGGCAAAGACCGCAAAGAACTTTGCCATGTTTAAGCCAGAACTTGAGAAACTTGTTGACCTAAAGAAGAGGGTTGCTACTCTATTGATGGAGGTTAAAGGCACAAACACACCCTATGATGCTTTAATTGATATTTATGAGCCAAATATGCCTAGTGAAAAAATTGCTATTCTCTTTGATGAACTGAAAAGAGGGCTGACCTCAATAATCGATAAGTGCTTAGCTTCTCCTCGACAACCAAATAACTCCATTCTCCTTCGCAGGATTCCAATAGATATTCAATATGGGATCTCTAACGAATTGGCGAGGTTTGTTGCCTACGATATAGAATCAAAGGATGCTGGAGGGAGGATTGACGAAACCGAGCATCCTTTTACAACAGGCTACTACGATGATGTGCGAATAACTACTCACTATTATGAGGAGAATTTCACATCTTCTCTGTTTTCGGTGTTGCACGAGGCTGGTCACGCCCTCTATGAGCAAGGACTAAATCCTAGATGGATGTATCAGCCAGTTGGAGAACATTGCTCTATGGGATTTCATGAAGCCATGTCGAGGTTTGTAGAGAATATCGTTGGAAGGTCGCGTGAATTTTGGCTGTACTTTTTACCTAAACTGAAGAGCCTAACTGGTAATGTTTTGTCAGATGTGGACTTGGATATGTTGGTCTTTGCCATTAACAAGGTTAAGCCCTCTAAGATTCGTATAGAGGCAGATGAAGTAACATACTGTCTTCACATAATCGTTCGTTTCGAGATCGAAAATGACCTATTTGCTGAGAAGGTCAAAGTAGCTGAGCTTCCCAACATATGGAATCAAAAGTACAAAGAGTACCTAGGTCTTGACATCATCAACGACTCTGAAGGAGTCATGCAGGACACTCACTGGGCTAGTGGCTATTATGGCTATTTTCCCGCATACGCATTAGGTAATGTCTATGGTGGACAGATTTTAGCTAAAATGAACAAAGACATACCTGATTGGAGGGCTGAGATAGCCAAGGGCAACTTTCATGTTGTCAAAAATTGGCTGACTGAGAACGTATATCAATACGGAAAACTCTATGACCCAACTGAACTTATTAAGAAAATCACTGGGGAAGAAATCAACGTTAAGCGCTTTCTCGACTATCTGGATGATAAATATTCGAAACTATATGGATACTAATCAAAACATGTTATCAATTCCATTGGTATGGGGCTTCAGGCAAACATTCCTTTTTTCAGCTAAGCCAAAAAAGAATAGCGCTTAAAGGAGATGGTTTAGATCAAGTTGCCGAGACTGCAGTTAGGAGAAAAATCTCGGACAAAGTATCTTAGAATCTGTAATAAAGATATAAAATTCTATTCTCGTTCTCGTGCTGCTTTTCGTCGTATCATGAAAACAATCACTATCACAGGTATAGTTAAGATGACCCAAGCTGACCAAAAAAGTGAGGATTGCTCTGGTGTGATACTAGTTACCGACAATAACACAGTCTGTATGAGAAAACCAACAACTATCCACATACAACATACATGTACCCAAGGAGCGACTGTCGTTCTGAACCATTTCCTCACCATTTTAGAACTCATTCCCGCTATTAATTACAAAAGTGAGGAGTAATTCTATAAACTTTGTGGGGCATCAATAAAAACCAAGATAAGAAGCCTTAGAGTAGTCAAGGGTTAAATTCTATTTCAGAATCAAGGATAAATTGCAATTTTCCCGACTCCTTCTTCTATTTTTATCTTAGTATTGTATTCTGCTGATAGACGAGCTAATCGGCTCAATATCTCCTCTGCGTTTGAACTTGAAGCTAAAAAGGGTCTTCCGCCCTGCGTATGTTTCTTAGACAACTCAATTGGATAGAGCAGAATCTGCACGGGTTTTCTGTTCTTGAATACGATTTTTGAAACAACGCTTGTAGTCAATCGTCGTATTCGCCTTTCTTCAGCCGCTCCAACTAGGTCTGGTGGTTCAGAATATTCATCCAAGTATGTCTTTTCATGTAGACCTCGAGCTTCATACCAGTCATAAGGTTTTGGGCTGCTTTGGTACGATTGTGCAATGAAGTTTCCTAGGCCATAAAATATTGGGTGTCCTTTGTAAATTTCTATTCCATTTAAGCAATGTGTTCCATGCCCAAGCACTGCGTCTGCGCCTGCGTCAATTGCAGCCCTTGAAAAGATTTCCACAAACTCAGCGATATACTCAAGTTCATCGTCGAAATAGGTTTCCCCTGGCCTACGTTTTTCGTGGTTGTGTAGCGAAACAAATACGAAGTCGGCATTTTTTCTTGCTTCTGCAATAGCTCTAATATTTCCGTCATAGTCAGGCTTAAATGGGACGGTATGAATATCCGCTTTGTCACCGATTTCGAACGTATGCTCTAAGAAGTTTAATTTACCATTTTTCGGAGCTGGGAGACGTAGTTTTTGCGAGATGCTGGCTAGTTGTTCGAAGTCTGTTTTTTCGAGGTATAAGGTGGTTGCAAACCTTAGAGGATTTACTCCAGGTCTGCCTGGCACATTTCCTCGAGCGTCACCAGCAGGTCCGTCATCTGCTCCCGTATTAATGGCCACTAGAGCTACTCTTGCCTTTGGTGTGTTTAAGTAGGCAGGTGCCCTCGCTTCTGATAGATTTCTACCGGTACCTGCAAAGGTCACTTCAGCCTCTCTAAATACTTTTAGGTTTTCTATGAGTCCATCTTCACTGTAGTCCATGGAATGGTTATTTGCGAGTGAAAATAGGTTGAAACCCATCCATTTTAGTTCATCTAAAACGAACTTTGGGCTCGTTAGCCAAGCTGTTGGGTCCCTCTTAAATCTAGGGAAGCCCTTGTCATTCCTTATTATTGTCTCAAAGTTGGTGAATGATGCGTCGGCACTTTTAATGATTTCACGAACCTTCAGAAACTCTGTTTCACTGAAAATGGAAATTCTCTGAAATATAAGTGAGTCTCCTGTTCCCACCAACACAAATTCTTCTGGGTCTTGAAATTTTATGTCCATTTTAACTGTAGAATTAACTTTTAAGCTAATTAAGCTTCGGATGTAGGAAAGGAAACAATATTCGCTTTCGAAATATGTTCATCTAACTACCTATAAACTTCGTAAGATTGTTAAGTCTTTTTAAAGACAACATAATATGATGCAAAGTTGAATCGTGTTATGCGAGCTGTGATATTTGACCTTGTTGGCACACTCGCCTTCATCAAGGAGAACGTTGACAATAAGGAAGTTTCTTCTTTTCTTGTAAGCAGAGGATATGAGGTCTATCCCCAGCAGTGGAGTGTTGCTTGGAGATTTGTTGCCTTTATAGACTACCCCAAATTTGGATACAACAACCACGATTCAATGCTACGGAGAATTTTTGAAAGGCTTGGAGTTGAAATTGATGAACAAACGTTAAACTACTTGGTGAAATTATATCAAAGGATTTCCTTTCAGCCCTATCCCGACGCATTGGACGCTGTTCTGAAAGCGAAGGATCTGGGGTTAAAAACTGCCATCGCAACCACTGTTGCTCGTTTTCTATTCGACAAGGACCTTGAACAGATTCTCGGTTACATTGATTTTGTTTGCACTGGTTATGAGGCGGGATGTGAGAAATCAAATCCTAAGATGTATAAGAGAATTCTTGAACGCCTTGAAGTCAATCCGCAAGAGGCAGTGGTAATTGGTGACGACATAGACATTGATATCAGACTCCCAAACACGCTTGGCATCAAAACCATTATGGTAGATAGGATTAAAAAATCCAAACATGTATCCGAGCCAAATGCCATCGTTTTCAATCTTAGCGATGCTATGAAGATAGTCTCAGCATGGGCAAATCAAAAATGATTAAACCTAGATGATTCATACAGAACCTCTATATATCATAAATAATCCTAATTTCATACTAGACGCAGCGTTTGCATAGTAGGCGACAAAAGCGCTTACAATTCCAAAAATGGAGCACATATCACGATGTCCAAACTAAGAAGCTCCACCCCAGAAAGCAAGGTAAAAATGAGTTCAGAAATAGACAAAGCCCTTTTGAGTAGACTTGAAGCTCTAAATCTAAAAATTAGGTCTCTCATACCGAGGAGGGAATGGTCTGAAGAAGCTTTGTCTTCGATGCTTTCATGCCAAGAAAAAACTGGCTATCTAAACGGTAGACAAGTTAGAAGACTCATAATGGTGCTAACACCACGTGGATGCGAATACTGCCTCAAAACTGGAGGGTGTTTCATGTGCGGCGAAGTAGCTGGCTCAACACTTGGGCTCTCGATACCTGCCAAGTACCATATAGTTCAGTTCATCAAAGAATACGCCAATAGACAAGCATGGCGCATCCCTTGGATTATGGTCTACAATGAAGGAAACATCCTGTACAATGAGGAAGTTTCGCCTGTGGCTCGGCGAGTAATATTTGGCACACTCATTGGAAACGGGCATGAGAGAATTACAATAGAAGCAAGACCAGAATACATAACACCCCAGAAGCTTATGGAACTGAGAAACATTGAGCTTGATCTAAAGCAACACAAAAGTCCGATGGAGATAGGACTTGGATTAGAAGTAGCTGATGAAAGAATTAGAGCTTATTGTATACACAAGGGCTTCAGTAATGCTGAATACGAAAGAACCGTTAAAGTAATAAAGTCATATGGCATGAGGGCGCTCACATACGTTTTTGTAAAGCCTCCTTTTCTAACAGAAAGGGAAGCTATCGACGTGGCAATCGATACGGTAAAATATGCTTTTAAGACCGGAAGTGATGCTGTGTCCCTTGAGCTTGCAAGTATTCACTCCTATACGCTTCTTGAATACCTAGGAGATAACTTTAGGCCTCCATGGCTATGGAGCGCCATTGAAATAGCTAAAGAGACAAATCATTTAGGAGAGATTCGAATAGGCGGAGAGCCTGGCACATACTATCCACACTCTTCTAAGTCAGCGTACAACTGCGAGCTCTGTACAGAGCCTTTTTGGAGGACTATCAAGCAATTCGAAATCACTCCAGACATAAAAATCTTCGACGCCATACGTTGCAAATGTAAAGAAAAATGGATAAAGGAGCTAGAGAAGGATAATCCTCTACCGCTTGAAGAAAGAATAACCTCTATTTTAGACAAGTTGTCCTTTGATGCTTATGCCGCTCGCAAAAAACAAGAAGTCGGTTTCAAATGAAATTAAAGATATCCAACAAAATTTTCAGCACATATCCAAATCTGAGAATAGGTATTGTTGTTGCTCGTGGCATTAAAAATCGACTGAAGGATGATACGCTGGAAGAGCTTAAACGAAAAAGAGAGCTAAACCTCAGGCAGAAGTATACGTCAGAAACATTGTCCGCACACCCATATATTTGGGCATGGCGTGAAACATATCGAAGCTTCGGAGTCAAGCCAAAAAAATATAATCCAACTTGCGAAGCCTTGATACGTAGAATATTGGCTGGAGAAAGAATCCCCAACATAAACATAGCCGTTGATGCATATCTGTTGTTGGAAACCGAATTCTTTCTACCTTGCGGCGGATACGACCTAGACAAGGTTTATGGCGACATCTATTTACGGCACTCAGATGGCGGTGAAATATTTAATCCGCTGGGAAATCCAGACACGGTTGAGGAAACAAATCCAGACGAAGTAGTATACAGCGACGATAAAAGAATACTAACAAGAAAGTGGAACTTCAGAGACTGTGACTTCACAAAGATCACGGTTAATTCTACAAATGTTGCCTTTTTTGTTGAAGCTGCTAGGGAAGAAATACTCTCTGAAGATGTACAGAAATTCATTCTAGAACTGGAGAACTTGTTGAGCAGATTCTGTGGAGGAATCATTGAGTCCTTTATGGCAGATGCGAAAAAGTTAGAGTGGGTCTTAATCTAGCGAACATCACACTGTTTGAATTGTTGTAAAAGGGTCACTACATACTTGCGTCTTTAGCCGTCTGATTATGTTTTAGGTAAAAAATGCTGCAAAAAGATAAGACTTTCATGAGCTCGATACGTGACGCCTAAGTCTTTAGCGGAGTACTCTGCCTTACACATTCTTGATGCTTCCTTAGCATTTCATCTAGAATTTTCTTCAGGCTTTCTTTGGGCATGAAACCCACATCTGCTTCAACTGGTCTCCCTGCACAGAAGAACACCAGAGTAGGGGTGCCCTATATTCGCAGAAAATGATGAAAGCTCCCGCGAATCCCCTTTTTTCTTTTTTAGAAAAACTGGGGTTGTTAGTTAACATGTGGAAGTGATATTGTTGGTGGGTGAAGAGCCTGTTAAGTGATTTGTGAGGTTAATAGTACGGTTTTCAGCATTGGATCTTTGACCGTGTAAACGCCTTCATGTTCGTCCATCAACATGGATGCCTTTAAGTTTTCTATTACATTCTGTAATGTCGCGGCGTTTACTGAAGAGCCTTTTCGGGTTTCTATTGCGTTTTTTATTTCTTTCCAGCGAGCTGATGTTGCTGCAACTTTGAGTGTTATTATGTAAGTTGTTCTGTCTCTTCCTTGTAAGAAATGTTCAATTTCATCTTTTACTATTTTTGTGCCTTCTGTGATTGTCTCTTGTAGTGCCTTTTCATGAGGTAGTCTTCGAACGGCTGCGTTGTTTCCGTAGAGGGTCAGCCAGCCGGGGATTCCGTCGAGTTTTTCAACAGCCTCATTTATCCAGTCGTCTGTTATAGGTTCATGATACTCTTGGAATCCTTTTTTTAGGAATTCCGTGGCTGTCTTTTTTGTGAAGGGTTGGAGGTGTAGTTTTGCTGGTGATCTTCCGTAGAGTGGTGAGGTGGATTTGGGTTCAAGTAGTGTTTTCGTGAGGCCGAACATGGAGCCTGTGAAGATGAAGACTATGTTTGGGTATGTGTTGAAGATGTTGGCGAGGAGTTTTAGAAGATGCCCTGAAATCACTGATATTTCTTGAACCTCGTCGAGTTCGATGACGCTGTCTCCGGCTTGTTTTCCTATCGCAGCCAGTAGGTCCCACATTGTTGTCATGGGTTTTCTGGAGAGAGAAATGGAGATGCCTCCTGTTCCGAAAGATATTCCTTCTGTGCGTTCTACGATGCCTTTTATTTTCTGTAGTATGCTTTTTTCTTGGTTCAGTCCTTGTGCTAAGGCGTTTAGCAAGCCGTGGGTTCCTTTTGCGCCCCAAAGATTAACGTAGATCGCTTTTATGCCCATGTCTTCCAGCTTTTTGTTGGTTGCCTTGATAAGGCTGGTTTTGCCGACCATTCTTGGGCCAAGTATGGCTACCCATCTTTTTGCTTTGATTAGGCGAATGAGTTCGTCTGTTTCTTTTTCTCGTCCGAAGAGTTCTTTTGGGGTGTCTTTTGGGTTTAGACTGAAGAGTGGCAAGCTTAACCCCCTTAAGCACTTAACCCCCTTAAGTAAAGAGATCTAATTTAACTTTTCTGTTGTCTGAATGACCTATGCTGTTCATTAACATTGAGCATTGGCTTAGGCTCTTTCGGGAATCTAATGCACTTACCCAAAAAATCTATAAAAAGTCGAGAGTATGACAGTTTGCCGATATATCGGTAACGGTGGAGGTTTAAATAGCTTACCGAAGGGCTTTTATAACAGTCGGGAGGATGTGCCTAAAAAGCTTCTTTTTGCATTTATTGAGTTGGGTGAGGCGGGCTGACGCTTGGAAGAAGGGGTTAAGCGAAGAGGTTGTTGCTGAAGAGTTGGTTGACGTGATTTTCTATGTGTTGGATGCGAGTGGGCGTAGGGCTCCGCGGGTTCGTTGGAATTTTGGTAGTGTGGATAGGTGTTCGCTAGATTCATAACTTCCTCACATGTGAAGATTGAAAAATGAAGCGAGGTTTTAAATCGTGACTCGAAGGTAAAAATTAAAAGGAGCATCTCTGGAAGTGAGCGCAATGGTCGAAGGAATTCCATTAATACAAGTGAATGGCAGAACGTTGCCAGAAGCTTGGGAGAAGTCTGTTTTGGCTTTATGGGAGTCAGGCATAAGCATTAAGACCGAATATGATAAGGACACTGATCCCCCGAGCAAAGACTGCACAATGGTAATGATCGTTGAGAAGCCTTTTGAGGAACCAAGAATCCATCGCGCAATTCCAGCTACTCTAGAGGACCTTGAAGTATACAGACAGGAGATTCTTCACGGCGTCCACGATCACTTTGTAGGGTCAGGACCAGGCAAATGGCCATACAGTTATCATGAGCGTCTTTTTGCTTACAAGGTCGAAGGCGATGTGATTGATCAGATTGCGTATATTGTGGATAAATTGTCCTCTGTCATTTATTCTAGGAGGGCACAAGCTATCACATGGAATCCGAAACGGGATATAGGCATCGAACATCCTCCCTGCCTGCAGAGATTGTGGTGCAGAATTTCAAAAGATACCAACGGTGCTACTTTCCTTAATATGAATACACATTGGCGTTCAAGGGACGCATACAAAGCGGCGTTCATGAATATGTACGTGCTTACAGAATTGCAGCATCTTATTGCTGATCAGATTTCTAAAAGAACTGGTGAACGTTTGTTGATTGGACGGTATGTGGACATCTCAGATAGTTATCACATATATGGTTCAGATTTTGAGTCATTTAAGAGCTTTCTTAAAATTGTGAAGCAGAGAAAATTGGAAGATAAGACTTGGACAACAGAGTTTGCTGAGCCGTTCTTTAGAAAAGCCAGAGAAAAATTAAGCAAAGAAGGTAAACAATGAACGTTTGAGTGAATACAAATTTTTCTTCAAAAATAATGCTCCACTGTGGTCATTTAAACGTTTATACCTTTACACCAATCTTCAGGATAGCCAAGCTTGCAACGAAGATTGCTAGAGCGAATGTGAAAATGCTGGTTAAACCGAATGCTCCTGCAACTTGTGCAGCGATGATGGGCGCTACTGCACCCATTATACTTCCAGGCAGGAAGAATAAAGCATAACCAAGCCCCCTTCTTCGACTGGGCGAAAGTCCCGCCATAATTGAGGAATTGGAAGCCATTCCAAGAGTGTTGAAGAAGCCATATGCGATATAAAGGGAGACGAAAACGATAACGTCTGGAATAATGAGGGCCAAACCTAGAGATACATAGGCGAGAGAAAGAGAGAGCATCAGCCAACGTTTTTCGCCGAATCTTGCCGCTAGAAAACCCCCAATTGGTGAAGCAATAAGACCGACCACAGTGCTGCTTCCATAAATTAAGCTGGAGAGTGCTTCGCTTAAACCCTTTGAGTCGACAAGGTATATGGGAATAAAGCTATCGATCATCTGTCCTCCCATCGTCCTTACTCCAACGAAGATAAGGAACAAGATAAAGCTTGTAGTGAACATAGAGCCTCCGCTGGTAACTTTTTCCATGCGTGTTGTCTCTCCAACATCTCCCTTTGGCTCAGCGTGGATTAGGAAAATGGATAATAGTCCAAGGATAAGAGGGAATACCCAAAAAAGATAGACTTGCCTCCAGCTGAAAGCAAATATTCCCATGAGAATACCGATCGATATTGGACCGATGGCCATTCCGAAGGTTCCGCCGGCGCCATGAATGCCCAAGGCTTTAGCTCTGTCGCCAGGTCTGAAAAGACGGGTGGTAAAGCTGTAACTGGGCGGATGATAAATGGTTGTATTTATGTAGACTAAGCTGACAGCAATTATGAGCATCAATGGATCAATGGTTTGACTTGCTATGAAGCTTCCGATGATAGCAACGACGATACTTATTATAATCATTTTTTTAGAACCAAAACGGTCAGAGAGAAGCCCCATTGGGATTGAAAGGAAAGTTTGGCAAAGGGGCGGAATAGCTGCGATGACACCCAGTTGGTGAATGGATAGATTGAACTCTGACCTGATAATGGGAAAGAGTGCCAGATGAATCCTTTGAAATACATGTGTTAGCATGTGAGTTAACGTCATTACAAAGAGACCATAACTCAATAGAGATGCTCCATTCTGTACATCTTTTGGCTTCATGACTTCCACCTTGAAAGAAGGAGTCGGTAAACCCTTTCTAATTCATTGTTGTATAAGAGTCTTTTTGGTCATAGCTTTGGGTTTTTATGTCTGGCATGCGTAGATGAGTGATGTCCTTCTGCTCCATGGGTGTTATAATGATGCTCATCGCTGAATCAACCTTCTTTACTTGAGAGACTTTTAAGACAGGGAAGGAAGTCTTAGGAATTGATGAGTAAGCTTATAAAAATTTGTTTTTTGCTATATTAATATCAAAATACTAAAATTTATTTGCTTATAGCGAAATTATTGTGTATAAGATTGGAGGAATGTTGTTGCTAATAAAAGAATTAAGGTTTAGATTGAAAGAAATTATAGAAATGGTGGAAGCATTTTACTCAGAAACAAGCTTCAGAACGCTGCAATTACTTTCCAAAAACAAACTAGATATTTCAACAACTGCGAAACGCTTGAAGCTAACTAGGCATATAAGTGAAGAAGTAAATCGTTTGCAGAACTTACTCATTAAGGTTACATGTGCTTATGGAAGAGAGGAATTCAAAAAGTTTGTGAGCTTGCTGTTAATAGAGTTATCTTAAAGATTATAACCTAAAGAGGCTAAAAGAAATTATGGTATTAATCAAAGAAAAAAGAGAGACACCATTCTTCAAGAAAAAGCTAGAACCCATCGAAGTACATAACCCCAAAACAATCTCTCAACTGCTATCAGAAATGGCTAAAACTGGTTTTCAAGGGAAAAAACTAGGTGAAACGGCAGAAATTTGGGAAGAAATGTTGAGAGAAAAGAACCTGGCCATAATATTTGGAATCGCAGGTTCTATGAGTACAACAGGACAGTGGAAAATAGTCAACTGGTTGATCGAGAACCGATTCATAGACGTAGTTGTTTCTACGGGAGCGAACATTTCTGAGGATATCCTAGAGGCAATGGGTGGGACATACTGGCAAGGCTCACATCTGGTCGATGACCACAGGCTCCTAAAGCTAAAGATTGATAGATTCTACGATGTTTATGCTGATGAAATCGAATATAGGCAAATGGAAAAGCTAATTGCCGATTTTATGAAAAAGTTGAGCCCAAATTATAACTATTCTTCAGCAGAATTCTTGCATCTATTTGGTAGAGAGCTTTCAAACCTTGGAATAAAAAGTGTGACTGCAACAGCTTTCGAGAACAAGATTCCTGTATTTTGCCCTGCAATAGTCGACAGCGCCTATGGTATTGCCTATTTGCTGAACAAAAAAACCATGAGCAACTTTGGAATTACCATAGACCAAATGAAAGATTTTGAGCAACTTGTGGAAATAAAATCTAAAGCAAAAAATACGGGAATAATTCTTATTGGCGGTGGGGTTCCAAAGGATTTTATTCAGTTAACGGCTGTGGCAAAGAGTTTAACAAACTCTAGAAAATATGAAAGAGCGTACCCTCATAAGTATGCCATACAGATAACCACAGATGCTCCGCATTGGGGAGGGTTGTCTGGATGTACCTTTGAGGAAGCAATAAGTTGGGGTAAGGAGTCAAGGTCAGGAAAAAACGTCCAATGTTACTGCGATGCAACCATCGCTTTGCCAATTTTAGTTCACGCCTTGGCAGAACGAGTTAAAAAAAGAGAAGACTATCTCGATTTTTCGTGGTTTTTTAAGAATTTAAACTAAACGAAGAATGCTGGAGCTATGGAACGTTAGTTCAACACCTCGCAAAAAAAGGAGGGGTTTTGATTGAGTGGTCTAGAAGCCGCCCGCTTGACCCAATCGTCTTGGGTCAGCAGCTCCTCCTAATAGCCCTGTCTCCTTGTCACGCCAAACTACTTGCATCGAACCCATGCGCCAATTATAAGCACCCATCGGTTTTACTAAGATACCACGTTTCGCAAGTCCTTTGACCACCGAGTTAGGTATTCGATTCTCAATTTCAAGTGTGCCGTCATCTCCTAAGGGCCAAAATCTAGGGGCATCTATTGCCGAATATGGATCCATATCAAATGCTATAATGTTCAACAATGCCTGAGGCACTGTGAAAATGCAGTCTCCAGGTGATCCTATCGCTAACCAAGGCTCTCCGTCTCTAAGCACAAGCGTATTTGCGATGGCGTGTCTCGTGCGTGCACCTGGCTCAACAATCCAACCAAATCGTCCTGTGCCTGTTTGTGTCTCTGAGGTTCGGAAGAGAGTTCCATTATTAACGACTCCGTCTATGACCATTCCTGGAATTCCGCCACCGTTGCCTGTGTTCATCATTTCAACCCAGTTTCCCTCTTTGTCAACTATGCTGAGCTCACAACTCTCGTGTCCCGGCGTGGTGGAGGATGCTAAGCCAGCTATGAGCGCAGTTTTACTAGTAGTCAATGAAAGGAACTCGCTCAAGTCGATTTTAGGTTGGCTGTCTTTCCAAAGTTGTGCCACTATTTGATGATACTGTTTTGACATCAACGTTTTAACAGGCACATCATAGAACTGTGGGTCATGGATCAGGTTCTTTTCCATATGTATACGACTTAGAACCCATGCGATTAATGCCAATGTATCCGCGGATATTGTATAATGTCCCATGGATTTTAGGTCGAACTCCTCTAGCACTCCAAAAATGAAGCTCTCATATAATGCACCGCGTTGCGGCGGAGGAATTCCAACGATCTCATTTTCGTGGTACTTGAAACTTAGTGGGTCGACCCATATTGGCTCATATGAAGCTATATGCTCTAACGTGATTGGCCAACCTACTTTGTTTCCCTCCTCAACTAAATGCTTCGCCCAGTCGCCCTTTGTGAAATATTCTGGTCCTTCTTTAGCAGATTTTCGAAGGGTCTCCGCAAGTTTAGGCATTTTCCAACGCTCCCCTACCGGTGTGAGGAAGCCTGTAGGAGTGAAGAACTCTCGTCCTGATGGAAAATAGGTTATGTTGCTAAGTGATGAGTGTAAATACCCGTACTCCCAAGAATTCATTATCGGTCCGTCTTCAGCCGCTTTTATGGCGGGCTTAATACAGTACGACCAGGATTTCGTACCAAATTTCTCAAGCATTGCAGCCAGTCCGGGGATGAATCCGGGAATGCACGCAACATTTGTAGGCATATAAGGATTTGGGTAGAAGGGTCTAAGTCCTTTCGGGATCTCCGCAGAAGCATCCATAAAATAGCGACGTTTCTCCCTCGCATTCCAGTACAAGAAAGTTACTGTGCCTGCATGGTTTGTCTGATGGGGCTCATAAATAGGCTGCAATAGACTGCCCGCAACAGCCGCATCAACTGCGTTGCCACCATCTCGTAGCACATCTAACATCACCTGCGTTACTGCTGGATGTGAACTGCTGACAGCCGCATTCTTAGCTCTTACAACGGGCTTTTTTCCTTGTCTTGGTTCTATATAGTTCGACATGAAGAATAATTGTCAAAAACCAAATAAAAAGAATACCCCGTGTTCACTCTTTCTCTGCCACTGTCTCAACTTTTTCTTCGAACGAGTTAGAGTACTGCTTTGATAGGGTGATGTCGAGGTTTATTAGGTGCCTTACGTACGCGTTTTCCTTACTTATCTGGAACATCCTTGCTCTGCCAACGCTCCTTGTCGGCTTTATGATTTCAAGTTCTAGCATTTCTTTTACCACTTTGCGCACCGTGTTCCTCGACAGCTCTGTCGCGTTGGCAACATCTTGTAACGAGCAGTCGTAGACATCATTGGCTATGAAGTAGTCTAACACCCTTATATAGGGTGAATCTCCCAAGTATTTCACAAATAAGCTTTTTTCATATCCCATTGTTCTCACTTACGTATTAGAGTGAGAGCGAAAAAATATTTAAAGTTTTTACCTCAATAGTTAAAATATGAACAATAAGTCCATAGACGAGGCGAAAATACTTTACAAGTTGATGAGATTGGGAAAGTGGGAACACGCCCATACATCCATTGATAATCTGGTCAAGGGTTTTCCAAGGCACAAGCGAGGAGACGTTAAAAAATTGATTCCCAAACTCATCAAAAGGGAATTTTTGCACATCAAGCCAACTGCCTATGGAATGGAGGTTTCGCTTAACATCAGAAAGAAAAAGGAAATAGAGGAGTTTATTGCTACCTATCTTGAATAAATCTGAAGAAAACTTGCAAATTGTTTTTAACGCCTTTTCGATTGCATCTTTGTTGACGTGAGTTGGGAGTCTAACTATTTTTAAATATTTTTTTCTTTGCATTTTCCGCTGTTATCGTTACAGTGTTTTCATCTGCCTTTATTTTCAAGTCTTTCTCATCTATACCGAGTAGCTCTGCCAAAACTATTAGGTGGTTATTCTCTTTAAAGATGTCTACGAGTGGTCTCTCATTTATGTGGTGTGCACAAATACATGGTTTAAAATGGCTTTTATCCCTGTTTTTGGGTTTGGTGGCAGTTTTGAAGCTTGCATTCCTTTTTTTGGCTTCTTATAGCTTTTTTGAGCTTTTAAGCTTTCAAAATGAAGCTTTTGATTTTCAAGCCTAGACGAGCATCCTCAACATTTTATGAAAAACCTTTGATTTCCAGCAGTTCTGAGAGAAAAGTACGAATTCGCCTAAGTTTAGGTGAAGTGTCATGAAAAAATTGAGAAGCCAACTAAAAGAGCTCGAGCGGGTCTTGGCCAATGCGGACGTTGACGTTCTAATGTATTTCGATGAAGTGTGGTGGAGAGTCTGGGCTGATGAGCAGCTTAGGAGCTATTCGCCTCTGGATGAGGTGGACTGCCGAGGACTTAGACCCTTACAGTTAGCCAAAAAACCTTTTCTAGAATTTACTATTTATTAAAGCATCATGGGCGGGAAGAGTCTTTACACGAGGGCTGTTCTTATCCTTGGTTTGAATCAACTGATTGAGCACGTAGCCTTCGGTATACCATATTCTTATTTTCCACGCTATGCAATTTCGCTGGGCGCCCCAATCGCCTTCATTGGATTGTTTACGTCGAGCTTCATGTTTATGTCTGCGGTGTTATCACCCTATCTCGGCGGATATTCTGACAGATTCGGCAGAAAGCGGTTAATAATCATAGGGTTAGTGGGAGATGTCATATTTGGCGCATTGACAGGTCTAGTCTCTTCATGGGAATGGCTTCTTGTAGTCAGAGCGATAAATGGTGCAGTGACGGCCGCCGCGGTAATCCCTGCAGAAGCATTACTTATCGACCTAGCGCCTTCTGGTAGAATTGGTGAAGCCACAGGATTCGTTTTAGCCTGCGGAATGATTGGGAGGAACATTGGTCCACTATTTGGTGGAGTAATTCAGTGGCTGTCTATTTCTAATGGACTTAGTGAACTAGATAGCTATAGGATACCATATTTCGTGGATGCGGGCTTTGCAGTTCTATCAGCTCTACTAATAACTATAGGGATTGAGGAGGGCAAAGCTGGTTCATCAAAGGAAGTTGAGCATCACAATGGTGAGAACCATTATGAGATACCTAAAGAATTCAAGGTTCTGCTTGTTTGCGCCTTTGTGACAGGGATAGGTGAAGGCTTTATGCGACCAATAATCTCCCTCTTCTTCAGTGACATCTTCGGAGCTGAACCTATAGAAATCGGTCTTCTTATGAGCTTGTCAGGTTTCATAGCGCTCTCTGCGAGCTGGCTTTCAGGTAAAGCCTCGGATAAGTTTGGGAGGAAAGTCGTCATAGCGTTAGGAGGTATTCCCGCGCGCCTTCTTGGAGCTGCCATTCCGCTCGGGAATTTGGATCAGGCGTCAATATTTTATACCATGCGAGATTTCATGTGGAGAATCTACAACGTTGGGATGCGATCGCTTCGTGCAGACCTTTCTCCTCCAGAGATTAGAGGAAAATTATTCGGGTTGTACAGAACCTTCTTCGACATAGGCGACATAATCGGTCCGATTCTAGCAACTTATCTATATGATGTTTATAGGCTCAAGACTATTCAGATTGGCAACTTCAATGTTCCAGGATATGGTGTTCCATTCTACGTAAATTCCATAATGGGATTAATTACGATTACAATACTCCTAATCTTCGTAAAACCTAAGAAACATGTCGAACAAACCGAGCCATTTGATCAATGATATATGGGGTATTGCTACATACATTTTTGAATAGCCACGTGATTTGAATTAGGATAGCAACTAAATTTAAAATAACTCCTATAAAGGCAGTACCGCAAACGTTACTACGCTGTGAAGGCTAGCGAGCTAGAAACAAAAACGCTGGAAATAAGGTTGTAACCTAATATAAGAATGCACTCATATCTTTTGTTCTAGCTTTCTCTCCTTTGCCCAGAGACATTGAACATTATCATTTCATCATTTTCAGGGTGTTGACAAATTGTTCAAGCTTGTCAGCATACTTGTTCTGTTCAACTATTGCTCTTTGTAGCATGCATTGTGCTTGAGGTTTTTTCTCACATACTGATTCCATTTCTGCAAATACATTGCTCCTTGACCCACTCATTGTGCAAAAGAATGCAACTGACTTAAACCGGTCCTTATATTTCATGAGATAAGTTCTAACGGGTGATGCCATAGTCCCATCCCAAACAGGTGTACCAATAACTACCAAATCATACAAACTAGGGTCCTTCTCAACCTCCTTTATTGGAGGGCACTTCTTCACAGCTGCCTCATATCCTGACTTCAAAAATCCGAAGAAGCCTCTCCTATTCTCAGCGTCAATGATTTCCTCAGAATCGCAGTTCAAGCTGGCTGTAAGGGCTTCAGCAACCCTTTTCGTTGTCCCAGTTCTGGAATAAAAAACAACAAGAACTTTTATTTTCATCACCCCTTTTTGGTTAAAATCCCACGGTTGTTCCTGTTATAAACATTTCAATAAAGGTTAAAGCTATCAAACATACGAAAACAAACATTGCCCCGCCCTCCTTCGCCTTGTAAAGAACCATCGGACCCATATAAAGCTGAAATGAAAAAGACCAAAATGCAGCAAATAAAGCAACGTAAGGCAAGAAACCCCCTACCAAACAAGGTCCTATGCCATAGCATGCGGCTTTCCAAGCATTCAAGACCGATCCTCGACCACCCATCAACCTATAAATCATATGGATGAACAATGTTAAAAGGACAAGCATAAAGCTAGCTATACTAAATATTATGGCTATCTCGATTAAATATGCGGAGCTCCCACAAACATCGATCAAATAACCCTTTACAAGCCTATACGCAATTATTTGCGCTTGATAAGAAGAAGATACATCGGTGCTTTCCATACCCAAATAGTTAAGAACTGCTGTAATGACAGAGATTATTGCAGTAACCTTTGAAAAGAAAGCGAAAGCAGGTTTCCAATCCTCCTTTTGAGCGTCATAGAAGAACTCCCTAGGCTCCATAAGCAACTTAACTAGTTTTCCAACCATTTTAGACATACGACTTACACCTGCAATTTTTATTAATGGTGGTGTTTAAACTATGGAAGAATTTGATTGTAAAGTTTTTGTTATGATGTTTCCTAGCCTGGTTGCTCGTGGTGTTTCTGGCGTTTCTTACATTTTGGCATGATTTAACTTCTTTTTCGGTATTAAATAGCTGTATGGTAGATTCTGCAATTGTTAAAAACATGGTTTAGTTTAAAGATGGGATATGTGTCACTTTGCTTCTTCATCCGCATCAGAGTGGAGAAGGCTGTGAGCAGGTGGTTTTATTGAAAACTGAAAATCTGGGGTCTGTGGTGGGCCGCTGGTATTTGCGCTTAATTAGGTGCAAGTCCTTTTTCATAGGTCTCAAGAAAGACTTCAAAATTGATGGAAAACGCGAGGCATTAATTGTCAAAACTTATTCGAAAGTAACCTTTTATCTCCCTGCCTTGTGTAGAAGACGACCCGCCTATGATGCGTCTAGTTGACCGGATGGAGTATGTTAAGCCGAATAGGCTTCCTCATGAAAGTTTTGACGTAGTGATTATGAATCCTCCCTTTACTAGGAGAGAGACTGACTGAGGTGGGAGAGATCGATAGGCTAGAAAAACTTTTCCACGACGCTTTCGAAGGTGAGGTAATTAGAGGAAAAGTCGGTTATTGAGCATATTTTATGTCCGCCGCGCGTTTGTTGCGGAGACGAGGCTCTCGGAATATAGCCAAAATTTGTTGCACATCAATGTTTGAGCTAAGTATTTCGCGAATGCAGACCATACCTTTCTTCTTAGAGTTATGCCCCTATTTCTGCGGGAAAATAGATGAGGCAGAGCCATTGAAGATCGTTAGAGAGCAGGGTTGTTAAGTCCTTCTTTGATGAATGAAGCCCTCTAGGCATTTTAGGCTGCAAAACATAAACTGCTCAGATTCAGGCATAGCTTGGATTGAGTCAACAAAACATAGAGCCTTTCGATCCCCTTCTTGCGATAGCCCCTACCACAAACGACTCCTCCAAGGTTGCTATCTTAGGTATTGGGTTAGGGTTTTCTGCTCCTTTGGCAAGGCTTTGGCTCTAGGCCTCACCACCAGCCTCTGCGTAAAGCCGTACACCTTCTCCGCCTTCCTCTTCACGCTTAGGAGCTTGTCCTTCTCATGGGTTCGCAGGCTGATCAATGCATAGGTTTTAGCCAGCTTCTTGTCCCCTGGCTGCCTCAGGATTCTTCCGAACCTTTGTATCCACTTTTTTGGGTTGCTGGGTGGGTCCAACCAAACCTCAACGTCAGCCGTGGGTATGTCCAGTCCCTCCTCCCCTATGCTCGTGCAGACGAGGATGCGGGCCCTCTCCTTGAACTGTAGCAGCGAGGAGGCTTGCTGCTCCATGGTCATGTTCCCCTTGCCCACCAGAACCGCTACGTCCTCCATCCCATATGATTTCTGTAGCATAGCTCCCAACTGCTTCGCTGCCTCCACCGACTCCACGAACACGATGGCCTTCTCGAAAAGTTCCTGCTTTAGGATGCTCATGGCTGAGAAGATCTTGTGGTTGAAGCCCTCTTTGAGCGCCTGCTGATACGCCTCATAGATGCTTTCTCCATCCAGCTCCTTCATGGGCTGGCGCAGCTCCTTCACCTTCCATGTACCGTACCCAAGGACGCTGCTGGCCCCGTCCTCCACCAACCTAAACTTCAGCATCTTCAGGGCTAGGAGGCAGACGCAGAGCCCATGCTCCTTACAATACTTCTTTAGGTGCTCTGGTCCATAAGCCTCCCTGATCCTCCTCTGATATGTTTGAATAACCTTTCCAAGTTGCGTATACACCTTCAGGAGTTTGCTGGATGCGTAGACCTTAACGAGCACCACCGCCCTTTCTGGCATATACCGCTTGATTTCTGGGTCGTCCACTGAGAACACCTCGATCTGGTCGAAGACCTTCCTCAGCTCCTCGAGTCGGCGTGGGGAATGAAGCTGGGGCGTGGCACTCAAGGCTAGGATGCGGCTTCCACAAGCCTTAGCCGCCAGCAGGATGGAGTAGCCGTCGGTTTCACCTATGTAGCCTTGACACTCATCCGCCACCACAACATTGTAAGGGAAGGTGAAGCCCCTGCTGTCGAAAACCTCGGAAAGCATTTGAATGGGTTCCTCTGCTTTTCTAGCCTCCTCTAGGCTGGATGCGAACGGCGACAAGACATCGTTATAGAAGGTTTGCGGGGTGGAGACGGCGAAGCCGGCATTCCAAACCCTTAACACCCGCCTCTTCTCCGGCGGTATGTTCCCAGAGATGAAGCAAGCATCCTTCAGGTTGAGCATATGCTGGGCGAACATGGTTTGTTGCACGCCAAGGGGGACAGAGGGTGTGAGGAAAAGCACCCGCATCGGACTCTGAGCTGACTCCCTTTGCAGGTAGGCTCCAGCCAGATACGTCTTTCCCAAGCCTGTGGGCAACCCCAGGATGAGGGTGTCCCCACCAATCTTGTCTAAGATGTTCTGCTGGAAGGCCCACAACTTATAGTTTATTTCTCCAACCTTAATGGTTTGGAGCTCTTTTATTGGCTGGCTGGGAGCTAGACTGGAGGTTAGGAGCTGAACAGAGTAGGGGCTACCGTCCAGAAAGGCCAAGTAATCCTTCCAGCCCAACCCTAACAACCCACAATAACTATGGAAGTCTTCACTGATAATGTTTGCTAAAAGCCTTATTCAATTTGTTGTTGCCGCCATAGGTTGTAGGGAAACTGCTTCCAGCAGTGGGCGCTTCCCTTCAGGGAGCAGACCCTGCACTCAGCGCTCTCAAAGGGCCTACGCCTCCTAATCCTTCTAACTCCCTCAGCCATTTCGTATCGCCAAAACACACGACCATGCGGTTTAACTTATAAAATGTGTTCCTAAAATTCCAAATTTCAGATTAATCTAACCATGCTTATTTTGAACTGTTTTTGAGGATTTTTAGGATGTGAAGTGAATGGACGGAGTAAGTCCGTCAAAACATGAAACCATTTCAGTATACATCTTGTAGAATAGGTGCCGGATTAAACGCTAAATGGTTCCCAGGGTCCAATTCGATCCAGCATCTAATCCACTCACCAATAATAGCATCATGCACCCCTCCTCGCACTCTCGAGAGCCTTCTGGTCATATCATGAGCCCTAGACACAAGTTCACCCATTCCAGATACCTCGTTTTTACCTAAACCCATTACAAAAAAGGGGGGAAGTTTGCGGGGAATGTCGCGTGTCGGAGTTGAACCGCGGACAGGCTGGAGATGTCTCCCGCAAAACCCCATTTTTTCTGTACAGCGAGTTTCGGACGTCGTGATAAAGAGTGTTTGCGGTTTCGTGATGGGGGGGTGCATATGTTAGCGGAGGGGTTGCGCCATGCCATTCTTTAGGCTGTTTAACTTTTTTAGCAGGCGAAAGATATCAGTTGATGAGACGTCGATCCACTCCGGGTTTCCAGTAGGTGAGCCTCTTGCACCCATAGGCAGCGCAGCGTCCCCAAAAGCTAAGGCATGTCGGAGAAGGCTGACCCTCCAAAATAAACATTCCAGAATTATTTAACAGCCCGCGCGCATAAACGCTTGATGATAAGTATCTGTAGCTTCATCACAGATAATCATTTATAAGCATGTTTTTCGTCATTGAAGGTTGATGACGGTACCAAAGGTCGTGTGCCCAGCGGATCACGATGCCTCCAGAGGAGGCGTCGCCCGCGAGAAAAGCCAACGGCACACGGCACCCGAATAATTCTTTCTTCTTTTTAAGGAGTCCAGTAGTAGGCTTTAGCGTATCTTCCCTTGAATGCTGCTATTTTGCGTTTATCGAATGGCAAAGGCGATAGCGGTTCTAAAGGTTCATTATTTTGTATTTTAGTTTTCAATGCTCCAACGATTATGTCTGCTACTTGAATAGGTTTTGATTCGTGGAACTTTAATGGAACGTAAAGTGGTGTGTACTGCTCATACCATCCGTTGCGCTTTGCAAGGATTTGAACAAAAAGCTTTACTGCTTTGTCTGATGTTAGGTGTGGGAAATCTTTATCGCAATGTACTTGGACATTATTTGCAAGTTGGAAGAGCTTTTTTCTTAAATGAAGCCTTAGTTTTGACTGGGTTGGGTGCCTCTCGTATCCTGAAAAACATCCTTCTATCAAATTTCTGAACAGGTTTCCAAATTTTCCCTGTGGAGAAATAATTGCGTCTGTTTCTATGAGAAGCATTGCATCGCATGATATTGCTAGGAGCATTTTGAGCTTTTCAAGAACTCTCATTCTATAATTTTGGTTTAGTTTTGCCCATTTGAACTCTGGATGGTCGTGGGTTTTAGGTAAAAAACATGTGCCTTTCAAGATAGGTGTATGCTGCTTCATGATCAGGAATAAAACAAAAAGCGAGAATTGTAACATTCTCTTCGATGGAGCTTGTGTCGATTCCAACAGAGTTGCTTTGTGAAAGAACCGGGAGCAAAAACACATTTTTGTTCATTGTCACTCGCCTGATCCTCATTCCGTGATAACCTTCAATACCAGCAGCAACCTATCCTTTCTTTCTTCTATAAACTTCGGCTCGCGCTGCAGCTTTAAAGCTCGGGTTTAAAGATACAAGTAGCCTTTCATAATCATTTTTTGGCTGTCGAATTTTTCTAGAAAAATCATAAGGAGTAACTAGTGTTGGTTCGAGGTTGAATGTTCTATTTTCGTAAACGAATTTTTCTCCTAAATACGCTTTCCGAATTATAGAGAGGAATAGCTCAATCCAAGCTGATTCTTTCTGTGATCTATTAGTCTTCATTAAGATTGCCCGCTTGTGTCCACCAGCGAATATTTATCCATTGTTTTGATGACATCATGAAGGGCTTCTGTTGGAGTGATTTTCATGTTTCTAATGGAAGCCTCAAATTTTGTGAGTGTCTTGACAGATTTAACCATGTCGTTGATAGTATTCTTAGAAATTTCACATACTTCTAGGAGTGCGTCTATATCGTAGATTTGCTTTGGATAATCTGCCTTAAGTGCCATGCCTATGCTTTCTTCTGCAAGTGTAAGAAGCTTATCGCCGATAAGGGCTCCAACCGTGAAACACTTCATTCTTTGGACATCTACTGCAAAAGTCTGAACGTTATTAAGCACTATTGTAGGCAAATTAGGGCTCTTAAGGAAAATGTCAATTTTTATTTCCAACTCTTTTCTCGATAGGTCTGTTTTCGAAGGCGCTTTTGCAAAATAGGTTACGAGTGGAAGCTTAGGAGTAGGTTTCTTCGGTTTATGTAACTCAAACTTAACGTTCCCTTCGAGGGATCGGCTTATTTTTTGAACAACTTTAGCGATGTCACCTTTACTTAAAGGAGTGGCTAGGTCGATGTCAACACTTCCTCTCTGTTTTTCTAAGGGAAGACGCAGCTGAGCAGCTGCTCCTCCTTTAAGCACCATATCCGCGCATTTGTCTTGAAGTTGCGCAGCAATTTCGCAGTCCCATAGAAATATTTCAACAGCTAATGGATTTGGGAATTCGTATTTTCTCGCTCTTTCCAAAATTTCCTCTTGGGTAAAGTATTTTGCATTGTGGATCAGACTCATCGCAATACTTCCATCGCTTTGACAACTTTTTTACATATTTGTTTTCGCTTTTGCCTTTTATGGGAAGCTCGGGTTGAACAAACTTTGCTATTGCCTCCATTTCTTCTCTTATTCCTCTTCTGGCTGCCAGCATGAACAGATGACTAAAATTTATGGGTTCTGTTCTCAATACTTTGGAGAGAATTCGACCAGCCTCTTCTTCAGAAAAGGGTATTCTCCTCCTTGTACTCTCAAAATATAAATCCACTAAAGCCCGCTCAATACTTGCATTTCCATCAATGTTGCCTAGAAGCTCCATGAACTCTCTTATTATGAAAATGTCTCTCTCGGGAAAATTTTCCAGCGTGACATTGATCTCGCTTCGGCTTGGGTTTAGCAAGGCTCTTATTTCTGCCTCCCTTAACACTGTGACAGCTACTTCACCCGCTCCTTTTTTAACATATATCAAGTGGATGAGACGCTTGGGTAAATGGTGGAAAAAGCGATAGAGTAAGGAACCTCCAGTAATCATGAACTCAATTCCTTTATTTCTAAGCAAATCTCTTGCTTTAGTTAGTGAACCTGGAATAAGGTCAACGCTTACACTAGCTGACACTATTACACTTTCTTTGAATTCAACAGTTTTCAAAACCTTATAGATGCCTCTGCCCAATCTTTCTATTAATCCCTTCTTGCAAAGGTCATGGAGAATACGATGCGCTGTTCCTCTGGAGTAGCCTTTTTTCTCGTTTAGAAGCTTAAACATATCATCTACTCTAAAAATTCTGTCATTGAACTCGGATCTGAGAATTTCTAGTGCTGTATCTTCCCATCTCATAACCAATAGTAAGGAACTGCAAAAATAAAAAGTTTTGCAATTGCTTACTTCAAGTCATTCGTCTTTATTCGCTTGTAACTGGCGGAAAAGCTGCTTCTCGAGTTATGAACCGTTCAACCCGCTCGATGTGATGGTTCGCCGTGTCTCCTATGCCATCCTCTGGATTCGGGTTGTCTGGCAGTTCAATTCCATAAAGATACATGGCGAGATTGGCGAGAACATATTCTTTCTCGTTGGTTGGAAGCCAATCTAAGGCGTGTTCAGCTATCCAGTCGTGGGTTCCATAATCTGGATTTGAATGGTTGTCGCTGTAGTCTCCGTTGCTCCAAGCATAGACTTGCGGTATTGATGTTGATGGAACAAAAAGAAGGATGATGCACAGAAGGAAAGTTTTTGTTGCTTTGATCCTCATTTTTCCTGTTATCCACCTTCTTCGTAACATTATGCGCTTGGATCAACTCTCACCCTCAAAAGGAAGACGCCAGCACATAGAATAAGCTCCCCAAACCTCACCAAACACAACAGTGGCGTAAGATCTCCAAAATAATTTTCCATATCTATCAGTAACTTCACAGGTGTTAATGTCTGGGCATATTAAATGTTTAAGTCGCAGAAAAATAAGCTTCCATTATCCTCAACTAACAGAAGGTTTTTAACACGTGTGGTGTGCTGTTATTTCTGGATATATAAGTACATTTTTTGAAGTTTATCTAATAAGCACAAGTCTAATATAACTAGGTTAGCCTTTGAATTTGTTGAGGTTGTTGTATGAGTCGCGATGTTCCTGATTGGGTTTTGCGGCGTTATGAGATTTTGTGGAATGCTTTTGGCGGTGAGGCGTTTCGTTTTGAGGATGCCGCTCGGGTTTTAATGGACAGAAATAAGGATGCTTGGGAGCAGGTGCCCGTTTTCTTAAGTGAGTTGCGGAAGGCTGGTTGGCTTTTGGTTGAGTCTGATGCCAGGGATGCGCGTCAGAAGGTGTATAGGCTAAGGAGTAGGGAGGCGGAGTTTGAGGAGCGTTTGGGGCGTGGGGATGTTGAGGCTTTGTTGAAGCGGGCTGCCGATTTGATTAGGACGCGTGTGGATTACAAGTTTATTCTGATTTTGTTGTTTTTGAAGCGAATTAGCGATAAGTGGGATGTGGAGTTTGAAGAAGCGTATCATGAGGCTTTGGCTCAGGGTTTAAGCGAGGAGGAGGCGAGGGCTGAAGCTAGGCGGGATGAGTTTCACTGGTTTAATTTGCCTGAGGAGTTTCATTGGGAGAGTTTGCGGAAGGACGTGAGTGGGCTTACTGAAAGGCTTTCTAGGGGTTTGAAGGTTATTGCTGAGCGTAACCCTGAGTTGAAGGATGTTGTGGACAGCGTTGATTTTATTCAGTTTACGAGTAGCCGTGAGAATGCGGAGATTTTGCGTCAGCTTGTGGAGTTGTTTAGTGAGCGTAAGTTGAATCATGTTAGTGCGGATGTGCTTGGGGATGCGTATGAATGGATTCTAAGGTTTTTTGCGCCTACCAAAGCGAAGGAGGGTGAGATTTACACGCCGAGGGAAGTGATTAAGCTGTTGATTGAGATTTTGGACCCGAAGCCTTTGGAGAGTGTTTATGATCCTGCTTGTGGTTCTGGTGGTATGTTGATTTCTGCGTTTAAGCATGTTGAGGAGAAATATGGTAGGGAAGAGGCGGGTAAGCTGTTTTTGTTTGGGCAGGAGGTGAATCAGACTATTTTGGCTTTGGCTAAGATGAACATGTTTATTCATGATATTCGGGATGCGCATTTGGAGTTTGGGGATACCTTTCTTTATCCCAAGTTTAAGGAGGCTGATAGCCTTAAGCGGTTTGATGTGGTTGTTGCGAATCCGCCTTGGAATCAAGACGGCTATGGCGAGGACGTGCTGAAGAAGGGGGAGTTTTGGCGTGAACGTTTTGGGTTTGGTTTTGTGCCGAGGCAATCGGCGGATTGGGCTTGGATTCAGCATATGTTGGCTTCTGCGAAAGACGATTCGGGTAGGGTTGGGGTTGTTATTGATAATGGGTGTTTGTTCCGTGGTGGGAAGGAGAAGGCTGTGCGTTCTGCGGTTTTAGAGCGAGATTGGGTTGAATGTGTTATTTTGTTGCCTGAAAAGCTGTTTTATAATACTGGTGCGCCTGGCGCCATCTTGATTTTTAGGAAAAGTAAGCCTGTTGAGCGGAAGGGCAAGATTTTGTTTATTAATGCGTCTAAGGAGTTTGAGCAGCATCCTGAAGTGCGCAAGCTGAATATTCTTGGTAAAGGCAATATTGAGAAGATTGCTAATGCGTATAAGAGTTTTAGCGAGGAGAGGGGTTTTGCGAGGGTTGTTGGTTTGGATGAGGTTAGGTTGAATGATTATAATTTGAATGTGACTTTGTATGTTATGGCGGATGAGGAAGGCGAACAAATAGACATAACAAAAGAATACAAAGAACTAAAAGAGTTAGAACGAGAAAGGCAAGAGATTGCGAATAAGTTGGAACAATACATTTCTGAGATAACTCGAGCAAATGGTGGGCAGGGATGATATTCTACAAGGAAACTAACTTCGGAGACGAGGCTGTCATCGGCAGAATCCCAATGGGTTGGAAAGTCGTAAGGATAGATGAGATTTGCGAATTTAAAAGAGGGTTTTCATACCGTAGCGACCAAATTACACAGGACGTGACAAACGCACGGTTTTTTACGATAAATGATTACGAAAAAGAAGGCGGTTTCAAACAAAACGGTGAAAGGCTTTATCTTAAAGATGAGGCCAATGTAGATTCTGATTTCATTCTCAACAAAGACGATGTGTTGATTGCCAATACCGATATGAGCAGAGGATTTATTATAGGTGCACCGATTCACATTGAAAATGTTGAAGGCAAGCTTGTTTACTCGATGGATTCGACCAAGCTGATTTTTGATAAGAACGAGATTGATGGCAAGTTTCTATTCTATCTTCTCAAACATGAGAAAGTTAGACGAAAAATGAAGACTTTTGCGCAAGGCACTAACGTGTTGCATCTTAATCATGAACTCGTTAAAAGTCTTCGGATTCCTTTACCATCCCTCTCTGAGCAGCGTGGGATTGTTGGGGTTTTGGGTGTTGTTGATTCTGTTATTGCTAAGACTGGTGAGGTTATTGCGAAGACTGAGCGTTTGAAGAAGGGTTTGATGCAGACGCTTTTAACACGGGGAATAGGGCATAAGGAGTTTAAGGATACCGAGATAGGAAGAATACCAAAAGAATGGAAAGTTGTTAAGGTTGGAGAAGTAGCTGTAGAAGTATATCGTTATCCCACTTATTATAACATTAAGTACGTAAGTGTAAATGAAGGGGTCCCTGAAGTTAGGGGTGAACTAATAAAAGAAAATGGAGAACTTGAGGAAGATCTAAACAAATATCGGTTTATTTCAAAAGAAACTTCTAAAAGATTCGAGAGAACTATTTTGCAAGAGGGTGATTTTGTTTTATCTGTACGGGGAACTATGGGAAAGGTTGCTATAGTACCTAAATTTCTAGAAGGAGCCAACATAACAGCTAATTTGATGAGAATTTCACTTGACCGTTTAAAGTGTTATCCTCCATTTTTCAAACAAGTTTTCTTATCAGATTCTTTTAATAAAAAATTGAACGATCTTTCATCACAGACCACTATTAAAACTATTCAAGCACCCAGATTGAAATCGATCAAGATACAACTTCCGCCTCTTCAAGAACAACAAAGAATCTCTGAAATTCTTTCAACAGTTGACAAAAAGCTCGAAATTGAAAGAAGTGAAAAAGCAAAATTGGAGAGAATTAAACAGGGATTGATGGATTTGCTCCTTACTGGAAAAATTAGGGTTAAGGTGGATTGATTAAGTCATGCCTTTGTTTAGTGAGAAGTCTCTTGTTGAGGATTACATTATTCAAAAGCTTCAGGAAAAGGGCTGGAAGTTTATCCCAGCCGATAACTTGGAGAGGGAGAGCCTTGAAGAGCCTCTGCTTACTCCTATGCTTATTCGTGCCTTAAAGCGTTTAAACGCCAATATTGGCATAGGCGACGAGGAAATAAAGCAAGTTTTAAACGAGTTAAAACTCAAGACAAGCGGAGCTGAACACTGCAAACAAATCCTCAACCATCTCAAATATGGCATTCCAATAAAATTTGAAAAAGAACGCGTAGTCAAATATGTCAAACTCTTCGACTACGATAACACAGCAAACAACGACTTCATAGTCTCACGCCAAGTAATCCACCAAAGCGGAGACAAACAAATCCGCAACGACATTATCTTCTACATAAACGGCATACCAGTCGTTAATATCGAGTGTAAAAACCCCACAAGCCTGACGGAAAACTGGTTCACAGCCTACAAACAAATCATAGACTACTGGAAAACCGTCCCAGAACCATACAAATACATCCAAATAGGCATAGCCGCAGAACAAACAGCCCGCTATTTTCCAACAGCCCCATGGCAACAAGAAGACGTAAAAATCCACCAATGGCGCACACAAGACAAAACAGACCCATTAGACGCCATAACCGAAATGCTAACGCCTTCCACGCTCTTAAACATAATCCGCAACTACCTATTCTTCCGCATAGAACACGGAACCACAACAAAAGTCATCGCACGCTACATGCAATACCGCGCAGCCGAACAAATCTTCAACCGCGTAATAGGCTACCTAAAAGGCGAAACAGACAAAAACAAAGGCTTAATCTGGCACTGGCAAGGAAGCGGCAAAACCCTAACAATGATATTCGCAGCAAACAAACTCTACCGCCATCCGCTGCTGGAAAACCCAACAATATTCTTCATAGTAGACCGCGAAGAACTCCAAGAACAACTATACCAGGAATTCACAGCCCTCGACATAACAAAACCCGAAACCATCGACACCATACAAGCCCTAAGACAAACACTAAAACACGACGAAAACAGAGGAAAACGCGGCATATTCATAACCCTAATCCACAAATTCCGCCCAGAAGAACTAACCCAACTCCAAAACGAATTAGACACCCTAAGCCAAAAACAAGAAACCATCCAAACCCGCAAAAACGTCATCCTCTTCATAGACGAAGCCCACCGCACGCAATACGGCATCCTCGCAACCCAAATGAAACGAACCCTCAAAAACGCCTTCGCCTTCGCATTAACAGGCACACCCATCGCAAAACCCGGAAGAGACACCTACGACGAATTCAGCTACAAGCCAGAAGAACTCTACCTTGACAAATACTTCATCACAGACTCAATCGAAGACGGCTTCACCCTAAAAATCGCCTACCAACCCCACCTCGAAAAACAAGAAGGCATACACCTCAAAAAAGAAATGCTCGACACTTTCATCCAAGTAGAATTCGAAGAAATCCCAGAAGAATACCGCGAAAAAACAGAAGAGAAAATCAAACAAAAACTTAACCAAATAAAAATAGTTCTCGAAAACCCCGAACGCATAAAACTCGTAGCCCAAGACATCGCAGAACACTTCAAAGAAAACCTCGACGGCAAATTCAAAGCCTTAGTCGTCGCCGTCAACAGACGCGCCTGCGTCCGCTACAAACGCGAACTCGACAAACACCTACCAAAAGAATATTCTGAAGTCGTCATGACCTTCACAAGAACCGACCCCCAAGAAATCCAAGACTACCAAAAAGAACTAACTACACGCTACCACGGCAAAGACATCGAAGACATCCGCAAACAAATCATAGACAAATACAAAGAAGAAGAATACCCAAAAATCCTCATCGTAACAGACATGCTCCTCACAGGCTTCGACGTCCCAATCCTCCAAACCATGTATTTAGACAAACCACTAAAAGAACACCGCCTACTCCAAGCCATAGCCCGCACAAACCGCCCCTACAAAGACCTCAAAACCGCAGGACTCATAATAGACTACATAGGCATACTAAAAGAATTCACCCGCGCTTTTGAAAACTACACAAAAGAAGACATAACAGGCGTATTACTGCCCATAGACGAACTCGCCACAGAATTCAACCAAACCCTCAACCAAACCATGACATTATTCCAAGGCATACCAACAGACAAAGACGACAGACAAACCATGCTTAAGGCTTTTGAAACCATAACAGCAGACGAACAAAACGCCAAAAAATTCCGTGACAACTACCGCCACCTAAGAAAACTCTTCGAACTCCTCGGAACCCACCCAATAAAACTTGAAAAACTAAAAGAATACACATGGCTGACGCAGCTCTACGGCTACTACATCCACTGGCTCAGACAAGAACAATACGAAGAATACAAATACGTCCAAAAATACTTTCCAAAAACCCTAAAATACGTCTACAAAACCACACAGCTCTCAGACATAGAACGCCAATACCCAACCATCCAATTCGACGCAAACTACCTCAAAAACCTCCAAGAAAAAATCAAAACAAAAGAAGAAAAAGCCGCAAACATACTCTTCACACTAAACCGCTTCATAATAATAGACAAACACCGCAACCCCATATACGAAACCCTAACAGAACGTGTAGAACGCATACTAAAACTCTGGAAAGAAAAAATCAAAGACTACGAAAAAATTTACAACGAAGCCGCCCAAATAGTAAACGAAATCCAACAACTCCAAGCCCGCCAAAACCAATTAGCCTTCACAAACATGCAATACGCCATACTCTTAACCCTTGAACAAAAACTCGGATCAAACAAAACCCTCATCCAAGATGTCCAAGAACTCACAGCACAACTTCAGCCCCTCATGTTCAAAGGCTGGCAAACCCAACCCACAACAAGAAAAACCATAGAACGTCAAACACGAAAATACCTAAGAAAATACATAAAACAGAACAACCTCACACTCCAAGACATAGACCAACTACAACAAAAAATAATTGAAAACGTGAAAACCTATGGATAAAAACCCGCTAGAATACACCACAATCTACCGCAACATAAAATATCCAAGACTCGAATACAAAACAGGCACACTGACGCTTATACTACCAAAAACCCACAAAAACCCAGAACAAATACTCCAAAAATACCAAAAATGGATAAAAAGAAAACAACAAATAATAACAAAAGCCCTCGAAGAAGCAAAAACCAAAACCCTAACACTCAACCGAACAAACAAAGAACTCAGAACCCTCGCAAACACCCTCACCCAAACATACCAAAAAGAACTCAACACAAAAATAAACAAAATAATCCTACGCAAAATGAAAACAAAATGGGCAAGCCACAGCAAAAACAACAACCTCACCGTCAACACACTCGCCAAATACCTACCACAAGAACTGATCGAATACATAATCTACCACGAAACAATCCACGCCATAGAAAGAAAACACAACCAAAACTTCTGGAACATAATAACCAAAAAATTCTCAGACTACCAAAACAAAGAAAAAGACCTACTAACATACTGGTTCATAATACAAAAACACATAAAGCAGTGAATTAATCTTCAATAAATCTAAAATAATGTTTTGCGCACTCAGTAGAAGTATGCGCTTTTTGCTTATTAGGAAAGTTCTCTAGGTCTTCATTTCACTAAAAATTTGTGGGCACAATTAAAGTGATCCCTTTTTCTTATAGGAGCAGAACATCTTGATGTAGCTCTAAATCTTAAATAGGATTAATAATTTATTACTTTCATGCCTCATTTCGCAGTTTTTAGATTCGAAGTCCCAGAAGGACTGCGCAGAAAGAAGCTGTTTGAGGTTTTGAATGAGATAGAAAAGATGCAAGAATGTTCTGAGGATAAGGGCTTCCTTAATCCCATAATAACGAATTATGGTTGTGCTGGCTTCCATTTTTGCTATTATAACGACAAGAAGATCTTGCAATACTATGGAGGGTACGTCTCTCCCGAAGAGAAGAAAAGACTAGAGGAGCTCTTCACGAAGGAAGGCGAATATCGCTCTCTGGAATTTGAAATTAACAAGAATATCCTAACAAAGATGGTTGGGGACCACCCAGACATTGTAAGTGGTGGACTAATCCAACTGGTGCTCTCAATGACGGGCTTTGAGGTGGAGTACGATAAGGTGGAGCTTGAAGAGGCTATTAAGGCGTTGCGACGGAACCTACAAAGGCTGGAGAAGCTAGAGGAGATGTTGAAGAGTGATGTATTCGTCGACCATGAGCTTGATTATGGTTATATAGAATACTTTGATCAGGAGGAGGAAAAAGGTTTCACGATATACCTTACACTTGACTTCGAAATAGATAAGACGTTGGAAGCTTTAGAGGAAGAAATTGACAAACTCATTAAACCTCTAAAAGGATGTCTCAAGAGAAAGCCAAGAAGAGATCTATATTTGATGCGTTAGCTTCATACGCAAGTTCTTAGGCTTACCTTCTGTTTCCGAAACTAAGAGGCTATACTTTTTTCTATAATTTTCTTTTATACCTACTAAGTCATCTTTAAGGGATTTAGAACAACTTATTAAGTTATTAGTTCTTTCTTCAATTACATTCGCTACTTCTTTTGTATCTTTTCTCTCTCTTTCTTTTAGTAAAATTTCACCGTATTCCTCCCAAAAAACATACTGAATATATGCTGTACCAATATGAGGAATACCATTGACTACACATTTAAGAATATAATGATAATCTGATTCTTGGAGAACAGAAGGATTCTTATATATAGCTCCTAATTCATTTATCCTGCTATTATATTCGTTGATCAATCTACAACATTTTTCTCGAAATTCTTTGGTATCTATTCTCTCATCTAATTCAGCTAATTTTTCATTTAAAGCAGAAACTAGAGCATCATGTTCATTGACTTTTTTATTAAGCTCAGGATATTTTCTTAATAAATCATTTAAAAGAATAATGTAACGTCTATCTGTAAACTTCATAAGGGCAGATATATTATCCATACTTTTTCTTTGGTGAGACCAACCATACTCCTTTCCATGAAGGTCATTAATTTCAGTTTCTAATTTGGATATAGAAGGGGCTATAATTATCTGAACAATTTCCTTAATTGTTGGTCTTTCTCTATCCTTTGCCATAAGATTAATTGTTTTTCTATTCTGTAAAATTATCCAAAGAGTTAAAACTGTGAAACTTATTGTGGATATTATTTGAACCAATGTAGGGAGGTCAATATTTATGAATATTCCCAACATACGACAAAAATATAAAGGTACATCTTATATTTATGCAGAGTGGATTGGCTTTCTTTAGTTAAACCTCAATGACAAGCTAGTTTATACTCTTATCTTGATGGGCCTTTCCCCTAATTTTTTGACGGCACTTCTCTCTTTTGTTTGGAAAGAACCTCAAGTTTTTAGAGGCTTTCACAATTTAGCTAAAAAGTAGCTTCTAAAGAATTGTTCATTTTTACTTTTCTGGGATATGAAAATAAGCTGAAATAATTTTTCGACCAAGAAGAATATTGAGAAACCGTAATTATTGGAGGAAGATTGTTGGAAGTTGAAAAAGTTGTTGAAGATGTTGCAGTTAACCTTTTGCGACTTGCGGTTACAGATTTGCCTAAGGATATAAAGGATGCTCTCCAGCAAGCATATCAGAAGGAAGAAAGCAGAGCAGGAAAAACCCAGTTGAAAGCCATTTTGGATAACATTGAGCTTGCAGAAAAAATGGGTGTTCCAATATGTCAAGACACAGGTGTCATCAACTTTTACGTAAGAGCTGGTGCAAAGGCAAAAAATTTAGACAGAATAGAGAAAGCTCTGCAAAAAGCAACGAAAAGAGCTACAAAGGAGGTGCCCCTGCGTCCCAACGCCGTCGACCCAATTACGCAAAAAAATACGAAAGACAACACTGGGAGATTCATACCATTTGTACGCTGGGAAATCCTGCGGGGAGACAGCATAGAAATCACAGTATTACCGAAGGGAGCGGGATCTGAAAACGTCAGCATGCTCGGCATGTTGATGCCAAGTGAAGGCTTGACAGGGCTAAAAAAGTTTGTAGTGGACGCTGTAATTAAAGCAGGCGCTATGCCCTGTCCTCCAACCATCTTGGGCATTGGAGTAGGAGGAGGGGCGGATACCGCAATGGAGTTAGCAAAGAGGGCAATTCTAAGACCATTAAACAAGCCGAACTCCAATCCCGTTCTGGCAGAGCTTGAGAGGGAACTTAATGAGGCTGTGAACATGACTGGAATTGGTCCCATGGGGCTTGGCGGCAAGTTTACAGCTTTGGGAGTGAGCATCGAATATGCTCACAGGCATCCAGCGTCATACCCAGTGGCAGTTGTCTTTCAATGCTGGGCTGCAAGAAAGGCAACAGCACGCATCCATTCCAGTGGGGCAATCGAGTATTTGACCCATGATTTAGGGTGAGAAGATGGCGATTTATAAGCTCAAGAGCCCAATAATCTCAGAAGAAGACATACGAAAGTTGAATGTGAACGACATCCTCTATATTACGGGAATAATAGTTACCATGCGCGACGCTGCCCATAGGAGAGCACTGGAACTCTTTAAAGAAGAAAAAACATTGCCTATTGACCTTTACGGATCAACGGTTTTCCACTGTGGACCAATCGTGAAGAGAAAGCGCAGTCAGTGGGTTGTAATTGCGGCTGGACCGACTACCAGTACTCGCATGGAGGAATTCGAAGACGAGTTCATCAAGAACTTTGGTGTCCGTGTAATAGTTGGCAAGGGAGGGATGGGCAAGAGAACTGCAGACGCCATGAAAAAATATGGGGCTGTTTACGCGGCGTTCACAGGGGGAGCCGCTGTCCTTGCAGCAAAGGCTGTAAAAAAGGTGAAGAAAGTTGAGTGGCTTGACCTTGGAATGCCGGAAGCGTTGTGGGTTTTTGAAGTGGATGATTTCGGTCCCATAACTGTCGCCATCGATGCTCATGGAAACAATTTGTTTGAAGAAATCCAGAAGAAGGCAGAAGAAAGCAAACCAAAGATCTATAAAATGCTGGGCATCTCAAGGTGAACTATTTAAGAAGCATCTACATCGGCATCATGTAGTATGCTTTCATTAAGCAACTGATTAATTTCTTCAATAAGAATTGCTGAAGAAACAGTTCCTTCATGCACGAATCTTGTGTGGCCATCCTTTCCTATTAGCACTGTTTTTGGAACAAGCTTAACATCATAATACTCATCCAAGTTGGCTTTGTTTTTCGTCCAAAGCCATGTAGCATATGGAAACTCTTTCGTAAAAGATCTAAGCGTCTCCTCGGATTCCATATAATCTACATCAACAGATATCAAAACGATTTTGCTCCCATACTTCTCCCAAATAATTTTCAGCTCCGGCATCTGTAACACACATGCATCGCACCACGTAGCCATAAATTCTAAAACCACAACTCTTCCCTTGAAATCATTTAACCGAAACGTGTTTCCGCTTAGATCCTTAAAAGATGATTCTTGAACCGACGCATTTGGACGTTTTTTACACAGTTTAGCCGGAAAGCCCATGTGTTTCACTAATAGATCATTATTAAACTATCAATTTTTATTTCATGCTGTCCATAAAAGTTAAGTGAAAGAGATGGGCGATTGGAAGTCATTGCTGAAGGCCGATGCGATGGATTGGTTGCTTGAAGAGGATAATCCATCAGTACGCTACTTCACTCTAATTGACATCCTTGACAAACCTGAAAGCGACACTGATGTGAGGAAAACAAAAAGTGAAATTATGACCAACGGCGTTGTTCCAAAGATTCTAGCCAAACAGAAAAACGAAGGATACTGGGAAACTGCTGAGAACTTTTACATCAAAACCAAATATAAGGGAACCGTATGGCAACTCATAATCTTGGCTGAACTTGGAGCCGATGCAAAAGACAATCGCGTCAGGAACGCATGTGAATTCATTCTTGCGAACTCTCAAGATCGAGATAGTGGCGGTTTCTCTTATATGGGCTCAAAAAAGGGCGGAGGTACACATAATGATGTTTTGCCTTGTCTGACAGGCAATATGGTCTGGAGTCTGATCAGGCTTGGCTATTCAGAAGACACCAGAGTTCAGCGTGGGATCGACTGGATTGTCGCTTATCACAGATGTGACGATGGTGAAAGCGGAGCACCGAAAGCCTGGCCTTACGATAAACATGATAGCTGCTGGGGAAGACACACGTGCCACATGGGCGTGGTCAAGATGTTGAAAGCGCTTGCAGAAATTCCGGAAGAACAAAGGTCAAAAAGTGTTAAGAACACTATTGAAGAAGAAGCCGAGCACATGCTCAAGCATCATATACACAAGAGAAGTCATAATCTGAGTCAAGTATCAAAACCTTCTTGGCTATGGTTTGGATTTCCTCTAATGTGGAATACCGACATCTTAGAGATTTTGAGCATATTAACAAAACTAGGCTACAAAGATAGAAGAATGCAGGAAGCCGTCGATCTTGTTGTTTCGAAACAGGATGCTGAAGGTAGATGGAGGTTGGAAAGCACGTTCAATGGTCGTTTTCAAGTGAACATTGAAAGAAAAGGGGAACCAAGCAAATGGGTCACCCTGAACGCGCTTAGAGTTTTGAAAAGATTCTATGCCAACTAAAATTCGGTAAGTAGAAAAATTGAGAGCACTCGCTCTCTTTTAAAAGTCCTATTTCACTCTAGCTAAGAAGTCTTCCCTCGGTGGACTGAACACCTCTAAAATGGTAGCCCCCTCCTTGCTTACAACTTTCGCCCCATGCTTCTCATTTGAACGCATAAAGTAAACCATATCTGGTTCAACCACTACTGTTTTATCTTCTCCCGTGAACTCAACTCTTCCCTTTAGGCATATACCTATTTGCTCATGAGGGTGGCTGTGTGGAGGCACTGCGCTTCCAGGTTCCAAGTCTATGAGAAGCATCATCATCCTTTCCCCGGTTATCAAAATCTGACTCGTAACTCCTGGAGCACTTGAGAACACTTTTGCATCTTTCCTCGAATAAACAATCAACCACAACTCATCTCCTTACACTTATATTAGAAATTATCATGGCCATCTAAATAAAATATCATTATTTAGCCAACCTTAAAGGAGATTTCTAAAATCTCCTTCGCAGGTCTGAACCGAAAATCGTCAATTTTTATCTTTCCAACTTCTCCAGTTGTCCTTGTATGAGTTTTGTTGCAGCAGTTTATGTTCCATCCCTCAATATGCGCTATTTTTAACCTAGTAATATGACTTGGAACTGGAAAGGCATCATAAATTATATCTCCGAACTTTAGTTCCGCTTCCTTCCTATCCATTTCAAAGACATTAACTTCCTGATTCCTTTTTACACAAGCATTAGCCTCGTTTTCTATCCTAGAAATTTCTTCAACTGTGGGCTTCCTATTAAATTGCACCGTTAGTCTACCGTCGTTTCCATTCACGTAGACACCGGTAGTTAATTTTGCGCCTAAAACCTTTTGCACCGCACCCTTCAACACATGCAAGGCAGTATGAGTCTTTACTTCAACATCTTCGCCCGCCATCTCTCCTACCTCCTCAACAAACGCCTCTCTACACTTCAATATATCGCTTGGATTTATTTTTAAACCTGCAAACTTCGAACCAGCAGAACCAATAACAAACTCTTGAGCCAAAACTCTCCTATCAATAACAACAGGAATAGCCTCTGGAAGACCAATTGGAGCAACCTCTCCTTGCTCTCTTCCCAGTATTTCCATCATCTCTTCTCCACTAGCAAGCCTCAGCTTCCTCAATCCAAAAAGTTTTTCCACCTTGCCAAAATCAATCCGCTGGTCGCCGGTCACCATAACTATCAAGGGCTTATGCTGCTTATCCACAAGCAGTAAACACTTCAACAAGTTGTTTGGAGGAATCCCATGCACACTTAAAGCATCCTGAGTTGTTTCGCCTGTTTTACCTAAATGCCAGACTATTTCAGCGCGCAAGTTTTTTGCTTTTATTATATTCTCAGTCTCTTTGACCTTCTCCATATCGGTCATTATTCCACAAACAACCTAAAAAGTTAGATCAAACCTTCTTCGCTATATCAAGTATTTCCTCTTCCAAAGTCTTATCGAGTGCAGGTTCCTCAACGACCCTTCCGAGCTCACGTCCATGCGTATCGAAAACGATTATTGTTGGAACCTTTTCAATCATGAAGTCTTTAGCCTCAGGAGGTGATGGCGGAATCTTCCATCTCTCTTTTGGATTCTCTTTATCTCTCACAAGCCCTCCGAACACGCGTATATTCAGCCCAGCCTTATCAGCCAACAACGCCAATACTGGAATATTTGGAGCGCAGTCCCTCAAACACCATTCCGCGGAGAAAACGAGCACAAACAGCCTATCCGCATACTTTTTCAACTCTTTAACCACATCTAGATTCAGTTGATACTTCTTGGTTCTTTCATTCGCAACATCCTTGAATGCGCCTGTCGCATGCGCAAGGTATTCCTTGACCGAAATCGTTCTTTCTGTAAGTTCCTTCAAACTTTTCATGTTTATCACTTTAGAAGCATAATCAAACAAACTAAATTATGTTACGGTTTGCGCTCTGGAGACTAATGAATACGTGTGAACTACCCTACCCTGAGGGGTGAGGGCTTCCTGCTTCAACGATAACGCTTGCGGGTATCGCTACCAGTAGAGGCTTCATCTCAGCAGGCGAATCAGGGCTATCCCATCCCCTCATCAATATTCTATGAGCAGAAATCCAATCCCTCATGGGATTTTCGTAGCTTAGTCCTTCTGATGTGCCTCTTGGATTCACCTTCACTACCAGAGCTCCAGCTCTTTCAGCCTTGAACTCCAGTAGCTGAAGGAATTTTCCCCAAGAGGCATCAAGTATTTTTTGAGCTAAGTTGTGGTTTCTGACCATGCTTTTTATGTTGAGGTTTTCAACACAGATGACACCATAGCTGTTTATGTAAAACCTTGACAGCTTGTGAAGGAAGTCATCCCTTTGGTTTGTAAGCCTTTCATAAAGCTTGGCGAGTTTTATCCTCTGCTTTCCGTAATTCTTTGAACTTTTCTTTTTCCTTGAAAGCCAATGTTGGGTTACGCTTATCCTTTCAAGAGTTTTTTGGTAAAACTTTGGATTTTCAATCTGTCTTCCATCGCTATCGGTGAGGAAGTGTTTTATTCCAACGTCTATGCCTACAGCCCTTTCAGGCTCTCTTCGGATAATGTTGGCTTCTTTCTCAACGCATATGCAGGCAAACCACTTACCAGAGTTGTGCTTCTTTATTATGACTTGCTTTATTTTCCCTTCAATCTCTCTATGCAACCTTACTGGTATGTTTCCGATTTTGGATAGGCGTAGCAAGTCAAGTCTTTTTCCAGTCTTTATAAGCTTGAAACCACTTTGATTGTAGATGAAGGTTTTATACCATCCTTTACCCTTGAACCTCAGCCTTCCAACTTTCTTACCGTTCTCCTTCAGCTGTGATAAAGCCTTTAGGTTTGAATATAGTTGATGGAGAACCATCTGCAATACTTTTGAGTAAACTTTGTTCAGCTCAGGCTTTTCCTTCTTTAGTTTGGGTAATTGTGCCTGTAATTCAAACCTACTTGGAATTCTATCTTTTCCATTCCATTGAGAAAGAAAGTAATTGTGGGTTTGCCTACACAGCTCTAAGGTTTCCAGCAATTTTTCCTCTTGTTTTTGACTTGGATAAAGCCTAAACTTGTAAGTCACCTGCACTTTTCCAGCAACCTTTTAATTATATCTTCATAGGGCTCTCTAGGATGAACCTTCAACTCTAGGTATGGCTTATTTTTTGAATTAACTAAATTCTCAAATCGAGCATCTTCACAAAGGTTACAGTTTTCAATTCTTTTAATAAGTTCTTTCATAACCATCCTTTATACCTAATTCATTACCTAAGAGTTAAATAAAGTAAAGTTGTACGCCCCCTCAAACTTATGTGATTAAAGATTGGGAGGTCATTTAAAATCTGATGTACAACTACATCTCTGCGCAAAAGTTATTTGTAGGAGAAAGGCGATTGGCCATTTGACCATTAGTTAATATGATAAAGCTTTAAGCATGAAGCTAAAACTTATTTATGGTGGTCGTATGGTTAAGTTAGAGAAGGCCTCTATTTATTTTACTGAACCTGGTCCAGAGAATACAGATGAGGTAATAAAGGCTGTTGCTAAGAGGGTTGAAGAGGGAGATATTAAAACAGTAGTTGTTGCAAGTACTTCTGGAAGAACAGGCTTAAAATTTGCTGAAGCGCTTAAGAATAAGGCTAAGGTGATAGCAGTATCGTATGAAAAAATGGAGCCCGAGCTTAAGGAGAAAATAGCTAAGCTTGGAGGCGGTGCTGCTGACGAAACTCATTTACTTTTTCATAAAAGAGGAATGGATGATATTAGGAATGCGTTTTATGCTCTTGGTCAAGGGTTTAAAGTGGCTGTTGAAGTCATCTTGATAGCTTCTGATAAGAAGCTTATAGAGCCATATAAAGATGTAATAGCTGTTGCAGGTAGCGGAGAAGGAAGCGATACTGCAATAGTAGCAAGGTCAACAACTTAATTTTCAGCAAAGATGTAACAAAAAGGCTTGAAGTAAGGGAAATAATAGCAATGCCGTTAAAGAAGAAGTGGTGGTAAAGAATCTAGAAGCTCGTAAGACTAAGGATGATTAATGTGCGTCTTTCTTCTGGGATAAAGATTTTAACTGAAACTCATTTTTTACTTCCCTTTTTCTTCACTGCCCAACTTTGGCAAGTAATTCCAGCTTCTTTTAAACCCCTTTCAGCCGAATGTTTCCGCCAAACTTGAATAGGAATAATTATGTTTTCCATCATCTACTTTATTGTCTGAGCCACATTCTCAGGTCTATTCATTATTTTTAGCGCGCATGGAAGAAGAATATGAGAGCATAACGCCCATTCGGTAGATGAGAATGGACTACGCATGCAAGTTTCCAAAAAATAATCTTTCACTTTATTAGAAATATGCTTCTAAAATGTGTTTTTAGCCTAAGCGTTATCAAAAGAACCCAGCTTCCTAGCATCCTTTAAGGAAAACGGAGGAGATAGATAATTTAAAACTATAAAATCAACACAGATAATATTGGAAGCAGGAGTATGGAACCCGAATCTTATTTACCCATCATATTGCTAGGCCTTTCTTTCATCTTGTTAGGGGTAGCCCTGCTTTTGCTACCGCTTATTTCCAAGCCGCCGCCAATATTGCAGAAGCTAAAAGAGCTTCCACCCATCCTAGTATACGTATATCATCACGATAGCTTCTACTTTGTTACCTCCCCCATTCTAATCATAGTTGGTGCAATCCTCCTTGTATTGAGGATACTGAGAGGATAGAAGATGAGTGATAAAAACATCCATATGTTGTTCAGAAGCATGCTGCTAGACTCGTCTACATTATGATCTGCGTTTAGAATTGGATGGCGTATTGAAGAGCTGGGTTGTTCCTAAAGAACCACCTGTTAAAGCTGGTGAGAAGATCAATTCAAGTGAAAGAGCATCCAATAGACTATACAAATTTTGAATGTACCATACCAGAAGGAGAATGTTCCGCTTAACAAGAGTAAGAAAGTACCAATTGTCTTCACTTTTCATCTAAAGGTTCATTACATGTTTCCTGTAATCAACGATTGCTCTTTAGATCTTAGGTTTTCCAACTCTACTTGTGGATGGGAAAATCCTGCAGGATCTTTGCCCTTGAGGCGATGTAGCACTCCTTGAGAAACTCCCTAACCTTATTGAACTCCTCAGGTGGAAGTGTCTTAGAAAGTAGGATGAACATAATTAACGATAAATTATCAATGAGTATTTTCTCCTGCGTCAGTCTAATGAGCACCTTAAGGTACGGGTATATCAAGGATCGGGTGAGATCGAGTTGACTCGATAGAGATTCCCTAAGCATCTCTTGCTGGCAGATCTCCATGGCCTTGAGCTCCGACCTAAGCCTCTGTAACTCCGATTTATCTTTCTCCAACTCATATTTCAGCGCTAAGTTCTCCTTCTCAAGCCCGCTTATTTTCTCATTCAACTTGGCCTTTTCATCTTTGAGGTTTAGGTTTTCCATCGTTAAGTGAACGAGTGGGGAGGCGTCGTTGTCCAAAAACCTGAGGTGCCTTATAGGGCCTTTATACTTGTAACTTGACCTTACTGCCCCAACAACTGCAATTGACTTATTCAAGCTTTCTGGAAGATAGCTATACACCATGCTCATTAATGTTAAATACATTGCATCCTCCATGGGCTTTCTATTCCTCAACCAACTGATGTAACTCGATCCCTGTTTGCTCAACTTATACTCGTACTGATAGCCTTTAAAGCATACAACACCTTTCGACGTGAGGCAGGATCTCTTTGTCCTCTCCTTTTTGAGGAAACCCATCTTGTGTAGCCTCCTTAGGGAGTTTGAAACATCTTTGTTTTGGCGATCCAGCTTCAACGAGAGAGATTGGGCGGTGAATCTCCCGTCTTGGAAGGATTCGTCAATCTTCAGTAATAGACTTCTAAAATCCATAGTTCGTCCTCTCAATTGGATGACGAACTCTTATTTAACTTTATGAAAAAAAGCCTTTCCTTTTAGGAGGTTGAAACGTCTCATAAAAATTATGTGCTCTGTTGAAGCGTTCCACAAGCCAATACTTTGAAGTAGCGCATATGTTACTTTTCTCATCCTTGGTTTTAAGATCCTTTTCTGGGTCATTTGAATTCTGGATGATTTCATGCCTAGTTTGCTCCATAAGTTATCATTGCCTCTCAAATGAAATCTAGCATCCTTTGTCCAGGAGTTTAACTTTTTAAAATAACTAATCTCAATAACACCAAGTTCATGCTGCCACTCCGCCCGCGCGCGTGGTTGCTGTTTCCGCTACCGTTTCCTCTGAGCCTTAACGCCTGGTTTGTGAAACTTTTGATCTGGAGTTCCTTTAGCTTCTCGTAAAACTCACTCCGACTCTACCTAGAAATCTCAATCAACTGATCCCTTCCATAATCTTCCAACAGGTACCTCATGACTAAACTTCTCCAAGGGTTCCCTAGCCTTCTTTAACTCGCTCTTGAATTCGGTTAGATAACTGAACAAGGCGTAGAAGAAATTGGATTGAATGAACTTAAAGCAGGGAACTCTCTTTATTCGTAAATATATTCGACTGTGCCGTCTGGTTTAATTAATGCCCAAGGTAAGGAACCTATCTTCGCTCTTCTTTCAAGGAAATCCACGTAGACTGTAACAGGTTCACTCGTATCCTTCGCCTTTTTCTTTGCTTCATCAAGTACAGGTTCCTCTTTTTCATCTTCGATGAGTTCAGGCACACGGAACTTGGTATAGTCCGAGGCATATTTCTTTTCTTTATCCTTTAGCCAGGCAATTCGGAGCCACTCTTTTTCCTTCATCCTTTTTGCTGTTTCCTCTACTGGTTCTAGAACCTGAAGATTTGTAGCTTCGCTTATTTTTACTATCCCGTGCGGTCTAACACTTGTAACAGTAAACGGAATCGCGCTTCCCAAAATAACAACGGAAACTGAGTCACCCTCAACTAATGGAACCTCGAGCAACCTTGATTTAACAAAATTCACGAAGTCTTTATCAACACTTAACTTCATATCTATCGGAGCCAAAATAACAGCTTGAGCTTCTTGAACCTCAGCTTTGCACGCGACAATATACTCATTTATTGTCACATTGGCATTTCGCCTAACGAGTCCATCCATCCTAATGATTGCTTTACCTTGATCCTCTGGATAGGCAGGCCACACCACGGCCGCGGTTCTTCTTTTCCCTTTTATCTCTATTACGTCTCCTGCGGTGACGCCTAGGGCTTGCATTGTTTCAACATCAATTCTAGCCCCGCTACGCCCGACATCTGTTTTTTTAACTTCTGTAACCCTTAGACGAACTTCTCCAGCCATTAATTTTCCCCTAAAGGTTCTGTTGCAAAAATATGATTCGTATTGTATTTAGGGTTTGGGTTGGGGTTTGTCCATGTTTTTCTGTATGATATACGTGATACGGTGCAGTAAGAAGGAGAGAAGAGAAGAAGATAGCTGAAGAAGGTGCTTTGCGAGCTCTTGCAGGCCACGTAGCTAGTAAAGGTGGCAATGTTAGGGAGGCGTTCCAGCTTTTCCTTGATGCTCTTGAGCTTTCTCAAAAGAATGGGGTGAAAATTTTGGCTTCTGAAGTGATAGCTCATGTAATGAATAAATGAAGTGAATCAAATGATGCCATCTAAACCAGCAAGAGCTTTTCTAAAGAAAGAGGAACTATTGGAAAAATTAAAAAAGAAAGTTTTGAAAGTGGGGTAAGAAAAAGCTCTTCCCCTCTCTGCTGTAGAAATTGCGAGTGATAGAAAGGAACAGAAGTTTTTGAAGTTTTAACTTCTCCACCTATGTTACTGCCAAATCACCTATCATACAAGAATCTATCAAGATTTAGAATAAAATTATAATTATCGTGCAATACATTTATTTTTGAATACTTTATCTTATCATAGTTGCTTCTATCTAATCCCGTTTCTAATCTGACTGGATACGAAATTTTTCCCGATTTATCTTTAACACCAATCATATCTTTTGTTTGAGCTATTGCAACTATTAAACAACTTTTATCTTTACCATTATTTTTTATTAATATTTGTTGAAAGTGAGTAAATTCAGTGTCATAATCAATATGTCTTTTAATAATCCTTTTTGTAAAAAATGCTTTCTAAATCTTGAACTCCTATAACTTTTCTTGGGGGCTTATCTGTGATACCTATAATTAAAACTCCCCCGTTTGTATTTGCAAAAGCAGCAATTTGTTCACCGAACTTAACCTCGGCTTCTTCTTTTTCTTTATGTTTTGCATGCCACATTTCTAAAGTTTCTTTAAAATCCCATAACTGAGTTTCAATCCTATTCTGGCTCATAGCCTTTATTACAAAGGATTTCCAAAAAGATTCTCGATATAATAATTCTGTTTGGGCATTATGCCTCTTGATCTCAAGAATAATATTTCTCAAGGACTGACGAAGAAATTCAAAATAAGTAGCAAACTCATCAAGAATTTTATGGGAAGCTTGAATAAGCAATCTTTGCTTGGGCACCAAAATTGAACCTTGATATTCTGGATCGGTTGATTGGGCAATATCACTGTAATATCCAAGTAAACATTTTCTATGGTGTATTTTCCCCTCATTCGCAAACCAAGTGCAACTTCGGTGCATATTTTTACCATCTTCTGATCTTCATCAATCGTATTTGCAGTAATTTCTACCATTCGATCTGAAAGTCTTGTAGAACCCCAAATTCGATAAGTAAATAATATGCATGGTGCCAGCAGATCTTTTTCATGTAACCAAACTACATAATCATATAATGCGCGGATTTCTTCCCTATGAGATTCTGTGAATTCCTTTATTTTTCTTATCAAATCCAAATACGATTCGGGATAATATTTTTCTTTTAATAAAAATGAACCTTCTTTTAGTTTTTGAATAGAACTTTGCTTTCAGTTCTTTTTAATAACTCCTTAATTTCTGTTTCTTTTTTAAAAACCCACCAATGAACTTCGTCGAAGCCGACTTCTTTCCCAAAATCTGTTAGTTTATCTTGTTCAAAGAATTTTTTCCTTTTAATCCAACGTTTTTTATCCATCTCGGTATTGGCCTTCTGAATGTACCAATGAATTTTACCAATTTCCAATGAAGAACCAGAGAATAGTTCTCTGTGATTAATGTCTTCTATAAACATCGTCTCACATCCAAACTAATCTACCGTGAGCGCATTCTGGCACGCTTCCTAAAGCCAATATCCTAATTTTCTTTATCAACTTTTTCTGTTTACTGATAGACATCACCTTCCTTGTTTTTTATGAAAATTTTCTTAGTTCATCGAACCATTTTTCTCTTTGTGGTATGGCCGCATTTAATGGTGGGGTCTCTAAATACTTCTTAAAGTTTTTATAGAAGTTCTTTAAATCGCTAACTGAAGAGTTTTGAAGCTTTTATTAAAACAATATATGTACGGAGAAAGAGCTGAATAACTTTGAAGTTGCAAGCATTATAAGGAGACGTCATTTATGTCGAAAGTTGGGAGATCTTATGCTCCACTTACCATAGATGACTTGAAACAGCTAAAAGAACTTGCACTAAAAGAACACGAGCAGTTCTTTAAACGGAGCCCTCATTTAGAAAAAGCTTATCGTAATTCGCTTATTGCAATATGTCTTTGCCAAGGTGCAGCTTCACATTATATCAACCCGATGATTGGCGTGAAAGACTTTGACATTTGGCATTTTTACGTTGAAAGCGAAAGCATTCCTTTTCCATATAGGGCTTGGAAAAAAGTTGAGAATGGTTATAATGGAAAGCCGATAGATTTTCTCAAGAGAGCAATCCCAAGACGCATTTATGAAAATCATATCGATAAGCCTGATCAAGTAGTTCTGGAATATTTGTTAGCAAGAGATACCCTTACTAAAAAACTATTGTTGAAAAAAGCCGTTGTGGGCTTATATCCAGACGGAATATTTGGCAAAATATTATGGAAAGGAGAACTAAATTTGTAAAAGCACAAATTCATTAAAAATATTCATTCTTTTTCCGTGGGATTTTAAGGAAGCAAGTAGGCATGGAAAAAATGCTTAACCCCCACGACCCTCCACAGCGCAAAACAGTCATAATTTCGCCAGTTAGGATTATCGAGCAGGCTGATGGCGACGTGCAGATATGCTGGGGTGCAGCCGAGGAGCCTTCTGCAAAGACAAAAACTGCAGTTACAGCCACGCAGGGATGTAGTAAGTTTTAATTTGAAAGAGTTATACTGAACATTTGAGAAAAATATTCCAAAGCCTACTGAGGATAGTGTGACTAATCTTCTTGTTAAGGAGTTGGAGAAATACGGTGTCAAAGCTGAATCTTTTCCTTCGATTTCCACGCCAAGCGATGTTAGAAAGCTGGATATTCGGTGCTCGAATGGGGGAGTGTATACTATTGAAGCTAAATTTAAGGAATCGGATTTAATTGATGCGGTAGCCAAGATTCAGAATGATTATATTAGATGTTTGATGTTTTAGGGATTAAAGGCGGTTTTGGCTGAAGACAAGCATAGGGCTGGGATACATCAGATTCTTGATCCTGAAGCTGTTAAGATTTTGAAGGCTGTGCATGTGAAGGTTTTTGTTCTTAATGGGTTTAAGCCGGAAAACGTTTTGCGTGTGGTTAAAGGGGAAAAGGTTGGAACTTTTAGATAGAGTGATTTTTGTTTTTGTGCGGAACGCTTAAATATCACAGCTAATATCAACTGTGATATCAATGGTGATGCAATGTTCGAGAAATCCTCTCCATTTAGATATTGGATGAGGCATATGGCAGCTGTTCCAAAAGGTTTCCTGCGCTATCATGTGCTTGAACTTTTAAACGAGAAGCCTCTCTCTGGCTCGGAGATAATAAGCGAAATAGAAAAGTGGACAAATGGACTCTGGAAGCCCAGTCCCGGATCCGTCTATCCGCTTTTATCGTGGCTGCAGGATAATGGTTACATAAAAGAGGTGCCAGCTGAGGAAAGTGGAATAAAACGTTACACGCTAACGGATAAGGGGAAAAAGATTCTCGAAGAACAGAGAAAGATTGGGGGGCAACTCAAAGATAAGGCGAAGTTTTTCGCTCCGCCTTATTTTGGCGCTTTGTGGTTTGGTCTCCCAGCGGAGAAAGCCGTGGAACTGCGAGAATCTTCTAGGAGGCTTATTAGAGCCTTCGCCAGCATAGGCGTTAAGGTTGGCGAAAAGTTTTCGGAACAAGTTTTTGAGGAAACCTTAAAGGTCTTGAATAAAGCTGCAGAGGAACTTGAAAAAATAAACAAGAAACTGGAAGGTTGAAAGGAAATGAGTGACAACGTAATCGTTGCTGAAGGATTAACAAAAGTTTTCAACAGAAGCCTAGTTGCAGTTGACCACGTGAACTTCAGTGTCGAAGATGGCGAAATCTACGGTTTTCTAGGTCCAAACGGCGCTGGAAAAACAACCACAATCAATATGCTGATAACCGTTTTAAAGCCAACGGAAGGCAAAGCCTCTGTTTTGGGCTTTGATATTATTAAGCAAGCAAACATGGTCAGAAAAGTCATAGGTGTAGTTCCTCAAGAATACACCGCAGATGAAGACTTGACGGGATACGAAAACATAATCTTATGCGCAGACCTGTACGGGATTCCACGAGATGTCTCTAAGAAACGCGCTCTTGAACTGCTCGAACTCGTGGAACTAACAGAATTCAAAGACAAGCGAGTTGAAACCTATTCGGGTGGAATGAGGCGTAGGCTTGAACTTGCATGCGGTCTTATTAACAGACCGAAGGTGCTTTTCCTAGACGAGCCAACATTGGGCTTGGATGTGCAGACCAGAACCGCAACATGGAACTATATTAGACGTTTAAAGAAGGAGTACGGCATGACGCTTTTCATGACGACACATTACTTGGAAGAAGCCGATGCCCTATGCGACCGCATAGCTATAATTGACCACGGAAAGATAATTGTGACTGGAGCGCCAAGCGAGCTTAAAGAAGGCTTGGGCGGTGACATAATCACCATAAGCATAAAAGAAAATGCAGACGTAAGCGAAATTATCCGCGACGTTAAAAACGTTAAGGAGGTTAAAAACGAAGACGGCGCTTATCGAATTAAGGCTGAAGCCGGCGAGGTAAGTGCTCCCTTAATAATTGAGGCGTTGCGGAAGAGGGGCTACACGGTGACGAAGCTTTCGCTCACCGAGCCTACACTGAACGAAGTTTATTTGGAGTACACTGGCAGAGCCATACGTGACACGGAAGAATCTAAAGAAGCCTTCATTTCGCAGAGATTAACCCTAAGGAGGGCTAGAGGTGAATGAGCGGAACAAATGATTTTCATCCAAGTATTGCTCGCGGCTTGTGGGCTTTAACAGTTAGGGAACTCAAAAAATGGCTAAAAGATCCAGTGATGGTTTTGATGTTCGTGCTTCAACCATTGATATGGATGGGTCTCCTAGGTAAATCGATGGACATTCGAGGGCTGTTTTCAACCAACAACATAAACTTGCCTCCGCAAATACCCATTCCAGGCAATGCTGTTCTTTACCCTATCGGGGTTCCTCAAGTGGTTCTTAATGGTACGCTGCTTTCGCAGATGTTCGCCAACATGGGGGCAAATATTATGCAGAACACTTTCGGCGTTGCAGACTACTTCAGCTACATGGCGGTAGGCATGATATCCATGATCGTTATGACAACAACGATGTTCAGCGGCATGTCCATAGTTTGGGATAGGCGCCTAGGCTTTTTGGACAAAGTGTTAAGCACTCCGGTACCACGCGGAGCAATAATATTTTCAAAAGTTCTCAATGCAACCTTGAGAGCAATATTTCAAGCGACAATAATCCTAGCACTCGCCTACATTCTAGGATTGCAGTTAAGCTCAACCTTCACATTACTTAACCTGTTAGGATTCTATGCTGCAATATTCCTACTCGGCGTAGGGCTTTCATCTGTTTTCATTGCGTTCTCATTGAGGTCCACAAGGATGGAGCGGCCGATGCAAATCATAAGCTTGATCATGATGCCTCTGATGTTTGCAAGCAACACCTTCTTCCCAATCTCTCTGATGCCAGACTGGATGCAAGCAATAGCGCGGGTTAACCCGCTCTCCTACGTAACAGACGCGGTTAGGCAATTGACGATATTGCCCTTGGATGCCTCAGCTCTGATGATGGACTTTACATACCTCAGCATTTTCGCGGTAGCCTTAGCCACCATCGGCATAGTGCTTTCATGGAGATACCTAACGAGATAAAGAATTATGAAGAAGAAGGAACAGAAAAATGCAGTTGCTCCTAACACAACAAGGCCAAATATACCAGCCAGAGCTAGGAAAAAATAAGAAAGTATAAGTGATCGCTATTCGAATGAGCCTTGACGTAGAAAGGTGAAGCAGTATTTTGTGTGGTGAAGAGGCAGGTCTAAAGCTTTATAAATTTGTATTACAAATTGTAATACGGCGACCATGAGCATTATAACTATTAGGGTTGCGAGAGAAATTAAGGAAAAGTTAGAGAAATATAACGTAAACATTAGTGAAACTGTGAGGAAATTGCTTGACAAATATCTTGTAGAATTAGAATTGAAGGATCTTGGGGAAAGACTGGAGCGGTTAAGAGAGCGCCTTAGCAACAAAATAGATCCAAAATTGATAGCTAAGCTTGTACGCGAAGACAGGGAAGCGCATTGAAGTACTTATTAGATGCCTCAGCACTCTTGCCGCTTATCACCAGACGTGGAAAACAACTAATAATTGAAGCCTCTCGTGAAGATTTGGCTACTACAGACCTAGCCATATATGAGGCTTGTAACAGCCTCTGGAAGCTTTCAACACTATTGAAACTAATATCATTAGAGGATGCTGTGGATGCAGCTAACACGATAAAAGACCTCGCCATGAGAGGTGTAATTAAACCAATAAAATTTACAGAACTAGATTTTTCCAACACACTCAGAATAGCCAATAAAGAAGGATTAACATTCTACGATGCCTCATATGTAGTAGCCGCTGAAAGCTCAGAAGCCATCTTAGTAACCGAAGACGAAAAATTAAAGAAGACAGCAAACAAATTCGTAAAAACAATAATATATTCTGACCTTGAAAGCAAACTAGCCCAAAGCTAAAAGTTGCATTTTTCGGTCAACTTTTTTTGAAATTCGGATAGGATTTTTCCTTGTCTTCCACTTCGGTAACGTATTCAAATCCCGCCATACTACGTTTTCGAGAGAACAGATAAAGCCTTTGTAGTTCCATGTGTTCTCCGTTCAAAGGATGTCGATGTAGTTCTAATATTCGTCTTATATGCATCCTTAAGGCACAACGCATTTTTCCAGTCTTTTCGTTCTGTAGGGTTGGAATTTTTAATCGAATTGAAAACCACTTAATCCCTTTCCTTGCGAAAGGTTAATTTAAAATCATTTTATGCCCTTTTTAAGGCTCGAAGTCTTCACTTTAGTTCGCAAATTCGAGATACTTTATAATTAAGCTCTGCAAACAATTGACTGAATTGGGGAAAATTTATGGCAGAAAGAAGTAAGGTAAAGATAACCGTCCTGAAAAAATTTAAGCCCACTGAAGTATTTGGAGATGATCTCCTTGCTGAAACAAATATCAAAGAGGCCTGTGCGGTCTTCAATGTTGGTCAAGAATTCATTATAGGTGAGGATGCAAAAGTTCCTGAAGGGTTCTGCCTCTGGGCTTGGAACGATCTATACACTGCATTGACGCATTTGAGATTTGGCGGCGACTTCCCATGGATGAAGGAAAAGGGATCAATTATTGCATGTTGCAGTGACGGCTTAAGACCAGTAATCTTCAAGCTTGAAAGAATAAAGTAGAGGCTAAATTGCAATGTCCCATGTTTTCAACATTCCCTATCGAGATAATGCAAAATTAAAGCGCATCATTAATGAAGTGAAAAAGGATACAAAACTATGGACCTATTGGAAATGCTCAAACATAATGTCGATCGACCGTATGGGCTACACTGACCATGGTCCGACACATCTAAAAATAGTTGCTAACATTGCGCTGAAACTGCTCAGAATCTTAATAGACAAAGGGTTTGTACCCAGCATTGTCAAAAATTATGGAATGAAAAATGAAGATTCAGAAGTAGTAGTGGTTCTTGGGGCCATCCTCCACGACTTGGGCATGGTGGTTATAAGGGATGGGCATGAACGTTACGGCGCGTTCCTAGCCTTAGAATTTATTGAAAAATACCTAAAACCCATCTACTCTCAGGAAGAGTGCGCAATAATTTGCTCAGAAGTGCTGCATACCATAGTGTCCCACGAGGAACCCTTCAAACCATTAACCTTAGAAGCAGGTATTGTGCGAGTCGCTGATGCTCTTGATATGGAGGAAGGAAGAGCGAGAATTCCCTTTAAAGCTGGAAAGGTAGATATACACTCTGTTTCTGCACTCTCAATTGAAAAAATTGAGATCAAAGAAGGTCAAGAAAAACCAATAACCGTGAAAATAACAATGAACAACTCCGCAGGTATATTCCAAATAGACGAGTTGCTCAAGCCAAGAATTGAGAACTCAGGGCTCAAAAACTACATCCACGTAGTGGCAGAAATAACGGGAGAAAAGGAAAGAAAGATCATAGAAAAATTCGAAATCTAACAGCGTAAGAAGCTATTTTCAGTTTATTTTTATGACATTTTTTGGTTTAGAGAGGTGAATCCGAAAACTGGGAATGAGTATTGGTGTCTTTCAGCTGAGTTTCTCAAAAGACTTGGAAATTTCGAGTCTTTCACATCCAGAGACGTAATTTTTGAGACTAAGGAGGTTCTTGGCGAATGTGGGATTGATGAACAGAAGATATTGGAGAAGGTTGAAGCAACCAAGATTATGGTGGATAGGGTTGTGAAAGTTATGAGAGAAGATAGGGCTGAAGCTTCTAGGTTGATGGCTGATATGAGAATTGAGGATGTTTTTGATGCGAGGAATGCTGCAGTTTGTAAAAGGCTTAACGCTGTTCTCGTCTCAAGGGATAGGGAATTAGCAAGTAAACTTAAAGGCTATGTTAGGGTTGCTGAACCAGAAGAGCTACTCTGAACCTTCTATTCTTCGCTTAAGGATTCTAAGCGCCTTTTCCCTTTCCCCGCCAGCCTCTTCTAGGCATTCTCTCCAGAAAGGCTGATGAAAGATGAACATGCACTCAAAAATGGGAAAGAATAAACAGGGTTAATGAAAGCTCGCTAAGATTTAGAAATTTAGTGTGTGCAGAGAGGTAGAAAGAGAGACTAAACACGCTCACGTAAGAAAAAAGGATGAAATAATGTAAAGGTTGCTTAGCGGAGAGGCTATTATTTTTTCATCATAAATAAGAAAGCTTGATTCTTAAAGAAACAGAGAGACACTTAATATGTGCAAAGCGCGTACGCACACACAGAAAAGGACAGTGCTCAGTTCTAAGCGTGATCGTCCTATTGACGGAATATAACATTGCAGCAGTAGAAGAAGGGGGATATGTCACGGAGAAAATAGTCCTCATTTGAATTCAGGTGCTTTAGAATGTCTTTTTAGACTTTCAATTTTTGATCGTTGGTGCATTATTTTTATTTCTTCAAATCTTAGCAAAAAATGATCGCCTACTAAGGAAAAAAGAAAAAATTATAATAACCTCCTTTCAAATTCTCTAGCGTATTTTAGAGGCTTACTACACTTCTGATGCACGGTTTCTATATGATTTTTATTGAAGGCAATTACAACTTGATCATAGGCGCATCTTTATGACAAAATGGATCGTTGTAAGCAAGGGAGATGGATATAAAATTAGAGCCAAATGAGTAGATACGGCGGCATACTCTATAATAATTGCAGAATGGTGTCATCCAAACTATGGTTACTGGGCAGATGCAGGCCTGTACATTAACTCTTTGCACCATTTTGACGAGTGGATTAAACGTTCAGATGCAAAGTGGTTCGAGGAAACATCCCTTACCGAATTTATCGAGAAATATCCACAATTTAAACAGCTGTTCCAAAACAATCCAAGAGATAGACTAGCCAGCAAGTTCTTTGATTCTTGAAGCATCAAGCTTGATCACCTGCTTCCTCACTTTATCACCTCAAATTCTACTAGGTCTTTCAATTCATTGACGGTATAGAGTTCATTTTGATTTATTTTCAGCGTATATTTAACAAGTTTTAATCCTTTTGCTGAAGATAGTGTTTTCTTTTGAAAGTCTCTTGCCATTAAGCATGCGCAGATACATTCGCTTCCTAATTCCGCTTTGTATTTTTCTAATTGCTCCAAATCCTTTTTGGATGCTTTGCCTAATTTGACTTCGATGGGTATCTTCTTTGCTTTGCCTATCGGAACAGATTCCTTTAAGAAAATGTCGACATGCCCTTCTGGTAACGCTTTCTCGCCCAAGACTTCCAGGCTCTCTGGATTAAGCTCAGATATCTGTAAAAGTTGCAGGAAGCTTGCCAAATAATTATCCTGAAGATATTGTCTTATGACTGTTTGAAGTATCATTTCTCGAATTGGAAGTACTTCGGGCTTGTGAATTTTCTCTTTGCTTAAGGTGAATTTTGGTACAAACGTCTCATAACTCTCCATTTCGACTTTTTCTGTTGTCTCAGACGATAACTCTCCTAACTGAGATGCCTGCTGAAGCGTGGTTTGATCTGCCTGGAAATGCGTTCTGGCATATCCTCCACGTAAAAGCAGATTTTCTGCTACATAGGCAAAATCAACACGTACCAAAGACTCATTGAATTGACGAACGGGCTTAAGATACAGACGGTAAGGAAAACAGTAAGTTCTTCCAGACTGGAAAGTTATTGGCTTCCATGGTGGCAGTTTTTCTGCATTCGAATAAGCCACTTTCTTTATAACTTGATATAAATTATACGCGCGTGCTGCGTAAAGAAAGGAAACGAAATCTCCTTCTCTTATGTCAAGAAATGCCCATATGCCATTTATGCTATTGGGAAAACCTGCTAGGCTATACTTCATGCACAAATTCAGATTTTCTTTATTTGATACGGCTACTAGAAAATATGAACTAGTTTTATTTTCCATCCATCTCACCACTATTCTATATACTAAGAATTATGCAGAATGTAACGTTAATGGGTTGCTATAGGGCTTCTTTCCATTGATGTAGTATTTTTAATAACCCGACTCGATTAATGCAAAGTTTTTTATTTATAATATCTGCTTCAGCCATATTATTAGTGTAGAAAATTACGATAGGTAATAATGATTTCATCTCTATATTTGGCAGTACGTTTCTGCTCTGTTTTGCAGCTCCATCTTGGTATTCTTGTGACATTCGTTGGCAAGAGTAAAGTTAGGACTTTTGGGACTTCTGAGGAGATAGATCTCTACGTTGTGATGAGAAGGGATTCAAAGGCCAAGGAAATTCTTGGCATAACCATAACTAACTTTGCTAAATACTTCGAAACGAAAAAAACAGCTAAGCATAAAAGCGCCTGTTTAGAATTGAGCTTTTTTATCCGTTCTGTCGCTAGTCAAGATTCACCTTCTTTTAAGCCTCTAATCAATGTGTAAAATAGGGTTAACTCTTTGTCGTCCATCGAGTACAGTTTTCTCTCATCTTTCGTCGCCTGTTGTACTAGTTTGTGAAGCGCTTCAGGTTCAATGTCAAAAAATTTTGCCTTATCTTCCATCAACGATTGATACGATTTTCTGTACGCTATGGTCTTCATTTTAGATACGTGAAAGCCTTGATTCTCTAGCATTTTGACCATTTCCGACGGTTTATAGTATCTTGCATGTGCTTTAGAAAGTGTCTTCTCTAATCTGTCGAGAAAACTATGTTTGTCCAGTTCGTGGATGGATACGTCACCGTAAAGAAAGACACCGTTTTCTTTTAGCACACGTGAAAATTCAGCTAGGCTTCTTTCATAGCTAGTGAAGTAGTGCATTGTACTTATGCAAACCAATGCGTCAAATACGCCTTTTATGAAGGGTAAATGGTCAGCGTCTCCTAAGATTAGGTCAAGCTTCTGTTTGTAAAGAGACATTTTCTTTCTGGCAAGTTCAAGCATCTGCAGAGAAAGGTCAAGTCCGATCAGCCTAGGATTAACAGTTTCTAGCAGTGGAAGACCAATTCTCCCACTTCCGATACCGACCTCTAGCAGGAGCTTATCTTCTAAACCCCTTAAGGCGTCAAGCGTCTCGTTGATCACCTCTGCTCCAAATCCTCGCTCAGACTTCCATGTTCTGCTCTTTTGTTGATCGTATTCCCTGGATCTTACAGAATAATATTTCTGGACAACTTTTTTATGGGTTCTGGTTTCCATTTCCACTTACACTGTTGGCTTTATCAGATGATATTTTTATGATGGGTCTTATATTATCATATTCTTGATTCTCATTTTAGTGGCGGATTTTTCCTATCGTATGTGATGCGTTTAAATATTAAAATGAATAAATTTAATACGGAGTTGATTTCAAATGCCGATCACCATTACTACAAGGGTTGAGGACGAACTGGCTAAAATGATAGATGAAGTGGCAAAAAAAGAGGGAATGGACAGATCCACAGTGATCAGAAGATTTTTGTTGAAGGCCATGAAGGATTGGCTGGTTGAGAGAAGTTTGGAAGATTATGAAAAGGGTAAGATTACTCTCTGGCAGGCTGCTACAAGTTGCGGTCTATCCCTCTGGGAAATCATCGGCGAAGTCAAGAAGAGAGAAATCCACGTTCCCTACACATTGGAGGAGTTAAGGGAAGATCTGAAGGGTTTGGGATGAGTGGCATTGTTTCCAACGCTACTCCTTTAATCTACTTAGCTAATGCAGGAAGATTAGATTTATTGAGGATGATTTTTGGAGAGATTTTCATACCTGAGGAAGTCAAAATCGAAGTTGTAGATAGAGGGAAGCGACTAGGTGAAAGAGACGCTTACGTTATTGAGAGAGCCATAGATGAGGGTTGGTTGAAGGTTTTGAGCACCCAGACTATGAAGACTCCAATAAAGCTAGAGCCCGGGGAGGCTGCTGTTCTCTCTCTTGCAAAAAAGTTAGGGTTAAAAGAAGTCTTGATCGACGAGGTTTCTGGAAGGATGGCTGCAAAGCTGCTTGACTTGATACCTAGGGGTACCGTTTTCGTTTTGCTGAGGGCTTTGAAGAAGGAAAAAATAGGTTTGGATAATTTTCTTGAAATTCTAAGCCAGATGATAAAAGAAGGCTTTAGGCTGAAAGAAGAAGTTTACGTAGAAGCCGTAAGAGAAGCTAGGAGAATGACCGAAAGTATTTGACTAAACTATTTTTGCCGAGATATGGCAGAGCTAGATGAAGAACTAAACATATTATGACGTAGCTTATCTGCTCAAAGTCGAAAGGCTTGGTTCAACCCGAAAAAGAATAGAAGTTCAAACGATTAAGCTCTTTGCTCACTCATAACGCTGGTCTCACCTCATTGCAGTATGAGATGGATAGTTAAACGTTTTAAGGGATGCATCAATTATAATAAACTTGTAGGATTGAGTGGATTTGTTGTATAGAGATTTTGTTGACTTAAAATATGAGCCAAAGGAAACGGACATCATCTGCACTTTCTACCTTGAGCCGGATGGCATTAATTTAGAGGAAGCTGCAGGTGCGGTAGTCGCTGAAAGTTCGATAGGGACATGGACCGAATTAACAACCATCAAGGCCTATGTTGAAAAGCTTGCCGCCAGAGTCTTCAGCATAGAAGGTAACAACGTGAAAATAGCTTATCCAATAGAGCTTTTTGAGTCTGCGAACATGCCTAACATTCTAAGCAGTGTTGCAGGAAATGTTTTTGGATTGAGAGCTCTTAAAAACTTGAGGCTTAACGACATCAATATTCCATCTAGGCTTATCAAAAGCTTCAAAGGACCTAAATTCGGCATCGAAGGAATACGTAATTTACTTAAGGTTCATGACCGCCCCCTTATAGGAACTATAATCAAACCCAAGCTCGGATTGAACACAGATGACCACGCGGAGGTCGCCTACGAAGCTTGGATTGGCGGATGCGACATAGTTAAGGACGATGAGAACTTGAGCAGTCAAAGCTTCAACCCATTTGAAAAACGTGTCCTAAAAACTTTAGAAAGCCGAAACAAAGCAGAAGAAGAAACCGGAGAGAGAAAAGTTTACATGGTCAACATAACTGGAGAAACCAAGGAAATGCTGAGAAGGGCTGAGTATGTGCTCAATCAAGGCGGAGAATACGTCATGGTTGATATTTTAACATGCGGCTTTTCAGCACTTCAAACGCTTCGTGACCAAGACCTTAACCTTGTAATTCATGGGCATCGAGCTGGGCATGCAATGTTTACTAAAAATCCTAAGCATGGGATTTCCATGCGAGTGATAGCAAAAGTTGCAAGGATAATAGGTGTAGATCAGCTTCATGTTGGCACTGTAGTGGGAAAAATGTATGAAACAAAGGAAGAAGTCGCTGAGAACATTGATGCGTTGAAAACCGAATTGAACGAGATTAAACAGGTTCTGCCCGTTGCTTCTGGCGGTTTGCATCCTGGATTAGTTCCCTCATTAGTTGAGGTTTTTGGAAAGGACTTCGTTATTCAGGCAGGAGGGGGTATCCATGGTCATAGAAACGGAACGATTGCAGGGGCAATTGCAATGCGGCAAGCGGTTGATGCAACCCTAAAAGGAATAGCACTAGACGAATATGCAAAAACACATGAGGAGCTTGAAGTGGCATTGCAAATTTGGAAGTAGAAAAGGACTTTAGACTTATTGGAAAACCCATGGATACTTTCTATGCATTATCTCAATTATCGAGTGAGGAGAAATTATCCCCTCTTCGCATACTATGCCGTGAATAAAGTCACGCCTAGTTACATCAAATGCTGGATTTCTCACAATCAAGCCCTGAGGAGGGTTTTCCCAAACTTCGTCTGGGCTTCTCTCTTCTATCTTCTCGTAGTCGCCGTACATGGTCGCTGGATCGAACTTTAGAAGTTCAGAAACAACGTAGAAGGGGGTCCTAGCCTCATGGGCTACGAGGGCAATTGTGCTTGTTCCAATTTTATTTATTACGTTCCCCTCCGAGGTTATGGCGTCAGCACCTACAATCACAAGGTTTACTTGATTCATGAAAAAGCGAGCCGCTGAATCTACAATGACTGTTGTTTTTAAACCCAAATCCAACATTTCCCTTACAGTTATTCTACCTTGAAAAGCCGGTCGCGTTTCAGTGCAGATAATTTCAAAGGATTTTCCCTCAAGCTTAGCTCTTTTCAATAAGTAGGTAACCGTGGAAGAGTGGCAATGTGTGAGCACTACCGAGCCATCCCTTATTCTCTTAGCTCCTATACTGGCAATTTTCTCTCTTGAATCTTCAAGGCTCTTTAAGAATTGTTGCGAAGCAGTAGAGACCATTCCCATCAATTCCATAACCTCATTACTATGGCTGCTTTCTACTTGGCTGATTATCCATCGAATAGCATTCCTCATGAGCGGCTCAGTTTCTCTCGAAGCGAAAAGGATTTCCTTGGCAGCCGAAATTTCCTTTAGGAACTCATCCTTACTCTTCGCTCTTGTTTCCTTAGCTAAGGCTTCTATCGCTTTTATGGCGACTATGGCAATATTTCGGGCGCCTTGGACCTCAAGTTTCCTTATCCTTTCAGCAGTATATCTAATCGAGTCCATCAATAGTCTTCGCCTACGTGAACTATAACTCTCTTTGATACGAGGACACTAAAAACTTTCGTTTGAATCATGCAGAAGGAGAGCATCGCTTAGAAGAGAGGAATCATCCAAAGAGAGTTTAGCCAGAAAAACAGCCATTACAATGGCGACGTTGCTATATTTTCAAAACTTCTTCCCTCATTATGTCATGAGTTTTTGTCGCAGGCAATGTTGTGTTTATGAGATAGGTTTCTAGGCAACGGAAAAACTCTTGGAAAAACCGTACTCGAAGATCATTTTTCCATTGATTTTTCACTAGTAGGTGTGGGTTACAGAACTCTGCGGATGCTATGTATTTAACCGCTTCACTAGGAGTTAACTTTCTGACAATCACATCGTCTGCTGGGTCGCGCTTTAGCAGAATACATGTCTTTAACGTAGTCAGGGGCAGTATCTTGCCATTTCCAACCACCCATCTGACGTTTACGACAGCTCTACCATGTGAATCAAACTCAGCCTTCTCAACTAGTTTCTTATACTCGCCCCAAGTTTCAGCTATATCCGCTTGAACATAGAAGTTTTTCTCAGACCCAAATGCAACGCATTGTTCAGCCATCAATCGAACAAAAAACCAGTCATCAGACACCACACGAACACCTTTAAGTCTGAGAAGGCCATATGTATGTGTCGTTTTTCCTGTTCCAGAAGGCGCTATTAAGCAGACTCCTCGTCCATCTACATCTACACAAGCTCCATGAACAGAATTTATCCCATGTTCATCTTCAAAGATGTCGCCAGCGATGCTCAAAGCGATAGATTTTATCCATCCATAATAATCTACATTGATTAAAAAAGCTGTTTTCGAAAACGGGTCATAAATCACCCGTTGGTTCTCACCCTTTTCCTCGGTCACAATCATTCTTCCATGAGAACGAATAGATGCGGACATTGGGTAAAAGCTCTCTTCCCAACGTTCCTTCACATATTTGATATCTGTCAAGAGTTTGATGCAACATCCGTAGATATCCGCCTTTTCCTCGTAAAGAATGCGGTCCTTATACATCTCCATCAATTTTTCCTTTTCCTGTATGGAAACAAGCTCGACTTCATACTTAGGCATAGCACTAACCACGTTTTCACTCTCTATTGATTCTCGTTGAAACCAATAATATTCTTTTTGGAGCCTCATTCAGCCGATGGAAACTTAAGAATTCCTAAAACTACTTCAAGAATCTCTGGATGATCTTTTATGGATGTTTATTTTTCCATTTTCTTCTGCATTTCTGGTTTTATTGTTTAACTAACTTTCTGACAATAAATCTTATATTGTCATATTCCTAATACTCATTTTACATAACTTAAAAATAACAGTTGGTAATAATGGAATCGCTTTTATCGATATTTTTAAGCACGTCATTGATTTGTTTTGCGGGTTCCTCTGTTCTAGGCGGTCTTTTCATGGCATACATAGGTCGCGGCAAGACTAGGACATTCGGAATTGTTCTATCCATAATAGGTGTAGTTGCATTTGGCGCATTTTGGTTGTTCTTCGGCACTTTCTTAACTATAATGCTGTACGGCATTGTGTCTATAATTGGGGCAATAGTTGGCTTAGGTGCAGCTGCTTTGCTCCTCTTACTTTGCTTTATGTTGTTGTGATTCTTTGGAGAGGAATGTTATGAGTGGAGTAGTATTGTCGGCTCTAGAGAAGCTCAAGAAGTGCATAAAAGAAGGCGACCCTGATGGAGCTAAAGCGGAGACGGAGAAGGCATTAGAAGAAACTGAAGATGTCTCGAAGATAGTTAAAGAGGCGCTTGTGCCTGCAATAATGGAGGCTGGGGAGCTTTGGAAGAAGAACATCTACTTTCTGCCTGACTTGGTTATGTGTGCGGAGGCGTTCAAGGAGTCGATGGCGTTGTTGGAACCTAAGCTGTCTCAGAAAAAGGTGAAGTCGCTTGGAAGGGTTGTGATTGGCGTGGTTTCGGGTGATATGCATGATCTTGGTAAGACCTTGGTCGCTGTTTGGCTTAGATCCACTGGGTTTGAGGTAATAGACTTGGGTGTCGATGTTCCAATTGAGACCTTTGTTGAGAAGGTTAAGGAGTTGAAGCCTGCTGTAGTGGGCATTAGTGCTTACATGAGTACCTCAATGATTTTCATAAAGGATGTTATTGAGGCTATTAGGAAGGCTGGCTTGAGAAAGAAGGTAAAAATTATAGTTGGTGGAGTAACGACCACCGAGAAGTTTGCTTTTGATGCTGGTGCTGATGCTTGGGGAAGAGATGCTGTGGATGCTGTTGAGAAAGTGAAGGCATTACTAGGGGTTAGTTGAGCATGATTGCAAGCATTGTGAAAGGGGCATTATATGGTTTAGGCGTAAGACGAAAAGGTACGCTTGATGGATTAAGTAGAGTTGTTGCATCTGCGCTTGGGCACGCTGATTATCCTTCGGTTGTTTCTGCTCAGATCCATGAACATGCAATGACTGTTGCTAAGGTGCCTGCAAAGAAGTTCTTTTTTGATGGAAAGACGGCGGTTGAAACTATTTATTGGGTTTCTAAATGGTATGGCATAGACATCCCCATGAGCTTTACAGACGTATATAACTATGAGGCTGAGGCGCTTGGTGCGAAGATGATTTACAGCGGCCATTCTATGCCAACAATTGATTTTCGCGAGCCGCTCATTAAGAAGGCTGAAGACTTGGATAAGATTAAGACGCCCATAAAAGCAGACTGGGGCAGAATCCCATACGTGATCGATCAGATCCGATGGAATGCCAAAATTTCGGGTTCAGCACCCATCGCTATATTTTGTTCACCCTTCAGCCTAGCTGTGGGGCTTCGCTCCTACCCTGCTCTGATTCGAGATATGCGCAGTCGTCCAGAGTTTGCACATAAGCTTTTCACATGGATCGTAGACGAAGTCCATGTGCCTTATCTTCAGTTATTGAAGAAGGAAACGGGGGCTAAAATAGCTATGGGTGCGGATGCTTGGGCATGCTACCCCAACCTTTCGCTTGATATGATTGATAAGTGGGTGGTTCCGTATGCTAAGAGGCTACGCAAAGCCTGTGCGAAGAAGGGTATAATAGCTCTAGCTGGAGCTGCAGCTGGAGACTATTGCGAGGAGGATCCTGAAAAGTTCGACATAGAGATAATGAAGAAATGTTGGAGCATGGCTGTTAGAGCGATTTCTGGTATCGATCTGAACATAGGTATGCCGTTGATGGGGATGGGGCGCACTCAAGATTGGTCGCTTGAGGCGTTGAGGGAGTACAGACATAAAAATAAAATTCCGATTTTCGGCCTTCTTCCTACAATCACAAATATCAATGCTAGATTCATTAGGGAGGGCCCTCCAGAAAAAATCGTGGACTATGTTAAACGTTTAGTTGATCTTTTCGCGCGGGATGGTAGAATGCTGTTTATGTTTGTTCAGATTCCCGCACTAACTCCTCCTGAACATGTGCACACAGCTATCGCAGCATTAAAAACTTATGGAAGATATCCAATCGCGGAAAATTTGGATACTGTTACGTTTGAGAAACCAGTGTTTGAACCCTTTGAGGAATGGGTGAAAAAACAGTAGCGAAGAATTTTTTATAAACAACTCTCGCGGTTTTCAGGGCCTTTTTTACTCATACACAGGTTCTTAGCTCGAGCTTATGGAGGCGCTAAACATCGAAGAGATTGAGGGCTTAGCTGTAAGGTGTTGGAATTTTAAGGCTGACTGTGTGCTTCAACAAGTTTGCAAAGGGATCTTTCAAAAAGAAATGAAAATTGATGGATTTGAATTTATTAATCAAACAGGTATACAAAAAAATAAATCTTCATCGAAGACATAATTAGCTCCAATAGAGGTTGATTAAATGCATTATGAAAGCGATATGTTGAAACTTATTGGAAACACTCCGCTATTTAAGCTTACTAAGGTTGCCAAAGATGTGAAGCCGAACGTGTTTGTTAAGCTAGAGAATTTGAATCCTAGCGGCAGTTATAAGGACCGGATGGCTCTCTCGATGGTCGAAGCTGCAGAGAAAGGGTTAACTTGGAACGGCAGGAAGTTAGAGCGCGGCGGTATTGTATGTGATGCTTCGGCGGGCAATACTGCTCCCGCATTGGCATTTGTATGTGCTATGAAGGGGTATAAGGCAGTACTCTGCACGTATAAGGTATATCTAGTTGGAGACAGTGCGAGACTAAAGATCACGGGGTCTTGGGGCCCTGAGGTCTACATGTGTCCAGTTCCACCGAAGGATTTGCTTGACCAGTTAGAAGAAAAATACCACAGAATTGCTTACGTATTGGCGGGCAAGGCGCACATGTATAACTTGGAGAAGGAAAATCCGAATGTCATATGGATTGATCAAATATATAACCCATATAACCCAGAGGGACATAAGGTAATGGGCAGAGAGATCTATAGACAGCTAGACGGGAAGATTGATGCTTGGGGCGCTTCAGTGGGTTCTGGAGGAGTTTTGCTAGGTGTGACACTGGGATTGAAGGAGTTTGGTGTGAAGCCATATACCTTCGCAGTTACGCCGTATCATCCGGGACCAGGAGAGGAAAATAAGTTCAAGCGAACCAAGAAAAGAGGCAGACTGGTCGAAGGCGGCGTTGGAGAGGATGCTGCACGCAAGAAGATCTTAGAGTATTTTGGATTGGAAAAGTGGTTAACTGAAAAATCCATTTGTGATACGATGTATGAGATGGGTTATCCTGATGAAACGTTCCAGGTGACTTCTGAAGAGGCAAGAGCTATGGCAAACAGGCTGTGCAAAGAAGAAGGTATCTGGTGTGGCATGTCCTCTGGTGCAAATGTCTTCGCTGCCCTGAAGGTTGCTGAGACGATGGATAAGGATCAGAACGTCGTTACCACCATCGTCGACAGAAGAGACAGATATCTGGGAGAATATCCAAACGAAATCTACATCGTATAGAGAGGGCAATCATTACAAACCTGAGGTACCTCATTGCCTTTTATTTATTCCATTTTTTAGAAAGTGATCTTTATGGCAAAATATGATATAATATTGAAAGGCGGGCAAATTGCAGACGGAACTGGGGCACCCTGTTTTAAGGGCGATATAGGAATAACAGGCGACTTAATCACTAAAATTGGTAATTTAAGTGGGGTTCAGGGAGAAAAAATTCTAGATTGCAGTAGCTTCATCATTTCTCCAGGCTTTATTGATGTCCATAACCACAGCGACATTGATGTTTTGGCGGTTCCTACAGCTGATAACTACATAATGCAGGGTGTAACAACTATCGTGATAGGTAACTGTGGGAGCAGCGCCGCACCCATTTCAGAAAAAAATAAAGATCTACTTATCGAAAGGCTGCCAACATATCTTAAGAGTATATCTTTCAACTGGAGAACTTTTAAAGAATATCTTAATGTACTTGAAGGTGTTGCCCCCTCCATAAATGTTGCCACATTGGTGGGTCATGGAACTGTTAAAAGTGCAGTTTCAGGTCTCGAGAAGAGGGATCCATATGATGATGAATTGAAGCAGATGGAGCTTTATGTTCAGGAAGCGATGGAAGCTGGCTGCTTCGGATTAAGTACAGGATTGATCTATGATCCAGGAGTATTCTCTAAGACGGAGGAGATAATTTCGCTGGCCAAGGTGGTAGCTAAGTATGGAGGAATATATTCTTCCCATATTCGAAACGAGTCAGACTTGCTATTAGATGCTGTTACTGAGGCGATTACAATAGGAGAGGTTGCTGGTTTGCCTGTTGAAATTTCACATCTCAAGGCCTCTGCACAACGAAACTGGGGTCTTTCTAAGCCTGCTCTAGAACTCGTAATGAACGGGAAACGTAAGGGCGTTGAGGTTACATGCGATGTTTATCCCTATACTGCGTGGATGACTGATCTTTTGGCGCTTCTCCCACCATGGGTACGTGAGGGCGGTTCAGAGAAATTTGTTTCAAGAATTAGAGAATATGAAACTCGGCAGAAGATAATCGATGAATTAAAAAGGCCTAGCCTGGCATGGGAAAACATATTTTATGACGTGGGAGCAGACATGATCCTGTTAGCATACAGCGAGAGCTATAAAACGTTTGAGGGCAAGTCTCTTTCCCAAATATCCAAGGAAACTGGAAAGAACCCATATGACTTAGCGCTTGAAATTGCTGAGAAAGAAGGATACAAGGCGAGCATAGTGGGCGGTGGGATGAGCGAGGAGGATGTTGAGTACATTCTGAAACATCCTCTGTCCATGGTTTCAAGTGATGGGAGTATCACAAAATTCGGCGAGGGGAAGCCGCATCCACGCTTCTATGGAACGTTTCCAAGGGTCATTTCAAGATACGTTAGGGAAAGGCGCGTACTTGTATTAGAGGAAGCAGTAAAGAAGATGACAAGTATGCCTGCTTGGAAGCTCAGAATCTGGGATAGAGGTATAATACGTCCAACAATGAAAGCGGACTTGGTTGTTTTCGATTACTGGCAGATAAAGGACACTGCTACATTTGAAAACCCACACAATTATCCTGAAGGAATAAAATATGTGATTGTGAATGGAAAAATAGTGGTGGAAGATGGTGTTCACACTGGTGTTCGAAGTGGAAGCGTGTTAAAGAAAAACTAGTATGCCTTATTCTTTTTGCCACAATAGGATGGGTTCTTCAATATTGGCAGTTCGAGGTACGATGGATATTCCTTATTATGGTAGATCTTTTGTCTTGCTATGATGCTTTCCCTATCCGTTCCTATGTCATTGCCTGTGTTTTGGTTTTTGAGGAATGTTGGGAATGCGCTACTTGATATTTCCAGCCTTATTCTATGACCCTTTTTAAATTGATTTGCAGTATAGTTCATGTCGATACTATATTCGTAAACAACATTTGGATTTATCAATTTGGACTGTTTATATGAGGTTCGATAACGTGCCCTGATGATGCCTATCTGAAGCCATATTGCCATATCGTTTGGATAAACGTCCACAAGCTTAGCCACAAAGTCGGTATCAACAGCGGATGATGAGGCAAATATTTTGGCACGAATTTGCCCAACGACATTAACATTGTTCTTTAAAATGGGGGTTGTGTACACCAACACATCGTCTCTGCGTTCAACAACTCTCTGGTCAAGAATTGGATTATCAGCATCGCCCAAGGGGAATGGTACTGGGTTATCTGGGTCGTATGTATATTGGTCAAAGGGTTCATCTTGAGGGACTTCATTGTTGAGTAATCCATCGCCGAATAAGCTGTTTGCTTTTCCACCGCTGTGAAGGTAATAACGAGTGTAAGTGACACCTTCCGGAGGCCACTGTTGTGCAGTGCACCATCTATTGGCGCCCATCAGGAAGTATTTTACTGGCGGTTCATCCATGATTCCTGTATCCTTTCCTTTAAGCCAATAGTCAAACCAACGAAGCATCACTTCTTTCAAATCAACTGCTGCTTCATTTCCAAATTGTGCCTCACCGTAAGAGGTTACAACTCTGCAGTGGGGCCATGGTCCGATGAAAAGTTTGTGGTGTGTTCCTTTTGGAAGTTCCTTTCCTTTTTCCTTCACTCCCAAGAAGTTCCTAATTGTTCCATCGATGTCTGAGCTTGAGTACCAGCCACCGATGTTTAAGGAAGGTGCTTCAACTTGACTATGCCTTAGTTCATAACTGAACTTTTCCCAGTATTCGTCATAAAGGGGATGTCTGAAGTAGTCCTTCCACCATGGAATGTTGAACCCCAGAGACTCATCTAAATTGATAAGAGGAAGAAACTTAGCAGCCTTGTACCAATCGATTTCTTTACTAAGTTTATTCCTTGATGTTCGCCCAGCCGTATTTATACACCATGTTATCCATCCTTGAACTACTCCTCCACGCATAAAGCCGCCATTTAGATAAGAGTCGGAGGTCGCATCCCTAGGTGCAATGCATTTCAAATGTTTGTTATTTGTAATAGCGGCTGCCCAGCACATACAGCCAGGGTAAGAGCAACCGAACATTCCCACGTTTCCATTCGACCATTCCTGTGTTCCACACCACTCTACGCTGTCGTATCCGTCATCAAAATCATAGATTTCTATATAAAACTCGCCTTCAGAATCGTAGCGTCCACGACAGTCTTGAATGACCATTACGTATCCTCGCTCAACAAAATAGTGAATAAATTCTTTCATTTCCTCGTCGGTTAAATCGCTGTTGCATTTTCCATAATAGGTACGCGTGAGAAGAACAGGGTATCTTCCCTCCTTCTCTGGAAGATAAACGTCTGCTGACAATCGCACGCCATCTCTCATCGGCACCCAAACGTTGTATTTTGCCTTTACTTTGTAGATTGGTTTAGACAGGTTTTCGCTCCATTTCACTTTCTATCCACTCCTATCATTTTTTAGAATATAACTAAGTTTTTGAAATTATTTTCCAGATTTCTCGAGAATAACTTGAAACATCGATTTCCTCAGCTCTATGACATGCCACAGAGTGATTTTTTCCTAAATCGATGAGTTGCGGTTCCTTTGTTTTGCATTCTTCGTTAGCATATTCGCACCTTGGGTGAAACCTACAACCTGACGGGGGATTAATAGGACTTGGGATTTCACCACTTACAACAAAACGTTTTACCTTTTTAGTTTCTAGTTTTGGGATGGGTGCTGCAGACAGCAATGCGGCGGTGTACGGATGTAGTGTGTTATTGAATAACTCCTCAGTTTGAGTTGTTTCAACTATTTTGCCTAGATACATTACAGCAACTCTGTCACTCATATGCCTCACTGTTACCAGGTCGTGAGTTATGAATAGGTATGTTAAGTTAAGCTCTCTTTGTAGCTGAAGGAGTAGGTTTAGTATTTGGGCTTGGACAGAAACGTCTAAGGAAGAAGTGGGTTCGTCTAGAACAACAAGTTCAGGGTTAAGGACTATTGCCCTTGCCACAGCCACCCTTTGTTGTTGCCCACCACTAAGTTCATGTGGATACCTGTCCAGATGCTCCTTTCCAAGACCGACCATATTTAGTATCTGTGTTGTCCTTTGGGCAATCTCGTTTTCATTCTTTATGCCATGAAGGACTAGAGGTCGCTTCAACGTTTCTTTGATAGTCATTCGTGGATTGAGCGATGACAATGGGTCTTGGAAGACGATACCCATGCGTTTTCTGAACTTCTTGATATCGCTTTGTGGTATCCTCGTGATGTTTTCAGAAGCAAAAAATACTTGACCCGAGGTAGGTTCAATCAAGCGTAAAACCAGCAATCCAACAGTACTTTTTCCAGATCCCGACTCCCCCACAATCCCCAGCGTTTCACCCTTGTTCACATGAAAATTAATTCCATCAACCGCTTTAATGTAGCTTGTTTTACTGAAGAATCCTTTTTTTACTGGAAAATATTTCTTAAGTTCTCTTACCTTCAGGAGAGCGTTTTCCACCTTTTAGCCTCCGTTGATGTGGCATGCTACCATATGACCGTTGCCAATCTCGATAAGCTGTGGCTCTTCTGTTACGCATTTTTTAGTTGCTTGTTTGCATCTTGGGTGAAACCTGCAGCCCAATGGGGGATTTAATGGATTTGGAAGAGTTCCAGGGATGTAGTCGATCTCTTTTTTATGTTCAAACCCAACGGGTATACATTTCAACAGTCCTTGAGTGTATGGATGTATGGGTTCTTGAAAAACATCTTTCACTGTGCCGCTCTCAACAATTTTTCCGCAGTACATTACCGCAACTTTATCCCCTGTTTCAGCTACTAAACCGAAATTATGTGTTATGAGCATTATGGACATGCCATGTTGCTTTTTTATGTCTAATAGTAAGTGCATGATCTGAGCTTGCACTGTGACATCGAGTGCTGTTGTGGGTTCGTCTGCTATCAGCAATTTTGGTTCACATGATATCATCATGGCTATCATGCTTCTCTGTTTCATTCCTCCACTGAGTGTGTGAGGGTAATTTTTGGCTCGCAGCTGGGGGTCGGGTATTTTTACTTTCTCTATTAGGTCTATCGATTGCTTCCAAGCCTCATTACTTGGTAAGCCAAAGTGTATAATTGGGGGTTCAGATATCTGATACCCAATATTGAATACTGGGTTAAGCGATTTCATTGGATTTTGAAAAATCATGGCTATTTCTTTGCCTCGAATCCTTTGCATCTCGCCTTCGGAGAGCTTAAGTAAATCCACTCCCCTGAATAGGATGCTTCCATTCAATATTTTTCCCGGATATGGGATCAATCGCATTACAGATAATGCTGTAACACTTTTTCCACAGCCAGTTTCGCCGATAATGCAAAAAACCTCATTTTCATCTACGGTTAGGCTTACGCCATCCACAGCCTTCAAGACTCCTCTGTTTGAGTAGAAATAGGTTCTTAAATCTTTGACGACCAAAAGGGGTGCACCCAATGTAGTCACCTAAATCTTTAGTTTCGGGTCCAGCAGATCTCTTAAACCGTCACCTAGCAAGTTGAAGCTCAATGCGGTGATTACGATGAATATCCCTGGGAAAGTGGCAATCCACGGGGCTATTACAAGCTGGTTTGCACCTTCGGAGAGTATGGCTCCCCAGTCTGGCGTCGGCGGTTGTACGCCGAACCCAAGGAAGCTCAATGCGGTAGTTGAAAGTATTGCAGCAGGTAGAGTTAACGTCGCTAACACCAAATTCGATGAGGCAACGTTGGGCAACAAATACCTGAACATGATGCTGAAGTCTGATTCGCCAATCGCCCTAGCCGCTAGAATGAACTCTCTGTTTACTAATGATTGTACCTTTGCTCTAGTCACTCGAGTGAACGCGCACCAGCTTGTGAGCGCAATGGCGATGACCACTTGAGTTATTCCAGCCCCTAAAACGGTTACAACACCTAGCGCTAGCACCACCGGAGGGAATGACCACACCAAGTCTGAAAGGGCGGAAATTATCTTGTCTATTTTACCATTATAGTAGCCTGCTATTATGCCTAAGGGTATGCCTATTGCCGCTTCAATCAGCACTACAATCATTCCAACCCATAGAGCTATCTGAGCGCCATAAACAACTCTGCTGAAAACATCCCTTCCAAGTGCATCTGTCCCAAAGAGATGACTTAAGGAAGGAGGTTGGAGCCTGTTGCTTACGTCAATTTCCGCATAATGCTTTGGAGCAATAAAAGGAGCAAATATTGCTATAATGGTTATTCCCACAACTATGATCAAACCGGCAAATGAAGTCCTATAATGAATCAGAAGTAGAAAAAAATTTTTAACCCCAATCAGTCTAGATGAATTCTCTGATTCTACTTCTTTTTTCCCCTCAACATTCATCGCTTTCAATCTCCCTTCTCTACGCGAATTCTAGGGTCTAAAACAGCGGAGATTATATCTCCAACAATATTACAGACTACGGTCAGTATAGCAATTATCAACACTATAGCTAAGACAACTGGGTAGTCTTGTCGAATAATGGACTTGTATAGAAGTATGCCCGTGCCTGGCCAAGCAAACACCGATTCCACTATAACTGCCCCACCAATGATCCATGGAAGATCTAGGAAAAACATTACCGTAAGCGGTATCAATGCGTTTCTTAGAGCATGCTTCAAAATTACGTTTCTTGACGGGAGACCCTTAGCCCATGCCGTCCTGACATAATCTTCTGTTAAAACATCTAACATCTCGGTTCTTACAATTCTAGCAGACATTGCAACGTAGGGTAAAGTAAGTGTCAATGCCGGAAGAACCATTGAATCGGTACCTGACAGAGGAAACAATTTTAGGTATAATCCAAAAGTGAGCATGAGCATCAGTCCAAGCCAGTAAGTCGGCATGGAATAGAAGAAAGTTGCAATCCCAACCGTTATATTATCTAAAGATGTCCCTCTTTTCAGCGCCGCCATTACTCCAATAGGTATCCCCAAAACGTATGAGAGTACGAGAGCGGTCAAGGTTAACGCTAACGTGTATGGGAGCATAGACCATATGAGAGGCGCGATCGGTAGCCTCGTTGTGATCGAGATACCAAAGTCCCCAACCATTACGTGAGACAACCAGTAAAAATATTGAATATAAATAGGCTGATCGAGTCCCCAGCTTCTTTTGAGTTCTTCTATTCTCTGTGGTGTTGCCCTTTCGCCTGCGATTATCTCTATGGGATCCCCTGGCATCGCTTGCATAAGGAAAAAAATAGAGAGGGATACAAAGAGAATTACTGGAATTCCTATCAACACCTTTTTAATGGCGTAGCGCAGCATACCGGGCATCCTAGTCTTATCCACCCTTCACTACTTTGGTATCCTGTATGTACATTGTTCCATAGGGCGGCATCACAAGGAGTCCTTTGACATTTTTACTTACGGCGGTGTAATCCTTATCTGTAAACAAGGGAATCCAAGGTGAGTCATTTAGCAGTATGAGTTGGATCTGAGTATAAAGCTTGGTTCTTTCAACAGGATCTAAGGCTGTTGACCAATCCTTATCGAAAAGCTTGTCGACCTCTAAATTGCTATATGTCCTGTTTGCTATGCTGGTGTGTAGGAGATAGGGTAAAATGCCCGCGGGATCATGCCATGAATAAAACATGCATGCCATATCAAAGTCCCAAGCCCTTTCTCTTGTCCTGATATAGCTATAGCTGAACTCCTTTATGTTGACTTTTACACCGATAGCAGCAAATTTGGCCTGCAATAGCGGTCCTATCTTCTTAAGTTTAGGTGCATCGTTTGGTACAAGCATATCAAGTGTTAACTCTTTTCCATCCTTTTCAGCTACTCCATCGCCATCGATGTCGACCCAGCCGGCTTCTTGCAAGAGACTTTTCGCCTTTTCTACACTGTACGCATACTTGTTGCTTGCATACTGTTCCAGCGAAGCGTTGTAAGCTAACATTGTAGGGGACATGTATAAGTAGGTTGGCAGAACGGTGCCTTCCAGCGTCGTGTTTATTTCAGCTCTGTTTACAGCGTACATTAAAGCTTGACGTACTCTGGAATCGTTTAATGGAGCCTTAAAGCAATTCAATCTTATAGCTTGAACGCCTGGTACAATGTTTTCATATAAAACCACATTGGGGTTTGTTCTCAATCTTGAGACAGCATCAGATGGAACGCCTCTCACTATGTCAACTCTTCCTGCTTCAAGTTCGCTTATTCTCGTTAAGTCCTCTGAAATGAACCTAATCGTTATCTCGTCTATGTAAGTGTTTGGTCCCTTGTTTTGAACGAATGGCAGGTTGGTCTTATAAAGATCATTTCTTACAAGGGTGATGTGGGAACCATGGACCCACTCTTTCACTTTGTAAGGACCACATCCGATGGGGTTCTCATTAAAAGCAGCATCGCCAACTTGCTTGGCAACCTTAACGTTGACCACGACCCCGTAGATCGTAGGCACATCATTTAACCAAATGTACATAGGTGGAACATTAGTTATAATCTTTAGGGTGCTGTTATTTATGATCTGGTAACCTATGACAGCATCGTAGTCGCTACCGTACGGGCTTAACACACGATATCTCTCTATGGCATCTTGCATAACTTGTGCGGTAATGGGATCGCCATTCGAGAATTTAGCATCTCCTGGTAAGTAAATAATTACGGAGTTGCCTTCGATCTTCGCGTCCACGGCAAGGTCTGGGACGATGCCCATGGTCGAGTTAAAGGCCATGTAGCTTTGGAAGATTAGTTCCAGTGGTTCATTTGCCCAGCTTACCTGCTGAATGTCTAGCCCCTCAGATTCCTCTGGTATAGCTATGACCAAGGTTTTTTTATACTCAACCGGTGATGGCAGAGTACTGAGATAGTACCAATAAGAACCAACAGCGGCAACTGCTACAACTAAAATTATAACTATCGCCTGGATCTTCGTTACTGCTCTCTTAGACATCACTTTTGAAAAAATTTTGCGCATCAACAACTTGATTTTTTACTCTTTTTTTAGTTAATATATTCGATTTGTCTCTGAATTTAAAGATTTTCCATAAAAATACTTGAATCTTTGCGGAGAAATTTCTGTCCATTAGGAAAAGGTGGAGACATTTATGTTTCATCGATTCTTATTGGTAGCTTAAAGAGCTCAACAGCATTCAAGCCACAACAACGCCAGCATTCGGAAAATGAAGTATTCTTTACCTCAGCTATTTTTTCAACAACCTTCTTGATCGCAGTTGGTTCATTTCTCCCACCCTCTAGATCAAGCCATGGCGCATCCGTCTCTAACAATATTCTCTCCATTGGTGTATCTCTGACTATTTGCTTCATCTTCTTGCTGTTGCATACGGTTGTATTAATTGTTATGTACCAATCATTGTCGACTACTCTCTTCAACTGATCTTTAGCGCTGAAGAAATGCATTACAACCTTTTTCGCTCCATTCAATTCCAAGACATCAATTGCCTCCTTGAATGCACCTCTCGCATGGATTACAAGAGGCTTATTTAGATCCTTGGCAGCATTTATAAAAGTAATGAAAAGTGCAGACTGTTTTCTCCTCAATTCGTCAGTTTCAACCCATTTGAAGTCCAATCCGGTTTCCCCAACGCCGACAACCCTTGGATCATTTATGAAGTGCAAAATCCTTTCTAACCAGTCATCCTTCATCTCGGCAATATACTCAGGGTGAATGCTAGCGGTGGCGAAAATGTAGTTCGGATATTTATTAAGCATTGCTACAGTAGTATCAATATCGTCGGGATGTGCGCAACAAGTTATAACAGCCTTCAACCCTGCATCGATACAACGCTTTATAACTTGGTCTCTATCAGCATCATAATTTTTCTGCTCTAGATGCGTATGGCAGTCAATCATGTGTCCTAACTCTGAATTTCATCTTTATTTACTTTTATTCGAATGATTTTTAAGGTGTCAAGGTTTGCTGGCAACTCGTTCAAAAAGTTTGCGAGCTTTAACACTGGGACGACTGGTACCCGTTTGTATAGGTTAAATGGGGCCTCGTGGAGGGTAATAATCACTGGAATGGCCTTCGCCCCTAACCAACGGTATATGGGTAATTTTGCTTTCATGTAAAGTGCCACATTTGAGAATGCTTCTGTTCTTTCTATATGCTCCTCAACAAGAGTCATAATGGCCGCTCTTTGCCAACCCCTTTTCCAATGTTTGCAATCGATAGACAGAATGATTGGCTCTTTCAGCCCTACGACATCTATTTCCCACCTATGATTCATGTGGCTAAAATGCAAATGCTTTAAGGTCATGTACTGATTTGCCTCTAGGGCTAGTTTTGTTAGCTCCTCAAACTCCTGCCATCTCAGATATCTAGACACTGTCTCAGGGTCTAAACCACACTTTAGGGCCTCAACTGCCAGTCCAATACGCTGATGTGTTGATATAGTGACATGCTCTCCTTCAAGGGTAATTAATCTTGCTTTATGCAGTTCGTTAAGTTTCTTCTTGGCAACCGCCATCAACAACGGTGTATTCCTTGCGATCCATTGCACATCTATCGGTCCATTTCTGGTGCCTTTTAAAATTGAAACAAGAAGCCTGGTGGACGATTCGTTGTATGTACCCAATGAACTTTCACTTCGCATGCACCTAAATATTCTTGACTAATAATTCCAATAAACGATGCTTGTCGCATATGTCATCGGGTCGATCTCTTTAATTGTCGCCTGATCTAAATTGATGATCCATATCGAATGTAAACGTGCATTTATTATCTCATCAAGTCCCACAGGGGGTTTCGTATAGTAAAGGTCACAGAGATTCTTGACCTCTTGAAGCTCTTCTTTGTTTCTGAATCTTGGAGGCTTATGGAAGAGTTCTGGAACATACAAAATGTAGTATGGTAGAGTGCCTATGCTAAATTTAGTTGCGTAGTTGCTATACCTTGATATTTTGCTCGCTATTCGTGCTTTACAGTATGTTACTGGGTCTAATGCATGTTCTGGAGGAACAAATCCAGTTTCCGCCTCTACGATGAAGTCACCATCTCCCTTAACTCCATAAACATCGCATGTTAGATTTCCTTCTATCGCGTGCTCAATGTCGACGGTATATCCTTGCATAATGAGAAACTTTGCACACAGCAACTCCATGATAGAATGATTTATCTTCACAAGCGCCTTGTCATGTAAATCTGCTAGCTTATCTCTCAGTTGACTAAGTTGATCCTTGACATAAACATTTGTGTCCTTCGTTATTCTCTCAACAAAGATATCCACATCCCTCAAAAATAAGTCATCTTTCTCCCATGTGCGCTCCATCAAGCAAAACCCCAAAAACATATATGTCAATGTATTTTTCCCTACAAATATTTAATTCTTAAAAAATCATTCGCGAACTCATGGGTTATGGTTGAGTAGGCTGAAGAGCTACATGTCTTCGGCATATGAGCAATCTGTTGTATTATTAACTTGAGGTTAACGTGATTACCACAATTTCTGGCGGCACATAAATCATAAAGGCTGAAGTTCCTAAGCCCATTGTAACAAACATTCGCACTTCATCTGTTTCAAAAAGACCATAAGTATATTTCTTATACAGTTAAGACATTGGAACAAACACTGGTCCAATAAAGGGTATGATGAATTGACCGCCGTGTGTATGACCTGCCAGAATAAGATTTGCCTTTTCCCTTTGCAGAGTCAACGATTTCAGGACTATGCGCTGCCAAAACCACGAAACCCGGTTTTCAATAACGTTCTTCATATCTAGATCCAGACGGCTGTATGACGTATACGGCATCCACGCCTACAACATACAATTCTCCACGAACCTTTATGGCATCGTTCACAAGGGCCTTCACATTTCTGTGACTTTCCAAAAGCGATCTAAAATATGATAAATAAACTCCGCTTCAGTGATCCCAGTTCCCACACACCACAATTGTCTGTCCGACGTCAGCTAATTTATGAACGAATTCTTCCACAGGACTTTGCGAAGATAAATTTTCATACTGATGAGCTTAGATTGCCGGAATGAATTTTTAAGTGCAAACTATGCGAATGTTCATGAAAATGCTTATAAAAATCAACATTTGTACATTAGAGTTTTTCAGTTTTTGTACAATTGGTGTTAAACTGTAGGAAATACTTATAAGGATACGCATGGGGTAATTATAGGTCAGTTTAGGTGCAATTGTGGAGGTACAGTAACTAAAAAGGGTGTTTTACTTGTTTAATGCAAAGGGATTCGTAGAAAAATCGATAATAGAAATCCAAAAAAGGACCGGCGGGGAGAAGGCAGTTGCAGCATGTTCTGGAGGAGTTGATAGCACCACTGCTAGCTATATTGCACATAAAGCGCTAGGGAAAAACCTCTTAACAGTTTTTATTGACGACGGTTTAAGACGTGAAGGCGAACCAGAATTTGTGATTAGCATTTTGAAAAAACTCGGGATGAATTACAAGTTTATAGATGCAAGGAATGAATTCTTCGAAGCGCTAAAGGGAAAGAGAGACGCTGAGGAGAAAAGAAAAGCATTTAGAGAGAAATTCTATAGAAAACTTGGAGAAATTGTCAAAGCCGAAGGTGCAAAGTTTTTAGTCCAAGGAACAATCGCTCCTGATGTTATCGAGACTGTGGGCGGTATAAAGACCCAGCATAATGTCTTAGAACAGATTGGCATTGATCCAAAAATTTTTGGCTTCGAGGTGCTTGAGCCGCTAAAAGATTTGTATAAACCCGAGGTAAGGGAAGTTGCAAGGGAGCTAGGTCTTCCAAAAGAAACATCGGAGAGAATGCCTTTCCCTGGACCAGCCTTATCAATAAGGTGTGTGGGCGAAGTTACTCCTGAAAGAATAGACATCTTGAGAAAGGCAACAAAGATCGTGGAAGAAGAGACTAGAGATGTGCCTTCATTCCAAAGCTTCGCCGTTCTTTTAAGCGATAGGGCAACGGGAATCAAAGATGGAAAAAGAGTCTATGGTAATATCATAGTTGTAAGAACAATCGCCTCTAAAGATGCTATCACCGCAAAGGCTGTTAAACTTCCCTACGAGATACTGGAAAAAATTTCCATTAGAATAACAACTGAGCTACCTACCGTTGTAAGATGCTTGTACGATGTCACTGACAAACCGCCAGCAACCATAGAGTTTGAGTAGCCTAAAAACAGAGTAGATGATTAAAAACTAGATGTGGACACCAATTTTTCTAATTTCCACTTTTCTGACCCATAGGATCAAACGAAAAACATTTTAGTGAAAGCGACACCATCATCACTACTTTGAAACAAGAGAAAAGAGCCTAAAGAGGGTTTGTTTTCAAAAATCACGGGAGACCGCAACTTCTTTGTCAGGTGTTCCTAAGGCTGCTTGACAGCGCAGTGTTTCGTTTCTTCACAGGCGATGGAAACTTGAACCTGTAACGCCTGTTAAAAGTTTGCCTTTTACCTTTTATTTATTCATTTTTCCTAATCCTTCCATATGCTGTGCGGGTTTTTGGTGAAACTTTTGTTGAGCATATTTTCAGCTTTTATCTTTCCCTTAGTCTCCTAACAGAAGAAACAAAAATTCTCTTATCGTTAAGCTTGTTTTATGGCTGCTTTGCTTCGCAGTATGGGCGTTCTTCAGAAGCAGAAGGTATTTCTTTGCTACATTCTACGAAAACAGATGAAAATTTTACAGAGTCTGATACACAACCTAAATTTAACATTTCAGAGTTTCAATTTGCAACAAATATGCCTATCAGTTAATAGTCCCCTGCTCGCATTCGCTTAATTCAAACAATGTGAAACTAATTATTGTTGAAAGATGTGCTTCATGATGGAGCAGAGCAACGGCTTGAATGACTCAATATAAGATTCCTCTGTGGCAATGCTCGGCTTTTTTCCGAAAATTTCCTCAGCTGACTTCTGTAAAAATAGCGAGAACTTCTCAAATAATGGTAAATCTTTCGTAGCGCTCCTTAGTATATCTGCGGCATCCTGTTTAGTCTCTGCGAAGAGTATTAAGCTCGATGCCAAAATAACTGCATAAAGGAGTGCTAACTGTCTTTGGCCTTTCTCTCGTGCTTTTCTCGCATCTTTCATAGCTTCCTTTACCTGTTCTAGTGAATCTGTAGTGCATATCTCTTTGTATATTGAGGGAAGACGGGAATTGACTGAAGTGTTTCTTAAAGTGTCTAGGCAGACCTTGAAATAGGCGACGCATACCGGTCCTATTCCCATGTTGCAGAAACGAGCACAGGGAATAGCGTAGGCTGTAATGTTTAGGTTATTGACATTGTCTGAGTGGTGAATTAGCTCATGTGCAAATAGTGCCTTAACCCGATTGAGTGGGCGGTCTTCGAGTCTTTCAAATAAAAGAATCATGTTATCCCTATGCCAATACTCCATCGTACTCGAGACACCCCTGTAGGTTAAGTGAACATCCTTGTAATCCGTTGGCGACAACACTTTCGTATAATCCGAGGTGCCATAATATAGTGCCCTTGGCAGGGGCAAGTCCAATTCCTTAGCTACATCAATCATTATCTCGACAACCTTCTTCCAATCCTCTTGGTCTGTGAAAACCGTTAGATCGCCTAGTAGCGTTCTAACACGGATTTTCATCAATTGCCACCGGAATTCGTTCTCTTATTTTGAATGATGAAAACTCAACAATTCAGCGTCACACATACGTCTTTGCGCATTGTTTACCTATAATGGTGTTCATTCTCTCAGCTGCTTCTCTTAGAGCACTTGCTTCGATAGGCTTCACGAAGTATTCTGCGGGGTATCTACTTACGGTATAGACCTGAATCTCAACAGGGTCAATTGTACGCGCTTTCTCTGCTATTCGTTCTATCTCATCAAAACTAGAGTTGTCTCGGAAACTCGGGTCCGTTGACCTGAATATAAGGGTCTGAAGCTTAACTTTCCCAGTTGCGCTTTGAAGCCTTGTTAGGCTTTCAACAATATCATCAAGAGATGGCACACCTTTTGCTGGTCTGTTTATTGCCTTAAATGTTTCTTGGCTTCCGGCATCAAGCTTCGCCACTACCATATCGATCTCGCTCAAGGCTCCAAATACATCCTCGCGGTTGATGAGCGAAGCGTTCGTCAAGATATCTACTTCAACTCCAGGACAGTACTGATCTCTCAGTTTCTCTACACCCTTTATAGCATCCTTTAGGCGAGGATATAATGTGGGCTCTCCGAAGCCTGAGAAGGTTATCGAATCTAGCTTTGAGCCTATTGCGAGGATTCTTTGAAGCCACTTCTTTACCTCATCTAATAGCATATTGTCTTCTGGCCAATCTACGAACTCGTCTGGGGATGAAATCAAATCAATTGTCGGACCATACTGGCAATAGACGCAGTCGAATGTACATATCTTCTGCATGCTCAGATTTACATTTATCCCAAGAGAATACCCAAGGCGTCTACTTTGAACAGGTCCATAGACCATCTCAACTGCATCAGAGGATAAACGCCTAAACCCAGATCTTCTGCTCAACCTCTACTCCCCTAACCTTCTTAATGGTCAATCCTTCTCTTTTATCTTCATCTGTATACGAATGACTAAGGTATTGAGGTCAACTGATTTTATGAGCAGCCTCTTTTAACCAGTGTACTTGAAGAACTCCTTTTGCAAATAGCGGTCATTTATCTCTACGATTTCTGATGCAAGCGGTTCCTTTTTAATCCCTTTTTCATTGGTGATGAATAGATCACATAATTTTTCTGCCAATCCGATGTAATTTTCTTCAGAAAGTTGAAGCAATTCATTTTTAACTTTTTGATTCACATCTAGACCTTTGATGAATGTTTCAATATCATTCCTGGTTAATTTTTTTCCTCTTGTTAAATCCATAAGCTTTTCGTACGCTTGTTCGACGCCTTCTCTTCTAAGAATTGTTTGTATTCCCTCTGAAACGACTTCAGGATGACTTTTCAAATCCTCTTTGATGGTTTTTTCATCTACTTCAATTCTGTTTAAGCCCTCTAGCGTGTTTCGATAAGCAATAATCGCATGGGCGAATGCAACGCCTATATTCCTACGCACGGTTGTGTCGCTTAGGTCTCTTTGCAGCCTTGAAACCGGAAGCTTGTTACTGAGATGGTCTAATAATGCATTTGATACGCCGAGATTTCCTTCACTGTTTTCGAAATCTATCGGGTTTACCTTTTGAGGCATAGTTGACGACGAGATTTCGCCTTTTCTCGGCTTTTGTTTTAGATAGTCCATGCTGATGTAGGTCCACATGTCCCTGTCTAAGTTTAAGATTATGTTGTTAACTCTTATCAGGTTGTGGAAAACCTCCGCTAAACTATCATAGGGCTCTATTTGAGTTGTGATAAGATTAGCCTCAAGTCCAAGGGAACAGATGAATTCTTCTGAAAACTTAATCCAATCTATATTCGAAAATGCGGCAACATGAGCATTATAGTTTCCAACTGCACCATTAATCTTCGCCAATATTTTCATTTTCTTCAGCTGACTTATTTGCCTATCAAGTCTTGAAGCGAAAACCAAAAATTCTTTTCCGAAAGTGGTTGGGACGGCGGGTTGACCATGAGTTCTTGCAAGCATAACTACCCTTTTATTATCTTGAGCTAAGGCCATCAATTTGTCTCTGAGCAACTCTAATTCCTTGATCAAGAACTGCTCAAGAAAATGTTTTACCGAGAGGGCATAGGCTATATTGTTCACGTCGTCGCTGGTTAAGCCAATATGAATTTTACTTGCAAGGTCGGCTACCGAGGTTTCTGCTATTCTTCTTCTTATGAAGTATTCCATAGCCTTTACGTCATGTCTCGTTTTTTCTTCGATTTCCTTGACTTCCTTTGCGTCGCTTAATGTAAATTTGAGATATATGTCTCTAAGAATTTTTTCTTGCTCCGCATCTAGTTTTTTGATTACTCCATATTTCGATAAGAAGATTAAGTATTCGATCTCTATCTTAATCCTGTTTCTTATCAGCGCGAATTCGGAAAAGAAATCTTCTAGCTCTTTAACCTTTTCTCTGTATCTGCCGTCAACCGGAGATACGGCGGTTAATTCGTTCAATGCCATTTTTTTCACTTTAATATTGTGAATTCCCTGCTAGGTCCAAATGATATTATCTTTACTGGTACGCCTACCTCGTCTTCTATTAGCTTCAGATAATTTTTTAATTCCATTGGCAAGGACTGATAGCCCTCTTTTGCGATCTGTCTCCATTCGTCTTCAGTTAAATCTTTCCATCCGTCAACTTCCTTGTAGATTGGCTCGCATTTACTGAAAACTCGTAGGTCAGACGGATGTTCCTTTATAGTTTCGTTTCCCACCTTATACCCAATACATACCTTCAGCTTCCTCAATCCACCCAATATATCCAATTTTGTTACCGCAAAACTTGTCAGTCCATTTACTCTGGACGCATATTTCAGGGTTACCAAATCTAACCAGCCGACTCTTCTGGGTCTACCAGTTGTTGTACCGTATTCTTGTCCTTTTTCTCTAATCATATTTCCAAGCTCATCCTTTAGTTCAGTTGGTAGAGGACCTGAACCGACTCTTGAAGTATACGCCTTAGTAACCCCGATGACTTCACTGATTTTTGTAGGGCCCACTCCAACTCCGGTGCATGCACCACCTGCAATCGTGTTTGAAGATGTTCCATATGGATAGAGTCCATGATCCAAACAAAGCATTGTTCCTTGAGCGCCTTCAAACAAGACGCGCTTTCCTTCGTCGAGGGCTTTGTTTACTTCCAACGAAACGTCACCTATCATGGGCAGAAGTCTTTTTCCAAATTCAAGGTATTTTTGCCTCAACGCTTCTCCGTCTATGACTGTATTATCGCCGTATACGAACTTTAATGTAAGTTGTTTCAATTTTAGTAGGTTATTGAATTTTTCATTGAATATCTCTTCATCTGTCAAGTCAATGATTCTTATCCCATTTCTTGCAGCCTTGTCTGAGTAAACTGGTGCAATTCCTGTTCTAGTGGAGCCTGCGGAAAATTTTCCTTGCGCAACGTCGGATAAACAATCTTGCAGTATATGAAATGGAAATACTACGTGGGCTTTGCCGTCTATCATTAAATTTAGTTTAATTCCCTCTTTTTCTAGGATGCTGATTTCTTGAAACAGAGCTTCAGGATTAATGACTTCACCGCTTCCGATGAGGAGTCTTTTACCCTTGTAAAGAATGCCCGATGGGATTAAGTGTTGTCTATACTTCTTTCCATTATACACAACCGTGTGCCCTGTATTGTTTCCTCCATTGAACCTGACAACTATGTCGTAATCTCCAGCTAGAAAATCCACGATCTTCCCCTTGCCCTCGTCTCCCCATTGTGCCCCAACAATAATTGTTCCAGTCAACTATTCTCCCTTTTGACATAGTTGACTTCAACTAATTTAAACAATACGGCAAAGAAGATGTAGACCTAGTATCTGATTTTGTTTGTTCGGTACATTTTTTATAAGTTGACAATGGATTATTTTTTGGTGATATAGTTTATGGTTCATGTGGGGGTAGTTGGAACTGGAAGAGTGGGAGGAGAAGTTGCCTTTAGTCTAGTTTTTGAAAGATACGTGACGGAACTTTCCTTGGTTGATATAGCGCCTGGAGTGGCTGGAATGACAAAAGAAGAGTTCTGCCACGCTGTTGCCAGCCATGCTTTGCCTGTTAAAATAAACGCATATGATGATTGTGGTCTTCTGAAAAATGCAGATTTGATTGTTATATCCGCTGGCTTTCCGAGAACCCATGAAATGAGCAGAAGAGCTCTTGCGGATAAAAATGCCCAAGTTGTAAAAGAGATTGTTGAAAAAACCCTTGACAACAACCCCGCAGCATGGTACTTCGTCATCACAAACCCAGTGGATGCGATGACCACATTGGCTAATAGGGTGGCACAGGGAAAAAGGTGTATAATAGGAACCGGAACTAACCTTGAGACTGCTCGGTTTAAGACCATTTTAAGCAGAGAATTGAACGTCCCACTTAGCATGCTGGAAGCTTATACTGGTGGTGAACATGGAGAGGATGCGGTGCTCCTTTGGAGTACAGTTAAGATTGATGGAATGCCATTAGAAGAGTATCTCAATAAAACTGGAAAAAAGATTGACAAAAATAAGTGTGAAAACTATGTTAAGGAAATTAGTAGACAAGTAATACAGGCGCTCGGTGGAACAAAATTTGGTCCAGCGGGCTCCTTTATAGAAATACTCCGAGGAATCCTGTTAAACACAGGAAAAATAGTGAGCTATAGCAGGTTAAGAAAATTCGACACAGTACCAGAGCCTGTGTTCATCACAGTGCCTGCAGTGGCTTCAAGGTCTCTTGGACCAGATATCTGGGATTTCTTAACTGAGCAGGAAAAGAAGGCTATCGAAAGTGCAGCGGATGCGATTTACAAGGCTTACAGCGAAGCGAAAAAGGCAACAGGCATAATTTAGGTCAGAAGCCTCTCATCATCACCGGAATCTCTACATGGTCTCTCATGTGGTAAGGTCTTCCGAGACTATCACATCATCCTTTAAATCCTCTTAATGGGCACATTAATGTGTCTTCGGAGACCAAAACTTGACGTAGTATATCTTGAGAATAGACCTTCAATTTCTCTTTCTGTTCAATAGTAAGCATACGTCCATGCCTTACAGCATTTCTTATAGGCTCGAGCTCCTTCAGCTTTGCCAGTAGAACCTCCTGTTCCTTAAATATTTTCTGAAAGGCTTCTCTCCAATTATCACGTCGCATAATTATTTTTAGATAATCACTGAAGTCCAAATATTGAATAACCTCGCGTTTTAACTCATCTTTGCTTCGTCTTTCCTCAACTTTTTGTCTTATATCAAGTGGAATTCTTTCAATCCACCAGTTTTTGGACAAATTTTCAAGATTCGACTTTATACATCTTCTGAGGGCGTTCTCTAATTCATCAAGAGTAAGATGTGGTTCTTTTTCAATTTCTTCGGGAAGTTCTTTACTTTCCTTTACGGATATTTTATAATCTATTAAAGCATCATTAAGAACTTCTTCAACTTTCGATACGAGTTTAATTTCTAACTTATTTTTAATGTCGGGTGGTAAGAGTTGTACATCCTTTTCATTTCCCGCTGGTATGTATGCGGTTTTTATTCCAGCTTCCGCTGCTACTACTATCTTTTCAAGTATTCCTTCTACTGGGAGTATCTTACCTAAAACCGTTATCTCTCCGGTCATTGCAACATCGTTTCTGACAGGCCTTTTAGTGAGTGCTGATACAAGACCTGTTAGAATTGTAATTCCTGCTGAGGCCCCTTCTTTTGGTATTCCCATTTGAGTTGCAAGAACAGTAATATCATAGTCCTTTTTGAAATCAATATCAATTCCGAGGGTTTTCTGGTTATGGCTCATATACTCGTAAGCGGCTTTGAGAGATTCTCTCATAACCCTCATCATCGAACCTAGAGCATTTAATTTTCCCTCTCCTTTATCAGCTATAACTTCAAATCGTTGTATTGCACCACCACCGTATACTTTGAGAACTGCCAGCCCTATTACTTCTCCCACTTTTGGTTCAGAGGGCAATTCGATTGGTGCTCTTTGTTCGGGGACAGGAACAAAAACCTCTTTTAACGTCTGTTTATCTATGTATGAAAAGTTAGTATTCCAATACTCAATTTTTATTTTCTTTAACTGCTCTTTTACACGCCTTCTTAACTCTAAAGCGATGCATAAGTACTCTTCAAGGTCTTCTTTGGTATAATTTCCATCGGGATGAATTAGTTTAACCAGTCCAGAGACGGTTTTACGAACAGCATCTTTATCTCTTTGGTCAAGCGCTCTTCCAAGATCAAAATAGTCATCAATAGCTGTGGCAAAAGTTAAGCGTCTCATTTCGCGAAGTATCCAAGCGAAATAATCTACTACGAAACCATAATGATTAGTTAGTAACTCTGACCGCATTCTCGGAATTTCCCATCCTGGAATATAGGCATGGAACCTATCAAAAAAAGCCGCGTCTTGCATCTCTTGCGGGAAAGGAACAAAAAGATGAGCAATGCTAAGTAGTTCCGGAATATCATAATCAATGTTTCCTAAGAAAGCCAGCGATGCGGTACCCTTAAATTCCTCTCTTATTCTGGCGAAACCACCCGTTTCCATATAATCTTTTAGTATCTGAACTGCTTGGGCATCTTTAAGTCTTCTAAGTCCAGCAACTTCGTCAAAGGCTACAACGTCCCAAAGCATTACTAAGCCCATTCTCCCCCTCCCCCTCATATCAATGAAAAGACCAGCAACTGTTGTCTCACCTCCCGAAACAAGTATGCTGTAAGGTGAAAGTTCGCGATAGACGTAGCTTTTGCCAGTACCTCTTGGACCTAACTCAACGAGGTTATGATTATTCTCTACGAAAGGAATCAGTCTACAGAGGTTGAGCATTTTAAGCCTATAGTCGAGTTTACTTGGCTCCAAGCCCATGCTTCGTATAAGAAAGTCTATCCATTCATCTTTAGAGAATTGTGAACGCTTCTCTTTCACATCTTCTAATGCTGTAACTTCAAGTTGAATTGGTCGAAATTGTTCTATAACAAAGGGCCGCACTATACCTTTATGTATAATCTCTGGATTGTATGTGAGATCAACTATTCCCCACAACCCACCGCCCAATAACCTCTCATAGCGCCTTATCAGATCCTCTTTGACGTTTACAAAATTCAATTGAAGGTTTACAAGTTCAGCCCAGTATTTATCTTCAGTTTCATGAAGCTTAACCTTCACCTTGTCAATAACTCTATACCTTCCTAGCTCCTTAACTTTGGATTTCAGAAGTTCAGCTTGGTCTGGATGCACATAATTCTGAGTAAGTATTCTTCTTACCTCTTCTATGCCTTGTGCAATGACTTCAGGATCTCCTGACGAACAATATTTGCCTAAAAGATATTCTACGACATACGCTGGGACATTCAAATGTTTTCTTAATGGACCTAGAAGATCCTTCCTTACAACTCTTCCTGGGAATAAACCTAGGACTTTTCTATCCAACTCATCCATTTCAACCATTTCTTTCACCTCTTAAAGCAATTCGTCATAACCTGCAAGTTGAATCTTCACAGGTTTTGCGTACAGCACTTCCTCTGTCTCCGTATCTAACACTTGAATCTCTACTGTTGGCACGATTTTCTCTAGCTTCACCCAAGTCCTGCAAGGCTCTAGATGTACAGGCATAACATCCGATTCTCCAATTTTCTCAGAATCACTTAAAATTTTAATTTTGATTACTCTCGCCCTCTGCTCAGGTGAAGGCTTAACGGGAATAATATCAACGAAGAATTTCATTGAAGTAACGGGCTCTGGGACGCTTATACTAATTTCAACCCTTCTTACTTTTTCAAGTGTTGAGATGAGATTCGCAATGCAGACTTCCTGCGGGCTCAGACCACCGTGAATAAATATCGGTATTTCTCCTGGCATTGGTAACATAGAAGCTCCCAAAGGCAGAGCTATATAGCCATCGCCAGAGAACTCTGTAGATGATATTTGGAATGTTACAAATGCTTCAGATTTCGGAGGTTTTCCAAGTATGTACCTTCTGCTTCTAACTAAGTCCTTCATTGAAGGGATGCTTTCTATGATTGTCGGTTTACAGATTTTTGGTAGAAATAGAAAGCCATGATCTGTGCCAACTATTACATCCTTTATTCCGGCTTCGTGAAGCTTTAAGATCACATTTTTAAGTTTCTCAACAGCCATCTTGAAGTAAGCTAAAGATATGTCTGGTGTGAATCCTCCAGCTCTATCAATTTCGCGATCACCAACAATAATGTAGCGGGGTTTCTCTGTTAATCGTTTGAGGTCGTCTATTTTTCGCCTATTAATCTCGTCAAGGTCAAAGATTATAACATCAGAGCCTAACCTAGATTCAAGCCACTTATTTCTACCAAATTTTGTGGATACGTCAAATTCCTCATCGAGATATACGTGAATTTTATCTTTTTCTATACTCAACTTTAAGGCTTTACCGTTACGTGGTAATAAGCAAGCCATTCCAATCTCTGTAATAGAAGGAATCGATGCTACGACTTGTTCAACATAAACCCTAGATCCTAAGGCTGTTAATTTGCTATATAGTTCCATACAAAGGTCATATCTCAAGGCATCTATGAGTAGAACTGCAGTTTTTGCTTCAGAGCTTTTCTGGAGCACAATTTTCCAGAAATCACTCTGTTTTCTTGCTTTGGGAGGAGGCCATGTGGAGAGTTTTAATGCGGCTTCTGAAAACTTAAATGCCAACTTATTAAGCCATTCGCTGTACCTTTCGACGGCTGGTTCAATGATGAGATTGCTGATGCGTTCATCAGACGGTGTTTCTTCCGAGACGAGTTTGAGGTAGAGGTTGTCAAGTTTCCACCATCCATCATTTGCGGTATAACAATCGATGTAATATTCAATATCTTCACCTTTCATTTTCTGAAATACATTTAGTGCTTTACCGCATTCCATATAAAGATAAATAGCAAACTTTATAATCTCCCAGTATTTTGCCGTGGATGTAGCCCAAATCATTTTGCTTCGAGTTTCAGCTATGGTCTTTATATTTTCACTTTCAACTAACAGACCGTCTTTACCTCTAGCTACAATGCGTGAACAGACTTCATCAAGTAAGACTTCGTCAACATCTGCAAAGCTTTGGATGTTAATGATGCCGAATCCAGCTAGCTTTTCTTTTAAGTTATATTGCTTGGAAAGCTTCTTGGACCATTCTATGAAACTTTCTCGAAGGCGAATGTCGCTTATCCATTCACCAACAATCTTAACCCACTGGTTTCGTTTCCTTTCGTCTGGTAGAAGATGGGAGAACTCTCTTGCACCTAAGCCTCCAGACTTTGTTACAAGTTCAGAAAATAAAATTGCTGCGACTAATTTCTCTGGTGATACTGGTGTTTCTACTGATAGATTTTTAAGCTCAAGTTCATCCCTTATAATTTTTGCAAAGGATTCATGGAGCTTAAGTTTCTCTAGACGTTCCCCGTATCGTTTTGGAAACGAGACGTACTGAAGTATAGCATGCCCAATCGTGAAGTTTGATCCTAGTTCAAAAGCGATAGCAAGTAATGCTTTTATTATTTGGTCCTTCGATATTGGAAGTTGTGTTGTTTCAAGTATTTCATTCCAATGGCTTGCTAGACTTCTTCCTCCATAACCTGAAAGAAGCTGTTTAACCTCCATGTCACTCTGCAATCCAAAACGTTCTGAAAGGATTCTTTCAATTGTGTATTCAACTCTACTTCCAACTATAGTTTCATAATCTCTAATCCAGCTGGGATCTTGCGGTGCCTCAGGAACGTATATGAACCATTTTCTTTCAAGGTTTTTGTCTTCTCCATCAATTGTTGCTCTGATTTTTAGATAGCTTCCATCAAACCTAATTATAGAAACATCCTTAGGGACCGCTTCGTGAATTATATCAGAAAGGGTACCACCATCATCATACCAAGTGAGAATAGTTCGTCCATTCGTGAATGAATCCTCAATTATTTTCCTTATTTCATGGATTAATCTGTTCAACCAACTCACCTAATTCTATCAGCTGCTTTTGATAAGAGACCTAATTCTTTAAGAGGTTCGATATTGACCCTAACACCATAATCGATAACCGGCTTCCAACCTTCATCACGGACCTCTGCTATTTTTCGTTCAATCCATTTGGAATCCTTAGAGAGCTTTGTCTTAATTCGTCGGGGCTTTTGTAGCTCTGTAAGTGCTGTATCAAATTTTTCTAACTCATTTAGTTTTTCTGAGATTTGTGCATATTGTTGTTTGAGTTGCAACTCTTTCTTTCGGTCTCCTGAAGCGGCGACTAGCTCATTAGATATAAAGTCCTTTTCTCTTTGTAAGCGTTCCCTCACTTTGTGAAGGTAGAGGGCTTGAACTGTTGGTATAGTCTCTTTTGTCAACTTATGATAATAGAGAAAACATGAAAATACACCTTGATGACTACGACCACTTCCAAATTGATTGGAGGTCAGTTGCCAGAAGATTGGGCGTCTTCTATAAAGAGTGACATGAAAGTTAAAGAAGTCTTCTGCTAACCAGTCAGATAAGGTCTTACCAAGAATCTTCTCAAGTTCTTTCTCGATTTTGTCTAAGTTAGCTTTTCCAAAATCTGAAATGATTTGTTGACGGACTTGGGAAGCGAGGTAATCTGGAAACATTTCATCGAGGGGAACTATGCCGTCTTCATCGGATTCGATGGCTTTTTTTACATAATAAGAGATAAGTCTCTCAACATGCTCTCTAGTGGAAATAACATCTTTGGAAGGTCCCTCAATTTCTTCACTTAAAGCCTCTCCGCTCTCCTCTTCTAAACTTGCAATTTTTTGAAGTGTAAGCTCTCGTTCAATCAAAGCCTTATCTTCATCAGATATTCCATAGATACTATATACGTCTTCATCGATGTCCTTTTGAATTTCCTCTATTCTTTTGTTTAGCATAAGTTGCTGCTTTACACATAACTCAGCTAGCGTTTTGAGTGATATTTCTTGTGATCTTTTAAGGGACCGAATTTGCTTAGCGCTAGGCCAATCTGACCATTCAAATTGCTTCGCTAGTGGATGTTGAGTAACAGGTTTCTCAACTGCATTAAAGCCATACAACACTTGTAGAATCCAAGGTTTTATGAATAATGTTGATACTTCTTCTCCAGTTGTCCATTCCCTCAGGAGATTGTGAGCTTCATGAGCCAAAAAATCTAATTTTTTAACCCTAGGGTCTAATAGATCTAAAGATGCTATGGGGAAAGATGCCGTAGAGCCGGTTCCGGTCATCTTATCAGGCGTAACTAATCGTGAAAGATAGTAAATAAGCTTTGAACAACAGATGGCTAAAAGTGCCCACCTTTTTTCATTTTCTATTAGTACCCCCTGTGCTGCTACCCCAAAGATCGAACCTTGTGGAAGTATCCTGAAAGGAATGCGCCCAATTGATTTAACTTTGTTCAATTGGCTTCTTTGAAGACTCACACTCCATGACAAACCTCCTCTAAAGAAAAAGTCGATATTTTGAGCACGCGACATCAATTTACCAGTAGGAGAGCGATAGTTACGCAACTCTTCTCCATCGTTCTCCCAATTAACAAGTGATTGGACGTCTGCAAAATAATAATAGAGATAAACATCATTAGCGTAGGGAACCCATTTCTTACGCTGTGATGTTTCTTGTCGATTTGTTGCGATTAAAGTAGTCGGTACTTCCCACCATAACCTAGTAAATCGAATGTCATCACCCGTCGCGAGTCCTTGCTTAACATCCGCAATCTTAGGTTGGTCCTGCCTTCTCGCAAGGTCTCGATCAAGTGGCGGATATTTGCTGAATATACTCCTGATTGTTGCAGAAGACCAATACGAGTACGGCATACTTGGAATTTTTGCCAGCTCCGCCATTGGTATTTCGAATAGTAAACGATGTGCTTTACCACTCCTCATTGCCTCTATAACTTCTTCCCATGCACCTTTCTTTTCTGGTTCGTTGGCGTATTCTATCAACCGAATAAAAATAGTCTTTTGTTGTTTTTCGCCATGACCTTTCTGCGCCGTAAAAGCAGCCCATCTAGCTATTGCTACATCTAAAACACCAAAGCCCAGATCCCACACTAATTGAAGAGGCGCTCTTTCTTTAAAAAGAACTTGTCTAACCCACTGATACCATCTGAGAAACATGAATGTCCTACCAGTAATAGCACCAACATAACCTCTATCTTGAGCCAAGTCTATTGTTTGTTCAATGAATGCTGCATAATAGTCAAAGTGAGTTTTTGGGTAATACTTCCTAAGATACTCCTTTGTCTTAGCTGGCATATCACCATATGGTGGATTCATTAGGACGACATCGTATTTTTCTGAAAGTAAAGCTAGTAAACCGACGGATTTTTCAACTTCTGTTGCGAAAAGAAGTCTTCCCATGTCTTGAGCTTCGATAGCTTCTTGCTCAAATTCGCGCAGCTCTCCAAGCATTTCCTCAATAGTTCTTTCTTTTGGAATCACCATCATAAAATTCGGCTTAGAACTTGTAGATGGTTCAACAAGAAACTTAGTTTGACCTACTAAACCCTTCCTACTTAATTGGGTTTGACCATAAAGAGCAAATCTTGCTTGCTTCTCTCCAAGTTTTCGCTCTTTAAACAATCGCTCAAAAGGCTGACGAACTTTAAGAAGACTGCCTATCTCATATGTATAGCCGAGATCTTCAAAAAGCCTTTCAAATATCCTTTGTAGATCTGGGTCGTCCCTAAACCTATGAAGAAATTCCCTGCGCTTCCCGCTATCTGAAATACGAATATCGGCACAAACAAGATTCATCTTCCTAATTTTTAAAGAGGGATTGTAAAATTTCGCTTTCAAGTAAAGAGATAGAGCTGCAAGTTGAACCGAGTAAAGATCTATATCTATTCCAAAGAGATTATTTTCTAAAATTAAAGACGGTATTTCAGAAGTAGGAGTATTAGGTTCATCATCTTGGTACATTTGATATAGGACATCAAAAGCATAAACAAGAAAATGACCACTTCCGCAAGCAGGGTCCAAAACTTTAATTTCTCTAACTTTTTTAACCTCTCTTTTATTTTGCCCATTTTTTGATGGAACTAAATAAGTACAAAATTCACCAAGCTTTGATCCTGGATGCATTTCTAACCACAAGCGCCCTAAAGTGTTGTCGACAAGAGCCTTTACTATCCAGTGGGGAGTGTAAAATTGATTAATTATTGGAATATCATCAGGTGTTGGTTTACGTCTAGATTGCCTATACTCCCTTCTGGCATCTTCATTATAATACTGATATATCCAACCTATAATATCGTCTTCTTTCCAGTCTTGCTCAGTTACCTCTTCTGTCAGGAGTCGGATAATCTCTCGTAGGGTGGTGGTTTCGGGAAATACAAGGCTATATTCATTCTCCGGGTCAAACAGAACTTTGATCTCATTGCTTACTTCCCTAAAAGCCTCAAGTAAGCATTCTTTAAGGGATTGGTCAGAAGTTAATCGTGGATTTGATTCCACAATGTTGCGTTCTCTTAAACTTCTACCACCATACTGGGGACGCCTAATAATTGTCTCAGTTATGAGTTTTCTTACTTCCATTGCTCTTAGTGCTGCGAGCCTATTTAAGTAAGTGAAGCTTACATGACGAATATAGCGCTGTACAGCCTGTTTAGTTGTCAAGCCACCTGCTTTTTCCTTTTCAATAGCTTCTTCAAGCTTTTTCCTTATTTCAAGATCTTCCTTCGCCAAATGAGAAAGCTGATATCTGTCAAGAAATGTACCGTCTTCTTCTATGCCGAAATAACGCAGTCTTCTTACTATTTCAGCGTCCAAAAGCTTTCTACACTGGTTTATAACTCTACGAAGATTATTTCTGCGATTTTTGTCGATTTTCCCTCACCTCCACAGCAACTTTTACGGTTTTTCCCTGAGCAACAGCCTTTCTTGATGTGTCCTTCACCTTTTCAGCCACCGTAGCAATCTGGTTCAATTTCGTTATAGTTTCCTCAAAACCTGAAACTGTCACAGGCTTTCTTTTTGCTTGAAGTTTATCCAGCGCACCTTCGATCTCCAGTCGCCTTTTTTCTACGATACTAATGTGCCAAGATAGCCTGTCCAAGGATGAGCCACATTTCCTACAAGCGAAACGCTCATCGAAACCAGATACCTCAGAACAATCAATCTCTAACAAAGGACGCAGGTGACTTGTCTTTTCCTCTGCTGATAACCCATGCAAAGCAGCATGGCTTTTCAATTGCTGAATTGCTTCTTGAATAAGTTCGTGGCGCTGGTTGTGAAGAGATAAATATTCCTCTTCGTAACCTTTTTTAAGCTTTTCAAACGTGCCCCTAATCGTTGTCCAGCGATCTAGGAAATCCTCTGCTGCCAAACAATCCCTAAGTGATTCAGTTTGCCTCACAATATCAGGTTTGGTAGATTTAAGAAGAGTTGAAAGCTGAAACGCTATTTCTCGGCTGAATGTTGAAACCTTTTGGTATTCGGAAAAGTCGAATTGTTTGAGCCTTTTCAAGGTCTTAAGATTATACTTGAATTCATTTAGTTGTTCTTCCTTCTCACAGCATTCTAGAAAGTTGAGAATCCGTTTAACTCGGGTATCTGCTTTTATTTGAGACAATGTCTTTTCGAGATTCTTTAGGATAGGCGCAGAAGGTAAGTTGATTAACTCTGCTTTCGACAACAATGATGAACATTCTACGGTTGCTGTTTCTACTTCAGAGCTTAATAAGTCATCGATTTCATCTATCGTCGGGCCCGCCTTCCTCCCAAAAATATCAGAAATAAGCTTAAGCGCCAAGTCCCTCTGTTTCGGTGTTATTACTGCCCCCCCAATTTCAAAAAGCGTTTTGTTAAAAACTCTTGTATTTGTAAAAACTTCATGTGAACCTGCTTCACTCACCGAAGTATATGGCTTATTGCCGAAGATTGCTGTTATAGAACCATTTCTGAAAAGTGTTGCAAGAGTGAGCCTAACGATCCCCCCTTCCCAACCATATGTTGGTGATGCAAAGTACTCAAGTATGGCAGCTCCCCGTCTTTCATCAACCTTTCTGCTTTTGAGGTATTCTAAGATTCGTGAAGCCACAGGTCTATCCGTTAGAATGTTATTATATTCATCTACGAGTTGAAGATTTTTATAGATTTGTGGAAGCGAACCTCCACGCCACTTTAGGATAGCAATTATATCTTGGGGGTCCTTTTCAAGCCTAAAAGGTGCAAGTTCAAAGTCTGGGAAAACTTCCTTTACTGCACGCTCAACATAAATCCTGAAAATCTCTTCCACCTTTCGTTTTCCATCAAGCAACGTTTCATCACCATTGTAGATTAGGAAGCTTCTTGTTAATGTTTGCTCAAAAACATGTGGCAACTCGTCTTCTTTTAATAGGTGAAGCTTAGACCTTTGTTCTTCAACTATCGATCTATCAGCATGCGAGAGTGGCTTAAACTCTCCTAGCACTTTCTCGGTGCAAACAGCCCTTTCAAGCATCTCATCCCAAGCATCACTAGACTCACATACCCAGTAAATGACCTTGCTATCCCGCAGACTTTCTCGCTTAAGGCGTTGAATTAATTCTTTATCATAAGTTTGTAACGGAGAAAAAATATGAAGTTGTATATGCCCTTTTGCTGATATGTCCTTATCGTCTGCTAAAATATAAATATCGAAAGGTACGCCTTTATAGACAAATTTATTGAACTTCCACTGCTCCTTCACAAGCTTTTCTATTATGCTGTGTGAGAGTTGCCTTTTCTTTATTGGTATATCTTCTTCGCTTCTTTTTTCCTTAACTAATTTCTCGAAAGAGCGTTCGAATTCAGAGAGAAGCCTATATGTACCCTGTTTTTCAGCAACCCATAAGCCTTCTATGAGGGTTTTCAAGCATTCTCTTATGCTGTTTTCCAAAACATTTATATCCGCGCCTAGCTGTGGATAAAGCACAGCAGCTATGTTCTCAACAGTACATGGAATCCATTCCACGTTTTGTAACAAAAATAAAACTTTAGCTACTGATGCAACTTCAATTTCGCCACGCTTTCCTAGTTTAGAGATACGCTCAATTGCTGCCTCTTCTGAGGAACTTATTGCTTTGAGCTCCTCCTCAAGTACATCATAAATCATGTCAAAGGTTACAAGGTAGCCAACTGGCATATAGGCTAGTCCTTTGCGATTCTTGATACCAGACATTATAGCATTGACTGCAGTCAATGCTGTCCTTTCCCGCCCCGTAATCTTTGCTCCCCTACCACGTAAAATGTTAAATATCTCTTGCATCAACCTGATGTGAAAGGGCATAAACGGATAAGATTCTATGAATAAACTCTCATCACGTTCAAAAAGAGAACCATAGTCCCTTTTCACACCCTTCAACATAGCTGATGTCCAAAGAGTACCCTTATAATTCTTATAAGCTTCCCGAAGAATCCCCAGTGTCTTGGGATCAGCCTTTTTTTCAAGCATACGTTTTTTAGTTACAGTGTCTATATTTTCTGGTGTGAGCTGGAGTTGCTTTTGAAAACGGTCTCTCAACCTCGCAATGTCTGGTGTATGAGGAACTCTGCTGAGTACATCTTCTAAAGCCTCTTGCGCTGTCACGAAAAGCCAAATTTTTCCTTGACCCGACTTACTGACCTCCTCGGCCAGAATATTTAAATCCGCAAGCCGTTCAGGTCGGTCCAAATATTGGCCTGCCTCATCCAAGAGTATGACAATTCGTCCTTTACTTGGATCAAGTTCTTCAGCTTTTTCTAGTAATCTCCTGACAAGGAAGCTTGGGGTTATTTCTAAACTTTTCTCCACATCCTCAATGCTTTTTGTCGCATCCTCTCTCGTTGGGTAGCTTTCACTATCTAGTTTGCAAAGTGCTCGAGCTAATACGGGCCTAGCCCTAAGAACTATTTCTCTAACATCCTCCCAATTTTTTCCTTCCGTTTGTGCGATTAATTCTAGGAAGTCTTTTTTCAACCCCCTCTGTTGAATTGTCCTCTCTATCTCAGCAATCCAAGGTATTTTTGAAAGACCTGACACCCTAAGTAATTCAGTATAGACTATTCTCGTTATACTTGGTTCTCTCGCTACGTCAAGGTCCAACAAATTGATGAAAAGGGGAATCGTTTTCAGCTCCTTATATAGTATGGTCGCATGAGCTTTGAGCCCATGTTTATTTAAGAAGAAATTTCCAGCCTCAATCTTCTCTCCACTCTTCAGGGCTAGTTCCAAATTGCCTAGAATATAGCCGAGCAATTTAAGAAAAATACTCTTTCCTGAGCCGAAAAATCCTGTTATCCAACAACAAACATTCTCTACAGCGCCTCTGCGACTTTCAATGAAAAGATCAAGTATATCTCTCAAGTCTTGTTGGATATACTCTGTCACTACATATTCATCAAGTTCTTCGTAGACTATCTCTGGATTATGCTCTCTTACACTTGCCACAGGACGAATTTTACGTGTTGGGTCCCTTTCAAATAAGTCTCCTATCAACACCATCTTTTTCACCTATACGGTTTGCCATCTATAGTAGTACGTATTACCTTCTTTGCTTTTATGCCAAAGCATCTCACCCTCTTTATTTCCGGGATAGGGTATCACAAGAACACAATTGATTACACTATCTATCTTTTGAAGGATATGAGATGCTCTAACAAAAGGGAACAAAGAGCCTATGCGAAGTAATACCGCGCAATGCTTGCGATCCCTATCCTTCAAATGATCAATAAGCCTTTTACTGATCTCTTGTGGGAGATTGTTTCTTAGATCGAGGTCGAAAGTTTCTCTATCCAAACTCTCTCTTTTTAGTACCTCTTCACTCAACAGGTCGAGGTCCCATAGTGATTCGATAAGTAGCCGAGAAAGATAAATACATTCGGCAGAGAATCCTTTAGCTTTAATTCTCATCACTAAATTCTGAAACTCTTTAATGCATGTTTGTTCGATGCCATCACCAGGACCGTATAAAAAGCGGAAAAATGGCAAGTCCACAATGACGTACTCTCCCTTTAAGGTAGCGAATACACGCCTTTCCAACTCAGCGAACCTTTGCTCATCCCAACCCATTTAACCACTCCTCCAACGATCTATACGAAGACGTGAGCTCCATAATTTCACCAGCTCTTAAAAAACGTATCCACCCGTGTTTTTGAGACTCGTTCATAAGGATATTTTTTTCGTTAGGACTTAATAGAAATATATCCCATATCTTGTTCTCTATAATATTTTTTGTAGGTAGCTTTTTTTCAATTAAATGTAAGAGAAAGAATGTAAAGGCTTCTACTCTTATTGATGGTTTGGTTAGATTTTTTGAAGGTGCGGGTTCCATGAAGCCATGATCCCTCAGAACTGAGAGGAAACCTCGACTCCACCTCCTAAGCAAATATTCAGACCACCGGCTTAATTCTGGGTGAGTTTTTTTCTCCACCATAAGAAAATCATAGACATCATATGCTGATAATTTGTGCTCAGAGGAGATAATACGTGGTTTTACAAGGTGTAGAAGTAATTGTTTTACCAAAGCATCTGTTTCGCAAAGGTAAACTAAAAGGATTTGAGACTTAGCAACTAAGGAAATTTCTTTTGATAATGCCTTTGCCACAAGTTCGGCTCGCGGTAAATTTGGATTATAAAAACTAAATAATCTATACCTTACAGCTTGAAGAATACAACTTACGGTGTGTGAAGAACTCTTCTTTAAAATATTTTCTGTAAGAGCTAAACTTTTGACTTTATTCCAATCATTCAAGCATACATATTCCTTCAAAAGGGCAATCGTTTCTGGAATTACTGAGCCAACTCGCTGAAGGTTTGCTCTATATATTTTACGAGTTGCAGCAGAAGTTTCAACGTACTTTCCCTCTTTTTTACTCAGCCGTATCACCTCTCAGATTTGTTAAAATAAACTTTGGCAGTGCGATATTCTTCGACTTAACATAACCTTGGTTTTCTAAAGCCTTAAGATAGCCAGCCAGAAAAGTTCGATTAACGTCTAGTTGCTCGGTGAGTTGCTTAACGGTTTGCCCAAAATCTTGTTCTAAAAGTTGCATTAACCTCGGAGTTAGGCTGTCGTAATTCTTCGGCATTCACTCTCAAGATAATATAGGCGCTCTCTTTTTAAATAAGTTGCTTTAGCTTGTGGTTATAGGCCAATAGAGCTTTGCTGGATGACTTGGCTCATTCAGCCTGAGGGAAAAATGATGAGAATGGAAAAATATTCGAAAATCCTTCCTAAGATTTAAAGTGGTAGTATGAGTTTAAGTGAAATCTTTCCTTCATATCCTATACAACTTTTAATAAAATTCCCCTCGGAACTATTTCACTTATTACAACACCATTCACTACAAAGTTATTGCTAAAACTCAGGGTTAATTGGGGTGTGTTCTTCCAATACTTGGAGAATAAAGCTCAAGAGATAATTTCTACAGTAGAAGTGGATGGTTCCAACATCAGAGAAGTATATAATGAGATTGTAAATAATTACTTTAAACTGGTACCGTTTATTCCGAACCCCGAGATGGCCAAGAAGAGCAGAACATTCGGCTTTCTCTATTACCTCTTAAGCAAACTATAAAGAGTATTATAGAAGCAACAGAATTAGAAGGCATAAAATTATGGATACTTCAGCTCGAATCTGATTTCTATGGAATCGAAAAGTGTCTCGAAAACCTAGATATTTTATCTTGTTATTTTTACTTAAGGAACGCGCTAGAAAATCTCATTAAGCTAGTGGTCTATAACGACATAGCTAAAAACTTCAATATTTACGATGAAATGTCACAAGTTTTTTTCTTTTATGAAAAGGTGACGAAAGAAAGATGTTACAGCATTCAACAACTAAAAAGTAAGTATGTGAAGAAAATCACAAGCAATTATAACAATAGACTAATAGAAGAATCCTATCAAAAGTACAGAGAGTTATTGGAACTACTGGAGTCCAAGAGCGACATTAAAGATAGTGCTTTGGAGCCCAATAAAAATCCACGTTGCTTCATTGTTATAGAAGTTGAAAATAAAAACTCTAGGAAACATAGGCTTGGGAGCCTAGTGAATGCCTCTGCATTAGGTAAGACAGGGATAATAGTGGCCTCTAGCGATCGAGTATTCACCTCATTTGTAAAGATTAGAAAGTATCTCGCATTTCTTAATCAAGCTCAGAAAAATCGAAGAAGGTGCTACTTTAAAGGAATATGAACACCTATTGCCTAGTGGTCGGATTGACTTTTATCTGGAAGATAGAAATGGATCAAGCCTTTTTGTTGAAGTTGAATGGGCAGGTCTTAATTATCGTCAAATTTTGGGATACGCCGCTAGTATTAAGAATCGTGAAACTGGCAGAAATTATCGGATTATGTGGCTAATACCAGAAGATTTAAAGAACTCCGGAGTATTACTCGCGGACGCATTGCTTAGATCAATGATTGAAGAGTTCCAAATTAAGCCATCAGAGTTGGTCACGTGGTGTATCAGTCACTTCATAAGCTACGACTTCCAGATGGTTATCAACTTCTGCCCAAAATAAAGGATGACGAACAATTTATCATCAGGAATGCTTTCATGGAAGCCTAAAACCAAAAATGCACGATGAACTTTTTCAAGTATAAAAGTGCTTGACCTATCCCGCTATAGTAATAAAAAAGATATAAGTAATTATTTTTATTATGTTAATAGGTTGAAAAATCGGAGTTGGTATAATGCTTTCACATTGGTATGAAGAAATGGAGGAATTAAGAGAGAGTATAACTAAGACCAAACAGAGGATGAGCGAAGAATTGCTTGAACTCAAACGCCAAGGACGGGATGTTAATGACCCGGAGAAAGTAAAAGTCTTGTTGGATCAACATGAAAGAATCATTTACGAGATTCTGCCAACGTAACCTTAATTTTCCGACACCCTAAAATTATATTTAACGAAAAGATAGAAGATAGAGGGAAAATCAAGTCCCGACAGTTACTATGGGAAGATTTTAAGGCTTCAAGCCCCTAAGAGCTACCAGAACCTGTTTTTAGAACCTTTTGTAAAGGCTTTCTATGGCTTCTCAAACACAATTGACACAAACACAATTGAGTCAAATTGGGTTGACACAAATTGACTCAATAGTATACATATATGTAGCATTTGACACAAATTGAGGTCAATTGTGTTTTGAGTCAAAAAATTGTGTCTTTTGTGTCCAAATTGAGTTTTGTGTCCCAGCCAACACAAAGGTCAAAATGACACAATTCCACTCAATTGAGTCAACACAAATTGACTCAAAATTGACTCAAATGGCAGAACACAAACACAAATTCGACACAAATTGACTCAATTGAGTCGACACAAACACAACACAAATTGAGTTTTAGGAACACAAATTGACTCAAATTTTGACTCAAAAAATTGTGTTTGAGGAAAACAATTTGCACGCAAAATTGACACAATTATTTTGAGGCCGTGCATGCCTATTCAAAAGGCTTTCTATGGCTTCCGCTTCGCATGCTAGCACGCTTGAAGCGATGCTATGCATAAAGCATGCATGAAGCAATACTAAGCGTATATATGCGCACGCTTGCTAGCATAAAGCATGCTTAAGCGACGCTAGGCATGAAGCATGCTTGCCAAGCATGCTTGAAGCGGGACGAAGCGGTGAAGCACAAGCGCAGATACGCTTCACGCTTAGATACGCTTCCTTTACGCTTCGCCGCTCGCTTAACCACGCTTCCATACGCTTAAGCGAGTCCGCTTCATCGCATCGCTTGAAGCGATGCATGCATCGCTTGGCACGCTTCAGCCACGCTTCATCGCTTCGCTTGAAGCATGCTTGAGAATGCTTTACTAATTGCTGCGAGGCAAACCAATACCGAAGGCCTTCTATGGCTGCAAAAAGGTTTCTGAGGGGGCAAACGCAGGCCCAACCCAAACAACCCAAATTTTGCCCTTCTGTGAAAGATTTCATATAAATATTTAAATACCATCAACCGCAAACAGCTTTGGGCATCCAAACCTATTGAGACGTTATTGGTAGGAATAGTATGTGAATGAATTATTTCAAAAGGCTTCTGGCGATTTCTCCCACAAATTCCCTTTTTTCCTATACAGGTCATTAAAGCTGCTACACAACACGGCAACAGAAATAGCATATAGGCACCTACAAAGAATGGTTGAAAAGGTTGAAGTTGAAGAAAGATTTGAATGGGTTAAAAACGTCTTACTCGGACCTGAAGAAGTGAGGAAAGGCGTTGCAGCGCTAATAGTAGATTTTATCGCATCAGATGAGAGTTCACCATTTTATGATCGCATTAGGTATACGGAATGGAAAGAAAAAACATTTGGTATGATGGAACCTGAGAGAGTAGCGTCATTGCTTATAGATTATTGGAGTGCGATCAGAGACTTATACCCGTCTTGTTTCAGACAAGGGATAACAATCGAAGATTATGGCAAATATACATAATTACACATCCAATATAACTAGGGCTCCATTTGAAATGTTCAGCTAACCCTGTTGTTGTCAAAGGAATCTTAATTTCCCTTATCTTGGTAATGTTACCGACCCAACGATTAATAAAGAAGATAACCATAAAGGAGTTTATGAGTTTGAGAGGATGCTTGAGAGAGGTATTTAAAAATGACGTTAGAAGAAATTTTGATTAATTTTGGTGCAACTTTTATAAGCGTATTCTTAGCTTTTGGTCTAAGCCTTTGGTATGATCGTAAAAAGAAACGTAAAGAGGAAATAACAATGAGGCTCAGAATTCTTGAAGCAATCAGGACAGAATTAGACTTAAACTTACAACAGCTAGGAAAAGAAAATGAGGAAAATGTAATTAAAATTGGCAGATTCACAACTATTGCATTAGATAGTGCAGTTGGTGGAGGCTACTTTTCTTTACTTGACTCTGAAACCCAAGGAAGAGTATCTAGAATTTACAATAGTTTTCGAATAGCTCAAATGTGGCTTGATAAAATACTTTCTATGGTTGCATCTGCAGATATGGCTATGACTGATGCTGAGCATAATTTACGTGAATTCCAAGGAATGTTATATGAGGTATTAAAATTCCTTAGAAAAGATGTACCCGACGTCATGATAATTCTAGAACAAAAAATCCTAGAAAATAAACATGAGCTAAACTAAATTTTCACGCTATGCCCTTCGCAGGAGGAGCATTCAAAGAGTTTGCCAGTGATCACGTGTATTTCATCCTAAAATCTCGAGGATGGGCTCTATTAGTGTGGATATGGTGTTTGCCTCGCTCATTTGAGGGTGTTTATCTATCTGCCCAGTTGCGCGCAAGCGCAACGCTTAAAGCATTTAAATATGAGGTACCATTTTATTAGCCATTTCCTCGTAAAGATTCAAGAATGACTGTTTCTGTTTTTCACGTAACTTACGTAAATCGATAACTGGGAGAACCCATAACCCGCTACCATCCTCTTTATCACCCTTCTTAAATTGGATAAACGGTCCTTCTGTTACTTCTGCTACGGATAGAAGGAGTAACAGACCAAAAGTAGAGTTCAACCATAATGCCAAGATTTTAGCATCTTCTTCATTCCTCGCTATTACACTCCACCACATACTTGACACAACCGGCTCAGAAACAATTATCGACAAAGTCCTATTTGTGTAAGTCGAGCTCTATAAGCGATTAAAAGGCCACTCCTCTTTTCCCATATTTTTCTAGCAGCATTAACATTTTTTTGGTTTAAGGTTTGTGTTGGGCTTTTGAGCAATGGTTGTCACTTCTTCGGAACGTTGACCCCAAAATCCCTTATAAATGCCAAGCTTATCCATTTCAAAAGTTTTGGATACCTGCCCGCAGTCAACACCTATATCGCCAACTATATCTGATAAAGGCGCTAAAGGGATGTTTTTCGGCACTATTCCCTCTTTCGGTAAATAGAGAACGCCTTTTCTAAGAAGTGAAGTGATACGATTTAACTCCGCTTGAGCAAAGAAAGAAACATACTCGAACTGATTTTCATCAAGAAATGCAGAGTAGGATTCTCCAATTTTCTTTCCCCGCAGTCTAATAGCAAAAAAGGATGCATTGGAATTGTGAATAATTTGGGCGTTCGCCACTTTACTCAAAACGTGAACCCTAACTAGCAACCTGACTCAAAATGAATCTTATACTGAACTTTTTTCTTCAATAACCTTTTACTTAAGCCTTTCTCTCACTTAATTTAAAGGCGAATTGCTGTGACAAATGATGAAAAGATGGGTGAGGAACTTAGAAGGGCGTTACGAGTTTTTTATATACAAACATTATAGTGTATAAATAAAGAAGAGGCGTTCTAGATGCCTGAAAGGAAACTCCAGAAAGAATGTATAAAGAATATTGGTTTGACAGCATTCATAAATCAATCCAAAATCTATTATCGTGCTAATAAAAAAGTCAATATAAATGAAAAGTTGAGTTTCCTATGCCTTATAAAAAACGGTTCAGATACCGCTGAATCTGTTAAGGGAGAGCACAATATGAAATTGAAATTCGTTAAAGAGATTTCAGACCTAAAGTTAGCGCGCGCCTCCAATCGCAACCTGAGGCTAAGCTTTAAACCCACTAATAACTTAAACAATAAAGGATTGAGAATGGGTTCAAAGAATACATTCGTAAGCGAATTTATGATTATCAGCTTTTCCCATGCAACCAAAGTTATTGGAGGCTATTAGTTGAGCTCTATCAAACAGGAGGTTAGACAGCTGAGAAACGGTCTCCTTCGACTGGAACAAGCCATTGGTAGATTTGAGAAAATTGAAGAAACAGCTAACCCATACGACCTAGAAACTCTTCTTCAAAACATTAAGACGCTTGCTGAAAAGGCTGATACAAAAACTCTAAGGGAATCTATAAGTTCATGGTTGAACAAAAAACATCAGGAAAAAGAGAGACTTAAAAAAGATTTCGAGGCAAAATTTGCTTATGAGCTTGAAACTGCCCTAAAAGATAAGGGCTTTCTTCTTAAAGGTTCCTATCCGACACTGCGAACGAAAATCTTTACGCTGAAGCTCGACTTTCGCAAGCAAGCCATGACGATATGGTATGGCCCAGAACAGGAGTGTATGGGGAAAGAAAGGCTCGACCCCAAACGGATAGCGAGAAAAATCGAATCGATATACAATGGGCTGAGCAAAAGAACTTTTGACGAACGTCAATTCTTGGAAAAGGTCTACAACGCGTATCAACGCTTACTTAGGTGGAAGGGGTGGCAACAGGGGGTTAAGGTGCCCATCGTAGATGTCCTTGGAGAACTCGCCTTCTTGATGCAAGGCACAGACTTTAGAATTAATCCTTCACGAGACCGATATAGAAGCTACAGTAGAGCACATTTCAGCTACGACCTGTACCGTCTCAGCCAGAGGAGCTACAAAGACAGGGCGCTAGAACTCGAAATGGCTACAATGGCAATGTCGAAAAGTCGAGCTAACTATCTCTGGATTCCTGACAACGAAGAGGGAGACGGGCATATTTACTCTTCGTTAAGCTTCAGGGAGGTGAAACCTTGACTGAACTCACACCAAATCTAGCTAGAAACATTATTGAAAGGGCTCACATGGGCAACCCCCCGATCCACGGGATTGAGCATTATACAGCTGGATTAGACCCTTACCTCAACGTAATCGAAAAGGAGTACCTTCAGACTTACATTAAAGATGGGGGCTCAACCTTCAAAGCCGTAATAGCTGGTTATGGAGAAGGCAAAACCCACCTACTATTTAGTGTGCAAAACCTAGCGTGGAAACATAACTATGCATCAAGCTATGTCATGTTGTCACCTGTTGAAACACCGTTCCACGATCCAGAGCGCGTCTACCGGGCACTTGTAAAAAACCTCGCATATCCACCTGAAGGAGAGAAGAACCCAATAATCGGTATCGAGAACTTCATTCGGCACTGGTATGTTCAGAAAAAAGCCGAGTTCGCCATGTTAGAGGAGAGAGAACAAGTCCAAGCCCTAATGGACTATGCCAATAGCATCTCTGGATTCGAAAATGTAAGCTTCGCCCGGGCTGTGAGACAAGCGTTTATCAGCTTGGTCATCGGACACGACGCGGACTTCGAAGACATAATGGTCTGGCTAAAGGGAGAAGGTTATGACAGAAAAACTCATTCTAAACATGGAATCATGCATAAAGTGGATAAGAGCCAGGCTTTTCCTCTAATAAGATCAGTCTCTCAATGGGTTAGCTGGGTAGGCTATTCAGGGCTACTGATTCTGTTTGATGAAGCTGAGCAAGTTCCAAGCTTCAGCACGAAACAAAAAGAGATACTGCTCAGCAACCTTCGTCAACTGATCGATGAATGTGGGGATAGCTTCAAACATGTTTTCATCATGTACTCGTTTCCTGATGAACAGTTCTTGATGAGCCGTGGCGTTGTGTATGAAGCTCTTAAGCAAAGATTGGACACGATCTTCGGGTTTGTAAACCCAACAGGTGTTAAGATAAGACTTGACGAGTTACCAATGGATCCAAAGCAAATTCTAGTAGAGATAGGGACTAAACTTGCAAGAATATATGAAGTCGCTTACAACCATAAATTTGAAACCTCTAAAACTGACCAAACAGTTCGAAATATCGCAGATGTTTGCATCAAAAGAAAGATAGCAGGGGCTCATAGGAGACTTTTTGTTCGAAGTTTGATCACCGCCTTACACCAAATGAAAAGCAACCCTGCCATCATGATAGACTTGGAAAAAGCTGAAGAGATTGTGTCAGGGGTACCCCGATGAATGAGAAGGTTAAGCATTCAAGATGGGGCGAAGGGATTGTTATCGCTGAACGGTATAACGGTCTAGAACTGCTTGTTCGTTTCGATAAAGGCTTTAGACTTTGGATGAAGCAAAACGAACTAAAATTCTTGACTAGACCCCCACAGAAAGTTATGGCAGTCCCCATAAGTGTACCGCCAAAACCCCCAGAAGAAGAACAAATTGCTAGAATAATGATCGAATCTTTAAGGCTTGGTGTAGTCCCGACCAAATACATTCACAGGTTCACGTTTGGTCGTGAACGTGAAGTTAAACAGTTACAAGAATGGTTAAAGACTGAAGGTGGAGTTTTACATATCATTGGCCAATACGGCAGTGGAAAAACACATTTGCTCAAAATTCTATATAGCATGTGTCTTGAGCTAGGATACGCGGTAGCGTTTGTTGGACTCGATCCGACGGAAACGCCTTTCCACCGACCGAAAAAAGTCTACTCGAAGATAATTGAAACTTTTCGTTTCAGGGATGGAGACAACCTCAAAGGTTTCAGAGAGTTTCTGAAAAGCCTTGGGCAAAACGAAACTCTCTCTCGTTCTCTAGACGACCACATCTATTTAGGACAGGTGATACGGAGAGTATCCAGATACTCTTCGTCTTTTGATGGTGACCCTGAAATAGTAGAACTTTACTTTAACTGGCTTGAAGGCAAGACTTACAGCTGTTTTTTTAGCCCTGGGCTTTACGACGACGGAAAAGCGGCGAACATTTATTGCAATATTTTAAGCGGAATATCAACTGCAGCCAAAAGATGCGGGCTGAAAGGATTAACCGTCATATTTGATGAAACCGAAAATGTCCAAGCACCATGGCTCTACACATACCAAAAGGACAGGGCTGCAAACTTTCTTAAGGGCATGACATTGTTAGCGAAAAACGATCAAAGACTTGTCAAGGAACCAGTTGAGCGCGCGCGCGACCACTATCCGGCCAACCAGTTTTCCACTCTATGGTTGAGGTTATCGCCTTTGCATTACTCATCCTCTTACCATTATTCGTTAGTTGGGACCCAAACAGGCCTAACTTATCATAGCTGGGCAAGTCACGTTAGATATGCGTATTGCCAGCCGTCTCACATGAAAATCGTATTCGCATTCACTCCAACTCCACACTCTATGGGTGAAAAAGAAGAAACTGCAATCTATCTCAGCCCACTCACTGAAGAATCAAAACTTAAAATCACCGAGGAACTAGCTCGCTTGTACAGCAAGGCATACTCGTTCTCCATTAAGAGAGAATTGGTGACCGAAATTTTCGAGAAGGCCAAAAGTGTCTCTCTTCTCAGACTCTTCATCAAAGGTGTTATTGAAATATTAGACTTCGTTCGGTACTATCCGCACAAGTCAATGGATGATCTGTGAAATGTCAACAAACGCTGATAGGGTTTTAAGCATTAAAAGGCGGCTCAGAAGGACCTGGAACTATTTCTTTCAGAGATTTGGCAATCTCTTACCTATCCAACTCGTTGTTATACCAAAGGTTCTTGAAGGCAAAAACCTTGTAGTTTGCTCGCCAACTGCAAGTGGAAAGACAGAAGCCATTGTCGCTCCGGTTGCGGAAAGACTACTTGCGGATGGACTAAATGGGCTTGCAGTCCTCTACGTTACGCCGACTCGAGCCCTAGCCAACGACTTATATGTAAGGCTGAACGAACCGCTCAGCGATTTAGGAATTTCTTTAAAAGTTAAGACTGGGGATAAGCCATACTTTGACCCTAGAGATCCCGAAGATTTCGTCATAACAACTCCAGAATCGTTTGACTCTCTCCTCTGCAGGCACCCTGATGTCTTCAAGAACTTAAAAGTCATCATTATTGATGAACTACACTTGTTAGATGGTAATTATAGAGGGGACCAGCTCAGAGTATTACTTGAAAGACTTCGTAAGAAAGGGTTGCAAACCAACTACCACATACTGTCAGCCACTTTAGCAAATCCTGAAAAAACTGCAAGCAGGTACTGTAGCGACTTTGAAGTCGTCCAGATGACAGGTCAGCGAGAAATTCTTTATGAACTTATAGAAGCTTCGAACATTGTTGATGGTTTATCCAGAGTCTTGTCCGCTCTAAGTAAACGAGGCGCATATAAGGCTCTGTTCTTCTGCAATAGCCGGCGAGATACGGAGTTTATTGGCCAACAACTTATGAAAATGCTCCGAGACACTGACCTCGACAACAGAGTGGGCATCCATCACGGTAGCCTGAGCCGAAGGCAACGACTTGATATTGAGCAAGCCATGAGAGAAGAGAAGTGTTTCTACTGTGTCTCTACGCCAACTCTTGAGATAGGCATAGACATAGGTGATATCGATGCTGTCGTGCTTGTACACCCTCCGTTCACCATTTCCTCCTTACTTCAGCGTGTGGGCAGAGGAAATCGACAGAAAAATTATATTCTCGCCTATGGCCTCTACTCGGATGCAGACGAGTGCCGTTTGTTTAAGCAAATGTTTACCGCAGCGCAAAAAGGTGAAATCAAAGTTACAGAGTACCTTCCATCAATTTCTGTCATTGTTCAGCAGTCCTTTTCTATGCTATTCGAGTTAAGAAAAGCTCATCTTAACACCTTGAAGGAACATCTATGCCTGCTCAATACGGAGGAAAAGATAGAAGCTATACTTTCACACTTGGGCTCTCTGGGCTACGTCGAATTTGCAGGTGATTGGGTATACCCGACAACAAAACTTCTTGATGAGGCTGAGAAAGGATGGATACACTCCAACATACCAGATGAAAGAGATGTGAAAGTAATAGATGTATTGACAAAACACGAAATTGGGCACATCACAATCGATCCGTTCAAGGGTGTAATGTTCGTTCTGGGTGGCAAAACATGGAAAGTTGAAAGTGTGCATGGTGAAAACCTATACGTAAAGGAGGTTAAAGAGCCGGGAGCAATTCCATACTTCAGCCGAAGAAGAAGTGAAGGCAGATATTTCAGACTGTTGCCGCCCGAAACCATGTCTAAAATATCGATAGAGGAGATCTGAGAAAGAATTTGTGCCTTGGTTCACCTGCATCAGCATAAGTGACACGGCTAAGTTATATCTGAAAGCTTCATCCCTTAGAATAAAAAGAAAGGATAACTATAATATTGAAGGTGGTTGTTGGATGAGTGAAATTTCGAAAGTAAAATGGCAAGTAGAGGTGCCCGTTCCCCTTACTAAAGAGCTATTTGTTCGCGAGATTTTCCTATTGTTTCATAAAGAATTTGGATACGACATATTAAAAACACAGGAGAACTTCCCAGATTACATTTTATTGGATAAAGAGGGAAAGAAAATTAGGGCAGAAGCTGAGATTAATGCCTTCGATTTTATGGTACATGGGCATCCGTTAGAGGGTTGTGACTTGATTATCTGTTGGGAGGATAACTGGAAAGATTGTAAGAAACCTCGACTTGAGCTATCCAGATTTGTGTTAGCAACTTTCCAAAAATTTGAAAAAGAGGAATTAAAGGGAATTTCTGGCCGTTTAAAGCAATATAGGGCTGTATCAGAATTGCTCTTAAAAAGGCAAAGATTGGTAGTTGATATAGAAAGGTTTGTGAATAAACGGAACACTCAAGTAAACATCCGTTACTCAGGAGCGTATTGGAATGGCTCATATGGTTTAGTCTGCTCTTACAAAGATTGGAGACTAGTTGATCATGCAGGTGTAAATATAGACTTTGAAAATGAAGCCGTTTATGTTTTTGGACTTTTTGAGCCAGCACAAACTAAGAAAAAGCTAGATGTGCAAGGATGGAATGAAGTTCTAACTGTGCTTGAGGAAAAGAACTTTACATTTCAGCGTAAACTAGATGGAGTAAACACAAAGGAAGAAGTGGTGGATAAAGGTAAACTTCTTGAGGAACTGCAAGACCCCAACAAAATTGATTATGTTACTTTTTCTCATATTAGTCCTCTCGACAATATCTATGTGGAGCCAGCTGACCTCGTTGAGACTTTGGGAAACAATGTTTTATGGATACTTGATTTCCTCAAAGAAAAAGAACTTTACACTCTTACATCTTAATCCGTAGAAGGGTATTATTCATGAAGGAAAGGTTGAATCAGGTAAAAATTGTTGACGTTTTTGAAAAGTGTTGGAAAGAGTTGCTAAAAGATTATGAAAAAAATAGATTATTTAACGTGTATTGTTCTGAAGCCGACATTCAACTTCATCTCGCATGTAAACTTTTGAAAAAGTTGCATCCTCCAGTATGTGTATATGTAGAGTTTCCAATACCATTTGAAATCGATGATTTCATGTTCCAACGATTCAGCCTTGGAAGAACAAGAAGGACAATGAAAAAAGGGAAAGGTATAGTCACAGATATCGTTGTTATGGGTGCGGAGGATCTTGTTCCCACAATTATTGTCGAGATAAAATATGGTCCCTTCATATGGAACTTCTTCCCAATTTTATATGCAATTGCAGGAAAATCTAAAGAAGAAGACCGAAAAAATGTGAAAATTGATTTACAAAGGGAAATAAAACGCCTACATGCTTGGGAAAAGCTTGGCCCCTCCGAAGCTGTGCTCACATATCATTTGAAGAACATAGACAAAATTATCCAGTTAATTAAGAATTTCAAGGAGAAGGTAAATGAGTCAGTGGACGCCTATCTTTGCGTCATTAATGAGATATATCCAAATTTAGGACAAATGTTAGAAAAAGAAATCGAGAAATATAATCCTCCAACAGAATTTAAATTGCTATTTCACCATTATCCAGTAAGAAGTTGGATGGAAGAACAGCTGAAGAAATTTGAATAGGATCTACGACTCGGAACTTTACGAGGCGAAATACAAGGTCAGTGCAAAAAATTCGAGGATCTTGGACAAGGATATGTGGCTGAGCCTTTACAGGGGTGTCTACTGATGCATCTCCTCCCCTTCTCTGTGAAAGAGAACATCATGGAAATACTCAGCGAGAAGCCCATCGAGGTTCGAGAAGAATTACACATGGCTCGAGGACTTTCCGAACGGCAGAGATTCCTTAAGAAGCAACTCCAGACCCTTGAAGTCACGGAGTTGAGAAAGAAGGTAAGCCAGGAGCTTGAGGAAGTCAAGAAAGAGCTCCAGAGACTTCTAATCTTGTGTGTTCTGAAGACTGGTTTTGTCTGCTGTAAGCGAAGTTACTTGTCCTTGCAGTCTGCTATTGTGCTTAGTCTTTAAGCCAATCTCTTTTATACTTAGCTAACTTTTTATCGTGAAGTTTTTTCATCGCATGTGTATGTGTTGTCCAGCGATCCAATTTAATCGTAAGAAGACGAGAAGAATGAGTTTCTAGCACTTTAGGATAACGTTGAGCTACTTCTCTCACTCTTTCCCTAAGTTTTAGGTTCTTTAACATCTCCTTATCGTATTCGTCCAGTCCAATCTATGGATTAGTATAATTTTTAATAGTAAACCTATATTTTATAATCTGACGACTTCGAATTTTACTAATCCTTTCTCTATTCCTTGTTTTATTCTCCTTTGCTCATAGGTTAAATCTGCTTCGCCAGTTTTGACATCAGCTAAAACAACTGTTATTGGAATATCTTCGATTCTTTCCCTCACTTTTGTGTAACCATCAAAGATCACATAATCAACAGGATCTCCGATAAACCGTGCATCACTTGGATTATAGCCAAAGACTTTAAAGATAGGTGCCAACTGCTCCGCTAATGCTCCTTTAAGAACAGCCCTGCTTTTCGCTAAGGCATCCTCTCTAAACGCCTTTTCAGTTTCAATCTTCCACTGTTCCAATAAAGCCTTATATTTTTCTTCAAAAACTTTCTCAAGTTCAGCTTTTCTCTGATCAAACATCCTCTGTCCAATCTCCTCCCCAAGCCTTCTCGCCATTGACTCCACTTTAGCCCTAAAGTAAAAGAAAGCAAACAGAATCCCAATAAAAATGCCCACAACAATGGCTATAATAGATTCTATCACTTACCCACACCTCTAACCTTAGAATCACCATTCAGGATTTTAGCATTTTTCTCTATATGTGCGGTCGGCACATTAATAGAGAGGGATGGGAAGTTTATTCATATGGCAATCTTATTAGATATGGGTCGGTGCTAAAATTATGGAAACCGCCTTAAGAGGATTGATTGAAAAATTTATAGATGAGGGGTTGAAGACCGAGCGATTGAAAGGCATATACCAAGGTCTTAGTTATCTTCTACCCCTAGCTAAATCCAAAGAGGATATGTTGCTCGGCTACTTTATAGGCAACATATATGGCCATCTATTCTATTTTGTACAAGTCCTCTACCATCGGGAACCAAGCCTTCCAAAGAGGATCGAACTTGCTGAAATCATCGACGTCGACTGTATTGGCCCTCTAGTTTACGTAATGCTTTCCTAAGACTTTAATATAATAATTTACGTAGAGAGAGGAAGGTGAAAGTAATGCCTACTGAGAGAGTTAATGTTTGTATTGACAAGTTCCTTTGGGAGAGAGTCAAAGAGCATTTTGAAGCACATAAGGAGGTTCTTAGACGTTATTTCATTCGGTCAGCTACTCGTCTTGTGGAAGAAGCGATTATGGAGTTTTTAGAGAATGATTTAGATGACTATTTGGAAGGGGGAAAATATTACAAGATTAAGCCATTGAAGAGATTTGAGAAGAAGGATTAGTTAGTTTAGTTAGTAGAAGGAGAAGGACCACTTTTTAAGTTTTAAATAACTTGATTAAAGCCTTGATAGCATTGAGCACACAACCACCTACGGACGAACCAGCTTCTTAACAAAGAGCTTTAGAGCAACCACGAAAGCAGCAATGAAAAATGCTAGCAAAGAGATCATGGCTAACACCGCCTAGGCTGAGAGCATGTGTTGCCTCCTCATTGCAGTTCAGATATTCGCAGTACTTCACGGAATCAAAGAAGTTTTGAAAATAAGGATAGAAAAAGCTCTCTCTCTTTTCGCCGTAGAAATTGCGAGTGATAAGAATTTCGCCTTTCCTAGACTTCTTATTTTTATAAGTAACGTTCGGGTTGCCTCGGTTACGAATTCTCCCCTGCTGCGGTAACCTAAAGACCTATCCTTCACGAGTTTGTCCACTTCCTTACTCAGTAATTTCACCCATTACCTTTCACCTTTTGCTATGGCTTTAGCCTGCTGCACAGCGTCTAGAAGTTTGATCAGCCTCTCTTTGGCAACAACATAACAACTTAATGTTCCATATGCTCTGTGGGTTCAGAACCCACAACTTCCAAGGGGGTGGGTTGGCTTAAAGGCTATTGCAACTTGCTGGTCTACGCGTAGACCAGAAATTTCTTTGCCAATCTTCCAAGAGGTGTGTTAACTTAAGCTTGATCGCAACTAAAGGGCTTCGGTACCGAAAGGACAAATTTGACCGTAACGGTCACCTCTGAAAGGCTTCCCTTTGAAGGTAGTTACAATAAAAATAATGGTTACTAAGGTATTGCAACTCGGGAGCATCACAAGCATTGCAAGCTAGTTGCAACTGGTATAATTATTATACAGGTATCGCAACGACGCATGTTTTTAGCACAAAAGAAGGATTCCATGCCCTCGAAATGCCCACTCTTTTTATGGTTTTTGAATACAAAACGAAAGTAATGGTAGTTCTACCAATGCTTTCACTGTTCCAGAGGATTTAATGCAAATTACTGCACTCTTTGGCTATTCAAAATAAACTTTATTAGCTATTTTTTTACAATTGCAGAATAGCCATGATAATGGGCATGGAAAATGAGTACTGAGTTCATTAGTGTTTGGAAAAAATTTTGCGAGTTTTATGAAAAATATGGAGCTTACAAATATGGTATAAAAAATCTTTGGGGTCCATATTTTAGAGAGGAGAGGGATGTAGTATTTCACTTGGCTAGGTTTTGTTTGGAAGAGTTCGGGCTAGGTTATGTTCATCTTGATTCTCCGATAAGCCATTATTACTTTGATAATTATCCAGAAAAAGACAGAACAAAATATGTTGACATCGATATTACAGATCCAAAATCGTTTACTACTAAGAATGCTCGCCACGGAATTTTTGTTGAGGTTAAGTGGATTTATAAAGACATTTTTAGATTACAAAAACACTTCTTAGACCGCAGACTCAAAGGAATCGAAGACGACCTCAACAAACTCTATGACCAGCTAAAGAACAATAGATGTGAACATGGTTTTCTGTGTATCATTGATGAAGAGCCCAAGTCTTCAGGAATAGATGTGAACAAGGTAGAATGGGAACGAAGGTATAGTCCAGTGCAAATTTTGCTCCTACAACCAACGGGAAGTCAGGGTGCATAGAAAGAAGATTAAAAGCCACGATTCCATTTTTCTTCTAATTGAGAATCCGATTTCACTCATAAATTTGGCATTTACAATATTCCCACTTGTTTTTTTGGATTTCCCTTTGGGTATTTTGCTTTTTTCTGAATTGCCCTTAGGGTATTTGTTGTGTAACATAGAAGCGACATATTCAGCATACGCTTTTAGAGGATACTTTCTCTAATTGGAAATTTTAATCCCCCAAACCCAAAGGCAAAAATAAAAATTGGAGGAATATATATGGTGATAAATTTGATAAAAAACTCAACCACGAAAAGGGAGTTCAAAAGCTACGTGGGGTTATTTCTAGCAGCAGCTGAATTATCGAGGAAGAATCTACAGGTCAATTTTACTCCATTTTTCCAAAGAGGGTTTGATGTGGTTTTAGTGAATCCCGAGACTCATAAGAGTATAGTTGTTCAAGTGAAGGGCACAGATCTAGAGGATTTCCCAATCATGGCTTCCTTTTTTAAAAATTATAAAGAAGAAATGGAACGGAAAGTCGTTTGTACCTATATTTTTGTTGATATCAAAGAGCCGCCAAAATTCTTCATTGTTAAGAGAGATGATGTGCGCCAAATACTCGATGATTTAATTCGCGGTTATCTAGATAAACGCAAAGAGACAGCAATAACAGAAACAAAGAAACAGCAATGGACAATTCGTCAGAGTCTTATTGAGAAGTATAAAGATAATTGGGATGCAATAATGAAGGAGCTGAGGTGAAGCCCTTAATCTTTAACTTTTTATCCAAACCCAAACGATATTTATAGTTAAAACTTCTGCTCCAACCCAATGAACACAACTGGAACATTTAATTCTTAGGTTTGTTAAACGATGGGTAGCAACCCTACATCTTTAAGGAATAATGCCCAATCTTTTTTAGTGTATTTAAGCTCGTTAATTGGAACTAGATATCTCTCTTCTCTTACTTTGCCTAAATACGGTAAAACTACGTCCACCGTACCCGTGGTCGCATAATGAATAAGATTTATCATTTTAAGAAATCAATCAATAGAATGTGGTGATTATGTCGAAGTGGTGGCTGGTAGTAGGTTCGCCAATCAATTGGCAAACTGCTTTTGAACAGGGTAGTATTTGGGGACTTAAGGCATCCCTCGACAGGAAGCTATCTGGGAAAGCCTCTCTGAGGGCGACCATGTGCTATTTTATGCAACTCGCCCTGTTGGGGGTGTAATTGGATACGGAGTGGTGCGAACAAAATTTAAACAGGATAAGCCGCTTTGGCCACAAGAAGTTATGGAAGGCAAAGTAATTTGGCCTAACCGATTCGAGTTTGATGTGGAATATTGTCTACCACTAGACAAATGGAAAACTAATAGAATAGTTTCCAAAAAACTTATTCCTCGCGGTGGTTTTCAATCCGTTTTTGGAAAAATCATAGCACTCAAAGAGAGGCTTGGAGAACTCGAAGAATAAGAAACGTGAGTTAGTGAGTGACATGAGTCAGCGCAACCACTCCCCCTTTTATCACGCGCTATGCTTCCATCCTTTCCCTCTCAACGCCTCTTCATCGAAGGCCTTGGCGAAGCATACTGGGTGGACGTGAACAAACAATGTTGCAGATTTCTTCGGTTTGTTTAAGCCCTTTGTAGGCGAGTTCATATCTTTCGTATTTTTCTGACCAGTTTTCGCTTTCCTTCCAGTTTAAAATAACTTAAAGGGAAAAATATAGAAAATTTTTAAACTCATTAAATATTGGTACAATTAGAGGACTTGAGAATGGTGAAGTTTAAATTAATAGACTTAGATGAACGCCTCTTTCCTCAAAGAATGAGAGATATTTTCAAATCCTTAGTCGATACTGACGCATCATATCCCTCAAAGGATACAAGAGATGGATTCTTAAAGTCTATTCCCTCAAATTATGGTTATGTGTTCTTTTGGTTCGGATGGTTAGATGAAGAAGCCCTCACTAAGTACTACAAAAATTATGTTTCAAAGGAGAAACTAAAGGAGATCGAAGAAGTCAGGGAAAAGGAAGAGGGGTACTTTAGCCTTCAAGACCATATTAGAGATGAGCTTTTCCCCATAGTCTACGATCATTCTGATACCATCGGAAGCGGATTTGCTGAAGTTTACTTAGCTATTCTTAATGCCGATTTTAAAGACATGAGCATAGAGAAAGTTATTCCGATCCTTAAAAGGCAAGCTAAAAAATTAGAGAAGCTAAATGATTTTGTCAAGGAACAGATAAAAGACATTGATATAGAAATTCATTACGAAACCATGAAGTTTGCCAGTTCAAAGGCAAGCGAAGAAGAAAGGGAAGCTCTGAAGGCAAGTTATGAAGACATATTTTTTGAGGAAGAGTTACAGAATTACAAACACATTTTTCGCAGAGAAGGATGGGAGATACTCCTCAAAATAGACTTCGATGGAAATGATACCTTAAAAGAAGTAGTAGAAAGAGTAGATAAAATAATATCTCCAATAAAATCAATCATAAACAAAATGGTTCGTTATGAAAACTCGTTTTTCCCATTTTAGCTCCCTTTCTTCGTAGTTTTCAATTGGTTGGTCAAAACTCCAACGAGTCTAAGTATAACGCTGAATTTTTCTTACAAATTTAACTCTTGTTTTAATTCTTGAAACTTCGTCGCCAAGATTTTTGTTTAGATGATCGATATCCTACTCGCATTTGAAATAAATTCATGGATTCTTCACATTAAGAAAACCAAGAACAAAGCATATTCGTATGCCAAGATTCACAGATGAAACAAACAACAATGTTATTGAGAGACTACAAGGAACAGTTTAGATGCTTAAAATTGTTCCTAGGAGCCCTCAAAGCCCTAAACATCACGAACAGCATGAAGAATGCTATGACGAGGAAGATCAGCATGAAGGTCACGGTGAACGCCAAGTGAAGGAGCTCCAAGCCGCCAAACATGATTAAAACCCCATGGCTATGTAATATTTCGGTATCAGCTTCCCTAGTAAACATTGAAATAAAAAATCTAGGCTAAAAGAAGCTTTTGGAAAGGCTATAGTTGGTGAATTAGCGTTGTTTGAAATAGCAAATTTTGTAAAATTGAAAGGTTGCGCTTCTTTAAACTTAACATGTTCGCTTAACTTTAGCTCATATCAAATTCCGCAAGTCGGTTCATTGAAATGAGCTTAGCTTTAATTAATTTAAATAATAACATAAATTAAGTCGCCTCATCGATAGTCCTCAGAGCCACAAACACTGCTTCCCAAAACTCAAGCTTGTCAGAATGGATCTGAATCCGGTCCCACTCGATGTAATTTTGCCCCTCTAAATTTTCAGATTGCAGTTGGTATGTGGGGATTATATTTTTGTTGAAATAGGCAATAGGGTCTGTTTTCCCGGTTAAAATGGCCACCAAAATACCTGCTTTAATCTTCTTCTGCCTCATGTATTTCTGAAGCTTCTGAAGGTCTTCCTCGATTCCGTCGAGGGTGCGCTTGATCTCTATGCCTATGTCCCAACCATTTTCGTTACTAAGTCCAAAGACCAGATCTAACCGTTCAGAATCGACCTCGGTTAATTTCTGTTCTGCATGTAGATCGAGAGGATGGAAATTACCTTCGCTTGAATACTCTGATTCCTCTATCTTGTGCAGTATCTTACAAAAGAAATAGCATCTAAGGTCCTCTTCGCCCATGTGGCAATATTTCCCCGCTTTCTGAAAGTCGCTGATCAGCTGGGTCCAAGCTTCTCGAAGAAGCTCAATTTTAGACTGGACATTATCACAGGAGAATAGAATCACCTAATTGATTAACGTTTCAAACTTAAATTATATTTTTATCGGTTGCGAAAATTATGTTCGGCGTCGTTAGGCTGGAAGAGTATATAGCACCCAAAACTTTAGCGGACGATTACACTTATAAAAAGCTTCTAAATGGCGACCGACTTTTTATTGATACCATATGTAATGCTATCATGAGAACTTAAAATCTAAAGAGAATTGGCAGAGCCTCTGGAGTTTTCCATTCGAAATTTTTCATAATTTTGACACCAGAAAATCTGAATATTAAAGAACTTCATGCTTTCTACAGGGCTTTATTTGACGTAACATCTTATTATCAACATAATACAGCAGGCATAGCAAAATTTGGAAATGCTTTAATAAACAAGTTAGGTCCGCCAGGAAATCTAGTTCCTGAACTCCATTTGAAAGACTTACCTTCTAAACTTTTAGGCGAAACTGGCTATAAATGGATTGGAACCGACGATGGCGATGTAACGACTGATGTTGTTAATAGGATTAAAAATAGCGTTATTTTTCTTGAGTTTAAATTTAGGGTTGATTCAGGATGCACTGCTGGTAGAAGAGAAGTTTGGGAAACAAAATTTCTAAAAATTGTTCAACACATCGTCACAGACAAGAAGCTGTTTGCTAAAGGTTCTGAATGCCAATCATTGTCTGAAGTACTCAAGAATGCGGGTATTAATGCCGTTGAGCTGTACATAGGAATTCTTTTTGATATAGAGCCTGAGCCTACTAGTCCAGATACAGAATCTCTTTTACTTACGTTTAGCTCTGGGGTGGGATGTGTAATTATGTATATTTGCCATAATCTTCGATTGTTATCGCTTAAGAAAGATTTTTAATGCTGTTTAAAGCTTCATTCGCTGTTTCTAAAATTTCCTTTGAAATTTCAAAGAACGCTAATCCGTCGCATGTTGGGCACTTCTCGTATTCAATCACGGGAGTTATAAAGTTGCTGTCGCGTGCATAATCTATTTTGGGTATTTTTCCTTCACCTTTACATTTTGGACAGGGAATCTTTGCATTATTTAAAACATTTTCCATATCCTTAATCTTCTTTAATATTTCAATCTTAATTCCTTTTATGTTGTCTATTCTCTTATTTATTTCCACGCTTATTTCTTTCGTTTTAGGTAAACTTACTACTCTTAATTTATTTTGGGGTGTTGGATCTATTTTTGCTATAATTCTTGTGACAATGTTACCGATTAAAGAAGAAATATCATCGATGCTTTTTGCATAATCACTCATTAGGTTTTTTAAGTTATTAAAAGAATTTAAAATATCGAGATCCCCTTCATTCATTTTCGATCATCGCCCTTCTTTCTTCTTCAAAACGATTGATAATTTTGTAGCAAAGTTTTCCGCTATAGTATTAAACGCTTTTTCACCCGTCGCCCTAGATATAAATGGACCATGAGCCCTCGACCACCATTTTTCATCGATGGGTCTTCTGAAATCAGGGTCAGAGATCTCATCCACCTCCTCTTTCAAATATCCGAGTAGTTCTCTCATCTTTTCTTTTGACACATCCCCTTCCATCATACAATAACTATATAGAGTCGGGAATAGATATGTGAAAGATGCTATGCCTGTATGCTTTAACAAAGTGTATTGTTCAACTATCCCTTGTCTGAAACAAGACGGGTATAAGTCTCTGATCGCACTCCAATAATCTATAAGCAATGACGCTACTCTCTCAGGTTCCATCATACCAAATGTTTTTTCTTTAAGCAGCTTACTAATGTAAGTCTCTAACACAAGATCATCAGTGAGATGCTGTGGTTCTTTTTCCTCCCCCGTATACCTAATGCGATCATAAAATGGTGAACTCTCATCTGATGCGATAAAATCTACTATTAGCGCTGCAACGCCTTTCCTCACTTCTTCAGGTCCGAGTAAGACGTTTTTAACCCATTCAAATCTTTCTTCAACTTCAACCTTTTCAACCATTCTTTGTAGGTGCCTATATGCTATTTCTGTTGGTATCTTCTTCTGCCTTGAATTTACAATATAGAACATCAACATTTCAAGAAATCTATCATCAAAATCCATTATTGTCACAGGAACTGGATAATCGTTGAACTCAGACCTAATACCTGCTACCCTTTTTAACGATTCTAATCGATGTTGCCCATCCACTATCCACAATTTTTCGTTATCAGGTATTATCAATTTTCCAAAAGATATCTTTTCCGCTATGTTCACTTCTTCTTTGAAGTCAAGCTTACGCCTAACGTTTAATAGGACACTTGTTGGAAAAATCCCCGCCTCGTCTAGTAGATATCTCACAATACTCGTTTTCCCCCTTTCCTTCAGTCTACTTTCAAGAGGCGGTCTTTGATAACCATCTCTATTCGTCTTCGTCCATCTATCTAGGTCCGCACTCTTTGCTAAAACTTTTACTGACAATGATGCTAAATAAAGACCTCTCTCACCAGCTCCCTTACCACATCCCCATTGCCTAATCCTAAAGGCAGGTACCTCCACAACTAACTACCTCGCATAACACTAAGACTCATCTTGCTTATAAAGTTTTTTGATCTAAATAATTTTTTCTTTGATCTAAAAGTGAAGAATGTAACAATTTTGCCATAAGTGATGCTATACTGAATGAATATTGTGTTAAATATCCATTTATCAAAATAAAAACCCAATAAACTTAGCTGGTATTTATTATTCTTGAAGCTAGAGTGCGTATCGACAAGGCTTGGTTAAAGGTTTTAGGTTATAAGGGCGATGTAGATAACCTTACTAGGCACATCTACATAATAGATTCTTCTGGGACAGGAAAAACTTCTTTACTAGTTAACATGATCTCCTAAGCTCAGGAGAAAGGTTACTGCGTTCATGTAATCGTCCCTCATGGAGATATGGTCTATGATTTGGTTGAATGCTTGCCTGAAAGGCTTTCACAATTTTCCATGAGAGAAATTAACTAAACATTTACAAGAATGTTATCAACGCGTAACGCTTCCGTTATTGCGCTATTCTTTTGATGTATTCCATGATCTCTCTGCCTCTTGTTGGGTTAAGGGAAATCGTTTTTCCTTTTTTATGTAGTAACACATAGCCTCTACTTACAAGTTGTTCTATTGAATTTCTTACACGTTTACCATTTCTCTTGATTTTTCTGCTGAGAAAATTCACTAAAGTATCGGTAGGGAAATAGTATGAACCCCATCTACGCTTTTTAATCAAAAATTCGAGAATTGAAGCCTTAACTTGTTCTTCGGTTATTTCTTCCATAGTACACTTATAGAACTTTAAAGGTAAACATATAAATATTTATTTTTCGTAATAGATTGAAGGAGTGTTATGGCAAAGGAAGTTAGATACAAGGATATGGGAGACACGATTTTGCTTAAGGCTTTCGGCTACTCTCCGAAGCTAAGGATACTGGACATATTCTTAACATGTCCTTACTTCGATTTCAGCAAAGAGGAATTGGTAAAAGAACTAGGAATGAGTAAGCAAACCCTATATAAGAACTTTAAGGACTTGGAAGAGTTAGGAGTAGTCAAGGTTTCGAGGAACATAGGAAGGGCAACCCTGTACAGAATAAACAGAGAACACCCGCTAGTTAAGAGATTGGACGAAATGGTAAACGAAATATCGTTGCAAATAGCAGAGCAAGAGGCACAGAAGCAAGCAACTGTTCCTGTAAGTAAGAAGTAGATAGATGATTTAAGTATTCTCCTGCTCGCACCCATTCCTTCGTACATCTCCACACGCTTCGCGAAAAATCTTGAGGTTGTATTCTTCAGAATTAGCCACGTTTCGAGTGAGAGAAAACAACTGAGCCTTCACTTTTCGTGCGTGCGCACGCGCATGGAAAGATAAATTCATATAAATTGGCGTTAAACGTTTACCATGGTTGTGTAGATTAATGGCCGTCCGAAAGTTTACTGTGGCTTTGGAAGCTGCTGAGGAAGGAGGGTTTATAGTCAAGTGCCTTGAGCTGCCTGTAGCTTCTCAAGGTGAAACAAGAGGGGAAGCCTTAAAAAACATTAAAGAGGCCATAGAGGGGTATTTGGAGGTTAAAGCAGAGCTTCTAAGCGGCAAGGTCAAGGGAGAAAGAGTTGAAGTAGTTGTCGAGGCTCCCTATACTCTCATGGCATGATGTTGTCAAAGTACTCGTTAAAGCTGGTTTTCAACCTATTAGACAGAAGGGAAGCCATCTGATCCTCGTTAAAAACGAATACGTCGTACCAGTTCCAAAACACAAAGAGATTAAAAGAGGTTTATTGCTGGAAATGAATTATAACTCACACGCGAAAAAGTCCCGCCCTATTTAGCTTTCTTTCGATACATGATCAGCCGAGAAGTATCAGAAAACTTAGTTTTACGTCAAAACTGGGAGTCTACCTTCCTGCGTAGGCTCTCTTGCTCATGTCAAATTTTTAGGTTCGGATTTTTTTTGCTTCCCGTTGGCTGGCTTGTGGTTGTTTATGTGTTCTTTTTATTTTGTTGTAAGTTGTATGTTTTTATTTGGCTTTTGCGGTTATTGGTATTGGGATTCGTTTGATTGTTGAGAGGCTTTCCACTGGCGTGCAAGCCCTCGACGCAATGGTTGCCGGTGGGATTCCGAAGGGTTTCTCTGTGGCTGTGACGGGTGAGCCTGGGACAGGCAAGTCTATCCTTTGCATGCATTTTATTGCGGAGGGGGTTCGCGTTGGGGATAAATGTATTTACGTGACAACTGAGGAGAGCAGAGACTCAATTATGACTCAAGCTGGACAGTTTGGCTTTGATTTTGATGGCGCAGTTAAGCAGGGTAAGCTGATTTTGATAGATGCGTTGATGGGAACGGATGACCCTTGGGCAATTAAGACGCTCAGCGTGGAAGAGCTTGTTGCTAAAGTGATTGAAGCGAAAAAGTGTTTGGGTTTTGGAAGGGCTAGGCTGGTGGTAGATTCCCTTTCAGCTTTTTGGCTTGACAAGCCTGCGATGGCTAGGAGGCACTCCTACTTCGTTAAGAAGGTTCTTTCAAAATGGGAGTTTACAATTTTGATGACATCGCAGTATGCTATAACTACGTCTGAGGCTTTCGGGTGGGGAGTTGAGCACATAGCAGATGGAATCATAAGGTTTAGGAGGTTTGTCAGGAACGGTGTGCTGAAAAGGTATGTCCTCATAGAGAAGATGAGGCAGACTCCGCACAGCCTCCAGATGCACGAGATAACAGTAGAGTCTGGGAGGGGGCTTGTTGTTTTAGGGCCAACCGAGGAGAGGAGGGAGGATCTCGCTTTGCCTAGAAAGGTTGTGGGCGCCATCCAGAAAAGCTTAGAGAGGAAGGATGTTGAACAGCCAGAACATAGCGCTTGAGCACTATTCGAGGCTTGATGTTCAAAAGGAGATAGTGGACTACTGTTCGGGGAGGTGGGTTGGCCTACACTGTTTAGGCGGTTCGGGTAAACTGGTCTTTAGAAGGTACTTTGGGGGCAAGCCCATCGCTGTAAGCGGGGCGGACGATTTAACCGGCCTCATCGATAAACTTAAGACTGTTAGGTCAATCTACGGATCAGCCAACAAATATCATATCGTTGAACGTGTTGAAGACGTTTTCAATTTTTCAAACGTTAGATCATGTACCCCGACATGGGATGTTGATGGGCAAATTTTAAGCTGGAGGAAAACCCTCGCCGTGGCTCGTGAGTTAGTTTGTTTCCTTGAAAGTGAGGGGGTGCAGAAATCCCTTTACATAAAATGGTCTGGGAACGGATGTCATGTCTACATTAACGAGGAGGCTTTCTCTCAAGATGTGCTGAACAGGGCTCACCCGCTTGATCTTGCGTACGCCATTGTGGAATATGTGAGGATGAAGGTGTCGCCGAAAATTTTGGGAGATGTTAACGCTGAGGGTGTTGTCGTTGAGAACAGGATGGATCCTGGGAGGGTTTTCACTTGTCCGCTAAGCCTACACCGAAACCTAGACGTTGTGTGCGTTTGCCTGAAGCCAAACCAGCTTGACAGCTTCTCACTGGAATGGGTACATCCCTCAGCGTTTAAGCATAATGGGGGGTGGAGGGATTTTCGAAAAGGTGAGGCTGACCAAATCGCCCTTAAAGCCTACAATGAGGTTGGAGGCTACCCACTTCAGAGGTTTGGTCGAAGACGGAGGAGTAAGAGCTTGGATCAGCAAATTCAAGAGTGGCTTCAAAAGAGTTGAAAACTATTGTGCCTTGGTCTTCGTGTGGAAAGCTTTATGCCTGACGTGCGTAGGGTTCAAACTGCCAGCTTTCCCTTTAAAACCCGCGTCGAACGTTAACTTTGAAGGTTCAACGTAGGCTTCAAGCTTTTCCGCTTTTGCCTCCATTGGAGCCTTAACAACGTAGTATTTTTCAACCCTGTTTTTGGCTTCAGCCTGTTTAGGGCTTAAGGCTCCAAGCATTTCAGGACTTGCAGGCAGTTTTCAACGGCGTAGCCGTGGTAGTGGTTTTTGAAGTACCCGCAGATGGTTCCTGTTTGGTTTGCTGCTTCTTTCAGCTTTTGGATCCATGTCTTCAGGTCCTCAGGTGTATAGCGATAGTTATACCATGGCCTTGACGCTCTCCCATGCCATCTGAAGTAGGTGAAGTTGGCTGTGACGTGGATTTCTAGGGGTAGGAGTGGCTCATCAACTATGGTGTATGCCACGTTGAATTCTTTAAGGATGTTTTATGTTTCCTTCCTAAGCCACGACGTTCCCTAAACTCCACCCAACCTCACCTTAAGGAAGTCTTCTAGGGTTTTTGGTTAAACTCAAACTTTGGAAGTTGCACAAGTATGCAGCCGATTTTTCCTCCAAGCATAGGTAAATAAATTAAATAAAGCGATGCGAAGTTAAGTTTTTATCGGAGTATTTTACCAGAATAAAGGAGATGATAGGGAATGTTACGTGAATTAGGTTTAATGAGCATTCTAACAGTTTTGCTATTGCTTATGGGATATGCTGTTGGACTGTACCTTGGGAATCCTGCACTCTACCTTCAAATGGCACTAGTACTTGCGGCGTTATCGAATTTCTCAGTGTACTTCTTCTCCGATAAGATTGTTCTGTCTATGACTAGAGCGCAGATTGTGTCACCAGAGCAGGAGCCTCGTTTACACCAAATTGTTGAAAGAGTTTCGCAGAAGGCTGGTATTCCAAAGCCAAAGGTAGCAATCGTCCCAATGCCTGTTCCAAATGCCTTCGCTACTGGAAGAAGCCCGAATAAAGGAGTTATAGCTGTGACAAAAAGTCTCATGAATGAATTGAACGATGATGAAGTGGAGACGGTGTTAGGTCATGAATTAGCCCATATAAAGCACAGAGACACGCTTATCGCGGTTATGGCTGCAACCATCGCAGGGGCAATAAGCTACCTGGCGTATGTGGGTAGATTAGGGCTTTGGTTTGGCAACGGAGACAAAAGGGACAGAGGAAGCCCAATACCAGTCTTATTGGCTTTGGTTTTAGTGCCCTTAGCAGCTAGCTTCACCCAGTTAGCCATTTCAAGAGGGCGTGAGTATAAAGCTGACGAAGCTAGCGCCCGCACCACGGGGAAACCGCTCTCACTGGCAAATGCGCTCATAAAGATTGAGAAGGTAGCACGTCGGGGAAAAAACATAGATATTAACCCAGCGACAAGCCATCTATGGATAGTGAATCCTTTTCGAGGCGAAAAATTACTTGAACTCTTCTCGACGCACCCATTAACATCCAATAGAGTTGATAGACTGAAACAAATAGCGAAGGAAATGCAAGTAGAAGATGCCCAACTTTTAACTCTCCCAAAAGAAGTCTCTGAGCCGATCGGTGGCGCACGTTCTCCTGTGGAGAAACCCTTCATGATGCATTCAGCGCAATCATTGGAGGCGGGGGCTCTTGAGGAAAGACAGAGGTCTGAAGGTTTTACTGAGATGGAGGAAGCTGTCCTGCTAACCTTATACAAGACTGGAGATATAAATCATAAATCCTTACCAAGGATGTTGGCTGAGGGCTTTGGGCTCTATGTGTCGTTAGCCGATGTAGAGCAGGTTCTTGAGGGGCTGTCTACGAGAGGTCTTATAGATATTAAGAGTGTCTTTCAAACTTACATGTTCGGCACAACATACACCAATTTGACCATTGGTTTATCATTTCTTGGAAGAAAAACAGCTCACAAACTGGCGTTGCGCAGAAATATATAGACCCTAAATATAACATGCAGTTGAAGGACAATGGAACTAGTTCCATGGAGTTATGTGAATTCATGGAGTTGTGATTGCTGTGGATATTGTTGCAAGGGTTCCACTGTAGTTTTAAGGTTCTCTGAGTGGCTAAACCTAATTAATACGTACGGCGTTGGTGCCACGAGAACAGATTTAAACAAATTTTACATGGGAAAGAAGAGCGATGGCTCATGTCTCTTTCTTTATTGGTCAAACGGTAAGTGGCTTTGCGGATTACAAAAAACTAAACCCTTAGCCTGTAAGCTTTGGCCCTTCAGAGTTCTAAGTACTCCTCGTTACGGTCATCCCAATGAAGCTCATTTTAATCACAGAGGGCGAGACGTTTTCGTATACGTCGATCCAAATTGCCACAAGATCACATGGGGATATCCTTCGTCTGAGATGGTCAATTTAATTATTCCTGAATTTGTAGAAATCGCAACAGGATCAAGAGAAAATCAAATCTATTCAACCTCGAAAACGTTAAGTGACTTTTTAGTATCTGGAGGGCCGAAATACAGAATAATCTAACTTAAAAATACTTCTAAAAAGGATAGTTTATGTTATTTAAGCACTTCAAGGATCGAGAAGATGCGGCGGAAAAGCTTGCTAAACAGCTTCTAGACTATAGAAATAAGAGTCCAGTGGTGTTAGCTATACCTAGAGGGGGAGTCGTTGTCGCGTATGAGGTAGCTAAGGAATTGAATGCACCTCTTGACTTGATAATTCCCAGGAAGATTGGTGCACCAAGTGATCCAGAACTTGCAATTGGGGCAGTGACAGAAGATGGAACAACAATTATCAATCAACAACTAGTCACCATTCTTGGTGTCTCAACAGAATACGTTGAATTAGAGAAAAAGAGGCAAATTCAAGAGATCAAGCGTCGAGTTAGCCTTTACAGAGGAGACGCTGTGCCCCAAAGCTTGGAAGGTAAAACTGTTATCATTGTCGACGATGGAATTGCCACAGGTTTCACCATGAAGGCTGCGATACATTCGGTTCGGAAGCAGAAACCTTCATCCATAGTTGTTGCAGTACCTGTTGGTCCTCCGGATACAGTTGAGGAGATGAAGAAGGAGGTCGATAAGGTGATCTGCCTAATCACGCATGAACCTTTCTTTGCCATAGGTCAATTCTACAGCGACTTCGGTCAAGTAAGCGACGAGAAGGTAATACAATTAATGAAGCTTTCAAGAAAAATAAGTGCCTAAGTGCGCGTTGATGAAAGAGTAAAAAAGAGAATGTTATTGATTAACTTTTTTCGTTGAAGCCTCTCTTCTCAGCAACCAGACTACGTAGAGTATTGTTCCAATAACATAGCTTACGATTGTGGGTATTAGATCAGACAACTGTACGTTAGATAAGATAAACAAAGCATAGATGATTACTGCAATCGCGCACAACGGGATTTTTCCTAAAACAAATGGTTGTTTCCATGGGCGCTTCATGTCTCTCGTTTCCTTGCGGACATGGTGTAAAATATTAGCAATCGGTACAAAGAGCAGCGTGATGCAACCGACCACAGATGAGGCTCTGACGAGCCATACGAAGCTTCCCATGTAACCTCCGAAGAAGTTGCCGATAAGAAGAATTACAAAATACAGTGTCAGTGAAATACTTGGAATACCTCTTTTTGAAATTTTGCCTAATGGCTTTGGTAGAAAGCCTTCTCTTGACATGCCTGCGAGAAAACGTGCCCGACCGCCCATACCTAAAATTGTGCCCTTTAGTGAAGCGATTGTGCCAAATAGTGCAAAGAAATATGTTGCAACCCCTCCCAACACAGAACTTGTAGCCACCACGAAGGGGTTAGGCGCGAATGCAATTACACTGGGTGGACTCATCCTAACCATGGCGATCACAGCACCCACGTATCCAATGACAGTTATAATCACTGAACCTATAACCGCCTTCGGAATCGTTTTCAGCGGTTCCTTGGTTTCCTCAATGTATGTAATGGGTGTTGCATAGCCACCGTAGGCGAATCTGGCCATGCTTAATGCCATTGCAAAGTTTCCAATGCTGAAAGAATTAAAGTAATCCGGCGCTCTTGTTGGAAACGCTATACCTAGGATGATTAAGAAGAATACGACAAGGAGCTGAGCCGCAGCCATGGCATCTCCAACCAAAATGGCTGGGGTGACCCCAAGATAGTTCAGCACATACGCGAAAAGCATCATTGCTGCGACAATCCAGATTGGATCTAAATCTACTCCAAGGAATAATTTGACGGTTGAGATAACATATGAGCCTGTGGACGCAGCCAACATCGCAGAACTAAGCATACCTGCAAATAGCATGGATATCGAGTTTATCCAACTAATTGCTTCCCCCACCTTTCCACCAAACCCCTCCTTGATGTAGACAAATGTTGTAGACATGCTTGGATATGTCAGACCAAACTCTGTATATATAAAAGCGTCAAAGAGAGCCATGAAAAACGTGACCACCATGGGTATCCATACGGCATCGCCAATTAAACCAATCATCGAGGCCGACATCGAGAATATGCCTGTTCCAAATATTCCGCCAAGTGCTAGAAAGATTAAATATGGTAAGCTCAACACCTTCTTTAGCTCACCTTGGTTTTCAACAGATTTTTGTTTTTCAGCCATCTGTCTATCGCCTCAAGATTTTTATTCTATGTACTAGCGTTTTCTTACTCACAACTACCTCCTTCCAAAAAACTTCAATTTTATATTCGAAGTATAAATTGCTATGAGGCTACTATAAGAGCTTAATTGCCGTTAATAGAATGATTTGTTTTCTCCTATGTTTGAGTATTCCGCATATTTCGCCAGCATCTGTCTCCGTATTTCAATTGTTTTCTAAATCCTTCATTTTAAGCAGTTTACTATAAATTTCATTGCCTTACCATAACCGACAACCCTGTTCGCAATTCCTTGATGTCTAATAAAGGAGTTTGGCAACGTTTAAATGCTTTAACCACTTATACTACTTGGTGGAAAAAGGTGACCGAAGCAAAAACCATTAAAATAAGTAAGGAAACATATGCTAAGCTTTCTGAGGTTGCTGGCGAGCTTCAGATGAGGTTAAAGCGTCCAGTCTCGCTTGATGAAGCCATGCGATATCTACTTAGCTTAAAATTAAGGGAGAAAAGCGTCAGGATAACAGATTTAGCCGGCTCTTGGGACATGTCAGACGAAGAATGGACTGAGATTAAAGCTTCCCTTACAGAGGCTTGGAAAAAATGGAAACCGCCGGAAATCAAGTCATAATTGACACAGACATACTAGTAGACATGCTTAGAGGCTTAGAAAAAGTCGTCACCTTTATAGCTGAATTGGAAAGGAAAGGGTTAACGCTTTCAACAACGGTTATCAACGCTTTCGAACTATACTATGGAGCTTATAAATCAAAGAAAAAGCTGCGGAACCTAACTGCCACAAGAAAATTGCTAGAAAGAATGGTTATCCTAAATATGAACCTAAAATCAGCTGAAAAAGCAGGAGAAATCCACGCTGAACTGGATGCAAAAGGCCAGCCCATAGGAGTAAGAGACATCATGGTCGGTGCAGTCGCCTTAACAAGAGGTTACACATTAATAACTAGAAATATAGCTCACCTGCAAAAAATTAAAGGTCTTAAATTAATAACGGCCCCTTAAAGTAATTAAAGCTTATTTTGCCCTTTATTTTCAGTTTCATATACAAGCTATTTCGTAACTCCAAAACCTCCATTCGGTTTTCCCAATATTAGAAAAAATTTTGCAAGCATAATTGTTACTTGGTTCTATTCACTTTTGCACTTAGGACACCAAATCATAAAGGTCGTACTGATATTGGTAATTTAAGCTTAAAATGTTTTAGCACGCGCGCACTGACGATTCGACTGTGGAATATGACATTTTAATATTACCTAAGAACCCGGGAGAAATCAAATCTAATCTGCAGGTTTTAGCTTTTCCATTTAAACCAGATGATGTTGAGTTAAAGTCCAAAATAGCTGAAAAACTGCCGCTGAGCATAGAAGAACTGACAAAGAAGGAGACTGAATTAAATGAAAAAAGTGAGCGGCTAAAAGGAAGTTAGATCTTAAGCTTCAAAGAATGAAGAGGAGAAAATTAAAGGCAAAATTGGCGAGCTTCAGAAAAGGCTTGGAAGAATCAAAATTGCTGGAAAAAGAAAGGGTTCATGAAACTTGCCATAAACCACCATCACCTTAGAGAATGTAGCATGTGGGAAGAGAAGACGGGGGTGGTAAAGCGCCTTGGATATTCCAGTTTGCGGGGCTAAACTATACCTACTATTATCAGCCTACCTCCCCACCTTCTGGCGGATTGTTATTTAGAAGCGAAGATTACACCGAGTTGGGAAAACAAACAGTGATCTATAAACTTCTCACCCACACTCATACGCAATTCTTTCATATGGTTTACTCAGACGAACACGTTAAAATTTTTAAGGTTTCCTAATGAGTGAACAAAAGATTTAAGGCTTTATGGGGCATCACAGCTACTTAAGCGAGACTTACTGCAAATACCCGGATCTGAGGAAACCTTGGCGGAAGCCTATGCATCTCGAAAGCGAATATAAACAGTTTAAACAACAGATGCTTGAGGAGATAGTTGCGCTTAAAAATATGACCACAAAGCTTACTGAAGAAAACCCTAGAGCTGGTTTCTGATAATAAGTTTACAGAGGAACCTGTTTTTGGTGTAGCACTATTCAAGAAACTTTTGAAGTGTTGCAACATCTTCAGCCCGTAGTCTACCCTTTCTTATAGCTCGGTAAATCCGCTCTACACGCTTAATGGGCTCTTTTTATCGAAGACACAAATTGTTAGGCTGCCCATTTTTAGGGCATTTAGCTAAGCCTCAACCAGGTTTACTATGCTTTTTACCCAACTTGCCAACAGAGGGGTTGTTTTTGTAAACTCTTGATCTTGGCTTGTTACGAGTGTTTATTGTGTATGAGAAAACAATTTTGCGGTGCTGTACTTCTGTTCTTGCTGAAGCCCCTCTGCAATTTCAATAAACTCAGGTATAGTCTTTTGTGCGTATTCTGGTGTGGGTTTTCCCCACCGAAGCCCCATGCACATTGGATACACGTAAACGAAGAATTCCTTATCCCCATACCTATAAATGGCTTCTGTTGAGTTGCCAAATTTGGGACTATGATAAACTTCAAACGGGTAAAGCTTGCATGCTCTAGGCTTCATATGCTGTAATTTGCAAAGCCATATGCGATTATGCTTGTATAGAAACAAACAGGTTCCATTGCTCCTCCTTTTCAAATAAAATTTATTCACAACTCGTCTAGTAACATCCTCTCCATATATTTTAACAATGTTTGCGTGTTCATCAGGTCCCAGAAGTATGTCAAACTCTTTGCAACATTCGCCACAAGCAAGGCATTCCCATGATTTGACTCTGCTCCAAGGGAGTGGAAACCATCTGAACATCCATCTGCGTTTCAATGCCTTAAATATCATGCAAATAACGAAAGATGCCGCGAACAGGAATATGATTCCAAATAATAGAAATATGAGGTTGGCGGACTGAATCCACTCAACCCACATGATACTGCTGTCATTCACAGCATGTCAAGAGAAAGTAACTGTTGCGTTTCTAATGAATTTATCTCATAGTCGTTTAACTTTCAGAGCTCACGTACGTCAAAAGATCTTCCAAGATATAATTTACAAATGACTCGGTAGTACTCTTGCTGAACAATGTTATGACACAATTTCTCGTAATTCCAATGACGATTCCACGCTTCTGGACCTCGAACACGACGTACCAGATCTTTCCATGTTCTAGGTACTCCTGATATAGCTTGGTGTCCGCTAAACTGGACCCGGCTAAACACAGCTTCTGAACTCCAGGAATGTCGATGTCGTCGAACCAGATTAGCTTTGTAGCTTGCGGATTTGACTCATGGAGCTTCTTGAGATTTTCGCTACTTATCCTCGCCTCCACAATGCTTAATGAATTATTGAAGAGTATTTGACTTAGCTTACTCGCTACATGGTCTGTTAACAAATGTTTAACTCCACGTGCCACCGATGGTGCAAGCGCAATCAGAAACATCCTATTCCCGACTGATTTAATCCAGAATGGCACCTCTTCTGTAACCAGTGTCTCAACCAGTCTTCGCCTATAATAGCGCTTGCGTACGAAATCTCTGCTAAAAATTCCTTCTACTGATTTTTCCTCTCTCCTTAAGTCTAAGATATCTGTCACAAGTCTCGATGTTCCTCCAGCATCCATCTTATATGACTCCTCTTCACGAAACGTACTAAGCTTTGTAACTATCGAATCCATGTCGATGCTTTCTTTTATTTCAAAAATCTTAGCTGGTAAAACCAACTTAATCACTTGCAAGATATTTAATCGCATCCTAAATTAAAATGTTGTATTATTTTTCAGGTAACTTTGGTGAACCAGTTGCGAAATACCTATTTTTCACCTCTACAAACAATTAATAGGGAAGCGATTGGAATTGTTAAAGCTTCTCGCCTGCACGTTCAGAAAGATTATATGTTACGTAGATGTACTAAACATTCGGTCATTCTTCTATCTAAAAAATAACCACATACCCCATCATGGAACATCTCTTCAAGTACTTTGGACTGTGAGCAGGTACGGTGTAATCGACCTCTACCAATTTTGGAGGGCTTTACATGGAGGATAGTGCCAATAGATGTTCGCGCGCTTCTTGTTGAATTCCATTTCTCGAAAGAAGACATACTAATTAACTAAATCCCCAAATATTTGAATCAGTGAAACCACATGAGTAGATCCCTAGAGATTAAAGACTACAACAAATTTGTGTCAATCATAGACCCCCAACTTTCGCCCCAGGCAGACAAAATTGCCTTCGTAACAGTTAAGGTCGATGAAATCTCAGATGAATATGTGTCGAATATATGGGTCGTTGACCTTGAAGGAAATCCCTTACTCTTCACCCAAGGAAAAAACGACTTCTCGCCAAAATGGTCGCCGGATGGAAAGAGCATACTGTTCTTGTCAAGAAGAACCTTTCAGCCTCAGGAAAAAGGCAACGAACTCTGGATAATGCCAAGTTCAGGCGGCGAACCTAGACTTTTGCTAAAAAGAAAAGAGGGAATATCAGCCCCAGAGTGGTCTCCGAAGGGCGACAAAATACTATTCCTCTCACCTGTTTTTGATAGGATTGAGGAGGATGTTAAGATAATTAACAGGATACCAATATGGTTCGATGCAACAGGCTTCGTGTATAACTTCAGAACCCATCTATTCGTGGCAGACACTTTTTCTGGCAACTATACACAACTGACCACCGGAGACATCGACGTAGCTCAAGCATCCTTCTCCAGCGAAGGCGATGAAATCGCCTTCATAGCTAAAACCGTTGACCTCGACCCAAGAATTGCTGACATCTTTCTCCTGAAAGAGGGGAAAGAACCTGAAAAGCAGACAAAAAGTAACATGCTCATCGAAACAATCTGCTGGAGCCCGGATGACAAGCACCTCCTCTTCAGAGGGAGTGACTTAAGTCGTGGAGGGGCATCCCATCGAACCATTTGGGTTATGTCGCTCCTTGATAAAAAACTGAGAAACCTTACAGGAAAACTCGATAGACATAGCAACCGCTCAATCTATTACGATATCCATGGACCAATCGCTATTGACCCTAAGCCCACTTGGGATGGAGACTATATATACTTTCCACTTCAAGAAAATGGAAGATTCAACCTATACCGACTAACTTTAAACTCAGAAATCCCAGAACCCTTAGTCACAGGCAATTTCATCATAACTGGCTATGCGGTTGTTAATGATACAATAGTCTATACAAAATCTGAAGACACAAAACCCGCTGAACTATACTTGAATAAAAACCACAAAGAAAAACGTCTAACACGCTTCAACGACACACTCCTTAAGGAAATTAAGGTGAGTGAGCCCGAATATTTCACATTAAAGGCAAGCGATGGAGTAACTATCGATGCTTGGATACTTAAACCTGTTTCAAAGAAGAAGAAATATCCACTTATCCTAAACATTCATGGCGGGCCTAAAAGCGCATGGGGATATGGATTTATGTTTGAAAATCAAATTCTTGCAGCAAAAGGATATGCTGTTCTCTATGCTAATTCACGAGGAAGTGGAGGCTATGGTGAGGAATTCGCTGACATTAGAAGACATTATGGCGAAAGGGACTTCCAAGACCTAATGGAGACGGTCGATTACGTGTTAGAACACAAGCCTTACATCGACCCAGAACGAGTGGGCGTTATGGGTTTATCATACGGCGGTTTTATGACAAACTGGATTGTAGGCCATACTGACCGATTTAAAGCGGCGGTTTCAATCGAAGGCATCTCAAACTGGATTGCCGAATATGGAACCACAGACATAGGATTCTACTTCGTACCAGACCAAGTAGGTGGAGAGCCTTGGAATAATATCAATCAATACATTGAAAAGTCACCTCTAACCTGCGCTGAAAAGGTCAAAACTCCAATCATGTTCATACATACTCTAGAAGACTACCGCTGCTGGACAGACCAAGCCCTAACTTTCTACACAGCACTCAAAGCGCAGAGAAAAGAAACGGAGCTACTCTTATTTACAAAGGGGTCCCACACTTTCGGATGGACCGGTAAACCAAGTCACCGAATCAAGAAGCTGGAACACACCTTGAGATGGTTTGACAAATACCTCAAGTAAATGGGACTTGAATTTACTAACCTACCCTTTCCCTTTTTCTTCACATGCTTTATTCTCTAGAACTCGATGAACTCATCAAAATTTCACTTAAAACATAAGAGAAAAATACAACCTAGAAGCTCACATATATTGTTACACTTGAGATTTTTAGGTGACCTACATTGGTAGGAATTCTTGAAGGCATAAGAGTTTTAGACCTCACCCAGTATCAAGCAGGACCTGTGTGCACAACCTGGCTTGGAGACCTTGGGGCTGATGTTATCAAGATTGAAGCACCTTGGGGAGACCCTTTTAGAGCCACATGGATGGCTAAGGGAATGAGCGTTTACTTTATGGCAGTCAACAGGAACAAGAAGTCAATATGCCTAAACCTAAGGGACGAAAGAGGTCTGAAGATTTTCAAGGAGCTCGTTAAGCATTCAGATGTGGTTGTGAACAATTATGCTCCAGGAACAATGGAGCGGCTAGGTATAGGCTATAAGACCTTGAAAGAGATAAACCCGCAGATAATCTTTGCATCGATCTCCGGCTTCGGTCAATACGGACCTTACCGAGAGCGCCTCTCATTCGACATCATCGCTCAAGCCATGAGTGGATACATGACCATTACGGCGCAAAGTGCAACTGCAACAACAGGGGTTACCGATATACCGCCTGTACTTGTAACTGACGCAATAGGTGACACGTTTCCTGGAACTGTTTGTGCTCTGGCTATCATCGCTGCTCTATACCACAGGCAAAGGACGGGAGTAGGTCAAGAGATAGATGTGTCTCAGCTTGATTCGATGGTTTACCTTCTCTCCCCTTCGCTAGTTTCATATATGCTGGTGGGTTCGACGATACCAGAGCTTAGGATGAAGGCGCCTCCTGGAGCATATGGGCTGTACAAAGCCAAGGATAGGTATGTAGCTATTGGGGCGGCTCCGGCTTTAATGGACAGATTAGCTGAGGTTATTGGACTGAAGTCTGTAGACGCAGAGAAAGTGAAAGAGTGGGTGAAGGATAAGACGGCGGCTGAGATTGAGAAACTGCTTGTAGAGGGGCGAGTGCCTGTGGGCATCGTCCGAGAGGCAAATGAGGTTCTGGAGTGCCCACAGATCTTAGCCAGAGACATGGTTGTTGAGGTTGAGCATCCCCAATATGGTAAGATTAAGCTGATCGGCTTTCCAATAAAGCTCTCTGAAACCCCAGGTAAGATAGAGATTCCGCCGCCTTCTGTTGGTCAACACACGGAAGAAGTGTTTTCAACAATATTGGGATATAGTCGAGAGGAAGTTGCGAAGTTAAGAGAGGATGGCGTGGTGAAGTAACACATACTCTCCCATTTTTTTGCTGCGGTATTTGTAGAGTTCAGAAATAGCGTGAACAAATGTCTCACATTACCCTTATACTGCTTGGCAATAAAATCGAGGCCCAGAGATCTGTCTGAGCTTCTTAGCATCTTTTCATGAACCCACTTAATCTATACCCAATTATCACAGAGCTTTAACTAACAAAAATTGGCATTGACCTTTAAAAAGGGAGTATCGCCCACTGTTTTCTTATTTCAAATTTACGGTTTGTTAAAGCATCTAGGTGAATAGCTTCTTTTCATCTTAATTTTTTCTTAAATCTCTTCTCGGTGAATAAGCTATAAATTCGGTAAAAATATAATACTGGCTAATGTGCATTAGAAGTTTTGCCACCTCATCTGTGTTTTGACACTCCCCTGATTAAAATCATGGGCTTTCTGCTACGGTTCTGTAAAAACTCTCGATTCTATTGAGGATTTTCTCTATTCTCATGTGAGTTTTCATTTCGTTTCTCCATTCTTGTGGAAACTTGCATTTAAATTTCCCTGATGCGCGGCGATCCATAATAACGATGATTCCTTTGTCCTCTGGACTGCGTAAAAGTCTTCCTGCAGACTGAGCCAAGGCATTTAGACACGGAATATCATTTGCGTATTCTGTTGCTTTATTCCCAAATCTCTGTCTAAAATAATTGTAAAGAGTTGTCTGAAGCTCTGTCTTCTTCGGATAGGGCAAGCCAACGACAATAACGGCTGAAAGCATGCCTTTTCCTCCAGTTGACATGTCCACTCCTTCACTTATCTTTCCCCTAGCTACGCCAAAAACCACGCATTGCTCGTTGCTTCTCAGGAAATGAAGCACATTCAAAATCTTTGTGCCTCTTTCCTCCACGACTAGAGGCAAATCAAACCTTGCCGTCTTAACAACTTCCTGCATCACCTCATAGGAGGGGAAGTAAACACAAACTCTTCCACTAATTTTCTGAACTATCTGGGTTAAATGTTCACCTATCCTTTTCCATTGGCTTTCACCACGTTTTTCAAACTTTGTTGTAACCGATTTATCTACAACAATAAGCCTATTTTCCGATGGAAACGGGCTGGGTAGCTCTAAGGCTTCGCAACGACCTCTTTCAATTCCTAAAACATCTATGTAGTAATCTGTATACCAAAGTGTTCCTGACATGAGTATTGCTGAACGAAGTTTGTTGATAATGCTGGATGCCATGGATGGGTCGAGACACCTGATTCCAAGCCTTACGTGTCTCTTTTTATCTCTATCGATTTCAATTTTTACATATCGTACATAGCTTGAACTTATAAGGCTCATCCAATCGGATAGAAAGCTTGCACATCGGGATACGTAGGAAATTGGGCTCCTGCCGATCTCAGTCCTTTTTAATCGAATGAGCTCTCCTTTTGTCGCAAGTTCGGATATAATTTCAGGTAGCTTGTCATTGTTGATCCCAAGCTTTTTCAATAAAGCGTTGACCACATCTTCTTTTTCAATGATATGTTCAACATCCAACCCGTATTTTCTGTAGACATTTTTTCCTAGTTCAAGCATTATCTCATGTAAGGCATTTAAAAGGCCGAAATCCTCTAATCCAAAGTTTTCAACTTCCTTTAAAGCTCTTCTAATGGAAATCGATGAGAGCTCATCCGAAAAGATTCCAGTTGCATAGTAGGGTAAGCTATGTGCCTCGTCGAAAACACAATTGATGTCCTTAATCTTTATTCCAGCTTTCCCCAAAATAGCCCCTCTGACCGAATCTACAAGGATGTAGTTATAATTGCCGACAATTATATCGGCGTACCTCGCAAGGTTTTTTGTAACCTCATAGGGGCAAAGTTCTCTATCACGGCAGATTTCGTATACTTCTTCAGGCAGTAGTGGACCAGCCTCCCTAATCTTATTGACAGTGTTGTAAACCTGCCAGCTAGGCTTCCATTTGCTGTAAGTTTTTTCGTAAAACTTGCAGGTTTTCCCAAAAGTGCCTTGCTTCAAGCTTTTACAATAATAGAGGAAATCTCGATAGCTAATATCTTTAAGTTTCGGTTCTTCGATGATATAGGGGCACATTTCCTTTTTGCTCTTAAAGATGGAAGCTACAAAGCTGATATTATGACGTTCTTTAATGTTTTTGAGCTCTCGGCAATAGATTTCAAGCTGGTTTTTGGTTCTGGTTAATACGATGAGTCTGCCCAATGAATGGTCTAACTCTCTAGCCAAAAAGAATGCTGTTAACACAGAAATGGATTTCCCAGTTCCACATGGGGATGAAAGCAAACCTATCTTTCTACTTCTAAAAATGTCAAAGGAGAATTTTATTGCGTTAAGCTGAAAGGGGCGGAAGCTCTGATATGGAAAGAATTCTTTAACCATTCTCTCAAACTGGTCTTCATCCTTCTTACTTAATTGTGACTCTAAGGCCGCGAGAGCGGATGCCCTTTTAAGCAAAGTTCCGCACCTCTGGCAGAAACGACTCTTCTCATAATCCTTAAAAGAGTAAGTCTCGCCGCATCGGCGACACACATAAGTCACTTCAGAAGTCTTTTCCACCATAGCCTTATTCAACCTATTTTAATATGTTCTGCATCTTTAATTTGGGAGCATTGCATGATTGTTGTTGAACACATAACCCTTCTAGCTGATGATGAAAATCTTACGGACACATCCTTTAGCTCTTCACCGCTGTAAATATTTGCATGCCACTTAATTCTTCTACGCATTCTTTTGTAGACGAAACTACTTAATATGTTGAAGGGAAAATCTGGGGAATCAACGTTCACCCAAGTTAATCCAAGCATAGAAGTCCAGTTTATCCATTGTTTGTCGAACCATTTTAAGTTTCTGACCTCAAGGGCTGCTCTTTCGCCAATCTGGGTTTTGTGAATTTTCTTATTAGAAAAGCTGATTTTTAGGGTCTATTTATGCAAATTTCACGACACGTTTGTAGATGTTCGCGAAAGCCTAGTTATCCCAAAATACTCATGCATGAATATGGCACTATGTATCTGTCAAGTTTATCAACAGGTCGTTATTGTTGGCATACTTACAATTCTTTTACTCCTCACATATCCAGTAACATTGTTCGAGAAGCTTGGTTTAACCATGCCCCTTAATCTATAAATGAAACTGGATTCTCGAAGTTGCTGTCCTAGAACGCCCTAATGCTTCCGATTTTCATAAAAACTGATGATCAAATTGGATTGAAGTGGAGTATATCGAGAAACTAATGTGGGCACCACCGTCGGGGGTATAACCTTAGCGATTTAGCAAGTTCCTTTACTAGGCTCTCATTTTGTCTCTCTTAGAAAACATGCTGCGCATCTTCGGTCAACACATTTGTATCGTCTTTTCAACAACATCTTTATGGAAGAAATTTCCGTAGACTCTCGTAAACCTCCGTATTTTTCTCGTAACATTTATATTCAGAACTTTTCGATAGCTATAGAGCATGATTTCAGAGAAAGGACATGGTAGCGCAGTTAAGACCTCTCTTCCCCGTGAGTTGTATATGGCAATTGTGCGATTGCAGGCATCTGAGAACTTAGACTGGGATGAAGCATGTGTTCGCGCAGCTGGTCTTTTGGATCAACAGGGGGAAAAATTCAAGCGTGCAATTGAACTTGAAGCGCAAAGGCTTTACAAGAGTCGGTTTATGAGTGAGTTGAACAAGGCTCGTAAGTCGATTGAAAAACAGTATTATAAACTGGGTTACGATGAGGCGATGAAAATCGAGCATTTTTCCGTCCCATGTAGTGTATGCGGTGAGCCTGTGGTTTTTTCAAGTCGTGATGCTCGATGGGATGAGGCGCGGCGTACATTGTCTGAGGCATTCAAGAATTGCCGCCATACCAACTGCGTTCGAAAGTAAAGAATGCCTTTAGACGGCCTTCGATGAATAATCGGCTAATTTTTCGATCAAACCTCCAAAGGTAAAATTTGGAGAGCTTAATTTACGTGACAAAAGCATGCATTGTTTGCTCTTAGTCGATTGTGCAACATAACGGATTATCATAGTAGTTTCGGGAAACACGTATGAGATTTTGATCGTGCGTCATGAAAGCAATTTCACTGGTCCAGCTAGATACTGTCAACAAAGTCTTCATGTCTGATACGAGCATGTCGATTGGGCAGTTCAAATGCTTAATCTCTCTGTAGCTTAGACTACCCCTTTCACACGCCTTATTCGTGAGTGCGAGATTTGTTTTGACCCGACGATCCTTAGCTTTAGCTAGGGAGTCTTGGATTTCTTTCAGAATTTCCATGTTGGAGATGTAAATTGTTAATTCTTCCTGGGCTGTTTCAATAAGATTTTTCATCCTGTTGACAATGTTCCTTTTTCCGCGTATGATGTAAGCAAGCTCGAGTTCACCTGATTCCTCGACACTTTTATACAGTGGCGTCATAAGTTCTGCTAATGTATCTGCCTCTTGCAGTTTTTCGTTTAGACGGTCTTTTAATTGTTGTTTTAGATTATTGATTGCTTCCTTTGGATGTAAAGCTTTGTAGAGCTTGGGTGTGCCCTGTTGAACGGCTATCATGCCCTTTTTCGCTAAAGCATGCAGGGCGTAGTAAATCTTTGAGTCAGGAATTCCGGTTTCTTTGCATAGAACACTCGCTGTAATATTTGGGTGCACGAGTAAGGCGACATAGGTTAATGCTTCATGGGTTGTTAGGTCAAGTTCCCTTAAGCGTAATGTGAGTTTGTCTCGGACAGCTGTTTCCACATCTGTCGCCATTGAAATCTCTCCTTTTTTCTAATAAGTTAGAGTCAGGTAATTCTTATATAGTTTACTCCTACTTTTTAGTAGTAGAAATATTGATGGAGAGGCTGATGGCTTGATTGACGATCTATGTTGTTGTGGATTGGATATACACCAGAGTTGCAGCTGTTCTGACTCAGACAAGACGGATAAAATTGTTAAAGAGTACTATGATAGAATTTGGAATGACCAAAAAGCAACCGAACGCAAACAAGCAAGCCCATCGGAGGCAAGTAAGGCGCTTTTAGAAGAACTCAAGCCAACAAAGGGTATGAAGGTGCTCGATATAGGGTCAGGAAACGGAGAAACAATCTTAACAATCGCCGAAAGAGTTGGGCCGACAGGTAAGGCGGTGGGCATAGACTTTTCACCTAACGGTGTTGCATTGGCTAAACAGAAGGCAAAAGAAAGGAGACTTGAAGATGTTGCAGGGTTTTATGTTGCAAATGCGCTTGAATTGCCCTTCGCTGATTGTTCTTTTGATGCTGTGATTAGTGAATGTGTTATTTGTCTTGTAGAAAATAAAGAAAAGGCAATTGAAGAAATAGTAAGAGTACTCAAACCAAAAGGTCGAGTAATCATGCATGACGTAGTTTCTTGGAAACCCTTACCTAAAGTCATACGTAGTAATAAAAAACTTTATTGTAGCTGCATCGGCGGTGCTGCAAGTCTAGAAGAGTACGTTGAGATAATGAAGTGTGCGGGACTGACTAATATTGAGGCTGTTAACCTTACAGAAGTAGCGAAGCGGATGCTGAATGTTAGTATACTAGATGTTGCCTTAGAATTAAAAGACGATAAAGACTTTCAAGAAATGGTTAATTTTGTGCGAAAGGGCGGGATCGGTTATGCTTTACTAATAGGAACTAAAACTCCATAATCTACACTAATAAGTTCCACACCGAAAAGTAAAATAATTATCCTAAACCAGCCTAAGCCTAACCCGCCAACTTGGGGATGTCAACCATTCGATCGGTCTTAGACTGGCGCGCGCACCTGGCAGGGAGGTTGTCTCGCCAGGCATGTCCTTACCCGACCGTCCGATTAACGTGCCCATGTTGGCTGTCTTAGCGTACCTCTGGTTTAGGACAATTAATTTTCATCTTAAAATACAATTTAAAGTTTACTGTAATGTATTTAACACCTAACATTTTCACTGTTATTATCAACAATTTGGCGATGAAACGTTTAAGCTACTTTCTCTTTCGAAATACCTCAACGCCCTCTATCGTGGTTACGTATTCAAAGTGATGTCCTTGCCAACTTATGACGTTCGATTGAGGGGTTAAATAGCTTGAAACGGCGAGACGACGCGAAAACAAAAAAGAGGAGTTTGCGGGAGAAATCTCCATGAGTTTACAGTTATGTATTTTATTGTTTTGTTTCTGAAAAATTTTTCAGAAAACTTTATTTTTGAAAAACGAATGTTCCTTGTTTCTATTCTTTTAGATCCCAAGGGAATATTACGCATTTGTCAAATGTAATTGCATAATATTCAGGCTTCATCTTTGCATCTTTTCTAAGCGCAACTACGACAACCTGTACATCCTTGGCACCTTTCAGCTTTAGTTCCTCTCTCACTACCTCTAAGGTTGAACCTGTGTGGACGAAGTCGTCAACGATCAAAACATTTTCGTTCCTTAAATCTCCAAGCGTAAATTCTAGAATCTTTGGTGTATCAAAAATCTGTTTAGGCGGTTTTCCCTCGTCATAGAACGAGACTGCAATTGTATAAAATTTGCCTATATTGAGTAGTTTCGCTAGTATTGCTGCAGGCACAAACCCACTTTTTCCAACGCCTACAATTGCATCTACTTTGTATTTTTCCTTAATTTCTTTAGCTAACTTTGAAACCAGTTCGCCAAATTTCTCCCAACTTATTTTTTCAAACTCCATAAATACTTACCTCATTCTCTTTTGCTGTATGTTATTATGGCATTATAGCCCTCAACTGCTGCTACTTGGCGAAGCATCTGCTCCAACCATGTCCTGAAATGCGTGGTCTGAACCCATGTGCCTTCTCTCTTCTCAATGAGACCTATCCCTCTTAACTTGGAGATCATGTGATAATATGAACCTCTATCTAGCCCAAGTGATTCCGTCATTTTCGACCAATCGCTGTCCGAAATTCCATTAGACCTAATAACTTGGTCGTAGAATCTTTTTGCCTTATGGGCTAGATCTATACTTTTGAAATACACTAGGCTGAAAACTTCCTCCATACTAAGCGGCGGTGTCTTGCATTTTACGAGGATGGTTGTGGCGTATTTCGTTTTTGAAATTGATTTCTTGATTGCCATAGTTTTCACTGTTCATGAAATAGTCTCAAATAATTTATGTATGATACACTTATAAATATGAATTTTGCACTCTAAAATGCACGCTAAAAATATGAAAGAATAGTTTCTTCAGGCAGAATTTTGTACTAAAGGTGGTTAGTGGCGGGCACCTCCAGATTTAACCCTCGTGCTTTTAACGACCAGTGCAATAGCAATGTTGCTGAATATCACCACAGATGCGATTGTGAACGGAGCGCTTGCACCGAGTGAGTTGTACACCATCATAAAGATTATCGGCCCTATGATTCCTCCTATATCCATGAAGGTTCTATACACCCCTACAGCCCCACTACGAACTGATGCAGGTACCTGCTCAGACATCAACACTATAAGTGAGGTGGATACGAACCCTGTTCCCGATCCATCGATAGTTGCTAAGAGCAAGAGAAGTTGGAGATCAGATACTTGAGGATATAGATACAGACAGGCTCCGTCTATCATACAGCCTATAATAACTAACGGCTTTGCTCCTATTTTATCTGCTAAGTGACCTGAGATGAAGGTTGCAACCACCATTCCTAGAGTCTTTAAGCCCAGCAGAAGTCCTATAAACTCCAAACTAGCATTCAACTGGGTTTTAAGGTACAGCTGTATAACCGTTTGCATTACTCCTTGGGTCACGAGCACCCTGCACAGGTTTATGAAACTAGTTGCGATTAAACCCCAGCTTTTCAAGCTAACAACTGCATTTCCTAAATTCACGTTTTTGGCAATCTCATGGCGCTGGATATCAACATGTTTTAATCCTCTAGATGTAAAAGCGACCATAAATGCGAAGAAGAGAAGCGAGCTGGTGACGAAAAAAATATTGGTATAACCCATGAGCACTGCTAATGCAGCCCCAACAGGTGCACCTAGGAAATTACCTATAAACTCTATACTTTGAAATGTTCCAAGAGCTTTGCCTCTAGCCTCTGGTTTGAAAAGGTCCATGATTAAAGCAGTATTACACGTGAAGAAAAGGGCGGCTCCACAGCCCCAGATTGCTTGTCCAGCGATGAGCATGTAGATGTTTTGTGAGAACCCGCTGATAATTGAGCCCATTGTACCCATAAGTGCTCCTATAACAATGAGTCTTCGTTTGCCAATCTTAAGCGAAATTAATCCTCCAGGGATCTCGACGAAGGCCCTAGCGAAGAACCAAGCAGAAGTTACGAAGCCCACCAAGACCCTTGTCGGGTCGAGGTCGCTGGCTAAAAGTGGCAAGAAAGACCTAACTAAACCCATTCCCATAATCAAAGAGAAACCAATCATTAAAGTTTCAAAATAAACGCGTGGATAAGCCCTTAGTCCAGTTTTAGCGGTTTCTGTGGTCGCCATATAGATCACCTCAATATAGGCTCATCTCATTAGCTTGAGAAAAAATCATTTACAAAATGAATATTGGACACTTTATTTAAGAATTTTGGCTTATTTTATTCTGCTTGAATCAGCAAAAGGAAAAATCACGCTTTAACATAAATTTCAACTCTTCTATGATGAATATAGATGACCTATGAATGGTAAATGAAATGTTATTAAGGATGCTAGTTTCAATATTTTGGAATTAAATAATCCCCCCTATTTGCCATAGCCACCTCTTATTCATAGTGTATTTATGAATAATTTTTTCCTCAATTTTCTCAATTTCGCACATTATTCATATAAATTCTGAAATAGAATTTATACATAATTCATTATTGAATGAATGATGAATTAAATTAAAAAGCAACCACTGACAAATAATGTAAGTCGTTGGGAAGGATAACTTGTTTTCTCAAATCCTATCTTTAATAAATGGCAAAATATATGTTTCCTTTAAACCGCTAAAAACCGCAAATGGAATTACGTTGTTCGGCGATAAGATTCTATACGTAGGTTCTGCTGATCACGCTGATATTTTGGCTAAGCTTCAAAACGGCAAGGTTGTCGACTTGGACGGCAAGGTTGCCATGCCAGGGTTCATTGACTCGCATCTACATTTGGATAGCTTGGGAATAGGACTTAATACGATAGACATGAGAAATACTACCTCAATTAAAGACCTTCAAGATAGACTGAAAAAATTTGCTGCGACACATCCGGAAGCAAAATGGATAAGGGGACGTGGCTGGGACCAAGAATCTTTTGAAGAAGGCAGATGGCCAAATAAATCAGATCTCGATGAAGTTGTCTCTGACAAGCCTGTTCTACTGATCAGAACATGTGGACACGCAGCCGTAGTAAATAGCAAGACCCTTGAATTGCTGAAAGGGCTTTCTAAACCCTTGGAACCACCAGAGTATGACCGCGATAACTCCGGCGAATTAACAGGCATCGTTAGAGAGGACGGCGTAAAGACAGTAAGAAACATGATAATCTACACTTCAGAAGAATACATCAAATTCCTCAAAGACGCAAGCGACCATGCTTTCTCAAACGGTGTAACCACAGTTGCCATTGCAGGCTGTATTTCTGAGGTATTCAAAGCGCTTCACCTAATGCTTGCGAACAATGAATTGCGTTTAAGGGTCCGCGCATTCCTCTCCAAGGAACTGCTTCCCTACGCCAAAGTTCTAGGGATAGCACGCAACTTCGGGCATCCTAACCTAAAAATATCCGGTGTCAAGGTTTTGGCAGATGGTTCGCTAGGTGCAAGAACCGCCTTACTTTCTGAACCATACTCAGACGACCCCTCAACAAGCGGTGTGCCCACAATAAGCGAAGAGGAACTGCACAGAATAGTCAAAGAATCCAGCGAAAATGAACTACAAGTAGCAGCTCATGGTATAGGCGACAAATCCATAGACCAAATCCTAAACGCATACGAAGCCTTCAAGGAGTACATTCCAAAATTGAGACACAGAATCGAACATACGTCTGTGATTAGACCAGACCAAATCAAAAGAATGGCTAAACTCGGCGTCGGAACCGCAGTGCAACCTCATTTCATACCCAGCGATTGGTGGGCAGTCAAGAGAGTGGGTGTAAAAAGGGCACCATGGGTCTACCCGTTCAAAACGCTCCTCGATGCAGGGATAAGGATGGGATTTTCCACAGACTGTCCAGTGGAACCACTCAATCCATGGCTAACTGTCTACGCCGCAGTCACCAGAGGCGAATATGAAGGTATTGAGCTCTCAAAGTATACAGCCAACGAAAAACTAGATGTAGCCACCGCTCTACACCTGTATACCCAAGGCTCAGCCCAAATACTGCATGAAGAAAAGGAATTGGGAACCCTGGAGGAAGGTAAATTCGCCGACCTAATAATAATAGACAAGGATCCATTGCAGGTGGAGCCAAGAGAACTGAAGGATGTGAAGGTGCTTGGAACCATAGTTGGCGGCATCCCTGTTTATGTTTCTGATGAGCTACATTTGCTAGCATAAAATTTAATCAAGACCCAACCTACTCCTCTCTTTTTTATCGATTTCTCGTATACAAAAGCGTATGCACAATTTGTATACTGAAATGTATTCACGGACGTGGTGACCGCTGTTTTTCACGAGGTTACGTATAGAAAAAGTCTGGTGTAATTGGTAATTTCATAACTACTGATATCACCAGTTTATGAAAACTATACGTATATATTTGGGTATTTTGAGCGCTTTTATCCTACATTATCAACTTCGAATAAACAATTGACACTCCCCACGAATAAATTCATGGGATTCTTGCTTCTTTAAGGTTTCATCGCCACTCATTATAGTTCCACCTCAAGAGCCTTGATGTTTTTCATGGCAAACGATTAGTCCTCTTTCCACTCTGCCGTTGTGCTGAAATAAGTGTAGAATTAACTAACTCAGTTTGCAACACAAACCTCAACTATACAATAGAACCTCTAACCGTAATCTTAATACTGTTTTTGAAATACGCGCTCATGAAATCTAGAAGTTCATCGCCTTCATTTCACCTATGATGCGTTGGACTTTGGCATTCCACTCTGCAAGCCCCTCGGGTGAAGGGTAGTTATCATAGAGCGCCCTCATCTCATTCATCTTGTTGGCTGTAAAGTTCAGCTGTCTAAGGAAGCTTAGTTTTCCGATCCCTCTGAAGACTCTTGATGCCTTTTCCGTGATGTTGAGGCGAAGCGGTTCACCTACACTTGCCTTAAGTAGGTCCTCTTCCGTTATCAGTCGGTTCTCCATTCCGTAGTTGAGTTCCTCGTCGCTACACTTCTGTAGGAATATCCTGAACACGTCTAAGCCAGCAGCCTTCTTTCCGTAACGTTTTATGAATGCAAGATTGAAAGGCCAGAGGGCGGTTTGACTAACATCGTTGCGTTCAATTGCTTTAGCACCTATTTCCGCTGCTATTTTTCCAGCGATCATAGACGGCCCTATTCCTCCTCCATGTATCGGGTTTGTTTGGCATGCGGCGTCACCGATCATTATGATGCCATTTCCCACCATTGTGGCAATGGGTCTTCTTGTTGGGATGAACCACGTCCCTCCTTTGATTAGTTTCTCTTTAAACATAGGTGAAGTCAACACGTGTTCGTAAAGTAGCCTTTTTGGGTCTGGAAAGTTTTTGGTCATCTGGACGCCTATGCCTACATTAACTTTTGTTCCATCCTTTGGAAAAAGCCAATAGTATCCGCCGGGCGCAATTTTGTTGGAGAGGTAGATCCTTATATAATTTGGCTCTGTAAGCTGTTCTCTTAGCTCTCTGATTTCCATATAACCAAGCTCTGTATCCTCATTACGAATAAAGGGCTCCACTCCCCAAGTTTCCGGAAGTTGTTTCCTCAGGACAGATGCAAAACCGCTAGCATCTACGGTGATCTTTCCGTAAACTTCGAAGTCATTTTCGGTCTTCAGCGACTTAACTTCAACTCCTTTCACGAAGTCATTTTCAATGATTACTTTTTTGACTAATGAGTGATCAAGCAAATCCGCTCCGGCATCTAACGCTTCCTTAAGTAGCCTTTGTCCAAACTCATGTCTATTGATGACAAACCCGACCAATTCTTCACTTCTTATTCTGAACCTAGTTTTTCTATTGGGAGAATAGATGTCAGCCCCATCAATGATTCTAGCAAACTCAGGTCCGCTTGGAGCTTTAATCCCTAGCTCTTCAAAATACCCTTTACCTATTGCTTCTCCGCAGACCTTGTCGCCTATTTCCTTTTCGCGCTTTCTATCGATTAAACAAACCTTAAGACCTAGGTTGGCAGCGGTCTTTGCTGCAAGGCATCCTCCGGTGCCCGCTCCTACTATCACAAAGTCATAGAAAGTCATTAAGTGTACCTCCACTTATGGAAACTTTATCAACTTGATAATTGAACGGTTCCTATTTGAAGTCTTCCATTGGTTTTCGTACACCTTCACAGGATTCGTTGAAGAAGAATTTTTATTGTGAGCAAAGAAATATAAGTGAAATTCAAGGAATACCATAAAACATAATGGAAGACGATGGTTATGATTAAGGTTAACAATAGAGTGAAAAATCTTCGGTCGCCCATTAGAGACATACTGAGAGTAGCTAGAGCGTTGGAAGTTGAAAAAAAGAGTTATTTTATTTTAACAGTGGGGACCCCAACAAATTTGACTTCGATACCCCTGAATATTTGAAGCAAGAGTTAATTAATGTAGCCAAAGGAAAGACAGGCCACTATGGAAGGTCAGAGGGTGAAGAGGATTTAGTCGAAGCCATAATTGACAGAGAGGCAAAAAAGAATTCTGTGAAATTGTCAAAAGAAGACATCACAATAATGCAGGGTAGCAGTGAAGGAGTATTTTTCCTTTACGCAGCGGGTCTGGAGGCTGGTGATGAAGTTTTACTTCCAGGTCCAGGTTACCCCAGTTACATTCAATTGGCACAGTTTTTTGGCGGGGCAACTCCCAGCTACAGGTGTGTTGAAGAAAACGGTTGGCAACCAGATATCGACGATATACGGAAAAAGATCACGGATAAAACTAAATTCTTGGTAGTTATAAATCCAAACAATCCCACAGGAGCCATTTACAGCAAATCTACTTTGAAAAAAATCGTGGATGTGGCGGCTGAGCATAAAATAACCTTGGTTTCAGATGAAATATACGATCAACTTATCTATGGAGAGACTGAATACTTCGGACTTGCTTCCCTTGCAAAGGATGTACCCGTTGTTGTACTGAACGGCTTCTCGAAAGCGTATTTGATGCCTGGTTGGAGAATTGGATATGTATATTTTCACGATCCAGTTGACGCATTAATTGATCTAAGAGAGGGGGTGAATGCCCTTGCGAGGCAAAGACTTTCAGCGAACACTCTTATTCAAAAGGTATGTGCCAAAGCATTCTCCGGTCCGCAGGACCACATAAAAGAGATGAATAGGAAACTCAAAGAGAGGGCTGAATTTGCATACAAAAGATTAAATGAAATCAATAGAATTTCTACCACAAAGCCAGAAGGAGCATTCTATATCTTTCCAAGAGTCGATTTGAGTAACAGATGGAAAGATGATAATGAATTCTGTATAGATGTGCTAAGAAGTACTGGAATCGTGTTCCCCTACGGCTCTGGGTTCGATCCCGTGTACGGTAAGGATCACTTTAGGTCTATAATTCTGCCTCCAATAGAAACGTTGGAAAGGGCTTTTCAGAAGCTAGAGGCTTTCATGAAGAAAGCATAGAAAGACGTTACAATTGACCTCAATCTCGTATGCGTATAATCAATTTTTTACATCAACTTTCCTACCAAATAATTACCACATACATCAACGATTTTTGCACCCACAAAGGAACCTACATCAACTTTTTCTTTTAACACGATTGGTTTATATGCGAAATTTCTTCCGACATACGTGTTTTTAATTGCTCCAACCTCGTCTATCAAAATTTCTCCGAACCAATTCAGCCATTTTCTATTATTCTCGAGCCTGATTTCCTTAACAAAATCATGTAAGACTTTAGCTCGTTTGTTAATAGTTTCTGCATTAATCTGCTCCATTTTAGAGGCCACAGTCATAGGTCTAGGACCAAATTTGGAAATATTGACCACATCTGGTCTGGCTTTCTCTATTAGTTCAATTGTCTTTTGGAAATCATCATCTTCTTCTCCTGGGAAACCAACAATGATGTCTGTGGATAGTGTCAGATGCGGTATATTATTTCTCAATTTTTCGACTATTTCTATAAAGTCCTTCGCTTTATAACCTCGTTTCATCAATTGCAAGACTTTATCTGAACCAGATTGTACCGGCAGATGTAAAAACTTGAATATTTTGTCATTTTTGTATATTTCTATTAACTCATTGACTATTGCTTTTATAAATAATGGATTCATCATTCCAACTCTGACAAAAAATTTGCCTTCGATTTTGCAAACGGCATCCAACAGTTTAGGTAGGCTGGTCCCTATGTCCAGTCCATATGCGCCTGTATCTTGAGCTGTTAACCAAATTTCCTTGCATCCACCTTTAACAGCGGATTCCACTTCATGCACAATAGACTCTATCGGGTAGGAAAACAGTTTCTTCCTTGCAAACCTTGTGCAACAATAGCTACAAGCGCCAGCGCATCCTTCTGAGATTTGGGCGATATCAATTATTGGATTGTCTCTCGACTTTGGCAGTTCAATTTTTATGTCTTTTTTCGCGCCAAATAGTCTGATTATTTTTCCATCCAAAGTATCCTTGACTAATTTCGCAATATCTTTTATCATGTGAGGGCCAATCCAGCTACATGTTGACGCAATTTTTTCAAGCATTTTTTGGTCAATTTCTACCATGCATCCCGCGATGACCAATTTTTTATCTGGGAAAAGCTTTTGTAAGGACTGTATTTTGTTGACGATTCTGTTTTGTGTGGGAGTTTTTACGTAACATGTGTTAAGTATGATTAGGTCTGCATCATCTATATTGTCTACGACTTCGAAGCTCGCCTCTTTTAGGAGCCCCTTCATTATTTGGGAATCTGCCTGATTGAAAGAGCAACCGAACGTTTCAACGTATACCTTGTTTATTTGATTGTCCATAATGCGTTATCTTGAATTTTAGAGGTTCGTTCTTCTATATGTAGCTTAAGCTTCGTCAATCGGATGGTTTCTCCAACGTCTTCAGTTTGGGAATTGTAGAGTATGCTGTGGAGATGAGTTTTTTAGGAGACTTGTGTATTGGAGGTCGGTGTTAACTATGAGGGATGCAGTAAGACTGTTGAAACCAAATCTCTTGTCACCGTGTGGTAATTGGCACATTAATTGAGTTATCCTTCGCTATCCCCCTAGTAAGCTGGGCAATGGAATTCCTCAATTATTCAACATTCTCTTCTTGATAGTTTGGAACTAAACCTAGAATGTAAGTTATTGCGTCTTGGAGAATTTTTCCTCCGACTATGTTTCCAAACAGTACATCTTTATATTAAACTTCATTACATAGTTTGTCTCGCAAAACTTTGGGGAGCTGAATATGTTGAAGAAGGAGTATGTGGTCACCGAGATAACCGCTGCGCCAGACGGTTCACCATATGTGCTTGTCTCCCTGAGAGATCCCAAGGATCTGAGGGAGCGTCAATTCTCGCCTATGGAGGTTCAATTCTCATCCTTCAGGACTATGGATGATTTATTCAAAAATCTCGGCCGAACGTTAACTGCACAAATGATGGGAGGATTTGCTACGGTGATTAAGCTAACTTTGAACGAGTATGAAGAGCTAAACATAAAGGTTGGGGAAAAGTTGGTTCTGGACATTAGCAAGGTTGAAGTAGTCAGCGTCTAACTTTTCCTTGAAAATTTAGTGGAAGATTTTTATAAATAAAGTCAGGACGCGTATCATGGTTCTGGCAATTGCCGATTTCATCACCTACGCATCCAAAGAACCTGTGGCACGCTCATAATTAGTGGCGTTGGTTAGCAAATTAACCTAGTGACCACATTGCGGGAGGCAGCATAGGCGACTGCTTATTTGTACTTAACGCATCTTCTCCCAGTATACTGAATTCTCCTTTATACCGAATTTCAGCACCCCTCTTTTATGTAGAGAACTAAGGTGTGCCATAATTCCAGTGTTTATTAAGTAGTACTGTTGTGCAGTTTTGATTTCAAGTTTGAAATTGTCACATACCGTTTTCAAAACTTGCTCAGTGGTTTTTTTATTTGAGAGAGCCGCTAGAATATATTCTTCAATGATTTTTGCGGTTTCTAAGTTTATATCAACCAGCTCTGTTATGTTATTTGTTGGTTCCGCGTGGCTGGGTACATAATACTCATAGTTGCTCTTGTTAAGAAGCGCTAGAGTTTCTTTTAATTTAACTACATCTGCAACGTAGGGAACTTTATACCTGTCTAAGACATTCTTTGAAAAAACAGAATCTGCACAAAAAAGTACGTCATCAACTTCTATACCTATTTGGTTAAGTGAATGTCCAGGCAATGGAACGACCTCCAGTTCGATTTTATCAAATGTTAGTTTTCTTTCGGAGTTTTTAATGACGTAGTCCACTTGACATGGTTTTGCCATTAGAAATTTGTTCTTCAGGTCTTCGATAGGATCTGCTCCTGAGAAAAGTAGAAACGGCTCCAGTTGGGGATGCTGAATAATATCTGCCTCTATTTCGGGAGCAAAAATTTTGGCTTTTGTCTTCTCTTTTATCCATGCGTCTGCACCGCAGTGATCGGCATGGCTATGGGTGTTTATTACCGCCTTTGGAACCAATTCCTCAGCTTCTAAAATTCTCAGAACCTTTTTTGCTACATCTTCATCTAGACCGCTGTCTATTAAGATGACGCCGCTGTCGTCCTTCACCACCCCGATGTTTGTGGGGTTTGGTAAGTAATACACGTTTCTAGTAATTTGTTTTAGTTCCATTTTGTTACCCCTTCAAATTAAAGCATATTGACGTGACATTTTTATTACATGGCATCCTAAATAAGAATACTAGGTATTCAATAGAGGAACCGATTTTGGAAAAAAGCCGAGGAATTTACCTAGCGCTTTTGTCCGCAAGTCATGGCTTGAATCATTTTTATCAATTGTTGATACCTGTTGTCATCCCTAAAATAACAGCGGAATATCAATTAACTAATTTTGTGGCTGGTATTCTGCTGGCTTGTTTCAGCTTAACCTACTCACTACTACAGAGCCCAATTGGCTATTTATCAAAATTATTCGGTAGAAAAAGGCTATTGATTCTGAGCTTCATCATAACTTCCGTATCTTTTCTAGCAATTGGTTTTGTTGATAACCTCATACTCTTTGCATTATTGTTTCTTTTTGCGGGCGTTGGGGGAAGCATTTATCATCCAATTGGTATGCCACTTTTGTCCGAATTCTATAAGGAAAATAGAGGGCAAGCCTCAGGTTTTCATCAGACTGGAGGTGCTGTAGGGTCTTTTGTTGCTCCGCTGGTTATTGGGCCTCTTGTACTGCTTCTCAACTGGAGACTAGCCACTGCTGTTCTCTCCACTCTAGGCATCGCGTTGTCTCTAATTGTGTGGTTTGTCATTGTTGAACCTAAGCAGCAAGTTAAAGAAGAGACCAAGCAACAGTCCAAAGGAGCGAAGACTAGCGTAAAAATGTACAGCTCATCACTTGTCTTCATTGTGGCTGCGATGATCGCTGTCACTGGTCTGAGAGGACTTGACTCCTTTGCAAATCAATATTTTATCTATGGTCGGGGCATAACGAATTTTGCCGAGGCAGCTTTCTTGTTCTCTATGTTAAAGATAGCAGGATTGTTTAGCAGCCCACTGTGTGGAAGATTGTCCGATATTTTTGGAAGGAAGAAAGTTCTTATTGTTTTGATTGTTATTCAATCAGCGTCCATTTATGCTCTTACAGCGACACCACTCAGCATATTGGCATTTCCCTGCATCCTTTTTGGATTTGCATCCTTTGGATCGCTGACAATAACGGACGCTTTCCTAGCAGATATAACTCCAAGAGAATATGTTGAAACCATTTTTGGGCTCCATTATACGGCAAGCTTCTTAACCTCAGTTTACATTCCACCCATTCAAGGCGTCATCATTGACTCTTACGGTTTTGATGCGAGCTTCCTAGCTTTAAGCGCTTTAATTCTATTCAGCATACCCATCTTTCTAAAAGTGAAAACTAGATTCTAGGCCACAAGATGAACAATGATAGAGATGCCTTTTCATAAATTAGCAACTATTCTAGGTAGAACCCTCTACATCTTCCTTTCTGTGTATTTCAGCATGTCGATCCATTTCTCTTGTTGCCTCAAGACTTAGCACTAATAAAAAACTTGGAATAAAAAACGTAACGTACACAGAAGACATTGGGATGGCTGTATGGAGTACCCGCATCGTCGTATGCCAAAGATCTACGGATTAGCAATAGGGAAAAAGCTCGGGTGCCGTAGATAGATAATCCTAGATGGAAAAACTGGGCTTCTTATACCAGTTAGTGGATTTGAAGAAGTCGCGCCCTTCATAAGTAGTGGTTGAAGTGCAAATCAATAAGGTTCATTATTTTTAATAACTCCTATTTCTTTTTGAAGAATAGCCAGTTTTTTTGATTTTTGAATCTCACAAGCACGTAAATGCCCTTTAGCTTGATGCCTTCTATTTCAACTATGAGCTCGTCTTCCTTTCGGCTTATCAATTTGTATGTGCCCTCATCCCAGATTTCCACAGTACCTGCACCATATTGTCCTTCTGGAATTACACCTTCAAAGCTGGCATAATTTACTGAATGATCTTCAACTTGTACAGCGAGCCTTTTAACACCAGGAACTGTGGGTGGCTCCTTTGGAATAGCCCAGCTTTTTAATACGCCGTCCATTTCTAAGCGTAAGTCGTAATGTAGGTGAGTGGCCGCATGCTTCTGAATTACGTAAATATTTCCTTTGCTCATTCTCAATACACCTTTGATATGGCTGTTAGCTCCTATCCGAATAGCCTGATAGCAGATCAGCGATAATTGATATTCTGCACCTTTTCTCCCTGCTAGTCAAGGCATCCCATATCATCCTTCCTAGATCGCGACCAGCTATGCATAAATGTGGTCTATGTCGGATACAGATTTTTGTCTCATCTGGATTTTTGACATAGCATTTTGTACGGTAAACCATGTTTTGTCGCCAAGATAGTCATTTATAAGATGTGGTTTAAGACTTTTTGTAAACAAAATCCGTCGATTTTCCACGAGTCTACGCTACAAATTTTTCTTTTGGAGGGCTTCCGTGAAAATCCGAGAACGGTCGAAAATGCACCTAAATTAGGTCGTAGTTCTGAATTTTTTTGATTTTCAAGCAATTAATATATACTCTTGTACAGACTGTATTCTCATCGCTATTTTTCTAGAAGTTTAAAATACTACTGCGGAAATACTCATAAGCTAAGTTCAAAAAAGGGTGAACAATATTATGGCATGGTATGAAGCTGTAAGGGAAGAATTTCCAATTACAAAGAGAATGATTTTCCTAGATATAGCGCACACAAACTCGCCTCCCACAAGAGTCGTTGACGCTATATATGGATTCTTAAGGAGAGTTCAATCATATGGCACTGAAAAGAATCTTTGGGTAAGCATGGTCGAATCTACTCGAAACAAAATTGCAAAGCTAATTGGTGCAGAAGAACATGAGATTGCATTTACAAAGAATACATCCGAAGGTATGTGTATTGCTGCCGAAGGCATCTCATTCTCCCCAGGAGATAATGTAGTGATTAATGACCTAGAGCACACGCCTGAACCCTGGCTTTACCTTCAACGAAAGGGGGTGAAGGTTAAGGTTGCAAAAAGCGAAAACGGGCGACTTGACCCTGAACACGTATTTGACCTTCTGGATTCGAGAACTAAAGTTCTGTTCATGTCACATGTTACATACCATACTGGATTTAGAAATGACCTTGCAACCTATGGCAAGTTCTGTCGGGATAGAGACATCATATATGTAGTTGACGCTATACAGTCTCTAGGAGCAGTTAAATGTGATGTACATAAATTAGGGGTAAATATTCTTGTTTGCGGAGGACACAAATGGATCTTTGGGCCGCATGGTACGGGCTTTATTTTCTGTGATCACATCAGTAATAACATGGAAAACCACCATGTTCCGCCATAGATGAGCAACTACAGGTTTATGTGCACTTAGGTTAACACCAGCCCTGCTAAGTCTCGTACCACTACAATACAACCTGCCTAACTCCCAATTCTACCGTATCATCGTAACAAACTTGATAATATTAACCAATATTATTATAAGACATCTATCTCAACTCTAAAATTCGGAAGGAGGCTAGTTAGGAGTGATTAAGGGGAATATAGCATCATTTAGAGAACATGGTGATGTTGCACAGGACTTCCATAAGACGACTGTGGAAGAAACAGTGAATCTTCTAAAAACGAATTTAAGCCTAGGGTTGACTTGGGATGAGGTAAACCACAGGTTAAAAAATTATGGTTACAATGAGGTACCTGAGAGGAAGCCTCATCCCATCATTTCCTTCGCTAAAAAGTTTTTGGGTTTAACTGCTTGGATGCTTGAGACCATAATAATCCTCGCCGTTATCCTTGGAAAGTATACGGACTTGTATACGGTAGGGGCTCTTCTCATATTAAACTCCATAATAGGATTCGTCCAAGAACAGAAGGCTTCTAAAGCTGTGGAACTCCTAAAGAGGAGGCTTCAAGTTAACGCTAGGGTTCTCAGGGAAGGTATTTGGACGACTACTCCTTCAAGGGAGATTGTACCAGGGGATGTTGTTAGAGTTAGGGTTGGTGATTTTGCCCCGGCAGATATCAAGATTGCTGTAGGGGAGGTTTGGGTTAATCAGTCAGCGTTGACGGGTGAATCTATGGAGGTTGAGAGGAAAGTTGGAGACCTACTGTATTCGGGTTCCATCATATCGAGGGGGGAAGCTACAGGCATAATTGTACTTACGGGTGTTAAAACTTACTTTGGGAGAACTGTGCAACTCGTTCAACTTGCGCGTCCAAAATTGCACATGGAAGAGGTTATCTCGAAAGTCCTTAAATGGCTTCTAATAATAGTCGCCGTACTTCTCTGCGTAGCCATAGCCTTCTCAGCCGCTAGAGGAATTAACTTAATGGAGATTCTACCTTTGATGCTTGTGCTATTGTTGGGCGCCGTGCCCGTTGCTCTACCAACCATGTTCACTGTTAGCATGGCTATAGGCTCTATGGAGCTCTCCAACAAAGGTGTATTGGTGACGAGACTCAGTGCATCGGAAGATGCTGCAAGCATGGATATTGTATGCGTTGACAAAACAGGTACAATAACGATGAATAGGCTCTCCATAGCAGATGTAGCGGCGGTAGGAGGATACTCTAAGAACGACGTTATAATTTATGGAGCCTTAGCATCACAAGAGGCTGATCAGGACCCGATTGACCTAGCATTTATAGATGCCGCTAGGCGGAGAAAACTTTCCCTAGACAAATTTGTGCAGAAAACTTTCATACCATTTGATCCTAAAAGAAGGAGGACGGAGGCTCTGATATCTGATGGCGATGGCGGCTCTGAGTTTATGGTTGTCAAGGGAGCTTTCAGCGTAATTGCTGAGCTATGCAATTTAGATGGTGAGAAGTTAAGGGAGGTTGATGAAAGGGTTAAGGAATTCACCAAGAAGGGTTATAGAACGATCGCCGTTGCCAAGTCGGCTGAAGGAGAATATTTGGATCTTGTAGGGTTGGCTGCACTGTATGATCCGCCTAGGCCTGATGCTAAAGAGCTTATTGAACGGCTTAAGAACTTAGGCGTGGCTGTTAAGATGATGACAGGTGATGCGCTGCCAATAGCCAAGGAAGTGGCTATAGAGGTTAGGCTTGGGAAGCATGTGGTTAAGGCTTCTGAGCTTAAGGATCTAGTGAAGGATGATTCGAGAAGAGCTGGCGAAATAGCCGAGAATAGCGACGGCTTCGCTGAGGTCTATCCAGAAGATAAGTATGTTATCGTGAAGAGCCTCCAAGAAAGGGGTCACATTGTTGGGATGACAGGCGACGGTGTGAATGATGCGCCAGCCTTGAAGCAGGCTGAGGTAGGAATAGCCGTCGTAAATGCTACGGATGTCGCTAAAGGAGCAGCCAGCGTTGTACTAACAAGTGAGGGATTAACAAGCATTCTTAACCTTGTTAAGATTGGTAGACTAATATTTGAGAGGATAAACACCTGGATCCTAAATAAGATTACAAGAACGATACTGAAGACCGTCTTCGTCGTTTTAGCTTTCCTAATGATAGGCAGATATCCCATATCCTCATCAGCCATGCTTCTCATGATGTTCATGACGGACTTCATGAAGATATCCCTATCAACCGATAACGTTAGGGGGTCTGATAAGCCATGCCGATGGAATATTATGGGGCTTGTAAAAGTATCCATAGTCCTCGGCCTACTTATGGTTCTAGAGGCGCTTACTCTGTTTTTCATAGGCATAAAATATTTCAACATCCTATATGATGAACAAACCCTTTACATGTTCAGCTTTCAAATACTACTGTTGTTCGCAATATTCTCCATACTAGTGGTTAGGGAACGGGGGCACTTTTGGCATTCAAAGCCAGGAAAAGCGTTTTCAACAGCAATAGTAGGCGACCTAGCCATAGCCATTCTAATAGCGTTCTCTGGCCTACCTGGCCTAAAACCATTACCTCCATCCCTCACGCTTATAACGCTAGGCTATTCCACGGCATTTTCATTAATAATCAATGATTTTATAAAATACATTCTTCTAAGAAAAGCGTTACTTGAATTCTGATACCCCCACCCTGGACACTAGATCAAAAATTCATCCTTCTCATCGCGCCGCGATACGCCAACTTTCTGCGCGCGCAAGAAAGGCGTGTTTCCGGCGCGTGAATGAATAAGGTTCCTTGCATTTATGGTAAGCCAGGAGTTAGTAAGACTGTTGTAACCAAGCATGTCTTGAACCAGTTTGGTGAACTTGAAAATGCTTGCTCAATCTATCTTAGGGCATCGCGTCTAACCCCAAATCTAGCTTTAAAGGAGATTTATGAAACTATCTGTGGTGTGGTGAGGAAAAGAGAAGACTACCTTCACCTTTGATGATTAATGAAATTAGTAAGAAGTTTCTTAAGAAAAGAAATTACGCTATTGCCATTACCTTGGATAACTTCGGTAAGATGAGTGGAGTTGAAAGCTTTCTTTGGAACATTAACAACCTTATGGAAAACTTTCCGAAAGTTGGCTTAATTTTGATATCAACAAGCAAGAGTCGGTTTCTAAAAGAAGTTTCAAATCATCTTACTCAATTTCTCTATAAGCTCTTCCTTTTTCTTGTAAGCCCTCCTCGTTTAGCAACATAATAAGCTGGTTAGCTATTCTCCTATAAGGCTCGATAACCTGAGAAATGGTATAATCTAAAAATTCGTGCTTTAAAGTTTCTAGGGCTTTATCTAAATCTTCTTCATAAATGTAAATAGTTTCTCCTTTAACTTCTCCAGATAAACTTGAATTGTTACTTGGTTGCCAAACAACTTTAAGCTCATAACCCATTTTAAGCAAACGCTTTAATTTTTCCAATTCTTCCTCCAAAACATTTTGTAAACTTTTAAGTTGTGTTACTTGCTTCAATAGCCTTCAGCCCCACCTTCAACTTTTTGTTCTAAAGGCTCGTTTGGTTGCATTGGTTCGATTGGTTCAACATCAGGTGCTATTGGCTCCAAAGGCTCTTCGTAAAGCTCTGCTTCAAGAGAGGAAAGGTCTTGAGCTTCTATTTGCTCTATAACTTCGCTACTTAACTCTCCAACTTGAGGTTTAATCTCCTCTGATGGCTTTGCGTCTTGAGTAGGCTCGATTGATGTTTCCACTTCGCTCAAACTTTCAGAGTTTTCTTCGGTTTTATCCTCAACTTTTTCAGGCTTTTGTTCAACTTCATCCATGCTTTGCTCCGCTTCGGAGAGCTCTTGATCTAATGGCTCACTTGATTCAGCATCTTTCGGGCTTTGCTCATAAAGCTCTGGATTATTCTCCAACTCCCTTAATATTTCCTCGGCTTCAGGCTCTGAGCTAAGCTTTTGCTCTATGTTCTTTAGTATTCGCTTAACCTCAGGATCATAAACAATTCTTTCTCTTGGTTAATACTGCATTGGCTCATTCCAAGTTTTAGCTGAATAAGAGCTTGCCTTTTCCTTTGATTCATACCTTTTTGTTTCACTCTTTGGTCCTAAGCCTTGATAAGCTTGGTAATGTTGCGGAGAATAATTTTTAGGTTTATAACTACTACCTTTTGCTATAGGCAAATTATACTTTGAAGCTCTATAGCTTACTCTTGGTTTATAATCATCTTTTGATAAAAGCTTTCTGAGAAGCCTAATTATCTCCTCAAGCCTTTCCTTCTCATCTTTCTCCAATTCCTCTTCCCCCTAACTTCTCTTTTTTAGAAAAGCTGGAATTCGATTGATTTCCACCAGAGAAGCTAAATTTCAAATTATTTCTACTAAAGGAATTGTTTCCAATTTTTTTCTCCAACTAAATTGCCAAGAAAGATTTTCAAGGAATCTATCTATCAAGTAGAGCTTAGCATTACTTGGTAAATCTCCAAGCTTTTCCCTAATCTCATCGAATAGCTCTTTGCTCGTGCAGAAGTGAAAGCTACAGCTAATTTACCAGCAACTTTGTCTCTGACGCTGAACGCCTTGTCAAAATAGTCTTTCATTATTCCCGCCATATAGCCAAAATAGTTCGGGGAGCCAAAAGCAACAGCATCGCATGCTATGAGGTCATTTACAGTCGCATAGTCAACACGTTTAATTGAAACATTAACGCCCTCAACAGACCGCGCTCCATCTGCAACCGCTTTTGCGAGCGCCTCAGTTTTTCCACCTCTGGAGTAGTACAAAACTAACACTTCAACCAAAACTATCTCCTCTGTTTATTTTCATAATTAACATACTATTTTTTGCTAAACGAAGAATACTAAGTTTTTGGCACAGGAACTGTTCCGGCACCCTGTGGAATCACAGCAACATTGCTTAGAAGCTCTTGAGGGGAGTCCTTGATTGCTTCATCTAGAGAGCGGTAGAACCCGTATTTTGTCTTTGATAGTAGATTCTCAACTTCCGTAGAAGCATTTGGAGAAACGATAACAAAATCCGCCCTACGATCATCCAAAGCAAGTCTATTTAGCTTCTGCGAGGCTTCCGTTATCTCACCTTTCTCTGCCCTACGCTTTAAATCCTCCATAATCTCTGAAGCTTTCCATCTTCCATAGCGCTCCATCTCATAAACAAAGGCTTCACCCCCAGCACCATCCCTGAGCGACGCCAACATTATGACCTTGGACTTTGGCATTAAACCCGTAACTGTGAGGTTCGCTGCAAAAGACGCTGCCTTAAAAGCCTGATAAAGATTTAAACCCAAAGGTTCCTCAGCTACACTGATGACCAATCTTGCAGGCTCAGCCTCTACCGCCCAAATCTTCATGGCGTAACCCTCTGCGAGGACAACATGAGCTTCAGGAGGCTTACCATAAATTGCCTTCGCGATGCTCCCGTCAGGATTTAATGCAAAATCTAGTATCCTGTACCTAATTCTCCTTTCACGCTCAAGTAGAGAGCTAACTTCATCAATATCCTCCCTAACATCATTACCGGATATTGCAAGCTCCCTTGCCTTAGGATTTCCAATAGCCCTTCCATGGTTTGTTAAAATTGTCTTCAAGCTAGAGCAACCGGGAAGAAGGGCTTTACAACCACCTTCGAAACCAGCAAAGTAATGAGGCTGCACATTAAGAGTTGAAACGATGAAATCTCTGTCCATCAGCTCCGAGTTAAGCTCTACAAGGGTGCCACGTGTGGTGAAGCCAATTGGTTCATAGTCATAGCCTTCTCTGGTGGTTGAGATGTGAAGGGAGTTCCTAAATTTTTCATAATCCTCCCCTAAGGCCGTCTTAAAGTGCTCCTTACTTGGAGCCTTGTGAGTTCCACAGGCGCATATCAGCTTTAGTTCACCCTTTTCTGCTAATGTGTTAGCCAGCATTGGAACAAACGGAGATAATTTCCTAGTATTGTCAACGAATATGAGTGCAGGTTTATTGAATTTATCAGCAGATAAGCTTACACAACCTATCGGTTGCCTCATTGCCTCGTTGTAAGCCTCAGTAAAACTCTTGGACGGCAAACTATATGGTGTTACGTAACGTATCATCTGTTCATCAAGTAGTTCTGAGGTCACTTCTTCGCCCTTAGATAGTGTAAACTTGAGCATATTTCATCAAATTCATGTCTGTTTCTGTACATAATAAACCTATTTTTGAAAAAATTTTGAAAAAGATTTATATCGATGGCGATATCATTTGTGATAACTTTGGTGACCCCATAAATGCTGGCGCATCCCTTAGGAAAGCCTGTGAGGACGGCGACAAACATTCTAACGGAACTTTTAAGGTCCTATATAGTTAAATCCATAAAAAAGTGCCTTGTGTCGAGTCCAGAGATGGACGCGGTCAAAAGGGAAACCAATGGAAGCTGGAGGCTTATTCCAAGTTCACCGTATCCTCTTCTAGCATGGTTTCAAGACGACAACTTCATTAAAGAGATTCACTTCAAGGAAGATGGAGTAAAGCAATGCTCGCTCACAGAAAAAGGATGAATAATTCTTTCAAGACCAATTAAATCCTAAGGAAAAATAAACAAAAGCAAGTTGAGATTAATGGCTAGCAAAGAGTCAAATGTAATAGTTCAAACCGATGGGCTTTGGAAAATTTACCAGACAGGTCCAATTGAATATGTTGCTCTAAGGGACTGTACATTATCGATCACAAGGGGAGAATTTGTTTCCATCGTAGGTCCCTCTGGCAGCGGAAAGACTACTTTCCTAAACCTTGTAGGTACGCTTGACAGACCAACGAAAGGTGAGATCTTGATCGATGGAATTAAAACATCAAAACTCAGCGGAGACCAGCTTGCACATTTAAGAAATGAGAAAATTGGATTCGTTTTCCAGTTCTACAATCTAGTCCCCTACCTTTCCGCAGTAGAGAATGTTGAGCTACCCCTTGCTGTCTTGGGTGTTTCTGCATCTAAAAGACGCGAGAAAGCCATAGGGATCCTAAAGTACCTTGGTCTAGAAAATATGATGCATAAGAAGCCTAGAGAACTAAGTGGTGGAGAGCAACAGCGTGTGGCCATGGCTAGAGCTCTTGTTAATGATCCACCACTTATATTGGCAGATGAGCCAACAGGTAACTTGGACTCAAAATCCGCGCAAACAGTTGTTTCCTTGCTTAAAAGCTTAAGCGATGAAAGAAACGTCACCGTCATTATGGTTACACATAACATGGAAATTGCGAATTTCTCTCACAGGATAATTTACCTAAGGGATGGCTCCATAGAGAAAGAGGCGAAACTAAAATGATGAAAAAAATATATCCAATCCTTATTTCAATACTATTTTCCATTTCTTTAGTGCAAGTTCCATTTAATGCAGCATCCCTTTTTGTAGTGACAAATGTCACCTGGGGTACGTCCACAAGCCCCGTTGAAGCGGGTCCTGGCGATAGAAACGTAGCACTAACAATTAGCCTTCTTTATCAAGGAAGTTACAACATAAAAAAATTGCAGGCTGACCTATTCCTACCCAGCGGATTCACGAATACGGAGGGTGGTACAATTGCAACCGTATACACCACGAGCGTATCGGTAAATACAATTTTCTCCCTAACCTTCAACCTAAACATAGACGCAAACGCCGCTCTAACCACATACACAATGTCTCTTCGCTTCTTGTTCGACACGATTGTATCAAAGGACAGTACTGAAACCATAAGTGTAAATGTGCCGCTTAAGGGCAAATCTAAGCTCACCTTCGAAGCAACAAACACATACCTCTACCCAGGTCAAGTGAACGAATTCACGGTAACGTTAAGCAACACAGGAAATGGCAATGTCACCGATGTTACAACCTCAATCTCAGCCTCATCCCAAGTAAGCTTACTAACCAAGCTCCCCTCAATATCAAGCCTAAATTCCTTATCGTCCACCACATTTAATGTAAGCCTCTACGTTTCCCCTACAGCCGCAAATTCACCCTTATCGATCACCTTTTCAGCCACATACAAAGATGCCTACCTAAACAGTAGGAGCACAAGCGAAACCTTGGGCTTCATCGTAAAGCCCATAGAACAATCCCTCTTCGAAGTGTCCGCATCGCCTAAAACACTGATCATCGGTGAAACAAATCAAGTTGAAATTACATTGGAAAACACCGGAACAATAGATTTGAAAAACGCCACATTGACCATAAGCGCTCAATCACCTACAGCCCTTATAGACAGCGATGGAAAAATCAACCTAGGCACAATAAATTCTGGTGAAAGCGCTAGCTTCAACATAGACATATACGTAAGCTCGACAACTACAACAACTGCTTCCATGGCTTTCAGCGTCAGCTACATAGACCAAAGTGGCGCACAAAAGGTAGAGTCAAGAACTATAAACTTCTTTATCACATCCTTAGGCGAAAAGTTTCTCATCCTTGACACAACATGGGGCACATTTACCAATCCCAGTGAAGTTGGACCTGGAGATTTAAACTCACAACTGACCATTAGCCTCCAGTACTTCGGAAACACTACTGTTCAAAGTCTGCATGGAAACTTAATATTACCCAATGCTTTCACAAACGTGAATGGAGATCAACAGGCTTCAGCGCAAGCCGTTAGCATTTCACCAAACTCCATCTTTCAACTACCATTCGCGCTCAATATAGCCGATAATGCATCCTTAGATTCGTATACGATTCCCCTAATGCTCAGTTGGAATACGACGTTCAGCAAAGGAAATACGCAAATCGAATACGTCAAAGTTCACCTGAAGGGCAAAGTTAAACTATCCATATCCGCAGAAGGTGTGCTCAATCCAGGGCAAGAAAACATCTTGACAATAAGGCTCAATAATGAAGGAACAGGAGCAGCATCACAAATATCGATAAGCGTAACTGCACCATCTAGTGTAAGCATACTTAACCAAATACCAACTATCTCGGTCCTCGCAGCCAACTCAACTTACGAGGTTCCATTAAAACTGTATATTTCGGCATCGAGCGCTGGTGCACCAATAACATTCACATTTTCAATAACATACAAAGATGCCTACCTAAACAGTAGGAACGCCAATCAGAACCTAGGATTTGTCGTAAAAACTATGGATCAAACATTCTTCAGCATATGTGCAACTCCAAGAATATTAACTGTAGGCGAGACGAATCAGGTCAAAGTAACGCTAGAAAACACAGGCACAGTGGACATGAAGAACATTTTCATGACGATTACTCCACAGTTGCCAATTGTCCTCATGGGCAGTGACGGAAAGCTTAACATAGGAAGAATGAATATTGGAGAGAGCACAGACTTCACTTTAGACTTGTACGTCAGCTCCACCACCGCTTCAACGGCATCTGTATCGCTGAGTATTAGTTACATAGATCCGTCGGAAGCATCTAAAAGTGAAACAAGAACACTCACCTTCCTACTAAACCCAAGACCATTGATATCGCCGATATCGCTAAACGTTCAACCCACAACCCTCATAGCGGGCAAAGCAAACAATCTAACCATTACTGTCCAAAATATTGCGGACTACCCAATAAGCAGCATCTCTATGTCCTTCGCATTCTCAGGCGGACAAGTTACCTGGCTACAGCCTGACATAGCTCAAGCAGAAGAACTTGCTCCAGGCCAAAGTATCATAATTCACGCAAAAGCCTACGACCCCCCACTTACCACCGCCTCGGTCACGCTACAGATTTCAATAAAGTACTACGACAACAGCAGTGTCCTATGTCAAGAAGCCAGAAACATAGGCCTCCTCTCAAAAGGCATCATAGACCTAACGCTAGTAGACCTTTCCATCATACCTGAACAAATAACGCCTGGGCAAATATTCTCGATCACAGGAACAATAACCAACATTGGGACAATAACTGCTTCAGCTGTCACAGCAACCCCACATCTACCTGAAGGCTTCATAATGTTTGGTTCAAGGTCGATCTTCATAGGTGATATGGCGGTGAACACGCCCACAACCTTCACCCTAAGCATCCAAGTCACAAACGCTACAAAGCCAAACAGATACCAAATACCAGTTGAACTAAGCTATAACGACAACCTCCGAAATCCATTGTCAACTACAATAATTGTTCCAGTGGGTGTCAGTGAAAGAGCCATTACTACCACAATCTCTAGAACCACTACTTCAACATGGAATCTCACATCCATACTGCCGTTAATCGCAACTGCTGCAATAGCTCTCATAGTAGGCTATATGTTAGGTAAGAGGGTAAAGAGGCAATGAAATTCAACGATATTCTTTGGCTGGGATTCAAAGGTCTACGTGAAAGAAAGCTAAGAACATTACTTAATATTCTTAGTGTAATCATAGGCGTAGGAAGCATTGTCGCACTGGTTTCGCAAACTACAGGTATACAAGTAAGCGTAATCAATACATTGCAAAGCCTGGGGCCGACATCCATACTCGTTATACCGAGAACTCAGCAGTTTACCCAGGCAGACGTAGTAAGAATCATGACTATTCCAGGCGTTGAAACAGTCATACCGATACTTAGTTCACGAATGACGCTCTATAGTCTTGGGCAACCAACAGAGGTCACCGTATATGGGGTGGATAGCGAGGGGCTTATTGCGCTACTTGGAGAGATAAGAATGCTAGATGGCACGATCTACCAACCTACAAGCTCGCCTTTGGCAGTTGTAGGATATCGCAACACGTTTCCCACCACGCAGGGAGGCGCACAAGCCATATATGTGGGTCAACCCCTAGTATTGGAGCAAAAAATCGGTCAATATTCTAGACGAATAACCCTCCAAGTGACAGGCTTGCTGGCAAGCTATGGCTCAACCCTCACAATCTCTATAGATGACGCCATTTTCATATCAGTTGATGCGGCGAAGAAGTTATTCAACCGAAGAAACTTCAACCTCTTACTCGTTCGAGCAGCTAGTGTAGATGAGGTGAACAGTGTGCAAGACTTCATCGCAACCATCTACGGCAATAACGCACAAGTATTGACCATACAACAACTAACCCAAACTGTTTCAAACATAATCGGGCAATTCAGTATCCTGTTGGGTTCGGTGGCCGCGATATCGCTCACAGTTGCGGGGCTAGGAATAATGAACATAATGCTTGTCACAGTTCTTGAAAGAACCCGCGTAATTGGCATCTTAAAGTCCATTGGGCTCAAAGACAGAGATGTCCTTGGACTATTCCTCTCAGAGGCTCTCATAATAGGCGCCGCAGGTGGAATCTTGGGCATCCTCACAGGATATGCGGCATCTCAAGCACTACCTAGTATTGTTTCAAGCTTCACACAGGGCAGTGCAACACAAGTACGGGGAATGATGCCCACAGGTAGTTTCGGTACTGCAACAGCTGGGGGAACATTCCTCTCCTCATATACCGGCATAGTCACACCAGACATCGTTATAGTCTCATTAACCGTAGCCATCGGTGTAAGCATCATCGCAGGCCTATACCCCGCATGGAGGGCATCAAAATTAGACCCAATAAAAGCACTAAGATATGAGTAATTGAAGGGCCTACGAATAAAATGACTAACAAGGGGGAGGCTTGGTTATGTCAAATAAAACGTTGGCGTTTGTGGCTGCAGTTTGTATCGCTGCAATCTTCATTTCAGGTTTTAATAGTTACTTGATATTTAATAATGCCCGTATTCAACAAGACCAGTTTAACGCACTTCAAGAAGCGTTAGATGAGGCGAAAAGCAAGATTTCTACGGTCGAATCTTCCTTATCCGCTTTATTGAGTAGAATAAATATCTCCAATCAAAACACATTAGAGAATGCTTCTGAACTTAGGGCAATAGTCCTCGCGCTCAATTCAAGCTTTTACGACCTAAAGGATGTAGTTGACCACTTGCTAAACCAGTCGCCAGCAAGTATCTATGAATCTGCACACAAATCCATCGTAATGATCAGAACCACAGCTGGACAAGGCTCAGGATTTCTTTATAATAGTTCAAATCTTATACTGACAAATTGGCACGTGGTGAACGGCGCCACAGACATTGATGTGGAGTTCTACGATAGGTCGAGGCAAAAGGCAACACTGGTCGGTTCCGACGCATACGCAGACGTTGCTGTAATAAGAGTGCAATCCCCGCCTCCTGACGCTAAACCATTGCAGTTGGGCAACTCATCAAAACTCTGGATAGGGCAACAAGTCGTTGCGATTGGAAATCCACTTGGCTTAGCGGGAAGTTTGTCTTCAGGTTACATTAGCCAAATCAACAGACGCATCAGTATTACCGATCTGCCCATAGTGGTGCCTGTTTTGCAATTGGACATAACTATAGCCCCCGGCAGTTCAGGGGGTCCATTGTTGGATATGTACGGAAACGTAGTAGGCATAACAAATGCGGGGACCTCATACGGTATAAACTTTGCAGTACCATCTAACATAGTGAAGCGTGTAGCTTCTTCAATAATAGAAAAAGGAGAGTATAAACATCCATTTGTGGGCTTCAGCGGGGTTGAGTTGAATCCAGAGACGATAAAATCTATGAATATTCTGAATGTGGAACCTTTCCAGACTGGACTTTTAATTACAAGTGTAATCCCAGATACGCCTGCAGCAAAAGCTGGACTGAGACCCGCAGTAAGCACTCTGGCTCCCGATGGATCACCTGCATATCAAGCGATGGACATCATATTGTCCGTCGATGGTCATCCAACGTTTACATTTGAAGATTGGTCTGCGTATGTTGAGGAGCATGTGTCGCCTGGTCAACCTGTGACTCTCAGTTTATGGAGGTCTGGTAAAGTGGAGTCTGTTATAGTCAATACAACATTTAGACCACCTTACCAAGGATGAAGAAAATGATAAGAGTGTACCGAGCAGCAGCCACAACACGAGTTCATCATAAGCGTATTCAGATACTAGCCATTGAAAAGGGATCAAAACACAAAAATTAGAAAAAAGAAAAGATCTTCACAATATCCTTTAATCGTATTTATTAGGGGGTTCGTTTGCTATTATAGAATTGTAGTTCGCAGATCCGAATAGAACAACTTCGCTATGTAATTAAATGTGAAAAGGAGTGATTTGAGAAATGTCAAAAAATTCTGGAATCGTCTTTATCGGAAGCAAACCAACCATGAGCTACGTGCTTGCAGTGGTTCAAAGCTTCTCAGCGCCAGATGCCAAGGAAATTACGTTGAAAGCCCGCGGACGTGCGATCACAACAGCAGTTGATGTAGTCGAGATCACAAGGAGACGCTTCATAAAGGACCTAAAGGTAGGCAAAATTGAACTTGGGTCGGAGGAAATGCAACCAAGAGAAGGCCAAGGCAGAACAAAAACTGTTTCCACAATAGAGATAACACTTGCAAAAGAATAGACAACAAAGCATACCCAAAAAAGCACCTATTCTTTTTATTCATTATATAAAAAACAACCTGTTTTGCTACAGGTCTCTTCCGTGAGGCTTTATCCAGCGAAACAGCGATTGCATTTATCTGCTATTGATTATTCCATTTGCAGCGATAATACCCGTGGTGGCTGCGCCTACTATACCTCTGGATACACCTGCACCGTCCCCTGCTACATATAGGTTTGTGATTCTTAGTGTTTGTAGAAATCTGTTTGTAATAACTCTCCTAGCATAGAATTTTACTTCAGGCGCGTAAAGAAGCGTTGAATCCGAGTAAACACCTGGGATAACCTTGTCCAGTTTCTCCAGCCCCTCAGTTATACCTGCCATTACTCTTTCCGGCAATGCCATGGATATGTCCCCTGGAGTGACTTCGAATTCACCGTTTTCATTTTTGTATAGAGTGGGTTTGACATAGCTTTTTGCTATCCTATCCCAATAGGATCTTCTGTGATTTTTTAAGTCGCCCAGCCGTTGAATTAATGGTTTCTTACCGCCTAAGATGTTTGCTTGATGAACTATTGCTTTGCCATATTCGGTTGTATCCTCAACGGGCTCTGTGAACGCAATTCTCACCAGAAATGCGAAGTTTGTGTTCTCCGATGGTTTTCCAATCTTGCTTAGCGAATGACCATTTACCCCGACTAGGTCATCTCCGTAAAAGTCCTTTGTGACGTATCCTCCTGGGCAAACGCAAAAGGTTCTAACAAAATCATCCGACTCTGAGGTATAGATGTGAAATTTTGGATCCCAGCATTTGTAGTCCTCTACAATCTCATTCATTATCTCGTTTCGCACCTCTACTCTAACACCTACATCGATAGGGTTAAATTTGATCTCTAGGCCATGTTCCTCACACAGTCGCTTTATCCATGATTCGCCCGACCTACCTGGAGCGAGAAGTACAAAATCGCATTCAATGTTGCCTTTGTTCGTTATGACTTCAGTAACCTTGCCGTCCTTTATTTTTATGTCTTCTGCACTGCAATTAAGCCTAATTTTTACACCTCTTCTCTCTAGGTCATCTTTGAACCGAAGGATAATTGATGGCAATAGATCTGAGCCTACATGGCTTTGCTTTATTGGGATAAAGTTTATTCCAGCTCGTATAGCTTTTTCTTCAAGCTTTTTTAATTTATCATAGTTATACGCTCCCTCTTCCGCTCCGTATTCTTTAAAGATAGCTTGCACATCGTCTACGATCTTCCAAGCTTCTTCCTCTGTGAGGAACTCCGTGAGGTCACCGCCTATTCTTGGGTGATAATTGAATTTTCCATCTATTATTAGACCTGAGCCACCAACATTTGAAGACTTCTCTATTAGGATAACATCGAAGCCGTGGTCTATCAATTTCCGAGCAGCGAATAAGCCAGCTGGTCCTCCACCAACTAGAACTACCTTCTTCAAAACGTATCCTCTCTTAAAATGGTATCGGCAGGATATATAAAACTTAGATTTTGGCTTTACTTAATGTTACGTGCGATGAATGACAATTAAGCAAGCAGTTATCATAGGAAAAATGGTTATACAGAGCCCAAATATCTGAGGAGATTCGTTTTTGACAAGATGATTGAGCTTGAGGTTTCTGAGAGTGTGACTGATGATGGTATTATGCTGAAAGCTGAGATACTCAAATTGCACCCATTTTGGTATTTACCCCAAACATACCCAAAACCATACAGTTAGTAAGCTTCTGGCGAATTTAAAATCAACATATGAGCTTTCTGAATGCGTTGAGACGCATCTGAATTGTTTCGATGTGGTTGAGTGAAGCGGTGACTGCATTTTTTACATAGCCAACGCTGGACACTTAGACCATTTTTCAAATAGCGTAATCCATCTTTGTAAAGTCTTTCCGAACCGCACTGCGGACAGCGAAGCTCTTTCTGCGTTTCTGTCATGTTGACTGTGCCTTTTCATTTTCCTTGGATAACGAATAACGCTCCAGACCAACTCTGCGGATTGAAGGGACAAAATATTCAACAGTGTTTAAGAGGCACTAACAGAAATCAAAGCCTAGATGTTATTGTTTAGTATTGAGAAGAGTGTTTTGGTGGTTTAGGGAGAAGTTTGAGAAGCGATGTTTTAGTTGGAAGGGTTGTTTAATTTTGCTTTAGGCTGCGTTTTCTAAAATTAGTTTTAGTTTTTCGGCTATGTCTTTAGAGATTGGGAGTATAGCGTTTTGGGAGGCTTTCCATATTTCTATGCCAACGAGGTTTCCGTCTTTGTCTAGATCTATGTAGGCATCTTCACTTAATATTTTGGTGTCTGCGATTTCCGACTCTTTGAACTTTATGTATAGTATGTCGGATTACCTATCGTATTCCACTTTCACTTAATCTTCACACATATTCTGCTTTCCAGTTTTTGACCGTATTGTTTCCCATTTTTAGCAGAAAAACCCTTTTTTTCCTAAATCCCTCAGACATCTTTGATTGTTATGATGTAGTCTGCTGTGTTCGCGCATATGTCTGTGGCTATTCTACGAATTCAATTAAGTCGTCAAAGATTATAACGGCTTCGAGGGACATCTGGTTTCCATGCGTGGTAAAAAGCCTTTTTATGTTTATGTATTGTTTGTCTATTTTGTTTTCTATTTCTTTGACTTTTGCCGAGTGGTTTATAGCTTCTTCTGGGGTTGATGAAATTTTCTCCTCGTCTTTTTCATTTCTTGCTCCTCCGAAGCGTGTGCGGCTGGATAAAGTCACGTATTGAGTTTTGCATTTAGAACAAAGCAACAGCGTTGGAGTAAGGTATACGGCTTGAATGATGTTTTTAGAGGCATGATCTTGTCAACAAATATTGGGAAGAACTGCGGTTGCAAATATTTTATCTTTGACGTACAGTTCGCGATTGTTGACGTAAAAATTTATCCTTGTATTCGTCTTCTGGAAGTTCTGCCATGATTGAGTGCCCCTCATGACCCTTTACTTCTATGTATCTTATTTCTCGGATTTTTCGGGTCATGGCTTTTAATGTCGTAGTGTTCGTACTCAGAAACGTCTAAAGGCTCCTTGCCGGTGGTGAGAATCGCTACAGTTTGCTTCAAGCTGAAAAAAGGGTTAACAGAAAAATCCGATTATGAAGCGGAAACCGAGGCTTGGATATACTTTTCTCACGAGCTTGAGGGATTAACTGAAGGTGAAGTAACAAGGTTCTATTCCATTTATTAAAATTTTATTTTACAACTATTGTGATGATTTCTCGACCTCGATATTGTTAACAATTTTTTGTTAAAATAGCTTTAAATTTATGTGATTTATACAGTATTTTTGTATATAGAATACGTTTAGCGTGCATCGCATAAATAGTTGAGGAGGCGATATTTTGGCAAAATTATTTGAAAAACAGGAGTTCCCTGAACTATCAACCACATATAAAGCTGCATTGCTACCTGTAGCCGTCGCGATCAGCATCGTCATTCCCATAATAGTTAGAGATGTGCTTAGGATTCCACTGTTCTTAGATACTACTGGAATCGTCCTTGTCTCGATGATTGCAGGTCCATTGTGGGCTGGTGCCACCGCCGTTTTGCAGGTGTTTGTCAGAGTTCTCATGAGTGGTCCTCTTGCAGTAACTGGTCTGCTTACTATGGGTGTGGGTGCGTTATTTTTTGGAACTATGGTTAAGTATGGGATGACAAAGTCATGGAAGAAAATCGCAATATTGATGGTTGCATTTGCCTTTGTTCTTTCACTCTGCTCTGCTACGACAAGAACCCTTGTTTATGGGGGATTCACTGGTGATCCTGCGGACATATTAATCGCCGCCATGGTAAAGCTTACAGGGACCATCTGGACGTCTGTTTTCACCGTTGACTTCTTGAGGTCCATAGTTGACAAATGTATTGTCACAGCAATGGTGATATCAATATTGAGAGGGCTTCCACCAAGATTTAGAAAACTCACCCCGATTGCCAAAAAGGAAGAAAAGGCACCTTCAAAAACAGAGGCATGACCTTAAACATTCTCCTATCTTTTTTGCCACAGGCTCTGATGGTGCCCTAAGCAGAGCCAAGATGAAATGCAGAGGCAGAGGCTTAGGGTTAGGGGGATTACATGATGAAAGAGCAGGTAGATCTCATAATAAAGGATGGAATAGTAGTTTCGATGGATTCTAAAAGAAGTATTATAAATAAAGGAGCAGTTGCAGTTAAAGGAAACAAGATCGCTGCGGTCGCAGAGTCAAGTGAGATTCAAGATAAGTACTCTGCAGACGAAATCTTAGATGCGAAACACAAGGCCATTTTGCCTGGGTTTGTAGACACCCATACACATGATCTACAAATCTTTTTGAGGGGTAGAACATGGGGTGCACCACTTAGGATTCCAGGATGGCTTAGTCTTCTAATCCCATTTGAGTCTGCACTTACCAAAGAAGAAGCCTACTTGAGCGGACTATTGAGCTGCGCTAACATGATCAAGGTTGGTACCACTTGTCATATTGACCATGGGGGTCAATTTAATGCGTATGAGGTCGGACGTGCCATGGAAAAAACAGGGGTAAGAGCCATTCTTTCAAGATCCACTATAGACATGGGTGCTCCAGACTACTTTGCTACCTCAACCGAAGATGCAATCAAAGAGAATGTGAAGCTCGTTGAAGAATGGAATGGCGCCGCTGGTGGAAGGATACGAGCTTGGTTTTCACTTAGGCAGATCATGGTTTGCACTGAGGAGCTATGGGTTAAGTTTTCTGAACTTGCATCAAAATACAATACAGGTATTCAAACACATCTATCTGAAGGCATGTATGAGGTTGATTGGGCGTTGAATCGGTGGGGTAAGCGTCCAGTTGAACACCTCTATGAGACTGGATTCCTACAAAAAAATGTGCTGATAGCTCATGCGATGTATCTAACGGAAAGAGAAGTTAAAATGCTGTCGGAGCGTGATGTGAAGGTTGCACATTGCCCCGCGGGAAACCTAAGTAGGACGAGGGTTCCACAAATGCTTTCTGAAGGTATTGCTGTTGGGCTTGGGTCTGACGGTGGTGCGCGGAGAGGTTTGGATCTTTTCCAAGAAATGCGAATAGCCGCTGCAGTTCACACCGCACATGAGATTCCGCATTATGATTCTGCTCCGCTTTCTGATCAGACTCTACTTGAGATGGCAACTATAAACGGCGCAAGGGTCTTACTTCTAGACAACGAAATAGGGTCAATAGAAGTTGGCAAGAAAGCAGACATCATTATTGTAGACCTTGATAAACCTCACATATTACCAGTTGGACAACCCGTGACTGCACTAACCCACAGAGCAACAGGCCAAGACGTCGATACCGCTATAATAGATGGAAAAATCGTGATGAAAAACAGGAAACTCCTCACCATCGATGAAGATGAGCTTCTAGAGAAGGTTCATGAGCTAGATGTGGCTGCAATTCTGAAAAGGATGCGCTAGAGGATACAGTAAATGTGCATTGTCAAGGTTGAAGACTTGTACTACAATTATCCTGATGCACCTAACTATGCACTTGAGGGCATAAATCTGGAAGTTAACGAAGGTGAATTCGTTGGAATAATTGGTCCAAATGGTGCTGGAAAATCTACATTATGTCTCACGCTCAATGGTCTCATTCCACACTCAATTGGTGGCAAAATCAAAGGCAAAATTGTTGTTGCTGGTATGAATACCCTTGAAAACCCAGTTTCAGAACTTGCACTCCATGTAGGTCTTGTGTTTTCCGACCCTGAGTCCCAGTTGACGCAGTTAACTGTTGGTGAGGAAATTGCATTTGGTCCATCAAATCTAGGCATACCAAAAGATGAAATATTTCGAAGAGTTAAAGAAATGGCGTCGCTAGTAGGTTTAGAAAATATGCTAGACCGATCTCCGTTTTCTTTGTCAGGCGGAGAGATGCAAAGGCTTGCCATAGCATCCGTATTGGCAATGCATCCCCAAGTAGTGATTCTGGATGAACCCACTGCAAACTTGGACCCAATTGGTGCGAAAGAGGTATTCACTGTGGTGAAGAACTTGAAAGAGAAATCAAAAATGACGGTACTTATTGTTGAGCATCAAATCGAATATCTTGCAGCTTTCGCTGACCGAATCGTTGCAATGTACAATGGTAAGATCATCATGGATGGTAAAACAAAGGATGTCCTAAGAGACGTAGACATGTTGGCGAAGATTGGTGTAAAGCCGCCACAGGTGATGGAAATGTCTAAACTTGTCCTCAGCAAATATAATGTGTCTCTAAATGAGCCGCTCACGGTTGAAGAAGCATATAACGTGTTAGTGAAGAGGTTGAAGTAGTTGGCGATCATAGAAGTCGAAAGGCTTTGGCATATATATCCTGGAAACATATGTGCACTTAGGGGAGTGGATCTTCAAATAGAAGAAGGCAGCATAGTCGCAATCATCGGCCAAAATGGCTCTGGAAAGACAACACTTGTTAAGCATTTTAATGGTCTGTTGCGTCCGACCCGCGGAAGGGTTCTAGTCGAAGGGGAAGACATTAGCACAAAAACTGTTTCGCAGCTTTCTAGAACAGTGGGCTACGTGTTTCAAAATCCAAGGCATCAATTATTTTGTACTTCTGTTGAAGCTGAAGTAGCATTTGGACCAAGAAACATCGGTCTATCGGAGGAAGAAGTGAAAGATAGGGTAACTGACGCATTAGAGTTCTTTGGCATATCGAAGTACAGAAATGAGCATCCCTATTCATTATCCATGGGATTAAGAAAACTTGTTGCTATTGCTTCTGTATACTCGATGCACCCTCGTGTAATGGTTCTTGATGAACCCACTACAGGTCTTGACCATATAGGAGTTGACAGAATAAGTATCGCTGTAGAGCAGATGAGTAAGAAAGGATGTACAATTGTAATCATAACTCACCACATGCCCTTTGTAGCCGAGAACGCTGAGAGGGTGGTAGTAATGGCGCAGGGCGAGATAATTGCGGACGAGACGCCGAGGAAAGTTTTCTCTAATATGAATGACGTATTAAAAAAGACCAATTTGTCGCCGCCACAGATTACAGAGCTTGCTTGTAGACTCTCTGAGTTTAGGTTTCCCAGAGAGATTCTGACCCCTAGAGAAATGTGTGAGGCACTTGCAGGTAGGCTGATCAAATAATGGCTGAAACAGGTTTTTATAGAAAAGGAAACTCCGTGTTCCACAATGCCGACCCAAGGATGAAAATAGCTTGGATGCTCACGGTGTCAATAATAGTATACATATTCTTCAATCCTACAATCCCACTTATTCTTGCTGTACTGAGTCTGCTAATGTTGGTCTGGTCCAATAAAAAATTTGTAATTCAAAATCCGGTGGCAAAGGCATTGCTAATTGGATGCGTAAGCTCCCTTATTGGACATAGTTTTGTGAATCCACAGGGCGTAACACCTATAATCGTTTTTGGATCCACGATTTCGTTACCGTTCTTCGGTTCAATGAAATGGGAGGGGCTGTATATAGGGGCAACATGGGCGTTCAGACTGCTAGCTATAGGCTATACTTCACTGCTTCTTGTCTCTACAACACGTCCGAGAGACTTCATGGAAGCGCTTGTAAAGCTAAAGGTGCCTTTCCGCTTCTCATTCATGGCTTTGTTATCTCTACAACTTATCCAAGTCTTTGATAGAGATGCCAGAATAATTGTTGATGCACAAAGGTCGCGTGGATTGAAGGATGTCAAGATCACGGACAAAATAAAGGCACTTCTTCCCCTCTTCACGCCGCTGGTTGTTGGTTCGCTGGAGAGGATACAGATAATGTCAATGTCGCTGGAATCTAGAGCGTTTGGTGCTTCCACAAAGAGAACTGAATTAAGGGAAATGAAGCTGGGGACGAAAAGCTATTTAATTTTGGCGTTGCTTATCGGTATAACTGTTATGATGCTTGGCTATAGGTTGACTGGTGACCTTAATTGGATGGATAGGGTTCGCTCTCTGCAAAGCCTCTTCATCCCGCCTGAATTTTAAAAATCCTTCCATTTTTATTTTTGGAATTTGCTTTCGTTTAGGAAAAGCATTTAAAGATTGTTTTGGAAGTTAATCGTATGAGGGTCGTTGAAAAATTTGGAGTAAAATATGAACGTGTTTTTGCGGAAGACCAAAAACTTCTCACTCTTGAACTTTATCGAAAGGTGAGAGACAGCAACTACAAACCTAACTGCATAGTCACTCCCGCAAGGGGAGGTTTTTTCCCAACAAGATATTATAGCGATTTCTCAGGGATACATGAAATATACACTATAAGGCTTGAGTACTACATAGATGTGAATAAGCGGGAAAAGGAGCCACGAATATTGCAGGATTTGCCACCCATCAGTCTAAAGGGTAAGCGCGTGATTTTGATTGAAGATGTTGCAGACTCTGGAAATAGTCTCAGAACGGCGGTGGACTGCATTAAGAAGCATGACCCAGACGACCTAAAAGTCGGTGTTCTTTACCTGAAGCCTTGGTCATCCTTTAAGCCAGATTATCATGTCAGAGAAACAGATGCATGGGTTTTATTTGATTGGGAGCAGAGAGAGATCGCTGAGGGGATTTTAAACAAGGAAGAAATGAAACGATTATCCCCCTCACAAAAGAGAAAAGTACTCGAGGATTTATACATACAGAAGGAGATCATAGATCTATTATTTGAAGAGATGAAAATTTAGTCCTCAATTTTTGTATTTTTATGTCAAAAAAATTAGAGTTTAATATTATTTTTATGTTGAAAAAGAATATATACATCGTTTATTGCTAACGTAATTCCTCGGGTTCGACGATGATCACGAGAAAGCCATTGCCTAAGTATCTTGGTGTTGTCGCTTTTGGAGTGAAAATGGGTGTTATTCTGCCCGGAGACGACATAGTCAAAATAGTCTTTGATGCGGTAAAAAAGTGTCATGAAGACAATCTCATAGATAATAACGACATCATTTGTGTAAAAGAAAACGTGGTTGCGAGATCTCAAAATAACTTCGTAACTTTAGAATACGTCGCACAAGAGATCCGGCAAAAACTTCATCTTTCGGAAAAAGGGCACGTAGGAGTGCTATTTCCAATAGTAAGCAGGAATCGATTTATGCCAATTCTCAAAAGCATAGCTAGAGCCACAAAGAAGGGGATGGTCACTGTGCAGTTATCCTTTCCCACGGATGAGGTCGGTAACCAAACTGTTCCAGAGTCAGCGCTACCTGACTTGTGTAAAACATTGAACGACAAAATTACTCTCATTGATTTAGGAGACAGGTGCTTTTTACATCCCATAACAGGCGTGGATTACATAAGGCTTTATAAAGAAACAATAGAGAACGAGGGGGCAAAATCCGACATTTTCCTCTGCAATGACCCCAGAGAAATCATAAGGCATAAACCAGAAGCCATCATTATTTCAAATATACATGGAAGAGAAAAAACCAAGAAAGAAATAACACAGCTATTTAGCAACTGCATAACACTCCAAGAAATATGCAACGATCAGAATCACAGCGCATGGTCAGAATGGGGACTATACGGAAGTAATTTGATGGCTGAGAACAGACTTAAGCTTGCCCCAAGAGAAAGCAACAAAATATCAAAGCAAATACAACAAAAGATAGGTGAGGAATTGGGTGTAAAAGTTGAGGTTATAATTTATGGTGACGGAGCATATAAGGATCCAAGTACGGGAATCTTTGAGCTCGCAGACCCAGAAACTTATTTTGGGCTGACGGATGGTTTGAAAGATGCTATGCGAGCTGGTGTGAAGTATAAATGGCTCGTAGATAACTTGCACATGCAGGGCAAAGCAAGAGGGCATATAGAGAAGGAAATAGAAGCCCGTAAGAAAGAGCTTTACGAAAGGGATAGCATGTTTATGGAAGGTACAACTCCTCGCCCAATGGCAGATGTGGTTTCAAGCTTAGCTGACTTGGTAAGTGGCTCCGCTGACGCAGGAACGCCTGTCATTGTAGTGAAGGGGCTCTTTTCCAGACGTTATCGGATTGGACATCGAGACCAAAAACATTAAGCTTCAATAACTAAAAAGTCATCTGGTGTGAATAAAAAATGAATTAAAATAGAGGAATAGCTTGGCTAATGCCTCATCGTAAATTCAGTATGGTAGCTATATTCGCTTTTGAGTCAATTTTAGGGATTATTTTCCCACTGCTCGATGTGAAGATTGTGGTGACACCTGGACCATGACCTGAAATAACACAGTCTGTGTGCACTACAATTCCTATCGAGACCGCTCCCCTCTTGTATATTCTTCCATACGAATGATCTGCGTCCATGATGGCAACAAAGTCACCTAATCTAAGGTCTTCAAGACCGTATTCCTTCTTAGTTTCATCGTCGAAGAGCTGAATGTCGTAATCTCCAGAGTATACCTGGTCAGCCCCCAAACCTGAACCCATGACTCTCGCTGGAACAACGTGAGTAACAGGAACCTCAAGTTTTCCAGCATTTTCCGCGATTCCCATCGCCTTCAGCAGATCTGGATCCAAATTCATGACCTTAACCTCTGGAAAGTCCAAAAGCTTTAACCCAACTCCGAAGGCTTTGACCTGAACCTTGTCGCCCAAGACCATTTTTTCCATAACTGCTTCTGGAAAATCAACAAGTACATGCTCGATACCACCATGCTTCCCTGTGACAACACCCCTCTCCCCCTTAGCATCGCCAGAAACAATCACTGCTTCATTGCCCACACACGAAAGAATATTTAAGGCATTGTTAGGTCCCTGCGGGAAGCGTTCATCCTTCTCCTTGTTTTCAAGGCTCACCCCTGGCTCCACATGGTCAGCCATCCATCCAACAGCTAAGTCTCCTACACGGACATTGTAAGTGATCCCTCCCACTCCTGGAAGAACAACTGGTTGCCCATCATGTGTTATTCGGTATGGCGACCTAAATACTGGACTAACCGTCTCCCCAATAACAGAAATTTTAACCAACTTCTCTAGATTCGTTCTCAAACATATTCACCTCATTCTTTTTAGACTATTCCATCATATACCTAGAAAACCAATAAAAGGCTATAGATGTATGCTTGCGTGTTTCTACACATAATTCTATGGAAGAATTTTATCCAGAACGTCTCGGATCCTTCAAAAATAGTGCTGGAACAACAGACAAAAGCATCGCCAAGGCGGAAACATGATAAGGAATAAACATACCGAAGGCATCCCACAAAACTCCACCCGCTGTTGATCCAATTGTCATCCCAATCCAAAACGTTGTAGTAGACAGGCCATTTACAAGACCCCACTTTGTATGGGGCGTCAAGTCCATCAACAAGGCTTGAAACGCTGGCCAAGATAGGTTGAAGATTGCGTTCGACAAGAACATATAGACAAACAACTCTACGATACTCTGAGACAACGCAAAAATGCTGAAAAACGGGGAGGAAAGTGCAAACGTCGCTACCAATACTTTCCTTCTGTCATACTTATCCGCCAGCCAACCTCCAGGAACCTGCACCAAAACAGAAGCAAGACCAAAACCTACAGCATATAGGAGACCTATAACCGTAAGGTCGAGAGGAAATCTCTCTTTAACAAAAACTGGCGTAATAGGGCTGAAAATTCCTACATTGAAGCCCTGCAGCACATTAATCAATCCGAAAAGAAGTATTGCCGAAAGAAGTGAAGACTTGCTCCTCCCATCAGTAGCCACATCCGCAGATTCATCAAAGGATTTTTTTCTTCGGGTTTCATGAAGCAATAAAGCTAATGGAAAAGTTGCGGCAAGAAGTAAAAAGCATGCCAAAAATGGGGCATGAATGCCGTATACGTCTGCTAGTATTCCACCTATAGAAGGCGCTATTGTGGGACCAATAAACATTGCTACATTAACCCAACTGTAGGCCATAGCTCGCGTCTGATTCGTGGAATCGTCTGCCACAATCGACCACCGAATAGGCAAGTATAATCCCGTGGCGATCCCAGAGAGAATAACCCAAGGAATCAACTCAACCCAACTCTTTACAAGGGTGTACAGGAGTGGCGGAAAAATACCTACGAGGGTACCGAATATGTGCAGTTTCCTTCTTCCATATTTGTCAGAAATCATCCCACTTGGAACCTGCAACAACGCGGAGATCGCATTGGATATTGAGAAAACGTAGCCAAGTTCCGTCATTGATGCGCCCAAGGAACGAATGTATATGGGCCAAAAGGGGGTGATGAGATTATGGGCTAAGGAACTCAATACGAAGATTATGGATAGCAGTAGGATGTTTCTGCCATAGGTCATTAATCGCGCTGCCATTCCATCAAGCCCCGCTTGACTGAGTTAGAATCCTAAACGCCCCTTAACTATATAAGGGATTCTCCAAGCATCTATCATGCTTGGAAACGTTTTCGAAGGGACCGATGAAAGCTCTGCTAAGTATATTAAGCTCCATGATTAAAATAAAATTTGGTTAAAGAATTGACTGAAAAAGAAGACAACAGGAAGCCCTCAGAAAAGAGGGCGAAATATTTTCGTGGCAGATTCTTTCCCTTCATTTCAATAGCAAGCGCCAGAGAAACACTGGCCGGCAAGAACTATGCCGGATTCTTCCGCGTAGTCTTAAATGAGGATGGGACAGCCTACGTTCTTGACACAATCAAATTGAAGAAAGAAAAATAGCAATAGTTACATTAGCTCCTTTCATTTTGTGGCGAACGCCGCCTTTGCCAAGGTCATTCCAAATCCTGTAAGCACTATCCTTTTTCCTCTGGTAATGTGTTCGGTTTCAACGAATCCATTCTCTTCCAGTTTCCTTACTAGCCTACTATACCGATTTTTGACTATAGGATCGCGTGGATTTCCTCCACACCACGAAATTATATCTGTTAACGAGTTAGAGCGCCCACCGTGTCCCATCAGCTCAAGTATAATCCTTAATTCGGTTCTTTTTGGATGTTTCAGTCGATATCCAGGTAAGAAAATTTCTTGTGGCGCAGTTCCACTTCTATTACGCATTCTGTCAAACCACTCCTCGAACTGAGGTGACTGGGGAGATGGAAAATACCAATCTCTCCCGTTTGGTGGAACCACGTAAAGTCTGACCTTATCAAACATTAGTGCAACAGTCACCACGGCACCATATGCTTCTTTTGCGGTTGATGTTGAGTCTATTAGAACGTCCTTTTTTCCTTCCTCTGTCTCCTTTTTTAAAATCTTGTAGAGGACGCCGAACGTGCTTTCATAGCTTTGAGGATTGTAACCAGCGGTAAGAGGTTCTGTTCCAGCGAATTTGAGAGCCTTCCTCAAATCCTCTATGTTCCTTTGTGAAACGTACCCGTAAGAGTCCTTCTTCTCGTCAAATAGAAGGTATATTTGCTCTATGGGTTTGGTTTTTCTCCAGAAATTTATTCCATCTAGAATTCGCTGGTAGTCAAAGCCCACCATGGCGATCAAAATTGTCATAAAGTTTCCTCCAAAAATCTTTTAAAAATATATTTTTACTTCTGATACTGTCATATATTAAACGTTACTCTATCAAAAGACGTAGAGAGGGAGAACTAAGGTCTTTTACACATAAAGAAAACTATCTAGGCGTGTTCATACTTTAATTAATGAGAAATCCCTTCTCAGAAACTTGACCAAAAATCCATAAGGTTAAGAGATGTCATCCGCGTTGGGCACACCTTTAACGCCCATAATCGTTAAACGAATCATTACCCTAGAGGACCTAAGAGATAGGAGTCTGGCGGTGGACGCAAATAATGTTTTATACCAATTTTTGTCTTTGATTAGAATTTCCGACGGTACGCCACTGATGGACTCGGCTGGAAACGTAACATCTCATCTGGTAGGTCTCATGTTTCGGACTACACGTCTAATTTGCGATTATGGAATCAGAACAATTTTTGTATTCGATGGAAAACCGCCTCAGCTTAAGGAAAAGGAGATTGAGAGAAGAAAGGCACTTCGGGAAAAGGCTACGGATGAGTGGAGAGCTGCTGTGAAGGCGGGGGATTATGCAACTGCTTGGTCAAAGGCAGTTACGACAAGTAGGTTGACCAAACCTTTAATCGAGGATGCTAAAAAACTTCTAGAGCTCCTTGGAATTCCCTATTTGCAGGCGCCAAGCGAGGGGGAAGCTCAAGCTGCCCATATGGCTAAAAGAGGTGACGTTTGGGCTGCTAACAGTCGTGACTACGATTCTCTTCTCTTTGGGGCTCCACGACTTGTGAGGTATGTCACTATTTCAGGAAGCGAGTTTCTACCTAGCAAAGGTACATCTCGACCGTTGGAGCCGGAAGTCATAGACTTGAATGAGCTGCTTTCTCATTACGAAATTACCCATGAACAATTGGTGGATTTAGCAATTCTCATAGGAACAGACTTTAACGATGGAATAAAGGGTGTGGGTCCAAAAACAGCGTTAAAACTTGTGAAAAAATATGGCAGATTAGAGGCGCTACCTAACGAGATTAAATCCAAGCTCCCAGCAATATATGATGACATCCGGTCCGTGTTTCTAAAGCCTCAAGTTGAAGACAATTACCATATTATATGGGGAGATTTGAAAGAGAGGGAACTTTATGATTTCCTTTGTGATCAACGGGGTTTCTCAAAAGAAAGGGTGAAAACAGTTATAGAGAGAATGAAGAACTTCTATGCGAGGGGCAAACAATCCATCTTGGACAAGTGGAGAAAGTGAGGCTGGTGGTTGAGGCTACATCTTTCCTAAAGATAGCTAATCTCTGCGCAGAATTGGAGAAAACAACTAAGAAGAAGGAGAAAACTCATTTAATCAGCAACTTTCTCCATGAACTGAGGGAGGATGAGATCGCTCCAGCAATCTTTCTAATTATAGGCAGGGTATTTCCAGAATCTGATCAAAGAGTGCTAGAAGTAGGCTGGAGGACTCTTTGGAAGATTGGAGAAGGAAGAGGCAAACAAGCTTCTCTGGTCTCAAGCCCTCTCACAATTCTGCAGGTTCACAGATATTTCGAGGAAATCGCATCTGCTTCAGGGAAGGGGTCTAGAAAGAAGAAGGAGGCGCTTCTTAGCAGTCTTTTCAGCCAAGCCAACTCCGTTGAAGCTGAGTACCTAGCTAGAATTTTTGCAGGTGAAATGCGTATTGGTGTAAATGAGGGGATGATGCTTGAAGCAATAGCTGAAGCTGCAGGAGTCGATTTAGAGCTTGTAAGAAAAAGCCACATGATGCTGGGCGATATTGGAGAAGTAGCGTTGAAGGCTTTGAAGGCGGGTGCGTCTGGGCTTCAGCGAGTTGATGTGCAGCTCTTTAAACCAATAAAGCCCATGTTGGCTGAGATGTCCTATGACCTTAAAGAGGTTTTTGAGAAGCATGGAGGCGAAACCGCCTTCGAATACAAATTTGATGGAGCGAGAATTCAGATACATAAGAAAGGTTATGAGATTAAGATCTTCAGTAGACGGCTAACAGACGTGACAGAAAGCTTACCAGACATAGTTGAACTCGTAAGAAAAAAGATAAGAGCGGATGAGGTTCTTTTAGAAGGAGAAGTAATAGCCATCGGTGTTGATGAAAAACCTCTTCCCTTTCAAGATTTGATGCGGAGGTTCCGAAGAATACACAGGATAGAAGATACAGTAAAAAGGATTCCCTTAAAACTCCACTTATTTGATGTAGTTTATCTTGAAGGAAAATCTCTTGTGGATATGCCCTACAGAGAACGCTGGAACATATTAACTCAAGTCTGCGAAAAAGAGCTTCTTGCGGACAGAATTGTAACGAATAGTGTTTTTGAGGCTGAGAAATTTTTGAAGAAGGCTATGGATGCTGGACATGAAGGACTGATGGCTAAGGCACTTAATAGCGTATATACGCCTGGAGTGAGGGGAAAATTGTGGTTTAAAATAAAGCCGGCGGAACACTTAGACCTTGTCATTATTGCTGCAGACTGGGGCTATGGCAGAAGAACCGGCTGGCTTAGTAATTATCACTTGGCAAGCAGAGATGAGGAAACAGGTGAATACCTTGTCGTTGGGAAGACCTTCAAAGGCTTAACAGATGAGGAGTTTAAGGAAATGACTGAGCGTTTGCAGGCGCTTAAAGTTTCTGAGAACCAATATACGGTCTATGTGAGACCTAGAATAGTGGTGGAAGTTGCCTATAATGAAATTCAAAAGAGTCCTCACTACATGTCAGGATTTGCCTTAAGGTTTGCCAGAATAACCCGAATAAGAGAGGATAAAAGTCCCTTGGAAGCGGATACTCTAAACAGAGTAAAGGATCTTTACAAAAAACAATTCGAACACAAAGCAGAACTCGTCTAGACTAAGCGTTAAGCCATCGAGCAACGCTTCGATAGACTCCAAGGAGAACGTATATCTGGAAATTCTTCTTTTATCCTTTTAATTCTTTTAGCCGCTTTTATTATCTCATCGTATTTTATTGCAAGAAGGTTTTGGAAGATGTATAAGAAGCCCATAGATTTTTGCTAAAAGGAATTGATTATGAAGAAGAAAAAGATTTGGAAAGAAGAGTTAAAGAGTTAGCTAAGAAATTGGGAGTAAAGCCAAATCTTAACAGAATAAGCGAAAGTTCTTTTCTTAGCTTCTTCTTTCCCAAGTCCTTCCAAGCTTCTTGATTTTTCCAAGTAAAATCCAAATCAACGCTAAACCTATAATAGCCAAAATAACATTTTACTAGGCAGCTTCCCCCCTTTAAACAAATAGTTTTGACCTATGTTTGAGGAGCAGATTTCTTTCAAAATCCTATGCAAACCTATATCCTTATCTATTAACTCTAAGCTTTTGATTCCAGACTTCTCAAAAACAAAAGAAACGAATTCAGACAAGCTTGGCATTCTCAACAACCCTTGAAATGCTTTTGGGATAAAATTTCAAGTATTCTCTAAGCTTTTTCTTTTCTAATTTTTTAAAATAATCCCCAATCGTTGAAATTATCCTTTCTTCAGCAACATTCCTGTACCTAAAAACATAGATCAAGTCTAGAATGGTTTTTTCTGGGTCTGAAAACTTAATTCCATTCTTGTTAACTATTCCAAATCCAAAAAGCTTACTTTTCAGCTTGATAAACTTGACTTTCTCGCCCGAAATCCTTATCTCCTTAGGCCTAAAAATTTCGTCGTTCTTATAGCGCACCTATGTCATTACGTAAACTGTAGCAACGACAATGCTTCCGGTAGCGGAACAATTTTGGAGGTCGCTCGGGCAATAAAGAGCCTCATAGACTGTGGAAAGATAGGAAGGCCAAAGAGAACTATACGATTCCTCTGGGTTCCAGAGATCACGGGCACCTATTTCTGGATGCATAAGCATCTGGAAAGGGTCAAAGGTCAACTCGCTGTCATAAATCTGGACATGGTAGGTGAACATCCAGTCCACTGTGGCTATCCTCTTAACCTAATTAAGGTTCCAGATTCGGTGCCTAACTATCTGAATGACTTGGTTTCTTACCTGTTAGAATATGTCGCTGACCACCCAAAAGGAGTGGAGCCCCTTGAGGGTTGGAAGGCTGGCATAAATTATAGGGTTGAAAAACATTGTGGGGGTTCAGATCACATATGTTTCACAGATTCCTTCTTCGGCATCCCAGCAATAATGTTCTATAATCCTGATCAATTCCATCACACGAGTCTAGATACGCTTGATAAGGTTGATACATCTAAGCTACAAAGGGTAGGTGTAGTAGCAGGTGCTGCAACTCTAGTCGTAGCGAATGCTGACGAACAAAGCGCTGTTGCATTAGCAACATTAACTCGAGGAAGAGGTTATGCTCGCATAGGGGAAGCTGCCTCAGAAGTTATGGAGGAGCTGTTGTACATTAGTGTTTCAGGTAGCGAGAACCTTAGTTTTAAGCTTGGAACCGCCTATGTGAGGGGGATGAGGAAAATCGAGATTGTAGCAGAGAGGGAGTCTAAAAATGTCTTATCTGTGCAGAAGTTAAACACATCACCAGCAATTGAAATTTTAGGTGAAGGCTTTAGGGAATTTGCAGAAGGTGAGAAGGCGCGAATTAGGGTATTCTACAAGGCTCTGTGCACACGTTTGGGTTTAGAACCTATGGAGGAGGAGCATGACTCAGAAGCGTTGAGAACCATGAAACTGGTACCAAAAAAAGAGTTTGAAGGACCAGCACCCAGCATACCAATCGATAAGTTAAAGAAGGAGGATAGGGACTGGTTGGCAGAGTTCGGAAGGATGCATAATCCTCATAGGAATTACACTCTCGTCTTAGGTGGACCCACCCTCGAGTTTATGAACTTTATCGATGGAAAGCGTTCCATCTACGAAATTGCAATGCTAGTCAATGCTGAGTATGGGAACATCGAACCAGTTGAGGCGAAAAGATTCTTTGACATATGCAATCAAGTGGGGTTCATATCGTATAAAGAAATGACTTAATGCACAAAAATATGGACAATCTGTTCTCTATTTTTATGTTTTATAGTATACGCTAGTCTGGATACATTTAGTATTATGAAAAATACTGTTACTATTTGGAGGTGTCAAATAAGCTATATGAAAAATATGGGTGAGGCATAAGACTAGTTCTTCGCTACTAGATGATTCTGCAGAAACTTGATGATCGCACTGTAAGCTGTAAGACGGTTCTTCAGCTTCACTATGCCATGGCCTTCATCATCGAACAGAACATACTCCACAGCTACGCCTCTCTTCTTCAAGGCATCCACTATCTGATCTGTTTCCGACTTAGGTACTCTTGGATCGTTTACTCCATGTATGACCAGAAGTGGTGCCGTAATCTTATCTGCCTTATGTATGGGAGATATTTCCTTCAGAAACTCCTCATCCTTGACAGGATCCCCATACTCAGCCGCTCTCTGTTTTTGGCGCCAAGGTCCTGTGTTCTTTAGGAATGTCAAGAAATTCGCTATACCATAAAGGTCAATGCCTGCTGCCCAAAGGTCAGGATACGTGGTTAGCGAGGAAAGAACCATAAAGCCTCCATAACTTCCTCCATAAATTGCAATGCGTTTAGGGTCGATTTTACCAGAGTCAACAAGCCACTTGTGCGCATATCTTAGGTCCCGAACGGAGTCCATGCGTTGACGAACGTCATCTAGGTGAACATATGTTTTTCCGTAGCCAGTGCTACCCCTTACGTTTGGAAACAAGACCGCAAATCCGTTGTTTACAAAGAACTGATTAACCACGTTGAAACTTGGTCTAGACTGACTCTCTGGCCCGCCGTGAACATTAAGAATCACTGGCGGCTTTTCTCCTTCCCAACTCTTGGGCATGTAGAAGAAGGCTGGGATGCTTCGCCCATCAAAGGTTTCGAAGTGGATCAGCTCTGGTTCAACAAATATTTCTTGTGGAATTCCTCCGCGATCGCTCTTTGTTAGACGCAATGTTTCCCTTTTCTTTGTATTATGGATCCATATATCTGAGTTGAATCTTGAGCCGCTAAAAGTGAAAGCCAACAGCTTCCCGTCAGGGGACCAATTGACTTCGCTTACAACACCTAAAGGAAATCTTATTTCTTCAGTCTCTCCGCTACTTAAATCCCTGATTCTTAATTTTGAGTATCCCCCTTCGTTCACCGTATACGCAACGCGTTCACCATCTTTGCTTAGCGCTAAGCAGTCTATATCCCAGCTTTCTTTCACAATTACTTTTTCTTTACTGGTCTCGATATCGATTATGACAAGCGCTGAGAATTCCATGTCTCTATTTGTTATGCAAAGTATTGACTTATCGTCGTTCGTAAAGACTCCGGCGGTATACGAAGCCTCCCCACTGTGGGCTGTCAAGCATTTTATCTCTTTTGTTGTTAAATCGATAAGATGAAAGTCCGTATCAAGGTTCGTATTCTGCCTCTTAATCAATAAAAATCGTCCATCATGAGACCAACATTCAGGATAATTTGTTCCATCATGCTCCAGTATTTTATAAGATTGCCTTGACTTAACATCTGCAATATACACATCGAAGAAAGCTCTGTTTCTGGAGTTAGAAGCATAAGCTACTTTTTTTCCGTCGTAGGACCAAGGTCCAAGAATATGAATCACGCCATCCTCTGTTGCTATGGGGGTGATGACTCCAATCTTTGGTGATAGTAGGTAAAGTTGGTCTCTTTCGCTTCCGCCAGGGTCAACTTCAAAGGTAACCAACTCTTCAAGAGGTGAGCAATAAACGCGCTTAACCGCTTCGTCATAGTAGGTGAACTGCTCAGGCCAACCGCCATTTACAGGCACTCTCCAAACTTGGGGAACTCCAGTTATGTTTGTAAGGAAAAAGATGTATTTACCATCGTGACTGAAGGAGGGTGATGTTGCCGCTCGAATGTTCATAAAGCTTCTAAAATCATACTTTATGTGAGACAAAGTAATCTGTTAAAAATGGTTCAAAAAAGATGAAAAAGCTTTCTATCATAAAATGCTGAATTGAAGCTTAAAGCTCACGTACTCAAGCTCATACCTATGTTCAAATCTTCTCGGGCTATATCCCTTGAGGACTAATTTATGCCATTTTAGAGTCAGCGGCTATCTCCTCCTGGATCATGTCTTATTGCAGTCCTTATATTTTGGAGACTTCATGTTCTCCGCGCTAATCTTCTCTGAGCCGTCTCTTAATCTCGTCTCTAACAATCTAAATTCTCAAGGTAATCCCATACAAATGAGAGGTCTCTCTTCAGCTTCTTAGCTATTTCCTTGACTCAAAATCCTGCTCCACATGGTCCAAGAAATCCCTTATAAAACCCTGCCTCTCCTGTAAACGTTACAGGTTCAAAGCTTCAAAGTTGAAAAAACTCCCATATCAGAGTCTGAACCTGCTAAAGCAAAGTCCCAACAAAATATGATCCCAGAAACTTTAAAATGCAACCTTAAAAGACAGCCACCATAAAAACTCTTACAAAAGATTCAATTCTATCTTAAAGTATTTCGAGCTGAAGTAGAAGAAAAGAGATAATAGTGAAACTACGTTAGTGGCTTAGCGCACTTTTTGACACATAGAGAGTTGAGAGCTTGAATGAAAGAAGTGAAGACATAAAACATAGTATTTTAAGGAATCTCAAGTAATCTGGTTTGGACCAGTTTAATCTCTAAAAGTTGAGGATCTGTTGTGACCAAAGTCCCTCCCAGCGTTTTTGCAACTGCCAATACATAAGCATCTGCTAAAGAAAGTTTACCTCTGTAAATACACTTTAAGCCCCCTGCGACGCGTGTAAGCCGTTCATCCGTAGCTAATACCGTTAGCTTGGAATGTCTGATAGACACATGCCTCACTTCCGCAACTTCCCGACCAAGTCTTTCACAAGCTTTATAGTAAAATTCTGCAATGTTAGTCTCACATGTGAACCCCTCCGCCCTCTCAGCTGCGATGTCGTCAAACATTTCTTTGACACGCTTATCCCCGGCGAAGTAGAGAAAGAGCGGACCTGTGTCGAATATGAATTTACTTTTCTTCAGTTGCCTCTTTCCTCCTCTCCTCCTGCAATTCCTTTACGAGACCATATACCGTTTCCTCTATGGCCTTATCTAAACCGAAAAGTTCATTCAAGGGGATTATAGGGACAAGTAAGGCACCTTCATCAGTTTCAACAAACTTAACACGGGAGCCCTTTCTCAACTTATACTTTTTTCTAATCTCAGCAGGAATAGTTACCGTACCCTTCTCGGTAACCGTATAACCCAAGATGAATTCACCATACTTATGACTGAAAAGTATCATATTTAACTCTTATGTAATACTTAATGGACTTCGTAGAACATGTGAGTGAAACGGAGTTTGATACAAAAATGCTATAATAAAACTATTCATTGCAAAATGGTATTTTTCACTTCGATTTCTGGTGTTCAGGAGGAACAGGGAATGACACAAGGCTTGCACATTTAATTAAAGTCTGCGGCTTATTGACGCAAGTTAAAGTTTACCTTTTCTGGGGTCGAGCTAAAGCGGAGTTGGGTTTCTGAGCTTCTTTTAATGCCTCTTAACAGAAAGTATAAGTGTCTATTAATAAGTTAAGAGAGGAGATGAAGCGGGCTGGGGTGATTAGACGTGGAAGAATATGATGTGATTGTTGTGGGCGGTGGAGTGGCTGGTTCTGTAGCTGCAAGGTTTGCCGCTAAAGGTGGTTTTAAGACTTTGTTGGTTGAGAAGTTTAAGACTCCAAGGAATAAGCCGTGTTCAGGAATCCAGTTTCAATATTTTGAGAAGCTTATTGGTGAAAAGACACCACGCGAAAAACTTTGCAGAAACGAACTTTTCAAAGTCGAGATGATAACCCCGAAGGGTAAGGTTTTGAAAGGCAAAATGAAAATGCTAAACTTTTGGAGATCCACCTTTGACAGTTGGCTAAACTCGTTAGCAGCGAATGCTGGAGCAGATTTTCGCGACAACACCTCACTAATTGATTTTGTTGAAGACAAAGACAAAATTATCGTTAAATTAGCTACAGAAAATATGCGATGTGAAGTTAAAGGCCGCTATCTCATTGGAGCTGACGGAATGCTTTCAAGGATTAGGAGGAAAATGCGACCACAAGATTTTGATAAAAAAGCTTCAGGGGCAACAGTAAACTATTATTTTGTTGGAGACGCCAACTTGGATCCCAACGCGCTTTACATGTTCTATAACCGAGAATTTTGTCCCCTAATGTTTGCATGGGTTTACCTGAAAGACGAAAAATGGGTGATAGGAACAGGCGCCAACGAAAACCCCTTAGAGTATGCAAACAGATTTTTCAACTATGTCAAGGAAAAGTACGGGCTTCGCGGAGAAATCGTCAAAAAAGAGGGCTTCTCTTCAACGTTAAAAAGCACGGTATACTTGGGCGAAGGGAGGATATTGATGGTTGGGGATGCCGCGGGCTTAGTTGATTTGTATCGAGGCGTGGGGATGGATAACGCTGCCCTCAGCGGACGCTTGGTAGTAAAAGCCATAACAAAAGCTGAAGAAGAAGGCTTAGAAGCTGCAAAAGTATACGAAAACCTGATGAAGAAAGTTGTCAAGAAAATAGAGGCAAATGCGAAAAGGCAGATTAAAAGGCTATCATCAAACAATGAACTCGAAAAAAGCCTGTCACCGCTAAACATGCTTAAAGGAGGACTACACATGCTTATAGCCAACGAAATAAACAAGATACTGCCACCAGAAAAACTCATATTTCTTCCACCATAAATCAAACAATCACGCTTCCATTAATCATCGCTAACAGAAAATGGGACAAATTTTATAGACTGAAATGTTGGTTAACGCATGGAGTTTGCAGATCCTTTCGTCTTGTATGTTAGTAAGAGGTTTATGGATAAGGTGTCTAAAACTTTTGGTTTAGGCTTCCTCATAAGAAAGCCATTATTGGAAATTCTTAGGAAAATGGGCGTGTGGCGTTCGAGGAGCTTGATAGGGATAAAGCTAAAATGGCTCTTGACAGGATCGGCGAATCCAAGAGCGTAACAGTGTCCATAGGCCAGCTTGTTAAAGGATTGACCCTTGCCTTCTTTCTGCCAACAGGCGCTTTCCTCGCAACTTAAGGTGCTTTACCGTTCTGGAGCGGAAATACCGAAAGCTTTCAAACCACCCCTGTTCTATGATGTCTGGCTTGTCTTGTTTCGTATCCAGTTCTTGCGAGCAATTCTTCTATCAAGATGCATTGCAGGCTTAATAACTGATTTTTTATGTTTCATATTGAGCCACGTTTAATTTGTTAGGAGCATAATAGTATTTAGGTAATCTGGATACGAGAAAGAATCTAATGCAAATAGAGTGATCGAGTTACATCGCTCTTAGTGAACTGGTTGCTTTCGCTATCTGAGTTATCGACTTCCCAAGCTCTCTAGCGCTCTCCATTCCACGCGTGTCCTTGAGTACATCTCCTTTCCCAGGAGCAATTGCTCTCACAAGCGGGGTTGCAATAATCATTCCAGAAGCGGCTAAGAACTGCAAAATTGAGGATAGTGCATTTACTGTGCCTGAACTTCCAGCAACGGCAACTGCTCCACCAACCTTATTCTTGAAGGCTTTTCTCCCCCTAGCCATGTGCAGGTAACCGACCCTATCAATGAATGTCTTTGTTTGTGCATTGACATTATAGAAGTAAACTGGGCTACCAATGATGACACCATCCGCATCGACTATTTTGCCAAATATTTTCTCCACATCATCATTTATGACACAGTTTTTTGTTTCGAAACAGGTTCGACAACCATGACATGGCGCCAGACTGAAATCCTCAAGGTAAATCAACTCTGTCTCAGCACCTTCTTGCTGAGCTGCCTTCAAAACCTCATTCACCAGAAGCTCAGTATTGCCACCCTTTCTCGGGCTCCCAACAATACCCAGTAGTCTAACCACATCATTCACCAAAATTTAAGACGAGCAAGAACACTATTAAATCTTCTATATCGAACAGAGTGAATTAACACTAGAACCAAGCAGTAACTTTTCACAGCAACATGCCCTTTCAGTTTAATTTGACAAGAGGCAGTTGTTTTGCCTTCGACGGCGGAGAATACGAGGATTGATTGAAAAACATGCCAAAGAAGGCTGGGGGCTTGTTCAGATATTTGCTCCACCAGCGTGAGTTAAAGCCAACTGATTTTCCAGAGCGCTTTTGAATTCTACTTCAAAAAGGAAGGCGAATGACCAGTAGCTCTTTTCTTACTATTTTCACACATGGGTTAAAAATAATCCCAAACATACAAAAATCTACTAACTAATTATACTACCGTCAGTTTCTCGTATGCTCATTCATCATCCGCACTTGTATACTCTTTGTACACATAGTACATCGTGTACAAGTTTCCATACGAGAAGGACCCTGCATTTGGCAATTTCCTTCTTCTTTCAAATTAAGCTACTGACATTTCCCATCGATTTATAAGCGCCGTCCACCTATTATACAATTGAAGTTTTCTTTATTCTTCTGGCTTTTGCCTTTTGGATTTAGATTACTTTTGAAACAATCATGAGGGAAACCAAATGTGTATATTAAGAACAAATATTGTTACGAACTGCAGGAAATGTAAATCTTCACAGCGCGTTCACTGTACGTTGAAAAGGAAGAATCCCAGTAAGACTTACACGGACACTAAGGCTTACAAAAAGAGCGGAGGGTGAAACTTCTGGGAAAAAGGAAAGTAATAAGTGAAATTGAAATCGAAGGGCAACATATACCTCAAGAGAACGAAGTTCTCGGCATATCTGAGAAGCTGCTTGGCTATGACAGGATCATGGTTAGGTGTCAAGATGGGGTGACTCGTCTCTGCAGAATCAGGGGGAAGATGAAGCGAAAAGTCTGGATAAGGCTTAATGATGTTGTTCTGGTAGCCCCTTGGGACTTCCAGTCAGACAAGCGAGGAGACATTGTTTGGCGATACAAGGCTAATCAGACCGATTGGTTGAGAAGAAGCGGCTATCTAAAAATGTAGAACCAACAAAAACGAAGAACGTTTCGTCGCATATCTCATGACATCTATATGCTTTTTAGTAGTATTATTGATTGAGATAGGTATGTGCGGTCATTTTCATGGATCAGGTATGGAATTGACACTCCCATGGCTAAAGACTTCATCAAAGAAGATATAAGTTTAACGCATTCATCCCACGGTTGAAACACATGAGGTTTCTGGCTAAACTGTGCAGTCTCGACTTTTGTGTGGCGCACACACTTATAAACGGCTATAAAGCGAGTAATTACTATGGACAAGCATTCTAGTATAATAGTAGAGAACGTGTCATTTGAAAATGAAGGATATAAGCTTTTAGGTCGCATCTATCGACCTAACGTCACGGGCAAGTTTCCAGCGGTCGTGCTCTGCCACGGTTATCCTGGGGATGCTAAGAACATGGATCTCGCGGAGGAGCTTGCATTCAATAACATAGTAAGCTTTGTCTTTTACTATCGAGGTGCATGGGGTAGTGAAGGCGCTTATAGTCTTCGCGCTTTGGATCCATCAGCACGAGACGCGATAGAGTTTCTTCGTTCTAGGCCTTTCGTCGATTCTGGGAGGGTTGGGGTGATTGGTCATTCTATGGGAGCAGTTCCAGCTTCAAAACGGTTAAGCGCTGATCCTAAGTTGAAGACGGGTGTTTTCATGGCTCCTGCCGCTGGTTTTGCTGCAAGAGTCTCCAAAGAACACGTTGACCAGTATGTGGAACGTCTTATGAGTATGGGTGAGGGGAAATTGAATGCGTTGAGCGAAGATGTACTTAGGTCGGATCTTCTGTGGCTTGCAGAGAATTTAGACCCAAAAGATGTCATTAGAAGCGTAAAGGTGCCTTTACTGTTTATTGTAGGCTCAAATGATACAGCGACTACACCTGAAGCTTGCAGGTTACTATATGAAAACGCTAACCAGCCCAAACATTTTATACTAATCGACGGAGCTGATCATATCTTTTCGGAGCACAAAGTACCTCTCATTAATAGTATCGTGAACTGGATGAGGGAACACCTCAAGAAACTCGAACACTCATTTCTTGGCTGAAAAGATTTCACAAACTAAATTTAGTTATTTTTTATTGCATACTTTTCCAAAAATTCTTGAATTTATTTGGCTAAACTTTTGTCAAGCCCTTTGATTTGCATTATGCCATCCATTCCCTTCAACACCCCTTTTTTCTAAATCGCCTAAACTATAACTAGATTCCCATGAAATGTGGTCATGAGAAAAGGCTCCAGCATCAAGCCCTGAAATCCCATCACATTAAATGGCATAAACAAGCAGTTTATAATTTCAGGGCTACCTTTACAATCCATCCAATAACAAAGGATGCCCCACTTACTCCTAAAGTTGCGAGTATCATAGTTAAAAACATCTTTCTTAATGGCAGAGTTTTTACAACAGAAATATAGAACGTGAAAAATACGATGATCAGCGATGTTGTTAGTAAAGTAACAAGCAACGTAACGTAGTAATTGGTTGATAAGAAATAAGGCATTAGCAGAATTACTACAGTAGAAATGTATACGAGACCTGAATACACTGATGCCTTTAGTGTTTCTTTATTTTCTTCGGTTCTTTGCGAGAAATAGATTTCTATCTCCGACGTGGAATTCGATAAGAATTGGGCTATTCCCGCTATTAGTCCTGCGAAGCCTATCAACTGGGTATTTTGGAGGGCGAGGGTAAATCCCGCTAGTTGCCCCATTAACCCAACTAAAGCGTCATTTAAACCCTGAACTATTGAACCCACATAGTCTAATCTCTTTTCGTCTATCATGTCGATCAAAAACTTTTCATGTTTAATTTCGTCTTGGAGCAGCTCTTTAGCTTCAGAGAGCTCAGCGGATATCCTATTATAGGCTTCTTGGGCTTCCTCTTCTCCTCTCTCCATGATTTTCATCACAAACATTAACCCGAAGATTACTGAAAAAATTAGGTACTTAGATACGGATATCTCATCTGGGTTAACCTCTGCTTGGGTGTACTTTTTCCACTTGTTGTAATGGAGAAGCTCATCGTTAGAAATCGTCTTTAAAATCTCCGCATTTTTCCCTTTAGACTTTTCAGCTAGTTTTCTGTAAACTATGTGCTCTGTAATTTCGTCTCTCTGGAGTCCCAGAATAATCTTCTGAACATGCTCACTTAGCATATAGTCCATTCCAAGCTACTCCCAAGAATGCTGAATTTTTTATTTTTGTTCATAATGTTATTGAATCGCAGATCTACTGAATGAGGAAAAAAGAATTAAGACAAAAGGGGGCAATTAAGTTATGACCCTTTCTTCACGCAACTTTGCAATCTGATCTTTAGTATATCCAAGCAACTTTGTCAGAATTTCTTCGTTATGTTGACCTAGGAGCGGAGCAGGTCCCTCTATATGACCTGGAGTTTCTGAGAACTTAACTGGAAAATCAGGTAACAATACCTTTTTATCTTTAACTCTTGGGTCTGTAAACTCCACAAAGGCGTTTCTAGCCAATAAATGCGGGTCCTTTATAGCTTTATCTATAGTGTTACACGGTGCAACTGGAATGTCATTTTTTGATAGATATTCCACAACCTCTGACACAGTACGCTGCTCAACCCAGCCCTTTATGTGTTCATCGTCCACCTCCTCCAGACCCAACAGCTTTCTAAGTCGGTCAGTTTGCGCGCCTCTTGCCGCCATTATGTAGACCCAGCCATCCTTAGCCTTGAATGTCCCGCCTACTCCTATTCGGTACTTCTTTCTGGTCACATGTGGCAGTTCTCCGGTTATTATGTAGGTATTGATGGAGTTGGAAACCATGTAGGTACAGACCTCTATTTGTGTCACATCAAGCAATTGCCCTATACCAGTCAGATCTCTATACCTGAGAGCTGCAAGTATGCCGAGAGCTGCCCAAGTTCCAGGAACAGCATCTCCGTACGCGTCGGTAGCTGACCTAGGAGGACCTTCTGGATCTATCAAATCACCTGTTAAGCGCATAAAGCCAGAGTAAGCCTCACCAATGGGGGCAAATGATGGACGCATTGAATAGGGACCAGATAGCCCGAAGCCTGAAAGCTGTGCATAGATGATGCGTGGATTAATCTTCTTAAGGTCATCGTATCCTATACCGAGCTTCTCCATCGTTCCAGGCATGAAGTTGTTTACGACGACATCAGACTTCTTGATTATTTCAAGAAATATTTCCTTTCCCTTCGGATTCTTCAGGTCCAGCGTCATGCCCTTTTTTCCAGCGTTCAGACATATGAAGCCAACTCCTGAGTCGCCGAGGAGTGGCGGGTTATACCTTGAGAATTCTCCCCAAATAGGTTCAATCTTAATGACCTCTGCGCCAAGTGCCGCCAAAGCCTTTGTGCACCATGGTCCAAACCAAACATGAGTAAGGTCGACAACTCTAATATCTTCTAGGATTTTCTTCAACGGAATCTCCCTCGAAATATTTTTTATTGAACAATATATGTATCTTTTTGTGCCAATTTGATTTGCCAACAAGATGGGCGAGAAAAAAATTTATGAGTGCCGAATGAACACGGTCTTTAATAGTAGTCGGGTGGTGCAGCGGTCAAGCATGGGAGGCTCTGGAAAAGCCTACGAGCTAAGCTTTGGAGAAACCTCCTGACGAGAGTTCGAATCTCTCCCCGACTACCACTTAATTTTGGCTTTTTGTTGCTTTTTGGGTTATTTTCTGGAAATGGTTTCCTTAAATCTTCCTTTCACTTTCCTCCATAGTTTCATTTATCGATTGAGGAATGGTTGAGCCAGGCTCCCTGAACAACGTTACTGTTTATATGCGGAATGAAGGAAACAGGTTGCCAACATTTCCTTTGACTACTGACAACTGGAATCCTTTAAACGCTTCAGACTACTTGACTTTGAGCTGGAATTATGACGGCCGACAGCTTAATCCTCTAGAAGTAGTTCAAGTAACGTTAACTCTCACTGTTTCTTCGAGTGTTCAGGGAATAGAAAGCTTCAGCTTCGACATAATAATCAGCGTCAGCGGCTAGAATCTTTAAGTCCGCTGGATGATCATCGGTTACTTATGCTCAACACTATTGAGCACTTATAAGATTAACTGAGCAGAACACTTTTGTTCAATATTATTTTATGGTGATCTTGCGAGTTTCGTCGCAGGGTATTTATAAGTGGCCTGCGAGTGAGAAATTTAAACGAGATAAGTCATGTATCCCGGGCTACCAATTGACCTATTGAATGGTGGATAAAGCAGCCTATTTTTGTGAGAAACAATGGCGCAAGTAATTTGAATTTGTCATTTTTGGCTGAAGTCGTGGAAACTGGAGCTGAGATCAGCGCCTTTCCGCAACCTTATTATCTTTACTTAGATCCAAGAGAAAATCAGACTATTTGGGTTCCACTTGATTCTGCGCATCTAAGTTTGCCAGATATGGGTACAGAAGCTAATTACACCAGAACTGTTAAAATAAGACTTGGCGTTGCTTTAGGTTTTTAAGTCGCGATTATTTGATTTACGTTGAGGTTTAAAACGATCTCGGCGATATCGCCTGCATATTCAGCAGTCCGGCGTATGCTTTCCATGATCATTCTTACACTTGACATCTTGAGCGCTTCTATCTTTTTGGTAATGAGCTTCATAGCTTCGTTCTCCATTGCAGCCATTGTTTTTGCTTTTGCGACTACATTGTCGGCCAACGAGTAGTCTTTCTTGAACAAGGACTTTATGGAATCATCGAATACTGATCTCGCGAAAGAGCTCATTTCGGATATTTTCTGAAAAACTGAATCGTCGATCCGTTCATCTAGCAAAAGTGAATTTTCGGCAATTTTGACTGCGTGGTCAGCGATTCGCTCCACTGACTTGACTATTAGCCTGTAGCCCAAACAGTCTCTCGGGGTGGAAAGCCCAATGTCTCGGAGGACTATCTCACTTTGCACAGCAGCCTTCAACTGGCGGATTACGTAAAGGCTGAAGCGATCTACTTCATCGTCCAATCCGACGACGTCTTGAGCAAGTTCTTTATTTAGATCCTTTAATGCCTGCATTGCATCTTCATGCATCGCTGTAGCAATTAGACACATTCGCCTCAGAGCGCTTTCAACAGATAGCTCCGGATAGCTGAGCAAGACTTGTAACTTCATTTCATTAGGGGAATCTGAGATAATTTCGGTGCCGACCAGCTTTTTCCTTGCCAGATCCTTGATGAAGTTTCTTTGCAAAGAGGTTATGCGTTCGTCTTTTGGTTTAATTTTGATGAAGCTGTAACCAACCAAATAGAGAGCAACAACCTTTCTTGCGATTGTGTTTGGGTCTTCTTTTTGATACACTATTATGTTGGCTTCTCTTGGTTTAGTTGGTTTGATCAGTTCCTTGGGTGTTAGAAGAAGCGATGCGCCACTTTGCTTGGAGATAACTAGTTGACTTCCCGCCTTGAGATTCATGCTCGTAACCCATTTCTTAGGCAGGGACACGATGTAGGTTGATTTGCCTGTTAGCTGAATCTTTCTTGTTTCTTCGTCCAATTCTTCATTCACTTTTTGTTCTTCCAAAAAATTCACGCTTTCTATATAGTTAATTTGCTTCTATATTTAATATTTGGACAATATATATATAGGATTTTCTGTTTATATACAACTAAAAGAAGGTGAGGAAATGAACTACAAAATCGTCATCCCAATAGTTGCAATAGCCATCATTGTGACAAGCGTATTTGCCTACCAATATCTATCGACACCACAAACTATCACCTTGAACGGTGCAGGAGCAACTTTTCCTTTTCCACTGATCGACAAGTGGACAGCTGAATATCATAAAATTAAGCCCAATGTCCAAGTGAATTATCAGTCAATCGGAAGTGGTGGAGGAATAAAACAACATACGGAAAAGACCGTATATTTTGGAGCCAGCGATGCACCATTAACAGAGCAACAATTTGCCGACGCCCCAAACACCCTACACATACCAATGACAATAGGCGGCGTTGTTCCCACATATAATGTGCCAGGAGTGTCTAAAGGACTCAAATTCTCAGGCGAGGTATTAGCAGACATCTTCCTTGGAAAAATCACAAAATGGAACGATCCTAAGCTTGTAACACTAAATCCTAATGTCAGTCTTCCAGATCAAGATATTATCGTAGTACATAGATCAGATGGAAGCGGGACAACTTTCGTTTGGACCAACTATCTCTCCGACATAAGCCGAGAGTGGAAAACAACTGTAGGAAAAAGCACATCAGTCAACTGGCCAACGGGTTTAGGAGGAAAAGGAAACGAGGGTGTAGCTGGTCTCATATCGCAAAACCCCTATTCAATTGGCTACGTTGAATTCATCTACGCCAAAAAGAATAACTTAACATGGGGCTATGTACAGAACGCTGCTGGAGAATTTGTTGAGCCCAGTCTAAAATCTTTCTCAACTGCCGCATCATTCGCTGCTGTAACGCTTCCCAGGGGAGATGAGAGTTGGTCAATGGTTTCTATAATTGACAGCATAGTGAACAATACACAAGCAACTGGAGCCTATCCAATAACAAGCTTCTCGTACTTTCTGGTATACAAAGAGCTGAACGTCTTGCCTAACATGAATGAGGACGCGGCGAAGACTTTGGTAGAATTCTTATGGTGGACAATGCACGATGGACAAAACTACTCAGCTGAGTTGGTCTATGTCCCCTTGCCAGCAGAGGTCGTAACGCATAATGAAGCAACTATTCGAATGATAACCTTTAACGGACAACAAGTATACAAGGGCTAAAGGTAAGAAACATGAAGAACTCTCGAAAACCACCCGTTGTTATTCATAACCTCAGCGTTAAAGTTCACAAAATCTTCAAAAAGCCTTTAACAGGCGATTATGCTTTCAAACTTCTTACTGCTGCATTTGCCTCAAGCATTTTCTTGATGCTCGGCTTGATGATCTATGAGCTAATTAAAGGCTCCCAGCTTTCACTGCAAAGATTCGGAATAGAGTTCTTGATAGGCTCTAAATGGGATCCGGCAATATCGCAAGTTTTTGGAGCTCTCCCTCTTATACTTGGCACACTTGTAACGTCAGCAATTGCTCTTCTGATAGGTGTGCCCATAAGTCTCGGCATCGGCTTGGCACTCTCAGAATACGCACCCAAGCGGTTCGGATTCGCTATTTCTTTCCTTGTCGAACTCTTAGCTGCTGTTCCAAGCGTGATCTACGGTCTATGGGGTATCTTTACATTGATTCCGTTTCTGCGAAACAACGTGTATGTCTACCTACAAGGATTTTTGGGTTTTATTCCATTATTTTCAGGACCTATATATGGCGGCGGTGTCCTCACGGGCGGAATAATACTTGCAATCATGATTATCCCCATGGTCTCTGCTGTTTCAAGAGACGTATTTTCAGCTGTACCAGACACTCAGCGGGAAGCAATGATTTCTCTCGGTGCAACAAAATGGGAAACCGCTAAGAATGTAATAAGCTATGCGCGATCTGGAGTTATCGGGGCAGTCATTCTTGGTTTGGGGCGTGCTGTAGGAGAAACCATGGCGATTACCATGGTCATTGGCAACAAGTTTCAGCTTCTACCATCCTCGCTCTTTGATGCTTGGTATACCATGGCAGCCATTATCGCAAATGAGTTCACTGAGGCTACATATGGCCTCTACGTTAGTGCGTTGATTGAGGTCGGGCTTGTGTTGTTTTTCGTAGCTTTGATAATTAATGTTCTGGCCAGATTGGTCGTTTGGCGGTCGCTCAAACTGGTTAGAGGGATAGCGAGGGAGTAATATGGCTAACTACAAGATAAGGAAGATCAAAGATAGGTTTATGTGTATTCTTGTTTGGCTAGCCTTGCTAATGGCTCTAATTCCATTATTTAGCATACTTGGGGAAGTGGTTCTGAAGGGCGCCTCCTCCATCAACGTTAATTTCTTAACTCAGCCAACGCCAACTGTAGGAGAAGCAGGTGGTGGAGTTGCTAATGCTATGCAAGGCACAGTGCTTGCAGTGGGTTTGGCCTCTCTCATAGGCGTCCCCATAGGCCTAATGTCGGGCATATTTCTCAGCGAGTATAGCGAAACCAAACTATCGCCGGCGGTTAGATTTTTTAATGATGTCCTAAACGGATTCCCTTCAATAGTTATTGGAATCTTTGGCTATACCATCATAGTTCTCTCCATCGGATTTTCAGTAATGGCTGCAGCATTTGCGTTAGCCATCATAATGATTCCTATTGTAACAAGAACAACCGAGGAAGCCCTAAAACTGGTGCCAGCAACAGTCAGGGAAGCGGCAATTGCTTTAGGAGTTCCAAGATGGAAAACCATAGTCTCTGTGGTGCTCAGCGGCGCAAAGAAAGGCATAGCCACAGGAATACTACTTTCACTGGCAAGAATCGCTGGAGAGTCAGCTCCAGTGCTTGTCACAATGGGATATTGGAGGTGGTGGTTCGCTGGGCTGGATAAACCCGTGGCAAATCTCGCTCTAAATATTTACATATTTGCAATATCTCCCTTCGAAAATTGGCAAACCCTCGCTTGGGGGTCTGCCCTTGTTCTTGTGACACTTATCCTTGGAATAAGCGTAATCGTGAGGATCTTCACTCAGGAGAAGTATTAGCTGTGTTCTCGCCATACAAGTTTGAAATTGAAAGTTTAAATGCCTGGTTTGGCTCAAAACACGTATTGAAAAACATTAACATGAAAATTAAAGAGAAAGCCGTAACTGCAGTAATAGGTCCATCTGGATGTGGAAAAACGACTTTTATCCGATGCCTAAACAGGATGCATGAAATAGTTCCAGGCGCCAAGGTTTCTGGAAGAGTATTGTTTAATGGAATAGACATCTACAATGAAGATGTGGATCCAGTTCAGATAAGGAGAAAGATGGGTATGGTTTTTCAAAAGCCGAACCCATTCCCAATGATGTCGATATACGATAACGTTGCCGCAGGATTGAAGTTGAATGGTATTAAAGACAAGGAGAAGCTTGACTCAGTTGTGGAGCGAAGCCTGAAATTGGCTATTCTCTGGGACGAGGTCAAAGATGACCTAAACAAGTCTGGAGCCAGCCTTTCAGGTGGACAACAGCAGAGACTTTGCATAGCTCGAGCTTTGGCCGTGGAGCCTGAAGTTATGTTGATGGATGAGCCCTGTTCGGCTCTGGACCCAATAGCAACTGCCAAGATAGAGACACTCATCAGAATGCTTGCTGAAGACTACACGGTTGTGATCGTTACCCACAATATGCAACAGGCTGCTAGAGTTTCAGATTTCACGGCTTTTCTTTATCTTGGAGAGCTCATAGAATTTGGACCGACCAAAGAGATATTTGAGAATCCAAAGAGTGAACTCACAGAGAAATACATAACAGGAGAGTTTGGTTAGGTGAAAAAGAATGAGTCGACTAATTGACACAGGCTTAGAGCAATTGACAAGCATGGTCTTCCGTATGGGAGAACTAGCCCACAAAACGGTTTCTTTGTCTCTTAATGGCTATATTGAGGGCACAAACGCTTACGAAGAAGTGCAGAGCCTATCAGAAATGTTAATTACAATAGCGGATGAGGCTGAAAACAAAGCTTTCGAGCTGATTGCTCGGTTTCAGCCAGTTGCATCTGATCTTAGGATTCTAAAATCATACATGAAAATAACTTACGACTTCGCTCGATACGGAAGATACGCGCTCGATGTCTCACAGATTGCAAGACTTGGCGGGCTGAAACAATGCGAAGACTGGATTAGGCAATCCATAAGAGAAATGAGCGAAAAAGTGTTAGGTATGGTTCGCACAAGCGTGAACTCGCTCAAAAGTCACGACACCAACCTAGCAAGAGCTTTGTCTGAAACCGAAAAACAGGTAGATAGTATGTATTTTGAATATCTCAACAGATTGGTTGAGAAGGCACCAGCCACAAACAGGTGCACAATCTCCAGTGTACTGGTGGTGAGATATCTTGAAAGAATCGCTGATCATGCAACTTACATTGGCGAATCAATCATTTACCTAGCAACAGGAGAGAAAGTTACACTAAGATGATTTCACATAAAATCAAAGAGAGGCGAAAAATTGGCTAAAGGAAGTTTCGCATGGTTTGAAAAACGCCGAAAGACAGACGCGCTGAACCTTGCACAAGAACAGATAACGAAAGCACTTGACACAGTCACATTATTGCATAAAGCCGTCTAAAGCGCTTCTAAAGGAAAGAGGAAGCAAGGGCTTCATTGGAAAACTTTTGAGTGTTATTGTGGCTTGGGAGAAGTCTTCTTTCAAGTGGTGGCCGAATTACGTTTAAGAAAACCTCTGTCTTTAAAAAAGATGCGCCCAGAAGTTAGATTTTGAGTATGTGCCTTCTCGTCTGCCGCATCGTGAGGAGTATCTTGAGAAGCTGTTGAAGTTTTTAGAGTAGCCTCGAACAGTCAGGCATGCTCAGTGAAAGAATTTTGATAACTGGTGAGAGTGGGACGGACAAGACTGCGACGGCGAAAAAAGTTGGGAATGCGTTGGAGAAAATTGAAGAATCATAGCGTAGACTTGATCTATGCACATATTAATTGTTGCACAACAAGTGGGAAATTTGGCTTGGTTCAGAACATCATTCGGCAGGCTGCGCCTTCCTTTGAGAGGCTATGGACCCATCGAGTTGCTTCATGCTTTGTGGGACTACCTTAACGGGCACAACAAATTCTTAATCCTAACCCTAGGTGAAATATGATTATTATAATTACTTTTAAAAGCGTGAGGCTAACGGTTATGTCATGTAATGTTTTATTTAGGAATTAAAATATGGAGGGGAAAAGGATGTTTGATGAGCTGTTTGAAGGAATAAAGGGGAGATGTGAGGAATTTTATAGGCTTTCACATCATGATAAATCGCATGTAGAAAGGGTTTACAAATTGGCGCTTAGGATTGCGGAAGAGGAAGGTGCTGATGTGGATTTAGATGTGATTAGGGCTGCTGTGTTGCTTCATGATGTTGCAAGGGCTATGGAGGATGAGGGAAAGATTAAAGATCACGCCTTCGAAGGTGCTAAGATTGCAAGAAAGATACTTTTGGATGTGGGATTTCCGAAGGAGAAAATGGAGAAGGCGTTATACTGCGTTAGTGTGCATCGCTTTAGGGACAATTCTAAATCAAATATCTTGGAGGCACAGATAGTGCAGGATGCAGATAGACTGGATATGCTTGGTGCGATTGGAATAGCGAGGGTTTTTAACCGTGGAGGATGGAGTAACATTCCAATTTATGATCCATCGATCCCGCCGAAGGAAAAGTATGATGGAAAATCATTAACGTCTGTCAATCACATTTACGAAAAGATTCTAAAAATCAAGGATGCAATCAACACGAGAACGGGTAAGAGAATAGCTGAAGAAAGGCACAAATTCGTGGAGCAGTTTCTCGAGAGACTTTTAAAAGAATGGAGAGGAGAATTGTAGATGAATGGAGTAGTAAATGACAAGTTTGATTCAATAAAAGTTTTATCCTCCCATGTTATTTATGATAAGCATGGTTCAATGTAGTGGAGGATACTTTGGAGTTTGCGGATGGCTCAACTTTTGATCATGTTTACTTTAAAAGTCGCGGAACCGTTGCGGTGGCAACTTTCACCGAAGATAACCAGATGATTCTGACAAAGCAGTATAGGCATCCTTTGGGAAGGATTGTCTATGACATTCTTGGCGGCGCCATCGAACCCGGCGAAACACCCGTGCAAGCTGCCTTAAGGGAGTTGGAGGAGGAAACAGGGTATACGGCAGAGGAAATCGAGTGGATTGGGAGGTTTAGCCGCGGTCCAAGTAGCCAAGCAATAACAGAAATATTCTTTGCCAAGCAAAAAGAAAAGGCACCTTTGACTCAAAAGAAATAGCTCAAGTAGAATTGATAAGTTTCAACAAAATTTTGCAGAAAATCCTAGACGGTGAATGCTTCGATGCAGCATTAATGGCTGCTGTCCTAATCATCAACACAAGAAAATTCTACAATAAACTGAAAGATCTTTAATTGTCAGTTCAATCCTTTTGTGTTTTGAATCTTTTAGTTTGTTCTCTTAGGAGACATTAATGGAAAATTTTAAGAATGGTTAAACGTGCAAAAGGTTTGAAGGGAATTGTTGTGAAGGTTCAGGAACTCTTAAGCGATGCGTATAATGGGAGAATTGTCTTGCCTGATTTTCAGAGAAGCTTTATATGGGAGCCAGAAGATGTAAGGCAACTTCTTATTTCCGTTCTGGGAGACTATTTTATTTGCACAATGTTGTTATTGGATTCGCTTAGGGACGAATCGATTTTCGCTTTAAGACTTAGAGGGTGTAAAAGAAGTTAATACAGATGCTAAGATACAATCAATGGTTAAAGTTATATTGGATGGGCAACAATGCACTACAGTTTTTAGATTTGAGCAAGGCGTTAAATAACGATTGGGAGAATGCTGTTAACCTTAACGACAAAAAGAAGTTATACGACATTGAAAAACAGTATGAGCTTTGAGCGTCCGTGATGGTGCATTTCCACACTTTGATCATCATAATTTCCAGTGTCGGGGTAATCTAGGACGTGTTTCGTTAATCGCTCTCAGTTTTGGTTTTTAATAATACTACTACCTTTGACCTGGATGCGCATCTGACTTGTGTATAGATCGACCGAAACTAGATCAATGAGACTTTCTTTCTAAAAGTCTCTATTTCTTGTAAGGTTCCATGTAGATTCTTATAAACGTCCCTCACACTATCTTTTTTGCCAAGTTTATCCAAGGCAATGCCAGTCGCGATTAGAACTGTGCCCGTTAAGTCGCTTATGAAAGGCTCAGGAACAGCGACGGCTAAGAACGTACCTGCTTTGATTAGTTTCTTCCCTATTGTAGGGGAATACTCGTCTCCGATTAGCTGTTTCACGCTGGCCAATTCTTCTGGGAGTTCTTTGACGACTTTGTCTACTTCATCTTGGGTCTGGGTAATCTCTTGTACTGATCGGATTAGTTCCTTAGCCTTGGTTGTATTGTAGTGCAGTGCCATCATAGTTGCCCAACTTATTGTTTGGTTACAATACAGATATTAGCTTTACCACGTGTTACACACATGTAGCCGAGTTTTTGATGTAAGGGTTCATGGTTCTCAGACCCGAGTGAAAATCATTCCACCGAAGAGAAACCCTCTCTACTATTTTAGGTTCTATATCTCTTAATGTTTTCTCAAAATATCTCAACTTCTTTGGAATAGATCCGCTTTAATATTTCCTTTAACCGTTGAGCTTGTTTTTCATGCGCTTTTAGAAAGGGGCAAGTTAAGGCTTTTGGAAGACAAAGAGATTCTTACGGTGTTATTAGTTTTTATGGGTAGTCCTCAATGTATGTGATTCTGAAATACTCCTTCGCTTTTTCATATAACCTGTTGTCAGCCGTTATGAGGCAAGTTTGTGTTCTATTGGCGAGGAGAAGGTACGAAGCATCATAGACTGTTAGATCAAGTTTGCATGCTATATTTAGTTCCTGACATGCTTGAGCCCAGCTCGCTTCATAAAGTTCTATTCTTATGTCGTTTAATGCTTCTAATGCTTCTTTGGCATCCTTTTCAGAGATTCTCTCAAGTTTTATCGCTTTCCAGAGGGCGTTGGCAACCTCACTAACAATAAAGCTAGGTGCGCATAGCTCCACCAACCCTGAGACAAAATCTTCCTTCAACCTAATAGAACTCTCTTGATAGGGCTCTCCGGGCAGAATCCATTTTGCTATAACGCTGGCGTCCACGATATACCTAGGCGTATTTATCTCTCCCTGTTTTCTCTAATCCATGCGACCAATTCTTCCGTGGTAACAGTTTTACTCCTAGCCCTTATCTCGTCAAGCTTGGCAGAAGCGACCTTAACTTTATGCTCCTCCAACTTCTTTTGAATGGCACTTCTAATGTACTCACTCCAATTTACTTCGATTTGCTTCATCTTCCTCTTCAATTCTTCAGGAACCTTCACTGTGACAACGCTTACTTTATTCATATTTATCCATATGTATATACATGAGTAATACTTATAAGCATTACTAACAGTACTCTCAGCTGATGAAACATTTGCCGAACTGCCTCTTGAGGATAAGATGAAATTTTGTAAAAACTATCAGGATAAGGTTGTGATGGTTGGCAATGGCATTAACGGTGATCATGCATTAGCTAAAACTATGTCGGCAACAGGTAACCTAGGCAAGGTTTCTAAGGTCATAGGCTTAAGCAACAATGCTTTAGGCGTGATAAAGCAGAACGCTCTATTTAGATATATGGTTGCATGGTATTCTTTAATGACCATGTCATTGCTCATAAAGATACTGGGCGCGTATTGGATTAGAGTAAAGACGATGAGCCCTACGACAGTTGTGGGTGTAAGTACCACTACTAACTGTCTAGTTTCACCCATAGATGCGTCTTAAAACTTCGTCACGGGTCTCTTCTCGATGCTTTCCTCGAATTTTAGGTATTCTATCTTAACCATTCTCCTTGAAAATGCTACAAGCTTTGACGGAATAGCATCAAGCATGGCGTTATAATTTTGGACTATGTTGTTGTACGTGTATCTTTGCCTAGCAATGTCGTCTTCAACATTCTTAACAGCTTCCATCAGCTTCGCAACAGGCTCGGAGGCTCTCAATTGAGGATAATTCTCAGCAACAGCCAATACGGCTTTCAACATACTTTTAGACTCACGATCTATGTCACCGAGCCCACTGACGCTTGCGTTTAGTAATTCAGCCCTTAAACTTGTTATCCTCTCAAGAGTCTCTTTCTCAAACTTGGCATAGCTCTTCACGGCGCCTAGAAGTTGCTCAATCATGTCAAGCCTCTTCTTCAAAGCAACCCGAATCTGGCTTAGGGTAGCCTCGGCGGAATTCCTAAGACTATGGAGCCTATTGTAAATAGATATTATGAGAATGGTGAAGTCAGCAACAAAAAAGATCAAGATACCTATGACCAGTATTGGTAGGATGTCCATAGGCAACCACGTGTTTCTATATTTATAGAAAAAGGTGTAGCACATTTCCTATATGTGTTTTGTCAACAAATATAGGCTGGTTGAATTATTCTCTTTTTTCCACCAATATTTTGCATCGCGTTGCAATGGCCGCTATCACTCCTAGAGCTGCCAGCCATGGAGCCAATACGGCTCCTAGTAAGCCAACTGAAACAGGCATGTCCAGCAAGGTTTCATCTTTCTCGCTTTTTACAATTATCCGTGTAACGTTTCCTTCGTGAATAATTTCCTTGATTTTCTTAACCAACTCATCCGACGAGACGGTATACTCCTCTCTTTTGACTTTCAATGGTGAACCGCATGAGGGACAGTATCTCATGTCCTCTGTAATTTTTTGGCCGCATTTCTCACAATGGCTCATAATTTCGCCTCTCTTAAAGCTAAAATTTGTTGCCTAACTTATATGCTTGTCGAATGATCATTTTGCTATCCACAAAATAGGTAAAATGACTTCTAAAAAGGGAAAGTTTTTAATCTTCAAAACATGAAAATTTAATTAAAGTAAGTTTTGTGGAATGTTTACAGAATTTTTTAAAAAAAGTGAACGTGTGTAAAGAAAAAATTACAGAACGTTAAAGAATAAATGGAAAAGATTGAGGGATAATGAATGGCTGAGAAAAGAGAGGAAGAGGTAGAGCTAAAGAAGGTTCTTGATGTCAAGCTCTTGATTCTGCAGGCAATCGGTGGAATCTTTGGCGGCGGGCTGTACGGCATGTCTGGAACAATGATTGGATTAACCGGCGACTTTGTTTGGGCTGCGATGGCATTCCTCTTTATTCCATCACTCTTCGACGCCTTTACGTATATGGAATTCGCTGCTTGCTATCCGAAGATGGCTACAACCTACATATACATGAAGGAGGGGCTAGGCGGAAAAGTTGGAGAAGCTATTTCCTGGGGACTGAATATGTATACTACGTTTGCGGCGCCTATGTCTTCGGTTTTCATCACTATGACAGCTGCTGGTTATTTGCAGTCTTTCTTCAAGATCTTTGGAATTCCTGATCCCGGACTGGTGGCCATTACTTTTGTGCTCTGGACAACTGCGTTTATTCTACAATGTTGGGGAGTGAAGGAGTCGGTGGTGGTCGGGGACATCATGTCAGTCATGGAAATGAGCATGGTGCTACTCCTGATAACTATTGGCTTCGTCTTCCCAACGCGGTCGCCGAACTACATGGCGCTCCCCTCAATAGGTGCATTTGCGCAGACTTTGGCTATGGCCAGATTCGCCTACGGTGGCTATGCAACACCCACCACCTACATTGAGGAGACGAAGGAGCCTGCGTTCCAGAACTGTTGGAGGGCATGCATGGGCTCTCTTGGCTTCACGCTTGTTGGCTATGTAGCCGCTGTTGTGGCAATGGTCAGGATGAATCCGCCAAGTGTAATAGCCTTTGCACCTAACCCATTCGTCGCCTCCACGCAGGGCATCCTCGGTGGCTACGCACCAATAATATTCGCGACACTGGGCACTCCCGCAGCCTACAACGGCGCACTCTTCGGCATGGGCACACGGGCGAGACTGATAGCTGGAATGTCGGCGACAGGAGATCTTCCAAAGATCCTTGGAAAATGGTGGAAGAGGCGTGCCACACCAGTGCCTGCTCTAATAGTTGTTTACCTAGCGGGTCTACCATTCGTCATCATTGGAAGGTTCGCATGGCTGGTTCTGGCCACCGCGGCGACTGGGCTGGTCATATTGTTCATGGTTAATTTGTCCTTCATTGTATTCAATCTACGAGGCGTCGTACCAGAGGACAAGAAGCCTTGGAGGTCTCCACTGAAGATAGGCAGATTTCCAATCCCAGCGTTGCTCGTATGTGCCTTCGCGGCGTTCACTGCAATTTATCAAGACCCCAACTCTTGGGTGCCGTCCTTCATATACATGGGCCTTGCATTCGTGCTCTGGGTACTTTGGACATTAATGGGAAAGAAAGTTTCGGTCAAGAAACCTAAGGCAGAAGAGTAGGCAAAATACTTGAATACCCTCTTTTTTATTTTTGCTCGCTCACGCAGCATTCTCATTGAGCTTTTATCTTCCCACCATTCCGTTTCACCTTACAATAAGGAAGTGCGCCATCAATGTGTTAACGCTAGCGCTGTAGTCTATATTTAGGAAGGCTAAAGGATTGTTTCGCTGCTGCGGCTTGGCTATTACATTCGGATCATAAGGTCAAAAGTTCTCAAACGGCGACGTCTCAGACTTACAAGCATATGTAACATGATAAGAACTGTGAGAATGCGGTTCGAAGATGCCAGGCAAGAGCTTGATGATTTATGCCTTTTACAACACTTTGAGTTATTTTTACTGGAATCCCTAAAACGTCGTAGTGAAGTAGAGGCAAAAAGCATATTATTTGAAAAAATCTCCCTCAAAACCTCTTTGAGCCCATAATGCGCGCGGGTGAAGTAGGTGGCAAATAAAAGAATCTAAAGAAGACCGGCAACACAATTGTGCCAAGAATGAACCAACAGTTCGCTTTTATTATTTTAGCTATTTCACCTTTAAAACGAATGTTACGTTTAGTGATCGTGATCACTCTTACCATAGTCAATGTTGTGAAGAACATTGTTATGAGGACAAATACACCAGTAAATGCCACGATGCTATCAGTCCAAGCCAGACCTGTCAAGCGAATTACTTCGTAGAAGGTCTGAACTTCTTGAGGACGCTGAGCAACAAGACCCATGGTATAACATAGACCATAGCTATTAGCGAGCTTGCTACCAGCCCAGCTATTACCACGTCTAGCTCTGAACCTAAGCTGAGAAGCGAGAAGACTATCGAGCTCAAGTGAAGTATACCTATCAACGGGTAAAAATAACCTTCATCACTCCTCTCAAACCGTACGAAGGAAAAGTATGTAACGCAAATCTCGTTAATGTGACAGAATCCTAGTTTCTTTAGACCCAGCATAAACGATGACTGCTGTGGCCAAAAGTATTATGGCGGGAACATAAAATGCGTATTGGAGTCCAAGGGCATCTGCTACCATACCTAGCAATACTGGTCCCGCGGAGTATCCCATGTCCCTGAAGAAGCGGTAGCTCCCAATTAAGGTTCCTTCAAGACCTAATGGTGCAATGTCGCCGACCATCGCTATGAGAGGCGTGTAGAACAGGGCTGCGCCAAGACCCATAAGAAAAGCAAAAAAGGACAAGAGCATAAAGTTGCTGGTAAATAGATAGAGAAGTATCGTGATAGCTGTGCCTGTTAGTCCTATGATTATCACCTTCTTTCGCCCCACCTTATCTGAAACGAATCCCGTCAAGGGCTGTGAAAACGCCCAAGAGAACGTGAAGGCGGATGTGACTGTGGTTATCTCGGTAATATTCATTTTAAATCCTGAGAGATAAAGTGGCAGGAACGACCAGACTGGGCTATCCATGATCTTACTGCTGAAACCTGCTATGTATAATGGTATCAAGTGCCTTAAGGTTGCGCTGTACTTTCCACGAACGGCAGTTGTTGATGATTTTTCAATGGTTTTTTTCGTGACTTTAGTTTCAGGTATGGTGACAACGGCAACAACAATCCCAGCGATAGAAAGAATCATGATGCCATAGAAGGGGAGCCTAAGACCATGAGTAAAGGCAACGTAGCCACCAAGGGCGCTACCAATGGACGAGCCCCCATACGCAGCAAGTTCGAATAACCCCATGGAAAGTCCCCTTCTGGCTGATGCAACAACTTCGTTCATGGAAACCATGATGCCAACGAAGGAACTTCCTTGACCCAGCCCAAACAGCGCCGTCCCAATTAACATGTCATCATAGACTGATGCAAGCGCAATCATTAGTCCGCCTAGACCAGACATTATCATGCCGAGGATGATGGTTGGTTTTCTGCCAATTTTGTCAGATAGGGCGCCTAGGCTAAGGTTTGTCACCGCCTTTGTTAAGCCAAAGACCGATACAACTAGCCCAATCTGGGTAAATGAAGTGACTAATAGAACTTCCTTCGTAAATAGTGAATATAGCCCACGATGGATACCCCAAACGATTCCACATGAAAGTTCCACGAGAAGTAACCAGAAAACGACATACATAACTTTATTTGGTTTCAAGGTGCAATTCAAATCTCAATTAGATAGCCCATTTTATATATATTTGCTAACAAGAAATCTTATGATTTCGCCTCTCTTGACTAGGGGGCTCTAAAGTTTGAAGACAATACTCTTGTATTGGGAAGACCCTTATATGAAGGCATTCAAGGCTAAGGTCATAAAAATAGAAGGCAACAGGGTGGCTCTGGATAGAAGCTGTTTTTTCCCTAGAGGCGGGGGGCAAGTTGCTGACACTGGTTTTATAGAAAATGTTAAGGTGGTCGACGTTATTAAGGATGATGAAGGTGTGGTGTGGCATGTTCTAGAGGCTGAAGCACCTTTCAAGGATGGTCAGGAGGTGTCAGGGGTCATAGACTGGGACAAACGTTTCAGGACGATGCGTCTTCATTCGGCAGCCCACATAGTCTACTACATGATGATTGAGGTTTTCGGCTCTCAATGCAGTCCCCCTTCTTCAGGAATCGTGGACCACTTAAAGGATAGGTCTGACTACATTTTTCCAGAAGGCATTGATAAAGAGAAGCTCAAACAGGTGGAGATGATGGCTAACCGTTTCATAGGCAGAAACAGTCCCATAAAGACATGGACTGATGAAAATGGCGTGAGGCATTGGCTGGTAGAGGGGCTTCCGGAAATGCGTTGCGGTGGGACACATGTAAAGAATACCCTTGAGATAGGGATGATTAAGGTCGAGAGAGGCAAGAAGCCTGGCGCAGGAAAAGAGCGTATAGAAATAACTTTAGTAGACTAAACATTTATGGCCAACTACTCTGTCAATCCTTTTGACATACTTAGGTTATGGAGCATCATGACACAAAAGAAAGGCGCAATGTTCGGAATCTTCATTGTTTCCTCCAGATCTAACATCTGGAGTGTTCTGAAGAAACAAAAGATGCCCTTGTGGACATGGACTTTTTGACTATGGGATTTTGCTGGGCATTCTTAAAACGTGCCCAAAAACTAAGTTTCTTGCACGGCAACTCTTCTGATTAAGGTTGGTTCTGCAAAAGGCAAGGCGAATCTTTTAAGGTTTTCTTTGATTACAACGGGGTTTGCAAGTAGGTTCTTCACCCCTTCAACATGGGCGGCTCCTAAAAAGGTAAGTATTTTGGATTGATTTCCAGCATCTATGTTTTTTGATGCTATCCACGCAAGCCTAGCAGCCATCAATGCGTTACGTTCATCCATTAATACCTGCCAAACTGATGGAAAAAACTTTTTGAGGACATCTATTTGTTTCTTTGAGTTTTCAATCACACGTTCCTTGAAGCCTCTTTCCCAAAGCCAAACAGGATTTTCATCCATATACTGATACACAGGATAGCGCATATTACGTAACTCATCCTGAGTTATCCTGCTTCTTATCCTCTCCCCTATCTCTCTCTCAGTCATGTCAATTAGCCAAATGTTGGCATCAACATTCCCAAGGGCCTCTGAAGCGCCAGTAAATTCGCATACACTTCTACCGCATGATATGCGCTTTGGGCAAGCCAAACAAACGGCGGTGAGGGTTCTGAAGCGTTCCCAGTCAAGTTCGATCGCCACATCCTTTGGCTTAAACGATTTAATTGATTCATAGACGTCATTTATGCTACGCTTTGTGAAGTGTGCTGTACCGATTAGGTCAACGTACTTATTGTAGTCAATGTTGAGTATCTCTACCATCTTGTTCACTTACTCAATGTTTATCCTTTGCTTTTCTCTCTCAGGCGTTTTCTCTTTTTTTGGAATTGTTATTTCGAGTACGCCGTTCTTATACTTCGATGAAGCTTTCTCGATTTCGGTGTCTGTGGTTGGTACCTTAATCATTTTGTAAAAATTCTTGGCTTTTACCTCGATTTTGCCGTCTGTGATATTCAATTGAATGTTGCTCTTCTCTTCGCCCGGTAGCTCAACATAGACCCTCCTTGCCTTCTCATCCTCAAACACATCAACTACAGGCTCACGAACATCCTTCGCAACTTCATCTGAAATTCCGAGTCTAGAAGGCATCGGTGGTCGTTTCCAAGGATCAACTGGCTCAAATGGTGTTAGTGGATTCATTGGGTCAAATGGTCGGTCGGATGCAAATCGTCCATATACTACGTAACCTTTAACACCTGGCTTATCGATCTTCTTGAAATCCCAATCTCCATTGAGCTCACCGCTTCTTATCGCTTCATCGATTCGGCTCATTTCTGCCTCTATGTCCTCTGTAAAGCTTCGGCTGATATCTTCGAAGTCGTTAAACATCTCGTCTAGACCGAAGTCTTTGAATAGTTTATTTATGTCAAACTTAAATGGTCTCATGTTAACTTTCACCTCCTCACAAATCATCTAATTCTTCTAATGCTCTCATTAAACGCCTCAAAGCAAGATTCATCATGAACTCGATTCGCCCGAACTCCGAACAACGATACCTTCCCTTCTCAACCTTATCCAGAAGCCCTCCTTCATGTAACTTACGCGTATTCTCCCAGACAAGTTTAGGATTCAAGTCTAAATCACGCATGAATTCGGCGAAACTTATAGTTTGGTCGTCATCTTCTAGAATGTGCTTCATCATTTTCAAACGGGTCTCATGCGACAATGCATCGAAAAGCTTTGAAAGTCGGTTGAACTCTTCTTCAAAGGATGCCAGCTCATCCTCAAGCCTATCTTTTGTCCAACCTTCTATAGATAGTGGCACTTCAAAAAGCGTATCTTTACCTCTAGTTAGTTTGAGCCTTATCCCTGAGTATTTGTTTGAACCAGCTTTTTCGTGGAGCCCCTTTGATTTTCTTTCAGGGGAAACTGATGGCTTCTGCTCTTCAGGGTACAGACATATGACTTCATCAAAGAATTTTTGAAGCTCTTCAAGGGTCTCTGGTTCACAGTATCCTAGTTTAATCGCGACTCTCCGTTCTTTGCTCCATCCTACGACATCTAGTTGATGGCTTCTAAATGTAAAATTTTCAAAAATTTGATCCTCTTTGAATCCTTTTTCCTTCAGGATTTCCTTCGCGCTTCTCATTAAGTCTGGGCGGTTCACGGTCATCGTTCATTCACCTTACCGTTCGGTAATAGGACTTACCATAAAGTAATATATAAACTTTACTACCATTAGGTAATAAAACAAGCAAAGTCTACCAGCGGAAAAACACAATGCCACAAAAATAAATGAACTTCTCTTGATTACACGTTTATGCCTCGCTCGTATAGTTATTCCATATAAAGAAGTTGACGGTCTGGAAAGTCTATTTTTTCCACATATCCAAGGGAGGTTTCAGGTCAGGTGGAATGGGGGAAACATAAACTCGCCCTTGAAGTCTATTCATGAACTCTTCCTGAGCTTTCTTCAGCACATCTGTCTTTGTAAGAAGGTCGATAACAGACGCAGCCATCGTCTTCGCCGCAAATATCAGGGACTTATGTCCAATACTCATGCCAGATTGCGCGGTACTCTGCCATGAGTGACCTGGAGTCCCAAGTACCCACGCAGCAGTCTCAAACTCCACCGTTGGCGCCTGCCAACTGACATCAGACACGTCCGTTGAACCAGGGCTTACCTCTCCATCTCCCCAAAGATCCGGAATGCTATCATCATGTATAACTTCTAACAGGTTCTCCCAACCAGGTCTTTTTGTTTTTCGAAGGTACTCTCTTTTCTGCTCGCTGGAAATAGTCTTTGCTATTTCTTCTGCAAATATGCGCTCTTCCTTTGTATATTTGGGTGTACCGATTTCGCGCATATTACTAATGACTAGTTCACCTAAAGCTCGGTTAGGCAATTTGTTGTATATGCCTTTAATGAACTCAACTTCATATGATGTACCAGTCATAAGCGCTGCACCTTTTGCAATATCGAGAATGCGCTTGTATATTGAATCAACTTGTTGTCTCTCTGGGGCGCGGATTAGATACCAAGACCTAGCATAAGCTGGAACCACGTTTGGCTGACCTCCACCAACTTCGATCACATAATGGATTCTTGCTTCTTGAGGAATGTGTTCTCGCAAGTAGTTTGCACCCATGTTCATTAACTCAACGGCATCAAGTGCACTCCTACCTTCCTCTGGCGAACTCGCTGCATGCGAAGCTATTCCATGGAAATGAAATTTGACAGAGTTATTTGCATTGCTACTCTTTAGACTAACGGTGTTCATCATGCCAGGATGATGACTCAAAACAGCGTCCACCCCATTAAAAACACCATCCCTCACCATGAACACTTTGCCGCTGAAGCTTTCCTCAGCTGGACAACCAAAGAACTTGATTGTTCCCTTTATTCCACCAGCTTCCATAGCTACTTTCGCCGCTATAGCACCTGCCATACCTGAAGTACCATGAATATTATGTCCACATCCGTGACCCGGAGCGCCAGGTATCAAGGGATCCTTTCTTGGAACTGGTTTCTGGGATAACCCTGCTAATGCATCATATTCGCCCATTATGCCTATAACTGGTTTACCTGAGCCGAAGCTGGCTACGAATGCAGTTGGCATACCTGCCACTCCACGTTGAACTGTGAACCCTGCCTTCTGCAGTTCATCAGCAAGCAATGTTGATGATTTGAATTCCTGCAGTCCAAGCTCCGCGAATTCCCAGATATTGTCACTTATCTTGATGATTTGGGATTCGTTTTCTTGAATCCATTTTATAGCAATTTCTTTCAACATATATGGCATCTCTCTAAAACAGTTTAGTGACGAATGGTAGTTTTTATTGCTTTATTTTATTTGATTTGTTTCATAAAAAATATTTCTTCAAAGCTAAAGAAAGGAGATTTGGAAAGTTAATCTGTTTTTTTACTTCCTTTTTCTTTAACAACGAATTCGGCATATTCTTTCATCTTCTCAGCCATTTCTTGTAAATGTAAGTTAACTTTGTAATTTACAGTGCCTTCTTCATATGTTCCATCTGACTTTCTTTCGCCTGCCTTTACTCCTGTGAGGATCTTAATTCCTTCATCTATGGTCTTCACCGGATATATGTGGAACTTCCCAGCTCTAACAGCCTCCACTACTTCCTCTTTTAGCATCAAATTCTGCACATTACTTTCTGGAATCATTACTCCCTGATTTCCAGTGAGACCCTTGACCTTGCAGACTTCGAAGAAACCCTCTATCTTTTGATTCACTCCGCCTATGGCTTGAATTTCGCCTTTTTGATTCACCGAACCAGTTACAGCTATGTTCTGTTTAATTGGCAACCCAGATAGAGCAGATAGAATGGCATACAGTTCAGCGCTTGAAGCACTATCTCCTTCTACTCCTTCATAGCTTTGCTCGAAGACGATACGGCAGGACAGGCTAATGGGTTTTTCCTGCGCATATTTTTGTGTTAAGAATCCGCTGAGGATTAAAACACCCTTGGTATGTATGGGTCCGCCTAATTTAGCTTCCCTCTCGATGTCAATAATTCCTTCTCTGCCTAGACCCACGCTGACTGTGAGGCGGGATGGTTTCCCAAATGCGAAGTCTCCTAATTCGATGACGGAGAGTCCATTTACTTGTCCAACGGCTTCTCCTTCTGTATCGATTAGGATGAGCCCATTTTGAATCATTTCTTTTATCTTTTCTTGGATAAGATTGGAGCGATATGTTTTTTCTTCGACTGCCTTTTTGATGTGTTCGGCAGTTATATACTTAGAGCTTTCTTGTATGGCATAGAAATTGGCTTCTCTAATGATGTCCGCTACCTCTGCAAATTTAACTGACAATTTATTTTGATTCTCGGCAAGTCTGGAGCCGTATTCTATCACTTTAGCGACAGCTGAGGCATCAAGGTGCTTCAAGCCTTCTTTATGACATAAAGTACATATGAATGCAGCATAATTCTGCATATTCTCTTTCGTTCGATCCATTACTGTGTCGAAATCTGCCTTTACCTTAAAAAGTTCTCTAAAGTCCATATCCATGTTGTATAGCAATTGGTATAAAAGCGGATTACCTATGAGAATTACCTTTATGTTTAGCGGAATTGGTTGCGGCTTTAAGCTCTTTGTGGCAATAAAACCTAAACGTTCTCCAACTTCCTCAATAGTGATAAATTCGTTCGCGAGAGCTCTCTTCAAGCTATCCCAAGAGAAGAGATTTGGAATCAGCTCATCTACATTAAGCACCAAGTATCCGCCATTAGCTCTATGAATAGAACCCCCACGTATCATAGTAAAATCGGTAGTTAGAACCCCATATTGGGCTTCTTTCTCTATCTTTCCAAAAAGGTTCTGATAAGTGGGATTAAATTCAATGATGACGGGGGCTCCTTTCATATTTGAATTGTCCACTATAACGTTAACTTCATATTTTCTGAATGTAGGTTCCTTCTTTCCTGAGGTCGGTGCCTGAGCAGAGGAAATCTCAGGCTCCCTTAGAAACTGAGGTAGATTCTCCAGAATATCATTTTTCACTTCCTCAAGATATGTGAGGACATCTGGCAAATCCTTGTATTTCTCTTTCATCTCGGTGAATAGATGCTCAGTCACATAAAGCGCAACCTCTCTATTCAATTTTGTAAGTTCCTCGCTTATTTTCCCCTGTGAAGTTCTAAGTTGTCTCATAACGTTCCTGAACTCTGCCTCTAATTTCTCCCGTCTTTTTTGAATTTCATTTCTCGTCTTTGAGTCTAGCGCCATGAACTCTTGGTCGCCAATAGGCCTACCATCCACTACTGGTGTGATGAGGAAACCTATGGGACTGGTCTGAAGTACGAATCCTTCTTTCTGGGCTTTAATGTTAAATTGAACAAGAAGTTCATTACTCTCTCTTGCAATTGCTCTTGTTGTCGCATCTCTCTTTTTGGCGTACTCTTCACTTTCAAACGCTTTTGGAAGCGCTGTAGTAACTTCATTGATGAGTTTTTCCATGTCGGCTTGGAAAACTTTGCCCATGCCTGGATGCAGCTTTATTGCTTTTGGTTGGTAGGGATCTTTAAAATTATTGACGTAGCACCAATCAGAAGGAACAGGTTTTGTTGAGGCAATTTCTTCCAGAAAATCTTTCACCGCTGTCGTCCTACCTGTACCTGGATGACCGGTGACAAATATGTTGAATCCACGCTCTTCGATTCCCAACCCAAATTTTAGCGCTTTTATCGCTCGTTCTTGACCAATGATGCCTTTAAGCGGTGAGATTTTTTCAGTCGTTTCGCAATTTAAAGCCATAGGATCGCATATATTCCTAATTTTTTCGGGTTGAAGTTCGACAGGCATACTCTGCACCTTTAACATTTGTAGTATTAATCATACAAGATAAATTTATGTGATGTGTTTCCAGTCGCTTCTAATCGAGACCGCTCGCCCTTTAAGGCTCATAACGTAGTTGTACGCAGATAGGGATGCTATTGCACCGGATGCTGCAGATATGACGGCTTGTTTATAAGGTTGGTTGGTTACATCTCCAGCTGCGAATACTCCACTCTGACTTGTCTCCCCTTTTTCGTTTGCCATGATTTCTCCTTTTTCATTCAATTCCACAAAATTCTTGACGAAGTCGGTCTTTGTTACGTACCCTATTTCCACAAACACGCCGTCAACTTTTAGTTCTTTGATCTGATTTAACTTATTGTTCTTGATAAGTATGCTCTCAACCTTTGTCTCTCCCCGTATCTCGCTTGGGGTTGATTGAGGCACCAGTATCACATTGCCCTTTGAGAGAACCTTGCTCAATTTTGCTTCTTCGCTGACCGGCTTTTCGCCTGGAAATATCCAATAAACTTTTGAAGCATATTCTTTGAGAAGAGACACTGCATCCAAACCATGTTCTCCCCACCCAACCAAGGCAGTTGTTTTACCTCTGAAGAGCGGGGCATCGCATAAGACGCAGTATGCTACCCCTTTTCCTTTGAGCTCACGCTCCCCCGGGATGTTCAGGTCTTTAGGGATTTTACCGAAACTTAAGATAACAGAGAGTGCTTCATAGCTGCTGTATAAGGTCTTCACAATGAAGTAATCGCCTTTTCTGTCGACTCCAGTTACCTCATCAAATAGTATTTCTGCCCCATACTTTCTGGCCTGCTCTTCAATTTTAACTATGAGATCAAATCCACTTATCGACATGAAACCTGGAAAATTCTGGATCTCAGGCGTCATCAAAAGCTGCCCTCCTAAATCTCTACTTATGACAAGCGTCTCTAGCTTTTGCCTTGAAGAGAAAATCGCAGAAGTTAAACCAGCTATTCCAGCGCCTATAATAATAACATCATACATCTTTGGCAAGAAAAAAACACCCATTTATTAGTCTTTGAAGTTAATATTAATATTAATTTAGCTCGAATAAGATGAAAGTAAGAGAATACTCTAAATCAGTTATGTTATGTTGAGAAAAGTGTGTACTTTATTAATAAAAATAAGGCGCCCTTCTTAAGCGTTAAAGCGTGATGAGTTCATCGTGTTTGGACTGCCTTTTTTATAGTATCTTACTTAACCAAACGCCTGTTTTTTCCTCGGGAGCAACTGAATCTATACTCATGTAGTAATATACTGGCGTAACTCTAGTGGAGGCGGAGAAGTGATTTCCCTTTATATCAAGAGCTATGCAGTTCACACCGCCTGGCTCATTTAGGGCGATTATATCCTTCATTGCCTGTATACAAGCCTCTGCTACGCTCAGTCCAGCTTTCATGTATGCAACGATAGACCTTGCAGATGAAAGACGAATGCATAGCTCTCCTCGTCCTGTGCAAGCGGCGCCGCCTACTCGGTTATCGGCATAGTTGCCAGCACCTATTATCGGGGAGTCGCCTACTCTACCAGGCAGTTTCAATCCAAGTCCGCTTGTAGAAACTCCAGTACACACATTTCCTTCAGCATCTAGAGCGATAATATTCACTGTTCCGTGATGTTGATGCGCTATAAGCTTTTCATACCAACCCTTTAGACCATGTGTTTTAGCATAATCTATTAGGTAATCTCTCCATCTTGCATATTCATCGCTCACCTGTGGCAGCGTGTCCTCAACGAATGCTCGATGTAGCATACGCGAGAGATCCGTATGGAGTTCGGATCTCTTGAAGCCCATGACATCAGCGAAAAGCTCAGCACCCTCCCCAACCATTAGAACATGTGGAGTAGTTTCCATGACTTTTCTAGCAATAGAAATAGGATTCTTGAAGTGCTTCACTGAAGCAACCGCACCTGCTTTCAGTGTTTTTCCATCCATAATAGAAGCATCAAGCTCTATATCACCTAGCATGTTAGGTATTCCGCCAACACCTACACTGGGATCTAATGGGTTATCCTCCACGGCATTCACACTTGCCTCAACAGCGTCTATAGCTGAGCCCCCTTCACGAAGAATCTTCGCCCCTATTGCTAGCATATCCTTAGAATTCCAGGTTCCTATAATACATGGCTTAACGCTCATTATTTCACCTACAAAAAAATTTGCACTTTAAATATTAAACAGTATCGACGGCGCAAAAATGAAGACTCTTCAAGCAAACTGCTCAATTATGGTTTTGGACAACGAATTCTTTAGATTCGGCGTCACGCTGTCGATTACCTTGAAGATACTAGGATCGGTAATCGAATATATTCTCTTATTCCCATCTTTCAAACCTTAACTAAACCACAGTTTTCGTAGATTTTCATCGGGCTGAGTGCCTTCTTGGACTCGATTAATTTTGGGTTTGGTTTTCCGTGGGTTTTAAAGTAGATGAAGGCGTGGTTTATGAGGCTTTTGCTTCTTCTATCAGTTGTTCGGCTTCCCTTCTGTCTTTAACGTGTATCATTCCAATCCTTCCGGTAGAAAACATTGTTATCAGATGCTACTGATGAACGTGGCTTAACGCTCCCAGTTTTTCGGAATATTTTGCGTTAGGGATGGAAAGATAGAGGATTGGAAGTACCCCATAAGAGGCTTATCCGCTTGGGCCAAAAATTTTATTCTATCCGGATCACCTGTGCAAGGGGTTACCTCCTTTATTTCAATCTTTTAACAAAAACCTCTGGAAATAGGAGCTCTACGAAATCTTCTTCCCATTAAGTTTTTCTCGTCACAGAAGATTTAGTTTGTGCATGTTCTCGATCAGCTTAAGGTCGGCTATGCTATAAAAGACCCATTTTCCCTCTTTTCTGCTCTTAATCAGATCAACTTTTTCCAAAATTCCTAGGTGATGAGAAATTGTGGGCTGGGTTAAACCCAAAGCAGCCATAACTTCGCAGACGCACATTTCCCTAACTTCCAGAAGCCTAAGAATTATTAACCTCGTATCGTCTGCCAGAGCTTTGAAAAATCTGCTGCGCTTTCTTATATTTTCTTTTATACGAACGATATCTCTAGTGATTTCCCTCAACTTCACCACATATTCAGAAATGTCTCGGACGGGGCATAAACCAGAATCAACCAGCCGTTCCAGCCTCTCCTTTAAGACCTGATCTTCAATTGTAGCCAATTTTTATCTCCATCCTACATATGCTAGTCAAAACAATAAATTTAAATATTTCGATATGTTTTTGTCTAAAAAATGGAGGGGTGATACATGAGTGAGAAAAATTTGCCGAGATTTATAATGTGCTTCTGCACTGGCGAGTGCCCAGGATTTGCAAAGTTGGATCTGTGGAAGCTGATAAACTTTGTTAGAAGCGAGCTTGATGTGGAGTACGCCATCGTTCATCCGCAGCTCTGCGTCACCGACGGCGACAACTTCTGGAGAGACTACCTCCGCGAGGCAGATAAGGACAAGAAGTATATCATCGGAGGGTGCGATCCGAGGATGCAGAAGAAAATGTTCAAAGACGCTTTTGCAGATAAGGGCCTCGACTTTGATAGGCAAGTAGTTTCGCTTGACCTTAGGAATATGGAAACCTCAGAGGCTATGAAAAGAGTTGCAGAAACAGTCGATAAGTTAACAAAAGCGGCCTAAATTGATAATGAACCGTGCTATAACGTTTAAATACTAAAGGTGTGGTATATGACTGAAAAAACATATTTGGGCTTGCCTAGAAACGAGATACCATGGTACCCCAAGATTGACTACAACCTCTGCACTAACTGTGGACTATGCCTTGAAAAGTGTGATCATAAAGTGTACTCAAAACAAGGAGACAAAGTTGTAGTTGCTCAGCCTTATGAGTGCCTTGTTGGTTGTGAGTCATGTAGGCCACGTTGCCCCGTCGGAGCAATAAGCTTCCCAACTCGAGCTGAGCTGAGACAGGTGCTTAAGACTCTAAGGGAAAAGTATGGCTATGGATAGTACAATGTGGTAAAGGGTCATCGTTAGTAATCGAAGGCGGTGTGACACTTATCCGCCATACATAAGCAAGCTTCTCTTAGCAGGCGTTCGTGTGCCGTTTATTGTTATAGATGGCCAACTTGCCTTAGAAGGCGTATTCCCATCCATTGAAGATTTCAGGAACCTCATATCTAAACATGTCAATAGGCTTCAAGTCGATAAGTGTGAGTGATTTTATGAAAAAGGTAATTGCCGAAGTTATTGGCCCAAATCCACCTTGCTACAGGTGTACTGCGCTTAAGGAGAACGTGGAAGCAGCAGCTCAAACACTTAGAGCTGAAGGAATAGCGGTGGAAGTGAAGAAGTTAGATATCATCTCCAGGGAAGTCATTAGAAAGTATGGTTTACTTTTATCCCCTGCCATGGCGGTAAATGGTGTTGTCACTACCATAGGCTGGATACCAGACAAGGAGGTTATTGAGGAAATACTAAGGGAGGCAGCAACAAAGCAAGCATGAGGTGAGAAAAACGAACAATAAGCGTCTAGTTCGTACAATTATTCTGTTAACTTTCGTGTTTGCGGTTATCGGGGCTCTCATCTACACAAGGATTAAGGCTTATTCTGTAGGTCCCACTCTACCGCCGGAATACTTCTCACAGCTCAACTGGTACGAAATTCCATTCCATTATCTTTGGGACTACTTTTCACACGGATGGATATGCCTACTTTTCGCATTCACAGCAGCAGGCCTAGTTTACGAATTCATGCCAAAAGAGATAATAATAAATCACATGAGCAGCAGCAAAGCCGCAGGTTACGCCATTGGAGCTGGATTTGCGCCCTTCTTCACTGTTTGCTCGTGCACGATGGTTCCTCTTTTCGCTGGAATACTCTACACAGGTGCGGGAATAGGTCCTGCAATAACCTTTTTGCTTATGGCGCCAGCTGCAAACATATTAACTGTGCTCATAACCGGAGAATTCATCTCGTGGGAAATTGCTGGAGTACGCATAATTGTGTCAATAATAACTGCCGTGCTTGCTGGCTGGATAATCTCCAAAACTCCATGGGGAAAGGCTATTGAAAAGGAACACAAAGTCAACCAAAATCCGAGTATAACTCAGCAGACTGTTAAAATTGTTAAGCCTCCACTTGATGAAAGGTTAATTTCGGCTTTAAAGTTTGGAGGCTATCTTGCTAAGCAGATATTGCCATACTTTATTTTGGGGCTTATTGTAGTTGGCTATGTTGAGGCCTATCTTTCAGAAGAACTCATTGAAAACTACTTAACTGGGGTAACAGGAGTACTTTTGGCATCCATCATCGGCGGTCCTCTTTATACGCCCACCCTCGTCGAAATAGCTTTAGGACGGTCTCTTCTCGAAAAAGGCATGTCAAAGGGAGCATTATTGGCTTGGCTTATGGGGCAACCCTATGATATCGCGAACGCTCTTGCGGTCTCAAGAATCACGGGTTGGAAAGTTGTTCTAACTTACATGGTCATAGCTTTGGCGGGTAGCATAATGTTTGGGTTAACCTACGGAATACTGAGTGGAAGCTTATAGGGGAAATGTGAGATGATGGAAGAGAATGAGTGGCAAGCGGGAATGCCAACTCATGAAGGTATAGTATTTCATGCTTTGATGGATTGTCTAATACAGGAATAACAAGTGCTCTCGCGTGCTTGGAGGCAGTTAAATAGCTTAGCCTAGGAAAAGTTGTAATCAGCGTTTGCCCGCGCTGCTGTTAGAGGTAAAACCTGTCTTAGGTGTGCGGAATCATATTTTAACCTTTTTACGGTTCCGTCAAATCAATATGGTTTTTGAGGATTTAATAGCGTGAAGAACATTTTTACTGCTTCATGGTTCTCTTGGTTTTTTGCAACAGTTTCTAAGACTCTTCCTTCTACTTCAGATACGAATTCGTCTGTAAATTTTATAGATAAGCCCACCATACTATCGACTAAGTCTAGGGCTATGGGAAGGTTTGTGGCTTCATTAAATAGGTTTTCTTGTCCTAGCCATTCCATTAGCTTCTCTATACTTATCGATGAGGGATATTCTATTTCACATGGAGGCATATCCTTATATGCCCTTACTTGTAGTCGTCTCAGTTCTTTTACTCCATCCTTTTCCACTCCTAGGGTTTCGAAAGGTGCGTAGACTCTTTTCTCAGCCTCTTGCATGGGCTCTTCATCGGGCCATTTCATTAAAGAAGCAAGAAGTGCTAACTGTGTGTATACCTGTACAGGGTAGTCTCCTACGAGTTCTTGGTAGCTGAATATGGTTCGTTGAGGCATGAATATTGAGAGTATGAGCTTGTCTATAACATTTAGGAAGCGATTGTTCCTATCTTTTAGTGCAAGGTACCCTCCTATGGCTCTTGTATGGCTTCTCTTAATGACGCCAATCGTCTTTCTGCTTTTCCTTAATTCTTCTGTGGCTTCGAATGTTTCCTTGACAACCTGATCTTCTTGTGGACCATAGAGGGCTACCCTCTTCATCCTCTGTGCTGAGTATATGAAACCATAGAAGCTACCGTCTAGTAGTAATATGTCACACTCGTTTAGGGCTTCTAGTGCGAGCTTTCTTTCAACATATGTGGTCAGTAAGTCGAAGAAGTACTTACTTTTGTCTTGGGATAAAGCCTGTTTTCTCTTGAAGACACCAGCCCTAAATATCTCTTTCCTCTTTTCTACTCCCTTCAGGTACACGATCCCAGAAGCGAAGACACCATATCTTACACCCAATCTTTCACTTAATCTTGGCGATCTTGAACTATCAATGGCTGCAACTGTCAGCACTTCGTTTGAAGCTGGTAACTTATGAATAAAAGGTTGAAGTTTCTCCTTTAACTCCTTAATCTGTGCATCCAGCTCTTGAATAGTATTAGTCAGCCTTCCTGCTTCCTGTTCAGCTAATTCAAAGAATCGATGCTGAAGATCTTGAGGCAGTTTTACCCATTCTAGTAGCTCTTCAGCCATTCTTCTTCACTCCTTAGGGAGTTTATAGGTTATGAGTAATGGGACTGGCGATGGATTCATGGCTCCTGAAAAGTAGAACCTGCCTGGTTTCAGTTGCAACATCTGATCAGGGGTTATTCCGTATGGCGATAACCATTCTGATGCCCCACCTTCGCCACCAGCATCCAATGGGTGTATCCTCCCGAAGAAGTGAGTGTTAAGGTTTCTTCTTACCGCTGCATTTATTCCTATTTCACCTTTTATCCCTTGGGCTATAAGTGTAAGGTTAAGCATCCTCTTTCTTCCTAATGCTGCTAAGTTCTTAATCATATCTGATGCCTCACCCTGTATCCCCTTCGGATCCCAAGGGGCATATTGAGGCGCCTCATCTAATATCAAAGCGATGTTTAGGTTATTTCCCGCCTCCATCAAACTGTAAAGATGCTTAGAGAGGGATAGGAAGAAACCGAGCTTAGCCTCAGTTAATGCACCTCCCATATCTATGATAATTACTCTTTTGTTTTCCAATTTTTGGAGAAGTTCTTCTATGCTTATAGTGCCCATTACTGGATATAGGTCTGAAGGCTGAAACCTTCTGAACACCCTTCTAGCAGCTCTTTCAGCTGAAGACTTCCAATCTGTCCTTTGAATGCTGGAAATATTCTTTTCTACGTGCTTCTTAAGCTGTCTGTACAATATTTCGGCTGGGCTTTCATTCTTTTCATGGTTTTTAACCACATCCTTTACTTTCTCTATCCAACCTTCTATGAATTCATCAAACCCATCTTTTACATTATCGTTCCTCGCAAAGCCGTAAGTTTTGTCTTGAAAGTAGCTTAAAATCGACTCTTCATCTAAAGCTATGTCTGTGATCTTTATCCTTTCGGCCCTATCCAAAATTTGAAAATATGGTGCATAATCGGTGCCACTCCAATCAAGCACAAGTATTTTGTATCCTGCTTTGATGTATAGGGGTATGAGAATGTAGCGTGTGAACCAAGACTTTCCACTTCCTGTGCTACCATATACTCCAACATGATAAGGAACAAATATTTTGTTTATTGGTATGCTCCATGATTCGTGGCCTTCTAAGTACGCCTTCGTCCATAGAATTTCGTTTCCCTTTGCTATCCATTCTAATGGCTTATCCTCTTCCTCCAGCAAGTATACAGGCGATCGCGGTTGAATTATTGTCCGGTTTGGCTCTATTCCATTCTCAGTTATTACCCCTATTGGTTTTATGGTAAATGAATAGACTTCTCTGGCTCCTGAGGGTTCTCCGCCATACTTCATGTATGCCACATCAGGTCTATAGGATGTGTGAGTTAGGAATTCATTTTTCCCCAGCCCTTCTCTAAGTACACCTAATATCTGATTTGTAGGGTTTTGATCTCCTCCATTCTTAACTAAGATTAGCTCTTCAGCAAATATGTTTCTCTCCAGATCCTTAAGCAATATTAATCTAGCAACTGTTTCAGTAGCGCCATCAGCCACTCTTCCAATCAGCTTCATGAATTATTCACCACCATCCACATATCTTTTGAATATTTGGAACTTTCTCTGTAGCAACGATGTTAATTGAGACATACCTTTTATTATCTCAATGAAATGTTCCGTATTCGTGTTGAATTGTTTCGTACATTCATCTCCAACAGTTGCTTTTACAATATTTCGTTTTTTAGCCAGTTTTTACAGCCTCACCATATGAAAATCCTTCATCCATCAATTTAACAACTTCCAATATTTCTTCTCCAGCTCTAGGTAATCCACAAACAACTCGTAATGGTGGAAATATGAGGATTGGTTTATGGATAAATGGAGGTGAACAATTTTTAGTAGTATATCTGCGCCTTTACATGAAATCCGCCGTTCTCATCGCTTATTTTTCATATTGAAGCGCGCGTCATGTTGTGGCAAAGAGATCATTAGCATGGTATTCCGAACATGATGGCTGCTTCACGTTTGGTAAAACGGAAAGTGATACTAACTTATAAATTAAACTTGGCAGTGCGTCGTCATAAAATTTTTATAAAAAATGACATGGTAAGTTTGATCTATAGATATCCTTCCTTCAAAATCAGTTCCGCTGTCAGGATAGCCCCGCCTGCAGCTCCTCTCACGGTGTTGTGTCCAAGAGTCACGAATTTTATGCCATTAGGTAATGCTGGGTCCTCTCTGACTCGCCCAACAACCGCTGCCATACCGTTTCCTGCGTCTCTGTCTAGACGTGGTTGAGGTCTATCTAACTCTTTTCGTACGATGATGGGGTTTTCAGGTGCTGATGGTAGCTTCAGCTTTTGTGGTTTACCTTTAAACTGCTCCATCGCCTTAATGATTTCTTCGGGTGTAGCTTTTTCAGCTAGCTCAAGGAACACTGCTTCCGTGTGCCCATCGTAGACGAGAACTCTATGGCAGCTGGCTGAGATTGCGAAGTCTGCAGGTTCGATATGATCTTTTTTGAAGATTCCAAGAATCTTTTTAGCTTCATTTTCAACCTTCCATTCTTCCTTAGCGATGTATGGAATGATGTTGTCAAGTATTGCCATGGAAGGCACACCGTCGTATCCTGCTCCAGAAATCGCTTGCATGGTGGATACAAGAATCTTCTTTATTCCATACTTATCGAATATGGGTTTAAGTGGCAAAATAAGTGCGGTTGTTGTGCAGTTTGGATTTGGAACTATGAAGCCACTCCATTTTCTATTGGCTCTCTGGACTTTGAGTATCTCGAGGTGCTCAGGATTCACTTCGGCAACTAGAATTGGTACATCTTTTTCCATCCTAAAAGCGGCAGCGTCACTTACTACGCCGTATCCTGCATTTGCGAACTTTGGTTCAACCTCAGCTGCAACTTCGCTTGGTAGCGCTGAGAAAACGATATCAATGTCATCTGCACTCTTAATTGCATCAACCTCTGAGCCAACTACTTTCATGTCTGCAAACTTTTCAGGCACCCCTCCTTCGATACGCCAATTAACAACTTCACCGTATTTCTTTCCGATGGACGAAGAGGAACCCGTTACCGCAGCTAATTCAAACCATGGATGTTCGCTTAACAGTTTTACGAATCTTTGACCAACCATTCCCGTTGCTCCAAGGACAGCCACTTTAGTTTTAGACATTTTTATCACCTCCAAGCATAAATTCCCTATGTATCGCCCTTACGGCTCTTTCTCCGTCTGCCTTTTTAGTAACGAATGAGATGTTCAGTTCGGAGGAGCCTTGGGTGATCATGATCACGTTTATTCCTTCACGAGCCACAGCGCTGAAGATGCGAGCGGCCGTACCCAGTTTTCCCTTCATACCAGCACCTACGGCTGCCACTACACAGATATCGTTATCTGCTGTTATCTGGTGCTGGAAACCTAGTTTTTCAAATGCCCCACGAATCGCCTTGCAGGAAATGTCAACATCTTTTCGTTGAACTACAAGGCTTACATTTGGTTCCGAAGAAGACTGTGAGGTCATTACAGTATCTATCTTTGACTCTAACAATGCTTTGAACAAGTTTGATAGAGCATTGGCCACACCAACATCCTTTGAAATATTAACGTTAATCAGGGACATGTTTTTGGACATCGTTACTGCTTTGACTATCTCTTGCCCAACAATTTCCTTGTTTAATATAAGGGACCCAACATTGTCAGGATTGAAGGTATTTCTAACTCTTATGGGTATACCTTGCGCCACAGCTGGCTCAAGCGTTTTTGGATGTAGTTTCGCACCAAATAGAGCCATTTCTGCGGCTTCACCAAAAGAAAGCTCAGGGATTACCTTAGCGCTTGGCTCAATCCTTGGGTCGGTGGTCATTATGCCATCCACATCGGTCCAAATCCATATCTCATCTACGCTTAAGGCGCTGCCCAAAATTGAAGCGGTGTAATCAGAACCACCTCTTCCCAGAGTGGTTATGTGGCCATCGCTTGTCGTAGCAATATACCCAGTGACAACGGCTATAATCCCCTTTTCTATGAGTGGGCCGAGTCTCTCTCGCACTAGCTGAAGCACTAAGGGCATCAATGGTTTTGCCTCACCGTAGCGATCATCTGTAATTATGCCAGCTTCCCAGCCGTTTAGAAATTTGGCGTCTAACCCCATCTTCTGTAGCCTTAAACAAAATAGTGGAGATGATAAACGCTCCCCCATAGACATTATGAAGTCCTTTGATCTCGGCGTAGCTTCTCTCAGATACGTCATCCCTAGCAAGACATTCTTTATTTCGTTAAGCCTTTCGTTGAGCTCAACCATATAGACTTCCTTAGACTTCTGATCCAAGATTGCCGATGCCGTATCTTCATGCCTTTGAGCCAGTTTTTTGATGAAACCGTCAACATAGCCTCTATCACCGCTTGATGCCCTTTCAACAGCTGTTTGCAGATCATCGGTGACCCCAGCCGCAGCCGAAGTCACAACAACAATTTTGTGCCCCATTTTGTAATATTTTGAAACAATTTCAGCCACATGCTTCATTCGGTCTCCATCTGCAAGCGATGTGCCGCCAAATTTCATTACAATCTTCAAGGCTTTCACCTCCTCATCGCTAAGCCTATGTTTATTATATCTCTCAAGGCGCTACTGGCGGCTTCTATTCCACCTGCACCTCTGCCTGCTAATGTGAAGACTCCGGCTAGCTGTGTGTGGAATGATACAGCGTTCAAAACCCCATTTACACAGAGCGGATCCTCTTTTTTGATGTGCTTTGGTTTAACTTGAAGTAATTCTTCACTTGCCGTGCATATGAGCTTAATACATAGACCTTGCCTGTGTGCATCCAGCACGTCTTCCAAGGTGATTTTAGTTATTCCTTCTCTCTCAACATCTTTGAGCTTAGCATTTTTTCCAAGAACCGCATTCGCTAATATCACGAGCTTACATGCGGGATCTATGGCTTCTATGTCATATGAGGGGTCTTCCTCAGCGTAACCTAGTTTCTGGGCTTCTTTCAAAGCTTCCATCATTGAAATCTTCTCTTCAAGCATTTTCGTCAATACAAAATTCGTTGTGCCATTAAGGATTCCTTCTATTCTCACTATTTCGTTTCCGACCAAGCATTTCTGTGCAAAATCTATGACTGGAATAGCGCCTCCCACGGTTCCACTGAATTTAAATAACAAATGTTTCTCATAGGCAAGGTTAACTAATTCTTCGTAAGCTAGAGCAATTGGACCCTTGTTCGTTGTAACCACATGTTTATCGCCCATAAATGCGGCTTTGATATGGGATAAACCTGGTTCACCGTTAGCAATGTTTGTGGGAGTCATTTCAACAACAATGTCTGCTTTTGCATCTTCAATCACTTCTATAGCAGATACATTCGGCTCACCATAACGCGGGTAAGATGCTACGGTCTTATACTTTTGCTTCACTTCCAATACAGTTTCTAAATCGAGACCTTGATCATAAAATGCGTAGCCTCCACGGTCAGCGACGCCTACAACAGAAATACCTAAACGGTAATTTTTATCAAGATTCGCTTGGTAGTCTTTGAGGAGTTTAACGAGATTGAGCCCAACATTCCCTAGACCAATGATAAGGAGCTTCATATGATGCAACACCTCTTAAGTAGACTCACTATATCATTGAAGTCGGCTTTAACTTCCATGATGGCATTTGCGAATCTATCGATGATTATATGTGTGTCCTTCAGCCCATTGCCTGTCGTAATACAGACAACGGTTTCACTCTTGTCTATAACACCTTCTTCGATCAGTTTCTTTAAACCTGCAATTGGTGCGGCGCTGGCAGGTTCAACGAAGATGCCTTCTTTTCTCGCCAACAGACTCTGGGCATCTAGTATTTCTTGGTCGGTCACGGCTTCAGCTAAACCCTTTGAGTCCCTCAATGCACGCAGCGCTTTCTTCCAGCTTGCTGGTGAACCAATCCTTATTGCGGTAGCCACGGTCTCAGGAGAAGCCACAGGGATAATCTCACTTAGTCCACGCTTCATGGCGTCGACAATAGGGGCAGCACCAGCCGCCTGTATTCCAATCATTCTCGGAAGTTTTTCAATTATCCCAAGCCTATAAAGTTCAGTAAACCCTTTCCAAATGGCGCTTATGTTACCGGCATTGCCAACTGGGAGAATAACCGTATCTGGAACTCCATTCAATTGATCTATCACCTCAAATCCAATGGACTTTTGTCCCTCAAGCCTGAACGCATTAACTGAGTTAAGCAAATAAAACGGGTATTCTGTGGAGAGTTTTTTTACAATCGCTAATGCTTCGTCGAAGTTTCCGTGAATGGAAACTAGGTGAGCCCCATAAATAAGCGCCTGCGCTACCTTCCCCAGAGCTATGTTACCTCCCGGGACTATCACCACACATTGTAGACCAGCCTTGCTCGCATAAGCAGCAAGTGAAGCAGAAGTATTTCCAGTCGAAGCACATGCCACAACTTTCATGCCAAGCTCAAGTGCTTTAGTCACTCCTATGGTCATGCCTCGGTCTTTGAAGGAGCCTGTTGGATTTGCTCCCTCGTTCTTAGTGTATAGATTCTTTATTCCAAGAAAACTGGCGAGATTCGAGCACTTATAGAGCGGGGTTCCCCCTTCGTTCAAAGTGACAATTTTAGAGTAATCCTCTATAGGCATGAGTTCTCTGTATTTCCATACCGAGAGCGGTCTTTCACGCCACTTATCGATGATGTTCGTCGATAAAATTTCAAAGTTGTATTCTACTGTGAGTAAGTCTCCACATCTCTTACATTCGCAAGATACTTCGTTGGGCTCGTATATGGAACCACAGTTGATACATCTCAAATAGAATCTTGATACCATATTATAATTCCTCCAAAACTTTTACTCCGTCAGCTGGTTTCGCAACATAAGCCTCAGCGTCTACACCTACTTCTTTGAAGGCTGCCCTCATTGCCTCTGCAACGGCGGATGCGTCCACCTTCTTTGAGTTGACAATCGCCATCATCCCCGGTCCAGCACCACTAATGGCTACACCAGCAGCACCACTATTAAGTGCGTATTCACGAACTTTGTGATATCCAGGAATAAGTGGAGACCTAGCCGGTTCAATTATCCTATCCATCATTCCCCGACCGATCAGGTCAACATCCCCCAGTAGAAAGCCAGCGACCATGGATGAGGCATTGCTGAGATTTTGTGTCAGGAGCTTAAGTGAAACTTCTTTTGGAAGGACGGCTCTCGCTTTTTCAGTTTTTCTCTCTAATACAGGCAACTGTGGAATAGCAATAGATACTCTCAGGTTCTTTGGCGGCACTAGTTTGACAACGTTAAGTTCCAGCCCATATTGAACAATAATGAAGCCCCCAAATAGTGCCGCTGAAACATTGTCCGGGTGCGCGGACCCAGCTGAAGCTATTTCTCCCTGAGCTGCGACTGGAACAAGCCTCTCCCTTGATAGACCAAGATTAAACAATTCATTCAGCGCAACAACTACGCCCGCTGCACTTGCTCCGCTGCTCCCAAAACCAAGTCCAGGCTTTATGTCCTTGTGAAGCTCAATTTTAGCTCCAGAAGTTACACCAAACTCGTGGAAAAATGCCTTTGCAGCCAGTCCAGCGGAGTTTTTCTCAACTTCGTTAGGAACCATGTTAGAGTATTTGCCCTTGACCTCCAGTTGAATACCGCTGTCGATTCTGGTAACAATAACAGTGTCATAAAAAAGATCTATTGCCAGCCCAAAGACATCGAATCCAGGTCCTAAGTTAGCGATGGTAGAAGGAGCCTTTACCGCAATAGTGTTTGGAAGGGCATCACCAACTGACCTCTCAAATTTGTATTTTTTTCTCTCTTATTACTATATAACTTTTTGCATTAAAGTTCGGAGTAATTGGATTCTGGACTTTACTTTTTATTCCTAAGTAGAATGTGTGAGCTTCAATCAGTTGTAGATGCCCAGATTAAATGAGTATTACTTTAATGGAAAGGAATAAGCGAATTGCAAGGGAGATTCTTCGGCACCTCATGTGGATCATAACAAAACGTTGCATGCAAAACAGTGCAGGTGTCCTAAAAATACCGGACACATCCAGTGTGAAGTAGCTCCATCGTGAGGTGGTAATTAAAGTTGTATAGTTGCAGAAATAGACTGTTGAAAAAAGCTCCGTGCAAATCCGATTATTTAGTGATGCCCAATTGCCAAGAAATGTGGCTTTGGATGCTCCAGAATGGAAAAATCATGCAAGAGTTAATGTTAATTTTAATTCAAAAAAATAAAAGGAGGGAGGTTTAGAATTCCTTTATTTTAACCTGGTCGAATGCGTCCTTTGCGCATTGCGCATTTACTTCGCCAATTCTCCCGGGCCATGCATGCTTGATGGCATCAATTAGACTATCTAGGCTCACGTAACCCGCTACTTTCACCGTCGCCCCCATCATAGCTGAGTTCGTTATTGGGAGCGGACTTGGACCAAAGTTTTTGATTGCTATACTTGTTGCATCTACCGTAGCAAGTTTTGAGAGTTTGACGGGTATTTTTACTTCTTTGAAAAATTCGTCCGGAGTTTTCGGAGAGTTTACAATGACTATTCCGCCTTCTTTAAGCCCATCATGCCAGGGAATCCTGTAAGGTAGCACAGGGTCGAGAATTACTACTGCATCTGGGTTCGTTATGCGTTCCCGTGGCCTGACCCGTTTATCATCTATCCTTAGATTACATGCCATAGGTGCACCTCTTCTTTCGCCAGCAAACATAGGAAAGCCTTGACCCCATTTGCCCTCACGAACTAAAGCTGCGACGAAAACTTCGGTGAAAAGAAGGGCTCCTTGCCCAGCTCTACCATGAAGCCTAACTTCTATCATGTTTCTCACCATCACTAGTATATTTTTCCTATTTTTTCGTAGTTCTCGAAGGTAGCCCAGTCCTCGTCGACCATCTTCTGATATTCCTCGATTTCCTTTTCTTTGAGATGTCTGAATCTTCCTTGCGTTAATACTTCTTTTACTGGGATGCGCTCCTTTGGCTTAAATGTGAACCTAAAGTTGCCGTGTTCAACTTCGTAAAGTGGCCACATGCCAGATTGTACCGTCAAGCGTGCATATCTAATGCTGTCCTCTGGAAGTATTCGCCATCCTGTTGGGCATGGAGAATGCACATGAATGAATCTATGTCCCGACATGCTAGCCGCTTTCTTCAGCTTATTTTTGAAGTCTGTCATGTATGCAACAGTTGCCGTGGCAACATATGGAATATGATGTGCAGCTAATATCCTTGGAAGATCTTTTCTAGGCCTTTGCTTGCCTGCCCTAACGATTCCTACAGGTGTGGTTGTTGTTCTTGCAAATAATGGCGTGGTTCCACTTCTTTGACCACCGGTATTCATATATGCTTCGTTGTCTATGACGATTGCGATCATGTCTTCGTTTCTTTCAGCTGAACCTGACGCTGCCATGAAACCCATATCTCCATAGCTTCCATCTCCAGCCAACAATACAACCGTGCCCTTTTTGCCTAGCGCCTTGAATGCCCTAGATATGCCAGCAGCTGTAGCTGGTGCGCCTGGAAGCACTGCACGTGCCCGTCCTACAGCGATTGGGTTTCTATCTGGGTTTGTGCCTGAATAACCACCGCATCCAACCTGTGGCACTATGACTATATCCTTTCCAAGCACCTCGACGACCGTTTTAATTATTAGGTTTTCACCACATCCCTGGCACTGCGTTGTTCCTGGGTAAATCAGCCTTTCCAGGGCTTCTGGCGACGTTTCTTTCCATTCCGTAACTTCCTTGAGCTCTATGTTTGGATACCATTCAACCTCCTTCTTAACAATTCCTGTCTTCATTACTTCGTTACTTTTATCCAAGGCGTACAAGAAATCATCTGACCTGATTTCTAAAAGGCCACCTATACCAACAATGAAGTTCAATACATGCGGCCTCTCTGGTAGAGACCATAATGCGTTCTTGACTTCAAGGAATAATGGCCCAAGCCCTCCGATACCGCTGTTGACGGCGCTTCTGTCAAACACGGTCATTACCTTCACTTTCTTACCAATTCGTTGAATGTCTTCAAGCGGAAAAGGCCTAAACACCCTAAGCCTTAGCACACCGGCTTTGATACCTTCCTTCCTTATTTCTTCACAGGCGGTCTTCGCTGACCCTGCCATTGAACCTAGACAAACTATTGCGATATCCGCATCATCTAATAGATATTCTTCTACCAACCCATTCCCGTATGTTCTTCCGAATTTCTTTCCGAATTCTTCATTGACCTCCTTAATTACAGTCTTTGCCCTAAGCAATGCTTCTTCGCATGCCACTCTTTGTGCCAATGGGAATTCTGGCCCTCGACCTCCTCTAGCGAATGATGGTTTTCCTGGAGTTAAAGCAGGGAATATGGGCTTATACGGCGGCAAAAACTCGTCAACTTCTTCTTGGTCAGGAACATCAACTGGCTCTGTGGTATAGGATACATAGAAGCCATCGTGGCAAACATAAGCTGGAAGATACACGCGTTTATCTTCGGCAATTCTATATGCTTGGAGAGTGTTGTCAAGGACTTCCTGTGCATTTTCAGAGAAGAATTGCATCCAAGCCCAGTCTCTTGAGAGCATAACATCCGAATGGTCTGGATAAATGCTAAAGTCACAGGATCTGTTAACGATGCCAGCTATTACTGGCAGCCGTGCATGTGCTGCGGTGGGCCACCCTTCTGCTGCGTACATAAATCCTTGCCCACATGTTGCCGTAAAAACTCTTGCTCCAGCTTGAGCTGCTCCTAAAGTCTGTTGTAGCATGCTGTGCTCCCCTTCAGACTCGATGTACTCAGCTTTTAGTTCACCATTATTAACGAATTCTGACAAATATTCCACAACTGTTGTTTGCGGGGTAATGGGATATGCAGCAATAACATTCACTCTAGCCAGCTTCACGGCGGTGGCCATCGCTTTATTTCCAGCATATGCTTCAATATGTCCCATTCTACTTCTCCTCCTCTACTTCTCTTACCATTTCTATTGCACCAAATGGACATTCCCTTGCGCAGATGCCACAGCCTTTACAGAAGTCGTAATCAATTATTGCAGACTCATCGCCTTTCCCTATAGCACCTATCGGACAGTACTCTACGCATGTCCAGCATCGCTTACACTGTGATTTGTCAACAACCGGTCTATAACTTCGCCAGTCTGCCGTTGGTCGCTGTGGCCCGACCTCGGTGCCCCAGCCTCCTAAAGGAAGCTCCACTTTTACTACTCTAGGTGCTCTCATTTTTCATCACTTTTGCCAATATATTATTTATTATAATAATAGATATGTTTATCGCTAATTAGTTTTGAATATGCTTCATTTTAACGTCGTTACCAAAAATTGGGCTGAAAATCGGTGATAGCATCATGCCATCTTCCCTAAAGAGATTAACATTCAGTAAATGAAAATTCTCTCATGTCTGTTCGTTTTCTAATTACTATTTAGAGAATTGATGGTTTTCATTCTGGGACGTAGATGTGCATAATAGTGAGTGCGAATGCTGACAACATTCCACGATGGTTACCAGCGGCGCATCCAGCATTTCCATCATAATTAACCTAATCCTCTGTAAAGAACGATGTGCTTAGCAATCTGAGTATATTTTAACCCCCCTTATCGTTTGGTTTCATATTCGTAATATGGATGAGTGCAGTTGGAAGGGCAAAAGCTGAGCCAAATTCGTTGACTAAGGAACGATTGATGATTTATTAATGCATTTGAAAGAATATATTAAAGCCGCATCATTTCATATATGAACGGACCAATAATTTATGGCGTCTGATAGACACATCAAGCTTGGGTGCATATTGGCATTAGCGAACTGACAATGTCGGTGCCTGTTATCGTTATGAAGTTTTTCACATCTCATTGCTTTGTATTTCCCAATTTCCATTATCCTAAACAAGATGACCAGCTGATTAACTGAATTGCCGCTTATAGTTCTTTAATAAAAGCGACTCAAAAAAACGGGTTATCCTTTTAATATATAAGTTGCATAAGAGTTATGTGCGCATAAGGATGACCCATAAAGGGGGACGTAGTTTATCCATCCCTATGAGAATATAAGGCTTGGTGAGTAGCCCAGTGATGAGTTATAGGGATCTCTTCAGAGGAAACATGCGGATATTGATTATAAGTAGGCTGTTATGGTCTCTAACTGGTTCGATAGTATGGCCGTATCTTTCTCTCTTTATATTGGCGCTTGGAGGCAACCCAGCGCTTATTGGCTTAGTAAATGCAGTTGGTAGCTTAGGAGGATTGGTTCTATTCCCTGTAGGGGGATATATAGCTGACAAAAGGGGTAGGGCACGTTTCGTAAGTCTTGGAACAATTGGACTTGCCGCATCCTATGCGGTTTTAGCATCTGCACAAAATTGGTGGATGGTAGCATTAGGAATGTTTCTGCAACAGTCATCCCTTTTTTACACACCAGCATTAAGTGCGATAACCGCTGACTCGATGCCAAAGGGAATGAGAGGATTGGGCTATGCTTTAACTACATCAGTTCCAGCCGCGGTAGGCATCCTTTCACCATATATTGGCGGATATCTCATCAATGTATACACGGTTGTCCCCGCGAACAGAATAGGATACATATTTAGCTTCATCCTCGGGCTGATCGTAGCCGCTGTCCGCCTGAAATTTCTTAAAGAAACTCTTGAAAATACTGATGAACAGGTTTCGCTGAGAAATATGAAGTTGTTGTTTAAAAGCGCCTTTCAAGAACTATTAAGATCATTTAGATGGTTATTCAATGAACTTAGGGCATATTCAATTGTCGCTGCTCTAATTTCATTTGCGTCTACTATAGCTGGACCATTTTGGGTAGTATACGCTACAAAAATCATTGGGTTAACAGAATATGAGTGGGGAATTTTACTCTTAATTGGAGGAGCAGCTTCCACAGTAATGTCTTTACCTATAGGCGGGTTCATAGACAGACATGGTTGTAGAAAAGCGATGTTGATCTCCAATGTCATAAACTTTGCTTCAAACATTGCTTTTATCTATTGTAAGGATTTTATACAGACTACCATTGTGTATACAGTGCTAGTCATAGGGAATTCCTTTTCCTTCATCTCTTCATCCGCATTATTGGCAAATACTGTTCCTAGAATCATGCGGGGAAGAATCTCAGCTATTCTTGGTCAAGGAATAATGACGGTTACACTAAGGGGAGGATTCTCTTCTGGTTTTCTGCTCTTTATTTTCGGCGCTGCTGGTTCACTAGTTGGAGGATTAATATATTCAATGAATCCGGCGTACCCGTGGATAATTTTCCCAATTGTTTCAGCCATCTCAGCTATTCTATGCCTAAAGCAAATCCATGACCCTGGAAAGATAGAGGAGTAACCAATGCTTTCTACAGATTTGGGTTCAGCGTGAGGCAATTCTTTTGATGAAATGTAAGCAATAGTAGTATAGTTCTCTAGCATGAGCTAATGCCAGCTCAGCTTCTCGATCCCTAAAAATCATAACCGGGGGCAAATTTAGTTCGGGATCGCCTTGCTCTGCTAAAGCACATATGCCATGCCACAAGTGATAAATCATTTTTATCCGAGCCAAATCACATAGTTCAGGCTTGTCTAGATCGATTCTTTTCCTTAAGTCATCGAGTTTATCAACACTCTCTTCAGATGAGAACATAAGAGTTTCAAGAACAGATTCTACTGATAACTTAATACATTTATTTGAGTTAACTATGGACGATGGATAATCAAAACATGCGAAAGCTTTACGAGCTTCTTCAAGCAGATTCTTTGCCTCATTCATATGATACATAATCTCTTCACCTTGATTGGTGCTTCATTATATTAAAGTCCCTAAATCAATGTTAAGAAAACGATAAAGAAAAATTTGAGCATTTACTATAATTTAAATGGGCATCTTATTTGTCGAGATCAGAAGAAGATAAAATTTGTCCAAGATGTGGGCATCTATTACCCAAGAAAGGGATCCGTTGCCCACACTGCGGATACTGTGCGTGCGATTAAAATCAAGCTATGCTGTTAATCGACATATAATATATGCAAGTTTCTTTTTGATCTAGTATTTGGACGATAATAGATGCTACGTATAAGGAGCTGTTAAAGATCCGCCAGTCTTTCTTACGAGGAGAGAGACTTGCAGTACTAGCAATTCCATTTTAGTGATCGTTGATACGACCTTAACCACATGTGTAGATCTTGTATCATGGACGCTAGAGAAAAAATCTTACTCAGTAGGTCAAAAGAGGGCTTAACTTCCAGCGAGATAAGTATGGAGACATACTTTTCCTTCGTGAAGAAGTTATCTGAGGAGAATGACCAAAAAGCTATAGGAATAATCATGTCCATTTTAAAGACCCATGTTGACGACAATATCTCTTGCCACATTGTTATTCTGTTGTTATAATCCGTTAGGACTGTTTCTAATTTTTAAGACTGTTTAGAAAAATATAGGGTATAAAGACAAGTAGTGCGATTTGTGAGAGGTGTTTCATTTGTGTAGAAAGGTTGAGCCTTCCTTCATCACATAGTCAACGCGTTTCACAGCAGTTATGTCTTCTAGAGGATTGCCGTCGAGTGCAATGATGTCTGCAATTTTGCCGCTCACTAACGTTCCAACAGTGTCTTCGATGCCTAGGCATTCTGCGCTTATCTTCGTTGCCGCAACGAGCACATCCATCGCCTTCATACCATATTTAACCATTGTTATAAGCTCATCCGCATTATCGCCATGCGCTCTGAGCGGCGCTCCAAAGTAGTCTGTGCCTGTTGCAATCTTCACACCAGCTTTATAAGCCTTCATGAGACTCTTGGGCATTGCTTCAATACACAATTGTTGCTTTCTTAATCTCCATGGCGGCATATCGTAGGGAGTTTGTATCGACCTTTTATAAACTTCAACCAAAGTAAATGTAGGCACGTAATATGTGCCATGTTTTAGCATCAATTCAATACATTCTTCATCAAGAAAGTAACCATGCTCAATAGTATCAACGCCACTGATGATGGCATTCTTTACGCCTTGCTCTCCTTGTGCATGAGAAGCCACCCGCTTTCCAACGTTGTGTGCCTCATACGTGATTGCTTTGATCTCTTCGATTGTGAACTGTGGTTCCCAAGGATTATCCTTCTCAGAACCCACGCCTCCTGTGGTCATAATCTTGATGAAGTCTGCACCTTCTCTTAATGCCTCACGAGCTGCTCGACGACATTCATCTGGTCCGTCACAGATCAGGTTGCCTTGTTTAAGAACCTCCTCCTTGGGTAAATAGTGAATGTCACCATGACCTGCAGTCTGCGATAGTGTTTTACCTGCAGCATAAATTCTTGGGCCAGGTATAATGCCTGATTCGACTGCACGTTTTAGGGACAACGCGATGGTGCTACCACAGTCTCTTACTGTTGTAAAACCAGCCTTTAATATCTTGAAACAATCCTCTGCCGCACGAAGAACCAGTAGATCATGTGGAGTTATAATTTTCTCTGCGGGGTTATAGCCCCGGGCTCCCATCAGGTGTATGTGGACATCAAACATTCCGGGCATTAACGTCTTTGCACCTAACTCTATTTTATGAGCTCTTGATGGAATTCTTACATCATGTTTTGAACCCACTTCAACGATTTTGTTACCTTCAACGATAATAACTGCATCCTTGATGGGATCGGCTCCTGTTCCATCAATAAGAAGCGACGCTGACAGAGCCTTAACCTCTGCATCCTCAGGTCTCCTTTCTAAATAGTAACTTGGTTTCAATTTCTATAACCTCAACTAATTCTAAGTCGAAACTAATTAGAAATTAATTTTTTCATACTAGGACAGAAGAAATTGTGAACTAAGGGCTTTATCGAATTCTAGTAATGAGAATAACAAAAAGTATGATCGCAACAACTAGAATTGCTTTAATTAAAGTGCCATTTCTTTCGGATATTACAATTTCAGCGTTTAATCTTGTGAATGGATTGCGTGAATGCAACATCAGGAAGAGAAGTTCAGCTTCCTCTCTGGTGTATGTTCCTCGATCGATGAGAACTTCACCTGTTGCGGTCTTTTCAAATTTGTGTCCGGCGACTCGAAAAACACCTATAAATGTAGTTTTTAACCAGAGATCGAACTCTTCTCTCTGCATCCTTCCCTGCTTATTTATATAAAATGCTTATGTAATAAAGTTTTACAACACCGCGGTCTGAAACAAGTATGCCGAATTTGATCGTACTATTGTCTGTATACCAATAGTATACCTCGGTTTGGTCATATTTCTCAACATATTCTTGTATGAAGGTATTAAGCTCATAACTCGTTTGGCTCCACATGACATCATTCGTGTACGTGACATTTTTAATCTGGATTTCAACATTTGCGTAAATCTTCTCGGGTTGAACTAAGGAATAGCCTCTAGATGTAAACTGTTTCATAATTTCTTCTAATCTTTGTTCGGCTTTTGTTTCCTCAATTGGAATTGAGCCAGTTATTTTATAATATGCTTGAGCAGCGTCTTCGCCTGTTGCGACAGACGCTCCAGTAGTTGCATCTATGGCGACGATGAAGGCCATCTTCGTCATCACAGCGTTTTCGATTTCAGTTGTGATGTAGACTGGGATAAAATAGTAAAGGTTATGCCCAATAGAGTATAAAAGGATGTTACCCAACCTTTTGTTTTTGAGAAGCGTTAATTGGGGGCGCACATAATCATCTGTATCCAGAGCTTGCAACGCGGCTGATGGGCCGATCAATTGCGCCGCAGTGGTGTTTGTCACCGAGTATAACTCCACTTGACCAAGCTTTGGTCCATTATACGCCATATAAAGACCAGCTAGATTCCTTCCAGGAGAGTCTTTAAACTCAACAAGTTGAAGACCCATAAAGTTAACTTCTTCGCCCTTGGTTGTAAGTACATAATGTACTTCGGTTGCTACGGGTCTTTCATAGAAATCTGATCCTGATCTCCATGTGAATGGGTCGTTCACGTGATACTTGAAATCTATATCAAGTTGACCTTGTATTTTATGTGTTCCGAGAAGAGCTTCAGGGTAACGTAATTGCGGGAGCAACCATTCTGGAGGAGAATCCCAAAATGAATAGTAATTCTTATAAAAATCTATGAGAAATCTGTCAGATTTACCTACAATGTATCCATGCATACTACCGTCCTCTACGTCTACCAAGACAACTGCAAAGAATCTCAAATAGTTGCTTCCAGTAAAGCCAGAGTGAAGCGGATAATCGACATAGACTTGGGCAGCAAAGTACACTCGATTCCCATCGCTCACAAGATAGACATCTGGGTCAACATTCAATCCATAGATGAGAATGTCTTTAACACGTTGCAAAACGTCTCTATTATAGAGCATGTTTATGCTTTCTTGGGGAGGAGAAAGAGCAAATCCAAATTGCCCTTGAACTAGGAACCATAATACTCTCTGCCAACCAGATAGTACATAATCAGCTTTACCGGAATAGGAAGTATTTCCTATTTCTTGGAATCCCTTAACATTCACATAAACCTCATCACGAAGACCTTCACCGTAATAAATCATCGGTTCTTGATTCACTTGAAACACTTTCGCTACGGAAACGAATTCACCTTCATGGCTGTCAATGGCAATCATCTTTGTCGCATGTGTGTATATCATATGGACGCTAATCCAGTCTCGGCTTGGATAAATGATGGTTGTCGGAGCGATCCAATACTCACGTCCATGGATGTAAATAATGTCCGAGTCGCTCAGCGTCATCCAATTCACTCCAATTTGGTTCTTCATTTTCGTGTATGCGGCTTCTTGATCCCATTGTCTGACTAGAGACAATATTTTTGTTATATTCCCTGAGGGAAGATTTGATATCGATAACCTATCCACGTCTTGGATTCCAGCAGCCCACCTAGTTACCTCGATTTTCTTGCTTGTAAGTGGAATCCATTCATAGTTCACCCAGTTGTTGTTCCAATTAAGTCGTAAACTTGCGATGCTTGAAGCATTAGCCAAAAGTATTATAACTATGACAGTGGCGCAAAAAATAGATAATGTTCTGAATTTTGTTGGGAGCACACTTCCACTAAATCCTCTGAAATGGAAGGATATTGCCGATAAAAGGAAGACAACAAGTAAAGTAACGTCTATGATATAATCGTATGGTGTCGTTATGTCCGTTGACCAATATGGAGCACCGAGCACGATAACTGATGTAAGGCATGTGAGAACGCCGAAGAAATCTCTAACTACTAAGTTACGCTCCCTCTGAAGCACATGTCGAATAAGCTTCAGAAACATTCTTACAGAAACTATGCCTAGCAGAGTAACAAGTATGACATAAAGGGCGCGGTATTGAATTTCCATTGTGGGTATTAACGAGATAATTTCTTGTCCGGATGCTGGCACGAGAGGCAGCATGAAGACCCTTGGGACAAGAAACCAGTCGCCGACTCCATGGGTCATCGCATAGAAAATTAGTGGAAAGTGACCGAGAATTGGTAGTCCACCAAGTGAAATAACTATAGTGAATGTTATGAACCATTTGACAAATTGCCATAGAATCCATAGCTTTAAAGTTCCCTTGAGTGAAAGTGTTTGAGGACGGCGAACCTTGAATGGGTTGAGAAATGGGAAAAAGTGGGGAAGCTCACTCCGTTTATAGGCAATTCTTAAACTAAACAAATCACTGTGTCTAGGAAATGGGTTTACAGTCAATAGACCGAAGAGAACTGCAACAATGAGAAGATAATTATGATAAAAAACGATTTCAATCCAGTTTAAACCCGCCTTCTCTTGATACATGACCTCAAAGATAAGGAATTTCAGCCAAGAACTAGCTGTAGCGTAGAAAACAATTAAGCCAATTAGAAACATTAATGGCATTAGTCCCCAGCGAATCCTAATCTGCTTACGTTTTATCCAACGCCAAAAGGCTAAGATAAAATCAAGTATGTGGGGCAATCATCTTCCCTTGTGTTGCTATATCAAAATAGAATATTTAGATATTTATTTAAGACAATTTCGGGAAACACACAACCTTAATAACACAGGTCGGAGATAATCATTAGAACGATACTTGTTTGGTGGACATGTATGGAAAAATCAAAAGTTCTTGATAAACCAATACATATTACTGACAGCGATTTCGATGAAACTGTTCGAAGGTATCCATTACTTGTGGTTGATTTTTGGGCAGAATGGTGCCCTCCTTGCCATATGTTGGCACCAGTTATTGAGGAATTAGCGAATGACTATGCAGGAAAAGTGGTTTTTGGAAAATTGGACGTAGATAAAAATCCGAAGACATCTAAACGATTCGGGATAATGAGTATTCCAACACTAGTCTTTATAAAAGATGGTGTAGTCAAATATACAATGGTAGGCGCTGCACCTAGGCAGCACATTGAAGCAAAAATTAAGGCACTTCTGTAAAGGGTTAAGTGCTTCATTGGGTAATCTTTTTCTTCAGAATTTTTCTCGAATAATAGTAGAAGATTATACCTATAGCCAGCCATGTAGCCAATATGAGGTATTCTGTAGGCCAAACAATCTGCGCTGAGCTTCCAGGCAACAACAGCAGAATAATAATCAACGCACACAAAATTGCACCAATAGTAGCGGTCACTTTTCCACCATACATCTTGTAGGGTCTACACAGATTGGGCTCTGAAAATCTGAGTTTAAGTGCGACGGTTGTTTCGAAGAACCAAGCCATTGCGAAGCCAAATGCCGTCAGGTTCACTAGGGGAAGCCAAATGGATTTGCCAAAAAACGTGCCAACGAAGGTGATTAAGCCGATAGCGATAATGGAAATATAGGGTGTTCTATGCCGCGGATGAATTTTCACGAATGTGTTAGGAATAAGTTGCTCTCTTGCAAGCGCTAAAAGGATTCTAGACCCTGCTATAAATAAGCCATTGAACGTCGTTAGTAGGCCAGCTAAGGCACAGGCAGTTATCAAATATACAAACGTTGGCGACTTAAATGCCACTCGAATTGCATCAAACACTGGCAACTCCGAATCCAATAGACTTCTCCACGGCACAATCATTGAGGTGGCAACGATTATAGATATGTAAAAAGTAGAAGCTGAAACAATTGCTAGGATGAGAGGCACCCAAAAATTCTTGGGCTCCATTTCTGAACTTCTTTCTTCAGCCTGCTGGGGTACAGTCTCAAAACCACATACTAAAAAAATAACGAATGTTGTCAGGACGCGAATTATTTTTCCTGCAACTTCTACGAAGCTCCCTTCCGTTAATAGGGGTTGCATGTTGTCAATGTTGCCATAAACTATTGCTGCTATTACAAAGGAGAACCCAATTATGAACAATGCCATTGTTACGATTGTCTGAAATTTTGAACTCAACTTGATTCCAAGAACATTAATAATCGTGAAAAAGACCGTGGCTATCAAGCCAACGAGCAATTGCGGAAGGTAAATAATATAGTTGCCTATGGAATAAAGGGGCATCGTAGACATTTCTGGGATTATCCATCCTATGATTGCACCTAAGCTTACGGACTCCCATACACATATTGGAATGTAGCCCAGCACGTAGGCCCAGCCGGTTAAGAAGGCAAAGAATGAGCCAAAGGCTTTGTACGAGTGCATTATCGGACCTCCTGCGACAGGCATACATGCTGTTAACTCAGCATACGATAAACCGACTGGAATTAATAACAATACTCCAATTGCAAATGCCAACACGGCTCCCAAAGTCCAGCTTCACTTATAATATGGCCAGTTAATATGGCCCAAGCTGTTCCAATAACTGTTCCAACAGCTAGAAATAGATAATTTATTAATGTCATTTCCTTCGCAAGTGAAGGCGCATCTTTTCTCCCCATATTCCAGTCACTTTTTGATGATTCTGCTCTTCTAATGATTACGGCGTTCAGCTTGTTCGCTTCATCTTTCTAAGCCAAAAGGCTACTAGTATATTAAGAGAGAGAAGCGCTGAAACGAAATAAAATGCGACTCTATTGCTGGAAAATGTTGCTACTGTTGCTGTAACGAAGGGACCTAAGAAGCCGCCAATATCAAATGATGTTCGGTAAACTCCTATCGCCATGCCTCTGATTGAGCTTGAAAAGTTTTCGCTCACCAATACAGGAGCAACAGAGTAAACGAAACCAAAACATAGTCCAGCCAGCCCAGCCAAAGGTGCTAAGGTCCAAAAGCTATTGGCGGATGGCATTAGAAATAATCCAATAGCTCCAAATACAAAGGCCGAACCTAATACTCTCAACCTTCCTATTTTATCAGATAACCAACCGCCTACAATGTTTCCTGAAGCAGTACCGATGGTCACCAAAGCAGATAGAGTTCCTACATCGATTACACTCATGTTGAGGTCAAATTTTAGGTAAAGAGGAAATGTCGAGTTCATCAAACCTGAGTTTTGGATCATTAGCGAGAAAATCATCACAGAAACCACGATCATAACTGGATTTGCAAATATCCTAAAAACGTCTGTAATCCTTGTCGATTTGGCATTAATTTTCGATTCAGAATTAGGTGACTTTAAACTGAGGCTCAAAAATAGAACCAAGGTGACAAAGAGTATGGCTGCACAAGTATAGAAGAGATTTCCATATCCAATCGATAAGACGATGTGCCCACTTAAATATGCGCCAAAGGCCATACCTAAGCTCTGAATACCTTGAAATGCACCAAGTGCACTACCTCTTTTTTCTTTCGGAAATAAGTCAGCGATAGCACTAGTACCCACGCAGAAATATGCAGCACTCCCAACACCCCAAAAGATTCTTCCTAAAATGAGATGATAAACGGAAGAAGCAGCCCCTCCTAACGCTGCACCAATCATTTCGAGTATGGCGCCCATAATAATTGGCTTTTTTCGACCAGTTTTATCAGACAACAACCCCCAGGGAATTTCGCTAAACATACGTATAATGAAGTACCCTGAAACCGCAAATCCGATCAAGAACAATGAATTCGTGAACTCAGACGCGTATAAAGGAGTCATTGAAAACGACAAACCCATAGTAGTATTTGTTAAGAAGCCTGCAATGCACATAGTAAGGTAATCTTTTCGTTCATCTCTCATTCTCAAGAATACACCTCAACCATCAATCTTCATATTTGACAGTTGATGCCCATAAAAGGTTATGCGAGAAGCATTATCTTTTAGAACCAACAACTATTAAATGTTTATCATCTTACTGGTAATCTATACAGTTATTAAGCAACAAATCTAATACAATCAACACTACAAGGCAATCACATCATATAATATAAAGGAGATAAACTGAAAAGATAATAATGTAAGATGGACTGCAAGAAACATTTAAAATTAGTAGAACCTCTCTGAACTGAGGGCGGAGGAAATGCGGAAAGCGCTACCGTTTTTTATCACGCAAATTGCTTGGTTAGGTCTTTTGGTACTGTTAGTGATAAATTATGTCAGTATGAAGGGGTCTTCTTTGAGCCTTTTTGATTACGTATTTATTTGCGGGTTCATCATCTTTGTTGTTGTGTTTATAACTTATTTGGTGAAAAGAATTAGAATGCTCAAACCAAGGACTACATAAAGTAAATTTATACCTCGAAAGTATATGGCAAAAAAGAGGATACTTAACATTTATAATTTTCTGTAAACTCACTTTGACTTTCGCATCTTAGGAAGATTGTACTTCCAATCATCCTGTTTTAGCATATTTGTGCCAGTAAATACACCCCATCTAAGTAGACAGTTCCTACACAATTTGGGGTACCAACCGCGTTTCCTTTCTTCCTGTAACATCGCTGCAAAATATGCCTCAATTTCAGCACCACATATACTACAACGCATTCGATTCACTAAATTTTTATTTTCAATGCCATAGTTATAAGGCTTTTTTACGTAAAAACCGCTAAGGGAGAACGCTCTTAGGATTATTACTTGCTTACAATTTGTTGCATTTGGAAGAAAAATAAAAAAGGTTTAGGTAATCGTTGACGATTTTAGTCTTCTTTCTTATCAGCGGCTTTCTTTCCCCTCGTCAATGTCCAAACTACCCAGAGCACGAATGCAAGGCCCATGTATATGAAGGACGGCACCCAAGAGTTGGGGTCTTGATAAATTGCAGTGAACGCCGCGAAGCCCGCCACTACAACGCCGGTTATTGGAACTTTGCCAAGTTTTAGGGGATCTCTCCAAGGCTTCTTGTCTTCAGATACAACTCCCCGCAAATTGAAGGCAATGTAAGCTAATGCTAAGCAGAACATCGTGACCAGCCCAGTCGCCGCGGTGGCCAGAACCAGCCATGCGAACCTTCCAATGATGACGAATGGTAGACCCGCTAGGTAAACAACTATTAGAGCAGGCACTGGTGTGGCACGTTTTGCCCACCATTTCGCAAAAATCGATGGAAGTTTCCCTTCCTTTGCCATTCCAGATATCAGTCTCGCCCGTGTGCCCATGCCGAAGAGTGCGCCGTTGTAGGCTGCGGGAGTGCCCAGTGTCGCGAATATTAGTGGTGCGTAGCCGCCGAGGATGCCCTGCGTGGAGGCGACGAATGGGTTCGGTGCAAAGGCTATTACACTTGGCGGATTCATCCTGACCATTGCCACAACAGCGGATACATAGCCAACAAGCGTGAAGCCAAGAGAGCCTATACATGCCCTCCAACAGTTCTGGAACGCAGGCTCCTTCGTCTCCTCAATCAAGTATGTTGGGTTTTGGTAACCACCGTAGGCGAATCTGGCCATAGCCAAAGTCTGCGCAAGAGCACCTATTGAGGGGAGCGCCATGTAGTTCGGCGACCGCGTTGGGAAGACGAAGCCTATGACGATCAGGATTAGCACCATGCTCATTTCCATGACTGACATGATGTCCCCGACCACCACCGACTCCTTCACTCCCCATATGTTTAGGATGAATGCAGTTGTCCAGAGCACAAAAGTAATGGCTGGCACTCCGGGATCAGGAATTCCAAAGATCTTGAAGAAAGACTGCAAATAACCAGCAGCTGTCATAGTGATGAAAACCGAAGACATAGGCGCCGCAAACGTAGTATACATATTGATGGTCCATGCGACAGCGTCTCCAACTTTTCCGCCGAATCCCTCTCTCATATACAGATAGGTTGTAGCCATCTTCGGATAGCAAGCAACGAACTCCATATATATGAAGGCATCAAACAGAGATATGAAGAACAAGATCACCATTGGCAACCAAACCGCATCGCCGGTTAATCCAATCATTGTTCCAGACATGCCGTATAGTCCGCCGCCAAAGATGCCGCCGACTGCCTGCAGAATCAAGAGCTTGACATCAAGAACCTTCTTTAGCTCTACCTCTTCCTCTCTTTTCTCAGCCATTCATTATCCCTCAATTTTTAGTTGTTTTTGGTTTATCTCTCAAAAAAACTTCATTGGGTTTTTGAAACTCTACTATCCGCACTAATAGTATATAATTTTTTGCTGAAAAAAGAGGATTCAGCAATGATTTTTAGGGAGAAATAATCAAAAAAGAAAAGGGATTGACGATCGTGAATTTATGCAGTAGGTGCCTTTTGTGCTAAAAGAGATTTCACAGTGTTCGCGATTCTGCTGATCCCTTCTCTGAGAGTCTCCATTTTATAGGTGAAGGAAATCCTCAGGTAACCTTCCCCGTTTGGTCCAAACCGGTCTCCTGGTCCGACTGCTACTCTCCCCTTCTCTAGAAGGAGTTGAGCAAGTCTTGCCGAAGATAAACCTGTACCCCTTATGTTTGGCCAAACTACTAGCGTAGCTTCTGGTTTACTGCATTTGATGCCAGGTATCTCATTCAACGAGCTTACCACGAAGTCTCTTATGTTCTGATAGTCTCTTAACATCTCTTCAACATAACTATGTGGACCCTTGAGCGCTGCGACACCAGCTTTTTGGATAAATCCTGGAGTTTGTAATCCCGCGGCGCCTCTTTCTACCTTTGGCATCAGTTTTTCGGGACCTAAGACAGCGCCGAGCCGCCAACCAGTCATCGCAAACGTCTTTGAAAAGGATAAAGCTATCAGTGTTCTCTCTTTCATACCCTCTAAAGCCGCAATTGAAATATGCTTGCGTCCATCAAAAAGGTACTCGTTGTAAACCTCATCACATACCACAAGCAAATTGTGTTCCTTTGCTACGTCAGCAATCCCTTGAAGCTCTTTTTCAGTATACACAGTCCCAGTCGGGTTGTTGGGATTAGTGATGAATATCATTTTTGTCTTTTCGGTTACAGCTTTTCGAAGATCATCAACAACTATATGAAAATTGTTTTCTTCGCGAAGTGGCACAAACACAGCTTTAGCACCGAGCAGATCGGTCAGATTTGTATCAAGTGGAAAGTGAGGATCAGGTATGATGCATTCGTCTCCAGGAGACAGCGTGCCAGTTAACGCGGCTCTAAGAGAGGGACCACTTCCTGGCAATACATAGACTTCGTTTGGACCATATTTTACATTGTATTTTGAATAGTACTCTCCAATCGCTTCTCTAAGCTCTAGCAAGCCTTTCCCAAACACGTAATGTGTGTAGATTCCGCCTTCTTGTATTGCCCTAATAGCTGCTTTCTTAACATAGCTTGGAGCCTCATAAACTGGGTCCATAGCACTTATTGCAACTACATCTTTTGGCATTGCCAAATCAAATCAACCTCCTTTTTTAACGAGTTTCAATACGTATAGGTATTTTATATACTGGGAGTAACCAGTGCTTATACTTTGAAACCTTCCCTTGTACAATATCATGATAATATTGCCCAATTCTTTGTGTCACGGGTCCGACATCGCCTGTGCCTATTGTGATCCCATCAATTTCTTTAATCGGCATTATTTCCCAGCCTGAGCCAAAACCAAATACTTCGTCTGCGCTGCATAACTCAACCCTTGTGAAGTCTCTTTCCTCGATTTTTAGCCCTAGATCCGGGACAAACTCAAGTAGACTGTCTCTAGTTATTCCATCTAAAATAGATGCATAAAGTGGTGGTGTGTATATCTTTCCCCTTTTCACTATTGCTATGTTTGCTCCAGTGAATTCGGAAACAAAACCACGTCTATCCAGTAGTATGGCGTAGTCAACTCCTTGTCTAAGCGCCTCTAAAGAAGCAAGTGCGGAGTTTCCATAATTTGACCAGCATTTTGCGTCTACTGGGAGGGCGTCGGTGCCCACCCTCCTCCAGCTACTAACAATCGCTGTTTTGCCAATAAAGTCTTTTGATGGCGGAAGATGCGTTGGATAAGAACGTGGATAAATAGCTACACTGCTTACGAAGGGTGGAGTCGTTTTAGTCATAAACGCCTCTACATAGAAATGTACATCACCATGGAAATCGCATGCCCGGAAGGTTTCAATTGTGGCTTTTTCCAAGTCATCTATTGTGTACTTAAGTGGTATATGGTAGGTGCTCACGCTTTTTTTAAATCTTTTCATATGCGCATCCCATCGGAATATATACAATTCATTTGGTTCGACAGCAGATGGGTAGGCCCTAATTCCCTCAAAGACACCCCAGTATTTTGGTGTGGTCACATGAATTTTTGCATCGTCCCACGGCATCAGTTTTCCGTCAAGCCACAAAAATTTTCCAGGTGTTATACTGGACAAGATTTTTCCTCCCTTGTAAACTATGACATGAAGATTAAATATATTCTTTTTGTAATGCCTAATTGCACCAACTTTTGCGCTTGAACTCATTAAAGCAAGCCAACTGGGAAAATTCGATCAATAATGACTTTGAGAAAAAGATTCTGGAAAATCCTCTTAAATCGCTCCTTTAGTCAACAGGATAAGATAGCCATTCATTAAAAACATACCGTCATACTTGCTTAGCGACTGATTTAAGACCGCTTTTTGACCGCTGATCGAAACTTTCTACCTAATCTTAAATAGATCGGCTTTTGTGATTATTCCTAAAACTTCCCCCCGTTCTGTTACAAGCACTGCGGGGTAATGCTGAAGAAGATCGGATATGATGTTCAAGGAGGCATCACTGCTAATTTCTGGAAACGATTCGTCCGCTATGTCTTCTACACATTTTTCATATACTTCCGATGGAGGTTTACCATTTATTATTTGATCCAGTATAGTTTTTTCAGAGATACTTCCAATGCGAGATTTTCCATCAAATACAGGCAACTGGGAGAATCCATATTTTTTCATAATGCTAATTGCCTTTAGAACCTTGTCTCCTTTATTTACCCCAATAACATTTTTACTCATTATTTGATTTGCTTTAATCTCTCTTTTTGTACCAATTTCTTCTAAAGTGTCAAAGATTGTCTTCATAATAGAGTAGGAGGGGTTCATCTTCTTTGCCTCAATTTTAGCTACCGTGGACTGACTTATGCCACACTTTTGGGCAAGTTCCTTTTGAGTTAATCCTAAACTCTTTCTTACTCTTTTCACTTCATCGATGTTAGGTAGCAATGCATCATCATATTCCTATTGGAATATATTACATATTAGAATATTTAATATAGTATATAAAGATGAAGTTAAAAAAACAAAAAAGAATCAGATGAGTATAAATGTAATAAAAACATTACAATATAATAAAGGGGTAGGGAATGACAACAACAGCCTAATAGACATACTTCCCGTCAATTTCTAGCATGTTCTTCCACTGCACATCTACATAGGACTGCATTGCGGCAATATCTTCTGGCTTTAACTGACCGAATCTACCTTGTAGCTTTGTGTAGTCTCCAACGGGCACATGCTCTTTTGGTTTAAATGTTATCCTGACTTTACCGCCTTCAACCTCATACAAGTTGAACATACCACTTAATACTGCAAGACGCGCTATCTCAACTGATTTACTGGTGTCGTGTCTCCATCCCGTTGGACATGGACAGAATACATGGATATATCTATAACCCTCTATATCCAGCGCCTTTTTGATTTTTGCGACAAAGTCCGCTGGATAGGCAATGGATGCTGTTGCAACATAGGGAACACCGTGGAGTGCAACGATCATCGGGAGGTTTTTCTTTTGACCAACCTTCTTGCCCATTGGCGTCGTGGTTGTCCAAGCTCCCCAAGGTGTTTGACTGCTTCTCTGAATGCCAGTGTTCATATATGCCTCGTTATCCATCACAAATTGTATGAAATTCTCGTTCCTTTCTGCTGCGCCTGAAAGCTTTGCAAGACCAATATCGGATGCAGCTCCATCGCCAGCCATGGAAATCACTTTAATATCTGTTCGCCCTCTAACCTTTAGAGCTCTCGTGATTCCAACGGCACCCAACCCTATGCCGGATAAGTGTAGACCGTAGTTTGGAACCTGAAGTAATCTTGTTCCTCCCGAAGCGCATACGCCACCTCCGAAAAGAATTACGTTTTTTCCTACAGTGTTGAAGATTATTCGTTCCGCGATCGCTCCACCACATCCAGGACATAGACCATGTCCAGGTAAGCGTACCTCTTCAGCCATTTTACTTTTTCACCTCCATGCCCATTCACTTTTTCTCTACTCGTTGCACCCATTCTACATCTTTCTCAGCTTTGCCTGTCTGTGCAGCTGCCAACGTTTTGTTCGCAATTTTTTCAACATCTCTAGTATAGATGTCTGCTCCAATTAGACCTACGAAAAAGTCTATAAGCTGTGGCCTATCCTTCAATGGATATAATGCTCTTGCAACCTCTGTGGCAACTATCCCTCCACCATAAGGAGCCCCAGGAGATCTGTTTCGTTCCACTATGCCTATGGCTCTTGCGTTCATACACGCATCTCGCAAATCCTCTGTCGGAAACGGTCTGAACGCCCTTAATTTTACAACACCAATGCGTTTTCCTTCAGCTCTCATCTTGTCAACAACTACTCTTGCTGTACCAACAGTAGAACCCATTGCGAGTATAAGTGCCTCTGCATCCTCAGCCCGATACGTCTCTATAAGGCCGTTTCCGTAAGTTCTTCCGAATCTTTTTCCATACTCCGCATTGACTTCCTTTGCCAATTTCTTCGCATTTTCCTGAGCTTGATACATCGCAAACACAGCCTCAGTACCCATAAGTAGCGCTCCTTCTTCTGACTCTTCCACTGAACGCAATACGGGTTCAAATACGAAGCGTTCTGGTTCTAAGAATACGCGCTCATGTTTATATGGTGGTAAAAACGCATCTACTTCTTCTTGGTCTGGAACGTTCACAGGCATAGCTGTGTGACCAACCACATAACCTTCCCATGTGAATATGGCTGGCAGGTAAACGCTTTTGTCTTCTGCAATTCTGTACATCTGGAAGCAAGTGTCTAAAACCTCTTGTGCATCTTCACAGTAAAATTGTAGCCATCCTGCATCTCTTTGTAAGAGTGAGTCATTATGGTCTGATCTCAGTGAGCCCGGGTTAGCTATGGCTCTATTTACAATACCCATGACTATTGGAAGCCTTTGACCCGCAACTATCCATATGTGCTCCTCCATGAACACAATGCCTTGAGACGCCGAGGTCGTAAAGACTCTTGCGCCTGCTGCTGAAGCCCCCCCAGCAATTCCCATGGCGGAATGTTCACCTTCGCAAGTGACGTATTCAGCTTTCATTTCCCCACTTTCTACCCATTCGGCTAGTGTAGTTGCTACTTCAGTTTGAGGCGTAATTGGATAGATGGGTAAGACCTGCGCCCTAGCTAATCTTGCACCCCATGCAGCTGCATGATTTCCATCTAAAACTTTCCAAGTTCCCATATTTTTTCCCTCCTATACTTCTCTCTCCATTTTAATACATTTTACAGGACATTCATTCGCACAAATTCCACATCCTTTACAGAAAGTATAGTCCACTTCTGCACCTTCAGGGGTTACGTGGATGCTGCTATCTGGACAGAATGTTTGGCAAGTCCCGCATTTAATACATTTACTTTTGTCAACAACCGGCCTTATAACTCTCCATGTTCCTGTTTGACCTTGAATCTTTCTTACACGCATTACAGACATTTGCTTCCACTCCTTTAGAATTGTTTTACCTTTACTCTTTCATATCCTAGTTTTGCTGCCCTGAGATTGGCTTCAGCTATTTTCTGTGGGAATCTCTCTTTTATCGGGTCGAAAAGGCTCTCTAGCTTCACCCATCCGGTGGCTGCGCTTAGAGCTCCAAGAATGCAGGTGTTTGTGATTGCAATGGCTCTGGGGCCGAATATTTCCATCGATATGCCGTTGCCATCAACGGTTGCTATTTTACCTGGTTTTACATCCAGATTCGCTTCTTCTGGGTCTCTCACATCATTTATCAGCACCAGTCCGCCTTCTTTTAGTCCTTTGAATATGTTTGGGTTGTGTGAAAGGGATACGTCCAGACATATGACAGCGTCAGGCGCCTCAATTGGGCAATACAGGGTCACCTTTTTGTCATCGATTCTAACATAAGCTCTGACTGGAGCACCTCTTCGTTCTCCACTGTAGTCTGGAATTTTTTGGGACCATTTGCCTTCTCTAAAAACAGCGTCGGCGAGTATTTCTGCTGCGGTCACAATGCCTTGACCCCCTCTTCCGTGTAGCCTTAACTCTAACATTTTGGTTTCCTCCAAAAGTTTGGTTTCAATTTATTGCATACAGCATCAAGTTATATATTCTTTTTTGCCGACAGCACTTAACGAGCTTCTAGCACAGTTTTAAGAAAAGAGATGTAATAAATGATTAAAAAAGGATTAATAGGAATATTTGCTTACTCCTTAAAGCGAAAATCTTCTAGCACACTCTTCGCTCTCTCCCTTTTTTCTTGGTGCTGTATGAGAAAATTCTTTAGCTTTTCGGCAAGGATTGATTTGCATTCACCGCAAATGATAGCCCCAGATTTGCATTTGTTAAATAGTTCATCGACCTTCTTGTCATCCTCTTCAAAGATGTAATACATGTACTGGAAGATCGTGCAGTCATTCGGGTTTCCCCCAAGTTTACGTTGCTCAGCTACAGTGGCTCTGCCCCCAGTAAATGCTCCCATCACTTTCTTCTCCGCTCCCTCAGGGGTGTCGATTGTAAAGATACAGGTTTCAGGCATTGAAGCGGACATTTTCCCTCCCTTGCCCAATCCTGGCAAAAACTTACAGTGGATTTGTGCTGGTTTATAGTAGCCTAATTTTTCTGCAATATCTCTAGTAACTCTCCAGTACGGATCTTGGTCTATAGCCGCCGGAATAAAGCAAGGAATATTCTTCTTATACAATACTGAGGCAATGAAACAGGGGGCTGCTTGAATCGATGGAAAGAATGCAATTCCTATGTTCGAACTATCGTCGAACCCGAATACAGCTTTAGCCGTGGATATTGTCGTGTGCTTGGCAACCTTGATGGCTATAGGGTATAGAGTCTTTATGTGGTCTACATCGTAAATTATATGCGTCTTACCACGATGAAATCCCACTGCTATCACGTCAAGCGCATTTTCAATCGCCCAGTTCTTGGTGACCTCAAGCGAGAACTCTGGGTGAACGAGGAACTTCTCGTCATCGGTCATCTGGAAGAACAACTCTACGTCAAAAACGTCTTGTAGCCATTTTGTAAAAAACCATGGAACAAGATGCCCAAGGTGTACTGGACCGGACGGACCTCTACCCGTGTATAAGAAGAATTTTTCGCCATTTTCATACTTATCGAGAATCCAGTCTAGATCCCTGTGGGAGAAGAATAGTCTCCTACGCAATTGAACATGTAGATCTCCAGCATGTTTTTTGATTCTTTCCAGCAACTCCTCAGTTAAAGGCTGCACGCCAAACTGCTCAATTAACTTGTCGTAGTCTATTGTGCCTATCACTTTCCACGGCGTAACAATCATTTCATCTTTCTTGGACATGTAAATCAAACAATAATCAATATTTTGCTATATTATATTTTTCGCATATGAAAAACATATTAAGTAAATAGCATCATAGAAAAAATTATGCTAAGCACAGAAGAGAGACTAAACCTAATCACAAGAAATGCTGTAGAAGTATTAACCATACAAGATTTTAAGGAATTCATAGAAAATGGAGTGCCCATGCGCGGCTATATCGGCGTAGAACCTTCAGGACTATTTCACATGGGTTGGACCATTTGGGCATCAAAGGTAAAGGATCTGATGAAGGCGGGGGTGGACATGAGCATTCTTTGGGCAACATGGCATGCGTGGATAAACGATAAACTAGGTGGAAACATAGAAAACATAAATAAATGCGCAAGCTACCTACAACATTGCCTAAAAGCAATCGACGTAGATGTAACCAAGCTTAAGTCAATACGTGCTGAAGAGATGGTTCAAGACCAGGCATACTGGGCTATGGTGCTAAAGGTAGGTAAAAACACCACACTAGCCCGAATTAAACGTGCCTTAACGATTATTGGGAGAGCAAGCTCAGAGGCGGCACTTGACCCCACAAAACTTATCTATCCCCTTATGCAAGTCACCGACATATTTTATCTAAACCTAAACGTGTGCCTAGGTGGACTGGACCAGCGCAAGGCACATGTTCTGGCACGTGAAATTCACAAGAAAATCGATAAACCAAAACCGGTAGCAGTACATACGCCTTTGCTCATAGGGTTACAGGGTGCCGAAAAAGCTACCTCAAAAACAAAAGAAGGACGACTGATGGAAACCAAGATGAGCAAATCAAAGCCGGAGAAATGCATCTTCATCCACGACTCTGAGGAAGAAGTGAAGCAAAAAATAGCTAATGCATTCTGCCCACCGAAACAAGTGGAGGACAATCCAGTATTGGAACTAAACCGACTGTGCCTATTCCCAACAGAAAACTTCGTCCTGAAAGTAGATCGACCAGCAAGAGCAGGAGGCGCAATAGAATTCTACAAATTCAGCGATCTAGAGAAGGCGTACAGCGCAGGAGAGGTTCATCCACTTGACTTAAAGAACGCCACAGCAGACGCATTAAATAAGCGACTAGAGCCTGTAAGGGCATACTTCGCAAAGAATGAAGAAGCTAAAAGACTATATGAAGAAGTTAAAAAACTCGCAATAACAAGATAAGAAAAACCCAAATTGGGCTTTATTCAGCATCTGTGCTTCCATTATTTTTATGCCTTTCTATTCTTTAATTATCTTCAAAAATGTTAAGGATCAATATCGAGTTAAAACAATATGACCAGTTTATAATTGTGCAGACATTTATGGTATTAGAAGCAATAGTTTCACTGTACTTCTAACATCTTACATCTCCGGTGAAACCGATTTTATAGAAATTTTTCTCACCATTTCAAGGCGGTCAGTGTTTGGCGACACCCATCCACATAAGCCCGATATAATAGGGCTTATCTTCAATAGAAATACGCCAATGGCACTGCTACAGTTTTCATCATGAAAACAATTATACGCTGGTACTTGAATCATCCATCACCTATGCTTGGCTTAAGCTACTCTTTTGAAGACTTTACATATGGCTTTACAAATGGCAGTACAGCAAGAGCTGGAAATGCAAGCAATGCAAAGACAAGGAAGTTGGCATAATATCCGTAATGGGTTATAACAAAGCCGCTTATAGGAGGAGCTATAACCATCGGTCCAACGTTTAATAATGAAGCGTACACTGCCCACATGGTTCCAGTCAATGCAGGGGGATCAGATCTCCAGCTACAGCCATTTGAGCCGATGAAAACATGCCATCGAAGAAGCCATACACGCACAATATTACTAAAGCTATTACGTAACCTCCAAATCCAATAAGTGTGAAAGAAGCAATGCTAGATGCCCACAGAAATGTGAAAATAAAGTATCCCCTCTTATGACCGATTTTATCTGCGATACGACCCCCAAGGGGGGCGCCTATGAACATTCCTAAGTAATTCAAGGCGATGAGCGATCCTGCTTGTGTTTCGGAGAATTTTGCAATTTCGATACAGAAAGGTTCAAAAAACATAAGTCCTCCCATTGCTATCCAACTCAGGGGGAAGAAGACTAAGCCTATGTAGAAGTGTTTTGAAGTGAAAATCTCCTTCAGTAAAGCTTTAGTTATTCGTTTCTCAGTCGTCATTTTTGGCTCCTTCATTGCAAGGCTGGCAGTCATTAGTAAACAAGGAATTCCCGCTGAGAGAAATGCGGCAGACCAACCATAGACCTCCAAAAGCAGTGCCCCAAAAATGCCTGCCAAGCATGCGCCGGCAGCTCTACAGCCCCATCCGATACCTAGCATAAAGCCATAGCGCTCGCGCGGCACAGCGTCTAACGCAAGTGCATCTGTAACGGCATCGGTGAAGGCGACTCCTAGGTAAAAACAAAACAATAGAACTACAAAAAGCGTGCTGTATTGGGTGATGAGCATGAGACCAAAGGCTGAAAATGCGGCGACAATTGACATTAAGGCGATATACGGTCGTCTTCGTCCGAAGCGCCCCCAAGGAACCGCGTCGCTGACGATGCCAGGGAGGATTTTAATCGCCCATGGAATGAACACTATGGACATTATGGTTGCCGCGTCGACCACAGAGAGTCCAAGCACTCTTGTCATGTAACCGGGCATAAAAAACGGCAAGAATGTCATGGAATATCCTTGCATCATGTAGAATATTCCGTAACCAATATAGTAACTGAAGGGTATTTTTGCATTTCCTTTTTTCTCGCTAAACACTAATATCAACCAATGTTTTTCGGTTAACTCTTAGATTTGTATTAAAAGCTTTCCATATTAGAGGAAAAAATGAGGATGGGGACTTTTCTTATCGATCTAAACTTCTCGCCTTACCACTATCTCCCCGTTCTTCACGACCATCGCAATGTTCCTTTTATCCTGCAGAACCTTTATCTCTTTCAAGGGGTTGCCTTCAACAAGGATTATGTCTGCAAGTTTTCCTTTTTCTATGGTTCCTACCAGTTTCTCGAGCCCCAACGCTTCTGCAGCTGTCTTAGTGGAAGCTACAATGGCCTCCATTTCGGTGAACCCTGCCTCCACCATCAATTGAAGCTCAAGTGCATTTGCCCCATGCGTATTGAAGGGAGTTCCTGAGTCGGTTCCCATAGCAATCTTCACGCCTGCTTCCGCAGCTTCTCTAAGACCCCTCTTGGCAAGCTTCACCAGTTCTTCTTCTTTTTTTATCGCATATTCCGGTATTCCCGCTTTACCCCCATACTTCATTATGTTATACCCAGATGACAAAGTCGGTACCAAAAATATGCCTCTTTCGGCCATCATTTTAATGGCTTCATCGTCCAGAAGTGTGCCATGTTCTATTGTGTTTACTCCAGCCAGAATAGCGTTTTTTATTCCTTGAGTACCATGGGCATGAGCCGCCACTCTCTTTCCTACCGCCTGCGCCTCATCCACAGCGGCTCTTATCTCCTCCACTGTGAATTGACGTGCGCCAGCAACATCAGATGGAGAAAGTACACCGCCGCTGGTACATATCTTGACAACATCAACACCTTCTCTCAACTGTTCCCGAGCGGCCTTTCGTACATCGTCAACACCGTCCGCTATTCTGGACCCCCATTCCAGACTTATACCTGAAGGCAGATAAAAGTCACCGTGCCCCCCGGTCTGAGAGATTACCTTGCCACTTACCATCATACGCGGTCCCGGCATAATCCCAACTTCTATAGCCTTTTTTAGGGCTAAACAAAAATACCATGCGTCTCCCAGATCCCTAACTGTTGTAATTCCTGATTCTAGGGTCATCTGTGCATTTTTAGCTGCCTTAAAGGCTATGAAGCCAGGCGAGTATTGTAGCATTATGAGAGGGTTTGGTTCTCCACTCATAATTAGGTGTACATGTGCGTCTATTAAGCCTGGCATAACCGTTTTTCCAGTGGCGTCTATTACTTGGGCTTCAGCTGGAATTTTAATTTCTTCCTCACATACAGCATTGATCACAACGTCTTTAATTACAATTGTTGCATTTTCTATTGGTTTTGCTCCAGTTCCATCAATCAAGGTTCCGCCTTTAATAACCTTAACCGATTGTTTTGGCACGTCCATTTTTAACTCACCACAATAAATTTTCCTCCTGAGCCTATATGCCTTACCGTTATAGGAAAAGTATGCTGATAGAGGGAAACATTATTGTCTTATTTGTTGCCAATCTGGACCTAACATATCATTTTCCGCAACAGTAGCCATTAAACGACCTTTTTTAATAATGTTTACATCTAGAATATTCTCTAATAACTTCCAAGTTTAGCAACACTGATCTCGATTAGTTTATGATAAAACGTTCAACTTTACGGTAGTTAAAGATTTGGTCTCGTGTTACTCTGGCTTAAGCGACTTGAAACGCCTGTAATTCCACTCAGCATAGTCTCTCTGTGTGCTTTTTATTGGCTCTGTCCAAGGAGAAAGACAATTTGCATAAACTGATGGACCTTTTCTAAAGTGTGAAGCCTCTTCAGGCGTCATTATGAATGGCATATCCATAGCGTATAGCTTGTCCCCCCGTGGCCTTGGTCCAGACTTAGATACGTGACCCCACAAAGGGTGACCTACAACTTCTTCTGCTATATTTGCCGCTTCAATAACCTTATCAAGGTCTACATCCTTCAATTCTCCATTCTTTATTCCCATTTCTTGCGCCATATAGATAAAGTCCTCAGTAGGTACCATGCCAGCTGTTCTACCATTTCCACAATATGGGCAACCGCCCATCCCGCCAACCGCTCCGTCCAGCCATACCGTATCATTGGGTTCCAACGTAGTTAATATGACATATTGGGAGACTAAGCCAACTCCCCTCGTGTTATGTAGGTGAAACCGCCAAGTCTTTATTTCAGGCCATCGCTCCTTGATTGCCAATATATATCTCTGCACTTGGTCAGGCATATTCCAACCCATAGGGTCGCCTAAAGATATTCCTGTCACCTTAATGCCCGCTTCAGTCCACATCTCCCACTGTTTCTGATACAGATCCATAATAAAATCCATAGATATGTCGCCGCACCAATTTGAACCAAATGTGGCATTGACACTGATAGTTGCTTCCTTTACACCTTTCTCCTTGGCAGCATTAATAACCTCTGGCCAAGTTGCAATCTCCTCATGTTGATATCTATTCGTGTTTCTTTTTGCAAAAACATCGCAGGCGTGACAAGTGGTTGTGTTGGCTTCGCGTTCAGGAGGAGCCAGTGGAGGAACATGCTGCATATACCTTTCAATTCCGCGACTGCCCATGTACAGCGCTGTATAGATGACCCCGGGCTTTGGCTTAAACCTCTGCAAAACTTCATCGATGTTTGCCATCTGAGGCACCCACCTTGGATGAACAAAGGACCCGACGACTATCCTCTTTAAACCAGTTTCGGAGAGGGCGTCAAGCAATCTAACCTTAGCATCAACAGAGATGTCAGGGCTCTCTATCTGCAAACCTTCCCTCATAGCTTGCTCAGTATAAATTACATTTGGGTATTTACACAAGGAAATCACCAATAAAGATTAATACTAACAAAATTAAAAGAGCTTCCCCGCAGATACTTAACTTTAACACCATTCATGTAAAGAAAAGCTTTACTCTCAGTCTTCAGTGCTTAAATTTTAAAAACAACCATTATTTGAAATTCTCAAAAAATAAGTTCATCGTATGTGTGTTGCTTTTTTGACTAATATTTACGTAAGCGGCTGTTTTAGCTTTCCAGACAAAGGAGGTAAATTGAGAAAATATTTTGTTTGCCACTTAACAAAATCAATGCGTATGAGTGAATTAGCCTGCAAATATACGGGTAATACGAACAAAATGTATTAGATAATATTTTCGCATTACTAGAGAACCCAGAGACCTTGAGCAACTTCTTTCACCGTTTTTCTATTCTTCTTTCCTCTCACCTGGATTCTATAAACGAGAATTCATAAAAAGGATTATCAACTTTAGATAAACCCATGGATCAAAGCTACTCCAATCAACGAAAGCACACCCATAGTGTCACCAAGACTTGTCACAATTGGAATGACAACATTACTTGGATCCAGCCCTAGCCTAAACGACTCGAATGCGATGAGCGTTGTTGATATAATCATGATCACAGTTACTACAAAACAGACTTCAAAATTAAAGGATAATAGTGCACTTAGCTCTAAAACATGAACACCTAAGACTCTAAATGCAACAAAAACAAGGAAACTAATCATCATTGATGAGATTATTCCAAGTGCGAATGTTGCTGCAACATTTTTCAAAAATAGTCTAGATGTATTAAATGCCTCGATTTCTCCAAGATGCATGGCGGAACTCAATCTTGCACCTAAAATGCTGCCAATTATTCCAGCATCAGCAACGACAAGTGGAATCAGCGCAACTAATGTTGGTGTCAAAGCTAAAGACTCTATGTTCATGTGTAGAATTGACCCGGAGGCAACTCCGATAACAGCAGATAGAAAAAGACTGGGAATGCCCTCGAGAATTATTCTTAGCGGTATTTCGCTGGGCCTGATGAGACTATTTTTGGAATTTTTTCGCGTAGATAATTCCAGAACACAAAAGAGAATGGTCAATAAGACTAAACTGGCTTTAACAAATGTTAAACACAAGTCAAAGTATGCATTAACAAGTCGTGCAGCCAGAAGTATAGTAATCATGGTCACAACATCGCTTATTGTTGCAAGGCTTGGAGCAACAATGTTATCAGGGTCTAGTCCATGCTTAAAGGAAACAAGTGTTGTGATCGCTGTGAAGGATGTTAAGAAGACTGATGCCACAAGTGTCGATAGTAAAGCGACCGTCAAAAGATAAATAAAGTCTGTGCTTGGTAACCCGAGAACAATGCTGAATAAATATGCTAAAGCGCCTATAGGAACCGATACAAAAACACTCAAAATAATTGAAGAACCTATATTATTCAGTAAAAGAATTCTAGCTCTTTCCAGCCTCCCTTCATAAAGGAGGATACTTAAACGTGACCCCAATGTGGTTCCGATATCACCACGTAGATCAGAAATTGCGGGAATCAAGGTGATAAGACCTGGAATTAGCAATATCTCATCTATCATAAAGCCTAGGGTCAAACCAGTGAACAATTCGCCGAACATCGATAAAGCCAACAGGGGCATGCTTTGTAAAAGAATCTGAGGGACTCCTACTTTCCTTATAAGAAGTTCAGCTTCCCAAGGCTTTCTTCTCACAATTCCCGTTGGACTAATAATAAATACCTTTCTGCGTTTCTCCTTCAAAACTGATTACCAACTTTAGTAAGCTAAAAATTCGTAAGGGCGTTATTAAAAACTTTAAATTCTCTTTCTGAAATCCACCCCTCACTTTTTAATTCCTGCAATCCCTTGATGATTTTTTCTTTTGACTCCTTTGTTCCTAAGATGTTAATGCTTACTCCAGCCTCGTTTACATCCTTCTCAAAGGCGGGATTATTTTCTAGAACAGAAATGAATCGATTAAAGAAGCCCATCATCTGCCTTGACCTAGGTTCAAGAAGCGACTTTATCTTCGAACCTAAAAGGCTCTTAAATTTTGTAGAAACTTTTAGCTCTGCAACTTCAGACGGCGGATACGCCAAATAACGCTTCTTTGATTCTGACTTGTAACACACAAGATAAAAAGATAAATATATAATTGCACGCTTTTTTCCTATCCCCATTATACCTAGCTTTTTCAACTCGTTATATGCTTTCTCTTTAATTTCATGAAGTTTGTTGATCTGATAGATGATTTTGGCTGTTACATCTTCGAGAGATTTTATTTCCTGTTGCTTAGTCTTGATTTTTGAGTCACGTAAGGCTTCGAGAGCGTCGACTTCACGCATAGCATTTTCCGCATGATGGTCATATTCCGATGCGTATTTGGATACTTCAAGTTTCTTAGAGGACTCAAGCTCTCTTATTTTTTCATCTGCATCCTTAATGCTTTTATTGAGCTTTTTAAGCTCTTTCTTAACCTTTTCAAGCTCTTCTCTCCAACTTTTCTCACCTGTTTCATACCTTTGGAGCTGGCAATATTTTATCTCAGCCCTGCAACGTTCCATTCTAGAGGTTAGGTTTTGCATAGTTTTATCCAATTCACCGCGTTCCTGATTGAGATTCTGCAACTTTTCAGCATATAACTTGGAAACCAATAGGATTTTTTCATCGTATTCCTTTCTGATTTCGCGTAATTTCTCCAGTATGGAGACCTTAACTTCTGCAACCTTGTTACGATATTCCTCTCGAGTTTGCTTTATTTCTTTGCTAATACTCTTCACATACCTCCAAGTTATTGCACTCAGCAGTTTCATACTTCGACGCAGGTCTCTAAGTTCATCCTTTAAAGTGAGTTTAAGGCTTAAAAGCTCTTGAATAGAAGATGAAATGAATGACTCGTCGAAGGTAGGAATTAAAAATGCTTTATCAAGTATGGGTTCTCTGATTTCTTGAATTTCTGAGATGTATGAAATGAGGTCTGAATTTATGATAAGTCCATCTATTTTCTTTTCCTCCTTACCTTTGAAGGCACAGAAGTAGTTGGCGTTCTTGCATAAAGATGCATAATAAACATCACGGCTATGCATACTCGTTTCCATCTCATCTAAGAAGGAGTTCACATCTGGCAATGCGTCATACGACAATGTATGCGCCAGAATACCAAAACCATCGAACAATAAAGCCTTTCGCTCCCAAGGAGCCAGCAATAATGGATAACAGACTTCAGCTATGAATAGCAGCTCCTCTGCCTGTTTTTTCCGAATAATTCCCCCACCCTTACTTCTTTCTAATTCAGCCAAACAAAAAACGGCAGCGAGCTCTGACTCTTTCGTAAAGGCTCTTGTACGTTCATTAGAAGAAACAGTGAAGGGAAAAAGAAATCTAGGAATTTTCATTCGCTTTGCCTTCTCATTTAACTAGATATTGTGCAAGAACTAATAATGGTTATTCAGAAACAAAATGCGCAACAGCGCTATTGTCTCTCAACGTTCCCACATAAGGAGAATATCAAGGATGTAAATCTAGAAGCTTTTTCTCGATTCTTCAATGTTCTTCGTTGCAATTATGTCTATTCCCAAATTTAATATGTTTTTTACTACTGGTTCTCCAAGTTTAATAGGTGCAGATACCACAACTTTGGCAAGTTCCAATGCACATGGAATAAGCATATTTTTTGGTATGGGCCTAGTTGAGCGAACCGATAACATTGGAATTTTTCCACCTTTAACTCTAACTGTTGTAAAGAAGTCCCTCACTGGAGATTTAACTTCTTGGATACTATAGTCTTTTCCACGACCGCATTTTGCACCTTCTATTTTAACGACTTCCCCATTCCTAAGCCACGCATTTATTGTACATCCCATGGAACACAAGATGCATACTATTTCACGCATCTCTGTTTTCAATTTTGAACAACCTCTCTTTATTCACCCATATCAATGGTTATTTCCTCTTCTTTCTCCAAATCTTCTAATCTTTCAGCCGTGAACTCAATAGGTATAAGTTCTGGAGGTTTCACAACTCGCTTATGTACTGTGATGTTTCGTCCTATCCTTATCTCAGCATCAAATGCTGGCCTCCTTACACGTGAATAGAGCGTCAGTGACCTCTCACCACTTATGATTTGGGGGACAACATACCTCATATTTCCTTCCGCCTTAAGATAGATTCTCTTCCTAAGCTTAGGCAGATTACCCATAATTCTTTCTGCCACGTTCTTTCCAACAATTTCCCCCTCTTTTGTTACGTGATCTACCAAGTCATGAACGTGAACAGAATTGCCACAGGCAAATATGTTCTCAACAGACGTTTCCATATTTTCATCAACTATGGGTCCGCCTGTTTTAGGATCAATCTTTACACCAGCCTTCTTTGAGATTTCATTTTCAGGGATTAAGCCCACGGAGAGTATAAGTGTGTCGCATTCGATCGTCTCATCCTCTCCTCTTACTGGTTTTCCATTGCCATCCACCTTTGATATCGTAACCGCCTTAAGTCTGTCACGTCCATGAATAAATGTCGCAGCATATCTGAGGTAGAGAGGAATGTCGAAGTCTCTGAGAAGCTGGAGGTTTCTGTCCAATCCTCCTGGATAAGGCATAATTTCAACCACTCCTTTGACCTCAGCACCTTCCATTACGAATCTTCTAGCCATTATTAGGCCTATGTCTCCAGACCCAAGTATCAAAACTCTTCTGCCTGGGATGCATCCCTCAATGTCCATAAGCCGTTGAGCTGTACCAGCGGTAAAGATGCCAGCGGGCCTTTCTCCAGGGATGCGCAAAGCTCCGCTACTTCTTTCACGACAACCCATCGCCAATATTGCCGTGTCTGATTGAAGCTTTATCAAGCCTTCAGACTGGTTGACTGCAAGAATTTCTTTTTTAGGAGATAGATTCAAAACCATTGTTTCAAGTTTATACTCGATCCCTAAATCGTATACTTTCTTAACGAACCGACTAATGTACTCCGGACCTGTTAGGTTCTCATTGAAGTAGTGCAATCCAAAACCCGTGTGAATGCATTGTGGAAGTATACCGCCGAGCTCTTCATTACGTTCTAATATCAATACTGAGTCAATCCCATTCTCTTTTGCAGTTACAGCAGCGGATAGACCAGCGGCTCCCCCTCCGATTACAACGAGGTTGACCCTTCGCTTCATCATTGCTATTTATCACCAATGAGAAGTTGTTTAGCTGGATATAGCAAAATTTTGGAGTTGTTGCCGCTCTTTGTCACTTCTTCGATGGGTATTCCCAACTCCCTCGTGATTATTTTTATAATGTGAGGCATACAAAATCCACCTTGACATCTTCCCATTCCAGCTCTCGTTCGAAACTTGATTCCGTCGAGTGTCGTTGCGCCTCGTTGTATAGCATCGAGTACTTCACGTTCAGTCACATGTTCGCAACGGCAGACAACACGACCATACTTTGAATCTTGGGCTATTAATTTTTCAGCCTTTTTCAAATGGAAATCGCGTAGCGGATGGCTGATCGGTTTTCTAAACGGGTTGAAGTGATCTTTTTTCTCAAGTGTTAATCCTTCTACTTTAAGGATGTCGATTACAAATTCGGCGATTACTGGAGCTGCAGTTAACCCTGGAGATTTTATACCAGCTACGTTGATGAATCCAGAAGGTTCTCTATATGATTTTATTACAAAATCATCTGTTGTAGGCTGAGGACGAAGGCCAGCGAAAACCGAGATTATAGCATCCAGCCTTGCTGAGAGGCGTGGCACAAGCTTATACGCACCATCTAAGACTTCTTCAAGGCCAACGGATGTTGTGCTCAGGTCATTCTTGTCCTTTACATCGTGAGCGGTTGGTCCGGCGAGTATGTTACCATCTACGCTCGGCGTAACTGTGATTCCTTTGCTCACTCTGCTTGGAATCGGAAATAGAATATGGTTTACAAATCCGCTTAGCTCTTTGTCATAAACTATATACTCACCTTTCCTCGGGATAATATTGAAATTCCTAATCCCAGCCATGGATGAAACTTCATCTGCAAACAGTCCAGCAGCATTAACAACATACTGAGTATAAATTATTCCATGGTTTGTTTGAACTGCTTTTACTTCGCCATTTTTGATGACTATGCCTGTAGCTTTTGTGCTCAGAAGGATCTGGACGCCATTTTGCTTCGCATTTTCCGCTAAGGCTATGGCCGCCTCGTATGGGGAGACGACACCAGCTGTTGGGGCGTATAATCCTGCAACTGCTTCTCTGTTTAGATTAGGCTCCATCTCAAGCAGTTCTTTGCGGTCTATGATTTTCAAATTTTGAACTCCATTTCTTCTTCCGCGGTCCATCACTTCCATTAGAATTGGAATCTCTTCATCTTTCAATGCGACCACAAGTGAACCTATTCTTTTAAAAGGGATTCCGAGCTCAGAGGCGTAGTTTGACCACAGAAGATTTCCTTTTACGCACAACTTTGCAGCTAAGGTTCCCGGTTCATCATCATAGCCAGCGTGAATTATCCCTGTATTCGCCTTCGTAGGACCTCCGAAAGCTATATCTACCTCTTTCTCGACGAGGGAAACTTTGACTTTGTACTTAGATAATTCTCGAGCTATCGCAGTTCCTGTAATTCCACCACCGATCACTAGGACAGATGTTTCCATACTAACCACTAGATAGCCCGAAAGGCTTATCGTGGGACGTGATAAACTGTATACAGTATTTTAGATAATAAATTGATGGCGCATAAGACTTATTCAACAATAGGTATACTGTGAATTTAAGACTAGATGCGTTCAGCATAAATACTACGGGTCTTACTCCATCGATGCAGCCTAAGGAAAGTCAAATCTCTCTAAGCTTTCAACTAAAAAGGATTCTTTCAATTTATAACTATCCCATTACGTCAAGCTATTATGAAATTAAAAAAGTCATTTGAGTTTGCCTATCTTTATTGCTCCCTCTTGCTCTAGCTGAGTTATCTTGTCATCACTGTATCCAAGAAGTGTGGTCAGAACCTCTTTCGTATGTTGGCCTAGTATAGGTGCTGGCCCCTTTATGCCCGTGACAGACTCGGAGAATTTTACTGGAAAATTGGGCACCTTCATTTTGCCCAACTCAGGATGCTCAACTTCAACAATCATATTACGGGCAAGAACATGTATGTCAGAGATCACTTTATCGAAGCCCCATGCAGGGGCGGCAGGAATATCAATCTTTACAAGCGATTCCCAAACTTCATCAACAGTTTTTCCCTCAGCCCATTTCTGCACCTTCTCAAAGTCAACGCGATCAACGTTCACCAGTTTTGCCAGCCTGTCAAGCATTTCGCCAGTAGGTGCGAGCACAGCCAGATAGCCGTCTATCGCCTTTATAAAGCCATGTACTCCCATGCTCGGGAACCTTTTTCCCCATTCTCGCGTTGGAACACCAGTTAGAACAAAGCCTAAAATCGCAGGTGTAAGCGATATCATACAGTCTAGTTGGGCGACATCGATTAGCTGACCCTTACCTGTTTTGTCCCTGAAGCGTATCGCGGAAACTATGCTTAAAGCAGCAAATAGTCCAGGTCCAAGGTCACCATACGCTTGTACTGAAGCTAAGGGTGGGCCGTCTGCATTGACTTGATCGCCTAGCATACGCGATTGTCCGCTCATTGCTTCCGCAATTGTTGCATATGAAGGCCTACGACTATATGGACCTGTTTGCCCAAAGCCCGACAGAGAGGCATAAATTATCTTTGGGTTAATCTTTTTCACATCTTCGTAACCTAAACCTAGTTTCTCCATTGTTCCTGGGCTGAAGTTTTGGACAATCACATCTGAGACTTTGACCAGTTCCTTAAAAATTTCCACTCCCTTTGGGCTCTTTAGGTTCAATACTATTCCTTTCTTGCCCATGTTTAGATAAAGAAAGTAGGTACTTATTCCTCTGTACACAGGTTGCATTAGCCTAGTATTGTCTCCCCAAGGAGGCTCTATCTTTATGACCTCTGCACCCATGTCAGATAGCATCATAGTACAGAACGGACCAAACCAAGCATGAGTGAGGTCAAGAACTCGGATATCTTCTAATATTTTGTCCATAAGAAATCGCCATTAGGCATATTTGCCCTCTGGCGATTTTTAAGATTTATGAGACAGGCTTTATGCGTCAAGCTAAAGTTATTAAGTAAGAAACACGTATTTGAAGTTAAATGAGGGAAACGAATGGGGTATAGCGTTCATACTTGAAAAATCTCTGAAACGGAGTTCTTTACGCAGTATTAAATCAACTATACCAATGTTTCCCCTCAATTGGATTATAAGAGGTGAATTTTTATGCCTAGACCACTTCAACCACCGCGTGGTATGAGAGACTTTTTACCAGAAGAGATGATCATCAGGCAACAAATTCTAGAGAAGGTTAAGACCGTGTTCGAAACCTTTGGTTTTCAGCCTTTAGAGACCCCAGCGATAGAAAACTGGGAGGTCCTTTCAGCTAAAGGTGCAGGCGGAGAAGAGATTCTGAAGGAAACCTATAATTTTAAGGATTTGGGCGGAAGAAGGGTTGGGCTGAGGTATGATTTGACTGTCCCGCTAGCAAGAGTAGTTGCATCTACTCCTAATTTAACATTGCCATTCAAGAGGTATCAGATTCAGAACGTGTGGCGTTATGGGGATGTGGCGAAAGGACGTTTCAGAGAGTTTCTGCAAGCAGACATAGACACAATTGGTGCCGAAAGCATGCTGGCTGATGCCGAGGTGGTAGCATGTGCGATTGCCACATTTAGTTCGCTTGGGTTCAAAGAGTTCATGGTAAGAGTGAACAATAGAAAAATCCTATCCGCTTTGATAAAGTATGCAGGAGTTGAAGACGACAAGATTGTGGATGCGTTCAGAGCCATCGACAAGCTTGATAAGGTAGGCGAGAAAGGTGTTGAGAAAGAGCTTCTAGACAGAGGCATTTCAACAAATGTTGCGAAAAGAATCATGGAGTTTATTAAAATTGCGGGTGAGCCAGAAGCTGTTCTGAAGAAAGCGGAGAAGTTTGTTACTGGTATAAAGGAAGGTGAAGAAGGAATTGCAGAATTAAAACAGTTTGTAGCTTACTTAGTCGATATGAAAGTTGAACCGAAGTTTAAGATTGACTTGAGCTTAGCTAGAGGACTAGATTATTACACAGGACCCATATTCGAAGTGTTCGCTGCAGAGGGGGTGGGTAGCGTAGCTGGCGGTGGAAGATACGATAAGATGATAGGCTTGTTTTCAGGCAGAGACATACCAGCGACCGGCATTAGTCTTGGTATAGAGCGGATAATCGAAGTGATTAAACAGCGAAAAATGATTGAACCAACAAAAACTAAGGTTAAGGCGTTTATCGCTTCTGTAAATGAACAAGTTAGAACAAATGCTATAGGGCTAGCACAAAAACTAAGACAAAGTGGAGTGCCTGTAGACTTTGATTTAAAGAATAGGGTATTAACTAGACAACTAGAATATGCAGACGCTTTGGGTATACCGTTGGTTGTGATTGTAGGAAGCAAAGAACTAGAAAAAGGCGTAGTTAAAGTAAGGGATATGAAGAAAAGAGAAGAAACAGAAGTAAAAATATTTGAACTAGTGAATTTGTTGAATAGATATTGATATTCTCAGTATTTTTCTATCAATAGGCTTACCGCTAGCTAATTACTTTTGTCGCCAGTTGTTCTAGAGTGAGATATCCTTAAATCTCACAGCAGTAACTTCAATCTTCCAAGGTCGGTGGCGCCAAGTTGAGAAGGTACATAATCAGCCTAGTTGGCGGCTTAGCAATTCTTTATCTAATGACACTGATAATCATGGCTTCCACCAGCTACCCTGAGATAAGGCACCTTCCCTTATACACTTTCAGCACTATTTTCAGAATCGTAATCACCCTCTTAATCTCCATTTTATGGGGAACCTCCTTCGGAATACTGGCTGCAACGAACAGGCTGGCGTCTTTTATACTCACACCGTTGATAGACCTTTTACAATCCATCCCAATACTTGGATATTTCCCAATGGTAATAGGTTTTCTATTCGCGTTAGGACCTGTAGGCATCGAGCTTTCTGTCATAGTGTTGCTCTTCACGTCCATGGCTTGGTCAATTTTCTTCGGAGTTTTAGGGGCAATAAGCGGGATACCCACAAACATCATTGAATCAGCAAGAAGCTTTGGTTTGACAGGATGGCGATATATCAGGCATGTCATACTACCTGCAATTACTCCAGCATTGATTTCAGGAGCCAACCTAGCATGGTGTGATGGATGGTTCTTCATGATCGCTGCAGAATACATTCAATATCAAGGAGAGGTCGTTGCACCTCCTTCCGGTGGACTAGGTTATCTTCTTGCACGAACCGCCTACTATTATGAGGATATTAAACTTGCCGTGACCCTACTAATATTCATAACCTTCATTGTCGTCTACTTCAATACCTTAACTTGGCATAGACTCATGGAACGAGCAAGCACAGGCACGTTTAAACCAATTTTTAGGATGGACCTTTCAGGTGTTGGAAAAGTTCTGACTTCAAGGACGAACAGATGGTTACGTCTAAGACTGCATCAGCCAAAGAGGTTTTCTATTATCTTTCAAAGGCTACGAAAATATACGCGTATAGAGAAAATCATTGCAGTCATTTTTACTATTTCTGGTATAATTTTCATTTTATCTAGTGAGAGCCATCATTTTCCAGATTTAGGAATAATCCTTGAGGGGTTTCGCGCACCTCCTGTAGAGGAACTTACCAATTTACCAATGTTAATCGCTTTAACAATGATGCGCCTTTCAATAGCTTATGGAATCTCTCTAGTGATCGCTATAGGTTTGGGAATCTTGGCTGCAGAACATAAAAAATTAGCAGCTGTGATTTATCCAATCTATGACATTGGGCAGGGGGTGCCAATCCTAGCCCTTTTTCCAGTACTTTTCCTTGGACTGAACAGCCTTCTTGGAACCCCGAGGATAGCCCTTGAATTAACGTGTATACTGATGCTGATCTTCGATATGATTTGGTATATGTTCATAAACATTGTGAGCGTTATAAAGAATATTCCTGTGGAAATCAAAGAGGTGAGTCAACTCTTCGGGTTCAGAGGATTAAGTAGAGTGCGTCATATAGTTATTCCCTCTATACTTCCGGCGATAGCTACAGGAAGTATGCTTTCATGGGGAACTGGGTGGAATACCATAATATTTGCAGAATATATGCCCTCATCTGAACCTTCTATTCCACCTCTTTCAATCCCAGGCATCGGCTCACTGTTGGACAAAGCGGGATATGAGTATGGAAATACCGTTATTCTTATATTTATTCTCGGAATAATCGCTGCGATCGTTCTCTTAATGGAGGGGCTTGTTTGGAGACGTCTGCTTAGGAAGCTTGAAAAATATCATGTGGAGGTGTAGACAATGTCGGTAATCGAAGTAGAAAACATAACTAAAACATTCTCGATGGGTAAAGGTAAAATTCTAGTTCTAGATAATGTTAGCTTTTCCGTTGGGAAGGACGATTTTGTTTGTTTAGTGGGACCTTCTGGCTGCGGAAAATCGACACTTCTTAGGATAATAGCTGGACTAGAAAAGGTTGACTCGGGAAGGGTCTTGTTTCACGGGGAACCTGTAACACGCCCAACTCCCAAAATATCTATGGTTTTTCAGCTTTTTGGCTTGCTTCCTTGGAAAACTGCCTTGGAGAACGTTGAGATACCGTTGGAAATTCTCGGTGTTGATAAGGAAAAGAGGACTCACATTTCAAAAGAATACTTGAAAATGGTTGGTCTAGAAGGCTTTGAGAACACTTATCCCCACGACCTTTCTGGCGGTATGAAGCAACGTGTTGGAATAGCGAGAGCACTGGCCCTGAAGCCGGAGGTATTGCTCATGGATGAACCGTTCTCTTCGTTGGACGAACTTACAGCTAAAACGCTCCGGGAGTTGGTGCTTAATATATGGCGCAATCCTGCGCTACCTACAAATATCTTCATAATGGTTAGTCATAATGTCGAGGAAGCCGTATTTATGGCGGATAGAATAATAGTGATGTCGCCAAGACCTGGGAAAATTATTGGGGAAGTGAAAATAGACATCCCAAGACCCCGCATTGAACATTTAAGGGATGCGGAGTACTTTAAATTCGTAGATGAAGTTGTAGACTTATTGAAAAGAGGCAAGAGCTTAACAAAAGATGAGAGCCCTTTATCATTAATCGCAAGTCGAGTGAGCAAGTCTTAAGAGACAAGCCTAAAGGCTATCTTGGATAAGCTAGGGAACAATTGCCTATACATAGCCGATTCACTTCAGGACATATTTGGCAACATATTGAGTGAATTTGCAAAGAATTACGTAAAAGCAGAAGAGGAGGCTCTCTCGTGCTATACCGCAAAATTATTGAAGTTGCTGAAAAAATTGGAGATATGGAAACGCAGAATTGTTCGAAAATATTTATGGTGAGGAAGAGAAGCATCTATTCAAATTCCAAGAATATGTTAACATTGAAGATGAGCCGGAAGAACATGAAACACATTTGGAATGCGATGTTTTTACAGATGACGGAATCTGATTATGCGGGTTTTTGTTAAAGATTTTGTGGTTTTTAAGGATGTTGTCTATCTACGAGGCTTCGTTTGGGTCTTGTATGTTTGCCGTTAAGTTTTCCTTAAGTTGTTAGGTTGGCTCTTTGGCTGGTTGGAATGACTCTGATGTGGCTGGCTAAGATGGCGCCTAGAGAGCGATTGGGAAGCGGGGCACGCATCGTTTATATTCTCGTAAAGCTGCCTTTGCTTGATGAAAAACCTAACCACCTTTGCTCCATAAATTTTTAAAATTCAAACCTTAATCTAAGCTACGAACTCGAAATGGGCAAATAAAGCAATTTTCCTGAAAAATCGGAATAAAAAATTTTTAGAAAAGCACAAAAATATTATAAAAACCTCAGAAAACGTTTAATATATTCGATTATTTCCTCGCTTTTTGCTGAGTTTAAAGAAACTATTTCGCCCTTCTTGTGAAGAACAAGGAACCCATCATTAACGAGCTGTTTTATTAATTTTCTAACTCTTTTTCCATCGGGTTTAACCTTTCTCGCCATCCAGTTTATGAGCGTAGCTATGGACAGGTATTTAGCGCTCCAACAGTTTCTTCTTAATAGCCTATTCATTATATCTGCTTTAATCTCCTCATCTCTAAGCTCTACGACAACACCATATTGAACAAAATAAGCATTCGACAATATGCAAGTGTCAAAATAAACGGTAAGGTGGGTGAAAAAGAAGATGAGTGAAAAACTATATTCCGAAAAAGAATATGAATCGATTCTTATCAAGACTCTTGGGGATTCACCGAAGCTTAGGATAGTCGATTTCTTCTTAGATAACGTGCTTTTTGATTTCACTAAAAAGGAAGTTATAGATGCCTTAGGAATGAGTAAACAAACGTTTTACAAATATTTTCCAGAATTGGAAGAATATGGGATAGTTAAGGTTTCCAGAAGGATAGGGAAAGCTAAGCTTTACAGGATTAATGTTGAACATCCTTTGGTGAAGATGCTTAGGGATTACGAAACAAAAATGTCAAAGGAAATTGCGGAAAAAGCCAAGATGAAAAAGCCCATTTTAGCATAGATCAGTATTTATGCTTGAGGGTGGTTTATGATATTGTTTTAATTATCATCGTCGGCATCGGGAATGGAATATTATTTGCCTACTTCTATTTCAGGGCGAAAGTGGAGTCTAGGGCGCACCATGCGCTTATAGGTATGACTACTTCTAAATTATTCATTTAACTCACTATCCTTTGCGTTTTTCTTTATTTGCCTTTTCTTAACGATAAATCCTAGAGAAAGGATCACTGTTGTTATAAGCCAAACTATTGTTTCATGGAATGCTAATGCGATCAGTACAACGCTCAATAATGCACCTAGGACTGGAAAAATTGGGACTCCAAAAGTGGAGAACGGGATTTTAAACGACCGCTCTACTTGGCTTTTTCGTAATAGAATCACCGCGGAGTTTACGAATATAAATGCAATTAAGCAGCCTAAATTCGACGCCTTTGCAACTATGTCAAGTGCAAAATCGATACCTATTAGGCTGGAGATAATAATCTCAAAAATTGCCACTGCACATGTCAGAATAATGGCGTAGTGAGGGGTTTTTCTTATGTTGTGCACAGATGAAAGCTTTGCATGGATAATTCCCTCCTTAGCCATCCCATAGGCTATTCTTGAAGAGGAAATTAAGAAGCCCAATGTCGAATTAGACGTTGCAAACAAGGCAATTATGGATAAAAGGTACCAACCCCCGCTACCGAGAATAGTTCCAACTGCATCTGCCATTGGAGCCCCAGATATAGCAAGTAACTGCCAGGGAAGTAACCTGAGAACTGAAAGTGAAATCATAATGTACAGTGCCCCGCATATTGATAAAGCTATGATAATTGCCTTGGGCATGGTTCTTTTCGCATCTATTGTCTCTTCACTTGTAGTCGCCATCAGCTCAAACCCTACGTAAGCAAAGAAGATTAAAGCTGCGCCATTTAGTATTCCAACCCATCCCATAGGCGGCGGGTCAAGATAGTCAGGCATCGTCCTTCCGAGCATGAAACCAATTGTTATAACCAGAACAAGACCTGAAGCCCCTATTAGAGTAAACAAAATGTTCAACTTGCTACTCTCGTTTATACCAATAAAGTTGACGATCGAAAAAGTTACGACAACGACGATAGCGATGAGCATTAATGCCATATTTTGCGGTATATTAGGGGGAGTTTGAAATAATTCTAGGAAGTATTTTGCAAATCCAGTTGAAGCGGTAGAAGCACCACTTACTGCCTCAAAGAATATCATCCATCCAACGATGAATGCTATAGACTCTCTTGTTGGAATGGCCTTACGTATGTAATAGTAACTGCTCGAAGCTTTAGGATACATTCCAGCAAGTTCAGCATAACTCAATCCTGTGAAGAAGGCAATCAAGCCAGCTATAAAGATTGAAAGCCAGATATATGATCCAGCAAATGCTGCCGTTCTTCCTATCACAACGTATATTCCAGCGCCCAGAATCACACCTAGCCCAAACATTACTGCCTTCCATAGGTTTAAAACTCTCTTTAATTCTGTCATCCTCATCAAACCTTCAGATAACAAGAGTGTGTTTAATATTATTGGAAATTCTCTTTTTTAGTAATTAGCAAGACGGAACTTAAAATCTCTCAAGCTAAAGAGAATCTTATGAGACAAAATGCTTCTGTCAAATTTATTTTGTGAACCTTGGCATCATGAAAGTCCCTCTCTCCTCAGTATTTCGACAACCTCTTCAACAATTATGTTAAATTTTTTCTTAATATCATCGGATAATCCTTCCTTAGGAGAGTCTATTTCATTAACTTCTATACCTATTATTTTTATTTTAGAAACCTTTATCCCAGTTTCCTTAGCAATTTCGATAACTAAACTAAGATCAAGACCATGAAGCGAAACTGGCAACTTTCTCAAAGAACTTAGCCTATTTGAATCTATTATCTTTACGGAACCAACCTTGATCCCCGATTTCATCGCATCAACTATCACGATTTTAGCATATAGACTCATCAGATAAATCAAATCGATCCCTGGCGTGCCGACATCTATAATGTCTATCCCCTTGAATACATTTCGCTTCTTAATTTCCCTTACTACATATACCCCTATACCATCATCTTTCATAAGTGTGTTTCCGCATCCTATTACAGCAATGCCTTTCATCACAAGACCTTTACAAAAGCCATTCCTTTGACTAGATTAAAAAAAGAAAAACTTTAGAGAGCATCCTTATCCTCAAATTTCATTAACTCTTTGCCATTTTCATCGAGAACTATTATGTGCGCCGAGCATGAAAAGCATGGATCATGAGCTCTTACAAGCATCTCTAAAAGATTCAATGAATTTTTGTCAACCCTCGGATTTATTTTGCTCTTTGAAAGTTTCAACCTGTCTAGGAAATTCTCTTCAAATATCTGCTTTGCAGCTGTAAGAAGCGTCTTCTCCATCGATGCTGTGTGAATATTCGTGGCAACAATCAAATTCACCTTTGTCAGGATACCCTCATTATTAGACCAGTAGTGATGTATGAGTGTGCCTCTTGGCGCTTCAACACAGCCAACGCCCTCACCCTCTATTGGGCTTATGTCTTCAACTTTGTAATCATCACTTGTGATTTCCGGGTCCTCAAGAATAGCTTTAGCCCTTTCTGTAATGCACATCATTTCTATCGCTCTTGCGAGGTTATATGTAAGCGGGTAATGGCATGGTCTGCCGAATTCTTTCCTGAACCTCTCAAGGAGATCCTGGGCTTTAGGCGTTGGCATTTTATCCGCTATGTTAAGCCTAGCAAGTGTATTCACTCGAAGCAACCCCTCTGGATATCCTGCAGGAATATAATAGACATGTGTCGTATAGCTGTGAGGAACAACATATTCGCCAAAATATTCTAAATAGTTACTCGGGTCAAACTCTGACACAATTTTTCCATTAGGATCCATTACACGCTCTTTTCCATCATACAACTCATGAAAGCCGTTGTTTACGAGTCCAGCATAATAGGTCCCAGTTCCATCGAATCCCAGCTTTTCAACGAGATCTTTATAGTCTAACATAGCGCGCCATGCAAGGGCGCATGTATACTCCGCCACTCTTAGCCCCTCATCTACTTGTCTCAACAAATAATCTCTCTCCTCATCACTTAACCCTTTACTCATTCCACCAGGTAAACATGCGCATGGATGCACTGACCTTCCTCCCACTACTTTGCAGATTTCTTGACCAATCCTTCGCAAAGCTATAGCCTTTTTTGCAATCTCTGGATACTTCTTAATCATTCCTACTATATTTCTTTCAAGGGGACTGGATAGTGGTCCTATAAGATAGTCTGGGGCCGCTAGAAAGTAGAAGCTAAGTGCGTGACTTCCAAGCATCCCACCAAGGCCAAGAAGATCCCTAAGCTTTTTAGCAACCGCTGGTGCCTCAATTTTCCATGCAGCCTCTACCGCCTTTGTGCTTGCTAGATGATGAGTTATTGGACATACACCGCATATTCGTTCAGAAATCTGTGGTGCATCTTCTAAGGGTCTTCCTTCTAAAATTTTTTCGAAACCTCTGACCGCAGTTACACTTAATTTCAGAGACTCAACTTTCTTTTCACTTAAAGTTATAGTAACGGTTCCATGACCTTCAACTCTACTTAATGGTGATATACTCACAACAGGCATTATTTTTTCCCTCCTTCTTTCTTTTTCACTATGCCTGAAGGCAGTGTGTATCTGTAGAATGTGCCAATGGGGTCAAGGATTACTTTTAACAATTCTTCTGGCGTGCATTTTACGAGGGCGGCTATTTCGGTCAAAGCTTTTGAACCTTGGTCGATGACGTTTGGTGCTGGACCTAAGCATCCAGTACATGGTGCTCCAGCTTGTGGGCATAGTGCTCCGCAACCTGCTCTTGTTGCCGGTCCAAGGCAAAGGTACCCTTGCTCTAAGAGACATTTATCCCTCTTTATCTTTCCATAATAAGTTCTTTTAATCAACTTTACTTTCTTTAGGTCCTTATCAAGATTGAGCGGACATTCGTCACATACGGCTTTATCTGCTAATTTAGGAACATTTTCCTTTAACAATGCTGTGAGCCCCTTGGTTATGAGATCTGGCATCGGTGGACATCCAGGAAACATATAATCTACAATGATCACTTGATGGACGGCTTTTGCTTCTTCAAGAAATTGTGGAACAATTTCTGAAGGTATTGTGCTATGTTTTACAGATTCAGCCTTAACATACTTTCTTTTTAGGATTTCTTCTTTTCCGCGTAAATTCGCTAACCCAGGTACACCACCAAAACAGGCACAATCACCAAATGCAACTATAATCTTGCTCTTTAAACGCAATTCCTTACAGACCTGTTCATCATGCCCATTTCTGACGGTGCCCTCCAAGAAAGCTATGTCGATATTATCAGGAATTTCCTTGGTGTCTAGAAGAGTAGGGCAATATGTGAACTCTATTTCTGGGAGAACATCAAGAAGCTTTTCATACAGATCCAAGAACGACATGTGACAACCAGCACAGCCAGATAATTGTGCTAAGGCAAATTTTTTTGACATTTCAAACAACTCCATAATATGATACCTTATTTTTCATTAAGTATTCGTGTATAGCTTTCGCAGCTCTCTTTCCAGCGCCCATAGCGCTTATGACGGTTGCCTCGCCTGTGACGATGTCACCGCCTGCATAGACCCCCTCAAGGTTCGTTTTTCCATCTTCGTCTACCACGATTGTGCCATACTTTGTAACCGCTAAGCCTTCAGTTGTTTGTTGTATAATGGGATTTGGTGTTCTTCCAATAGCAAGTATAACCGCATCGGTGTCTATTAGAAACTCTGAACCTTTAATCGGAATGGGTCTTCTCCTCCCAGATTCGTCAGGGGGTCCAAGCTCCATGCGGATACATTCAATGGCTTTAACCCAACCTTTGTCGTCACCAATGAATCTCAATGGGTTTGCTAGGAACTTGCAAATTACTCCTTCTTCTTCGGCGTTTTCAAACTCTTCCTTTCTTGCAGGCACTTCTTCTCTTGAGCGACGATAAATAATGCATACTTCCTCGGCACCTAATCGTATGCATGAACGAGCCGCGTCCATGGCTACGTTTCCTGCACCTATAACGGCAACTTTTTTACCCAATCTTATGGGGGTATCATACTCTGGAAAAGCGTAAGCCTTCATCAAATTAACTCTGATGAGAACCTCATTTGCAGAATATATGCCTCCAAGATTTTCTCCAGGCAAACCGAGAAAAGTAGGCAACCCAGCACCTGAGCCTATGAAGACCGCATCGAATCCTCTCTTAAATAGTTCTGGAATTGTGCATATTCTACCAATGAGATACCCTAGGTGAAATTTGACACCTAGCCTCTGAATGTAATCAACTTCCGATTGGACTATACTTTTCGGCAAGCGGAATTCAGGGATGCCGTAAACCAACACACCGCCTGGAAGATGAAGCGCCTCAAAAACCTCAACATCATGCCCCAGCTTTGCTAAGTCAGCCGCAGCGGTGAGACCTGCTGGCCCCGAGCCTATTATTGCTATTTTTTTCCCTGTAGGAGGAGCTTTTTCTAGTACTTTGATACCTTTTTTCCTTTCCCAATCAGCCAAAAATCGTTCCAGTCTGCCGATGTTGACAGATTCTCCAAGTTTCCCCATGGTGCAATCCTTTTGACATTGCTCCTCTTGTGGACAGACCCGACCGCAAACCGCTGGTAGACTATTTTTCTCCTTGATCTTCTTCACTGCCTCATCGTATTTCTTTTCTCGGAGCAATTTGATGAAGGCGGGAATATCAATTTCAACTGGACATCCACGTTTACACGGCGGGTTTGTGCATTGTAAACATCGAGCGGCTTCTTCTAAAGCTTGTTCTTCTGTATAGCCTAAAGCAACTTCGTTAAAGTTACGCTTACGCTCATTAATTTCTTGCTTTGGCATGGGCACTGCTTCTTTCTTAATTTTTGGACGCTCACTCAAAGTGTCTACCTCCAACCGTATCCCAAAGGTATTTGCTAAATCTTTCTTCGGGAAGAAGCATTCTTTGTCTAGTTATCAACTCATCAAAATCCACCATATGGCCGTCAAATTCAGGTCCATCTACGCATGCAAATTTTGTTTTTCCTCCAACTGAAACCCTACATACTCCGCACATTCCCATACCATCGATCATTATAGGCGTCAAGGTGACGATAGTTGGAATTTTGAATGGTTTGGTGACTTCAGAAATAGTTTTCATCATGATGACAGGACCCATACTAATACAACGGTCAAACTTTTCTTTTTCAAGGATTCTCTTAAGAAAGCTTAATCCTTTGTAACCTTTTGAACCGTCATCTGTTGCCACGTAGAATTTGTGGCTTAAGTTTTTCATTTCTTCCTCGAAGAAAAGCAGATCCTTTACTCTGGCTCCCATGACTGTAGTAATGGTGTTATCAGTCTCCCGTAAAGCCTTCACTTGTAAGAGCATTGGTCCTATCATTACTCCACCTGCAACACAAAGAACGTTTCCAAACTTTTTTATTTCAGATGGGTTACCAAGAGGCCCCCCAATATTCTGGATGCGGTCGCCTTCGTTTAAAAGACCAAGTTGTTTTGTAGTCTTTCCAACCTCATTGAATACAAAGGTTATTGTGCCTAATTTTTCGTTATAATCAGCTATCGTCAACGGTATGCGTTCGCCTTTACTATTAAGGATTATCATGATGAATTGTCCAGGTTTAGCTTTCATAGCAATGTCTGGAGCGTAAACTTCAAACAGCTTGATTTTTGGAGCTAACTCCTTTTTGGTTATAATTTCATACATATTACTTAGTCTCCTTCAAAATTTTAGCGATGGTAAAGAGGCAATCTTATTAGAAAATTCTTCTAGTTTTTTATTGAATTCTCCCACGGATCGCGGTGAACTTTCTAAAAGCACAAAACGATTCAGCAAATTCATCTTCTTTAACGCGTCCTTAAGAACGTCTATGTTTCTTACAGCGATATCTTGACCCTTTTCAAGTTTACAATCTTTTTCTCCGCATATGATAGCCATTACTCCATCGAACCCTTTATACAATGCCTCAATAACATGTATTGGGTCAAGTGCTTTGAAGCAAGGAACTTCCATAATGACTGCATTATTTTTAAATAGCATGCTTTCAGGATCGTCCAAAGCTGAGAACTCTGACCATTGACAAGAGAACACGAGAATCGTTGGAAAATCGCCTTCAGCTTTCAGCTTCTTGGCCGACTCCGCGTATCGCGATATTAATTTGCTAACGTCTTCAAATTCAAAACCCTTTAGCTGAATTGCCATAACTGGGCAAACTAGTGTACATGCTCCACAGCCAGTACATAAGTCATAATCTATTTTTGGGGTTGCGAATTCCATTGGTTCCATAGCGCCATATGGGCAGACGAAAGTGCATTTGTCACAGCCTACACATCTATCGGTATAATAATCAACCTTCCGTGAATAGTTTATCACCCTTAAGGTGTCTTTACCGTATCCAAGTTGCTCCAGTACTGCTTCACCCAGCACCAGTCGGCGAGCATTCATCTTCGTACCTTCTTTGTATCGGCAGAAATCATCCTCACACTGTATAGAAATTATGTTTTTTATGCCAGACTTAATTACCTGAAAAATAAACTCGATCGGAACTCGCCCAACGCAAGGTATACGTAATGGAATATAGTTACTCACATTCACGCCTTGATTTCGCAGAATTTCTCCAACTTCAGAGGAGGGAGGCGAGTTTCCTCTGCACATTAGAACCAATGTTTCGCTTCCACTTTTTCTCTGCAAGGATTCAACGTATTCTAATAAATTTTCATAATCGTAATAACCAATTTCTATGGCGTTAGAAGGACAGGCGCTATAACACATACCACAAACTTGGCACTTTTGTACATCTATTTCCACTTCTCCCGTTTCAGGATTTCTCTGTATTGCATCATAGGGACAAATAGAATGGCAGATTGTGCATTTGCTGCATAATTCTTGGTTGATATTAATCACAGCAACGCTTATGTTGCTCATTTTTACACTTCTCCAAGACAATGCATGAGATTGAAGTTGTTGCGGCAAATAGTCTCAAATTGAGTCTAAGTTTAATTTGAAAATAAATGAAAAAGGGGTGTTAATTTATTCTGCGTATACGGTTGTTAGCCAATCTAGATACTTGTCAGTCTTTGCCTGCGTACCATCCGCGAAACGCTTTGCTATCTTTGCTGTAACTTCACCTACTTTGCCCTCACCAATTGCAACCCCGTCTACCTCAGTAACTGGTGTTACCTCAGACTCGACACCGCATATGAAAGCCTCATCTGCATCAAGTAAATCAGCTTTAGCAATCTCACGTTCAGCCACTGAGTAACCTAGATCCTTAGCGATTGTTACTATCGAGCTTCTGACAACATCCTTTAGGGCGATACGCGGTAGTTGTACTGTAACTGCTCCATTTTTAACAACTGCAAGGAAATTATTGTATCCAGCAAACACATATCCTTTTGAATCGATAAAGAGGCATCCGTAGAATCCCTTTGCTTTAGCATCTGAGTTGCTTTGTGCATCTTCTAAATAGCTTGCCCAAGCTCTTGCCTCAGTAAACAAATTGCTTGAAGGTGCTTTTGCTGAAACTAATGTAAATTTCTTTGGCTTTTCGAAATCATCGCTACCTAATATGGACTCAAACTGTTTTGCAACTATTGAAACGTTTGGCGCTTCTGGTTGGGAAGGCCACACAGATACCACAACGTCAACATAAGTTCTGAACTCATTTGCCCGAATCGTTTCAAGAACAGCTTCTCTTAGGTTGTCCTTGCTAACCCTTTTTTCTAACGCCAGATTAAAGACTTTGGCTGACTTGTAAATATTTTCCAAGCTGTCGTCAAATTTGCAAAGTAAGGTGTTTTCCTTTAAAACCTCAGCGCACGGATAAGTTCTAAGTCTCTCGAACACACCATCAACTTGCGGTAAGTCTACGGTAGCTTTTACAGATTCATATTCGACTAGTGCACCGTTAAACCATACAAAACTAGGTTGAGACATGCATCATCACCTTTTTCGTCTATAAACCTAGCTGCGTCTTAATAACTTTACGGAGTTCCAGTGAACTTAATACTTTCCTTTGTGCTCTGGCTTCTAGGACCTTTTCTTTGGCTCTTTGTTTTGCCCATTTGCTTGGATTAACATTGTTTGCTTTAGAGGCTTCGAGAACCTCTCTCGTTCCCTTCTGAACGGATCTCTTCACACCATCGAATATTACTTGAGCAGTATCTCCACCAACCATTTGGATTAGTCCTTGGAGTATACCACCTGAATTGGCAATGAAGTCAGGGACCGAGTATATTCCTCTCTTGAATAAAGCTTCTTCAGCATCGTCAGTAACAGGTATATTTGCAGCTTCTACAACTAACTTCGCCTGAATCTTGTTTACATTGGCGCTTGTGATGACGTTCGGTCGCGCCCCTGGAATCAGAATGTCAACTGGCAGATAGTACAGTTCTTCAGCTGCAATAAGCTTGGCATTTTTGTATTCTTTGACCATGTTACTCCCGAATTGCTCACGTAGCTTCAGAAGCTTATCAAAGTCAAGTCCATTTTTATTATAGATAGCTCCAGCCGTTGTTGATACCGCCACAATCTTTGCCCCATCTTTAGTCGCATACCGGGCAACCGCCTCTCCAACCTTCCCAAATCCTTCACATGCGATGGATGCACCCTTAAAGTCTATACCTACGAATCTGCATGCTTCCTCCGCAGACATTACTACACCGTAGCCCGTTGTATGGAACTCTAGGGATTTACCGTCTAGCATAATGGGCTCTCCAGGGTTAATTCCAGCGGTTTTGAAAGCGATGTTTAGATCCTCTTCGAAGGTACCTATGTCGGTTCCAGTGCTTAACAGTATCCTACCACCGATCACATTTTTTAGGTGTCTTCCATAGGCCTCAAAGATAGCTTCTCTTGCTTTACCAGATATTCGATTATCGGCCCATATCCCGTTTTTTGCACCACCGATTGGCAAATCTAAGCTAGCCCATTTGTAAGTCATGGCTCTAGCAAGCCCTGCAATTTCCACAACTGAAATATCAGGAAGCATTCTTGTGCCGCCAGCTCCATAGCCATATGCTGTAGTATCAACGACTGTTACACCTTGGACTTTGACATCTGCGTCATACCAATAGTAGATTCTCTCAGGACCGATTTCATCTCTTTCTGGAAGAATTAGATTAGTAACCTTTATAGACAATTTTATGCCTCCTTAATAGCGTGCGTTAAATAACGCTATGCATGTATAAAAATATAATTGAGACGAATGACAATGGGTGAGCAAAATAGCGTTGAAGTGCCCCAAAAAGCATGGTATGGGGATTCTACTCTTGAACTAACCTTTCCAGAATCATGGATAATGACAGTTCATAGAATGAAGGGACACGGTAAACCTGCTCTTTCAGATGAAGAAATTAGAAATGCCTTCCTGAATCCCATAGGTACGCCTAGAATTTCTGAATTAGCTAAAGGGAAGAAGGAAGTTGTGATACTCTTCGACGACCTAACAAGGCCAACACCAGTGCACAGAGTTATTCCGTTCGTATTGGACGAACTACACGCTGGAGGAATATCCGATGAACATATACGATTTGTAGCTGCGATAGGCACGCATGTGTTGTTATCACGCGATGATTTTGAGAAAAAACTTGGCAAAGACATCGTTGAAAGGTATCCCATATACAATCACAACATATACGAAAACTGTGTAGACGTAGGAACCACCAGCAGGGGAACACCTGTACAAATAAACAAGGAGGTCATGTCGTGTGACCTAAAAATTGGCATAGGCGGATGCAAACCGCTTAGCTTCGCGGGTTTCGGCGGAGGGGGAAAAATAATTCTCCCAGGAGTCTCATCAATTGAAACGATTTCTCATAATCATCGTAAAATAGGCGGTTTGGGGACAAGTAGAGTAAATCCGACGCTTGGATTAGGTAAAGTGGTTGGTAATGAGGTGAGATCAGACATAGAAGAGGCAGCCCGTTTGGCACATTTAGATGTGAAGATCGACATTGTCATGAATAATAAAAGAGAGGCTGTAGGTGTCTTTGTTGGCGACTTCGTGGAGGAGCATAGAAAGGCTTGCCTCCTCGGTAGGGAGATCTACGCCACTGAAATGGCAAAGGAAGCAGATGTGGTTGTTGTTAACTCTTATCCACAAGAGTATGAACCGCTTCCAGCCTTTTGGCCTGCAGGGAGGTCGCTTAAGATGGGAGGATATGTGATTTTAATCTATCAAAGCGTCCGGGGACTAGTGCCATACTATTTGGAGGGAAGATTTGGAACCAATTATGGCGGCAGATGCTATGAGGCGCATGAGTATAAGCCAGTTCCAAAGGCAAAGAAAATTTTCGTCTTTGCAGAACACACGTCCAAGAATGAAAGAGACTGGATAGGACCATCGGAATCGATTTTATGGTACAAATCATGGGACGAACTGATTAAGGAGCTCAAATCTATTGTCGGAGAAAAAGCCAGAGTAGCTGTCTACCCATATGCGCCTATCCAATGCCCCCAAATTCCAGCGGAATGGATCGAAAAAGCTCATTAAAAGGTTTATTAAGCTACTGACTTAGCATAAACTGTCAGTCAAATTTCAATCTCTCCTCACGTACCATTTAAAACCCCTATAAAGATACTTAAGAAAATAAGTTAAAGACTCTCTCTACTTAAGCGACTTTGAAAAGCCATTTCAAAAAAGTTACAGTATACTCCAAAGTCCATGCCCATTTTAAACCGAAGTTACCGATTACCACTCCAAATAGTAACAGAACCACCATGGCTGTTGTAAATATCCAGTCTACTTCCCTAAATTTTAGTTCCTTTCTATACGTCCGATGTCGAACGTCATGGCTAAAGCCCCTAGACTCGATGGAGGCCGCGATAAGGGTTCCAGACCTTATCGAGTTTATCAAGGTAGGAATAAGTAACGAAGAGTAGGCGAGTAGTTTTCTTACAGGATTGCGGTAATCAAATCTCCATCCTCTTGCTTTTTGAGCATCCATAATAGTACGAGTCATATTAATGAGCTCTGGAACATACCCGAAACCTATACCTAAGGCAATGCCATACTCTGCAGGCAGTTTTAACTTTGTCAGTCCGAGAATCAAGGACATAATGGGTGTAGTTGAGTATAATACCATTACTGTAAATATCATGATGAAAAATCTTAGAATGGCGGACAGAGCCCACGCGACTCCCTCAAGCGAAAATCCAAGAATACCGGGAATGATCCAAAATAGTATTTTTGTATGCTTGAAGAAAAAGAGGTTAAGGAAAAAGAACAGTAGAAGAATTGGAATTAGATGTCTAAACGTCTTCAGTATGTTTTTCCTAGGTAGTTTGGCAACTTTAATCGGCACACAAACACCAAATAAAAAGAGCGACAAGAGAAACAGCGGATCTAAAAACGATATACTTAAGATCATGATAGTCAAAAACCACATAAATTTTGCTCTAGGGTCTAACAAATGAAATAAGGTTTCTCCTGCCACATACTCAGTTGCCAAGCTTTTCATCCTCCAAAAACTGTGTTAGGAAGTTATAGGCTTCATCTATGGTTAAAATGTCATTCGGCAAACTAAGGCTAGATAACCGTTGCCCCAGAAGCGTAATTTGAGGGGGCTTCAAGAACGTCGTGGCCAACATTTCTGGTTGTGAAAATGCCCGTCTAGTTGGGCCATCAAAAATAACCTGACCATTTTGCAGTATAACGACTCTCTTTGCATACTCGGCTGCCAAGTTCATATCATGTGTTATTACGATAACGGCTTTATTTCTCTCATGAAATTTTGATATGAGATTCATCATCTCTATACTTCTAACGTAGTCCTGACCAGTCGTCGGTTCGTCAACAACCAATATATCTGGCTCCATTGCAATAACTGATGCAAACGCTATCCTCTGCCGTTCGCCTAAACTCAGTGAAAAAGGATCCTCGTCAATAACATGTTTAAGCCCCACCATTTCAAGCGCGTTAATAACCAATTTTTTTATGCTGCTATGGGGTAATCCAAGGTTTTTTAGACCAAACGCAACCTCATCCCTTACAGTGCGACTGAAAATCTGATTATCAGGATTTTGAAAGCAATACCCCACCTTCATTGCCAGTTCATTTACCTTCGCCTTTTCCACATCAATGCCATTAACTAGAACCTTACCCTTGGTTGGTTTAAGTAGACCATTGAAGTGTTTTACAAGAGTGGTTTTTCCTGATCCGTTCTGACCTAGCAGAGCTATGAAATCTCCTTCATAGACTTCCAAGTTCACACCCCTTAGTGCATGGATGCCCCCTGGATATACATGCCATAAATCTTTGACTTTAATTACTGGGTTTCGTGTTCCTGTGGTGTTGGACGAAATCCTTCTTTCCATTGAAAAATTGATTTTTGCCTTCGCTCTCAATACATGCGACAGCCATTCAGATGCCTCTTCCAGTGTAATTGGGAGCGAATCGAATTTGATGCCTATCTTCTTGAGTTTTTGTGCTAAAAGAGTTACTTGCGGAATTTTAATTCCAATTTCTGCCATTGATTCCGCATTTTCAAGGACCTCTCTTGGCTTTCCATCAAGAATTATTCGACCCTCGTTCATTACGAGCATTCTGTCCACAAGAGGCGCTAGTTCTTCTATCCTGTGTTCCACGATGATCATGGTCTTATTTTCTTTTCTTACGAGGCCCATTATAACCTGAAGAATTTGGTAGCTTCCAAGGGGGTCGAGGTTTGAGGTTGGCTCATCTAACACATACATATTCGGGTTCATCGCCATGATGGACGCCAACGCACAGGCCTGCTTCTCGCCCCCTGAGAGGAAATGAGGATTCTGATTAAGGTATTTTTCAAGCCTTGTGAATCTTGCACATTCTTCAACCCTACGCTCAATCTCATCTGGTGGAACTCCATAGTTCTCTGGACCGAAAGCTATTTCATCACGCACCGTTGGAAGGACCAACTGTGTTGACGGATCCTGAAAAAGCAGACCTGCAAACATTGACAAATCACTAATACTGTACATCTTTGTATTAAGTCCATAAACTAGCACTTCTCCATCGAGCTTTCCCTCATAGAAGTGAGGTATTAACCCATTCATACAACAACAAAGTGTGGTTTTTCCTGCGCCTGCCGGTCCTGTAACTAAAACTATTTCGCCTTTTTTAATCCTTAAGTCAATATTTTGAATAGCGGGTTTTCTGCCTCCTAAATATGTGAATGTTACCTTATTCATTAAAACTGCATACTGCGAATCTCCAATATTTTGACCGAATGTCATATATTTGCCTCACCTCCGTAGTCTGTAATGGGGCGTACTCTTATCTTTCACTTCAACATATGCCTTCCACTATATTTCAAAGTAGTTAACTTGGACATGTAGTTTAAATGGAAAAAAAGGAGTAAGATTTCATTTTTTCTCCAAAGGAACCGCCAAACCAGATCTCCATTTGTAAACAGCAATAAGCATGACGCCGATAAGCATGACCATAAATATCAAGTTCCAAGGATAAACGTCTCTGAAAGGTCTCTTTCCAGCATATGGAGTGAATCTCCAAGCAATTGCTACTACGAAAAGCACAGCAACCAGAACATAAGCGAGAAATTTTTTGGTTTCCACTGTCTGTTCACCTTCTCCATTTCCAAAGTGGCTCCATAAACTTTGGAGCGAACTTAATTGCCAACATTGCAGACAACGCATTTTGGACAGCGTATAGTTCACCTACTCCTACAGTCCATTCTGTTATCATGTACTCTGGAAATGGCCATAAGTTAAGCACCCATCCACCCCAACCCAAAGCGATTATGTCTGTAGCAAATTGCACGACGAATGCCCATACCCAAATCAGAAGGTAGCGATAGGTTGAAGGAAGATTGTAGATCCTTTTGTATGGAAGAAGCCAGAGGATGGTCAACACTGGGAAGTAGACCACATCAAGCAATGGGAGACCAGAGGGAAGCATACAAAGTAAGGCAATTGCAAGACCAGCGTATGGTCCTGAGGCACTTGCACCTATGATCAAGAAGGACTGCCTCATATCCACCATGAGAGGCGGGAAAAGGGATATTACAAGACCCAACGCCCTCCATGCGAATCCAAGTCCACCGAAAACTCCCGCATAAGCTACTTGTCGTGATGTCAAAAGCGGTTCCTTTTTTGCCGATACGCTCATTGTTCATTCCTCCACATATGTTATAGTTGTATTCTTATATAATTACAGACAAATATATAAGCAAGCATTTATATAAAATGAACTATGTCAAATTCATCAACCCAAAACGGTGAAGAGCGGAAGAAAAAACAACTCATACTGTTAACCGGGGGGCTTGGCGGAATTTTTGTAACAATCTTCACCATACTTGGAATTATAAACGTTTTAAACGCACTCGGTCTTTCAATTTTTGAGGCGGTCAGTCTAAGCAGTGAATTGAAAATATCTATTCCCCTCTACGCGACAATGATGGGTCTGACGAATACCTTTTTAATAGCCTCTGTGTATCTTGTATATAAGGGATTCACAAAGTACGGTGGCAGTGCAGCCATTCTATCCGCAGTACTTGGAGTAACATCCGTGATAGTCCCGGGCTTATACAAGCTAAACGTATCTCAAATGTATCTATTTGGAGGGGCAATAGGGGCATTTCTGATCGGAGTAAGCGGAGCAGTTTCAGCGACCATTCCCCAAACCGCGAAGACTGAATTTTTAACCCTATCTCCGTTAGACACCTCAGTCATAGCAATATTCTCCGCAGCAACTGCCGTAGTAACAGGAATAGTAGGAGGACTTTTCCCATCGCCAACAGGCGGTTATACCCACCTAGGTGACACCGTTACCTTCATCGTAGCTCTTCTATTCGGACCTAAGGTAGGAATGCTAACAAGCCTAATCGGCAGTGTAGTAGCTGATTTTTATCTTGCGTATCCTCGATGGTTTGTAACCGTTCTAGCGCACGGTGCAGAGGGCTATATAGCGGGTCTTGGTAAGGGTCGCAATATTCTAATACAAGCGGTTCTTTGCGCACTCGGTGGCGTTGCCATGGCATTTACATACTTCTACATTAACATCTTCATTAAGGGATATCCTGTAGCACTCATCTCATTTATGCGAGACATTATTGGACAAGTTGGCGTTTCTTTGGTAATTACAATGCTTCTAATTAAGCCCCTAGAGAGAGCTACCAGTAAGATCCTGAGAAAATAATCTTTAAACAATTTTTGTAACCCTTTGATTAGAATATGTATAAGTAGGGAATAAATCAACTTAACATCATGGTGGATGGAAGGTGAAAAAGAGTGGTGCCCCATTATTAGAATGCCTTGAATGTGGGACAAAGTACGATGTCCAATATATGTTATCATGCCCAAAGTGCGGAGGACTATTATCAGTAATTTATTCTTACGATCATATAAAAGAAGAGATAGACACAAAAGTTTTAGCATCTAGAGTTCCTGGAGTATGGAAATATCGAGAACTGCTTCCAGTATCTAAAGATGCAGACATAGTATCTTTGGGCGAAGGTGGTACGTTCCTTCACAACTGTCCTCGACTTGCGAGAGAAATAGGTATAAAGAAATTATATATTAAAGATGAAACCACAAATCCGACAGGTTCCTTTTTGGATAGAGGGGCAACCGTAGTAATTACAAAAGCCCTTGAACTCGGATTTAAAGAAGTGCGCTGTGTGGGAAAGGGAAACCTAGGAGCATCCTTATCAGCTTATGCAGCAAAAGCCGGTATGAGCTGCGACATATTTGTTCCTAGAGAGATAGACATAGGTAAACTTTACCAAATAGTTGCATACAATGCAAATGTCAAATTGGTCGACAACTTTAAGAAGGCATTGAAAGAAGTGGAGAGGCCTGAAAAATCTTATCTCGTAACAACGACTGACCCCTTTTTTCTGGAAGGGGAAAAAACAACGGCAATCGAAATAATTGAGCAGTTGGGTTGGAAATCTCCAAACAGAATGTTCATTCCCATTGGAACAGGAGGACACATCACGGCAACGTGGAAAGCGCTAAACGAGTTAGTGAAAATCGGGATTCTCAAGAATAGAAATGTAAAGATGTGTGGTGTCCAAGTACAGGGATATTCCCCAATAGTGGACGCACTAAGGAAAGGGCAAGAATCAATGAAACCCATTGAGCATACACGCTCGGAGGGGCTTGAACTCAGTGTAGAACACCCTCCATATGGGCCAACAGCGCTTAAAGCGATAAAGGACTCCAATGGGACCGCAGTTGAGGTGTCTAATCAAGAGATACTTAATGCAATACGCCTGTTGGCCAGTAATGAGGGGATATTCGCTGAACCAGCAGCTGCATCCACAATAGCAGGTTTGAGGAAGCTCATAGAAGCAGGTGAATTAGACAAGAATGAAGAGGTGGTCTGCGTAATTACAGGTGAAGGGTTGAAGGACCCGATGACTGCTAGAAAGTTTGTAGACAGAATAAGTGAGATAGAGAGGACGATAAAACATGTTGAGCAGAGGCAGCTTGTCATTAGAATTGGAGAGACAAAGGAGCGTATTCTGCAGATACTTTCAGAAAAAGAACAGCATGGCTACGGCATATGGAAGATTCTCAAAGAAAGATTTGGATACGACACAAAAATCCCAAGTGTATATCAACACCTTATCGAGTTAGGGCAACTGGATCTAATAAAGAAAACCGTTTCCAGAAGTGTTTCCGGTAGACCCAAACGCCATTATTACTCTCTTACAGAAAAAGGGAAAGAGTTGCAGAAAATTCTAGAGAAACTAAAAATCTGATGCGTTAGACTTAATTAAGGAAATGCATTTGATACCGGGGGATTTTGATGAACGAGGAGGTAATAGACCTTACTCTCGGAGAGCCTGAATTTAATACACCAGCCCATGTAATAGATGCGGCTTATAAGGCGATGAAAGAAGGCTATACGCATTATGAAGACATAGAGGGATTAAAGGAGCTCAGAGAAACCATAGCACAATACTACTCCAAGTATGGAGTCAATTACAGTTTTTCCAATGTTCTCATAACTGCGGGAAGCTCAACAGCCATGTATATGGCTCTTGTTACCTTGCTAAAAGCTGGCGACGAAGCGATCGTCTTTGAGCCATACTACCCATTCTACTATCGCCAAATAGAACACACAGGTGCAAAGCCAGTAAAGGTCCCGTTATCGGAGGACGAGGGGTTTCATTTAAATATCGACCAGCTTCAGAATGCTGTGACAAATAGAACAAGAGTGATAATTTTTGCGACTCCGAACAATCCAACTGGAACAGTTCTAACGAAGAAAGAGCTTACAGAGATTGCTAACATAGCTAAAGAGAGGGATCTTGTCGTAGTGTCAGATGAAGTGTATAACGAGTTTGTGTGGAATGGACATGAACATGTTACCATAGCGTCAATTGATGGCATGAAAGAGAGAACAATAATAATGAATGGTGTCTCAAAGACCTTCGCAATGACAGGCTGGAGAGTTGGATATGCCATTGCTCCAGTGAAAATCGCAATGAGAATGGCTAGGGTTCCAATTTCCAGTTCATCCCAAGTTGCTACATTTGCCCAAATCGCTGGAATTGAGGCATTGAGACATGCATTGGAACAAATCAAAGACACAATAAAAGAGTATCAAAAAAGAGCCCAATACTTCAGCAAAAGACTTAATGAGATCAAAGGAATCGAATGCCCTATGCCTGAAGCAACATTCTACGTCTTCCCAAGTATAAAAGGACTTGATATATCATCTGAAAAGTTTACAAGGGGTCTGCTTAACCACAAAGTGAAGGTTGTCAATGGAACTCAATTCGGGGATTCTGGAGAGGGACATGTAAGGATGTCTTTATGCAAACCAATCGAAATCCTAGAGGAAGCCGCAAATAGGATTGAAAGGTTTGTGAGAAGTATTTAGTCTGGCAGAGGCTCCAAGATCTGCCTTAATAGTTCAGGTAGCTCTTTGATAGAAGAAATGATGTATGTAGCGCCTGCTTTACCCAATTCCTCAGGTGATCTAGCAAAAACACCACTGGCGACGCCCACTGCTAAAACATTGAGTGTACGTGCAGGAACCATATCGATAATGCTATCGCCAACAACAATTGCCTCATGAGGCTTAGCATCTATCGCTTTTAATACAGTTTCAAGATGATCCGTGAAAGGTTTTGGTCTTGGCGTATATTCACGAGTTATGATTGCGTCAAAGAAATGCCTTAATTGAAACCTTTCAACAACTAAGCTAACCGCCTTCTCTCCACTTACGCTACATAGACCTATCTTAAATCCCCTATCCTTGACGAACTTTAGAGCTTCAAATGCTCCAGGTATGATTTCTGTTGACAATGCAGCCTTTGTCTCGTAGTCATCGATTATCGAGTATACCTTTCGCTTAATATCGACAAAAAGGTCACTCCTATTCTTTTCTGTTAGGTATCTTCTCACATTTTCTAAGATAATTAATACACGTCTTTCCTCTAAAAGATGAGGAGGCGCACCGAATTCTTTAAGCGTTTGAATAACGTCGTTTCTGAGCGCTGGATAATCTATTTTTATCGCCACTAATGTTCCATCCAAGTCAAAAATAATTGCTTTTAGCAAAAGTATCCCGAATATTTAATCGCATACCCAAATAAAAATGATTTTGGAATTGTGGAAATTTTGCCCTTTACTGGGTTCCTTTTGTAAAATGGTATGCATTAGGGGTTTAAGCACTTCTAACAAAAGGAAGAAATTATATAGTTAATTGTAAAACTGTATAAAGTGAGTAATTATTCATGGACAAAACAACAACTTATCCCATCGCCGCCGGAATAATGATCTATGCCTTGATCATCATTCTTGCATACATTCAAAGGGACATTACTGTGCAACAATTGATCCTTATTTTTGCAACCCCGATCCTAATTGGTGTTCTCTCCAAAGGTGTCAAAAAAGGTTTAATGCATGGATTTTTAGTTCCCTTCGTTATGGTAACTGTGGAAATAATCGTTCTTTACCCTGGAATTTTTGCCGAACTTAATATAGCGATTGCGGCCGTGTTAATGATGGCTCTACCTATTGCTTTGATGTCGGCCGCGTTAGGTGCCATAGGCGGTCTCCTAGGTAAACACATTCTAAAAAATGGTTCTAAAATAAAGAAGAACACGTAGAAATATCAAGCATCTAAGAACATTCTTAAATTTGTGTTGCAGGTCGATATTTCAACATCCGAAGATTTCTTGTCATGTAGTCTATGGCAATTTTACCAATCATAGCACTGTTCAGTCTTTTAGGATTAAGGCATTCTTTTAGTTGCTCTGGGTTTTATTTAGCTTTAGAACATATATCTTACAAAACCTTAACATGACATCAAAGGACTTTGATATACAATGCCACTTGGAATTTGCCAACTATGGATCGAGAAAAGACCATAAAATGGAAAAATGCTGTACGAACATGCTGCACATCTTTCATTCAGAGACCGGCAAGAAAAAGTAGGCTAAGTTAAAGGGTAGTATAGTCCATCGAAAAAACATTGGCATGCAAGTTCAGCAGTCTTTTTCACCTAGTTTCTGCATGCTATAGCATTGACAATTCGTCTAATAATTTTTCAAAATCCTCTAGTGTGTATAAACGCCCTTCGCTCGGAGGATTATAAATTCTTCTAATTCTTTCCAATCTAGCCTTGTGCTTCTCTCTGCTTTCAAGGATCTTAATATAATTGCTTAAGTTCAATTCATCCATACTATCAAGGATTCCCATCCTAGCATCGGTTAGTATTGTTTTGTTCCATTCTCTATAATCCCAAGCGCTGTCAACAGAAAAAAACAATATGTTTCCACTCCTTATGTTTCTCACTTCTTGTTTTATGGCGGCAAATACCATGCCTGTGGATGGACCACCATGGATCCCATACTTCATCTCGAGTTCGACGAGAGCTGCGTAAGCGGCTTTGTCATCTATAGTTATTACCCTCATTGTTTCCTTGTGGGGCAGACCAAAGATCTCTGGGCTCCACTTACAATCACCAACAACATAATGCACACCTGGTACGTGATGGTCTTTTGTTGGTTGAACTCCTACAATCTTGACATTCGGATAAAATCTTGAAAAATATTCAGAAACACCAGCAAATGTTCCAGTGCTGCCAAGGGGAACGAAGATGTGTGTTAAGTCTTTACCGAACTCGCTAACAATTTCTTGGCTTGTTATCAGAAAATGGGAGAGAGGGTTTAGTATGCTATTATACTGATCTACATTTACCAATGCATCATGCTTATGCGCGATTGCCCTGGCCAAGAAAACCGTGAACTCTCTTGGGCATAAATCATATTCTTCACCAGTTACCTTAACAACATCTATACCTAAATTTAACAAGTTTTCTAACTTCTGAGTAGATATCCTCGGTGGAACAACAGCTATAATTTTCTTACCAAGTTCATTCGCCAAGATGCCTAACTCTCCAACAAAATTTCCTGATGAGGCAGAAATCCAGAGTTTCTTGTCATGGTTGAGTTCTTCAGTGGAAATTCCCATCATTGCAGCAGGCTTCCTTTTCATGGTTCTCAATGGATCGGCTCCATTAGCATTGTTATGTTCCCGTTTGACAAATACGCTGACATCCCTGTTATCGGTAAAGTTCCGAATTTCTTGAATAGGAATAAGGTTTTAAATTACTTATTTGCATTAGATCTTCAGCTAATTTTCTATAAATTCCAATGAAGGCAAAGACGCCCACCCATGTATACCACATTTCAAAATAACTCTGTTATATTATATTTAAGTGTTTTGATGTAACAAATATTCAGAGTTTCGTGATTGGTGTATCGGCTCAGAATACTGAGATTTTCAAATAACAACGTTATAGATTTATAAGCTCCTCTCCACATATAACTAGTTCCAGAAAAGAAGGCTGGGTTACACCGAGACGTTCGGGGGCATAGTGTCGACGTCCATATGGAGAGAGGATTCAGATAACGAAGTAAATAAGATTAAGGCTTTGGCTTTGCTCTCCGGAGGATTAGATAGCATGCTTGCAGTTAAACTGATCCTAGATCAAGGAGTCGATGTTGAAGCTGTCAACTTTATGACACCTTTCTGCCTTTGCGATCGCTGTTCGTTAAGCAGGTTTGCCGAAGAATTGAGCATTAAGGTTCATAGTATCTTCTTAGGACAAGAGTTTCTCGATATTGTTGTCAATCCTCCTCATGGATATGGAAGCCAGATGAATCCATGCGTAGACTGCAGAATACTCATGTTAAAGAAGGCTAAAGAATTGGCTGAAAAGATTCGAGCGGACTTCATCATAACAGGTGAGGTACTAGATGAGAGACCCTTCTCCCAAAGAAAAGATACCATGTTCCTAATTGAAAGAGAGGCAGGCTTAGAAAGAAAAATCCTTAGACCTTTATCCGCTAAGCTTTTACTTGAAAGCGAACCAGAGAGGAAAGGGTTGGTGGATAGAGATAAGCTTTCAGCAATCAGAGGACGGAGGAGATTTCCGCAGATGGAGCTAGCAAGAAAGCTGGGTATAAGAGATTACCCATGTCCTTCTGGCGGTTGCTTACTCACCGATCCAAGATTTGCCCAAAGGTTGAGAGAACACTTGCAATACGAAAAGATTCTGAAATTGGAAGACATTGCGCTTCTAAGGATTGGTCGGCATTTTAGAATAGATACAGTAAAAATAATTGTTGGTAGAAACATGGAAGAAAATAATAGACTTTTAACGATCGCAAAGAGTAGGAAAATACCTTATCTAGAAGTTGTTGACCATAAAGGTCCAATTACTCTTTACATGGGTAAAGAGAACCCAAATCTAATAGAAAAGGCTGCTGCTATAGATGTACGATACTCAGATGCACCTAAAGATGCCCCGGTCAAAGTGATGTACAGAGGAAGAACAGAAAAAGTTCTTGAAATAAAAGTCGCCTCTATAGAGAATAAAGAACTAGAAAAGTTGAGAGTATAGTCGAAGAGAATTAGTTCACCATGCAGTGCTGATACTTGCTGTTCACTTAGGTATTTTTTTCCCTTCACGTAATAACATGCATACTTTGCAGAAATTTAATGAAACTTCATCAATATTCATTTTCCCAGTTGCTATACCTTTAGCGATTTCTGTTGCGACCACTTGAATTGTAGGTAAAACCTCTTTAAACTGTGCCATAGCCTTATGTCCACGCTTCGAATGAAGATACTGGCTTATAGCAGCCTGCGTCGTTCCAAGCCTCTTGGCAGCCTCTATCTGCGTAAAATTGTATTTTTCAATAAGTTCCTTTGCGACGAGCGATCTGAAAATTGGGAGAACATATCGCCCAACGGCTTCACATGCAAGATACATTTTCTCATTTAAACAGTATAACAACATTATAGATTAGTTTTTCTGTTTATAGTCGTGACATTTTAGGAAGTTTTAAAACTAACTCACAAATAAGCTTTTCATCCTCCATAATAGCGATTCCCTAATATCTAGATGTAGTAGTTTAGGCGTGTACGGATAGCTCTTGCTTGATTGAAAAATCCCTGCGCAAACTTTCGATGGACATTTTGTCGAAAAACTTATAACACCGTTATTTTATAACAATGTTATAATAGGAGGCGGGGTGATGGGCGCATCCAAAAACAGGATCAACTGGTCTTCATTATATAGAAAGGAAGACTGGTGGGCAGTGTGGCTTGGTTTCTTCATCCTAGCTTTAGCTTCAACAGGCACCATAACATGGTTGCCAACGATAAGTAAAGGATGGATAACCCCTGACACTGCTTTCCCACTAGTTAGCATACCTCACTTTGTGCTTCTGGGATTCTTTTTATTGATAACAACAAGCGTTGCGATGCTAGCCACAAAAGAAAAAATAAAGAACTATTGGACTGGCTTTCCGTTAACATTCTTCTTAGCCTTTCTGTCTCTTATTGTATCTAATCAAAAATCCATTAATGAGTGGGGACTTGAGTATGTACTCTGGGCGCTGATCTTTGGGCTACTGCTAAGCAACACTGTAGGCACACCGAAGTGGCTCGAGCCAGCTTTAAAGACCGAATTATTCGTAAAAATTGGCCTTGTCCTCTTAGGCGCTGAAATTCTCTTTCAAACAATTCTATCTGCTGGATTCTTTGGCATGATGCAAGCTATCTTAGTTGTCCTCTCAGTTTGGTACTTCTGTTACTTTTTGGCCATAAAGACTGGCTTGAGCAAATCTTTCGCATGCGTTCTATCTAGTGGAGTATCAATCTGCGGTGTTTCGGCGGCAATAGCGGCTGGAGGTGCCGTTAAGGGAGATCCAAAAGAGGTGAGCTATACAATTTCATTAGTATTATTATTTGCTATACCAATGCTTGTATTCATGCCTTTAGTTGCCAGAGCAGTGAGTATGTCCGACGCCGTTGCAGGCGCTTGGATCGGAGGAACTATTGATACTACTCCTGCGGTTGTAGCAGCTGGCGCCCTCTATAGTGATAAAGCAATGCAAGTTGCCTCCATTGTTAAGATGTCACAAAATGTATTGATAGGAGTCGTTGCGTTCCTACTTGCAATATACTATGTTCTAAAGGTCGAAAAAGAACTTCAAGAAAAACCAAGTCCGATGGAGATATGGTATAGATTTCCAAAGTTTGTCGTTGGATTTGTAATGGCGTCCATAATATTTTCTCTTCTATTAGTTCCAATGATGGGAGATAGGTCAGTAAATGCAATATTGAATGTCACCAAGGGAATACGTGGTTGGTTTTTTGCAATGGCCTTTGTCTGCATCGGACTTGATACAAAGTTTAGGGAACTTTTTAAAATTGGAAGAGGCAAACCTCTTATTGTATTCGTCACAGCTCAAATCTTCAACGTTTTCCTGACATTAGTTTTGGCATACGTGCTCTTTGGAACCATATCCTCTTCGTCAATCATCTAAAGTTTTTAGGAGTGAATCAGTTGCGTTCATCAGAAAAGCGATGTGCCACTTTTTGGGCAAGATACCAAAAGGTTTACCAGCAGACATTTGTCATGTAGTAAGAATTAGAAAAAAAGGCGTCACCCATGAAAACACAAGAAGTAGCTTTGGTTTCAGTTTTCTCTGCCATATGGATAGCCGCCCAAATTTACCTGGGTCCAACAATTGGTGGAATAACGCAATTGCATGGATTGACTCAACGTATGTTCGGTTGGTTTCTCATGTTGATATTAGCTGAGCTCACGGGGAAATTCGGTAATGTCTCGGTCATGTCGACGATCGTAGCGTTAGCTACTAGAATGATACGCCGCTCAGCATCGCTTTATATATGGGCTGTCGGGCTTGGATATGCCTTAGGAGGTTTAATGTTTGACTTCCTATTTTTCCTACCCATAGTAAGCGATGTTGGGGGAAAAATCCGAAGAGTGTATTTGATTTTTGTATCCCTCATTTCAGGGGTGGTAACCTCGATTCCTTACATACTGTTTAAGTTTTTTACCTTACCCTCTGAAGCTTTCATTGTTTGGGTTCCAACATATGTTCCAGCGGCAATTATAGAGGTTATTCTCAGTATTCTAGGGACAGTTTTAGGTGTTTCAATATTGCCTTTGATTAGACCATGGAGCACAATGATAAAGAGTAAGGTTAGGGGCAGTTGAGTTTCGTTTGTGAGATAATTTTATTGGCATTTACATGCCTATGTTTGGAGGTAGACATAGCCTCTGAGAAGCCAGGCAATTCCATGCCCTCCAAGCTGATATCAACTTCGCCATTTACAGAAGAAGATTTGTACAAACATATTATGTGCCTACTTTTGGACAACGATTTTCCACTTACCGGCATCTAAGTGTAATATGTCTAAAACCTGATGCCCTCTATCCTTTAGCGTAGGAGGAATATCTTTAATTGATGGTGGATTATCAAGGATTATTTCTAATACGTCTTTTGGAGAAAGATTTGCTAAAGCCTTCATCACAAGTACTTGAGGATAAGGACAAGCGAGTCCTTGAACATCTAAGGAGTAGCGTTTTTCATCTATTTTTTGTAAGTTAAACTTCCCTTCCATTCTCTGTCATCTTGAGTAATGGACGATTTTCTCTCTGTTGCTTAATTTCACAACTAGATATGAGGTGCGCTTTTATTTTATCTTTTTCTACCAGTTCAAGATAACTCATAATCAACACATACAACAGTTCCGCGATCTCCGTAGGTGTGTGATCCGAGAGTTGTAATCCGAGAGAATAAAAATCATTTTATCCATACATCTTCTAAAGTTTGCTGTCCTTGTTCTTTCCGTTCACACTCACCTCTTTATTATTTAATAACGGTGTTATTAATAAGTTTATTTGAGTATGAACATTCTACATGTTTACCACGTGTCTCGTTATGGGATAGGCTGTTTAAGGAACATCCTCAGTTCATCACTGGAATGCCTATTACAGAAATCCCTTAAAGTGTCGAAGCGATTTCTTTTCCTCAAGTAGTTGCTAATGAGAGATGCGATTTTATATTTCAATTCTTCTGCAAAGACCTTCTCCTCGATAAGTTTTCCAGAGATTTCTAAACCCAGTCCTCCCCCAAGATATATGTCATACGTCTGTCTTATTTTATCTCCTTCTTTACTTAGTTTACCACTAAGACCTATTTCAGCAGTGAAGATTGAGCAACAATTGTTCGGGCAACCACTGACATGTATCCGAAACCTTGCCTCATCAAGTATTTCCTTACTGAAGTGTTTTTCTAGGTGCTCAACTATATCCTTTAATACTTCCTTTGAGTGAGGGCTCAAAGTTTTTCCACAGAAGTCAGAAGCGCATCCTATGCAAGTCCACCTTAACTTTGGGACATCAAAGGAAAAATTCATATCTGCAAGGTGCTTTATTAAAGCCTCCTTCTCTTTCACATTGGGAATGATAATGTTTTGTGTGGGTGTTAATCTAAGTTCACCGCTACCATATTTTTCAGCAAGATTCGAGACCAGAACCATTTCCTGGCCGGATATTCTTCCTCCCATTATGGGAATGTTCACATAGTAATATCCTTCTTGGCTTTGCAGTTGTATTCCCTCATGGTCATGCCATCTCTGAAAGATGGGACCATTATACCTTTCAAGAGTCTTCCCAAGCTTCTCTTCCAGAATTGAAAGGAATTTTCCAATGCCCCAGTTTTCAATAAGCCATTTAAACCTAGCCTTAGTCTTGCTCTCTCTATTTCCATGATCCCTGAAGATCTCTGCTACTGCTACCACTACTTTAAATGCCTCCTCAGGTCTAACAAATATAGCTGTAGGTTTGGCTAATCTAGGACCAGGCAGAGAGGCACCTACGCTTCCGCCTACCAAAAGTGTGAATCCTACATCATCACCCTTTTTCACCGAAACAAGAGCAAGGTCATTTATCACAGCCCTTGTGCAATCTGTTCCACATCCCGATATAGAAATCTTGAACTTCCTAGGCAGATCCAGAAAGTCTGGGTTTCCAACAAAGAAACTGGACAATTCCTTCACAAGAGGATAGCCATTCAATATCTCATCTTTATCTATACCTGAAACTGGACAACACATGATGTTTCGAATATCGCCGTATCTTGCACCTATGAAGCCTTGCCCACACATGTCCGTAGTAAAGCCCACTTTATCCAGCACTCCAAAGATGTCTAAAGCATCTTCGGCTCTAATCCAATGTAACTGAATGTCTTGCCTATCAGTTATCTCGGCTACTCCTCTACTATACCTCTCGGCCAATTCAGATATACCACGTAACTGTTCAGACGTTATGAAGCCACCAGGAACCTTAATCCTAAGGAAATGAGGAGAACCTGTAATGTCAAGAGGGCTACTATCACGACCGATCGAATACCGGCCAATGAATCGCTCAACATCGTCTGTTACTACTTTCATTATACCTCGAACAACCTTAAAGTTTTTAATTACGGGTTTGTTTCTTCCAGAGTAAGCATTACTTCACATAACATTGTTATATTTCAACGCTATAAATTTATCTTACGCGGAAGGCACCTATGAATTGTTCTTTGATTTACCTATGACATGGCATTTTCTTTATTCGATATCTGAGCGAAGTACCTTCAGTCCATCTACCATTATCTTGTCATAAAAGCTATGCGTCTCGCCTTCGGAGTCTACGCCTTTGATTATCATTACTCCACTTTTCAAAATGGTTGCGGTTGTTGTTTCTTTGGAATCGAATGTTATGCCTAGATCAGCCTTAACCGTAACGTTGAAGCCATTATTAACTAAAAGTGAGTATACGTCATCCATTTTCAATTCCAAGTTTCTCTTTGGCGTGACGACGAAAACCTTTTTTCCATCCCTGCCACAAAGTTCGCTAATTCGCTTCTGCTTTAGAGGTTTCGGTGGACCGGATGGTTTTAAGCCGCATACCGGACAGTTATTCGCTTTCGAAATTTCTATCTCTTCAAAACGCATATCTTCAATGTCGCAATGGAGCATTTTGCCCGCTAGTTGGGGCTCTTTTCCAAGTACGATTCTCACGGCTTCAGAGACCTCAATACTAGCAATAATGTTTAGAATTGACGGATGCACACCAACGACAGCGCAACTTGGTAATGCATCATCATCTAAGTTTCCATAAAAACATTCTAAGCACGGAGTCTTATCCGGTATAATGGTAGATGCATTTCCGACAACTGTGATCGCAGCTCCAAAAACATAGGGCACTTTAAGCTTTTGACAAGCTCTGTTTAAAGTATAGCGCGCCGTCATATTGTCAAGTCCGTCGACTACCACATCCATACCACTAATTATGTCTTCGACATTGCTTGCGTTTATCGATAGAGGTAGGGGCTCTATCTTTATGTTCGGGTTTAGCGAGCGCAATCTCTTAGCGGCAACCTCTACCTTGGGATGCCCTAAATAATCTACGCCATAAAGATGTTGCCTTTGCAGGTTTGAAAGTTCAACAATGTCGTAGTCCACTAAGCGGAGGAAACCTATGCCCATGGCGGCTAACTGTAATGATGCAGGAGAACCAAGTCCACCCAACCCAACTACACAGGCTCTTGCTTTTCTAAGTCTCAATTGCCCAGCATATCCTATATCTTTAAGAACGACTTGCCGAGAGTAAAACTCCAGCTCTGTATTTGAAAGGTCGTCTTCAGACATAGCTATTCTCCTTCTTGGTTCTGCGGAGGTTGGACTTTCAGCCGCCTCCTACTGCGGGGATAATTGATACTTTGTCCTCGTTATTCAATTTAGTATCAAAGTTGCCTAGGAAGCGCATGTCTTTACCGTTAATGTAGATATTTATAAACCTTCTAGGTTTTCCCTTTTCATCATACATCCTACTTGCAAAGTCTTTCCCATACTTTGCGGTCAATTGAGCGATAGCCTCTTTTAGAATTGAAGCCTCCACCTCAACGGTCTTTTCTCCGGCGATGTTAGCTAGCGTTCCATAGAGGGTTATCGTAACCCTTCCCATAATAATCATCTCAACTTATTATTTTCCTTAAATCTTCTATGGATGGGTCTATTTCGACAGGTTTTGGGATATGCTTCACAAGGGTTTCCGAAGACTTGAAGCCACTGCCTGTGACACAGCAGACAACCTCTTCATCCTTTGGAATTTCACCTGATTCAACTAGTTTCTTTAGAACAGCGACGGTGACACCACCAGCTGGCTCAGCAAAAATCCCCTCCATTTTTGCCAAAAGCTTAATTCCACTAATTATTTCCTCGTCTGTGGCAGACTCAGCGACACCCCCAGATTCCCGTATGGCCTTTAAAGCGTAAATTCCATCTCCAGGATCTCCAATAGCGAGACTCTTTGCGATCGTTTGAGGTGTTTCTACAGGAACGACATCGTCTAAGTTCAACTTGAAGGCATTTACAATAGGTGAGCAACCTTTGGCTTGAGCTCCGATCACTTTGGTTTTCAACTCATTGATTAGGTTGAGGTCTCTGAATTGTTTTAGACCTCTCCATATTGCGCATAGTAATGCCCCGCTTCCCAAGGGAATTATTATATTATCTGGTGCTCTCCACCCAAGTTCTTCGCATGTTTCAAAAGCCAACGTCTTTGACCCCTCCACGTAGTAGGGGCGGATGTTTATGTTGACTAAACCCCAATCATATTCGTCGGACGCTTGGGCCGCGAGTCTGTTGGCTACGTCGTACGTTCCTTTTACCGCAATTATCTTGGCTCCATACATTGACGCTTGCAGAACCTTATCGATCTCGGTGTTGGACGGGATGAACACGTAACAGGGTATACCTGCTTTTGCGGCGTAAGCTGCCGTTGCTGCAGCCAAGTTCCCAGTTGATGCGCATCCCACAGCGGAATAACCAAATTCTAAAGCTTTAGACACTGCAACTGCAGCCGGTCTATCTTTGAAGGACCCAGTTGGGTTGACAGTATCATCCTTCACATAAAGTTTTCTTACTCTCAGTGCTTCAGCCAGTCTCTTGCACTCGCGCAGTTTAGTGAAGCCAGCGCCTAGGTCTACTATTTTTGTTTTATCTTCTATTGGTAGGAGTTCATGATAACGCCATAGACTGTACGGTCTCTCCTTGAACGAGTTCTTGTCAATCTCGACCGAGTCTAATTTGTAAACTACTTCTAAAGGCCCAAAACACTTCTCACATGCACGAATTCTTTTAGGCAGAAATTCCGCTCCACATTCTCTGCACTTAAGTGCTTTTATATGGCTATTTTCTTTGAACTCTTATTCCCCCTAAATAACATAGTTATAATCTGATATAACGGAGTTATACATTAATAAATATTATTATTCAACATATTTAGCATTTAATTTATTCTTACCTTTCATTCAACTTTTCCAAGATGCAAGAAGCGTGACAGAAGAGTAGTAGACTCTAAAGGGTAAGAAGCGTTCACCAACTACAATGGCTACAGTACAGGTAAGACCTTTGTTGCTTCCCGAATCGTTTGGAAGCTTAAAATCAGTTACTTCCGTCGTGTCCTCTATTTAGCCGACTACTTGTTCCAAAGGACCAAGCCTACAATGAATTTTTAGACTTCGGAGATGCTTGTGCAATTGAAGAGGCAAAGCGCCAAGGCGAGAGACATCTGCTTTAGCATCTATAATCCATGTACAGCAATGGGGCCAATCGACTATACTAGCATTACTGGCCCGACTTCCTCGACCTCGTCTATCAAGGCTTTCGGAGAACGGATGAGAGAGATAACCGCGATAACAGAAGGCAATCCAGGGATAGTAAATATTTGCATTGCTAATCCTGAAACCAGATAGAAATCGAAGAGGGGGCAACACTGGAGCTATTGCAGTTGCAGGGCTTTGAGCATAAAAATGCATTGTCATTATCAGGAGGCGAGGCTCAGAGAGTAGCTCTTGCCCAAGCCTTACTCGCTGAACCCGAACTGTTGCTCCTCGACGAGCCTACAGCAAATCTAGACCCCCAGAAATGTTTCAATAGTTGAGGAGGTTCTTTCTCGCATAAACCGAGAAAGGAAAACGACGATAATAATGACAACCCACAACATGTTTCAAGCAGAAAACCTTGCACATCGGGTGGTCGTACTTAACGAAGGAAAGATAGAGTTAATCGGTACATTTCAAGATATTTTTTGGAAGCCGCCGAAATCTGTCAAGAATTTCGCTAGACTTGAAAACGTTTTCTCTGGAATTTCAAGAATCTCTGCTGAAGGAACATCAATTATCGACGTGGGCGATGGATTACAAATTGAGACTGCCTTCAAGAAAACAGGATACGTAACGATTCACGTGCCTCCGGAGGACATTATTTTGTCGACTCACCCGCTAGTTTCAAGTGCTAGAAATACCTTCGATGGCAAAATAGTGCAAATATCCAATGGGGGACATTTGGTGAAGCTTAAAGTCAGAACGGGTAAAGACTTCATTGTGCAAATAACCAAGCGGCCATTCAATGAGATGCAACTTAACATCTATTCAAGAGTTTTCTTAGCTTTCAAAGATATAATAACAACAACCTAAAAAAGCATTTGCTAACGCCATTAGAGATGATATAAGAAAAATTCACCTAGCGCATTTGAGCTGAAAAAGCCGGTAAGGTCTTAGGTTTTGCAAACTTTGTCATAAGAGCCTTCCTGACCATAGAAAACTATAAACTTAACCCAGAAACACTTATATACGGTGACACCTTTGCCAACAGTTAGCGATTTAGAAAAAGAGTTCATAAAAAAACATTCTAAGTCACAGAAACTTTACGAAAGAGCTCGAAATATTTTACCAAGCGGCGTATCACACGATGGCAGATTTGCAAAGCCATTCCCAATATACATGGTTAAGGCTGAGGGGACTCATAAATGGGATGTGGATGGAAATGAGTACGTTGATTATGTAATGGGCCATGGTGGAGCGCTCTTCGGGTATGGAGATCCGAGGTTAAGGGCGGCTATGGAGAAGGCTTTAGCCAATCCGCATATGGGTGCATGTACTGAGCTTGAAATAGAATGGGCCGAGACAATTGAGAGGCTTGTTCCATGCGCAAAGAATGGTTACGTCAGAGGCTGTTCATGTGGTGGTGAGGCGGTTGAAGAAGCTGTCAGAGTTGCAAGAATTCACACGGGTAAGGATAAAATCGTTATACACGAAGGCTGCTACCATGGAAAGTGGGAGGAGACCTGTGTTGGACGTGGTCCTCCTTATGGGTTAGTGAATCAAAAGGGAATACCAAAAGCGATTAGAGAGAACGTCATACTCGTTCCGTACAATAAGCCCGAGGCGGTTGAGGCGGCATTTAGGACTGGGGAAGTAGCATGTATTCTACTGCAAGGAAACGCTCCGTACACTAAAGATTACATAAAGACACTGCGTGAACTCACCACAAAGTATGGTGTTGTATTTATAATGGATGAGGTTGTTTCAGGATTCAGGTACTCGGTTGGTGGAGCGCAGGAATACTACGGGGTTACGCCAGATCTGGCAGCATTAGGAAAGGTCATAGGCGGCGGCGCTCCCTGTGGAGCCGTTGCTGGACCGAAGGAGATTCTGCAGTATTACGAGTTTAGGGATGAGTACTGGAACCGGTTTATTAGGCCCGCGGTTGGCGGCACATGGAACATGCAGCCTCTTTCCATAGCTGCGGGAATCGAAGCCATGAATATATGCGACAAAGAGCACGAAAAAATCTATCCTCGCTTGTATGAGATAGGTAAGAGATTAACAAAAAATCTTAACGACACCGCCGCAGACCTTCACATAAAGGTAACAGCTGGAGGCTTGCCGCCTGAAAATCCCACAAATATAACGGCTACTCTAGACCCCCATGCTAGTCCTTTAGCGGCGTATGCGGTAGATCTCACACTAAAGAATAATGGGTTCTTCTCATACCGTGGAATTTCTGGACACACAACCTTCAAGTATACGGAAGAAGACTTAAGGCAAACTGAGGACGCGTTTAGGAAGGCACTAGAGGTAATAAAAGAAAACAAGTTGACACCTACAGTTTAGTCATTTGCTGGGTAAACCAATACATCCCCCATCTTTTTATTTAAGCTTAGATAAGTTCATAATATATTTAATTGAATCAACTGAAACAATAAATTCTTTAGAGCTCATTAATTCAAGAATAATGCAGATGATTAGGGAACCGGAGAAGTAAAATCAGGTTAAACATTTGTCAACCAATGACATATTGGATCAGGCATTTCATTATATTCATGAGAACTTTAACAGATTTGTGAACGAATTCAAAGATTTACTTAGGGTTCCAAGCATCGTTGGAACACACGGTGTTGTGGAATGTGCTAAGATGGTGGAGGAATTTATGACAAGTGTGGGCATAAATGTTGAAGTTAGCTCCATCGAGCATAAAGCACCAATCGTATTTGGAAGACTAGAACCCGGATCCGATGGAAAAACGCTGTTGCTTTATTGCCACTATGATGTTTACCCTGTGAGCAATGTACACAAGTGGATTAATGACCCGTTTAAAGCAGAAACTGTTAATGGAAAGATCATTGCAAGAGGTACATCGGATAGTAAAGGAAATTTAATGGCTTTACTTAAGGCTGTCGAATCTCTTTCCTTCGCGCTGAAGGGACGCCCGTGTTGTCTGAAGTTTGTCATTGGGGGAGATGAGGAAGCAGGAAGCCCAAGTCTCCCACAATTCATCGAAGAAAATCAAGGGAAGCTTAGTGCAAATGCAGCAATAATTTTTGACGCAACGCTTGATGAGGACAATACACCTGCGGTAAATCTCGGAAGAGAAAAACCTACTTCAACTGAAGACGATATTGTTCAAGCGATAATTAAGGCATCTAAGACAGTCTATGGAACGGTTCCCAAAATATACAGGTCAGTTATGACTTATCCTATGTATTTAATCTCAAAAAAGCTAGGAATCAAATCGCTTAGCACGGGATGTGGTTCTTTCAATGGAAACACGCATTCAATAAACGAATGTATTACAATTGATGAATTTAGAAATGGCATAAAATATGCTACGTCGGCCATCTATTTCTATACACTTGAATGACGAGTATCTGGCATCAAAAATTAGCTACTTTTCAATTGCTGGCCTTATGATTTCAATTCGCCTTTCCTTCAACCTCTTTGTTGAACTCTGTCATAGATACTTTGATGCCCTATGCCACATTCCATTCATTCGCATCTTAAATGCCTTTATGTGAGTAAACAAGCCTTTACGGAGTGAGCTTAAGCTCTTGCTGGAACTATTAAAACGGAACATTTCGCCTTGTTGCATACATCGTCGCTTATGCCTCCGAGCAAGAAGCGCCTAACTGTTCCTAGACCTCTACTCCCGACAATAATTAATTCATAGTTTCCTTTTGCAGCGACTTCAACTATTTTATCCGAGGGGACGCCGAACTCGACTTTCTTATCAATCTCCAGCCCTTTTCCTCCAACAGCATTTAGAGCCTTTGAAAGAATTCTCTCAGCCACTTCCTCAGCAGTTTTAGAGGAGTAATCATATAGACGGCGTTCTTGAACGTTTAACAATGTGATTTTTGAGCCAAGGCTTTCAGCGAAATTAACGGCGTACTTGAGGGCCTTTATTGAGTGCTCAGACCCGTCGATACATACTAGCAAACTTGATAGTGAACTAACTGCTTTAGCAATCAAAGTTGGGCATGTGATGTGCCCTATAACATGTTTAGTCACGCTTCCAAGACTGTAGGGCTCCTTCTCATTTTCACCATGTGCACCCATGACGACTAGGTCATATTTTTTGGATAGCTTCAGAATGCTGTCAGCCGGATGACTCCACTTAATTATCGCCGTATCAACGGAGATACCCTCTTTAACAAACACTTCTTTCGCATCATTTACTATCTTCTCTACCTCTTGCTCGATAATACCATAAATCTCAGTTTCTATACTTTTCGGAAGAGGGATGCTTAGCATCAGTTTTTGTGTAGCATTTAAAACCGTCACAGATGCTTTCGCTTTTTTAGCAATAATAGCCGCTGTTTCCACTGCCATAAGACTCGATCCAGATCCGTCTACAGGAACGAGGATTTTCTTCAAAAAATCTTTTTCAGACATTCTTACACATTATCTCTATAAGATGACGTGATTTAATTATTTTTAGATTAATGACTATGCCTAACACATTGTTTCCCGAATTTCAAGCATGACTGAATTAAGAGTAACATTTTGCATAATTATTATATAAAAATTAAGCAGTTAAAAAATGGGTTAAACCAACATGTAATGTGTTCAAGTCTCGGTGGAAATATGGCAATAAAAGAGTTCAATTGGATGGCTGGAGGGCCGCAGGGTAGCGGTGTAGACTCAGCAGCAAATATCTTTGCAAGGGCATGTTGCTATGGTGGTCTATATGTGTTTGGAAAAAGGGAATACCATTCCAACATTAGAGGAATGCACAGTTATTTTCATCTAAGAATTTCAAACCGTGCAGTTTTAGCCAACGTAAATGATGTAGATTTGCTTGCAGCTTTTGACGCGGAGACCGTTATTAGACACATAAATGAGGTTGTTTCAGGCGGTGGAATAATCGTAGACAAAGACCAAGTTAATACAAAGATTTTTGAAATACCTACGATGCCAGACGAGTTCAAGGACGAGTTTCGTCGATATTTAGAGGAGAAAGGATTGGGCGATACTGTTAAAGATCTTCTTGATGAGGCAGAAAAAGCTGGAGTTCATATTATTCAGATTCCTTATATGGATTTACTTAAACAGGTGGCAAACAAATTAGGCATAAAGCAGTCAAGTAGGATTACGCAAATGATAAACGTACTGACCACAGGTATTTCTTTTGCCCTTCTTGATTACGACATAAGTCTTGTGGAGAAGGGTATTGATGCAATTTTTGCTGATAAGCCTCAAGTAATAGATCTGAACCGCTTGGCACTGAAGATAGCTTACGATTACGTTAAACGGAACTTAAAAGAGGATTTGGGACTTAAGCTTGAAAAAACTGAAACTGCTGAAGAGAGGATTTTTCTCTCTGGGAACCAAGCTGTTGCTTTGGGCAAAGTCTTTGGTGGATGTAGAATTCAAACATATTACCCAATAACTCCGGCAGCAGATGAAAACGAGTACTTGGAAGCTCATGAAATTTTAAAGAGCACGTCTGGAGATAAATGGAATTCGATAGTGGTAATCCAGACCGAGGACGAAATTGCAGCAATAAACTTTGCATTAGGTGCGGCTTTAACAGGTGCCAGAGCGGCAACAGCCACATCTGGACCAGGTTTTTCCCTTATGGTAGAGGGACTATCTTGGGCTGGAAACAATGAAGTACCCGTGGTAATCACGTACTATCAGAGGGGAGCTCCCTCCACAGGTTTACCAACGAGGCATGGGCAAGATGATCTAAGATTCGCCATTCATGCGGGTCACGGCGAATTCGGGCGTATAGTACTTGCATCTGGAGATATCCAAGAATGTTTCTATGATGCTGCAGTTGCCTTCAACTATGCTGAAAGATATCAAATGCCAGTTATTCACTTGATAGATAAAGCAATTGGCAACAACTACCAAACCTATACTTTATTTGATACCAGCAAGTTTAGGATTCAGCGCGGCGAAATCTTAGATGAGCCCAAACTTCAAGGTGAGTACAAACGGTTCCGTTTCACGGATAACGGTTTATCTCCAAGGGTTTTCCTTGGTGTAAAGAATGGAATTCATTGGTATACAGGTGATGAGCATAATGAATGGGGACACATAAGCGAAGAACCTACGAATAGGGTGCTAATGATGGAAAAGAGGCTGAAAAAGCTTGAGCTAATCGAAAAAGAGGTACCTCTTGAGGAAAAGATCAATTTCTTCGGGAACAAGAACGCAGAGAACATTATTGTTAGTTGGGGTTCGACCAAAGGAGCGTTAATTGAGGCTGTTGACAGATTAACTGGTGGGGGGCTTGATGTGGGATTTTTGCAAATTCGTATGGTGCATCCACTTCCTAAAGATTACATTGCCGATGTCCTTCGAAATGCCAAGACAAAAATAGATGTGGAAATGAATTACTCTGGGCAACTTGGAGAAATAGTAAGAGAAAAAACAGGCATCCCCATGGATTTTAGTGTTTTAAAGTACAATGGACACCCCATGACAATCACCGAGGTGTATGATGCATTAAAACGAATTCTCCTCGGTAAGGCGCCCAAGAGACAGGTGTTAACATATGGCTCTTAAGACATCAGATTATAAAACAGATGTTCATGTAGATTGGTGTCCTGGCTGCGGGAACTTTGGCATATTGGCAGCTATGCGGTTGGCACTTGCGGAGTTAAAACTAGAACCACATCGTGTGGTGGTAGTTTCTGGAATAGGTTGTTCTGGCAAAGTTCCTCATTTCGTCAACGCATATGGTATACATACGATTCACGGCAGGTTATTGCCCTTCGCTCAGGGAATAAAGGCATCGAATCCTGGACTTGAAGTCATAGCTGTGGGAGGGGATGGTGACGGATTAGGTATAGGTGCAGGGCACTTCGTGAATGCTGGAAGAAGAAATTTCGACATAGCTTACTTCATGCACAACAACGGTGTTTATGCGTTAACTAAGGGACAAGCTTCGCCAACTTTACGGCTTGGATTAAAAACCAAAGCACTTCCAAAACCTAATATCAACGAGGGAATTAACCCGGTCACATTAGCCATCGTTTCTGGCTATACATTTGTAGCGAGATCCTACGCCTACGACGTCACCCATCTCAAGAACACAATGAAACAGGCAATTCAGCATAAAGGATTGGCGTTTGTGGATATACTACAACCATGCCCCACTTACAACGACATAAATACAAAAGATTGGTATGAAGGCCACGACAGGATAGACCCAAAAACTGGGAAACCTCAGTCTAGGCTTCAGAAACTGGAGGAGACAAATCACGATCCTGTGGTGCATAGTCTTGCTGAAGAATTTGAAAAGAAGGTGTCGGCTCTTGATAAGGCGCGCATGTGGGGAGATACGATATACATTGGCGTCTTCTACAAGAATGAGCTTATCCCCACGTTCCAAGATCGGATAATGCAGAGGATACCTTCTTACTTAACTAATCCCCCTGCAAAGCAGAAACTCAGTGATGAAAATGGTATACCTCTAACAGACCTCAGAGAACTCTTCGAAGAACTAAAAACGTCTTAAGCAGAATACAACTGCTTCAGCCCCTAAGAAAAAAGACAAAAAAAGATAGAAGTGGCTTCACTAATTAAGGAGTTTCTTTAATCTTTTTAGCGAGGTTCTTGCCAATTTCCACGATTTGTTTAATGTCTTCTTCTGAAGGAGGACCATTTATCTCCAATGTTCCAACAACTTCAAGTTTTGACTGCCCAAGGATTTCTTGTACATGTTTTATTGCAACCCCGCCCCATCCATATGAACTCAATATTGCCCCAAATTTTGTCGGCGGACGTAAAACTTTCACCAAGTAAGTTGCATATAAAGCTAGAGGATGAACACCAGCCAACACTGTGGGTGCACCGAGAATAATGGCCCTTGAGTCAACCAAATCCTTAGCCAAATCACCTAAGTCAGCCATGGACAAGTTATACAACACAACTTCAACTCCTTCAGACGCTAGAGTTTCCATGATTGGGCGAATCATTTTCTCAGTGCTACCCCACATGGTCGCATAGACGATTGTGGCTTTTTGTTTAGTCTCCCCTTTCACCCATTTCCTATACGCTTCAAGAATTCTTTGCAGGTTTCTATGAATTGGTCCATGACTTGGTGCAATCATCTTAATTTCCAAATCCTTTATCTTATCTAAACCTTTCTCTGCATTGAGTCTAAACGGCATCATTATTTCGCCGAAATATCTCTGCGCATGAACAAGCAAATCCTCAACCTCATCATCATAAAGCTCCTTTGCTAAATGCGAACCAAAGAAGTCGCAAGGGAAAAGAATCTTGTCTTCTTGAAGATATGTAAACATCGTTTCTGGCCAATGAAGCATAGGAGCCTCAATAAAACGAAAGGTCTTACCACCCAAATCAATTGTGCTTTGATCACCAACAATCTCTATTCTCTCACTCGGCACCTTGTAGTACACTTGCGCCATTTTTGCGCCCATCCTTGTCGTAACAAGTTTAGCTTTACTGTTCCACGCCATAACGTGCGGAACCGCCCCCGCATGATCCGGTTCGGCGTGGTTCATTACCACGTAATCCAAGTCGCTGGGATCGATGATCTGCTTGACTTTATCTTCCAACTCATTTTCAAAACCAGGATTCACAGTATCTACCAAGGCTTTCTTTTTTTCTCCAAGCACCAGATAAGCATTATAACTAGTTCCCTTCGGCAAAGGAATCAGGGCATCGAAAAGTCTACGGTTCCAGTCTTTTGCACCTACCCAATAGACATTCTCAGAAATTTTGACAAAATTACGCCAACTCATTTTTATCACTTTCACATTTGAAAGTATAAATTGATTGAATATAAAACTTGAAAAACATACAAATGTTATAAAAGGAAAAGCAATAAAATACTCAATCAGTTTAACCTTAAATTCGCTTATTATCGATTTTATATGCATGAAATGAGAATCCGTAGTCACGCGGGATAGGTTTCTTATCACGCAGACTGTGGCGATCAAGATATAAATCGCGGCAGATGCGTACCGGCTTTGAGAAGTAAAACCACCGTTTTCAAGGCTTCATCATAGTCATCAATAGTAGATTATATCGAGCTCTTTGAGCATCAGTGCTTTCGGAAACTCCACGACGTTCAGTATTATTGTGAAACCTCGGGCTACTTGCTTCCCTGTTTTCAAAAATCTATGCGCGCTTGTATTGTAGAGAACCCCTTCCATTCAAGATCCCTTGTCCTTTCATAATACATTATGGCTTTCTCTAAGCTTACGGAGTCCATGTCCAGCTTGGATTCCCTCAAAAGCTTGGCTAGTTCTTCAGATGAAATGACAACACGTTCCAATAATTCCTATCTACTAATGTACTCCGCTAGGGCTTTTCTTGCAACCTTGCTCCACTTCACTTCAGAGTAACGCTTCATTTTCTTATGGAGCGCTTCTGGAATGGAGATGGTCATGTTTGGCATAACCTCATTAGATTTGAACTTACACAATTATTATCACAGAAATGAAAGATTGCATGAAAGATAACCATTCTGAGCAGCCTTTTTTATAAGTTATTACAAGTAAAAAATGTGCAGTTCTCAAAATCATAGCACGTACCTCAATCTACAAGCTAATCGAAGCATAATAACCGTTTATTCAAGATAAGATCGGTGGTCAGAAAGGGGTTTATATATGGGGATTTATATGTAGTGAAACAGCATTACGACATATCTGGAGGAAATGCGTATGAGCAAGCCTGTTGACGCAGGTAGTTTAAAGATTGGGAGTAATATTGTTATTGATGGTGAACCTTGCAAAATCGTGGAGATGGATAAATCTAAGCCAGGTAAACATGGTTCCGCCAAGGTCAGGATTGTTGGAATCAGCTTGTTTGGCGAGACAAAGAAAAGTCTAGTCTGCCCAGTTGACGCTAAAGTTGAGGTTCCCTTGGTTGAGAAGAAGAGTGGACAAGTTGTATCGATATCTGATAAGGATGTTCAGCTGATGGATCTTGAAAACTATGAAATGCTCTATGCGCCTATGCCGGAGGATGAAATTAGAACGAAGCTGTCTCCAGGAGTTGAAGTTGAATACTGGTTGATTCTAGGAAAAATAAAGATAGTACGAACGAAGGGCGCCTAACCGTATGCCACTCTAAATGCTTGCTCCTTTTTCCTTTAGGTTTTAGGCTTAATCTACTTTTGTTAACTCGATTACAATAGACCTACATATGTTGTATCATATAATTACGAAATTATGTGTAGAATTATTTGATTCCGTTACTTCAAACAGTTCGAGATTTATATGAACACTTCACTTATTGGCGTGTTAGAAATTCTACTTATTTGAATTTGATGGCGCTTGCGAATGCTCCTTAGCGTTAGTTAATCCATCCATTATGCTTTGCAGTATCGTAACAATCGTGTTAATTTTTTAATCACATACCCAAGTAAGAATGATTAAAGGAACTTAGACAAATAAAAGGTGTATAAAGAGCACCGAATGATGCAATTATGGTTTACCCGTTGAAGAAACTAACGGAGTATGCTCATAAGATTGAATAACAGATTTTTGAAGGTATGCTTATATTATAATTGCTGTTGACCAATAGTGTAGCAGAGATCTTCGTAGAAGTGTCCAGTTAATTCAAAGGATGAAAGGGTATAGCATAATCAATCCTTGAGGGAGTACATAGACTTGAGTCACAAAAACACTAAAATCATAACAATCAGTCTGGATTTTATCAAAAGACAGCATCACAATTTCAAAATAAACATTCTTCGAGTGGCTTTCCAAAATATGTTTTTACAGATGATCAGCCAGTTTCAGTCCATCTATACATCATTGCTAGAAGCAAATCCAGCTCAAATAGGGATGGTGAACAGCGTAGGAGAATTTTCAGGAGCAGCTGTAGCCTTACCTACAGGGTGGTTTGCGGATAGGTGTGGTCCAAAGAAGGTTTTTGTGGCTTCTGCTTTGATTATGGCGCTGGGGTCCTTGATCTTCGCTTTGGCTCAAAGTTGGACGATGATAATTCCAGCATTGCTCATTTTCCTGTTTGGCCAAAGATTCGGTATGACTATTTGCTCTATGATTTGTGGGAAGTACCTACGTTCAGATGAAAGAACAATGGGAGTACAGCTATGCGACACTGTGGTAGCATTACCCGTGCTGATTGCACCTACCATAGGTGCGCTTATTGTCACTAGTTTCGGAGGAATAACTATAGAAGGAATTAGACCGCTCTACTACTTTGCATTTGCCGGATACTGCTTAATTGCGATAATAGTGCTGAAGTTTTGGAGAGAGGAAACAACAGAGTCAAAAGGTAGGAAGATAGATATTGTGAGTAGTTACCAAGAAGTGTTCATAAAGGGAACTGCAATAAAGCGCTGGTTGGCTTTTTCATCGATTGTAAACGTGCCCATGATGATATTCCCTATTTTTTGGCCGTTGTTCGCAAAGGAGATTAAGCATGCAGACCAATTTCTTCTAGGAGCAATGAGTACAGCACAGTTTTTCATCCCCTTGTTTTTAGCAATTCCGCTAGGCAAACTGGCGGACACCATTGGCAAGAAAAAGATGTTTTATGTTTTGTCTCCTCTGAACATATTGGCTCCGTTGATACTTGTCTATGCTCCAAGCTGGGAGCTGCTTGTCTTGGCAATGGCACTTTCAGGCATTTCACAGATCACAATACGTATAGAGTCGGCGATTAGAGCAGAGCTTGTACCTCCGCAGCTTCTCGGGAAGTTTGCAGGACTTAATACATTAACTAGGGCCTTACTTGTCCTTCCGTTTCCAACCATAGGCGGGATGCTTTATAGTAACTTCGGTCCAGAATATGTATTCTTTCTCGTAACAGCTGTTCGAATTCTAGAACCATTGTTGTTGACAACTATACCTGAACTGAAAAGAAGTGCTCCAGATTCTAAACAGTGAAGCTACATTTTCACATGAAAAATTATATAAACGAAATCATACGAATTATTTTGCAAACAGAGTTAATGGCGTGAATGGTGATGCCTTACCAATCAGATTTAATGGAATAAACGATGTCTTCTTACTGCCATCCAGTTTGAACTCTGTTGAAATGTCAATTCTCAGAATCCATCGAAGACATGGGCAACCATTGACGTATTTCTGTTTAAATAAAATTTCTAAACATTACCGGAGGTGCCTTTGATGAAAAAGTTACTTGTATTTGATATGGAACCATTCATTACAGGAGAATACCTGTTAACCCTTGCAAAAAGACATGGTAAGGGTATGCGGGTTCGCGAAATAATGATGATGGGTTTAGAGGGCAAAATCAAGTTTGCAGATGGTCTAAAGTTGAGGATAAATGAGTTGAAGGGACTTGTTGATGAATTGTCTGCTAATGCCCTTGCAGAAGAGTTAGTTAGGGACATAAAGCCTGAAGTTAAAGAGATATTTGTTACCGCCAAAAAGTTGGGATACATCACAGCGGTCATTACTGGAAGCTTTGACATTGTCGCTGACAGAGTTAAGAAAATACTTGATGTAGATTACATTTATAGTAACAAGCTTGTGTTCAAGGATGGCAAGTTGGATGATGTCGTTATTAATGTGTTCGAAAATAAAGGTCAACTCGTTAAAGAGTTGAGAGAAAAGCTTGGAGTAGAAAAGGAAAATACAATTTCCGTTTTTGACGGTTGGTTCGACATAGGGATGGCGAAGGAGGGGCATTCGATAGGATTCAGCCCAGCGAAAGGTGTTGAGCAATTTGTTGATCTAGTGATCAAGGATAGAGTGGAGCTATTGAACATCATCAAAGAGCCGGAAGCGTATTTTAAAGGCGTTGATAACATGCTTTTCATCCCAGGTCCTGTTGATGTTGCTAAGGAAATCAGTATTGCACAGACAAAAATGATGATCTCTCACAGAAGCAACGAATACAGGGAGATGCATAAGGAAATTGTTCAAAAATTACGTCAGTTCTTCAACTGCGACGATGTATTCATTCTAACAGCCTCAGGCACAGGCGCCGTTGAGGCAATGGTGGCAAATATGCCCTCAAGGGACGATAAGCTGCTAGCTTTTGTAAACGGCGCTTTTGGTAAAAGAATGGCAGAAAATGCGAAGCTGTTCTGTGACAATGTAATCGAATACAGAATTGAGGATGGAAAGGGCATCGGTTTGGACATAGCGAAAGCTGCAATAGAAGCCCATAAACCAAATCTAATAGCTATCGTACATAACGAAACATCCACCGGCGTGGTAAACGATGTTGAAAATATCTGCAAATACGCTAAACACAAAGGAATCTACACTATGGTGGATGCTGTATCATCGTTTGCTGGTCACGAACTGAATATGAAGAATTGGGGAATCGACATATGCGTCACTGCAAGTCAAAAATGTTTAGGGGCCCCACCCGGCTTGTCATTTGTCGCTGTAATGAATTCTGCAATGGAAAAGATAGAGAAAAATGAGGTGAGACTTCGCTATTTTGATCTCAAAGCATTCAAGAAATCCAACGCAAGAAATGAAACCCCTGTTACGCCAGCTGTAAGCTTACTATTCGCGGCAAAGGCGGCGCTTGATTTGCTTGCAAAGGAAGGGTTAGAGCAAAGAATTGAAAGACATAGGAAGGCGGGAGAGATCTTGAGAAAGAAGTTGACGGAGTGTGGCTTTGAGCTTTTGGCTGAAAAGGGATACGAATCAAATACTGTGACAACATTCAAAACAAGTGATGCAGAATTCATTCAAACGCAATTAAGAGAAAAATTTGGCATCGAAGTTGCCAGTGGCATTGACGAGCTGAGAGGTAAAATACTTCGCATTGGACATTTAGGAAATTACTCGCTAAAACAAATTGAAAAATTAGCCGCAGCTATCGAAAATGTGGCTGGTGAAGCAAAACGGAAATCGTGGTCTTAGATCCGCTCGACGAAGTGTGCTTAAATAAACTTAAAGACATGGCGAATGTCGTTTATAAGCCACAGGATTCGCAAGCCATCGAAAAGGCAGATGTACTCATAGTCAGAAGCACAAAAGTAGGGGAGGATACTATAGGCAGGGCTAAAAACCTGAAAGTAATTGCCCGTGCTGGGGTTGGAACGGATAACATAGACCTAAAAGCATGTGAAAAGAAGAAAATAAAGGTGATCAACACACCAGACGCCCCAACAACTTCTGTCGCGGAACTGACATTGGGGTTAATCATATGTATGCTAAGAAAGATAATCATAGCCCATAATTCTATGAAGGACAAGTTATGGAAAAAGAATGAGTTGCTAGGCAACGAGTTGGCTGAAAAAACTCTTGGTGTAATAGGTTTGGGAAGAATAGGCACCGCCGTGGCAAGACTGGCAAAGAGTTTTAACATGAACGTAATAGCCTACGATCCCAATATAAAAAACAGTGAACATGCAAATCTAGTCACATTTGACAACCTACTTAAGAACTCGGACATAATCACAATTCATGTACCACTCACGATTGAAACCGAGAAGATGATCGATGGCGACGCCATTAAGAAGATGAAAGATGGAGTATTTTTGCTGAATCTGTCCAGAGGTAAAGTGGTCGATGAAGATGCTCTGTATCAAGCATTGAAAACTAAGAAAATAGCCATGGCTGCCCTGGATGTCTATGAAAAAGAGCCATATAATGGGAAACTAACAGATTTGGATAACGTAATTTTAACCCCACACATAGGCTCAAATACCGTTGAAGCCCAAAGAAGGATTGGAGAAGAATTGGTAGAAAGATTGAAGGAAGTTTTTATCTAAATAATCTTAGGGTTGGTGAGAGAATGCTTGATATAAAGCTCATTAGGGAACAACCAGACCTTGTCAGAGAGAACCTGAAAAGAAGACAGGATCCTGAAAAACTGAAATTGCTCGAGCAACTAATCAACTATGATAAGAAGTGGCGAGAGTTAGTGACGGAGATAAACAAACTGCGGCAAAGAAGAAATACAATCAGTCTAGAGATTGCCGAGCTGAAAAAACAAAAGAAGGATGTTGACAAGCTACTCAAAGAAGCCAATAAAATTCCTAGTATGATAAAGGAACTTGAAACGAAAAAACAGGACTTTGAAGACAAAGTCAGAAGCGCACTTTTTAGGATACCAAACCTCCTGCATGAAACAGTTCCCTTTGGTAAAGACGAAAAAGATAACGTGGAAATTAGAAGATGGGGAAAACCACCGAAGTTCGACTTTGAACCTAAGGATCATTTGGAAATTGGTTTAAACCTTGGCATGATAGATCCTGAAAGAGCGGCAAAAACAGCAGGTCACGGATTTTTCTACCTTAAGAACGAGCTGGTTCTTCTAGACCTAGCTATACAACGGTTTGCCATAGACTTTCTTAGGAAAAGAGGTTTCATCGTAATAGAACCACCTTTTATGATAAAGAGGAAGCCATACGAAGGCGTAACGGATCTATCCGACTTTGAGCAAGTCCTCTATAAAATTGAGGGGGAGGACTTATACTTGATTGCAACTTCAGAACACCCCATGGCTGCCATGTTCATGAATGAAACCTTGGACAAAAAGGATTTACCGATAAAAGTTTGCGGCATTTCACCATGCTTTAGAAAAGAAGTTGGTGCGCATGGAAAATACACAAAGGGCTTGTTTAGGATGCACCAGTTCAATAAGGTAGAACAATTCATCTTCTGCTTGCCAGAGCAGTCTTGGAACTTCCATGAGGAACTTCAGGAAAATAGCGAAAAGCTGTATCAAGCATTAGGTCTGCACTATAGAGTCGTGAACGTTTGTACTGGCGATATAGGAACAATTGCAGCGAAAAAGTATGATACAGAAGTGTGGATGGTTGACGGGAACTTTAGAGAAATAGGGTCGAACTCAAACTGTACGGACTATCAGGCAAGAAGGCTTAACATAAAGTATAGAGAGGAGGAGGGCAAACCTCCAGCCGGTTTTGTTCACACACTAAACAATACGGCATTGGCTACAAGCAGAACTATGATGGGTATCCTTGAACAGTTCCAACAGAAGGATGGCAGCGTCGTTATACCTGAAGTACTCAGACCATACATGAATGGCATTGAAAGGCTAGAAAAAAGAAATTAAATAGCTTATATTGAAGGGATAAACATGAAAGTTAAGGTATTGGGAACGGCGCAGGATGGTGGAGTTCCTCAAATAGCATGTTACTGTCAAACCTGTAATCACGCTAGGGAGGAGCCTAAAGATGCTAGATTGGGGCCGTCTTTGGGAATTTTTGACCCTCTTAAGGGTAGCATATACATTATTGATGCATCTCCTAATCTTCCTCAACAGTTGGACATGCTATGGAAGGAAACGATGGGAATACGTGAAAAAGGAAAGTTCCCGCTTGATGGAATTTTCTTAACGCATGGACATTTTGGTCATATTTGGGGACTGGGTTATCTTGGAAAAGAAGCTTGTTCTCCTAAAGAATTACCCCTGTACTGCACAAGAGACATGGCAGAATACCTCCGCAAAAACAGACCCTTTGCTGACTTAGTTCAAAGGCGAAATGTAATCATCAATGAGATAAAGCCAGGGACACCCATAAAATTATCCCAGAATACTTTTATAACGCCAATGAAGGTCCCTCATAGACAAGATGTTGCGGACACTGTAGGCTTTATCATTTCAGGAGAAAAGAATAAACTGCTGTACATTCCAGACATGGACGATTACACAGATGACATCATTAAAGCCATAGGCGCCTCAAATATAGCTATACTTGATGGATGCTTTTACTCAACAGACGAGTTGCCTCACAGAAATATAAAGGAGATTCCTCATCCCTTTATTCCATATAGCATGGAGAAATTGGCGCATTTAGTTGGAAAAACACAAATATATTTCACTCATTTCAACCATACAAACTACCTCTTACGGCTGAGAAGCAAAGAGAAAGAAGACCTCATCGCACGCGGATTTATGATGGCCAATGATGGAGATGAATTCATAGTATAAGTCAATAACGGACGGCTTACACTAGTTCGGCATTATCGTAACGCCATGGTCATCAGAGCGACAAACAATTCTAAATGCATGAAAACGCTTCAAGCCCCTCGCCGGCGTGATATCAACTAATTGCTCCCATTTAACAAGGGGCACTCTCTAAATCTTATCTTATTCGCACTTGTGCTCGATGCTACCTCCTTCGCTGAAAATCCTTCATCCGCAGTTATTAACAGTTTTGAAGCCCCATACCCGAGCTTACGAAGTTCTCTTATACTGGCAACTGTTGTCAGCCCTCTCAGTAAAAATGCCGAAGAGACCGCCATCCTTTCTAATAATCACACTTCCCATTTCATATGAATGCAGTACCTTGATGGCGCTGCCTCAGTCATATCACCATTTAAGGTCCTTACCTTTGAAGAGATCACATCTTTTCAATCAAGCATCATGTCAATGATTTTGTCGCTCATTCGATAACATAATCCTCGCTGCATTCTCTATGGAAGTATCAGGGCCTATTTCGGTATCAAGCTTACCACGATATCTCTTTCCTTAACATTAGCTCGTATCCCTTATACGTAAAAATTTAAGTAACTCCCTTACCGTGATCACGTCCATCGATTTTATCTTTCGAGTTATAAGGACACTATGCCCTCAAGAAAGGAATCTATGCTAGCCCTAACAGGTGATTTTAACATAATTTCAGATATCTTTATCAATTATTCCGTGAGATTACATCCACAATGCCAATCATAATATAGGGCGCTATTCTTGAAAACTAATCTATATAAAGAATAAAACTCTTCTCTAGAAGGATAGTGTGGTGTTGAAAATGATTGAGGTTGAAATTAAGGTGCCTGTAGACGATTTCGCTTCAATACGTGAGGCTTTAAAGAAGACCTACACATCATTCGTCGGGTACTCCAGAGATGACGATATGTATTTCAATCATCCTTGTCGTGATTTTAAGAACACTGACGAGGCGCTGAGGATACGAAACTCAAGCAGTGAAGGATATGTTGTTACATATAAAGGACCACGTCTTCAAGGTTCGATGAAGAGCAGAACTGAGTTGAATATGAAAATAGAGGACTTTAATAACTTTTTACAAATCTTAAAGCAGGTAGGGTTTGAGTTCTCCGCTCATGTGGTCAAAGTTAGGGAGAAATGGACGATTGGAGTGGCATCTGTTAACTTGGACACTGTGGAGGGTTTGGGGAAGTTTGTTGAAGTTGAGGTCAATGTGGAGACCGTAGATAATGTGATAGATGCTGAGGGGATCATAAACGGAATTCTACGTACGCTAGGACTCGAGGATAAGCCAACAATTAGGGAATCATATTTGGAGTTGATCATGAAAGGTGGAGCTAAAAGTTAACAACTCCGTAATTAGGCTTGTTAAAGGTGATATTACAGAGCTAGAAGTTGACACGATAGTCAATGCGGCGAACTCTGGTTTAATAATGGGAGGAGGTGTAGCAGGTGCAATTCTTCGCAAAGGTGGATGGAAGATACAAGAAGAGTGCAACGCAATAGGATACTGCCCCGTTGGCAATGCGGTTATAACCTCAGGAGGAAAATTAAAGGCGAGATATGTGATTCATGCTGTTGGACCTAGGCTGAATGAAGGAAACGAGGATGAAAAACTGAGAAATGCAACAATAAACAGCCTGAAGTTGGCAGATGAACACAAATTAAAATTAATAGCCTTTCCAGCTATATCAACGGGTACATTTGGTTTTCCAAAGGATAGATGTGCTGGAATTATGATTCCCGCCACAAAAGCCTATCTAGAAGGCAAAACTGGAATAAAAGAAGTGATATTCTGCCTACATGACGATGAAACCTTCGAAGTCTTCAAGGAGTTCTTGTTCGACATTATTTGAAAATTTATGGACACGGTTTGAGACAAGCTACGAACTTGCATCCAAAAATTTACAACTTGCAATTTAAAGTATAAGGATAAAGTTATACACTTAAGTAATAAAAATAGATAGAACACAAGACGAGGGCCATAGATGGAAAACGCATTACTAACATTCTATGTAATTGCACTTATCATTTTCTTAGGCTTTTTTGGAACCCTGTTATCAAGGAAAACAAACATTCCAAGCTTGATATTCCTAGTTTGTCTAGGATTAATATTAGGTCCCATATTGGGCTTATTTGATTATGGCCCATTAATGGAGGCTAGTCCAATACTCGCTGCGCTAACCATATCGGTCATTTTATTTGAAAGCGGCTTGAACACCAATTTTCAAGAATTATCCAGCCAAGGCAAAAGAGGCGTACTGCTTGGCGTATTAGGCTTTGTTTTAAATGTACTGGGCATCGGCGCACTATTTCATTTTGTATTACATTTTGATTTGTTATATGGCATAATGATCGGCTGTATATTAGGTGGTACCTGCTCTGCAGTTGCGATAACTGTTTCGAAACAAATGAACTTGAGTGAGGAAGTTCAATTAATATTAACCATAGAAAGCATAACCACTGATGTCTTGTGCATAGTAGGGGCGACAACGCTTCTCAAATATATTAAGTTAGGTAGCACAACGGTTGAAACAGTTCTTCCCCAATTCGCATCTAGTTTCACAACTGGAATAGTAACCGGCATTGCCCTAGGCATTCTCTGGCTGTATCTTATAAACTTTTTAAAAAATGAGCATTATCTATATATGTTTACCTTTGCAACTCTATTGCTAACATACTCAACAACGGAACTACTTGGAGGAAACGGAGGAATTGCGGCTTTATCTTATGGTCTAATTTTTGGAAATAGTAGAGAAATCTTCAAAGCCTTCAAGATGAATATTGACCCTGAGCGCAACAGACTCATAGAAAAATCTATTAGAGAGTTCCATTCTGAAATCACGTTCTTAATAAGTTCCTTTTTCTTCGTTTTCCTCGGATTAATTTATGTATTTGAAAGCCCCTTAACCGTCTTACTAGGTGCTATAACATCAGGCATAGTTTTGGCTCTACGCTACATTGCAGTTAGAATATCTATGTTCAAAAGTAGACATTCTGAAGAATCCGCCGCTGTGACCGCCATAATAGGCAAAGGCATAGCTGCAGCTGCGCTTTCTACGCTCATATTACAGAACAGTCTCCCGAATGCTTCGCAATCAGTGAATATAATTCTCAATACAATCATCTTCTCCAACGTCATAACGGTAATCTTGGTTGTTTTGTCCAACAGAAAAAAGAAATCTAAGAATTACGTCCAACAGTTTGCCAAGAAGTTTAAGAACTAATAATAAGGCTAATGAAACATTTTGCCACGCTAATTATGAAGCGATAAGAAAGAAAAACTCATAAAGAGTATTTCATAACTGTCTTTCAAAAAGGCGATGCCCTTAAACGCGAAAAAATAGCCGAGAAGAGCTGGCCGCGAAGTCTTGAAGGTTTCTGAGTCCTTTGACCCCCTTGAAGGACGACGACCTAAGCCTAGTCGAATACTACGTTGGCGTGGATGCGGAAGGGAGTGAGTGAAACTTAATGACTCGCCAGGGATCTGGGTCCGCGATGCCCTCTTGTCTTCCCCTTTTTATCCGTAAGAAAAAAATGGTTAACGACAGCGACATTCACCTGAACTGCCTGAATCGCACGGTACTTGTCATAAACGTTTTCCCAGCATTTTCGACAGATGCTGACGTAGCCCAAATCCTTATGGAGAGCATATCACTCTGCCAGTTTTAAGGTCAATTTCAACTCGAGTCTTTTGTAGCGTGTAAACAATACCCATTTTCACGGCATCGTAATATTTGTCTGCAACACCGACAGAAACAAGTTTTTCGACACCTTTTTATACCGACTCTCGGTACTTGACGCAAAACCTTCTTCTAGCTAGTTCCGAAAGCATTTAATTAACGCTCATAGGTCTTTCTGCAATTAATTTCAGAATTTCAATTCTCAGAGGCGAACTAAGAAAATTAAGGACATAAGTAAAGAGCAAAGAAACAGCTCCAAAATATCAATTCGACATTATCCAAGTTCAATGAGAGAATATCTAAACTGGAGACCATGATTGAGATGAAGAATGAGTAGAATTTCTGGAAGAAAAAACTTGGTCTACATGTCCTCTTTTATTTGCTTATTTTGAGACTTACAAACGCTTAAAATATTTGGCTAAGCCTTTCTTTCTTGACCTATCTACAGTAACCACGACTGTTCAGCGATGCCAATTTCCAAATTATAATGAAAGATAAATTGAAAAGTAGAAGTTCAACGCTTTCCCATTTTTAATCTTTCAGGTTTATTGAACCTCACCCTTAATTGAAGCTAAACTCCTTGAAAAAACAACAATAATAATGGGCTTCAATATAATATAGGCTGCCATAATTGCGGTGTAAAGAGGAGCAGCAATTAGACCTGTCGTTAATAGAACATATTCGCTGACCACACTCGTGCTGAATTTTGTAGTTAATCCTACTCCCATGACAAGTGACTGGCGTTTTCCAAGAAGTTTATTGAACAACAAATAGGAAACCGATATGCGAGAAAACAGAGAGATAGCAATGATTATGAATGTTAAAAGTGGGTAGCTTGAAAGGGTACTGAGAGACATTTTACCGCCAAGGCTTACAAAGAAAAATGGCCCCAGAAAAATATTGGCAATAAAGTAAATTGGCTTCTTATACTGTTCGACAAATTTTTCCGGTAAAACTTGCGTCACAGCAATGCCGCTGAAAATTGCCGCGACAACTCCCATGCCTTCAGATCTTCTTAGACCAAAATAAACAAAGGAAAAAAGCATCATGAAAATCATAAATGGAACAACAAATGAATCACTTTTTACTTTTTCTAAGTAACGCCGTGTATATTTGCCCGTTTGAGATAAAAGAAAAGTGGCAATCAATAATTCAGACAATACAAGCACTGTTGTCAACGAATCCTCCCATGCAACTTTTTGAGAACCGCCTAAAGTGAATGCAGGTAAGACGACAATGATGCTCAGGGTTAGCATTTCAAAAATGTCATCGAACACACCTATACCAAGCGCCAATTGCCCAAATCTCGTTTTTACAAGTCCAAATTCATTCAGAAGTGCTAGCAGAACCACTTCGCCGACTGTGCCAAAGGCGATTCCGCATACTAACGCTACGATGAAAGAGTTGCTTACAAATTCTGGAAACGCAAAATAGAAAAATAGAGCTAAAAGTAAGCCTTCGGTTAGTGTGAGCAAGACATCGCCAACGGCGATGTAGCGCCCTAATTTTCGGAATTGCTCCATTTCTATCTCAATACCAATAGTAAAAAGGAAAAACAGCATTCCCATTTTGGATAAGAATTGAAAATTTTCGCTTTTCATCACATCGCCAAATAAGCCGATTGAGGAGAGGGCCATTCCGAACAGCACAGCTGTGAGCATCCATGGTATCTTTAAGTATTTGTCAACTGTATACCCTACAGTAATACCCACAATATAAATCAAGATTGCTAGTAGATAGATTTCCATTTTTTCACCACATAATTCCAATATTTTTCGTTGGCGTTGCAACTTGGGACGGGTTCTTGTAAGTCATTGAAGTAGGCGTAAGCCCTTGCCCTAATAGAATTGACTTCTTTTGAAAGCCTTTTGTTTTTAACATTCATGTGAACCTTACCCTTTGTCAAATTTCCCATTTTTCTTAGGAGGGCTGGCTTAAAATGTAGCTTTTGTAAACCCTTTTTTCTCTAACCGTTATCATCGCCTTTCTGGATAATGATTCGAGCGATTCAACAACGTCGTTTAAGAATCTGGCTGGAATGCCTATGTACATATACTCTGGAGGTATATCTGTTGCTTCTCGGCATCCGTAACACCCTGGACCTATGTTAATATCGCCGGATACGTAGGGAACCACTGTCACATCCACACACCAACATTGAAAAACTGAGGAATTGAAGTTAAACCTCCCGCCTTCCTTGAAGTTTCTAGCTAGGCAAAGCCACATTATATGTTCAGGATAACTTTCAACAATAACCACGTCGGGATCCAGCGGAAAACTGCTTAGTGGACCAGCTATAACTGCTTTAACTGAACCTAGCTTGAGTTTTGGCATCATCCGCATTGTTTTGGCGACGGCATCTTCGCCCATGAATAAGCCAAGAGTGCATAGCATTTGCCCGCTTGATATTATCTCGGGTAATAAGTCGAATCCTAAAGCTGCTTTTGCAGCTGGACAAGCGATTGTTTCAGGTGTCAGCTTAAAGGTGTAACCTTTTCTGGCAAGCATTAAAAGTTGGCAATACCTTGATTTTTTGTCTGGCGATTTGATGTCAGGCAAGTTTTCTTCTTGTTTTACTATTTTCACAGCGATAGGTGGTGAATCAAGCCCTAGTATGGTTTCCATCTTTTCGCTCAAAATTTTGTAATCCACTTAAGTTCCTTCCTTTTGAAGTTTTATGAGGGCCCCCTTTTCACGCATTCCTTCTGCGACAACCAGCGTTCGAGCCTTTGATGTGCAAGATTCTATCTTCTCTTCGCCCCGTTGACTAAGTTACAGAACAGAAGCATATTTATATTTTTTGTTACAAACTGTAACTTAAGTGGGTGTAATGGACAACATCAACAAAATGACGGACGAACTTCCCTTTCTGAAATAGGCAAAAAAGTAGGCTTCTCTCATGTAGTTGTAAGAAAAAGATTAGAAAATCTGTGAAAATTTAGTCAAAGTACCAGCAGGGAGTAACGCGGAGCAACTTGGCCTCCGTATTGCTCTCGTGAACGCAGAAGTTGAAACGCCTGAACGCTTACAAGAACTCATCAATGTGCTTTCAAAATGCCCCCTTCATATTTGTAACGACCATAACAGGTGCTTACAATCTCATGACAATCATGGCTGCAGAAGACGCTAGCACCTTGAGTGCGATCATTGAGGTTTCTTCCTTACGAGCACAGAAAGGCATTAGATGCTCAGAAGCAACAATAGGAGATGCACCAATAGTTCCAAAATACTTGCCGATAAAAATTATTGCAGAAAAAATTTGGAAGATGCCCCTTGCGGGATAAACTGTGGAAAATGTTTAGCTTGTCCGGCAACAAAGTATTATCGCGGTCATCTTTAAACTTCTTGCACTACGCGAAAAGGTGTCATGTCTAATTTAAGTATATACATGCCGCTGATAGAGAGCAACGAAGTATAGATGAGGTTGAGAAGAAATTCAATACATCGGAATGCCGACCCATCAACTCTGCCCATTGTTTTCTTCGAAGGGCGCACAGTTTCTACTTTTTGGCCTTTTTATATGTCAGATGCAATAATTAATGATTTTGAGGATTTTTCTGCCCTCTCTTCACCCTCGGCTCATGCTCTTAAAAAATCGTGTACATGTGTCGGAGCAGATCACGCGTCACTTCGTCCATGTAGTTGAAGAAGTTAGACACAATTTGCCACGGTCCAATAATACCATAGATTATTCCATCTTTTGCTGCTGGAAGCCTTCTTATCCCATGTTTTACCATCAGCTCCACTGCCTTCGCCAACTCTGTGTCGGGGTCAATGGTTATGACGGGAGAGGACATAATCTCTCGAGTCTTGAGTTTCGATGAATCAAGTACCTTTGCTATGACCTTCCAGACGAAGTCCCGCTCGGTCACTATGCCCTTTAGTTTGCTCGATTCGAGGACTAGTAGACATCCACACTTTCTCTCAAACATGAGTTTGGCAGCTTCAGTTAGACCACTGTTTACGTCGATGGTTGCCACATCTTGATACATTGCATCCTTAACCAGCATTCGTTATCACCGCCTATGTATCTAGGTTGCCTAATCTTAGTTTCAAGGGTTTATTTGACTATCAACACAGAGCATTGCGCATGTCCAGCAACTTTGTCACTAACGCTGCCGAACAGAAACCTTTCGGCTGGATTTAAACCTCTGTTGCCTAAAGCTATCAAGTCATAGTTTTCATTCTTAGCAACTTCAAGTATAGTTTTTGCTGGTTGCCCAATCTCAACTCTCTTGTCAACTTTCAACTCTTTCACTTGCCTAGCTGCTTTGGAAACAATGAGTTCTCCTATGCTTTTGGCTGCATTGGCTTTTAAGTATGGATAAACCGTTTGGGTTACGTTAATCAGAGTGACTGAGGCGTTATGTTTTAAGGCCAGTTGAACTGCGTATTCTAATGCCTTCTGTGCATGTTTTGAACCATCAATCGCCACTAATATTTTAGATATCGCTGTTTCTCTCTTTACTATGAGAACTGTGCATTCAGCATACCGCAATACTTTCTCGGCGACACTACCTAATGCAAACTCTTCAATTTCGCCTGTTCCGCGATTGCCAATGACAATTATGTCAGATCTTTTCTCCTTAGCCACTTTTAATATTGTTTCAGCAGGGTCTGCAAACTCCACAAGCATAGTATCAACCCGCACATTTCCTCCGGCAAAGAACCTTTTTGCTTCTTCTAAGGCTTGTTTTCCTCTTTGCAAGAACCAGTCTTCCATTTCCTCACGAATAGAATCTGGAACTTGTTGAGCGAACTCCGTTGACTGATGCCTGATCGCATGAGGAACCACATGGAGCACAGTTACTCTTGAATTAAACTTGTTAGCGATGTTAGCGGCAACTTCTTCGTTTTGAAAAGAGAAACGGGAACCGTCTATGGGGACAAGCATGTTTTGAAAGCAAGATTCATTTGTCAGGTCTGATCACTTCTTTTTAGCATGTTTACCACCAAAAGCTCATAACAACAGCTTATTTCTTTCATATTTCTTCACCGTTGACTAAGTAAGTTACAGAACAGAAAATATATTTATACTTTTTGTTACAAATTGTAACTTTTCTAGACCGTAGAATCCCATAAGGATAGATTAATTCTTTTTAAAGCAAAAAATTCAAAAGTAGCTGTAGACCGCCGAGAGTGTCGCATGGGAAGAACGTGTCCAACGCTAGAACTATACTCATCCCACCCATGTACATCACACTGGTGGGGAGATGCCTTAAGCCTTTGGCGCTGAAGATAAAGATGATTGTTGTGGGGGGTATATGGTGTAGACGATATGATCAAAGAGCCACATTAGATAGGAGTTGCACGGGCTCAATATGATAAATTTTTCATTAACATATTTGATGCTAAAAGCCTTTATAAAACTCCATATATTTGATAAAAATGGGGATAAACATGGCTAATTTCTCTGGGAAAAAAGTCGCCATTGCCCTCATCGTTCTCGCAGTCATAGCTGGTGCGGCGTATTTCCTATTGCAACCAGCTCCAGCCCCTAAGCCGCCAAAAGTTGGTCTCATTTTAGCGACAGGGGGATTGGGCGACAAGTCATTCAACGACATTTCATACGCGGGAGTAGTTAGAGCTAAAGATGAGTTGGGCATTAATTTCAGTTACGTGGAGCCTAGAGCGATAGCAGAATACGAGGGGTTTCAGAGAGACTTCGCTAAGAGCGGCGAGTATATAATTATCATCTGCGTGGGCTTCGACCAGGCAGACGCACTTTATAAAATTGCAGGTGAGTACCCAAACCAGAAGTTTGCAATCGTAGACATGTACGTGAATAGATCAAACGTTGCCTCACTTCTCTTTAAAGCAAATGAAGGCTCATTCCTGGTCGGGGTAATCGCTGGAATGACCACAAAAACTGGGAAGGTGGGCTTCGTCGGAGGCATGGACATACCGCTAATTCAAGATTTTTATCTAGGATACAAGGCGGGTGTAGAATGGGCGAACCCTGGAGCAACCGTTTTAGCGCCAGCTTATGTCGGAGCTTGGGCAGACCCTACTAAGGGAAAAGAGCTTGCGATAAGCCTAATTGAAGCTGGAGCGGACGGCATTTTCGCAGCAGCGGGCAAAAGCGGACTTGGAGCCTTAGATGCAACTCGAGAGCGAAATGTCAATGGGTTCGGCGTAGATGCTTGTCAATGCTACTTATACAGTGTAGCAAATGTTTCCACAAGTATTTTGGCTAGTATGACAAAACGTGTGGATAATGCTATATTCGAAATGATAAAAGCCGCGAAAGACGGGACGTTCAAGGGAGGCTCTTACGAGAAAGGCGTAAAGGATGGATGGACAGGTTGTTGTAGGCTACCTGAAGAACAGACATTCTGGGAACAGAAATTCAAGTTTAAACACAAAGACTTGCCTGCCTCAGTGACTCAAAAACTCATCGAAGCCAAGCAGAAGATTGCAAGTGGAGAAATCAAGGTTCCGAGACCAGCTGGATGGAGCTAAACGAAAATGGAGGGCACACCATCCTCCTTTTTCTCTTTTACCAATGTGGCTGTGGAAACGAGAGATATCGTCAAAACTTTTCCTGGCGTCATTGCAAACGACAAAGTAAGTTTAGTTGTTAGAAAGGGTGAGATACATGGGTTGCTTGGTGAAAATGGGGCAGGAAAAACAGTGTTGATGAACATTCTTTACGGTCTTTATAAACCAGACTCTGGAAGAATTTTTGTGAATGGACATGAGGTAAAAATAGATTCCCCTGCAACGGCAATGAAGCTTGGCATTGGAATGGTGCATCAGCATTTTATGCTCATCCCAAGTCTCAATGTCGCCGAAAACATAGCTCTGGGCAGGGAGCCCTTGAAGTATGGTATATTTTTAGATATGAAAAAATTACTGCATGAAATAAGGGAGTTTTGCAGTCGATATAAATTGGATGTTGATTTAAATGCATCAGTTTATACGCTTCCTGTAGGAGTTCAACAGAGGGTTGAAATCCTTAAAGCGCTTTACAGGGGCGCAAATATCCTCATTTTAGACGAACCGACTTCGGTTCTAACGCCTCAAGAAGTTGGAGAATTGTTCAGAGCGATTAGGGTGCTGAAAGAACAGGGAAAATCTATCATTTTCATAACTCATAAGCTGAAGGAAGCCCTAGAGATATGTGATAAAATTACAGTATTAAGAAGTGGAAAAGTAATAGAAACTGTAGACGCAGGTAAGACAAGCCCAGATGAGCTTGCTGAAATGATGGTTGGCAGAAAGGTTATATACACTTTCGAAAAGGCACAAGCTAAAAATGATGAAATAGTTTTGAAGGTTGAGGGCGTTAAAGCTCTAGATGACAGAAAACTGCCGGCATTGAATGGAGCAACCTTTGATGTTCATGCGTATGAAATCTTGGGCATTGCTGGAGTTGAGGGGAACGGCCAAACAGAGCTTTTTGAGGTTTTGAGAGGACTGAGAAAAATTGTGGAAGGAAGAATATACATAAATGGTGTTGATGTAACGAATCAACCTCCAGCCAAGCGACTAAAGTTAGGCTTCTCAAATATACCTGAAGATAGACATAAGATGGGCTTGATACTTGAGTTCTCTGTAGAGGAGAATTTGATTCTGGGAGAACACAATAAATCTCCATTTGTGGATAGTTTAGGCAGATTGAATTCGAAAGAAACAAAAAGTTATGCAGAGAAATTGATCGAACTCTACGCCATAAAAACTCCAAGTAAGGACACAATTACAAGATTTTTATCAGGCGGCACCCAACAAAGGGTGGTTATTGCAAGGGAGTTCAGCAGAAAACCAAAACTCATAGTTGCGTCTCAACCAACCCGTGGGTTAGATGTTTCTGCAACAGAATACGTCCGTAGGAAGCTAGTGGAAATGCGTGACCAAGGATGCGCAGTTCTACTAATTTCTGCGGACCTCGATGAAATAATCGCATTAAGTGATAAAATAGCGGTAATGTATGGTGGCAGAATAGTTGCAGTTAAGGATCCGAAAAAAACAAATGAACAGGAGCTAGGGCTTCTTATGGCAGGTGAAAAAATTGAGTGAAAACGCATCCAACAAAAACTATGAAGAACCTAAAGAAACATTTGGTGCAATATTGGCCCAAATGAAATTAAGTTCCTTAGAAATATTGCCTACATTATTAGCGATCGCCGCTGCGTTTTCAGCCGGGGCAGTTTTGCTTCTAATAACAGGATATTCTCCCATAGACGCATATGGCGCAATGCTAATAGGAGCATTCGGCGACAAATTCGGCATTGGACAAACGCTTACACAGGCAACTCCGATCATCTTTACAGGACTAGCATTTCTGCTAGCCTCCAAAAGTGGACTCTTCAATATAGGTATCGAAGGACAGCTAATCGTCGGGGGATTCGCAGCCGCAATTGTCGGAATATACTTTGAAGGACTGCCAGCATTTATTCATGTGCCATTGGCATTACTCTCTGGGGCACTTGCAGGCGGATTATGGGGGCTGATACCAGCAATTTTAAAGACAAAGCTAAATGCACATGAAGTCATAACAACCATGATGCTAAGCTACGTGGCATCATACTTGACCAGCTATTTAGTGAATTATCCGTTTAAGGCACCTGGTTGGGTGGCTCAGACCACAACAATAGCGCCGTCAGCAGAACTCCCACGAATTTTATGGCCAACACAATTATCTGTCGCAATAATAATAGCGTTTCTATTAGCCATAGCTATACACTATTTTTTGGAAAAAACGAAGCTTGGCTACGAGATAAGAGCAGTGGGATTTAGTCCGATGGTAGCTGAAAACAATGGAATAGATGTAAACAGAAAGATGATTTTAGCATTGGTGATCAGCGGGGCAATTGCGGGCATGGGAGGTGCAGGGGAGATAATGGGAGTTCATAGACGCTTTATAGACGGTTTTTCCCCAGGCTACGGCTGGGATGGGATAGCTGTTGCCCTAGTTGGCAGACTTAATCCAATAGGAACCATATTTGTAGCCATATTGTTTGGGGCTCTAAGAAGCGGAAGCATGACGATGACGAGAAGTGTTGGAGTACCACTTGACATAATATCCATGCTGCAGTCTCTGGTTATCATATGTACAGCAACGCCCACGGTGTTTGAGTATTTCACAAAGAGAAGGGAATTGAAATGATAGAATTATCGGATATAGTGAATTTAGGATTATTCGCAGCCGCATTAAGGATGGCTACTCCAATAGCCTTTGCCTCAATCGGAGGTGTGTTCTCAGAGAGAGCAGGAATAACAAACATAGGATTAGAAGGAATGATGCTGGTCAGCGCATTTGCCGGCGCGGCAACCAGTTACTTTACTGCCAACCCATGGCTCGGAGTAGTAGCCGCGGTAGTTGCAGGAGCATTGTGTGGCGCTCTCCACGCAATAATAACTGTAAGGTTTAGAGGAAACCAAATTGTGAGCGGAACTGGCATAAATCTTCTAGCAGCAGGTCTTACAGCTTATCTGTGCCAAATATTTTGGGGGTCAAGGGGCGCGTCCGCAAGTGTTCAAGGACTTGAGCTGGTCTCAATACCGTTGGTAAAGGATTTACCGATTGTCGGAAGCATCATTGGTTCCCATACGCCTTTAGTGTACATGATGTTAGTTGTTACCATATTATCACATGTTATGTTGTTTAGAACGCGTTTAGGATTAAGAATCAGAGCAGTTGGTGAGCATGCGGCCGCTGCAGATACCGCTGGAATCGATGTATATAGAGTGAAGTATATATCTGTGATAGCTAGCGGCGTACTAGCTGGATTAGGAGGAGTGTTTTTGTCTCTGAGTCACTTGAATCTTTTCAGCTGGGGAATGACTGGAGGGCGCGGATTTATAGCGTTGGCTGCGATGATCTTTGGCAGGTGGACACCGCTAGGTGCGTTCGGGGCCAGCGTGTTGTTTGGGCTGGCCGATGCTTTACAAATGAGATTACAAGCCTTAGGACTACTTCCGCCGCAAATAATATTGATGATCCCCTACATACTCACGGTTGCAGTTCTAGCTGGCGTCGTAAGGAAGGCGATTCCACCGAGCGACTACAAACCATACGTAAAGGAGTAGTGGGGTTAATATGCTAGAAAAAACAACTCGAATTTTGACGAGTCTGGAGCAATGGATTATGTACGGAAGCGAATAAATTTTATTTTTCCCTACGGGTTGCCCTGTGCTATGGCCTCTGACCTTGTTACCCAATCATTGTTTTACTTGTTAGGAGAAAAGCTTAGGCTGTCTGGCTTTTCAGAGCATAGGCTTTAGTACTTGGTAATCTTTTGTTTACAGACATCTTCTGCTCTTATTGAGTGCGCTACCCAATATTCAAGATGATATATTGCTCCATGTGAAAGTCAACTACAGGAGTTTCGCACAGTGCTAATATTGAAAAACTGCCTAAATCAAGAATTTTATGGCTAAACTTTTCCAATCAGCCCTCTTTGTATCAGTATCTAGCCTTTTTATTTGGTTCCCATATCCCTTCCAAGGCTTCTTAATGTTGCTCTATTTCTAAGAACATAAACATTGGGCATGTTTTCTCGCACTCCATTCTTAATGGTCCTAGCTCCATTTTCGACGGCACAATGCTTTTGCTGACAAAAATATTGTCAAAAATTGTCTCCACTTCTAATGGGTTCACCTTTCACAGCTGACATTTCTGTGGCTTCTTTGACCCAACTGATGTATCAGTCATAGTAATACTGTGTATTCAAGAAAGTCAGGCATTATGCCTTATTTTCTAGAATTTTTACAGCTTCTATTGCTATTTTAATTTCTTTTTCAATTGCTTTTTGTACACGTTCATCGAGTTCGCCTAGATTTTCGCCCTGTGCAAACTCTCCCTTCTTTGTCCCTTTTACGAGGTTGCCGTCAACCGCCAATATAGCCCCAGAGCGTAAGCCACAGAGTCCAGCAATCGTGAAAAGTGTAGACGCTTCCATCTCTACAGACAAAACATGTGCTTTACACCATGGTTTTATGAATTCTGGGTCCTCACAGTAAAATGCGTCTGAGGTTAAAACAACGCCTAAATAAGCCTTAACCCCTAGTTTTTTAGATGCTTGAAGTAATGCTGTGAGTACATCAAAACTAGCAACAGCGGGGTATTCTGGGGGTACGTATGCCTTTGATGTACCATCTGCACGCACCGCTGCAGTTGCAATAACTATGTCACCTATATCTATTTCAGGCTGAAGAGAGCCTGTAGTGCCCACACGGATAAAGGTTTTCGCCCCAATTTTTATCAACTCTTCCATAACAATGGCTGCCGACGGGCATCCGATTCCGGTTGAACATGCCGTAACACGCACACCAGCGACTTCACCAGTATAGGTTACAAAGCCTCGGTACTCTGAAACTTTATGCGCCTCATCAAAGAATGATGCAATTTTTTCCACTCGTCTTGGGTCACCTGGAAGAAAAACATAGTCGGCAACATCGCCTTCTCCACACATTATGTGAGGTTGTATCCTCTTTTTCATTTACAATTCTCCAATGACATCTTGTATTTACTATAAATTCTCTTTTTTTGAATTAACAGTATTTCAAGTTATGCAAGTGACTGAAAAAAGTTAGGAAGTTGGAGACAGCTCCTTACAGCAATAGGCAATTATCTTGAATTCGTCATCTGTTATGGCCCTTCCGTAATTGTATGAGAGAACCTGAACCATTTTTAGCATACTCTTCATCTGCTCCTCAGTGGCAATGATCTCAAGCATCCTTGCCTTTTCTTGAATGGCTTTGAGATCGCTTCGTTTCGATAAACAAAGCCTTGGGATTTGACCCACAAAGGTTGGATTATATGGCGAGTAAGATGGTTTCTCCATACTCCTTATAGCTGAACCAGATTCTGATGAAAAGACATCCTCGCCAACAACAGGCTTATTCTTCGCCAACGGGTGTTTACTTAGTTTCTCAATGAGTTTACTCACTCCATAGAGCTTCTCGTACCTCAAATTAAGGTCAACACCATAAAGTATCTTGAGGCACACCGCTACCTCTTCCGTCGCGGGGTTTCCACACTTTGGACCAAGACCATTGAAACTCGCATGAATAACTTCAGCGCCAGCGCAAAACGCTGCAATAGCATTTGCCAGTCCCAACCCAAAATCGTTGTGACAATGAACTTCAACAGGAACCCTTCCTTTCACTGTCTCCATATACTTCTTCGTTAAATATCTCATTGCTTCAGGAGTTGCAACTCCATAACTGTCCACAACTGCAACGGAATCAGCATGCGCCTCATTTACCCCAGCATTTACTGTTTGAATTGCGAAACCAGAGTCGGCTCTGGTTGAGTCAATCGTGAAGAAAGTAACGAATAAACCGTGATCTTTAGCATATGTGACTGCGTCTATGATTTGGGCTATGACCTTTTCTCTAGTTAAATTTGCCGCGTTGATTGCGACATCACTTATGGCTGTACCCAGTACGATGTTGGAGATGCCGCATTTTAGGGCTATGTCTATCCCCGCTCTACCTTCAGCTGTGGTTAAAAATGTGAATATGTCCGCATTTAAGCCTGAACTCGCAACAATTTTCGCAGCTTCCACATCTTCAGGGTTAGGTCTTGAAGAGACCTCAATTCTAGAGATGCCGAGGTCGTCTAAGGCTTCTGCGATCTCAAGCTGTTCATCTTTGCCAAAAACTAGGCCTACTGAGTGCCCTCCATCCCTTAGTGTGACATCATGGATAACCGCCTTCTTACGGATGGTTATTGAGGCAGTTACTTCATCCAAAAAGTTCAAATGACTTACATACCAATTTTCTGTTTTCCAACTTGACATAAAATTCACTCTCAATTTTGACTAATCTTTAAAAGAAAATCTTTAAGGGTTACGTTAAGAGTCGACTAAATATTCGTTAAAAATCGTAAAAATCGTCATCGGCTTCTTCTAAAAACAGCACAACAGATGAGTAGCACAGTATAGAAATCTTAATGTTAAACAGTATATAACTGTATTAGACGATGCTCTTTGAGAGAAAGGATATGTTGATTGTTGGAATCGATTTAGCTGGAAGTGGAAAGAGGGCCACAGGATTCTGCATCCTTGATGGGATGATGGCAAATACTTGCTTACTTTATTCGGATGAAGATATCCTCGAAAAAATACTGCAAGCAAAACCTAGGTTAATAGCGATAGATGCACCGTTGGCTTTACCTAAAGGTAGAAATTCTCTAGAAGAGAAGAGTAGGGTTCATCTTAGACAATGCGATAGGGAGCTTATTAAGATGAAAATCAAATTTTTTCCAATCACGCTTGGTCCGATGAGAAAATTGACTGAAAGAGGGATAAAACTCAGGAAAATTTTAGAGAAAATGGGTTTTGAAGTGATAGAGACGTATCCTGGTGCTGCTCAAGATATACTTAAGATGCCGAGAAAAAAGAGCGGCTTATCAAAGCTAAGAGAGAAACTCGAAGGGATGGGAATTAAGGGATTGAGCAACTCGATGACAGGTGATGAATTAGATGCAGTTACATGTGCTTTGGTTGGAAAATTTTATCTTGATGGAAATTATTTCGCCGTTGGCGATCCTAGTGAAGTGCTGATGATTCTGCCTAAACCAATTTAACTACTATTGAAGGAAATTCATTACATTATAGATGTAGAATCATGTCAGAGTTTCTGCCATTTAAATATGAGGTACTGAACCTTTTTGGTTTTCAGGTTCGGTATTGCAATTATGAATCTCTTTTTAACTGTTGTAGCTAGCCTTCCAGCCCTTACGAGGTCTATAGATGATACTTCATCATCAGAAGCTTTAACTGATACGAGATATGGCGCGTGATCAACGCCAGGCCCATGCTCATAAACAGCGAATTCACACCCAAATTTTATGCCCGTGAGTACGACATATCCATGCTCCCTGAGATCCTTATAAACGAGGTACTGGTGATCAAAGCCTTCGTGCATTTTCCTTGCGACACGACGAAGTGCTCTTGTACTTAACTTCTTTCCCTCCATTGTGCTTACTTCAATGATTCCTTTCTCTAACAGGTATAACCCTTCGATCAGGTCTATATTCAATGGTGTATCGAAATCGAACGTTTTTGGTTTAGGTATTCCTACAGGTTTTCCGTAAAAACCAAGTCTATAGAGCATAGAGCCGTCGCTTGGATTCCAAGCAACAAGTTTATCCTCAACGAGGTCTGTGGGTATTGGTCTCTTTTCGCTCATGTTACGTCATCTTTTTACAGCCCTAATGCAAGAATTCTGACAGCGTCAGCGGCGTCTTCAATTTTATCTGACAAACCCTCAAGTGAGCCCGCAATCTCTCTTAGGATAATTAAAATGGCAAGTTCCAGCCCACTCTCTATGATTTTCGTATCAAGGTTTCTGTAGATTTCATCAACCACATATTCCGCAGTATCAACATCCTTTGCCAAGTTAAGTGCTTGTGATCTGTCATATTTAAGTGCAAAAATTGTCTGCCTTAGGGAAGAAACTGCCTTTAAGATGTTTTTAGCCATCGATAATAGACCAATTTTGATATCCTCCCCGACTTCCCATTTGCTTTTGCTTAGCTGTACAACTCGAAAAGCAATCGCTTCACTTGTATTTGCCAAATTATTCACTTCGATGACAAGCCTAAGAAGCGCCTCTCGGCTTAACAGTAGCATACCGCGCTCGGCTAACTCCATCAAAATTCCCCTTTTTAGGTCAGAGGCTTCTTCCTTAAGCTCCTTTATGCGGGCCATGTGGTCTTCCATGTTCTTGGCGGTAGCCTCCGAGGCATACTCGTCTATCATAAGTGTAAGCTCTCTAACAGCCTCCACCACTTTCCTAATATGGTCTTGGCAGATTGATAGTACCGCGCTTCTTATTTGTTCTTCTGCTTCTGTTGGAAAAGCCATTGAAATCCGCCACAAAAAGCAACTTTCTCTATGACATATAGGGTTCAAGAATATTTAAAAAAATACCGCTACACAACGGCTTCTGAGACCATTTCATGTAAAAAGGTTCACTTTTTAATTCCTGCGATGGGTGTGCCAAGCTGTTCGAACTCCAGCTTCTTTTTGAAGTACTTCCCCAATAAAGTTGGTAGATCGTTTATTTTTGTTCTAACCTGAGCCCATGTGTCACGATCCCTAAGGGTTACTGTGTCATCGATCAATGTTTGATAGTCGACTGTTAAGCATAAGGGTATACCAACCTCATCTGATCTGGCATATCTTTTTCCAATCGATCCTGAATCATCGTAGGCTACGTAGATATCTTCATCAAGTAGCATGGAATAGATCTCTTTAGCCTTCTCTTGCAACCCATCTTTGTTTACAAGAGGCAAAACCATCAGCTTAATTGGCGCAATGTCTCTTGGCAGACTTAGAATGATGCGCTTATCCTCCTTCTCAATGTAGGCGTATTCGAGTACGACATAGAATATTCTGTCAACACCAAATGAAGGCTCAACTACATGTGGGGTAAAGTATTTTCCATTGCTTATTTCTTTCACCTTGGAAAATTTAACGTGTTCTGATGTGACTTTCATTGAAACTGGCCCAGGCAATTCAAAGAAGCCCTTTGTCCTTATGTTTTCCTCAACGACCTCGGGATCCGCCTTTTTGAGGAGATCAATTATCTTTGGCGCTTGTTCCTCAAACTTGGACTTTATGGCATTAATTTCCGGTGTGAGGGTTATTTTTTCTGTTTCCTTTGGTGCCTCAAAGCGTTTAAAGACTCGCATGTCGACTCCACTGTAAGTCATATGTCTGCTTAGGTCGTAATTTGTGCGATAAGCGTGCCCAGAGACTTCAACCCAGTCTAGGCTTTCAGTCCATACTTCTTGATCAAACGTTTCCTTTGAGTAGTGAGCTCTTTCGTTGGGAAGTATTTCTCTGAGCCTCTGCTTTTCCAACGGGATTCCTAATTCCTCTAGAAACCTCACTGCCTTAGCTAGAAAATACGCTAGAATCTCGTTCTTAATTATTCCTTTTTCAAGGGCTTCGTGAACCGTAAATATTTGAACATTGTTTGTTTTCTTTATCTGCTCTTCAGCAGACAGAATAGGTAATGGCCAGTTCTCAACCTCCACAATCTTGGGGAAATGCGTGTTCTCTGGATCGAAAAAAACTTCGCAATCGATGATTGTGAATTCCCTTAGCCTTATAGGTCCTTGTCTCGGAGAGATCTCATTTCTAACGCATTTGCCTATTTGCGCAACTCCAAGTGGTAACCTCTCCCGCTCAGTAGCGTATATTCTCTTGAAAGCTGTAAATTGGCCTTGTGCAGCCTCAGGTCTTCCATACGCGGTTATTCCCCTCTTGAAGGGACCAATGGTCGTTGTGAACATGAGATTGAATGGCTCAGATTTGGTAAGTGCTCCATTACACTCTGGACAAGTTATCCCGTGATCTTCGATGAGTTTATCAAGCTTGTCCATAGTGCTTCCTTCATCGAACTCTATCTTAGCCCATTTCAGCAGATGATCAGTTCTATATGTTTTTCCACACTTTGTGCAAGTCGTCATAACATCTGTGAAATGCGCCACGTGACCTGAAGCCTCAAAAACTTGACATGGTGCAATGATTGTTGATTCTATTTCAACCATTTCTTCCCTTCTAATAAAGAATTTTCTCCACTTGTCCTCAATATTGTGCTTCAGCAAGGTACCCATAGGACCGTAGTCATAGAGCCCACTTATGCCACCATATATCTCAAATGATGGGCAGATGAAACCTCTCCTTTTTCCAAGCATAGATATCTTATCAAGAAGATTCATAACTACGCCGCCTCGAAGCTAATTAGTACTTAAGTTGTATGAAAGTAAGATATAGTTAGTGGTTTAAATAGCATTTCTATAAAAAGCGTTTCGATACTTAATTTGTAGATAAAAAAAGGGAAAGAGAATTATTTTATTACTGGTCGAAATTTAATACCATATGCGATAATACCTGATTCTCCGTCTTCGGTAACTCGTCTAAATGTCGCTTCGACCTCCATTCCAATAGCTATGTCCTCCAGTTTGCAATCCACGATCTGAGACATCACTCGTACACCATTCTCAAGCTCTATAATCCCAACAGCATATGGTGCATATTTTTCGTATCCAATGGGAGGCGAACGTACCACGGTGAACGTAACCACTTTGCCTCTTTCGCTTAACTTATCTTCCTCAAGGTCTTTAGAACCACAGAACCTGCACACTTTCCTCGGCGGATAATAGATTTTGCCGCATTTCTTGCACTTGGTCCCTATGAGGCGATAGCGATATGGAATTTCACGCCAGCTGATTGGCACGCTCATCATCCACACCTCCTCAATATGTGAACAATTGAAGTTGAATCTACACCTCCAACGTTATGTGCCAAACCGATTTCAGCACCGTTTATCTGGTTTTTACCAGCATCTCCTCTCAGTTGTTTAACCACCTCAAGCACTTGATATACACCTGTTGCCCCAATTGGATGTCCTCTGGCCTTTAGACCGCCAAGAGTGTTTGTTGGAATCTTGCCTCCTAGCGATATGTTTCCTTCGCTAACAAACTTTGCACCTTCACCTTTTTTGGCGAAACCAAGACCCTCCAATGCAAGAACGCCAGTTATTGTAAATGCATCATGAACCTCTAATACATCTATGTCATCTGGCTTCACTCCAGCGATTTCATAGGCTCTGTTAGCTGCCTTGCGTGTGGCATCAAACACTAACAAATCATCACGTTCATTTAATGAAAGCACATTTGTTGCAACAGTGGATGCTGCAATTTCAATAGCCCTATCAGCCAAAGCTTTTGCTTTCTCTAGTGGACATAGAACCAGTGATGCAGCTCCATCTCCAATCCCACAGCATTCGAATAATCGTATGGGGTCAGCAACCAGTGGTGACTCAAGAACCCGTTCAATTTTTAAAGGATATTGATACTGGGCACATGGATTGTTGACCGCATTATTATGGTCATTTACAGCGATGGCCGCAATCTCCTCTGGCTTTGCCCCATACGTCTTGCTATACAGTCTATGAATCAGTGCATTGAGCCCAACAAAGGTGACCCCAGTAAAGCCAATGTAGTCTCTATTTTCCGCCATCATGAGAGCAGTAGTAATGTGACCAGTTGATAGGTCAGTCATTTTTTCCACTCCGCCAACTAAAACATAATCAAACATACCTGAAGCGACTGCAAGATAACCCGCATGAACAGCCACCCCGCCTGAGCCACATGCCCCCTCTATCTTAGCCGCCGAAATCCCAGGCATACCTATGCTATCTGCCAAAAGGGCTCCAAGATGTTCTTGCTCTTGAACATAGCCGGAGAACATGTTACCAACATAAAGTGCCTCCACCTTCTCGATTCCAGCATCACTTAATGCGGCTAAAGCAGCTTCTGTAAAGAGATCTCTCAATGAAGTACCCCAATGCTCTCCAACTTTTGTGCATCCTACACCGATAATTGCAACCTTCCTCATAACATTAACCTCCAATTAAACTTTGATTTCACCCCTTTGTCTTAGGTACATCGCGTAATCCACATAGCATTTACGATTAATGAACACATCAGTTTTAGGTGCTAAGTCTCGCTTTGCTAAAATTGCATCTTGTACAACGAAGCTGAATGCATCGCTTCCAGCCCCAGAACCATATGAAACCATAAGAATTCTTTCTCCAGGTTTCGCCACATCTAAGATAGCGGCTAACCCCATAGGAGAGGAGCCAGCATACGTGTTTCCTATGACAGGACATAATAGCCCCTGCTTAACTTTTTCCAGTGGAAACCCAAGCTGTCTACATGCTTCAATTGGAAACCTTTGATTCGGCTGATGAACAACCACATAATTGAAATCCGATGGTGCCAAGCCAAGTTGCTTCATTAGAGCGGTTCCTGCAGAAACTATCATTCTGAAGTACGCTGGCTCTCCAGTGAATCGGCCACCATGCCTCGGATACATCTGTATGTCTCTTCGCCAGAAGTCTGGAGTATCGGTGACGTAAGATAAAGAGCCTTCAAGATATGCAACTGTGTCCTTCGTTTTTTCTCCGAAAATAAAAGCTGCACCTCCGCATCCAACAGTATACTCTAATTCATCTTGGGGCCTTCCTTGAGAGGTATCCACGCCGATCCCCATGGCGTATTCAACCATTTTGCTTCCAACTAAACCTATACAGGTCTGGAAGGCTTCAGTGCCAGCCTTGCATGCAAATTCGTAATCTGCTGACAAAATAAATGGAAATGCTCCAATAGCTGCAGCTACAACTGTTCCACTAGGTTTAACCGCGTAAGGATGCGATTCTGACCCTACATATATTGCCCCTAGATCTTTTGGGTCAATCTGAGCCCTCAACAAGGCATATTTTGCGGCCTCACAAGATATGGTTATGGTATCCTCATCTAGCGCAGTTAGTGATTTCTCTTCGATGGGAGCATATTCTGTTCTCCCCCAAACGCGGGAAATTTCTGAGGTCTTGATTCGATACATTGGAACATAAGAACCATATCCAACAACGCCTACATCAACTAATGGTTTCAATAGAAAATCCTCCAGTCTTATTGCTCATTAATCTGGCGACGAAAATTTTAAGGTTTACGTTTAAAGTCGACGAGATATTCGTCAAGGGTCGTATATAACTGCCCAAAGTATGACTGAAGCTACAACGATTCTAACTGGATGTAGACCATCACTCAGCCTTCAACTTTTTAACAATTGGCGGTCTAACCTTTCGGAGAACACGATAACCACAGTTGGGACACTTTATCTCTGGACTCAGCAGGAGCACGTTTGTAGATATTTTTGACCTACAGCTAATACATTCATACTTTTCTTCAGATGAAGCGCTTTCTTTTTCAGACATAATCGAAAAACCTCAGGTAAAGATTACAGAAAGAATCATCAAACAGCAAATTAAGCATTTCTGTTCAGAAGCACAACATAAATGTAAAAATTAAAAATAGAAACCACGGACTACAGCATTGGGTGACCAAGTTTGAGAGGAGCCACCATCAAGGAGCTATTGAAAAATAGACTTAATGCAGAAGACCTAGGCGGAATTAGCTTATCATACGACGTTATAGGAGACATCGCAGTGGTCAAGTTCTCAGACAAATGGCTAGAAAAAGAAACAATCATAGCAAACACCATACTGGAGAACAATAGGCACATAAAAACGGTTCTGCGTCAAGCAAGCCCAGTTGAAGGAGCCTACAGAACTCGAAAACTCGAGTGGATTGCAGGTGAACAAAGAACAGAAACCGTCCACAGAGAATATAATTGCACCTTTAAAGTAGACCTCTCAAAGGTATATTTCTCTCCCAGACTGTCATTTGAGAGACTGAGGGTGGCTAGGCTTGTTAAGCCAAAGGAAGTTGTGATAAATATGTTTGCAGGGGTAGGATGTTTCTCCATCTTTATTGGAAAATACAGCGAAGCTACCAGAGTGTATTCGATAGACATTAACCCTGAAGCGGTTCGCTTAATGGAGGAAAACATAAGGCTCAACGGCCTCGATGATCGAATTTTTGCTATTCGAGGAGACGCAAGGGACATAGTGGGCAAGGGCTTGAAGGGTGTCGCCGACCGAGTCTTAATGCCGTTGCCTGAGAAGGCGTTCGATTATCTTGAGGATGCTCTACACGCCCTTAAACCAAAAGGAGGATGGATTCACTATTATGACTTTGCTCACTCAAGAAAGTATGAAAACCCTGTAGCAAAGATATCTAATAAAGTGTCTAGCAAGCTCAGAAAGCTTGGAACCAATATAACTGAAAACGGGAAGATTGTCAGATCGGTTGGCCCAAATTGGTATCAAGTTGTTCTGGACTTAATGGTATCATAAAATAAAAAGGGTCAAAGAATGCCCATTTTAAATTTGCAATTTTCCCTTCACTAACACTATGGCCTTCCCTCCAACCTGCACCTTTGTGATTTCTTCGCCCATTGTTTCAATTCTGACCACAAGTTTTCCAGGTCTCCCCATGTGGTATCCTTGTTCAGAAATAAATGTGATCTCTGGTTTAATGGGGAATATTTTGTTTTTAACGAGATATGCTCCCATAGCCGCATTTGAATTGCCTGTAACTGGGTCCTCGTTGACCCCTACGATTGGTGCAAAGTGTCTCGTGGAAACGCTGGAGCCTTGCTCAAATGTCTCAAAGGTAAATAGATGGAATCCAGTTGTATTCACTTTGCGGCAGTATTCGATCATTGCTGGGAAATTGGGCTTCACTTCACCCAAAGTTTTCAAGCTGTCGATGGGCACCATCAGTTTTTTTCTGCCCGTTGAAACATTTTCGAGAGGATATCCTGTGTTTGTTATTGCTTCTTTCCTGATACCAAGTATGTTTGCTATGGCATCTGCATCGAGATCTTCATTGAAAAACTCCAGCTTTCCTTGGGTCATCAACACATAATCTATTTGACCATCTTTTGCATAAACGTCTACTGGAAGAATTCCTGATCTCATTTCCTGCATGACAGTGGTTCTAGGCTTACTAAATTTCATTCTTTTAGTTTCCTCAAGCGCAAAATACATTGCGATCGTTGCGTGACCACACTGAGAAATCTCGGTGACAGGTGAGAAAAATCGAACTCTAATGTGATTTTTATCCGACCCCTCCTTGAATAGAAAAGCGGTTTCAGATACTGGGTTCAACTCACCAGCAATTTTTATCATTTCATAGTCATTTAAACCATCAGCGTCAAACACGATTCCTGCGGGGTTCCCACAAAAAGGTTTTTCGGTGAAGGCATCAACCTTGACAATATCATATACTCTAACCATAAAGTTACCTCCCTCTTAACGGTTAACACTCTGGAAAGAGCATAATAAATATGATGTTTCTTTCTTCAAGACTCTTTAAATAAAAACCAGTTATTAGTCTTGAATAATGCCACTTAAACCTTCTCACTTGTCTCTACTTGTGGTTCTAGGACGCGAAAAACGAGGGAAAGGAATAAAAATTTAGGCTACCGTCCAGCTTACTGAAACCGTTGAGACTTGTTTTTCCGTCTTTCGTATTTTGCCCTTCTTCTCCAGCTCCTTCAAAATAGTTTCAGCGGTCTGTGGCCAAATGACAAGCTCCTCTGAAACCTCTGCTGAAGTGCATGGCCTTTTCCTAAGTAGCTCCAATACTTTATTTGGCAGCGCCTTTAACTCAGCTATAAATTTGTCAATCCTTTCATTTCCGCCTTGAACCACATCTCCATGACCTGGTAAGATCCATTTTATGTCAAGCCTGTTTAATCTCTCCAGTGAAGCTAGCATTATCTCAGAATCCATTCGGAGTAATGGAACGCTGTATGGTTTTCCCCAACCTAATACGGTGTCTCCGCTAAAAAGTGCTTTAGATCCCTCATGATATACGCAGATGCTTCCAGATGTGTGACCTGGTGTGTGAATCAGGTTTACTGTTAGGTCTCCAGCATCTAACACAGTATCCTTTGTGACAACAACCTCTACTTTGCAAGTACCAAAGGGCTCATTACGCGCTGCCATAAATCTGGTTTGTGCTAGAGCCGCTTGCTCCGGATTTTCAATGGTTTTTACTTCATCAACATGCGCAACAATTTTGCCGCCTACGAGTTTTTGAAGCCATGCGTTACCACCCATGTGGTCGAGATCTCTGTGCGTATTCACTATGTACTTCACGTTCTTTAGATTCAGCCCATACAGTTCCATCAGCTCAACCATTAATTCAGCTTGGTCTTTACGCATCTGTGCATCCACTATAATGATGTTCTTTTTTGTGAACAATAGGCCTGAACCAGCGTTTATACCCTGCCAGAAGAGTATGTTATCGCCAATTTTCATCTAATAAAATCACCAACATTTTTTGAGACTGCAACCATATTAAATCTATTGTATAATTAACCGAAAAATCTTAAGAAGGACGAATCTCAGAAATGATGCTCTATGTTGTTCTTCGTCTTCACAACAGGGAAATGTAACCTGAACTGTAAGTACTGCGGTGGAAGCTTCCCGCAGCACCTAGTGCCATGGGATATAGGGTATAACTTTGAACATTTGAAGGAATTTATTGCTCAGGATGCTGAACCAATAGTTGCTTTCTATGGTGGAGAACCATTGTTAAACACGAATATGATAAGAACAGTGATGGAAAATATTCCAGCGAAGCACTTTGTGATACAGACAAACGGATTGCTGACAAAGGAGCTTGAGCCGAGGTATTGGAATAGAATGAGCACCGTTCTTTTGTCGATCGACGGCGTACAAGAAGTAACGGACCATTATAGAGGCAGAGGCGTATACGAACGCGTGATAGACTCCGCAAGACATTTGCGCAGAATAGGATTTGAGGGCGACCTCTTGGCTAGGATGACTGTGACGGAGCTAAGCGATGTATATAGAGATGTAACGCATTTGTTGTCCCTTGGCCTGTTTGACCATGTTCATTGGCAGCTTAATGTGGTTTGGAGTGAGCGATGGAAGAATTTTGACAAATGGGTTGCAAAGTCATATAATCCTGGCATAAGTAGGCTCATCAGTTTGTGGGTAAGTCGTATAGGTCAGGGAGAGGTTCTAGGCATCGTTCCCTTTCTGGGGTTAATGAAGACGATGCTTTTCGATGAATATATGGCTCCTCCCTGTGGGGCTGGGCGGAACGCGTTTGCGATAGCTACAGACGGACGTATTATTGCATGCCCAATAGCAGTGGATGCTAAGGAATTGGAGCTTGGGCATTTATGGACATGTAAACCAGAATCTTTAAGGAATGCGATCCGTATAGAGGAACCATGCACCTCTTGTGAGATCTTTAGATACTGTGGTGGACGTTGTCTTTATGCGTATAAAAAGCGTTACTGGGGAGATGAGGGGTTCAGAAAAATATGCAATGTGACGAAGCATCTGGTAAACTCGCTTTTAGAAAAAAAGAATGAAATAGAACGACAATTAGAGCGAGGAATAGTCTCGAGAAAACAACTCTATTACCCGCCATTCAATAACACTACTGAAATTATACCCTAGCTCAACTTTTCATAAAAAAAAGGGGAAATTGTACGGAAATCACGTCAAAGGCTAATTGATGCCCTCAGCCTCTATTTCAAATAAGCTTCTGCCTTTTTTGAGAGCTTGTACTTCCCACCCACTTCTTCTACGTATCCAGAGTCCTTGAGCTCACGCAGACTACTTCTTGTACGATAAAGTGGTAAACCTATCAAATCTGACACTTCTTCAGGAGACAAAGTAACATTCTTTAATGCCCTAATGAGCTCTAGACCGCTTGATGTTGGTTTACCGTCAGGAGCTATACATGGCATGAATAATGTTCCCCCTAAAGCTTCTTCATACAGAGATACCATTCTTTACACTCATAACCTTCTTTAAGTCTTTCCTCAGCACCCTCGGTCGTAACAGGAGCAGGAATCACAACTGGATCGCCTGGCTTCCAGTTGGCAGGTGTAGCTACCTTATATTTGTCAGTTGTTTGTAGCGCGTCTATTAGTCTGAGGATTTCTTGCATATTTCTGCCAGTGGTGAGTGGATAGTAGAGTATAGCTCTTATTTTGCTCTCTGGATCGATCACGAACACACATCTAACAGTTTCGGTCTTGCTCTGATCAGGATGTATCATTCCGTACTTTAAAGCAATTTCTTTATTCAAGTCTGCTATGATTGGAAAAGGTATCTTTATACCCATCTTTTCCTCAATGTTCCTTACCCATGCTATGTGAGAGGAAACGCTGTCAATGCTGAGACCTAAGAGTTCAGTATTTCTTTTCTTTAGTTCACCATATATTTCGGCGAATGCCATGAATTCTGTCGTACATACGGGTGTAAAGTCAGCTGGATGAGAAAAAAGAACTAGCCAAGTGCCCTTATAGTCCGAAAGCCTGAGAGCCCCATGTGTTGTAACCGCTTCAAAATCTGGCGCTTGCCTACCGAGTAGAGGAAAACTTATTGCTTCCACCACTATAAATCCACCTCAATCCTAATTTCCAAAAACCAATACTTCGCTCACATTTCTAACAAAATATCCTAACCCATAAAATGCCTCAAGACTAATATAGATATTTCGATGAAAACAATACATTTAATTAATAAAATAGGCTTGGAAAAACCCATAGACAGCACACTGTTATAGTGCATTCAACGAGTATAGAATAATTCTTGAAAAATACCAAAATTGGTGACATGAAGTCGATGAATAGATGGAACTTTCCTAAAATGTGGGACAAAATTGTTTTGAGTTTATTCCACCTATGTGGGTCGATAATCGGTTCAATAATTGAAAAATAAATTTTTACTGAATTAAGAAATTCCGCATCTAAACACAATGCGATCACGGTAAGAGTTAATCGTAAGGGGGTGCAAAGTTGAGATGGGCTTTTAGTAGTAAAACCCAAGTAGGGCTGGGATAAATATACGGTCAAAAGACAACGCCGGAAAACATAGTTCCATATCTGTTTTAGTAGCACAGAAAAGTAAGGAATGTAGAAAACGACGATTAGTTTTTAAGCAATCATAAAAATATTATGGCAGATATGAGTTGAGTAATGGGATTATAGAATTAAATGAATGCAAGGAAGACTCTGCTCAAAGTTGGCAAAAATATACTTATCATGGTATGTAAGAGAGTAAGTAGGCTTCCTATTTGAAAGGTATGTTAAAAGTATTCGGTGAAAAAATGGAAAAGTTTCAATCCAAGAGCTATGACCGAACCAATATTAGATTGGATACTGAATGGTATACCTCAGAAAGTTAATGTCAGACTTTTTGATGATGTCGGCTTTATTTATGAAGCAGAGCTAGCTAAGATGGAATTGTCAAGTTGGTGGAAGGATTTAGAGACTTTTAGAGCACGCTCTACCTACTTTGAGGAAGTAAATGGACAGAAAACAAATCACTATTTTATATCAGACATCAGAGGAAAAGGTCAGATTGGAAGAACTTGCCAGTATCTCACTCACTGGTTTTATCCATACAAGGCAAAATTTCATCCTCAAATGACCAAGGCTCTAATTAACTGGATGGGAATCAAAGGCAAAGAGCGGCTTCTAGATCCATTTGTAGGAAGCGGTACTGCATTAATTGAGGCGAAAACGCTTGGTATAGATAGTTGGGGCGTTGACATACGAAACATGAGTTTTCCAAGGATTTGCTCATCCTTCTTTTCTTACAATCCTACAATCTGTCTATCCAATATTTCCGTTAGTAAAAGCCTAATTTCAAAACGCTAGCTTTGCCTAAGCGGTCTTGACGTTTTCTACCTCTTTAACAATCTTAGCAATTCTTCATAAGTCCCTTCACCACCAAGTTTATCCCACATCTGCTCACCAATTAACACCTCCGAATTCATATCCATAATTCTTTTTGTAAAAGTATGCTTGTACTCGTTTGGGTAGAAAGGGTTATAGTAAAGTGCCAAAAATGCCTGTGGATTTTTATTCTTAAAAAGTACTTGAAAAAATAACATTTTCTTCTTTGATTCTGCACAGACGTCCAGATTTGGTAATGGACTTTTAATTTCGAAGAAAGGGGGCCATTCTTAAAATCGTCAACAAATAAATCCGCTATAACACGAATTCTCCTTTGTTATGCCACTATTTGAAGCTCTAATGCCTCTCGAATCAAGCCGCTTATGTTAACCCCTAACTCTTCTAACTGCTTTTTAAAGTCTTCAGGAATCTTCGGTGACAAGTTTACCCAATAGGTAACACCAAAATGATAATACCATAACAAGAATACAAAGGTACTTACCGGCACACGTGCTTGTACCCGCATCCTCCCCCACATTTTTGCTTAGCCACTCGTATAGGTGGTAACTCTTCCGTCGTAATAATTCGTTTAATATGTCCCAACACGCGTTTCACATAGCTTTTCATTGTAGGCGTAATCTCCAGTTGAAGAACTAGCGACTCAGGAATGTAGTTGACAAAACCTCGTTTAACAATCGTGCCGAAATTCTCCTCAATAAGAAGCGCATACGCAACTAACTGATACTTATGATCCATCCAGATATGTTCCTTGTCCGAAGCCATGTTTTTGTAATCCACTGGAATACGTTCTCCATTTGAAATTTTTATTATACAATCCACATTACCCTGCAGCCCAAGCGCACTAGAGCTAAGTGAAGTAAACAGCAGTTTCTCCGCTTCAATAAAATCAGGCGAATAATAGACAGCGTCTTTGCGCCTCAACTCCTTCTTCACATAATCCTCGTGCAACTCTTTACTATCTTCTTGCTGGGAGCCAAAAACGGGTTGCGCATGAAGTACCTTATCAAAGTAAATGATCCTTGGACAGTAAATATAATGCTTAATATCCGTAACGGAAATGAAGGGCTCCGCTATGTCAGAAACAGGAAGCCTTTGTTTCCTTTTTAGCCAGCTAGCATCTTTAGATTTTTTCAATTTTTCTCCTCCATCCCACCAGTAAACTGTGTGGGATTTCCCGCTCAGAATGGCGAAGTGCTTTCCACGATCTCCTTTAGTAAAGCTACCGCCAAGGATCCGCAACCCTTCGTGTTTTAACTAAGCTCATAAATATCATCGCCATTACATTGAACGATACTCCAGTTATATTTAGCCACCAGCGAATCCCAAAAAGTCAAATATACACTACCTTGTCTTTCTCTTCTTTTAACTCGTATTTTTTAGGCTTACCTACCTCTTTTCTTCCCTTGAAGCATGTGTCACATACAGGATAAAGCTGCACATTCTCAACTAAATCCTTAATCAAGTTCTTCAAATCAACAAGCAAACTATTCAACTTATCTCGACGTAGACTACCAATAAATGCACTGTATTGAATCCTTTGTAACCCGTAGTCTTTTAGAGTTTCAGCGACCAAAGTGCGCAAGTTATCGTCAGTAATGTCATATATCACCACATATCGCATAACATCACCATCCTAAGCAGAAAGGCGAATAGCCTGACTCTTTCAGAAGAAAACGGGCCACACACCTAGCCTGGTGGTAAATAAAATTCTTGATTGAACCCCTTTCACCGTTAAACATCACCTCAGTGTCTAGGCGCTCCTGAAAACTCGTGAGCAAAGTTTTAACCACCTCTTTATTTAATACCTGCCCATCTTCAGCTGACTCAGTTATGAGAATATCGCTTGGCTTAATAACATTCTTTGTCAAAAGACTGGTCAAGGTTCTATCCACAACCTGTTGCCTAAACTCCTCCATTAAATCCAAAACCAATGAGGGCTTACCAGGTCTATCAGCATGCAAGTAGCCAGCATAGAAATCCAGTCCAGCATAGCTCACGGCCTTCCAAACCTCCGGGAATAGTATAGCTTGATAACCAAAATTCAACATAGCATTAAACGAATCTCGAGCACCGCGAGTTTTTCGCCCTTGAAAATTCAATTCAGGTGGCAAGATCTGTTTAATAGAATCCCAGTACAGCCTTGCGCCTTCAGCCTCCAGATTCATCAGTTGCTGTCTCTTCTCATCAATGTTCAGACCATGCTCTTTGTCAACCCTTTCATTTACATCGTCAATGGCTCTACCAGCTCCATATAATCTTTCAGCCAATACAGGGTCGATTTGGCGTCTGTTTTTCGCCATCAGCTTCAAAAGGTTAGCTTGATTTACGAGTTTTCCAGTAATGAATTTCTTAGCCAAAATAAGACTTCTCTCATCATTATATGCTAAAAACTGTTCTCGACGAGCCCTAACGGAGCCGGTCATAGTTGAAGGCATCAACACAGCATAAGGCCAACCACCGTAACGCGAAAAAACAACCTGAATATTATGTTTGATAGCCAGGTCCAATGCACTTGTGGATATTGCTATGCCTGATGAACAGCAGATTATGGAGTCAACATCGTCGGCCAAAATCTCTTTCGCTTCACCCTCTTTCTTAACTATGAACCTATTTCTTTTTCTGCCCAAGAAGATGCCAAAATCGTCCAAAAATATTTTCATTAAACTCACCATAGATGTAGTTGTTTATCCATAACAGGCATTAAAATACATACAATCTTCGTTGCAATTTGAACGCTCAGCTTTACCGGGATCCTTCTTCTCGGCCACAATCTCTAATTTTTTATCCCTTTCTTCAATCCACCACTGCCTCAGTTCGTCATTGGCAAAGAACAGGTCTTTCTGCACAGTAATCTTGTTATTCTTGATATTCAAATACACCACACAGCAAATATCCACAGGAACTTCGTGAACGCTCTCAAAAACAAGTGCATAACCCACAGGTGATAATCTATGCCACTCCTCAGGGCTACATGCCACCTTCAAATCAAACATTATCGCCCTCAAATAATCATAACAATCCACGCTAAGAATGCCACTCAAACCGAGAAGCTCTCCCGAGATTTTATGTTCAATCAAAAACGGAATCGCAGATGAAATGAGGTCAAGGTCTGAAGCGTATGGCTGTCTACTAGAGATCTCAGCTAACCTAGCCTCACACACTTTAGACATAAATTCCCAAACCATCTTTGACGGTGCTCTCACTTTCTCGGGCTTTTCCGGAATCTCCGCCCAACGAATAGTCTGCCACCATGATTCAAAATCTACGCTACGACGCTGAAGAAAAGCCTGCAGGCTATCACTTACCGCCCCGTGGAGAACCTTGCCCAACGTAACCTTAGCCCCTGGGACAGGACGCACTTTCTCGACATTATGTAGATACACGTCTCGATCTGTAGGGCAGTACTTCGAGCCAACTGCGTACATTGGAAGCTTTACATTATCATAATAGGGCTTCAGTGGTGGCTGATACCAATTCCATCCTCTTAATTCCTTGCTGACCCCCACTTCCCTTGCAGTAGGTAGGAGTTGGTTGATCAAAAACTTATGCTCTATGTCTGAAAGGAAATACAATGCAGATCAACCGACAGATTGAACCCTTCGATTATCTTTATAAATGAAGTAACATTTAAATAATAATCGAAAACCCACCCCAAAGATAAGGTGAAATTAAGCATAAAATAAAAAATACGGAGAAAATTGGGTTGGGATTCATAGAGAAATCCCATTAAAAGGGAATTGAAAGAATTGGTCCACGGTTTCCTTCTGGATCTGAAATTCCGATTCATAGAGAAATCCCATTAAAAGGGAATTGAAAGAAAGAGGTTAAAAAGTAATGCCGTTGAAAAAGGCCTATGATTCATAGAGAAATCCCATTAAAAGGGAATTGAAAGTGGTAGAGGTTAAATAGGGAGTTCGATGATTGCCGTGAGATTCATAGAGAAATCCCATTAAAAGGGAATTGAAAGCTTAAGTCAACCGTCATAGGGATGGGCAACGGTGGCGATTCATAGAGAAATCCCATTAAAAGGGAATTGAAAGTTAAGCTTAAACCACCCCATGCTCTACGCCTCCTTAATCAGATTCATAGAGAAATCCCATTAAAAGGGAATTGAAAGGCTTCTGCACAAGCTCCGTTGTTAATGCTTCCGCTTTGATTCATAGAGAAATCCCATTAAAAGGGAATTGAAAGCGAATATAGTTGTGGAACTCTCGGTACTGCTCGATACGTGATTCATAGAGAAATCCCATTAAAAGGGAATTGAAAGACTTTGCATTCAGGACAAATTTTCTTAGTTTTCATCCGCAGATTCATAGAGAAATCCCATTAAAAGGGAATTGAAAGATTTTCTAGCAGCAATGAGGCGTTTCTCACGATCGGAAGGATTCATAGAGAAATCCCATTAAAAGGGAATTGAAAGCGGTCTCAATGATATATATTGAGCTATTGGCTCCGGGATTCATAGAGAAATCCCATTAAAAGGGAATTGAAAGTATTCGCCTCTCTTTTACATTCTCTTTCGTATTCTCCACGATTCATAGAGAAATCCCATTAAAAGGGAATTGAAAGTGGACAGTATTGGTGCATGGAGTAGCACATACACGAGAGATTCATAGAGAAATCCCATTAAAAGGGAATTGAAAGATAAAAAACGTAGGAGGTGAAAAATTGGACTGCGAGAAGATTCATAGAGAAATCCCATTAAAAGGGAATTGAAAGGTTCCAATGGCGCTTCCCAAACCAGTGCTCATCCCAAGAAGATTCATAGAGAAATCCCATTAAAAGGGAATTGAAAGTTGCCTTACCATCAATATCAATCGACCAGTCAAGACCATGATTCATAGAGAAATCCCATTAAAAGGGAATTGAAAGTTTTCGTCAATCAATACTTATCTCCTCATACTTCTCAATGATTCATAGAGAAATCCCATTAAAAGGGAATTGAAAGCTCGTCTGGAGGCTTACAACCTCCAACAACTTCGCCCGATTCATAGAGAAATCCCATTAAAAGGGAATTGAAAGGTAATAAAGACCATCCGAATCCAATAATCGACCGATTGTGATTCATAGAGAAATCCCATTAAAAGGGAATTGAAAGGATTATTGGCTTCCATTCTTGCAACAATGTGAAGAAGAGGATTCATAGAGAAATCCCATTAAAAGGGAATTGAAAGAATGATTAGTTAAATCTTTAATTGCATATTGAAGGAAGAGATTCATAGAGAAATCCCATTAAAAGGGAATTGAAAGATATAAAGCCAAACCACATAAGGCTTTCTGACCCAATTAGATTCATAGAGAAATCCCATTAAAAGGGAATTGAAAGCTGGAGATGTTTTAGGCATAGGACTTTTCAGGTCTAGAGTGGATAAGCATTTCGACAAGAGGATAGCTCGATTTTACACTTCCGTGGTCGAGGATCTCAGAATTTTTGAAGACGACATTAACGGAACTGAGGCCCACGACATTATGCTCCACGAGCAAGGCATTATTCCGCTGGAAGCTTTAAAGTTGATTCTATCTGTATACAGGAAGAATTTAAAGCCCAAAGTTTTCAGCCTTTTCCTGCAACGCCTTCAAAGCAATCGCATAGAAATTCTCTCTCGGTATGCCCGCTTTTTCGCAGAACAGGATCCTTTCTCTGCTACAGTTTCTCGCAAAATCCTTCTCTTTGAATCGCTTTGCAATCGAATCCACTTTTACTTCAGCTAATTTTTTGGAAGGCATCACTAAGGCACAAGCGATGATTAAGCCAGAAATGGAATCTGCAGCAATTAAAGAATACTCCATTTTTGAATTTGGTAATGCTCCCGTGGACTCATAGTTGTGTGCCTTTATGGCATTTATTGTCTCATCGTCCACCTTTCCACGTAGAATCTCAGCGGCTAAAACACCATGATCCTTTGGATTGGTTATCTTTTCAAAGTCGATATCGTGCAAAAGACCAACTAATCCCCACCTTTCCTTGTCTTCTCCCAAATATTCCGCTGTCTTTCTCATAATAACTTCTACCGCAATCATGTGTTTGAGCAAATTTTCTTTCATAACATTTTGTTTAATTAAACTAAATGCATCGTCTCTATTCATTTCCATGCCTCTTGTTAGCAGTAATTTGAAACATAAACCAGTTAATTGAATTTGTTTTGTGGTTATTTAACTATTTAGATGAAATTCAGGTTTTTACTTAAGAAGGTTAATGGCTTTTCAACATCGGTTTCTTATTAGTAGCAGCTATACTTTCTTCGACTGGGATGCAGGCCGCATCTAAGCCCCGTATATGTAAGAGACAAATCGCCTAAATTCCTTTTCTCACTAATAATTATAGTGATCTTTACGATGACGTATGGTTAATCAGCTAAATAACGACCCATTTAAGAAAAACCTCATTTAGCCTTTTTTTATTGCCGCATGGGCCTCCTGCACATTAAGAACTTACAAGCGAAAGTACATTGATACGAGGTATGTTTCGAGTATTGAAGAAAAATGTTTATGGTACTAAAACCGCAGCAGCGATAACAGTCGTCCATAAACCGTTTTTGTCTCCAGTTGCCGACTGCGTTATGTTGGTGGTTTTCATAATTAGTCCACTAGTTTTGAATATCTGCTTTCTTTCGTCCCACGCGGCTTCTAGGTCAAACTGTAATCCCATCGTCGTTGCGAGCATCGTTGCCGCTAGGTCCTCTGCATATTCTCCAGCAACTTCCTCCGTTTGACCAAAAGAATGGTGCTCAGATAAATAGCCATACTGATCTTTTTTCGATGGAATTGCCACTCCTATGGATGCTGCGATTAGTCTATGGGGCTCGTTCACCGAATTTTTGGATATAACCATATAGGTTATTTCACCGGGCTTCAACATCTTCAGCCCCTTTTCTTTTGGAATGACTTTGCACCCCGGTGGTATTATGCTGGATACATTCACGATGTTGCAGTACTGTATACCCGCGTCTCTTAGCGCCAATTCGAAGGACTGTAGTTGCTCTTTGTGTTTACCAACACCTTTTGTTAAGAATAAATATCTGGGAACCATTTTAGATAGATTTAAAGATGGAGGCTTATTAGTTTTTAGTTATCATATTGATGAATCATTTAAGAGACATTGCTAAACAACCAAGAGAAGTCCGGAGCCTCCCTTTTGAACTTTATTCTTTCGTTGAGAGCATGCACAATAAGAGGCAAGGCGATCGTCGCATCACAGTAGCATGTGGCTCTTTTTCCTTGGCTATCTATTTTCCCCCAGCTTATCGCTTCTTCTAATGTGCATCCTGAGAGACCACCCCATTGGGGAGAATCTGTGGTTATTTGAATTGCATATCTATGTGGGTAATAGTATTCTTTTATGGACTTGCGTAGGTGACCTTTTCTTCCAGGGACACCTTCATCCATTGTCTTTGGTGAAACTGAAATCGCCATAAGTTGTGTGAAGTCCTTAGGCACCCCACCGCCGATGTAGACGACACCTATGTCCTTGACTTTTTCACCTATGCTTATGAATTGGTCGAATTCCTTCACCTGATCTATCACAAGTTCTCGCCCTTTGTTTTTAGCCAGCAGGAATGTTTCGCCATATGCGCTGTCTGATATTGCGGGGCAAAAGATGGGCACCTTGTTTTCGGCAGCAACTGCCGCTATGCTCTTTATGCCCTTGGAGCTTAACCATTTTCCTAACAGATACAGGAACTCCATGGAAGTGTATTTGAAGTCCGTATCCAATGTCAGTATGAAGTCAGTGATTAGTTCCTCCATTTTTCTATAATCTGCCTCGATTCCATACACATCATAATACCTATTTATGTCTGCATTCAGAAGCTCCTCGTCATTAACCATGTGATTACCTTGGTAATATCCAAGACCCATGGCGTCGACAATATCTTCAGACACGTTCGCTCCCGTTGATACAAGGACGTCGATGAATCGTTTTTCAATGAGCCAGTTAATTATCTTCCATTGCCCAGCTGTGCTCATCGATCCAGAAAGCCCCATGATGATTGCTGTATCCTTTTCCATCAGCATTGCTTCCCAGACTTCAACTGCTTCTCCTAGCTTTCTACCCTGATATGCGGTTTTAGCCATTTCTGCAAGAAGTTCAGAAATGCGTTTTTCCTTAACCTCTATACACTCAACTTTTCTGTTTAGGCGAATGTTTTTCAAATTGTTACCCCTCCAACAGCGACTATAAATGCTATATTGATGAAGCATTCTCTAAGGTTAAAAGCTATTCGCATCATTTTCCAGTATGGATACATATGAAGCAAAGGTTGAGGAAACTTGATAAGTCAAATGGGGCTTCTTTTTATTGACACCGCCATGAAACCTGAGCGGGAGAAAACTGTCAAACGTGTACTTTCAGGGGTTATTTGGGAGGTTTATCTCTACATTTTGACCTCAAATGAACCCGTTGGCGTTAGAGATGTGTGGAGAGGACTAAAACTTTCAAGTCCAAGCTTAGCGCAGTATCACATAAACCACCTATTGGATATGGGACTCGTAGCACAGACCGTGGACAATAAATATGTTGCCGAAGAAAAGGCTAGAATCGATGTCTTGAGAAGCTTCGTTCTTTTAAGAGGGCGCTTAATATCGAGGATGACGTTTTACGGAGCCTTTACACTAGGTCTCTTTCTAGTTTATCTTTATGTTTGGCCTTTCAGATGGTGGGATCTACGCGATGTTGTTTTGTTAGTTGTTTGCATGTTCAGCGCAATAGCTTTCTTTTTTGAGGCTTACAGTCAGCATAAAGGTTTAAGAGCACTTCAACGTCTTCGGACAAGTTAAAGGTATGCTGTTCAACGAGTTTGAACACCTGTTCTAATGCGTAGGATTTTGAATACCCTTTTCCTAACTATTATCAAGTAAAAAATTCACAGAGGTGCAATGGATATGTTAAATGCAAATGGATTCAAGTTTCCAACAAATGGGCATAAGCTCATGCTTCAACTCGCAGCAGGGTTGACCGCTGGAGCAGTGCTAGGTCTAATGTTGTTCAATCTCATAAGTTCAATTGGAATCGTAGGACCTATTCTTGGTCCTCCACAGGCGCTTCAAAGATTCACGTCTTATGAAGAATTGAAGAACTTCTTGAACAAAACCGTTTCCCTCAGAGCTGATGTTGTAAAAGCTTACACATTCAATATAATTGCTGAAGTATCGACTGATTTTTCGCAAACAAATGTTCAGGTTGCAGGAGTAGACGAAGCTGACATCGTAAAAAGTGATGGGGAATACATCTATTATGTTACTAAAAGCGGTCTAATCATTGTCAAGGCCTATCCGCCTGAAAATGCAAGGGTCATGTCTAAAATAAGCTTCAATGAAACAGTATCCGGCATCTTCGTCAACAATGATAGACTAGTTGTCTTCAAGCAAAATTATGGTTCCCCGATTTTCGAAACGAAAGGAGTTCCAGTTTTTTATCCAGCCGGAGGACCAGAAACTCAAGTGCAAATCTACAATATAGAAAATAGAGAGAGCCCTATTCTTGTTAGAGAGATTTCCATAAATGGTAGCTATTTTGCTTCACGGATGATTGGGAATTATGTTTACTTGGTAGTTTACAAACCTGCTTTCCTTGCAGACGATGAGGTACCTCTTCCAGTAATCAAAGATGGTAACCGGTCGGAGGAGGTGAGCATTTCCAAAATATACTACTCTAACGTCACAGATGCCTATTACAGCTTCACAGTGGTTCTTTCATTTGACATCATGAATGATACCGCACCAAGGTATGAAGTATTTTTGGTCGGAGCCGCTGGCGCCATCTATATGTCAAAAGAAAACCTTTATGTCACGATTCAACAAATGCCATTCCGCATACTCCTCGGAGGACCAGCTACGTCTGAGAAAACGGAAATTCATAGAATACGCATAACGAATGGTGAAATAAAATACGAAGCAAGCGGGATCGTTCCAGGTCGCGTCTTGAACCAGTTTTCGATGGACGAGTACAATGGATACTTCCGAATAGCCACAACCACTGGATTCCTTGCGAGAAATATTAACGAGGCGACGACGAGCAATCACGTTTATGTCCTTGATACGAATCTAAATATAACAGGTAAAATCGAGGACATTGCCCAAGACGAAACCATATATTCTGCTAGATTCATGGACGAAAGATGCTACTTAGTCACGTTCAAGAAAGTTGATCCATTCTTTGTAATAGACCTAAGCAGTCCAGCAAATCCCCAGATTTTGGGAAAGCTCAAGATTCCAGGCTACTCGAATTATCTTCATCCATACGATAAGAACCACGTAATTGGTATTGGTAAGGAAACAGTTGAGGCAGAAGAGGGTGACTTTGCATGGTATCAGGGAATCAAGATTTCTCTCTTCGATGTCAGCGATGTTGAGAATCCTATTGAAGTGGACAAATACGTAATTGGGCACCGTGGAACCGATTCGCCGGTGCTTCAAGACCACAAGGCGCTTCTGTTCGATAAGAAGAGGAATCTGCTTGCAATACCAGTTTTAGTCGCAGAAATAGATCCGAACAAATATTCGGGTAAAGTTCCATCTAGTGCTTATGGTGAGTATGTTTGGCAGGGAGCTTACGTCTTCAGCATAACAGAGAACGGAATTTCGCTAAGAGGAAAGGTTACACATGTGAAAGATGAGGTTGAGTTCAAGAAGAGCGGTTACTACTTCTATTCAGACTATACTGTTGAAAGATGCCTATACATCGATGATGTTCTTTATACTCTCTCATACAAAAAGATGAAAATGAATAATTTGATAGACATTACACCAATAAGCGAAATCGAGCTTCTATGATAAAGCATAACATACTTCCTTTTTTGGAAAACGACCAAATAAATTTCATGAGGACAGTATTTTTACCTGAAAAATGAAAGTATACAAAATTCCCCTTTTGTTTTGCTGTAAAACGTTTAGGTGCGGGATGCTTTGTATCCAACAATCCTGCGAAATCTCGCAAATCCCTTCTTTTTCTGTTTTATTTCTTGAACTTTCTATTGATGGTTTGTATGGACATGTGTAATGTCTTCTGAAGCGTTTTTCTGTTGGCTTCTGATTATGCTAGTGAGGCTCCGCGGAAAAGCGGTAGACGCATTATTATTGATGAATTTCCAAATTTAATTGAGTTCAAACGGTATTCTAAGCTCGAAGCCGTAACTGAATTAGTAAGAAGTGTGCTTGAAAATAGGGAAAACGTGGAGCATGTGTAAACGGGTCAAGAGTTCATTTTATGAGAAACAGTTTAGGGAAAGGAGAAAGCCTCTTGTTTGGACACTTTGTTATCATTGAAGTTGGGGCGCTCTCTAAGGAACATGCACTTGAGCTGTCCATAAAAAGTGCAAATTGCAGCTTGGAAGAGGCTGGACGCGCATGGAACCTTGCCGGGCATCCTTACTACCTTATAATGCTAGCTGAAAACCACAAACTTGGGGAAAGCTATGAAGAGACATACAAAAAGGATTTTGACACGCACATCTAGCGCTCTCAATTTATACGTTAATTCCATATTAAAAGAAGAATTTGGGATCATCTACAGAAGAGGCAAGGCTTCGAAGGATTCTGAAAGCTATCGCTCAAGGTGAAAATGCAGCATCACAAATTGTACGTCACGTTAAGCTAAAATTATCAAGCGTTCCATATCGCCTTCAAGAGCTTGAACGATACTACTTAATTCATAAAAGAGAGAAAAATAACACCATCACCGATAAGATAATCAGAGACTATTTCTTGGCTACACAAGAATAGAAACAGTTATACATAGAAAAACCAATACTTAAGCCCAAAGGTTTAAGCTGCCTTAGTGCTTCAGTCTTTGTTATAGCTTTTCACATTTTTAACGCAGTTACCCATTTTACGGCGTATTGCATTAAAAATATTTAGAGGACACTGCAGAATTTTGTGTAGAACAAAAAGAATGATTCAAGAGATAAAACAGGAAGAACTAAAAACACAAGGTGTTAATCATTTTGAATAGATTCATCGTTTATTATTTCTGCTTAGTTCTGTTAGTTGGAGGCTCGGCCTATACTCCGTGGGTTTTGGCTTCGTATAATATGTTTCCGTCTGAACTGGTTTTTGTTTTTATGATTGTTGGCGGTGTGTCTCCAACAATTGCCGCGCTCGTAGTAGCTGAACTTGAATTTGGAAAGGGAGGAGCAGAATATTTGTTTAGTCAATTTGGCCGTAAGGGTTTTTCAAAATTGTGGTTTTTGGCGGCCATTATTCTCCCTTTGACCCTTGCACTCTGTGCAGTCTTGCTGTGTTCCATAGCTGGAGGAATATATGTTCTGGACTTGATGAAGCTAGCAGAGTTTCCGCCGATGCTAATTGTGAATTTTTTGATGAACATGTGGGAAGAAATAGGGTGGAGAGGCTACGTTTTACCTGCACTCCAAAAGAAACACAACGCGCTTGTTTCGAGCCTAATTGTTGGAATATTTTGGGCATTATGGCATTGGCCACATTTCGCAGTTAAAGACAGCATCATGGCAGTTAACTATCATAGTTTCCTCTGGTTTGCCATTTTCACACCTATATACTCAATATCCTATACATGGCTTTACAACTCCACTAACGGAAGCTTGCTTACAGCATCGCTGTATCATGCATCCACAAACGCGGCGAACATCATACTATTTGTTGAGGGAAATATTTCCAGTTCTGTCTTTTCATCCTATTTCTTTGTAACTCTTATTCTTGTCTTTATCCTCGTTTCTATCTTTAAGCCAGACTCCTTGTGCCTTAAGAAGACAGTACTCAATTAGCCGCCAAAAGGGTTCTTTAGAAAGTGCAGAGGGATTTACGCATGAATTTACCAGTAAATTATCTGTAATGTTTCGATGCTCATTATTTTAGAAATTTGAGGAATTCGGAGGATAATCGGTTTGTTACGGGAAGTTTTTGCATATGTTTCAACACTCACCGTTATTAGTATGGGCGAAACTTTTCAGATGGAACTTGCATATTCGTCTTCAAGGTAAATGAACCACAAGTCAGCCGCCTCTTGAAAAACGGCAATTGCTTAATTTCGATTGCCGTTCTTTATTAAGGCAAAGGCTTAAACAAGAAGTTACAGAAACACTATACCAACACCTAAAACGGTATAAATTACAAGGCGACGATGGTAGCCCAAGAGGGGCTTTTAACCCTTGTCCGGACAACCCTTGTGGTTAATTTCTGTGTTGTCATTTCATTTTTATCATGAGACTTGCCAGTAGACCAATGACCGGCACAAACGCCGCAACTGGAAAAATCATCGTTACCCCTATCACATCGGCTAATGCACCCATTATTATAGGGCTAAGCGTAGTCCCTCCATTCATTCCCACAAAGTAGATCGCATTGGCCAACCCTCTTTCCTGTGACGAAGTTGAGTCCGCAATTATCATTGCTCCCATAGAAAAAACAATTCCTACCCCTACTCCAACGAGTATTATGAATATTGATAGTGAAAGATACCCAGTTAAGAAAAAGGTAAGCGCCAATGATAACGGAAGTGCTAGACTTATTGAAAACAGCTTCTTTTCGCTAATTTTTCCAACCACTCTAGTAACTACAAACACCCTCGAAAATAATAATACTATATTGCGTAATGCAAAAACACTTGACACAAACTGCGGTGTTAACCCATAGACATTTAACGCAGCAATTGGAAAGAATGTCATTATACTAGAATCGACAAAGAAAAACGAAGCGAGCGCTAGACTAGCGTACATCACATTCCCATTTCGGATCACATTACCAAAATTTTTTCCAATAAGCCCAGCTTCTCCTCCGTGGCTTCTCTCTTTCACCAGTAGGATTCCCATAATCAACTCAATAGACGCAATTCCTAAAGTTATCAGAAGAATGTCTTTGATCGAAACAAATTGTAACAGGAGACTGCACATCACTGGTCCTGAGGAGAAACCTCCTGAAGCAACAACAGTGTATAGACCAACCGCCTTTTTCCGCGTGCCCATTTCAGCTAGGTCAGCGATGAGTGACTGCATGGTTGGTCCGAAAATTGCGAATGCTACGCCACTGAGCATCATCGAAACTAAGAGCAGAAAGAATCCAGGAGCAACGTAAACAAAAACAAACGATAATACGTTTGAAGCCATACCTAGGATAAGGATGATTTTTCTCCCAATTTTATCAGATAACAGCCCTCCAGGCACCGTCAAAATTAACATTGCCAATGAACTCACAGAAGACAAAAGGCTCACCTCAAACGTAGTAGCCCAAAAGTATATCATTGCATACATTGAAATGAGAGTACTCAATACAGAAAGTGTAAAGGCATTGAGAAAGGTGAGAACGAACATAGGTGTAAAGCTTACTTTGTCTCCCTTCATTTCAAACCCTTTTACCAGTTAAAGACTTTTAGACTGAAGAATGGAGATATCCCCCGCAAATTCCCTTTTTTTCCAGAATTGCTGATAATTCTATTCGGTTCATTCCACCTTCTTAATTTTTCAAAGCATAACATTAGATGAAATTAAACCAAGCAACGAGGTTAGTTCGTCTTCAAACTCTCGTGATACATCACTGGTTCCGCTTCTTGCATGGGCTATCTCATGTAAAAGAGTTGCTGCATATTCTTTCAAACTTCTCAGTTGAGTTCTCTTGATGATTATTCTTTCCTCGGAAGCTTCCCACAATCCAGTTGCTTCTCTATAACTTGCGACTTCCATTCTCATTGTTTCAGATATCATTATTTTCTTAACGTTTTTAGGTAATCCACCAATTAGATCGACTATTTGCTTAGTCTTATCAAACACTCTCCATTCTTCTTTGGTCAAATCTTTAGGATCCACAAACTTAAACTCAAAGCTCCGATTCCATTCGTCCCTAAATCCTGTTAAATCTCGAATAATGTTTCCTGAGTAATCTTCAAGTCCACTTATTTTTTCTCTGATATTTTCTGGGATAGTCACTACTTTGAACCCATCGCCTTTTGCCTTATCTACCATATCTTTTGCAGTATCAAGCTCAGTAGGCGTGAGGAAGATTACTTTGCCCGAAGCATTTAGTATTTTACATGCGTGAACAGCTACATCATTCCATTTTAGTTCATCATGCATCAATCCAGTTATATAGCCTTGAAGATCCCTAGCTAGTAATTCAGCTACTTGCTTTCCCTTACATGCCAAAAGTATCGCCTTTACTCTATCAGTGTAAGCAGTTCTTCCAAGATGAGTCTTCTCTCTGTTTAAGGCCTTTCGCATTGCTTGCGTCATTGAGGTTATGTTATAAGAAAATAGAAAATTCTCTTCCTCAGCAACTCTCAATCCATTTATGTATATTTTTGACTGTTTCGATTTTTTCAAAACACTACCAAAAGAGGTCTCTTCTAATGGCGTTTCACCAGAGAATTTCAAAAAGAAACTCTTTGCTGTCTCGATATCCTCGTCTGTACATCCCTCTAGTATAAATTCTGTGCCTTGGAAATTCTTGTCACTTGGTGGTGAAATCGACGCATGTAACGTTGTGATATCTTCAAAACCGTGTTTCTCTGATTTTACTATAGTTATGTCGCCATGTTTAGACTTAATCCAAACTTTAATTTTATGACGATCGAATGTTGCCAAAGCATCTTTTAGTCCAACTCCAAACTTTCCTATCACTAGATTAGGATGTGCAAGTTTTTCTTCGCATTCATTTTGTGTTAAATGTTCATATTTAAGCCCACGACCAAAATCCCTTATATGCCATTTATTCTGCTTATCTTTGAAAATCTCGATTTCCTTAGTTTTTGTGAGGAGCTGTTCGTCCAGCGCATTAGCGATTACTTCTCTTATCGCATGGTGTACTTCCCAATCTTCGAGCACTTTCTCTATGTTGAGGTCAAATAATTTAGCTGCCATATTAAAAAGTAAAAGTCTTATCGGTTTATATTTTTTCTCAGGAGCAAATTAGCAGTCAAACTTAAGTTGTAAACCTTTTTAATATGAGAAATTCAATTTTACAATGATGCTATGTTGCCATATCAAAATGTCCTAAATGTGGAGAGGAAATACTTAAAGAAACGAATTATTGAGATTCTCGCTATGATAATTATGGCAGTCTTTTCGCAATACTATTCTAACGACGAAAAAATCTCTTGAAGAGATTATAAATAAGGATGGCGAGTATAAAACAGGCAAGTATGCGAGGAGAAGCAACATTCCAGTTGACATTTATAGATTCGAGATAGGATTCCTAAGCAATTGGTTAAAGCCTAAGCGTATCCCCGAGGGGTAGTGGTCGTTCTGGAAAGGGGAAGCGTCAGGCGACCTTGGGATTTCATATCGTAAATTGGCTAAGCTACGGCATAGGGGTCCCGACGCCAATACTATTTTTAGATAACGGAAGCATAACATTTGACTGCGGCAACATGCAGAAAATTCCCCAAGTAGAAAGAGAGCTAAGAGAAAGAATCAGCCAAATAAGAACTAGAAAATGTGGTAGATGGTGCAACATACCAATCCGAGATGAAAATACATTTCACTGCATAAACAGCATGTTTGAGTGGCTCCAAAAAACTGCAGGCAAGATAGTTAACATTAATGGAGTCGAACAGTAGTGAACGAAGATACTTTTTATTCTGTTAGGATGCACTAACAGAACGCGTATTTGAAAAAGCCTCCATCGCTACTTTGAATAAAAACACGTGTCGCCAACTTATATAGAATAAATGAAAAAACTAGGATATATCATAGGAGGAGCAAGAATGCCAGGAGAAAGAATTCCATCAGTCACTGGAAAGAAAGCTGAAATACGATTTATTTCGGCTTTGATAGAAAGAGATTTTATACCGTTTATCCCGGTGGTTGATCTGGGAATAGACGTAATTGCAGAGAAATTCTTAGAAGGTCAAACTCCTAAATATTTTGCTTTTCAGGTGAAAACTTCGTCGTTTAGCAAAACAAATGCTTGCTGGTATTGGTATATAAACAGAAATAGTTTTAGGTGTGCTAAAAACGTTTTTTACGTGCTCGTGTTTGAAAACACCGACAACTTTCCTAAAAAATTAAATCAGACCCTCAGTTCAACGCATGTATAATTCCCTCCATGGAAATCTTCAGACATGGTCATTGGACTCCTTACAAAGGAGGACAAAGTTTTGACGTGACAATCACAGTTAACATGTTAAAACACATACGGAAATTTTCTAAGAGGAAAACGAATAACGGAATAGCATTGCATCACTTTAATAAATGGTCTAATTTGAGTTGTTAGCCTTTTTCTCAAAAATTTTAGGAAGCATTAAACATCACTATGACTACATATACTTAGTAATCTTGAAAAGATGGATTAACTTTGGAACTTTGTAGATCCTTGTAACAGCGTCAACTGTTCTCAATTTCGCAATTGTTTCTGCAAACTTTTTGGGCTCATCGGTCACAGTCAGGCTTAAAATACGCCTATCTTAACCCAAGTTTTGGATATCTTTCTTATGTCAAACTCTTTTGATTTATATGGACCCCTTTTTAAGGCTAACAGAAAATTTATGAACGCTTAGACATAAAGAATAACCGATTAAGGTAAAGGAGATGTTGACTTGCAAGGTGAACCATTGGGAGATAACTTAGTTTTAGTTGGTTCTACGCATTATGATTACGTTGAGTCGCTAAGAACTTTTATTCAAAATAAAGGATTTGTATGGTCATCCTGGAATTTTAGAATTAGGGAACAATGGCGTGAAACAATATTAAAATGCATAAAATCCCATGGAAAGTTTCCAATTTACTTTTATATGAGCAAGAAAAAGGGAGGAAGCGGGCTTGTAGAATACCTTGGATTTGTCAGCGAAATACGCATAAGCGACACACCAATAAAGACACCTAACCCAGATTTTACGAATCCAGGAGAAGAGGACTTTCCAACAGAAAACTTCAAATCATACACATGGTTTAAGTTCTCAACTGTAGACCCTGTGGGTCCGCTTGAGTTGCAAATTTTTAGAGACATTGAAACCGAGGATCCAATTATACCTTCACAGCTTAAATCAGCTTTTGCATACGCCTTCATTGCCGAAAGCTATGAAGAAACAACACTTGAAGAACAACCAGCTATGCCAACTTCTATTAGTGTTGAAAGAGACCTAAGGAAGTATCTTGTTGCTAAGTTGAACTTTTTTGAGCATGGTCTGAAACTGTATAAAGATCAAGAAAAGACTGGTGAAGAATACCCTATCGAAGGCGGAAGAATGCGAATAGATTTTCTCGCCAAAGACCTGAAAGGTAACTTTGTTGTTGTGGAACTAAAGGCTGGAGTTGCGGACGTTTCTACATTCGGTCAAATCTCTGCATACATAGGTTGGGTTAAAGAGAACCTTGCGAAAAATAGCGATGTAAGAGGAATAGTAGTAGCTAATGATTTTGATGACAAGATAAAATATGCTGTGAAATCAGCGCCTCACATCAAATTGAAACGATATAAACTAATGTTCGAGTTTGAAGATATAAAACCATAATTCCGCATCTACTTTCGTCGACATAGAGTAATGTTTTTAACTTTCTTGGCTTCTCGGTTCTTTTTGAACTTCTGTTTCGATTATGCTGCCAGTTACTTCTGAGTCTCCGTAAAAACACACTTCTAAGGGTCTCCACTTTACTTCTGGATTGAGCCGGGCTGTGAAATTTGATGTCACTTTAAACGTGACATCGCTTCCCGATTTGATGATTGCGAAGCCTTCATGTCTCAAAGTATGGATCTTTACCGTCTATTCCTAATGATTCTGGAGTGCCCCCTACTAAAATTGCTTCCAATTCTATGCGCAGAGGCATCTGCTCAAGAATCACTTTATAGGGCACTTTCTTCCATTCTTTAAGCCCTAATGCGAAGCAGATTGCCCTAAACAAGACTTCAGCAAGCTTTGGGACCGCGTCAGAAACCTCTTTTTGAATATTTTCAAGCTTCTCTTTGCTATGCATTATGTAATTTCTGAGGCTACGTAAACGACGGTAGAGTATCTTACCCCCTAGAATTCCATTTTGAATAAAGGTTCTAATACCGGAAACAGTGGGCGTTGATACCCATTCATGCCCACATTTAGGGCATCTAGTCACGTCATCACTCACAGAGAATTTTTCTTGCAGAACTGGGTTCAATGCTTCAAGTCCTATCCAAAAACAATTAAATCTGTCGAAAATGTCAGATGTCATTGTCCCCATTCGATACCATCGGATCCCTCGAGCAATCCGAGAACTGATGTATGGATTTAGTCTTGTGAAATGATCAATTAGCTGGATTAATAGTTGATGGTCTAAGTTGCGCCTAGAAATAGGAACGTGGAAAGGATCATGGTATATTTGCATGAAATCGCGTTCATTTACTTGGGGTGTGACTTCATAAGCAAGCTCTTCTAGCGGAGCGAGCAGCCCTATACCTGTAACCAGCGTTATAAAACTTACAACTCCGTCAACGAATTTTAGCCTTAGCTATAGCCTCCTTCGCATTATTAGCTTGAAGAAAAACTCTAAACAAGAGCCCTGACTGAATTTTATGCCCAGCCACTTCATCTTCAATTTTAGAAATAGTAACTTTCCTCGAACCCTCCGTTTCCATAAATTCAAGAGTCAAACTCATCATTTTTGGAAAGTTTCACCGCGGGGGCCACAGAGAAAGAGACCAAAGGAAAGATTGTTGAATTCCTCTGGCATCTTAAGAAGGAAGGATATTCGCAGAAGACCATAGATGTCTACGGCAAGAGGCTACTACAGCTTGCTAGAAGCTACGACATTCTCAATCCAGAAGAAGTAAAAGAATTCGTAGCAAACAAAGAAACATGGGACAGCACCACTAAGCTATTAACAGTAGAAGTTTACAAAGCGTTTGCAAGCTTCGCTAACATGCCATTCAAAGCACCAAGATATCAGCAACAAGAAAAGATTCCATTCATACCATTGGAGCAAGAGATTTATGCTCTTATAGCGGGTTGCAGCAGAAAAATTGCAACAATCCTTCAACTGCTCAAAGAAACGGGAATGAGAATAGGTGAAGCAAAATCACTTGAATGGATTAACATAGATTTGGAAAGAGGAATCATAACTTTAAACAATCCAGAGAAAAACAGCAAGCCTAGAATGTTCAAGATATCTTCAAAGCTAACAGCAATGCTAAACGCTTTACCGAAAGCAAAGGATGGCCCGTTTAGAAGCAACCTAACAAACCTTTACAGAGACTTTGAAATCCGGAGGAAAAGCATAGCTAGCAAGCTTCAGAACCCAAGGATTGAAAGAAGAACTTTCCATACTTTAAGACATTGGAAAGCAACGATGGAATACTCAAAGACAAAAGATATCCTGTATGTGATGCAGTTGCTTGGTCATAGAAACATAAAGAACTTTATGATGTATGTAACCTAATATATCTTTTATGTCACCACATACTGTTCAAGAGAAAGAACATACTTAATAAACATCTCCAAAATCATTGAAGCCACCTTATGAAAATAAGACCGAATTAAGGTCAAAATTAAAAACCGAGAATAATGAGCCCATTGAGACCGACACCCAAAACATTTAGCTGAAGATTAGGGACATTCAAACAGCCTTGTAAAGCAGGAAAATACCCAGTAAGAAACGTTTGATGGGTTTCATGGTTTTTATAACACCCACCAACGCCTAGAGGTAGGGATCATAATAAGGGTTGACAAGCTGTTTCCAAGGCTAAGGGGAAGACCAAGTCCTTTTCTAATTTCAGATTCGGTTATGTGCGTGAAATTCTGAGAATAGTTCTGCTGCAATGCCAAATGTTTCTTCAGCCTCTCTCTCCGAAGCCACCCCTAAAGCCACAAAGTCTATGCATCCACTTTCTAACACAAATTCAAGCGCGTCTCTAGGCTGAATGCGACCAGCAGCTAATACCTTCTTGCCAATGACTGGTTTTCCTAGAAGCTTGATTAACTCAACGATTTTTTCAGAAGTATCATCCATAAACATACCTAATCTATTGAATGGCACCATGACGAGGTCGATGTCTAAATCTGAGTTGCACAACCAACTTAGTGTGGAAGAAGGGCTATGTGTAGCTAATCCCGCAAGGTATCCCGCGTCGTGAATATTATTCAACAGCTCACCGACCTTTTGATTTCTTTTATCCGCGAGCTCACCATGTAAAAGCAACGCTACTGTGTTGAAGTTATGAAAATTCTTCAAGTCTTCTAGTGGATTGTCTGGACCTATCGTGCCTATAATCGTAAATTTCTCTCCCAGCTCCTTTTCAGCGGCTTTCAAGGACCAGAAAATTGGTTGATATGGTAAGGCATGGATGCCACTAATTCCAAGATCAGCAGCCTTGAGGACAATTTTTGTGATATTTCTGGGATTTTTATAAAAATGCCTGTAGTATACGTATGATTTTACTCCAAATTGCCCAGCTCCAACGAATGGCGAGGTTCCCAAGAGGATTCTGGGTACTCGAGTGTTTCCAATTTGGACTTGAAGTTGTGATAACCGTTGCTTGAGAATAGGTAAACTAGTAAGCAAATACCCTCAAGTAACTTATCTCAATCTTCTTTAAAAATGCATGTAGTTGCTGTGTTTTGGAGCAACTCGCAAAAACTTTATTCATAGGCACGTGTTTTTCTACTACGTAAAAGGTGCTTTTCATGAGTGAGAAAGTTAAAAAGATAGACAGCATGGCTAAGCTGGAGAAGGAGTATGCTGCAAGTCTATCATCAAGCGTTGATGGATTGAGTAATGTTGTGATTCAGGGACTCTTAAGAAGCATCGCTTTTGATTCGCAAAAGCATTCTGGTTTGTTCATCAGCATCTCGAGCCTCTTAAAAACCGAGCATCCGCTCATCGCAGATGAGGATTATAAAAAACTTGAGGCGGTTATAAAGAAGCATATTGATACAGAGAGCAAAATGTTGCAGGAGGCAAAGCAACTCCTAAAGGATGAGAAAGACGACAGAGTGAAGCGTCTATTGACGGAGATATACTTAGATGAAGCCAAGCATCATGCCCTAATGAAGAACCTTTTGAATTTGGTTGTTAAACGAGCGACTCTATTCGAAAAAGAAGCTTGGGACATGCTCTGGAAAGATGTGCCAGGACATGGTGTGCCGCCTGCGATGTAGAATAGTGCCAAACAAATCTCTTTTTTAATTTATTCTATCTTTTTTCGTCGATATAATATGAATGTGTGTCCACGAACCTCTATGAGTACCGATTTTACCTGCTCCGAAACAGTTGAAGCAATTTCTTTAGAAGACTTGCCCTGTAAGGCTCCCTTCAAGATTTTTATCTTGACTACTTTGTGTTGGTTGAGCCTCCGATTGATTTCTTTCATTAGCTCTGGAGTTGTGCCGTTTTTCCCTATATGAACATCTGGCTCCTCCGTACAAAATTCACGTTTTATTCTACGCCTTGCGCCCATGGTTGCCAAACTTCATCCCTTCTTAACTGTTGGGTTTTTGACCTTGATATCTGCCTGAGTAGAGCGACGCATCCTCGCATTTGGCTAAAATCAGATGAAGAAATCGATCTCCCTCTTTTAACTCAACAGGCTTGTCACCCATATTAATGACCTCTATCACCAATTGGCCCTTAAAACCTGGGTCAACAATTGTTGGAGGTATCGAGATGCCCATTCTTGCGAAAGTGCTACGCAGGTTGCAGAATCCAATTAGCTCTACAGGCAACTCAATCCATTCTTTTGTCCAAGCTAACTTGAATGTATGAGGCTCAAGTTCTAAATGACTATATAAGCGCAGGTCAATCCCTGCCTCTCTAATTGAGTCCTCGGAAACTGGCTTTAAAATCAATTTGCCATCAGCAATGTATTTCTTAAGTGAGCAATGTCCCAAGATCATTTAGGTCACATCGCATATATTTTGAATGAAATACATATATAATCTTGGGACATGCGATTTCCATTTTTAAGTCAGCAGTTGTGGTGGATTAGTTTTTTATTTTATGAACCATTAACACACATAGGTAGAGGTTTTAAGTTATGTGTTTGTCCGCAGTAAATATTTTGAAGGCGAAAAAGAATCTTGAAGGAATAGTTTACCGCACACCTTTAACTTATTCTCAAGAGCTAAGCGAGGCAAGCGGTGCAGAAGTATATGTTAAGTGGGAAAACCTTCAGAAGACGGGTTCCTTCAAGCTTCGAGGAGCCTACAATAAGATTTGTTGCCTAACTCCAGAAGAACGCGCCAAAGGAATTATTACCTGCTCCTCAGGAAACCATGGTTTAGCTACATCCCTTGTGGGTAAGCTATTAGGTTTAAAGGTGACTGTTGTTGTACCTGAAACTGCTCCCAAGGTCAAGGTTAAAAAAATCAAGGCTTTTGGGGCGGATGCGATACTTAAAGGCGCCAACTACGATGAAGCGTTAATCTATTGTAAGAAGATAGCCCCTGAAACTGGAGCCACATATATTTCATCCTTTGAGGACTATGATGTTATAGCTGGTCAAGGTACAGTTGGTTGCGAGATACTTGAGGACCTACCTGACACTGAGACAATTATAATTCCTACAGGCGGCGGAAGCCTACTGTCTGGAATCGCAATATGGGCTAAGACTGTGAACCCAAACATCAAGATTATAGGCGCCCAGTCAACAGCAGCTTATACGATGCATGAATGCTTCAGGGCTAAGAGGATGGTTGATGTCCCTGTTCCACCAACAATAGCTGATGGTCTTGCGGGTGGAATATCACAGCTGACCTTAGACCTTGTACTAAAGTATGTTGACGACATTGTTTTAGCGGATGAGGAAGGTCTAAAGGATACTATTCTGTGGGTGCTTAAGAACGAGCGGCAAATTATTGAAGGATCGAGTGCGGTGGGACATGCGGCTATCCTTCAAAGAAAAATTAAGTTCAAGCCTAGCGAGAAGGTTGTTGTGGTGGCCTCTGGTGGAAATATTGACTTAGAGCTCTTGGGCTTAAGCTAACGTGTAATAATAAAGGTGACCTAATGTTCATACTGGACGCAGGCGCTCTACGTATAGATTTATCCACAAATAGTTTTTTGTTTGATAGCGTCAAAGACTACACAGGTTTTCTTCTTGGAGGTAGAGGTATAAGCCAATACATTCTATTAAACGAGGAACCTGTGGGAATCTCGGCATTTGACCCATCAAATCTCATAATAATAGGTGCAGGGCTACTCGTTGGAACCTCAGCTCCAGGAGCCTACAGAATAAACATAGACTCTAAATCTCCACTCACAGAAGGTATAGGCTCGAGCAATGTGGGAGGCAATTTTGGATGCGAATTAAAACGTGCAGGCTTAAGTCACATCATCATATCTGGGCGTGCAAAGAATCTCACGTATTTATTCATAGACGATGGGGCATTGGAGTTCAAGGATGCCACGAACCTCAAAGGCAAAACAATTCTTGAAACAGAAAAAATCCTGAAGGAATCCTTGGGCAATGATATTAGTGTATTAAGTATAGGTCCTGCTGGAGAGAACCTGGTGCGATTGTCTTGTGTTATGGTTGATGAAAACCGTGCAGCTGGACGATGCGGTTTAGGTGCGGTATTTGGCTCAAAAAATCTCAAAGCAATAGCAGTGAGAGGAACAAAGTCCATAGAGGTGGCGAAACAGGAAGAATTTGAAAAAATTGCAGATCATTGTGTTGAAAAGTTATTGAAAAACGAATTCGATAGAGATAGAATGAAGTATGGAGTCTATTGTTATGCACCATGGAATACTGAAAGTTCTTACAAAAATTTTTCAGGAAAGGTGCCAGAGGAATGGAAAAGGAAACAACTAGAGCGGGATGTTTTTCTGAAATATAAAGTTGGATACAAAACTTGTGGTAATTGTCCAATTCACTGCTGGTCCATTCATAAAACTGATGTAGATGGAGATACGATTATATGCGAAGCATTACAGGGCAATAGCATCGACAATTTCGGTGCGAAACTAGATCTTCCCGATGCCAAGGCGGTTCTTGAACTACATGCATTGTGCAATAATCTAGGTTTAGACGAGGATAATGTGTGCGGTACAATAGCATGGGCCTTCGAATGTTATGAAAAAGGCTTGATAACCAGCGATATTGCTGATGGATTGAGGTTGGAGTGGGGTAACAAAGATGTTGTTAAGGAACTTATAAAAAGGATAGCTTATCGTCAAGGATTTGGTGATTTATTAGCTGAGGGTTGCGTCAGAGCTTCAATAAAGGTGGGCAAGGGCTCAGAGGAATCATGTGTTCATGTAAAGGGTCAAGAGCTCTTTGAGTGCCTATGGATGTCTCCATCATGGGCGCTGGGCGTAATGGTTTCCCCGAGAGGCGGCACTCACACAAGAGGAGCCGCAATTGAAGAAAGACTTGCGAATTTGGATTCAAAAATTGTGATGGAAGTCTTCGGAGTGCCGTCCATCGGAGCGATAACCTCTTATGAGAATAAGGAATGGCTAGTCATATTTTATGAGAGACTTGGTGCTACGCTAGATGCTTTGGGCATATGTAACTTCACACACAGTTCTAGAATTGATATGCTGCTCCCAGAAGATTACGCCAGTCTTGCCTCAGCAGCCACGGGCTTGCACATCGACAAGCAGAAACTTATGCTCATCGGAGAACGAATCCACAACGTAGAAAAATGCTTCAATGTATTGCATACGAATTGGACTAGAACAGATGATATTCCTCCGAAGAGATTCATAGATGTCCCGCTTGCTGGAAGGTATAGAATCAATTTAAATGAGTGGAATAAAATGCTTGATAGATATTATGCGTTGCATGGATGGTCTAAAGATACTGGACGCCCAACCGAAGAATCCCTAAAAAGGCTACTTCTAATCGATGTCCTGAACAAACTGAAAATCCATAAAAGGCTACCCTGACACTAGGATACGATTCTCACACAAGCGCCCTCTTTCATTACATAATAGTTTTTAGCTCCATCGGCAAAGCCTTGAGTGCAACAACTGCTTTACTGACGGAGTGTAGGTGGCTACTGGCTGTACCCTTGGAAATAACAGCCTAATCTACCTTGACGCTGGGAAAACGCTGTAACCATCGTTAGAAGGGGTGACTGGAGAGGCGTTAGAGTTTACGTTGACTCTGAAAAGCTGAGGGAGAAATACTTCAAAAAGGAAGACACAAACCTCTTTGAAAAGGTTGTTATTAAAAGGGAAGGAATAGCGGAGGATTCCGAAAAGCTCAGTCGTCTATGGGCTGAGATAGGGTACAACATGATGAACATTCCTGAAAGTGAATTTAAAATCGAGGAGTTGAAGGTGAGAGAGAACGAAAAAGCGCCAATTTTTGAAAGCATCAAATGCGAAAAATGTGAAGAACTTGTTGCAGGATGGAAATTATTTTCTTATCTACATTATCTATTCTGGCTCATCTTTTGATTACATATTGTAACAAAAAGTATACATATGTTTATATTCTGTAATTAGTAAATGTAAAATAGTTTTTTGTGAAAATTGTGGAAAGAAAGGTGAAAACATGAAAATATGCCTGATTTCGCCTCCATACAATTCAGCGGTCAAATCTGTGGTTGGCGTCTCATCGCCTCCATTAGGCTTAGCATATATTGCTTCAGTGCTTAGGCAAAGTCACGAAGTGAAAATTATAGATTCAAACATTCTCAACTATACAATAGGCGATGTTGAAAGGGAACTGCGAAGCTTCGATCCAGATGTTGTTGGAATAACTTCGGTGACGCCCTCCATTTATGAGGCGTATAAAGTTGCGGAAACCGCCAAAAAGGTTAGAGAAGAATGCAAGGTAGTTTTGGGTGGACCTCATGCAACTTTCATGCCGAGGCAAACCATGGAAGAATGCAAATACATCGACATAATTGTTAGGGGCGAAGGCGAAGAGACAACCGGAGAATTAATCGAGAACATTGAAAAAGTGAGGTAAAATTATGAGCACTCCTAAAATAGGACTTGTTGCATGCAACAGTGGTGCTTCGAATACTGGACACTTAGCAGGGTTAGCCGCACTAGAAGTGGTTAAAAAATTTGGAAGCGAGAAAGTCGGAATATGCTCATTACCCGCATTAGCTAACAATATTCCAAGACAAACCATACTCGTTAAGAAAATCCAGCATCTCATCGTTATTGATGGCTGTCGTAACGAATGTGCAAGAAAAATATTGAACACTTTAGGAATCAAATATGAAAAGTACTTAAATCTGGAATATGATCTCCGAATCAACAAGCTGGGACCATTCACTACTTTGGAATATTCTGAAGAGGATGTCGAAAAAGTTTCCTCAGCTATAATAAAAAAGGTACAAGAGATATAGTGCATGCTTTCTTACATCAATCAGTATTGCCCACGGTGTATGGCAATCTATAAGAGTAACACTAAAAACAATTTAGTGATGGTGATAATTTGCCAGAAGAATTATCTCTTGAAATCCGGAAGTTTGAGGTTAGGCTCCAAGAATATGTTAAGGCTGAAGAAAAAG